>Ga0160459_100040_pt1 | contig 230625 bp, 215 predicted proteins | sample HID1973K_E6MG_FD_108208 | JGI IMG/M metagenome (GOLD analysis project Ga0160459, IMG submission 108208) | Enriched mosquito-associated microbial communities from UW Madison campus, WI, USA - HID1973K_E6 MG | ecosystem: Host-associated > Arthropoda: Insects > Digestive system > Unclassified ...
AACACGCGCAGCGGGTGACGCACGTAGGTGGCCGGGGTGGCGATGGCCACCAGCGGCAGCACCACGTCGCACTTGCGGATGTTGTACTCGATCCACTCCTTGTTGATGGTGATGTCACCTTCGGAGAAGTGCAGGCGCGGATGGTTCACGAGATCGCCGAGGCGGTCGGAGGCCATGTCCATGCCGTAGACCTCCCAGTTGGTGGTCTCGAGGATGCGGCGCGTGAGGTGATGGCCGATAAAGCCGTTGACGCCAAGAATCAGGACTCGCTTGGGATGCATGGTTTCAGACAGGAACAGAAAGGTAAGCAGGAAAGCCGGTCAGCGCGACGTCGGGCTCGGGGTGGGCACGTTGGTCACCACCACCCGGCGCCAGTCGCGCGCCACCACGTACAGCGGCAGCGTGGGCGACAGCGCCAGATAGTTCTCCGGCGACATCACGGCCATGGCGGGCTGGCCGTTGCGCCAGACCTTGGCGAACGCGGCCATATCGGGCAGCCAGCGCTCCGGCTCCACCTCGGTGCCGAAGGACAGTTCGTCCGCCTCCGCCACCATGGTCAGCGGGTGCTGGACGTAGAACGGCAGGGTGTGATCGAGCATCTTCACGCCATAGAACGGCATGCCCGGGGTGAGCTTCTGCTGGACCAGCGGGGCGATGTCCGCGCCGGACGCCGGGCCGCCCACGGTTTCATGGCCGACCAGCGCCACCGTGAAGCCCAGGTACATGCCGAGCGCATACACGGCCACGCTGGGCAGCACGCCGCGCCGCAGCAGCCAGCGCGCGGCGGCAATGCCCAGCAGCATCACCACGAACGCCGCCGCTGCCCAGATCGCATAGGCGCGATAGAAGGCGTTCGGCGTATGGTTGGCGTTGAGCGTGGCCACCACCGGGCTGGCCAGCAGGCCGCACGCGGCCACGATGCCCATGCCGCCGAGCTGGCGCCGCCAGGCGCGCACGTCGAGGCGGTCCAGCGCCACGCCGGCCAGGATGCCCATCGCCGGGATCACGGGCACGATGTAGCCCGGCAGCTTCGAACGCGACAGGCTGAAGAACACGAAAATGGCGATGGCCCAGATGCCCGCCAGCAGCGCCGGGCGGAAGCGCTCCGCCGCATCATCCGTCTCATCGACCGGCGGCGTACCGATGGCACGCCACAGGCGCGGGAACAGTCCCACCCACGGCAGGAAGCCGCCCACCACCAGTGGCAGGAAGTACCAGATCGGCCCCGGCCGCGAGTGGACGCCCGAGGTATAGCGCTGCCAGTGTTCGTGGATAAAGAAGAAATGCAGGAATTCCGGGTTCCGCACCGATACGAGCCAGAACCACGGCACGGCCACGGCCAGCAGCACCAGCATGCCGGTGAATACGTGCAGCCGACGCCACAAGCGCCAGTCGCGCGTGATGCCTATATAGATAACGAGGACCAGCCCCGGCAGCGCTACGCCCACCAGCCCCTTGGTCAGCACGGCGGCGCCCATCGCCGCCCAGCAGGCGAGCATCCAGCCGCGCCGCGCGCTGGCCGAAGCGGCGGGATGCTGCGCCAGCAGCATGCAGGCGAGCACGCAGGCCATCACGCCGGCCAGCGTCATGTCGAGGGTGTTGAAGTGCGCCGCCACGCTCCACATCGGCGCCGCCAGCAGGGCCAGCCCCGCGAAGGCCGCCGCGCGGATGCCGAACCAGCGCCACGTGGCCAGCATCGACATGACGATGCCAGCCAGCCCGGCCAGCGCCACGCAAAGCCGCGCCTGCCATTCGCCCACGCCCCACAGCGCGTACGTCAGCGCCGTGACCCACATGTGGAACGGCGGCTTCTCGAAGTACTTCAGCGCGTTGTAGCGGATGGTGACCCAGTCGCCGGTAGCCAGCATCTCGCGCGAGATTTCGCCGTAGCGGCCCTCGTCCGGCCCCAGCAGGTGCCGCATGCCGAGCGTGCCGAACCAGACCAGCAGCGCCACGGCGACGAAGGCGGCGGCCCAGGCCATGGCCGGCGACCAGGCGCCCAGGCGCCAGCCCTCCAGCGGACGGGCCGGGGTGACGGCGGGCTGCTGAGTGGACAGGGAGGGGGACTGCGGATGAGACTGCGATTGCGGCATGCGCGCGGGGGGACTGGGTGAGACGAGCGCGCAGGTTAGGAGAGCAACCTTAATCCCACATTAAGCGTGCGACGCCGCCCGCGCGGTGCTACGCTTCACGCCGTTCCCCGTGCCGTATGCGCCCTTTTTCGCACCCAAGATGAGAATCCTTATCGTTGAAGACGACCCCATGCTCGGCGACGGCCTGCAACGCGGGCTGAAGCTCAAGGGGCATGCCGTGGACTGGTTCACCACCGGCGCGGAGGCGGATCGCGCCATCGCCAACATGCAATACGACGCCGTGGTGCTCGACCTCGGCCTGCCCGACGACGACGGCGTGGCCCTGCTCGCCCGCTGGCGCCAGCAGGGCTGCCAGACGCCGGTGCTGATGCTGACCGCGCGGGATGCGGTGTCCAGCCGCATCGGCGGCCTCGATGCCGGCGCCGACGACTACCTGATCAAGCCCGTCGATCTCGACGAACTCGCCGCCCGGCTGCGCGCCGTCACGCGACGCAGCGCGGGCATGCCCGAGCCGGTCTGGCACCACGGCGCGCTGGCCTACCAGCCGGCTGCCCGACAAGCTACGTGGCAGGGCCAGCCCGTGGACCTGACTGCCCGCGAGGCCATGCTGCTCGAGGTGCTCCTGGCGCACCCGAGCCGCGTGCTGACGCGCGAATTCCTGCGCGAAAAGCTCTACGCCTGGGAACAGGGTTCGGAGAGCAACACGCTCGAGGTCCACATCCATCATTTGCGCCGCAAGATCCACCCCGGCATCGTCCGCACCCTGCGCGGCGCAGGCTACACGCTCGGCACGCCGGAAGCCATCGCCAGCCCCGGAGACGACGCATGACCCTTCAGCGGCGCCTGATCCTGGCCGTGCTGGTGGGGGTGGCCCTCGCCTGGAGCCTCACCAGCGTGTTGATCTACCTCAGCACACAGGAGGAGATCAACGAGCTGTACGACACCGCCATGGTGCGCATGGCCCAGCAGATGCAGGCCGTGCTGCCGCTGATCAATGTGGGCGCGGTGCCGCAGCCGCCGCCCCAGAACGGTCCCCTGCCCGGCGATGCCGATCTGGGCGACATGGGTGACGCGGGCCTGGGCGACCTCGCCATCGCCGCGTGGCGGCCCGGCGGCGAGCCGCTGCATATCGATCCGGACGGCGACCGCCTGCCCCGCGCGCCGCGTGTGAAGGGCTTCACCAACGTCTCCATCGACGGTGTGCCGTGGCGGCTTTACTACCTCGACGATCCGGTGGAAGGCTGGCGCGTCTGCGTCGGACAGATCCAGGCCGAGCGCGAGGAACTGGTGGTGTCCTACCTCCAGGCCCAGGTGCTGCCGTGGGTGCTGGGCGTGCCGCTGCTGATGGCGCTGGTGGTGTGGGCCGTGCGCGCCACGCTGCGGCCGCTGCGCGCGCTCTCCACTGCCATCGCCGCGCGCGCCCCCGGCGACCCCGCGCCGTTGGAATTGGCCGATGTGCCGCCGGAACTGGCGCCGCTGGTCGGCGCGATGAACACCCTGCTCCACCGCGTCTCGGCGCTGATCGAGCACGAACGCCAGCTCACCGCCGATGCCGCACACGAGATGCGCACCCCGCTGGCCGCGCTCAAGGCGCAGTGGGACGTGGCGCGCCAGTCGAACGATCCCGAGGAACGCGCGCAGGCCTCTGCGAACGTGGAGGCCGGCATCGACCGGCTGAGCCATCTGGTGTCCCAACTGCTGACCATGAGCCGGCTCGAGGACGAGGACACGCAGCCGGTGCGCGCGGCGGTGGACTGGCGCGAGATCGTCCAGCAGGTGCTGTCCGATTGCCTGACGCTGTCCGAGCGTCGCCAGGTGGACATGGAGGTCACGTGGCCGGCGGCCATCCACCCGCCCCTGCCGGTGTGCGGCGATCCGGCACTGCTCGGCATCATGCTCCGCAACCTGATGGACAACGCCATCCGCTACAGCCCCGCCGGCACGCTGGTGACGCTGGCCTTCGCCCCAGACGCGATCACGGTGTCCGACCACGGCCCCGGCGTGGCGCCCGGCCTGCTGCCGCGCCTGGGCGACCGCTTCTTCCGGGGCGTCGGGCAGCGTGAACAGGGCAACGGGCTGGGCATCTCCATCGCCCGGCGCGTGGCCACGCTGCACGGCCTGTCATTAACTTTCGATAACCTCGCCAGCAGCGGCCGCACCGGGCTGCTCGCCACCATCCGCCCCGCCGAGGGCCAGACGCCGCCCCCCCAATCGCCATGAGTGCCGTGCCAGACCTCGAACACACAGACGCCCGCGGCAACGCCTGGGCGGTCTTCCTGATCTTCCTGCGGCTGGGGCTGACGTCGTTCGGCGGCCCGGTGGCGCATCTCGGCTATTTCCGGGAGGCCTTCGTCACGCGGCGGCGCTGGTTCAGCGAGCAAGCCTATTCCGATATCGTCGCGCTCTGCCAGTTCCTGCCCGGGCCGGCCAGCAGCCAGGTCGGCATGGTGATCGGGCTGTCCCGGGCCGGCTACCGGGGCGCGCTGGCGGCATGGCTGGGCTTCACCATGCCATCGGCCATCGCGCTGATCGTGCTGGCGATGGGGCTGTCGGCCACCGGCAACCATGTGCCGGAAGGCCTGCTGCACGGCCTGAAGGTGGCGGCGGTGGCCGTGGTGGCGCAGGCCGTATGGGGCATGGCGCGTTCGCTCTGCCCGGACGCGCCGCGCCTGAGCGTGATGGCGCTGGCGGCGACGGCGGTCATCGTCGTGCCGTCGCCGTGGTGCCAGGTGGCCGTGATGCTGGCGGCGGGGCTGGCCGGCGCGCGCTGGTTCCGGCCCGCGCAGGCGCAGCCGCACGCGGCGCTGCCGGTGCCCATCGGCCAGCGTGCCGGCGCGGCCTTCCTGCTGGCGTTCGTCGTATTGCTGGTGGCACTGCCGCTGGCCCATCGGCTGTTTCCGAGCCAGCCGTTGGCAATGTTCGATGCCTTCTACCGGGCCGGCGCGCTGGTGTTCGGCGGCGGCCACGTGGTGCTGCCGCTGCTCCAGGCGGCCGTGGTGCCTACGGGCTGGGTCGACAACGACACCTTCCTGGCCGGCTATGGCGCCGCGCAGGCCGTGCCGGGCCCGCTGTTCACGTTCGCCGCCTTCCTCGGCGGCGCGATGCAAACGGCCCCCTCAGGATGGGCGGGCGGCATGCTCTGCCTCGTGGCGATCTTCGCGCCATCGTTCCTGCTGGTCTTTGGCGCGCTGCCGTTCTGGGAGCGGCTGCGCCGCAACGCCGGCACGCAGGCGGCGCTGGCCGGGGTGAACGCCGCCGTGGTCGGCCTGCTGGTGGCGGCGCTGTACTCGCCGGTCTGGACCAGCGCGATCCACGCCCCGGCGGACTTCGCGCTCGCGCTGCTGGCACTGGTGGCCTTGGCCGCGTGGCGGCTGCCGCCGTGGGGCGTGGTGCTGGCCTGCGCGGCGGCGGGCTGGGCGCTCGGGGGCTGAAGTGTCGAGGTATTAGCCCGGCAATGCGCTGGCGTCGTACATCGCCGCGAACTCGGGGCTCGGCGGAATGGGCTGGATGATGTCCAGCATCACGCCGCTGGGGTCCACGGTAATGAAATGGCGCTGGCCGAACGCTTCGTCGCGCAACGACAGCAGGATCGGCAACCCCGCCGCCTGCATGCGGGCGTGCACCGCGTCCACATCCTCCACTTCGAAGTTGAGCAGCAGCCCCGCCGCCCGCTGGCCGCGCGCCGGGGTGGGAATCGTCTCATGCGTGCAATCGAGAATGGCGAGGTTCGTGCGCGCGTCGGCGTTGGACTGCAGGTGCACGTACCAGTCGCTCTCGAACAGCGGGCGGAAATCGACGTGCTGCGTGTAGAACGCCACCGTCTCCGCCACGTTCGTGGTCATGATCACCGGGTAGTAACTCGTTGTTTTCATCGCAAATCTCCGTTGTGGCGCGCCGGCCGGGCGCGGATCGCATAACATACAGCCTGTATCTTTCCAGAATTTATAACATACAGGCTGTATGTATGCAAAGTAAAAAGACCCGTTCGAACCAGGAACGGACAGAAGCGACGCGCGCTGCCCTGCTATCCGCCGCGCGCAAGCTGTTTGTCGAAAAGGGCTATGCGGCCACTTCCACGCCCGAGATTGTGGCGGCGGCAGACATCACGCGCGGCGCGCTCTATCACCATTTCGCGGACAAGCAGGACCTGTTCCGCGCCATCCTGGAGGAGGAGGCGCGCGCCGTGGCCGGGGAGATCGAGCTGGCCGCGCCGGACGCGCTGCCGGTGCGCGCGGCCTTGATCGCCGGCAGCGAGGCCTATCTGGCCGCCATGACGGTGCCGGGCCGCACCCGGCTGTTGCTGATCGACGGACCGGCCGTGCTCGGCACCGAAGCGATGTTCGCGCTCGATGCCGCCCACGCGGGCCGCACGCTGCGCGAGGGTCTGGCGATGGCGGTCGGCCACGGGCTGCCCGGCGGCACGCCGATCGATGCGCTGGCCGCCCTGCTCTCGGCCGCCTTCGACCGCACCGCGCTGGCCATCGCATCCGGCGCGGACGCCGACGCATTCCGCGCGGCGATGATCGGCATGATCGAACGGACAGTGGCGCCATCGTGATGCGCGCGTGGCGGTGGCTCGTCGGCAGCGCAATGGCCGCCACGCTGGCAGGCTGCAACGCCACGCCTGCTGCCGCCCCGGTCACGCCGGTCACCACCATCGACGTCGTGGAAGGCGACTGGCACACCGAACTCTGCATCCGCACCGAGGACGCCGATGCGCGTCTGCTGCGGCTGACCGTGGGCTACGCCGGCTCGCGTTTTCTTTGTTTTGGATTTGGGGATCGTCAATACCTGCTGAGCCGCGAGCGCGGCCCGATGACGCTGATCTCGGCGCTGTTCCCCGGAGAAGGCGCCATCCTGCTGACGATCCTGCGGGATACCCCAGCGGCGGCCTACGGCGCCGGTAACGTGGTGCGGCTCGCGCTCGACGAAGCCGGCATCTCGCAATTGCGCGAGTTTCTTGGAGATGCGGTGCAGACGGACGCGTCGGACAAGCCCATCGGCCTCGGGGATGGTCCCTACGAAGGCGGCCTGTATTTCGCGGCCACGGCCACCTACGCGGGCTTCTACACCTGCAATACGTGGACCGCGCACGCCCTGCGCACGGCCGGCGTGCCGGTGCGCGGGCCGGTGCTGTTTGCCGAAGGGGTGATGCGGCAGGTGCGCGAGATTGCGGCGGCGGCCCCGGAGGCGCCCTGAGACAGCTAGCGGGGCCGCCGCCCGCCGTTCTCCTAACGGCGTGGCGTCACGCCATCAGTCCTTCAGCAGCGCGGCGCGTCGTTGCACATCGGCAAGATCGCCGCTGACCGCCTTGGTCAGCCGCTGGCCATAGTCGGCATCGGCCTTGTAGAAGTGGCTCAGCATGATCTGCTTCACTTCCGCATGCTTCACCACGCCGAGGTCGGCCGCCAGGTTGCCGATCAGGTTCTCCTGCCCCGATTTGGACAACTTGCGATAGTAGTCGCCGGCTTGCGTGAAGTTGTCCGTGCGAGCGATCGGCGCCTGCTGGGTCGTGCCCGCCAGCGGCGTGCGTGCAAAGCGATAGTGCGGATTGTCGGAATACGCCCCGGCCATCCGCGACGGCTGGTAGTTGATATCGCCCGTCGTGCCGCCGATATCGCCATGCCCGTCGCTGTTGTAGTTGCGGACCGCCACGCGCGGACGGTTGACCGGCAGCTTCTGCTTGTTGGCGCCGAGCCGGTACGTCTGCGCGTCGTAGTACGAGAACAGCCGGCCCTGCAGCATGCGGTCTTCGGACGGCTCAATGCCCGGCACAAGGTTCGACGGCGCGAAGGCCGACATCTCCGAGGTCTCGAAGAAATTCTCCGGCACGGTATTCAGCGTCATGGTGCCGAGCTTGCGGAACGGCACGTCGGGCCAGACCTTGGTCGAATCGAGTGGATCGAATCGATATTTGCCGAGATCCTCGGGCTTCATCAGCTGCACGTAGAAGTCCCATTTCGGGAAATCGCCCCGCTGGATGGCGCCGAACAGATCGCTGGTGAGGTTGTTGAAGTCGGCGCCCTGGATCTTCGCGGCCTCTGCCCGGGTGAGATATTTCTCGCCCTGGCGCGGACGCCACTGGAACTTGGCGTAGTGCACCTCGCCCTTGGCGTTGATCAGCTTGTACGCGTGCACGCTGTTGCCCTGCATCATCCGGTACGACGCCGGGATGCCGAGGTCCGAATAGAGCTGCGTCAGCATATGGGTGCTCTCCGGCACGCTGCTGAAGAAGTCGAAGAAACGGTTCGGGTCCTGCAGGTTGGTCACGGGCGACGGCTTCAGCGAGTGAACCATGTCCGGGAACTTGATCGCGTCACGGATAAAGAAGATGGGCGTGTGGTTGCCCACCAGGTCCCAGTTGCCCTCGTCCGTGTAGAACTTGGTGGCGAAGCCGCGCGGATCGCGCACGGTCTCGGGCGATCCCTTGCCGTGGATCACCGTCGAGAACCGCACCGTGACCGGCGTGCGCTTGCCAGCCCCGGCGAACACCTTGGCGGTAGTCAGGTCCGAAAAATCGCCTTCGGACACAAATTCTCCCTGTGCTGCAGTGCCGCGTGCGTGCACCACGCGCTCGGGAATCCGCTCCCGATGGAAGCGCTGGAGCTTCTCGATCAGGTGGACGTCCTGCAGCAGCGTGGGACCGTTCGGGCCGGCGGTCTGGGAGTTCTGGTTGTCGCCGATGGGCGCGCCGTTGTCGCGCGTCATGGTCTGGGCACCGGCGGAGAGGGAAAACAGGGCAGCAAGGCCGTAAGCGACGGGTCTGAGTGCGAATCGTCTGAATCGAGCCATTTTGTGGGTCCTCGGAAATGCCTGAAAACAGGCAAGTGAGGGGGCGCCGCGCCATCTTATTTGGCCCGCCTGCCACGGCGCCAATTGTGATGTTCAATGACCCTGATGCATTGCATCAATCGATGCGCCGCACCATTTCTTACACCCGTTTGAGATGTTGGATGCCGCGTCCGCCAGCGCTACAGTGACGCGGCTTCACCTATCGAATAAAAACGAATTCCAAGGAGACATCATGCATCGAGCTGTTTCGCAGGCAGCCCTGTTCGTCGTGGCCGGCCTCCTCTTGTCGGGATGCGGCGGTAGTGACGATCCACCACCTGCTCCGCCTGTCGCCGAAACCCCGCCGCCCACCGTGCAGCCCGAGGACGCGCGGCCGCAGGACACCCGCACGTTCACCATCGACACCGCCGCCGTGACGCAGAAATTCACGCCGATGGCGGGCGCACCCGCCGCCGACCGCTGGTCCGGCGTGCTCGGCAAGGCCGGCTACATGGTCGAGGTACCTGCGGCCTGGAACGGCAAGCTCGTGATGTATGCGCATGGCTACGCCGGCACCGGCAACGCGCTCGACGTCAATCCGCCAAGCATCCGCCGTCACCTGCTGGAAGCCGGCTATGCCTGGGCCGCGTCCAGTTATTCAACGAATTACTATGACGTGCGGGCCGGTGTGGAAGACACGAACGCGCTCGCGCTGGCCTTCGTCAACATCGCCAAACAGAACGGCCGCACGCTGGCCGCGCCGACGCGCGTGTACATCATCGGCCATTCGATGGGCGGCCATGTCAGCGCGGCAGCCGTGGAAGCCGAGACGATCGCCACGGCCAACCACAAGGTCACGTACCACGGCGCGGTGCCGATGTGCGGCGTGGTGGGCGACACCGAGCTGTTCAACTACTTCGGCGGCTACCAGACCGCCGCCCAACTGCTGGCCAACGTGCCGGCCACGTCCTGGCCCGTGAGCAACTGGGCGCAGATCGTGACCTCGGTGCAGGCGGCGCTGTTCACCACCTACCCGGTCACCAACACGGGCCAGGGCGAGAAACTCCGCCAGATCGTCAAGAACCTGACCGGCGGCGAGCGGCCGATGTTCGCCATCGGCTTCAGCGGCAGCCCCGCCTCCAAGAGCCTGCAGGACGCGGTCTGGAGCACCTTCGGCCAGGATGGCACGGTCAACGGCGTGCTGACGCAGAACGTGGTGGACACCACCGGCCTGACCTTCCAGATGGATGACGACGCGGCGCTAACGCCCGAGGAGCAGGCGATCAACACCTCGATCTTCCGCGTGAAGCCGGTGGCCGACGCCAACCGCCTGCGCCGCGACGGCCTGCGCTGGATCCCGAAAACGGCCGCGCAGATCAGCGTGCCGGTGCTGACGCTGCACACGCTGGGCGACATGTACGTGCCCTTCAGCATGGAGCAGATCTACAAGCGCCGCGCGGACACCAACGGCACGGCGAAATGGCTGGTCCAGCGTGCGATCCGGGGCATCAGCCACTGCGATTTCACCGTGGCCGAGCAAGTGCGCGCGTTCGACGACATGGTGGCCTGGGAGCAAACCGGCACCCCTCCCACCGGCGACGACGTGCTGACGCCATCGGTAGTGGCCAACGCCAACTACGGCTGCAAGTTCACCGACAACACGCTGGGGGCGGACGACTCAGACACCAACAAGGCCCTGCGGCAGGGGGCGGCGATGGCGGCGCCTTGTACGCCGTAGGTTTGGGAGAACGAAGGATTAACAGAGCCGTCTTTGAGGCGGCTCTGTTTTTGGCGGCGAGGATCCCCGCTATCAATGCCGTTCGCCGCAATATCCAGGTGATATTGCGGCGAACTGGGGGCGAACCGGGGTCTACCTGGCAGCCTCCTCCGCAGCCCGCCACGCAGGGCAGCATTTCTCGTCGCGGCAGCAATAGTTCGGACAACGCGCATCCACATCGATCCGCACCAGGTCCGGACCGTAATGCACGGACGCCGCATAAATGGGCCGGAATTCCGTGTCCTTCACATTATTGGCACTGAGGCCGAATTTCAGCAGCAGATTGCGAACCTGTTCGACCCTGGCCGTTGCCAGTTCACGAGATCCATCCTCGCTTTCCCAAGCCGTCAGGTACACGTCGAAACCTGAGAAGAAATACTTCCGGGTTGCGATTCGCCATTCGGCGAATCGCTTGATCTCCTTCGCGGTTACCGTTGCGGATCCCGGTTCGAAGTGAACGCGATATTGCCTCTCATAGACGATGCAGGCAGCGACATTCAAGCTTGTTAGAGCGAAGATGAAAGCTGCCATTAGTTTCTTCATATTTACCATGATTACGATGCCGTTAATCGGAGACATTCGAAATGTATGCAGCAATGCTGTCGGAATTATTAAATAGAAATTTATTTCGATACTTTGATAGTAGGCGGGAAATCTTGATACTCGAACAGGTATCCGCGCTATCCATCGCGGCGGGAAAATGAGAAACTTCATGAACAAAGACCGTGACCATGCTGTCATCAGGCTCCACCACACCTCTATGGCGGATGGCTTCGATCGGTAAGTAGCAATATGTGACACCGATAAAAATCGTAAACGTCTTGTCGGCCTTGCATACAGAGCCGTCGGGAGACGGCTCTGTTTGTCAACTAGCGTGGATTATCTGGCGATATGGTCGGAAGCTGGACAGCAGTAATTGGGGCACCGTGCCGCGACAGCAATCTCGACTGTGTGGAGCATTTGGTCGTCGGCTCCCCTCATGTCCGTGTGGCGGATCTGCGGAGGTTCAGCCAACGCGCTATCCGGCATACCCGAGTTCTTCAGCAGTCGCTGCACGTGTTCCACTCTCGTTTCGGCCGTTTTACGGGTAACCCCATAGCCCTCCCACGCGACGATTATTATTGCGTCGAACCCCGAGGGAAAATACTTTCGCGTCTGGATCCGCCAATCCGCAAACCGCTTGACCTCCGTGGTCGAGAGCGTCGTCGAACCGGGAAGAAACTTCACTTCGTGCGTGGCTGCCGACAGACTGCAGGTGTGGGAACCAAAGCTTGTGAGCGTGAACGTTGCGATCACTGCGAGGCACGTCAGGGTTTCCATTTGTGGTCTCCGGAGCCGTGCGGGAACATAGCCGACGGCCACCAGATTCTCTCGGCTGAACCGCTCGAAGAGCCGTCGGGAGATGGCTCTGTTTGTCGGGTTGGATGAATCAGCGGACGACGTTGTCGGGGAGTGGTTCGAGGCTGCAACAGTAGTTGGGGCAGTGAGCAAGGGCGTCGATACGCACCACATCTGGCCCATCGGTTATTGATGCGGTATACCACGGCCGTATTTCCACCTCTTTCAGCGCATCCTGAGGCAGGCCGGAGTTCAATAACAGCCTCTGAACCTCTGAGATCCGCTTCTTCGCCATTTCACCGGTAATGCCGCGCCCTTCGAATCCCAAAAGGTAGACATCGAAGCCAGAATAGAATTTCTTGCGGGTGCCAACTCGCCATTCGGCAAATTTCTTGATCTGGTGGACTCCCACAGCTGTAGCGCCATTTTCGAAGTACACGGTGTGCTCCACTTCGAGCATATGGCAGGCGCCGGCATTGAATGTTATGGCGGCGAGAATTAATGCAACTGTAAGGCGACTCAAGGATTTCATCGTCCCCCTCCATTACCAGTTCGGAACGTCGGCGACATATGCAGCGATGTTATCGGCATTTTCAATGACGAATCTATTGCGGAGCTTCGCCAGCAGCCGGGCCGCCTTGATGCCAGAATAGCGATCTACCGTGTCCATTGCAGCGGGAAAATGGGAAACCTCATGAATAAAAACCGTGGTCATACTGCTGACATTTTCGATTATTCCTTGATAATTCCTCTTTTCCTCATGCAAATAACAAAACGTGGTGCCAATGAATATCGCAAACGTCTTATCGGACTTACAGACGCTCGCCCACGCCGGTTCATCGCCTTTCCCGGCGGCGGGCACACAGCCAACGCGCCGCACCGCTTCCTCACTAAAGCGCTCGAAATTTTTCTCGGTAAGCGATAGAGAGATTTTCCGAATTCTCGTGATTCCCTCACGCAAGCGTTTGCGAATGTCCGGCGTGGCATTCGTAAACCAGATGCGTACCTTATCCTTATCCGACTCGCTCCAGCGCGCCAGTTCCATCAAACGCGCCTCCATGTGTGCGACGGCAATATCCCGTACCCGCATGACCGCCGCATAGAATTCCGCGTTGGTCATATTGGGACAAATCATCGTCGGATCCGCCTCGTACGCGGCAAGACTCGCTGCGTCAGGCGTGGTTGTACGGCTCGCCAAATTGTTATGGGTGTACGGCATTTTCGAATCGGCGCCCGCCGCCGCGCCCTTCACATTGCCGCTGACAACCTCCGTGGACATCGTGAACTGCGATGCAAACACCCGCGGCTTTTCCTTGCATTGGCAATACACGCGCGCGCCTTCCACCAGCACGGATTTCCCCATGTCGGTCCAGCGTGGATCGCAGTCGTTGTAGACCGGGCCGCCGACCTTGCAGGCGGGGCACGTGGCGTGGTCCCCTTCCAGGCCAAGGCGTTTGCCCATGTTTGTAGAATCGCTGGTGGCGATCAGCCAGCCACCAGTGCCGGTGCGGCTCGCCCCATCCAGCATGTGCCGCTTGTCGTTTCGCATCATGTCCTCTTCCATTCATGGTAAGAGCACACAGCATCACGTGACGCGATTGAGGCGGTCTATAGCAGTTCTCTGAATTCGCGCGGCGTGCGGGGAGTTTCCCGCCGCGGCTTCCGAATCGTCGTGGGACTGCAATGGAAATGTGCCGGCGCACAAACAAATAGAGCCGTCCTTAGGACGGCTCCGATTCCCCGCTTGCTTGGCAATCCACCCGACCCATCCCGTAGCTCTATGGCTTGTCGTGGATATCGGTCAGGCGGTGTTTTGTCGGGCCCGTGGCAACCCCTCCGGTCGCATTATTCAGTGCGATATATACAGCGGACGCGACAAGATGACATTCTGCGCACGCAATATTTCCGTAATAAGTCGCAGTGGGGCAGCATCGCGCACATCCACTGTCTGCTGACGCAAATTTCGAAAACTACGCGACCTGATCCATCGTTAGAATGAAACGGCCCTTAACTCGGAGTTGCCATGAAACGCCATCCCATTGCCGTGACGGAAACGACACCAGAGGGCCTAGCTGCCCTCGTCTATCACCTTGCCCATGGTGCCAGCCAGGGGCAGCTCGACCCGGAATTCGTGCGTAAGCTTGCCAAGCGCGTTGGCAAGGAGCTGGAGGCCATGGAAGCCGCCGACATGCTGTCGCCGCACGACAAGACGCAGTTGCATCAGGCCATCAACACGCTGTGCCACACCGCTGAAGCCGAAGAGGGTGCGATGTTGACCAAGGCGCTGGAGCGCCTGCGCGCCGAGGACGCGAGCCACGCCCGTCCCATCTGATCCATTTCCGCGCCGCTCCCAATACCGAACACAAAAAGCAGAACGCCCCTTCCCGCCAAGCCGGGTAAGGGGCGTTGTGCTTTCCGGCAGGACGAGGGGAAAGGCCTCGCCTGCCGGCTCTCGCTCAAGCGTGGTGCTTAGAAGCGATGACGCACGCCGACGACTGCGCCGGTCTGGTTCTGGCCGGCCACAGCCGTGCCAACACCGCTCAGGCCCAGGTTGGACGTGCCCTTGTTGCGCACGTAGCCAACGTTCAGGTAAGCGTCCGTACGCTTCGAGAACGAGTAGTCGGCCGACAGGACAAACATCCACGGATCGTTGCCGCTGTCGTTGGCATCGGTGTAGTACGCGGCGCCGGTCAGCGACAGGGCCGGCGTCACGCGGTACAGGCCGCCGAGCCAGTAGACGTTGCTGCGGGTCGCTGCCGTGGCTGCGGTAGCGATGCCGTCATCGCGCATCCAGCGGTAGCCGGCAAACACCTTGGCCACGCCGAAGTCGTACGACGAGCCCACGGCCAGGCGCTTGGCAGCGCGGTCGGACGTAGCCGACGTGGCGCCCTGGTACTGGTCATACGCCGTGCCGATCGAGAAGCCGCCGGCGGTGTAGGCCACGCCTGCGCCCACGTTGCGGCCAGCCTTGTAGTCGCCCGGCAGTTCGCCCGGCGAGCCAGCCACGGCGTCACGGCCCGTGCTGTAGAAGGCCGTGGCGGTCAGGCCGCCGAACTTGCCGGTGTACTTCAGGGCGTTGTCGGCGCGGCCGTTGAAGCCCGAATCGACGCTGTTCAGCGAGTAGCGCGGGCCCACGCCCATCGGGTCATAGGCACCGAACAGGTCGTACAGCGAGTTCTGCTGGCGACCCAGGGTCACGGCGCCGAAGCTGCCTTGCAGGCCGACGAAAGCCTGGCGACCGAACAGGCGGTTGCCCTGGCCGGACACGCCGGTGTCAATATCGAAGCCCGATTCCAGGGTGAAGATGCCCTTCAGGCCGCCACCGAGGTCTTCCACGCCACGCAGGCCCCAGCGCGAGCCGGACAGGTTGCCCGAGTTCATGCGCACGGCCGTCTGACCATTGCCGCCCGGCACGTGGGTCGCCACTTCTACGCCGGCGTCGACGATGCCATACAGCGTGACGTTGGATGCGGACTGGGCGAGGGCTGCGCCGGACGTTGCGCAGGTAGCGGCTGCCGCCAGGGCAAATAGAGCTTTCTTCACTGTGGTTTCTCGTTTTGTTAAGACATTGAGATGCTTCCCCGTTCCGGTCGCGGCAGGCGCGCGGCGGCGCCTTGCTGGACCAGATGCCCGTGCGGGTCTTTGGGGGGCGAGGCGGATTGTTACAACCCAATATGAAATGAATGTGTCGTAGGCATTACTGCAACACCCCACTACCGGGGGATACGCGCACGCAAAACATGCAAAATCCGGGTTTTCCCGACCCGGGTTTTGGTAGGATTCACACCTTTCGAGATTGGCGTGTGAGCGGACCGGATGTGATGCGGACGCAACATGCCTGCGTCATGCCCCTGGACCCCATCAGAAGACCTATCAAGCCAAGGCTTGCCGCCCCGCTGGCTCGACTGCGCACCCACCTGCAATCGCGGTGGCTGCCCGTCCTGCAACCGGCAATCCAGCGGCTGCGCCGTCCCACCCGGCGCGAAGTCCTGCTGGGCCTCGCGGCCATCCCGGCGCTGTTCCTGCTTTATCTGCTGGTCCTGATTCCGTTCACGCCGGGCATCAGCGACATCCGCAAGGCCAAGTCCGAACAGCCAGCGCAGGTACTCTCCGCCGATGGCAAGGAACTGGCCGTCTACCGCTGGGCCAACCGCGACTGGGTCGGGCTCAAGGACATCTCCCCCAATGTCATCGATGCGCTGATCGCCACCGAGGACCACCGCTTCTACCAGCACCACGGGCTGGACTGGCGCCGCACCGCCTCCGCCGCGTTCCACACCTTCTCGGGCGACCGCCAGGGCGGCTCCACCATCACGCAGCAGCTGGCCCGCAACCGCTATCCCGAAGACATCGGCCGTGCGCCGACGATGACGCGCAAGCTCAAGGAAGCGATCACCGCGTTCAAGATCGAGGCGCTGTATTCCAAGGACGAGATCCTTGAGACGTATCTCAATACGGTGCCCTTCCTGTACAACGCGTTCGGCATCGAGATGGCCGCGCGCACCTATTTCGACAAATCCGCCGACAAGCTCGACGTGCTGGAAGCCGCCACGCTGATCGGCATGCTCAAGGGCAACAGCTACTACAACCCGGTGCTGAACCCCGAGCGCGCGCTGGAGCGGCGCAACATCGTGCTGGCGCAGATGGTCAAGCGCGGCAAGCTCGACGCCGGCCGCTTCGAGACGCTCAGGAAACGGCCATTGCGGATCGACTTCGAGCGCCAGACCGAGGCCCCCGGCCCGGCCGCCCACTTCGCCCAGCAGCTACGCAAATGGCTGATCGGCTGGGCCGATCGCAACGACTACAACCTCTATACCGATGGGCTGGTCGTCCGTACGACCATCGATTCGCGCCTCCAGGCCATGGCCAACCAGGCGGTCACGCGCCAGGGCAACCAGCTTCAGTCGATTGCCAACGCGGCCTGGGCGCCGCGCGCGGGCTGGGCGGAAAGCCGGGCGCTGGTGCAGGCCTTCGTGCGGGAGACGCCCGAGTTCCGCAACGCCGTCGCCAGCGGCCAGAGCGAGGAGGACGCGCTCAAGCGTCTCTTCGCCGACCGCGCGTTCATGCAGGCGCTGCGCCAGCAGAAAACGCGCGTACAGGCCGGCTTCATGGCGCTGGACCCGTCCACGGGCGCCATCCGCGCCTGGGTCGGCAGCCGGGACTTCACGGTCGATGCCTTCGACCACGTGGCCCAGGCGCGCCGCCAGCCGGGCTCCACGTTCAAGCCCTTCGTCTATGGCGAAGCCTTCGCGCACGGCCACGCCCCCGAGGAAACGCTGTTCGACAACCCGGTGGAAATGCAACTGGCCGGCGGCGAGATCTGGCGCCCGACCGACGAGTCCCCCGCCACAGGCCGCGCCCTGAGCCTGCGCGACGGGCTGGTCTACTCGAAGAACACCATCACCGCGCAACTGGTGCAGGCCGTGGGGCCAGACCGCGTGGCGCGGCTGGCGCGGGCCATGGGCGTGCGCGAGAGCAAGCTCGATGCCGTACCGTCGCTGGCGCTGGGCACCAGCCCGGTCACACTCAAGGAGATGGTGTCGGCCTACGGCACCATCGCCAACGGCGGCCTGTACATCGCGCCGACCATGGTCACGCGCATCGAGGACCGCGAAGGCAATGTGCTGGCGCAGTTCCGCGAGCCGTCACCCGAGCGTGCGCTGTCGGCCACGGCCACCGAGACGCTGGTCGATGTGATGCGCGATGTGATCGACCGGGGCACCGGCACCGCCATCCGCAGCCGCTACGGCATCCGCGCCGACGTGGCCGGCAAGACCGGCACCACGCAGGACAACGCCGACGGCTGGTTCATCCTGATGCACCCGCAATTGGTGGCGGGCGCCTGGGTGGGCTTCAACGACAGCCGCGTGACGCTGCGTAGCGACTACTGGGGCCAGGGCGCCCATAGCGCGCTGCCCATCGTCGGCGATTTCTACCAGCGCGCGCTACGCACGCGGGTCATCGACGGCCGCGCGCGGTTTGCGGAGGCGGACGAGAAGACCTGGTACACGTCGATCACGGGGCAGGTGCGTGGCTGGTTCCAGCGGCTGTTCGCTTCGAACAAGTCTGATCAGGCGCCGGCGGGCCCGCGCCCCGCGCCGCGCCGGCCGGTACTGCCGGCCACGGAGGCGGAGGCCATGCCATCCGGAGGTTCGGGAGGTTCGGGGGGAACTGGTGCCTCTGCGGCGATGGCTGGGAACAGTCAGGCAGGCGGGGCAAATACCGAGCACGGGGAAGCCGCCGAGCCCGGCATGGCGCTCGATGCCAATGAAGTCGTCGAGGTCATCCCGGCATCGGAGCCGGAACCGGTGATGGCTTCTGCGCCAGGCGCGCCGATCGGACCCAGCGCACCCTCCCCGCTCCCTGCGGGCCCGTCGATGGCGCCGGCGCCCGTCCGCTAAGGACGGCCGGGTTTACTCGCCGGACCGCAGGCGCATGGCTGGGTCGGTGCCCGGCTCGGACACCTTGTCGCCCGGCAACACCTCCACCGGGCCGGAACGGATCACGCGCAAGGCGTCTTCCGAAATCGTCAGCGGCGGCTCGGCCGTGGGCCGTGCCAGCAGGTAGCCCTGCGCGTAGTCGATGCCAAGGTCGCGGCAGATGCGCAGATCCGCTTCCTGCTCGATACCCTCTGCCACCAGCGCCGTGCCGCTGCTATCGGCCAGCCGGCGTATGGCGCGCAGCGCCTCCAGCTGGAACGGCGACGTCGCCACGCCATCCACCACCACGCGGGCGATCTTCACGTAATCAGGTTTCAGGGCGATCCACTGCCCCAGGCTGGCGTGGCCGGTGCCGTAGTCGTCCAGCGCGAACTGGGCGCCGCGCCCACGGATGGACTCCACCGCCCGCGACAGGCTATCCAGCGAGCCCAGCGGGGCCTGCTCGGTCAGTTCGATGACGATGCGGTCCGAAGTAATGCCGTGGGTTTTCAGGAAGGCGCGCACTTCGTCGCGATGGCTGTCCACCTCGCGAATCGAATCCGCGCTGTAGTTGATGAAGAGCTTGCCGGGGAGCCCGGCGCGCATGAACGCGGCAATACAGATGCGTGACGCCAGCCGCTCGAGCCGCACCAGACAACCCAGACGCGCCGCTTCAGCGAACAGCGCAACAGGGCTCTCCAGCGGCGTCCCGGCGGGACCGCGGATCAGGGCCTCGTAGCCAATGATCTCGCCATTGGCGAGCGACCCGATCGGCTGGAAGACAGGCCGCAGGCGTTGGTGTTCGAGGCAATCGGCAATAGTAGGCGTCAGAGGTCGCGACAAGGGCTTGCACTCAAACTGGCTGTGGATCGTGCTGTGGGCAAAAGCCACTCCCACTGTTGGCTAACGGCGCGCCCAAGACGCAACTTGATCCCCCACTTGCAGGGGGGATGCCATGCAGCGTGCACTTTGCGTCACACCGGTGCCGTACCCGCGACAAGGCGGCGGTCCATGCGCCCGGTCCGGCATATTCCCGATCTTGTGTGGCAATTTTGTGACGAAAGGCGCATGGGTGCTGTCATGGCGGCGTCATGAAACGGCCGGAGAATCCACCCCGATTCAACAGGCGCAAGCCCGCCGGGCCTGCCGCAAATGCGGCACTGCAGCGACGGAATACCTTGACGCCTGATTTTTTGGCGCTTCAATGAAAACGTTTTCATTGCTCGCCGACTACCCGCCGAACCTGCCCATGCCCAACGCCCGCCGTTCCGTTTTGCTGTCTGCCGATACCGAAGGCGAACGCGGCAATGGCGTGACGCTGGCGGACGTGGCGCTGGCCGCCGAAGTCTCGTTGGCCACGGCCTCGCGCGTGTTCAGCCATCCGCAGCTGGTGCGGGAGACCACCGCCCAGCGCGTGCACGAGGCCGCGCGCCGGCTGGCCTTCCGGCCCAACCTGCTCGGCGCCAAACTGCGCTCGCAGCAGACGCGCATCCTGGGCGTGATGCTGCCCACGCTGGAGAACGCGGTGTTCGCCGAATGCTGGGCCGGGATCGAGGAAGTCTCGCTGGCCACCGGCTATTCGCTGATGCTGGTGACCAGCGGCTACGACTCCGCCCGCGAGCGCGAACGTGTGGAATATTTGCTGCGCCACCGCGTGGACGGCATGGTGCTGACCGTCTCGGACGCCGCGCAGAGCGCCGTGCTCGACCAGCTCGACAGTGAAGGCGTGCCCTACGTGCTGGCCTACAACCAGGCCAGCCCGGCCGGCCAGCGGCACTCGGTCTCCGTGGACAACCGCACCAGCGCCTGCGAGGGTGTGAACGCGCTGATCGCTGCGGGCCATCGGCGTATCGCGGTGGTGTCGGGCGCGTTCATGGCGTCCGACCGCGCCCGCCAACGGTTTGCCGGCTATGAGGATGCGATGCGCGCCCATGGCCTGCCGCCGCTGCCGCCCGTGAACCTGCCCTCCCATACCGCCAGCCATAGCGAGCGGATTGGCACGCTGATGGGCGGCGCCACCGCGCCCACCGCGTTCTTCTGCACCAACGACCTGCTGGCGATCGGCGTGATTTCGGATCTCAAGCGCCTGGGCCTGCGCGTGCCGCGCGACGTCTCCGTGCTCGGCTACGACGGCATCGCGCTCGGCGCACTGGTGGAGCCGCCGCTGGCCACCGTGGTGCAGCCCAATACCGACATCGGCGCCACCGCCGTGCGCCTGCTGCTCAAGCGCCTGCACGCCGGCACGCGTCCGGAGGCGCTGTCCGCCTCCGCCCCGAGCGTGACCCTGCTGCCCCACGCGCTGCGCGTGGCCGGCACCGTGGCCGCGCCGCCTGCATCTGACCGATCGCCTGACTGACCGTTTTCGCCTGCCGCCCTGCTGTCCTTATCCAATCGATCTCAAACCCGGGAGCCTGACATGACAACGCAATTTTCCTGGCGCCGCCCGCTGCGCTGGCTGGCCACTGCCGTGGCGGCCACCGCCTTCGGCGTCGCCTTCAGCCAGGGCGCGGCCGCGCAGACCGCCATCTGCTACAACTGCCCGCCCGAATGGGCCGACTGGGCCGCGCAGATCCGCGCCATCAAGGAAAAGACCGGCGTGACGGTGCCGCTCGACAACAAGAACTCGGGCCAGGCGCTCGCGCAGCTGGTGGCAGAGCGCGCCAGCCCGGTGGCGGACGTGACCTACCTCGGCGTGACCTTCGGCATCCAGGCCAAGGCCGACGGCGTGACCCAGCCGTACAAGCCGGCCCACTGGGCCGACATCCCCGAGGGCCTGAAAGACCCGCAGGGCAACTGGTTCGCCATCCACTCGGGCACGCTGGGCTTCATGGTCAACGTCGATGCGCTGCGCGGCAAGCCCGTGCCGCAGTCGTGGGCCGACCTGCTCAAGCCGGAGTACAAGGGGCTGATCGGCTACCTGGACCCGTCCAGCGCCTTCGTCGGCTATGTGGGTGCCGTGGCCGTGAACCAGGCCCTTGGCGGCTCGCTGGACAACTTCGCGCCGGCCTACAAGTTCTTCAAGGATCTGCAGAAGAACCAGCCGATCGTGCCGAAGCAGACCGCCTACGCCCGCGTGCTGTCCGGCGAAATCCCGATCCTGCTCGACTACGACTTCAACGCCTACCGCGCCCGCTACAAGGACCGCGCCAACGTGGCCTTCGTGATTCCGAAGGAAGGCTCGCTGGTGGTGCCGTACGTGATGAGCCTGGTCAACAACGCGCCCCACCCGGCCGAGGGCCGCAAGGTGCTGGACTTCGTGCTGTCGGACGCCGGCCAGGCGCTGTGGGCCAACGCCTACCTGCGCCCGGTGCGTAACGTGCCGATGCCGAAGGACGTGGAAGCGCGCTTCCTGCCGGCCGCCGACTACGCCCGCGCCAAGCCGGTCGATTTCGGCAAGATGGCCGCCGCGCAGAAGGCGTTCAGCGAGCAGTACATGAAGGAAGTACGGTAAGCATTTGCAGCTTGCCGCGTGTGTTCTCCCCTCTCCCGCTCGCGGGAGAGGGGAGAACACCAATCTTGGACCAAACCGCCCCCGTCACTGCCATGACCAAGCGATCTCTCCCGCTGTTCCTGTTCGCCCTGCCCGCGCTGGTGGTCTTCCTGGCGTTCTTCTGCCTGCCGATGGCGCGCCTGATCGAGGTCAGCGTCACCGGCAAGCAGGGCGCGGGCGTCTACTGGACCGTGCTGACCAGCGCGCGCTACCTGCATAGCCTGCTGGTGACGGTGGCGCTCTCCGCCGCCGTCACGCTGGCCACGCTGGTGATTGCCGGCATCGCCGGCACCTTCCTCCAGCGCCACCCCGTACCCGGCAAACCCGTGCTGGTGGCCATCCTCACCTTTCCGCTGGCCTTTCCCGGCGTGGTGATCGGCTTCATGGTCATCATGCTCGGCGGGCGCAACGGCCTGCTGGCGATGGTCGGCGACGCGCTCGTCGGCGAGCGCTGGACCTTCGCCTACGGACTGGCCGGGCTGTTCGTCGGCTACCTGTATTTCTCGATTCCGCGCGTGATCCTGACCGTGATGGCCGCCGTGGAGAAGCTCGACCCCTCGCTCGAGGAAGCCGCACGGTCGCTCGGCGCCAGCCCGTGGCGCGTGGTGCGGGACGTCATGCTGCCAGCGCTGATGCCGGCCATGCTGTCCAGCGGGGCGATCTGCTTCGCCACCAGCATGGGCGCCTTCGGCACCGCGTTCACGCTCGCCACGCAGCTCGACGTACTGCCGCTGACCATCTACAACGAGTTCACCAACTACGCCAACTTCGGCATGGCCGCTGCGCTCTCGCTGCTGCTCGGCGCGGTCACCTGGGCCCTGCTGGCTGTGGCGCGCTGGATCTCGGGCGACGCCGTCGCCGCCACCGCATGAGTACCGCGAAAAAAGCCATGAAGAAACCGCCGATGACCGCACCGCGCCGCCGCGCCGGCTACTGGCTGCAACTGGCGCTCACGCTGGCCGTCTGCCTGTTCATGACCGTGCCGGTGGTGCTGTCCGTGCTGGCCGGGCTGACCAACAACATCTTCGTGGGCCTCTCCAGCGGGCTCACCACGCGCTGGCTGCTGGAGGTCTGGGCGCTCTATCGCAACACCATCTTCCTCTCGCTCGGCATTGCGCTCGCCTGCCTCGCCTGCACGCTGGTGATTGGCGTGCCTGCCGCCTACTACATGGCGCTGCGCCGCAACCGCGTGACGCGGCTGATCGAGGAACTGCTGATGCTGCCCGTGGCCGTGCCGGGGCTGGCCACCGCGCTGGGGCTGATCCTGCTCTATGGCGGCTGGCAGGCGCTGCGCACGAGCTGGGTGTTCATCCTGATCGGCCACGTGCTGTTCACGCTGCCGTTCATGGTGCGGGCAGTGCTGGCCATCCTGTCCGCCATCGACATCCGCACACTGGAAGACGCCGCCGCCAGCCTGGGCGCCACGCGCCTGCAACGCTTCTTCACCGTGGTGCTGCCGAACTGCCGGCAGGGCATCCTGGCCGGGGCGCTGATGGTGGTCACGCTGTCCGTGGGCGAGTTCAACCTGACCTGGATGCTGCACACGCCCACCACGCAAACCCTGCCGGTGGGGCTGGCAGACAGCTATGCGTCGATGCGGCTGGAGATCGGCTCCGCCTACACCATCGTCTTCTTTGTCATGATCATTCCGCTGCTGGTAGCGATGCAGGCGTTCAGCGCCATGGGCGCCCGAGCGCGCCGCCATGTATCAGAACCTGCCGAGCCGGCCACCGCCCCACTCCCCGCCGCCACGCCCGTAACTGCCTCCGCCGAGACCCGCCATGCATGAGCCCACCCCGATTCGCCTGCGCCAGTGCGCCAAGACCTTCGCGGATGGCACGCTGGCCCTGCAACCGCTTGACCTCGACATCGGGGCCGCCGAGACCGTGGTGCTGTTGGGGCCGTCCGGCTGCGGCAAGACCACCACGCTGCGCATCATCGCCGGGCTGGAGCAGCCGGACGCGGGTGGCGAGGTCTGGTTTGGCGAGACCCGCGTGACCGACCAGCCGATCGAGCAGCGCGGCGTGGGCATGGTGTTCCAGAACTACGCGCTGTTCCCCAACATGACCGTGGCCGAGAACATCGGCTATGGCCTGCGCGTGCGGCGCGTGGATGGTGCCACGCAGCGCCGGCGGGTCGGCGATATGTTATCGATGATGCACCTCGAGCCGTTCGCCGACCGTCGCGTGGACCAGCTCTCCGGCGGCCAGCGCCAGCGCGTGGCCCTGGCGCGCGCCATCGCCGTGCAGCCGCGCGTGCTGCTGCTCGATGAACCGCTAACCGCGCTGGACGCCAAGCTGCGCGACGCCCTGCGCGCGGACATCAACCAGCTGCTGCGCAGCCTCCATATCACCGCGGTCTACGTCACCCACGACCAGGCCGAGGCGATGGCGCTGGGCGACCGCATCATCGTCATGGACCGCGGCCGCATCGCCCAGTCCGGCACGCCGCAGGAGATCTACCGCGCGCCGGCCAACGCCTTCGTGGCGGACTTCATCGGCACCATGAACCACCTGCCCGCGCAGGCCGAAGCCGGCCTGTGGCGCGTGCCAGGCGGCAGCGTGCCGATGGGGCCGCCCAGCGACGCCCCCGCGACGCCAGCCGCGCGGCTGATGTTCCGGCCCGAGGACGTGGCGCTGGTGCACGCTGATAGCGCCGATCGCGCCCATGTGGAAGGCACCGTGGTCACCGCGCTGTTCCTCGGCAACCACACACGCCTGCTGGTGGACGTGGGCGCCGCCACGCCGCTGATTGTCGATACCGCGCGCCGCGACGGCTGGCCGGCTGGCGCGCGCGTCGGCCTGCGCATCGACACCGCCCACCTGATCACCCTTCCCGACGCTGCATGACCGCTCCTTCCCCCTATCTCGTCGCGCAACTGAGCGACCTCCATATCAAGGCCGGCGGCAAGCTGTCCTACCGGCGGGTCGATACGGCCGGCGCGCTCCATCAGGCCATCGACACCCTGCTGGCGGCCCCGCAAATCCCCGATATGGTCATCATTACCGGCGATCTGGTCGACTTCGGCAGCGAAGACGAATACCGCTTCCTGCGCGACATCCTGCAACGGCTGCCGATGCCGGTGCGGCTGCTGCCCGGCAACCACGACCACCGCACCACGCTGCGCAAGGTGTTCCCCGACCACGCCTACCTGTTCGACCACGGCGACGGCGAGGCGCCCATCCACTATGCGATGGCGGCGGGCCCGCTGCGGCTGGTCGGCTTCGACTGCACCGTCCCCGGCCAGCCCGGCGGCCGGGTGACACCCGAAGGACTGGCCTGGCTCGATGCCACGCTGGCCGCCCCGCCGGCCCAGCCGACGCTGCTGATGCTGCACCATCCGCCCTTTGTCACCGGCATCGGCCATATGGACCAGCAGGGGCTCGACAACGCCGCCGCGCTGGAGGCCCTGATCGCCCGGCACCCGCAGGTGGAGCGCGTGGTCTGCGGCCACCTGCACCGCCAGATCACGCGGCGCTTTGGCGGCACCATCGCCATCACCGCGCCGGGGCCGGCCCACCAGGTGGCGCTGGACCTCGATCCGCAGGCCGCCTCCCGCTTCCGCATGGAGCCGCCCGGCTACCTGCTGCACTGGTGGCACCCGGCCCACGGGCTGGTGACCCACCTCGCCGCCAGCGGGGACTACGGCCCGGCGCACCCGTTCTTCGACGCCAACGGGCGGCTGATCGACTGATCCGGCCCGGAAACCGCAAGACACACTAATAGATATAGGGAGATGAACAGGAGATGAGCGGAGCGCGGTTGTCATGCGCCCGCCACCTTGGGTACCATCGTCGGCTTACCCAACTTCCGGATCGCGGTTCCGCATAACGGAACACGACGACCTGCTTCGACATGGATCTCCTGCTGCTGAGCAATTCCACCTCCGACGACGGCTACCTCGTGCACGCGCACGCAGCCATCACGGAACTGGCCGATGGCCGTACCGACGCGCTGTTCGTCCCCTACGCCGGGGTCACGCGTGACTGGGACGCCTACACCGAACAGGTCCGCGAGGCGCTGGCGCCCATCGGCATCACCGTGCGCGGCCTGCACGCCGAGGCGGACCCGCTGGCGGCAGTCAACGCGGCCACGCTGATCGTGGTGGGCGGCGGCAATACCTTCCGGCTGCTCCAGGTACTGCGCCAGCAGGCGCTGCTGGCCCCGATGGCCGCCCGCGTGCGCGCCGGCGCCGCGCGCTATATCGGCTGGAGCGCCGGCTCCAACCTCGCCACGCCCAGCATCCGCACGACCAACGACATGCCGGTGGTAGACCCGGGCGGCCTCGACGCCCTCGGCCTGATCCCGTTCCAGCTCAACCCGCACTACTACAACCTCGTGGTCCCCGGCTTCCGCGGCGAAACCCGCGACCAGCGCCTGGCCGAGTTCACCACCCTCTCACCCGACACCCCCGTCCTCGGCCTGCCCGAAGGCAACTGGGTCCGCGTGTCGGGTAATCGCCACACCTTGCACGGCCCGCATGCGGCGCGATGGTTTTTGGGGGATCGGACTTGGGATGTGGCGGCGGGGCCATTGGCAGCGCCTTGACTTCATAAGCGGCGACCATTGGGCTGTAGAGATCTCTACAGCATTGAAGCAGGGCCTACGACCCATTAAGCTGGGCGCATGACTGCTCTTCAATTCGCTTCCCCCTGGGTGGTGCTGGTTGTCAGCCTGCCCACCTCGGCCGCCACCGCTCGCATGCGATTCTGGCGCGGCATCAAGGCGTTGGGCGCGGCGGCATTACGCGATGGCGTCTATGTCGTGCCCGACGTCGCAGGCTTGCGAGACCCGTTGCAAGCCCTGGCCACAGACGCGACCAGCGAGGATGGCAAGGTCTGGACGCTTTCCGTGCAGGCCACCGACACACAGCAAGATGCCGAGTACCGCGCGTTGTTCGATCGGACTCCCGAATACGCCGACTGGATGGCCGAACTCTCCCGCGCCCGTGCGACGTTGGCGGAAACGGACGAAGCAAGCCTCCTACGCATGGCTCGCCGGTACGGCCGTGGATTCGAAGCGATCCGCAAGATCGACTTCTTCCCGAATGAGGCCTCGGCCCGCGCCGAAGCACAGTGGCGCGATTTCAATGCGGCCATCGACATCATGCTGTCGCCGGGCGAACCACAGGGCATGGCGGGCAGCATTCCGAGACGCGACCCAAGCCAATACCAAGGCCGACGCTGGGCAACGCGCCGGCACCTCTGGGTGGACCGCGTTGCCTGTGCCTGGCTGATCCGGCGCTTTATCGATCCCCACGCCAACTTCCTCTGGCTGGAGGACGTTCGCCAATGCCCAAAGGAGGCGCTGGGGTTCGACTTCGATGGTGCGACATTCACCCATGTCGGCGACCGGGTCTCCTTCGAGGTGCTGCTCGCCAGCTTCGGGCTCGACGAGAACAAGGGACTGGCGCGCGTGGGCCAGATGGTTCACGTACTGGACATCGGCGGGACACCCGTTGCGGAGGCCAGTGGTTTTGAAGCGGTACTGGCAGGCGCACGCGAGCGCCTGCCCGATGACGATGCGCTACTGGAGGAGGTAGGGAATGTCCTCGACTCGCTCTATGCGCACTTTTCCAGCGCGCGCAAACGCTAGGTCGTTGCCTGCTGCCAGACTGCCGGACCGCTCTCCACGCAAGCCAAGATGAACTCACCCCAGCCGCCTGCTTCCGCCCCTTCCGGCCCTTCTGCGCACGAACGCCCCGGTTACACGCTGCGGCAACTGGTGATGTACTTCCTGCGGCTTGGCACCTTGGGCTTCGGGGGACCGGTGGCGCTTGCGGGCTATATGCACCGGGATCTGGTCGATGCGCGGCAGTGGATTACCGATGCCGACTACAAGGAAGGCCTTGCCCTCGCGCAACTGGCGCCGGGCCCGCTTGCCGCCCAACTCGCGATCTACCTCGGATACGTGCACTACCGCATCCTCGGGGCCACACTCGTCGGCGTCGCCTTCGTGCTGCCATCATTCCTGATGGTGCTGGCGCTCGGCTGGGCCTATGTACGCTTCGGCGGTCTCACCTGGATGCAGTCGGTGTTCTACGGCGTGGGCGCGGCGGTGATCGGCATCATCGCGATCAGCGCCTACAAGCTGACCAGGAAGAGCGTAGGCAAAGACAAGCTGCTGTGGTTCATCTATCTGGTGCTCGTGGCGGTCACGGTCATCACCGAATCGGAGGTCGCGTGGCTGTTCCTCGCGGCCGGGGTGCTGGTCTGGTTCTGGCGCGCACCGCCAAAGTGGCTGCGGCAAGGCAGGCTGAATGCGATCGCGGCAGCCCCATTACCGGCCGCAAGCGGCATGCTGAGTACCGTGGATTGGCCGCTGCTCTCGCAGATCGGTGTGTTCTTTGCCAAGGCCGGTGCATTCGTCTTCGGCTCCGGGCTTGCCATCGTGCCCTTCCTCTATGGCGGCGTGGTGACCGAACATCACTGGCTGAACGACAAGCAATTTGTCGACGCCGTGGCGGTCGCCATGATTACGCCCGGCCCGGTTGTCATCACCGTCGGCTTCATTGGCTACCTTGTTGCGGGCCTGCCTGGTGCCTGCGTGGCGGCCGCGGCGACGTTCCTGCCTTGCTACCTGTTCACCGTCCTGCCGGCGCCTTACTTCAAGAAGTACGGGAAGTTGCCGGCCATCCTGGCGTTCGTCGACGGCGTCACCGCGGCGGCCATCGGCGCCATCACCGGGGCGGTGATCGTCCTGGCCAAGCGCTCGATTGTCGATATCCCGACCGCGCTCCTGGCGCTCCTTACCGTCGCCTTGCTGATCAGGTTCAAGAAGCTGTCCGAACCCATGATCGTCGCGGCTGCGGCCTTGATTGGCCTGGTGGCCTATCCGTTGCTCCATCACTGACGTGTTGCGGCACAGCAAATGATTCGCGCATTGCTTTCCGACCTTGCCTTTCCACCCGGCACCGACGCAGGCGTGATGCCGCTGCTCGCCGGGCGGGCGTTGCGCGGTTTCTGCGATGGATTCGTGGCTGTACTGCTGCCCGCGTACCTGCTGGCCCTGGGCTTCGACCCACTCGCCGTGGGACTGATCAGCAGCGTCACGCTGATTGGCTCCGCGATGACGACCATTCTGGTCGGACTCGTCGGGAACCGCTTTCCGCAGCGCCGTCTGCTGATACTGGCGGCCGCCCTGATGGCCGGCACCGGGGCGGCCTTTGCGGGTCTGTCATCGCTCTGGCCGCTCTTGATCGTTGCCTTTATCGGCACGCTGAACCCGAGCTCGGGGGATGTCAGCGTGTTCCTGCCGCTCGAGCAGGCGCGGCTGGCCGAGGCCGCGACACCTGACGCGCGCACGGCATTGTTCGCGCGCTACGGACTTGCGGGTTCCCTCTCCGCGGCGTTCGGAGCGTTGGCCGCAGCGATACCTGGTTGGCTTGGCAGGCATACCGGCCTGTCCTTCCTGGACGGCATGCGCCTGATGTTCCTCGTCTACGCCTTGACGGGCATGGCGCTCTGGGTGCTCTACGCGAGGTTGCCCGAACCCCATCCGCAGTCGATGTCGACGGCCGCGCCGTTGGGGCCATCGCGCCAGATCGTCATCCGGCTCGCGATGCTGTTCAGTGTCGATGCGTTTGCGGGCGGCCTGGTCGTCAATGCCTTGCTGTCGCTTTGGCTGATGCAGCGTTTCGGGATGTCCCCGGGTGCGGCGGGCCAGTTCTTCTTCTGGGCCGGGCTGCTTACCACGGCTTCCCAGCTCGCCGCTGTGCCACTGGCCCGAAGGATCGGGCTACTGAACACCATGGTGTTCACGCATATCCCTTCCAGCGCGTTCCTGATTGCCGCCGCGTTCGCACCGTCGTTGAGCTTGACGTTACTGTTGCTGCTGGCGCGCAGCGCGCTGTCTCAAATGGATGTACCAACACGGACGGCATTCGTGATGGCGGTGGTCACCCCCGCCGAGCGGACGGCGGCAGCAAGCCTGACGGCGGTGCCGCGCAGCCTGGCTGCCGCGATCGGCCCAGTGCTGGCCGGTGGGCTCATGGCAATGGGGTGGGCTGGAGCGCCATTGCTGGCTTGTGGTGTGTTGAAAATCGGCTATGACCTTGCCATGCTGGTCGCCTTCCGGCGTGTTGGCACCCTGAATTGATGGGAACACGGCGTTGAATATCGCCATGAGCGCACCACGTCACGGCAGGGTGCCGGGCGGCAATACGCTCCATCCTGAAACGCTACTGGATGTCGTCCTCCCGTGACTCCGGAGGACGCCGTTTTGGTCGAATTCGAAAAGGACCATCACCGACCGAATCTCGCCGCCTGAGAACAGCGGGCCAATGAACGGCAGAAAGCTCTCGGGATGTGGCCTGGAGCTGGCAAACGAATAGATCAGGACCGTCGAGCCGCTACTTAGGGATGCCCGCCAGGTCGGATTTCCGAGCTGCCCGGTAACGTCGTCGAGCGTGGAGAAGCCGATCATGAAGTACGACAACTGTTCCTGCTTCACATCGACGCCAGTCGACACGCAGGCAGCCAACCCGAACGTCGCCAAAAGAATGTGAACACCCGTCATGGCGAACCGGGCTCGTCCATGGAAGACCAGTGTGAGGAAGGACATGGCGCTTCTGGCGACTGACCGTTGACGGCAACCACCGGCCAGATGGATTCCGTGAATCGTTCACAAACACGTGGCCGTCTCCTACATTTATAGGCGCCTGAAGAGCACAACCCCATGCCGTGGGGGCTCATGCCACGCGTCCCGGAGCACATCATGGATACAAAAAGCGAATTGCAAAGCACCATGGATGCGCTGGTTCAGGCCGGCAAAGGCCTTCTGGCCGCCGACGAGAGCGGGCCAACGATTGCCAAGCGGTTCGAGCACATCGGTGTCCCATCAAGCGAGGAGACGCGCCGCGCGTGGCGCAGCCTGCTCTTGTCCACGCCGGGGCTCGGCGAATTCATCAGTGGCGTGATCCTGTACGAGGAAACGCTGGGCCAGCGCGCCGACGATGGCACACCGTTACCGGAGATGGCGGCGCGCCAGGGCATCGTGCCGGGCGTCAAGGTGGACAAGGGCAAGCTGGCGCTCGCCCACGCACCCGGGGACGAGATCACCGAGGGCCTCGATGGGCTGGCGAAGCGGCTCGCGGGCTATCGCCAGCAGGGCGCGCGCTTCGCTAAGTGGCGCGCGGTGTACAACATCTCGGACACGCTCCCGGGCCGGCTCGCCATCACAGCGAACGCGGAAGCGCTGGCGCGCTATGCCGCGACCTGCCAGGAAGCGGGCGTGGTGCCGATCGTCGAGCCCGAGGTGCTGATGGACGGCGCGCACACCATGGCGCGTTGCGCCGAGGTGTCCGAGGCCGTGCTGCACGAAGTCTTCCACGCCTTGCACCGGCACAGGGTGGTGCTCGAGCACATGCTGCTGAAGCCGAGCATGGTGCTGCCCGGCAAGGCGTGCGGGCTTGCTGCAGCGGCCGAGGTGGCCATGCATACCGTGCAGATACTCAGGCGCACGGTGCCGGCGGCGGTGCCGGGCGTTTTCTTCCTGTCCGGCGGCCAGACACCCTCCGAAGCCACCGCCAATCTCGATGCGATGAACCGACTCGCCCCGCTGCCCTGGCGGCTGTCGTTTTCGTACGGGCGCGCCTTGCAGGAACCGGCGCTGCTGGCGTGGAGAGGCGAGGCAGGCAACGCGGCGCTCGCACAACGGGCCCTGTTGCAACGCTCCCGCCTGAACGGCATGGCCTGCCTGGGCCAATACCAGGCGGCGCTCGAGGATGCCACAGGCTGAGCCTGCCACACGCTCAGTGCGCCACGTGGGACGTCGGCATCCGAGCGGCGTCTCGTTCGTTCAGAGGGATGGGCGAAGACCGTGGAATTGGCTCGCCCTTTCCAGCAGGCCGGCGAGATGAAGAATCGTCGACTCGGCCTGCCAACTGGATACCAATTGAACGTTGATCGGCATGCCGTCGTGGCTTGAACCGAACCGAATCGACAATCCCGGAAGGCCGGTCAGGTTCAGGGGCACGGTTGCTCCCTGCAGATAGGTAGCGTCCACGGTTTGGCCATTGATGAGGAATGTCGAGACGCCATGCTTGTGTGCCGGAATCGGTAACACGGGCGTACGGCGGGACTGCTGCCGGCGTAAGCCCGGCCCCGCACACCGGCGACAAGCAAAAAGCCCAAAAAAATACCCACTGCCGGGAGGGAGTGGGTATCCAAAGTGGTATGGACAAGTCGCGGAATTCGTCCACGTGGCGATCCTCGCACCCCGGCACGCGAGTGCCAATAATCTTTCCGGACTAGCCGGGCGTCTGCGCAACGCCCCGCATGGACAAGCTGGCCGGAATCGAGTCCAATCGTCTCCTCCCCCGCCCCCCGCCGTTCCATGCCCCGTGCCCGCCTCCTGCTGATCGATGACCACACCCTGTTTCGCACGGGGCTCAAGCTGTTGCTGGCGGACAGTCCGAGCGTGGATACGATCATCGAGGCCGGTTCGGTGATGGAGGCCGTGGCGCAGCATGGCGAGAAGCCGGTGGACATCGTCCTGCTCGACATCCAGATGCCGGGCCTGAACGGGATCGAGGGCGTAAAGGTACTTAAGCGTCACTTTCAGACGGCGAAATTCCTGATCGTCTCGGGCACCTCCGGGCTGGACGCCATATCAGCCGAGGCGCGCAAGGACATTGCCGGATTCCTCCCGAAGTCCGCCGATGCGCGCGAGATCGAGGAAGCGATTGCCTGCTGCCTGAGCGGCGGCACGCATTTCGCCACGGATGGCAACGGCGGCTGCCTTGATGGCCTGAATGGGCTGAATGGCGCCCCGCAGGCGGCGCACTATGCGCCGAGCCAGCTCACGCCGCGCCAGTTGGAGGTGCTTGGGCAGCTCAACCTGGGGCGGTCGAACAAGGTCATCGCCTATCACCTGGGGCTGTCCGAGAACACCGTGCGCGTGCACGTGGCGGCCATTCTCGGCCACCTTGGCGTGGTCAGCCGCGTGGAAGCCATCCTCGAGGCCCAGCGCCGCGGGCTGGTGCAGGCGCAACGCTGACTGCCCGCCGCCATCCGCATGACATCGACTCCATTCGGCCTGCTCCCGCGCTACGACGAGCCGCGCCTGCTGACGGCGCAGATGGAGTTGATCGACCAGAGTTTTGGCATCGCCATGCTCGGCTGCGCGCTGGCCGCGCTGATATTGGCCAGCGGGCTGACCATCACCGGCGGGCACCCGGGCGCGCTGCCCTGGGCGGCGGCAATGGCCATCGCCTGCGCGGCGGCCTATTTCGGCCGGCTGGCGGTACCGAACCGGCTCACCGAATCCGGCTCGGGCCGCTACGCGCGGGTCATGACCGTGATGCTGGTGCTGATCGGCAGCCTGTGGGGGCTGGTGGCCTGGCTCTATCTCGATATCCGCTCCCCGGCCGTGGTGATCTGCGTGCTGTCGCTGATCGCCGGCATGAGTGCAGCGGCGCTCGCGGTGTTCTCGGCCTGCCTGCCGGTGGCGGTGGGCTTCTTCATCCCGTCGATCGTGCCGGTCTGGATGGTCTTCCTGGCCACGGGCGATATCGCCTACCTGCCGATGTTCCTCGGCACGCCGCTCTATCTGGTCGTGCTGATGATTTTCGCGCGCAACTACGCGCGCGTGGCGCGGCATGCCATCGCCCTGCGCTTCGAAAACGTCGAACTCATTTCGCAGTTGCGCGACCAGACCGCGCGCGCCGGCCACGCCCAGCGCGGGGCCGAGGAAGCCAACCGGGCGAAGTCGGTGTTCCTGGCCTCCGCCAGCCACGACCTGCGCCAGCCTTTGCACGCGCTGGGGCTGTTCGTGGTCTCGCTGGGCCGCACGCGGCTCGATGACCACCAGCGCCAGTTGCTGGCCCATATCGAGGCTTCCTCCGGCGCGGCCCGCGAGATGCTGAACACGCTGCTCGATTTCTCGAAGCTCGAAGCGGGCGTGATCACGCCCCGGCCGCGCCCGTTCCGTCTGCAGCCGCTGCTGTACAAGCTCGAGAACGAGTTCGCGCCGCAGGCCAACGCGCGCGGGCTGGTCTACCGCACGCGCGACACCACCGCCACGCTGTTCGGCGACCCGACGCTGGTGGAACTGATCCTGCGCAACCTGATTGCGAACGCCATCCGCTACACGCGCACGGGCGGCGTGCTGGTGGCCTGCCGCACGCGCCGCTTCCATGTGTCGGTGGAGGTCTGGGACACCGGCATCGGCATTCCGGCCGCGCAGCACCAGGACATCTTCCGCGAGTTCCACCAGCTCGGGAATCCCGAGCGCGACCAGCGCAAGGGGCTGGGCCTCGGGCTGGCCATCGTCGAAGGACTGGCGCGCACGATGCAGACGCGCGTGACGCTGGCCTCCGCGCCAGAGCGTGGCTCGGTGTTCCGGCTACGGCTGCCGCTGGCCTGGACCGCGCCCGAGGAAGTCGCCCATCCGCGCGCCGCGATGCGGTTGGACGGGCTGCGCGTGCTGGTGATCGACGACGACCCGGCCATCCGCGAGGCCATGGCCGGGCTGCTGGCGGTCTGGCACTGCCAGTGCCGCACCGCCGAGAGCGAGGAAGAGGCGCTGGCCACGCTGGACGCCTTCACCCCGGACCTGATCCTGGCCGATTACCGCCTGCGCGGCCATCGCACCGGGCAGGAAGCCATGGCGGCCATCCGCGAGCGCGTGGGCCGTGCGCTGCCGGCCATCATCATCACCGGCGACACCGCCGCTGACCGCCTGCGGCATGCCCATGCCGGCGGCACCGCCCTGCTCCACAAACCCGTGGTGCCGGGCGAACTCCACGCGGCCATCAGCACCCTGCTGCGCGAGTCCCACTGGGTGGAAATCGACCAGGGTGAATGCTCGCGGGCGGAACAATAAGCCCCACCCCTATTCATGCATTAAAAGCATGAATGAATCAGTCCTATTAATTGGACTTAGATCAGCACGCCCACCACACTGCAAGGCAGAAGCGGGCGCGGCACCGCAGCTCGTCCGGCCAATGCGCACGTCATCCCCAACAATGACCCAGCAGCGAGGAGCCTTCCATGCCTTTATCCCCATCCGGCGACCTGCCGTCCCATGATCTGCTGATCGACGGCCAGCGCGCGCCGCCCGGAAGTGGCGAATACTCCACTGACATCAATCCGGCCAACGAAACGCCCATCGCCCGCGTGGCGCAGGGCAATGCCGCCGACGTGGACCGCGCCGTGCAGGCCGCGCGCGCCGCGCTGAAGGTCTGGAACCGCATGCGCGCCGCCGAGCGCGGGCGCATTCTCTACCGCTTCGCCGACCTGCTGGAAGCCCACGCCGAGGAACTGGTGCAGCTGGAAAGCCAGGACTGCGGCAAGCCGCTGGCCGGCGTGCGGCGCCAGGACGTGCCGGCCGCCATCGACACCGTGCGCTACTACGCCGGCTGGTGCGACAAGATCAACGGCCAGGTGATTCCCGCCCGCAACGACGCGCTGACCTACACCGTGCGCGAGCCGGTGGGCGTGGTGGCCGCCATCGTGCCGTGGAATTTCCCGCTGATGATCGGCATGTGGAAGATTGCCCCGGCGCTGGCATGCGGCTGCACGCTGGTGGTGAAGCCGGCCGAAATCACCCCGCTCTCCGCGCTGCGCGTGGCCGAGCTGGCGCTGGAGGCTGGCGTGCCGCCGGGCGTGTTCAATATCGTCACGGGCAAGGGCAGCGTGGTCGGCAACGCGCTGGTGGCGCACCCGGGCGTCGACAAGGTGACCTTCACGGGCTCGCCGGGCGTGGGGCGCGGCATCATGCAGGGCGCGGCGGCCAACTTCAAGCGCGTGACGCTGGAGCTGGGCGGCAAGTCCGCCAATGTGATTTTTGCCGATGCCGACCTGGACGCCGCCACGCGCGCGGCGGCCTCCGGCATCTTCTTCAACGCGGGCCAGGTCTGCTCGGCGGGCTCGCGCATCCTGGCGCAGCGGCAGGTCTACGACGAAGTGGTCGAGCGGATGGCCGCGCGCGCCCGCGCGATCCGCGTGGGCGACCCGGCCGAGCCCGGCACGACCATGGGCCCGGTGGTCTCGGCGGCGCAGATGAAGACCGTGCTGGACTACGTGGAGATCGGCAAGAAGGAAGGCGCGAGCGCGGTCACCGGCGGCGCGCGCATCGGCGAGCGCGGCTTCTACGTGGCGCCCACCGTGTTCGCCAACGTCGAGCACGAGATGCGCATCTCGCAGGAGGAAATCTTCGGCCCGGTGGCCAGCGTGATCCCGTTCGACGATGAGGCGGACGCGGTGCGCATCGCCAACGGCACCGCCTTCAGCCTCGCGGCCGGGGTGTGGAGCGCGGACATCGCGCGCGTGCACAAGGTGGCCGGCGAGCTGCGCGCGGGCACCGTGTGGATCAACACCTATGGCTATACGGACGTGAGGCTGCCGTGGGGCGGGTCGGGCGACTCGGGCCTGGGGCGCGAGCACGGCGATGCCGCCATCGAGAACTTCACGGAACCAAAGGCGATCTGGCTGTCGCTACGCTAGCGTCAGCCAGAACGGAGGAGGATGGGATGCGGAGGGTCGGTCAGCCGACCATCCGCATCGGCAGCAGCGCGTAGGCGATCGTCAGCACGCCGACGATGGCCGGGGAGCCGTACTTGAGCGCCAGGCTCTGCGACTGCACGCCCAGATACGTGTACGCGCAGATCAGCATCATGGCGCAGGCAAAAACAAGGCCGTCATAGACTTGCATGGATGTCTCCCAGAGTTCGTTCTTCGACTACTTCTGTGATGGCGGGCTGGCTCGAATCGGGGCGCCCGCGGTACTGCCCAACGCAATCTATTGAGGCCCATGGTCGTCACTTCACCGGGCCGTGACAATCATGGAAATCCCTGCTCCTGCCGCGCCTGGCTCATCGCCTATGGCGCGTGCCTTATTTGCCGCATCGCACCAATCCGCGCCGCCGCAGCCGGCGCTGCGGACGGGGCGTGCCCAGCGACGCGGCGTCGTTGCCGAACGGGATCGGGTGGTCCATGTACGCGTTGAGCTTGTCGCGCACGAAGGAGGTGTCATCGCCCACCGTCGAGATGATGCCCGTGGTGGCGCCGCCGCCCAGCAGCAGCGTAAAGATGCCGCGATACGGGAAGTCGCCATAGGCCGGGGCGCTGACGTCGAACGGTATCGAGCGCTCGAACATGTCCTCGGCGCTCGTGCCCATCGCCCAGTGGAAGGCATCCGGGAACTGCAGGGCGATGATCTTCGGATTGATGTTGTGGTAATCGCTGCCGATGGCCGGATCGCCGAGGATGTACGTGCCGCCCGTGCCCCAGTTCTGCGTGTCGAAGTTGTCGTTGACCGGGTCCGTGACCAGCGGCGCATGGCTGGCCGGCACCTGCCACGGCATGATCGGCACCTTGAGATCGCGGCTCAGTTCGGCGCAGAAGTCGAAGAAGCGCTTCCACTCGTGCACCCAGTAGCAATAGCCGTTGGCGTAGGCGCGGATGGTGAAGTCGTCGGCCTCGTAGCGGTCCACGGCGAGGAAGTCCGGCGCGTACGGCCCCTCGTGGACCTTCAGCGCCCGCACATACGCGGCGGTGACCCGGCCGTTGCGGACCGGTGAGTCGTCGGATGCGTAGATCCACTCGGACGCCCCCACCCCCCACAGGTTGACCTGCCAGCCGAAGGTGACCGCCGGCGCCACGGTGCGGATCAGCCAGTTCACGGCCGCCACATAGCCCCGGATGTTCTCTTCGATGTTCTGCGGAATCGTGGCGACCACCTTCCAGTGGGCCAGGGCCTGCCGCAGCGGCTCGCGCACCGGCATGGCGTAGTCCGGCGCGAATCCGCCCTGCTGGCAGGCGCCGAGGAAGTCCGGGTTGACCACGAAGCCGCACGGCACCGGATGGTCGACATCGGTGTGGGCCTTCGCCAGGTTCAGCGACAGGATGAGGTTGCCGAAGCTGTGAGCCAGCCCCTGCGTGTTGGCGAGCTGCGTGGGCGTGTCGCCAAGGGACAGGTTGCAGGTATAGGACACCATCACCGGCAGCACCTTGTGGCCGCCGCCAATCTGCTGCTCCACATCGCGCGCCAGCAGGATGGTGCGCGTGGTCTGGGCGTCGTCGGTCAGGTATTGGCCGGGATCGCCGGCCCCATCGAAGCCCGCGTACTTGAACACCGATGACGCGCGCGCCGCGACGAAGTCCACCGCATTGCCCGGCGTCAGGTCGGCGCAGCCGCCGAAGCTCAGGAAATCCGGGAAGCCGCGCACCTTGAGGTTCGCGCCCTGCGAGACGTCGATATGCAGCTGCGCCTTGCCCGTGGACAGCACGACGAGGTAGTCCGCGGTCTGCGTGTTGTACACCACGCCGTCGTAGATGAAGTCCGACACCTCCACGGCGTACGTCTGCGGCTGCACCGGCACGGCGAGGTTGTAGCTATGCGTGCCCGCCACGAGGTGGAAGGTCTGGTGATAGCTCATGTTCGGCGCCACCAGGCGCACGTCCAGCGGCGCATTGACGGTCACGTCCGAGGTGATGACGACCGGCAGCGTCACGAAGCCGGCGGTGCTGACCGCCGTGGAATGCATGTCGGCGGCCGTGAACGCAACGAACTGGAGCTTGGTATCGAGCGAACGGTGCTGGGACGGGAACGTGTGGCGAACGTTGTTCACCGCGATGCTCGCCACGCTGATGTCGACCACGCCGACCAGCGGCAGCCCGTGCAGTTGCGTGAGATGCCCGGGCGGGCTCGAGAACGCGGCGAGCGGGTCCTGGCTGTTGCGGGACACCACCGTGACGTCGAGCAGTTCGTCCGCCAGCACGGGAATATCGCCAATCGACACATCGAGCGCCGCAGTGTACTTCGCCGGGTCGTAGACGACCATGATGACTGCATTGCTGCCGGGCGTGACCGTGACGGTCGACGGCTGCACATGGGCAGTGGACACGACCGTGCCGGCATGGTTCGACAGCGGGCTGGCGGTAATCGAATACGTGCCGGCCGGCAGCGCCAGCGGCGTGGTCGTGCCCGGCGCCACTGTCTCCACATGGACTTGGGTGCCCTGCGTGAAGTACAGGGTCTGGGCGGACGAGTACAGCCGCTCATCGGGCGCCGAGTTGACCTGCACGCTGACGATGCCGTTGGTATCCGGCAGCGTATCCGCAGCCAGCGCGAACGACGACAGGTAGTCGGCCGCGTCGGGGCCGGTCAGGTCGCCATTGATGCCGATATTGATCTTGTCCTGGGCGGCAAACGTGTGCCCCAGTTCGAAAATGAGCTTGGCGGTGACGTCCCAGGTCTGGCTGTCGATCTGGTCATTCGTGGTCTCCGCCGTGGTCGGCGTCCACATCCAGAACTGCGGATTGAAGTCGGTGGGCTGCACCGATGCCGGGGAATGGAACCCCATGCCGAGGAAGTCGTTGACCCGGACCGCGCTGCCATCGGCGTAGCGGATATTCGTGACCGAGATCACGCCATACCACTGCGACGCCCCGCTCTCCACCTTGATGTCGTAAAGCACTGCCATGATCCCTGCCTCCGCATGTTCGTCAGCGCGGCGCCCCGTGCGCCAGCGTCAGCGCAGGTTAGGCGGCAAGGCAGGATCGGAGAATGGATTGGCGATGCGCGCCGGATGCATCAGATGGATCAGGCGCGCCGGGAAAGGCCGGACAAGGGGAAGTCAGGGACTCAGCGCTGGCCGAAATGCGCGTCGCGGAACAGCTTCTCGAGCCCGCGCGGCTGGGAGCGCCAGTACTGCTTCGGGGCGTCCACGCTGGCGCCGAGCTTGGCGGCGGCATGCCACGGCCAGCGCGGGTCGTAGAGCATGGCGCGCGCAATCGAGATGACATCGGCCTCGTGGTTGGCGACGATGGATTCGGCCTGCTCGGGTTCCGTGATCAGGCCCACGGCCAGTGTCGGCAGGCCCACCTCGGCCTTCACGCGCTGCGCGTACGGCACCTGGTAGCCCGGTCCGAGCTTGATGGCCTGCTGCGGGGACACGCCGCCCGTGCTCACATGCACCGCCGCGCACCCGCGCGCCTTGAGCGCGTGGGACAGCGCCAGCGTGCCGTCGATGTCCCAGCCGTTCGGCACCCAGTCCGTGGCGGAGACGCGCATCCACACGGGCCGCTCGGCCGGAAACGCCTCGCGCACGGCATCGAACACTTCCAGCGGGAAGCGCATGCGGTTCTCCAGGCTGCCGCCGTACTCGTCGGTGCGATGGTTGGCCAGCGGAGACAGGAACTGGTGCAGCAGGTAGCCGTGCGCGCCGTGCACCTCGATACCGTCGATGCCAAGCCGCGCAGCGCGCTTGGCCGCCGCGACGAAGTCGTCACGAATCTTGCGCATGCCGGCCTTGTCCAGCGCCACGGGCGGCACTTCGTCCGCGCCATGCGGCACCGCCGACGGCGCCAGAGTCTGCCAGCCGCGCGGCTGGTCCGGGCGGATTTGCGCGCCGCCCTCCCAAGGTGCCTGGCTCGACGCCTTGCGGCCCGCATGCGCGAGCTGCACGCTCACGGCGATGGGCGAGTACTTGCGCACCGCGTCCAGCACGCGGCCCAGCGCGGCCTCGTTGGCATCGCCGTACAGGCCGAGGTCGTCCGGCGAGATGCGGCCCTCGGGCGACACCGCCGTGGCCTCGACGATCAGCAGCCCGGCGCCGGACAGCGCCATGTGGCCCAGGTGAATCATGTGCCAGTCGGTGGCCGAGCCCTCGTCGGCCGAGTACTGGCACATCGGCGCAATCGCGATGCGGTTGGCAAGTTCGAGATTGCCGATCTTGTAGGGCGTGAAAAGTTGGGACATGAACAGGTTCCTTCGGAGGCCTTCAGGCGTAGGCGGGTGTCACGATGTTTGGCGATTGTAGTGGCGCGCGGAAAACCTTGCTCGCAACGCCCCTACAGCGCCGCCGACCCTTATCGCACCCGTCCCCGCAGCGCCAGATCCGCCCCCAGCGCAATCACGAAGGCCACCGCGCCGCAAGCAAAGATCAGCGCGTAGTTCTCGTGCGTGTGCGCGAACAGGTAGGAGTAGCCGTAGCCGGCCAGCACCTGGAACAGCGCGAAGGCGCTGGTCACGCGGCTCCAGGCGGCGCGCTGCGCGCTGGGGTCGTGCGGCAGCGCGTCGTGCACGCGGCCGAGCATCAACGGCACCACGCCGGGCGTGAACGCGCCGAGCACGATGGTGGCCGCCACGATCGCCACGGGGCCGTCCCACAGCGCCAGCGCCGCCACAGCCAGGGCCTGGAGCGCCAGCGCCAGCCGGTAGGCATTGCGGAAGCCCATGCGGTCACCCATGAAGCCGGAGACCAGCGGCCCGGCGATGGCTGCCACGCCGTAGAGCACCCAGTAGCCGGCGCCCACGTTGGCGCCCTGCCCCAGCCCGCGCGCCACGTAGTCCACCAGCAACACCATCGCCGGCACCAGCCCCAGCGCATTGGCCGCGTATTGCAGGCTCAGCAGCCGCAGCGTGGGCCGCTCGGCGCGGAGCGCTGCACCAATTTCGGGGTGCCCGGCGGGCGAGGCCGGCGTGCCGGCCGGCGCATCGGTGGTCGGCCAGCCGAACCAGCTCAGCGCCGTCAGCACCAGCGACAGCGCGCCAAGGCCGAGCCACGTCTCGCGCAGGCCCAGCGTCAGCAACGCCGGCACCAGCGTGCCGGATGCCGCGATGCCCAACCCCAGGCCGAGAAAGATCATGCCGCTGACGAACCCGCGCCGCGCCGGCGCGATATGGGGCAGGATGGCCGTCGCCACGAGCACCATGATGGCGCCGCCTGACAGCCCGGACAGGAAGCGCCAGACGAAGAACCAACTCACCGAGAGCGGAAACGCGCAGGCGAAGAACGCCGCCGTGGCGGCCACCATCAGCCAGCGCAGCGCATGGCGGTTGGACAGCCGCGCGGCGATCGGCCGGCCAAACAGCGCGCCGGCGAAGTAGCCCGCGAAATTGGCGGCGCTGAGCGTGACCGTATCGGCGGCGGTGAACCAGTGCGCGTGGATCAGCGGGGGAATCAGCGGCGTATAGGCAAAGCGTGCGAGGCCGATGGCGACCAGGCTCGCGCAGAGGCCGGCCAGCGCGGCATAGAGGGCCCGGGCATCGAGCGCCCCGTCCGCGGAGGGCCGGATCGCGGTGGGTGTTGGTGCCGTAGCGGCATCTTGGGACATGACGGAACTCCTTGGGGACGAACGCCGCCCCCGCGCTGCGCCGGCAGCACGTTGGCGAATGGATCAGGGGGAATGCGAGGCGGGCCGGGGGCCCTCAGCGGATCAGCGGATCGGCATCAACACGATGGCGGGGACGTGGACGGCAGACCCAGCATGGACAGCGCCTGCCGCACCATCGCCTCGAGCAGCGGGCGCTCGGGCATCACGCGCGACAGCACGCGCAGGCCCACCTGCACGGCCAGCAGGTTGGCGGCCACGTCCTCGGGGACGAAGTCGGCATCCAGCGTGCCGGCGGTCTGCGCGGCGCGCACGGAACGTTCGAAGAACGCGCGGAGATCGTCCAGTTCCTCGGCTACCACCTCGCGCAGCGCGGGGTCGTCGGACGAGGCATCCAGGGAAGCATTGATCAGCATGCAGCCGCGATGCTGCGGGTCCGCCAGTGCGCGCTCCACGCTCTCGGCGAAGAACGCCGAAATGGCCTCCGCCGGCGGATGGTTCGCTTCCGCGCGCGCGATGCGGGCACGCAGCGACTTGTTCAGGTAGTCGTCCAGCGCCAGCAGGAACAGCGAGCGCTTGTCGCCAAACGCGTTGTAGAGGCTGGGCTGGGTCAGGCCCATGGCCTGCGTCAGCTCGCGCGTGGACGTGGCCTGGTAGCCCTTGTCCAGGAAGGTGTTCTGGGCGGCGGCCAGCGCAGCCGCTGCGTCGAATTGCCGGGGTCTTGCCATGACGATTCCGTTTTGTATCGGTCGATATGAAACGGATTATAGAGCGATCGATACAAAACGCAAGGTCGGATGCTGCGTCGCCACAAAAAACAAACCGCCCGGCGGGGAACCGGGCGGTGTCTTTTGGGAATCGGGGTGACGCAGAGCCCTCTTATTGACTCAGTTTCACCACGGTGAGCTGCGGGTCCGCCGCAATCGCCTGTTCCGTGAACGGCAGCGAAATCCAGCGTTTGGCCGAGAACTGCCGCATCTGGTCCCAGGCGTGCGGCGAGTTGGGATCGACCGACTGGCCGTAGACGAGCAGCGCCTGCGCCACCGGCCCTTGGTCATCGAACCCCACCGTCTGGACATAGCTGGTGCCGAAATAGACGTGCAGGCCCTGCGCCGACACCGGCTGGCTGGTCAGCTTGTTCAGCACGCCCTCGTACTCCTCGCCGCCGTGGAGCGCGATGCGGCCCGCCGGGGAAATCGCCGCCTGGACGTCTCCAAGTGGCGCATCGAGCGCAAATCCAGCCGTGCGCATGGCCCCGACCGCGTCCTTGAGCGCCTTGAACACCGCCGGGCCCACCGTGCCGTCCTGCATGCGCAGGCCGCGCGGCGTGTTGACCGGGTCCGCCGCATTGAACGCCACGGCGTAGACGTTGGGGATGGTGTGCGCGCGCATCCAGAACTCGCGGAACAGCGGCGCCGCGCGGCTCTCCACGTTGCTGCGGCGGTCCCACTGGCCCAGCGCCGCGCACCCATCGCGCAGATCCGCATCGGCCTGCGCCGCCTTGCCGGCACAGGCGCGCAACAGGTCGTCCAGTACGATTTCGGCCGCCAGGTTGCGGTCACGGAACAGCACGGCTTGCAGGCTCGGCACATCGAAACGATTGCCGGGCAGGCCATCCACGCCCGACAGCCGCTTGCCGATCTCCATCAGGCCCACGCGTGTGCGCAGCCGCTGTGGCACGCCCTGCGGGCCGAGCACCGGCGAGAAGCCCTCCAGCTTCTGCGCCGGGTTGGTCAGCCAGGAGCTGTCGTTGCTATTGGCCACGAAGTCGTCGCGCTCCAGCACCGGCATGGCCGATGGCGGCACAAGGCCCGGCACCGGCGAGGCGGCGTCCACGGTCCAGTTGCACGCGGCGCGTGAGCCGTCCAGCAACACCATGCCGGTGCCCACGAGCAGCTTCTTCGCCAGCGCGGCGCCCTCGCCGGCCGGCGCACACTGGCCGAGCATCGCCGTCGAGACGTTCGGCGTGACCGAGACATCGGCGAACAGCGCACGACCATGGCGGTCCGTGGCGATCGTGTTGACCCAAGGGATGCCGAGGTTGCCGATGGCCTGGCGCACATCGCCCACATTGCCGGCGCGGGCGATATCCAGCCAGGTGTCGATGGCGCGCATGTTATTGCGGTTGGCGTCGCGCAGCGTGTAGGCGCGCTGGGCGGTCCACGGCAGGCCGGCAGCCGGCATCGCCACCACGGGGCCGTACTCGGTCAGGTAGATCGTGTGCGTACGCGCCGCCAGCGTGCCGTCAGGCTGGCGCACGTCGTAGCGCACCGTCTTCGTGGTCATCTTGTGCGGCTTGCCGTCGATCAGGTAGGTCGTCGGGTCGCCCTCGGCCAGCTTCAGTTCGAACAGCGTGAAACGGCGCGCGGTGGACACCGTGTGGGTCCACGCCACGTCCTTGTTGAAGCCGATGCTGATGATGGGGAACGAGGCGATGGACGCGCCCATCACGTCCAGCTTGCCCGGGACGGTCAGGTGGGCTTCGAAAAAGCGGTTGGTGGTGGTCCACGGGAAGTGCGGATTGCCGAGCAGCAGGCCGCGCCCGTTGACCGTGGCGGCCTTGCCGAAGGCCCAGCCGTTGCTGCCGATGGGCGGATCGAGCAGCTGGAGGTCACGGTTGACGGCGTCGACGTCGATCGACGCGACATCGATCTTGTCCGACAGCGCCGCAGCAGCCTTGCCGGCGGCAGGCGGCGCAGCGGCCAGGATGCCGGCCGCGAGGGCGCCGGCGCTGGCCTGAATGCTCTTTTCCTCGGCCAGCCGCGCCATGTCCAGCGCGGTGATGGGCCGCACCCACGCGGCATTGCGGCAGGCGGCGGGGCGCTGCGCCGGCGGGGTATCGCGCAGATAGCGGTTGTAGCCGGCGATGTAGCCGCGCAGCAGTTCGCGCGCCTCGGGCGACTGCGTGGCCATGCCGGCCTGCAGGGCGTCGTCGTCCAGAATCGCGCGGAAGAACGCGTCTGCGTCAGTGTTGCGCATGCGCTTGAACGAGACCTCGGTGGTCTGGTCCGGGCCGAACACGGCCGAGCGCTCGCCGCTGACCGTAACAAGCTGGTCGGCCATCAGGCAGACGTTTTCCTGCGCATAGGCGTAGGCCATGCCGAACGCCACGCCGGCGTAGTCGTTGGCACGGATGTGCGGAATGCCGTACGACGTGCGCCGGATTTCCGCGCTCAGGCCCTGCTCGCTGCCATATCCCCCACTGGTGGCGCAGCCGGTCAGCGCGGTGGCTGCCAGGGCCAGCGTGGCGAGCGCGATCGCGCCTCGCGCAATGCGATGCTTCATCTGTCTCTCTCCGTCTCTTGTGATTGTTCTGGGTGCCGCGTGGCCAATGGTCGGGTAAATCGGGGCATGACAGGTAGGGGGAATCTCGCCAGAATTGGTGGCAATGCCGCCATGCGGCGCCGCCCCCGCTCCGATGACCATCGTCTATCTGATCTGCTATCCCGCCGTGGCGGTCTCCACGCTGGCCGTGGCGGCCGATACGCTGATGATCGCGAACACGCTCGCCTCCATGCAGCCACGGCGGCGCGGCCACGCCACGCCCTTCCAGTGGCGGATCGCAGCAGCCGAGCCCGATCGCTGGCGCGCCGCCGCCGAGGTCATGCGGGCCGAGGTGGTCGGGCTGGACGCCCTCGCGCAGGCCGACAGCGACAGCATGGTCGTGATCGGCCCGCCGCTGTTCGACCATATCGCCGGGCTGGAACTGCTGCTATCAAAGATCGATGCCGAGCGCGCGGCCATCGCGGCGGCGGCGGCCAACGGCGCACTGCTGGTGGCGCCATTCACGGCGGTGGCGCTGCTGGTCGGCCTGACACTGCCCAAGCCGTGGCGGCTGGCCGTGCCGTGGCTGATCGGGAACTGGATGCGCGCCGGGGAGCCGGCGCGGCGGCTGCCGGCCGATCAGGCCATCGTGGAGAGCGGCAACCTGCTCAGCGCGCGCGCGATGGAGCAGATCCACGTGCTGATGCAGCGGGCCGTGGCGCGCATGGCCGGCGACGCGCTGGCCCGCACCGTCGGCAATACCCTGCTGGACCAGCCCGAGCGCGGCGCGGCGCTGAAGATATGGCTCCGCGCTGGCGACGCGCCCCGAGAAAGCGTGGTGCTACGCGCCCGCCGGCACCTGCAACAGCATCTGGCCGATCCCTACGACCTGGCGCGGCTGGCAGCGGTGGCCGCCACCAGCGAGCGCACGCTGCTGCGGCATTTCATGAAATCGGTGGGGATGTCGCCGCTGCAGTTCCTGCACAAGCTGCGCGCGGAACGCGCCTGCCATCTGCTGGAGGTGACCACGCTGAGCCTGACGGCGATTGCCGAGCAGTGCGGCTATCAGGATATGTCAGCGTTCCGCTCCGTGGTGCGCAAGCACACCGGCCTGCCGCCCGGGGCGCACCGGCGCGCGCACTCGGTGCGGGCCGAGTTGCGCGCGGGGGCGGCTTAGCCCCTGCCACGTGCTGCGGGGCCGGGCTCGGTGATCGCGCTATAGACCAGCGTCCGCAACTGGCGCCGCACGGGGAACGCGGACGACGGCAGCAGCTGCGTCAGGAACACGCCGATCAGGTCTTCCTGGGGATCGACCCAGAAGAAGGTACTGGCGGCGCCGCCCCAGAAGAAGTCGCCCGCACTGCCCGGCATCAGCGTGCTCGCCGGCGTGACCGTGGTGGCGAAGCCGAGACCGAAGCCCACCCCATCGTAGGTGGCCTCGCTGAACATCGAGCGCGACAGGCGCGGGATGTCCTGCCCGCCCGGCAGATGGTTGGCGGTCATCAGCGCCAGCGTCTTGGGGCCGAGCAGGCGCACCCCATCGAGTTCACCGCCTTGCAGCAGCATGCGCGAAAAGCGCAGGTAGTCGGCGGCCGTGGAAACGAGCCCGCCGCCGCCGGAAACCAGCGTGGGCGGCTTCAGGTACGGGCTGGTGCGCGGGTCGTCCTGCAGTGTCGGACGGTCCTGGGACACCACTTTGGAGCCAAGCACGCCCACGGCATAGCAGGCGCTGAAGCGCGAGACCTTGTCTTCCGGCACGTGGAACGCGGTGTCCACCATGCCCAGTGGATCGAGGATGCGCTGCTTGACGAAGCTCTCGAACGGCATGCCACTGACCTTGCCGACCAGATAGCCCAGCACGTCGGTGGAAACCGAGTAGTTCCACGCCTCGCCGGGCGAGAATTCCAGCGGCAGCTTCGACAACTGCCCGACCATGTCGTCCAGCGTCGTGCCCTCGGTGGTCCGGTCGGCAATCTTCAGCTTGCGGTAGGCGGCATCGACATTGCTGTTCTGCTGGAAGCCGTAGGTCAGGCCGGACGTATGGCGCAGCAGGTCCACCACCAGCATCTGGCGCTTGGCCGGCCGGGTCTGGAAGCTATCCATATAGCCGCCCGCATAAACGCCGAGGTTCTCCCAGGACGGGATGTACTTGCTGACAGGATCATCGAGGGCGATCTTGCACTCCTCCACCAGCATCATGATCGCCACCGAGGTGATCGGCTTCGTCATCGAGTAGATGCGGAAGATCGAATCCTCGGCCAGCGGCGTCTGCCGCTCGCGGTCGGCCACGCCCAGCACGGAATTCAGCACGACTTCGCCGCGCCGCCACACCTGGACCAGCGTGCCGGGCAGCTTGCCGCTGGATACGTAGTTGGTATCGAGGAACTGCTCGACCCGCTCCAGCCGGGCCCGGGACATACCTTGCACCGTCTTGTCTTGCATCGCCGAATCTCCTGGTTGTTTTTATCGCGATGATCACACAATGCGGACCAGCACCGGATGGTAGCCGGACATCTTGGCATCCGCCGTCAGCAGCGTCATGCCTTCTGACAGGGACTGTGCCACCAGCATGCGGTCGAACGGATCCTTGTGGTTCGGATTCAGCGCGAGTCCGTCAAGCGTGCGCGCATGCAGCTTGGTCAGGTCCAGGGAGCGGTATCCACACAAGTCGAACACAGTCGAGGCTTGCGTAGCCGTGAGTTCGAGCTTGCCGATGGACGACTTGATCCCAATCTCCCACAGGCTGGCCGTGGACACAAAGATGTCGTTGATGGGATTGGCGATCAACTCGGCGGCGGCTGGCGGCAATTGGGGGGCATCGAAGGCCGCCCACAAGGCGATGTGCGTATCCAGCAGCAGCCTCATTCACGCTCCCCATAGAAGAGCGCGGCAACGTCCTCGTCCACTTCGTTGAACTTGGCCAGCGTCGTGTCGTCCATCACCGCCCCGAACAACGCCCTGCCGCCGCCGATGCGCCTGGACACATCCACCGAAGCCGATATCGGCACCAGCCTCGCGGCCGGCTTCCCATTGCGGGCAATGATGACTTCGGTCTCCAGGCCGGACTCGACCGCATCCACCAGCCTGGACAACTGACTCTTGGCCTCATGCATGTTGATGGTTGGCATCTTTTATCCTAGCTAATCTTCTTAGCTAAGTATAGCCCATCCGGCGGCAGGACGAAAACGCCCTAAAACTTCGGAATCCGCAGCGTCTTGCTGATCATGAACGAGCCGCTCAGGACGAACAGCAGCGCCATCGGGTGGAAGGTGCCGGGGCCGATCAGCCAGGCGCCGGCGGGCAGGGCATCGCCGATGCGGCCAGCGGCGGCGCACCAGGCCAGGATGCCGGTCAGGACCACGCTGGTCGGGATCGGGGTGCCTTCGAAGTACTTGACCTTGCCGGTGCCCTCGGCCAGCGTTTCGGCGGTCACGTTGAAGCGTGCCAGCCGGCTGACGCCGCAGCAGACGAAGTAGATCAGCGCGGCGAGGTCCCAGCCGCCGCGCATGCCGGCGGCGAAGGCCAGCGTGGCCGGGCCTACGCCGAAGGAGATGATGTCAGACAGCGAATCGAGTTCGCGGCCCAGCGCCGAATGGGCGTGGCGCCAGCGCGCGATACGGCCGTCGAGCACATCGAAGATGAAGGCTGCCGGCGCCAGCGCCGCGGCGATGTAGAAATAGGTCAGCATCGGCTCGGCCACGTAGTACATGGCAAAAAATACCGATCCCATTCCGCACGCCGCGTTGGCCAGTGTAAAAAAATCCGCCAGCTGCAGGTCGCGTAGCATCGAGAAATGCCGTGGGCGCTCCTGGGGTGTCGCCATGCGCAACCTCCGGGTCAGAGCACGGTGGTGACGTGATGCACCTGGGGCGGCGCGGCAAAGCAGTCGCCCACGAGCTTGCGCCAGGTCTGGAAGTCGTCGGACTCGCGGAAGTGGACCATGTGGTCTTCCACGGTTTCCCAGGCCACCACGAGCGCGTATTGCGACGGCTGCTCGATCGAGCGTCGCAGGTTCATGCCGTGGCAGCCGCGCGCACGCAGGAACAGCGGCTTGGCCTGCGCCACAGCGCCTTCGAACTGCGACTCCATGCCGGGCTTGATGGTGATCTGGGCGATTTCGTGAATCATGATGGTCTCGTGTTCGGGTGGGATCAGAGTCTTCCGATCAGTCAGCAATGCGCCGCGAAGCGGCTTGCTGTCTACCTTAGCAGATTTTGGCGCGCGCTCGTCACGTCACGCGGTGCCGCGCCAGCCCCATCACGAGGTAGGCCACCACGAGCGCGTTCGCCACGGCCAGCCCCACATGGAGCCATGTGGGATGGCGGATCGCCTCGTAAACCTCCACCGGAATATAGATGCCGCCGGACCACACGCCGAGCCAGTTGCCCCATGCGCGCCCACGCCAGAGGCCATAGGCTTCGGTGAACCGCATCAGCGCGTACATCGCGGCCGAGCCGCCAATGGCCCAGAGCCGCCCATCCGTGGGATGGGCAAGCAGCGACAGGAAGATGGTGGGATACCGGCTCGCCGGGTTGATATGGAAGCGGCTGACGATGGCTTCCGCCAGTGCCTGCGCGTCGCGGTGCAGCAGCGCCACGAGGCCGATGCCGGCCAGGATGACGAGCGCGCCCTTGGCGGCTTCGAACATTGCAATGCTCTTGAGGCCCAGTTGCGGGCTGGCTGCTGCCCCTTTTGCCATGGCGAGTTGCGGGAGTCGACGAAGCCGCCATTGTGCAGCATTCGCGGCGGGACGGATCGCCCGGCTGGCCTAGCGCGCCTGCCGCTCCACCATCGGGCCGCCGGCGTCGATGCCACCGCCGGCCTCGAGCGGGCCGGTGACCGTGAGCGGCCCATCGACATGCAGGTCGCCGTGCACCACCATCGTGCCATGTACCGTCAACGGCCCATGGAACACCTTGAGCAGGCCGCGCGCCGGCGGCGGCGGATAGCCGCGCCCCGGGGAGGAGAACCACGCAGCAGTGATCGGACCCTCTGCGTAGACGCTGCCGTCCACGCTCAGGGTGCCCTGCACCGTGACTGGCCCCTTCACATGCGCCGAGCCGCCTACCGCGATCGATCCCGTGGTCGAGGGCTGGGCGCCTGCCCACTGGGGCCACAGCATGCCCAGCGACAACTGGGTGGCCGCCATCATGGCAACAAGCAGTCTCGATGGCATGGCGCCCTCCTCTTTCATGGCGCCGCTACAAAAAGAAACTGGCGCGATGCATCCAGTGTAGTGCTCTGGATACCTCGCGCCAGCGTGCCCCTGCCGGGGCTTACGACTTGTTACGCCGCTTACTGCCTAGGCTACTGGGCGGTTTGTTGCGCCGCCGGTTGCGCGGTGCCGTTGGCCGCCACAGACTCCGGCAGCGGACCCCAGCCGCCGCCGAGGCTGCGCACCAGCGACACCGTCGCCGCTGCGCGCAGGCCCGCGACCTGATTAGCCTCACGCTGCGACTGAAGCACCGTGCGGTCCGCGTCGATCACGGTCAGGTAATCGACCGCACCGGCATCGTAGCGGCTGCGCGAGATGCGCTGCGCGCGGCGGGCGCCGGCCAGCGCGCCGTCCAGCGCCGTACCCTGCTGGCTCAGCCAGCGCACGTCGGCCAGGCTGTCTTCCACTTCGCGGAAGGCCACCAGCACGGTCTGCCGGTACGACGCCACGGTTTCCTCGTGCGCGGCGCGGGCGCCGGCCAGATTGGAGCTGTTGCGGCCACCGTCGAACACGGTCTGCGCGACGGTCGTGCCAATCAGCGGCCCCAGCATCCACGTACGCGACGACCACTTGAACAGGTTCGACAGATCGGCCGATTCGAAGCCGAACAGCGCGGTCAGCGAGATACGCGGGAAGAACGCGGCCTTCGCCACGCCGATCCGCGCGTTGGCGGCCGCCATCTGCCGCTCGGCGGCGGCGATATCGGGACGGCGCTCCAGCAGCTCCGACGGCAGGCCGGCCGGCACCGCCACAGGTGCCGTGTCGAACGGCCGCGCAGCCAGCGTGAACTGCGCCGGCGGCACGCCGGTCAGCACGGCCAGCGCATGCTCCTGATTGGCGCGGCGACGCTCGATACCGGCCAGGTCCGCGCGCGCGGTGCCCAGTTCGGCTTCGGCACGGGCCGGATCGAGGTCGGTAGTCTCGCCGGCGTCGTAGCGCTTCTTCAGCAGCGACAGCGCATCCTCGCGCAGCTTGATCGTCGCGTTCAGCAGTTCGCGTTCGCTATCCAGCGTGCGCAGCGCGAAGTAGGCCTGCGCGGTGTCAGCCTGCAGCGCGAGTTGCACCGAGCGATACAGATCCTCGGCAGCCTGGGTGTCTGCCCGGGCGGCGTTCACACTGCTGGCCACGCGGCCGAACAGGTCCAGCTCGTAGCTGGCGAAGGCACGGGCCTTGTACACGGTCTGCGGCGACACACGGGTGCCGTCAGGCAGGCCCTGCGAGGCGGCTGACGCCTGCGTACGCGTCGGATCGAGCCCGACGCTCAGTTGCGGATAGAGGTCGGCCTCGGTCGCGCCCATGAAGGCCCGCGCCTGCTTCAGCCGGGCGGCTGCGGCAGCGAGGTCCTGGTTGCTGCCGTTGGCGGCCGTGATCAGGCGGTCCAGGTCGGCATCGCCGAATACCTTCCACCAGTCACCGCGATGCTGGCCCTCGGCCGGCGTGGCGGTCTTCCACTGCGCGCCTTCGGCCTGCGCCGCTTCCGCTTCCTTGAACGCGGGCACGGAGGCGGTCTCGGGCACCTTGTAGGTCGGCGCCAGCGAGCAGCCCGCCAGCACCAGCGCGGCGGCCAGTGTGGCCAGGCGGGGCAGCGTGCGTGTCAATTGCGCAATCATGATGTGTTCCCTTTTTGCTTTCATGTCTCTGATTGGCTTATTCCGCCGATGCCACCGCGTGCGAAGCCGAGGCGTCATTCGCCACGGCCTTACGCTGGCCACGGGTGGCCCACAGGCGCAGCGCCACGTAGAACACCGGCGTCAGGAACAGGCCGAAGAACGTCACGCCGAGCATGCCCGCGAACACCGCCACGCCCATCGCATGACGCATTTCCGAGCCGGCGCCGGTCGAGACCACCAGCGGCACCACACCCATGATGAACGCGAACGACGTCATCAGAATCGGGCGCAGACGCAGGCGGCTCGCTTCGATCGCGGCCTGCACCACCGTACGGCCGTGGTGCTCCAGTTCCCGTGCGAATTCGACGATCAGGATCGCGTTCTTCGCGGACAGCCCCACCAGCACGATGAAACCGATCTGCGTGAAGATATTGTTGTCACCACGCGTCAGCCACACGCCGGTCATGGCGGCCAGCAGGCTCATCGGTACGATCAGGATCACGGCCAGCGGCAGCGTCAGGCTCTCGTACTGGGCTGCCAGCACCAGGAACACCAGCAGCACGCACAGCGGGAAGATCCACACACCCGCGTTGCCGGCCAGGATGTCCTGATAGGTCAGCTCGGTCCATTCGAACTTGATACCCTTCGGCAGCGTTTCGGCGGCGATGCGCTCGGCTGCAGCCTGCGCCTGACCCGACGAGAAGCCCGGTGCCGGACCGCCGTTCATGTCAGCGGCCGTGAAGCCGTTGTAGCGCACCACGCTGTCCGGGCCAAAGCCCTGCTTCACCTGGACCAGCGAGGACAGCGGCACCATGTCGCCATTCACGTTGCGGGTCTTCAGTTGCAGGATGTCCTCGGCATGGGCGCGGAACTGCGCATCTGCCTGCACCTTCACCTGATACGTACGGCCGAACTTGTTGAAGTCGTTCACGTACGCCGAGCCAAGGTAGGTCTGCAGCGTATCGAACACGTCCGTCACCGGCACGCCGAGCTGCTTGGCCTTGGTACGGTCCAGCTGCACGTCGAGCTGCGGCACGTTCACCTGGTAGTTGCTGAAGATGCCAGCCAGCTCCGGCGTGGCGCGTGCCTTGCCCATGAACGCATTGGTCGCATCGAACAGCGCGTCATAACCCAGCGCGGCGCGATCCTCGATCATCAGCTTGAAACCGCCGATGGTGCCCAGGCCCTGCACGGGCGGCGGCGGGAACACGGCGATGAACGCGTCCTGGATCGCACCGTACTGCTTGTTCAGATCCGCTGCGATGGCATCGCCGGACAACTCCTTGCTCTTGCGCTGATCGAACGGATCGAGCGAGACAAACACAATGCCGGCGCTCGGGCTGTTGGTGAAGCCGTTGATCGACAGGCCCGGGAACGCAATGGCCGATTCCACGCCCGGATGCTTGAGGGCGATATCCGACATGCGGCGGATCACGTCTTCCGTACGGTCCAGCGTGGCGCCGTCCGGCAGCTTGGCAAAGCTCACCAGGTACTGCTTGTCCTGCGCCGGCACGAAGCCCTTCGGCACCATCTGGAACACGCCCCACGTGGCCACCAGCATCACGGCATAGACGCCGAACACCGCACCCTTGCGACGGATCACACCCGTCACGCCGCGGCCATAGCTATCGGAGCTGCGGTGGAAGAACCGGTTGAAGCGCTTGAAGAAGCCGCCGAAGACCTTGTCCATGCCACGCGTGAGCCAGTCCTTCGGCGCATCATGGCCGCGCAGCAGCAGGGCCGACAGCGCCGGCGACAGCGTCAGCGAGTTGAAGGCCGAGATGATCGTCGAGATCGAGATCGTCAGCGCGAACTGCTTGTAGAACTGGCCGGTCAGGCCCGTCATGAAGGCCAGCGGCACGAACACGGCGATCAGCGTCAGCGCGATGGCGATAATCGGGCCGCTCACTTCGCGCATGGCCTTGTAGGTGGCCTCCTTCGGCGAGAGTCCTTCCTCGATGTTCCGTTCGACGTTCTCCACCACCACGATCGCATCGTCCACCACGATACCGATGGCCAGCACAAGGCCGAACAGCGACAGCGCGTTGATCGAGAAGCCGAACGCATGCATCAGGCCGAAGGTACCGACGATCGACACCGGCACCGCCAGCAGCGGGATGATCGACGCGCGCCAGGTCTGCAGGAACAGGATCACCACCAGCACCACCAGCGCGATGGCCTCGAACAGCGTGTGAACCACGGCCTCGATACTATGGCGCACGAACTGCGTGGGGTCATAGACGATGCTGTAGTCCACGCCTTCCGGCATGTTCTCCTTGAGCTCGGCCATGGTCTTGCGCACGTCATCCGAGATCTGGATGGCGTTGGAGCCCGGTGCCTGGAAGATCGGCAGCGCCACGGCGGACTTGTTGTCCAGCAGCGAGCGCAGCGCGTACTCCGACGCACCGAGTTCGATGCGGGCGATGTCCTTCAGGTAGGTCACCACGCCGTCGGACGAGGTCTTGACGACGATGTCGCCGAATTCCTCGACGGTCTGCAGACGGCCCTGCGCGTTCACCGACAGTTGCAGGTCAGTGCCAGGCAGCGACGGCGACTGGCCGATCACACCGGCTGCCACCTGCACGTTCTGCTCGCGGATGGCCTTGACCACGTCTGACGCGGCAAGATGGCGCTCGGCGATCTTCTCCGGGTTCAGCCACACGCGCATCGAGTAATCGCCCGCGCCGAACATCTGCACCTGACCCACGCCCTGGATCCGCGCAAGGCGGTCCTTCACGTTGATCAGCGCGTAGTTGCGCAGGTACGTCATGTCGTAGCGGTCGTTCGGCGAGACCAGGTGGACCACCATGGTCAGGTCGGGCGAGCTCTTGACGGTCGTGATACCCAGGCGGCGCACGTCCTCGGGCAGGCGCGGCTCGGCCTGCGAGACGCGGTTCTGCACCAGCTGCTGGGCCTTGTCCGGGTCCGTGCCGAGCTTGAAGGTCACCGTCAGCGTGAGGTTGCCGTCACTGTTGGCCTGCGAGTTCATGTAGAGCATGTCCTCGACGCCATTGATCTGCTCTTCCAGCGGCGTGGCCACCGTTTCGGCGATCACCTTCGGGTTGGCGCCCGGGAACTGCGCGCGCACCACCACCGACGGCGGCACCACCTCGGGATACTCCGAGATCGGTAACTTGAACATCGAGATGGCGCCGATCAGGAAGATCAGCACCGACAACACGCCCGCGAAGATCGGGCGATCGATAAAGAATTTCGAGAGATTCATCTTGGTCTCGGCGAAAGCACTCCCCCTGGCCGTCCGCCGGAGCGGACGCCATATGCTGCAAGGGAGAAAAAATTAAGCTACCTGTGCGTACTGCGGGGTAGTGCTCAGCTCACGGTCTTGGCCGCTGCGGCTTCGACAGGCTTGTCGGCCTGGCCCGCCTTGTCCTCGGCAGCTTGCTTGCGGTCCGGCGTGGTGCCGCGCGGTTCCAGTTCGCTGCGATAGGCCATGGCCACCGGCTTCGGCGCCACCGTGTCGCCCGGGCGCACGCGCATCAGGCCGTTCACGACGATGTTCTCGCCCGGCTGCAGACCCTTGCGGATCACGCGCAGCCCTTCGAACGACGGCCCGAGGTTCACCTCGCGGTAGACCAGCTTGTTGGCCTTGTCCACCACCAGCACGAACTTCTTGCCCTGGTCCGTGCCAATGGCGCGGTCGTTGATCAGCACCGCCGGGTGCGGCGTGCCGCCCCCGAGCTTGACCTTGGCGTAGAGGCCCGGCAGCAGGCGGCCATCGGCGTTGTCGAACACCGCGCGCACGCGGATGGTGCCGCTGCGCGTATCGAGGCGGTTGTCCACCGAGTGGATCTTGCCCTTGTGCGGGTAGTCGTCCTCGTTGGCCAGGCCGACGAACACCGGCAGGTCGTTCTTGCCGCCGCCGGCGCCCGGCGCCGTGTAGCGCAGGTAGCTCTGCTCGTCCACGTCGAAGCTCGCGTACACCGGCGAGACCGACACCACCGTGGTCAGCGGCGGCGAAGCCGCACCCGCCGCCACGAGGTTGCCCACCGTGATTTCCGCACGCGACACCTTGCCCGAAACCGGTGCAACGATGCGCGTGTAGCTCAGGTTCAGGCGCGCCACTTCCAGCGCAGCCTGCGCGCCACGCACGTCGGCGGTGGTCTCGCTGGCAGCGTTGATGCGCTCGTCGAACTCGCGCTTCGAAATGGCGTTGTCATCCAGCAGGCGCTGGGCGCGTACCTTTTCGCTCTGCGCGTGGCTGGCGCGCACCTGGGCCGCGTTCAGCGCGGCGTCGGCACGGGCCACTTCGGCCGCATAGGGACGCGGGTCGATCGTGAACAGCGGATCGCCCTTCTTCACGATGGAGCCTTCGCGGAAATGCACCGTGTCGATGGTGCCGGAGACGCGCGGACGAATCTCCACGCGGTCCACGGCCTCGATGCGGCCCGAGAATTCATCCCATTCGGTGATGGTCTGCCCCACAGCCGCCGCCACTTCCACCGCAGGGGCGGACGGTGCCGGGTTGGCCTGTGCTTCCCCGCCGTGCCAGGGACGCAGAACCGAGGTCGCCACGCCGGCGCCCAGGATTGCCACGATGGCAATGGCGATCAGCGTGCGTCGAGACTGATGATTCATTTTTCTTCACTCCGTGTTCGTCGGGTTTTCTTCAACTGGAAAAGCAAAAGGCCGAACGCCCCCCGCCGGGCTGGAAGGCCCGGAAAAATGGGAAACAAGGGTTCGTCCCCGCCTGGATGGACGGGGCTATGCCACTACCGCTGCCAGCCTCAAAGGGCGCTGGCTAACTTGCTCCGGTCGCTCAGGCTCCTTGAGCGCCGGGCCGGCGTTCGGCCGGTGATGAGGTATCGTCGGTTTGCGCAAAACACTCGCGCAAGAACCGCGCACCTTCGTTGACCCATGCCTGGCACTGCTCATGGGATTCTTCCACCCCGTCGCCACAGGCGCCGGGCATGATCAGGGTGCGGGCCGGAATGCCCGCCTTGACGAGTTTTGCCGCGAAGGCTTCGCCCTCGGCGCGCAACGCATCTTTCTCGGCCACCTGCACCAGCGTGGACGGCAGCCCCACCAGGCGCGATGCCATGGCCGGTGCCGCATACGGGTGCACGCTGGCGGCCGGCGTGGGCAGGTAATCACGATAGTTGCAGGCCAGGCGGCGCAGCATCTCCATCGGCACCTGGCCGGTCGTGCACATCGACGCGTGCTGGAGGCACGGGTCCGTTACGGGGCGGATCAGCCATTGCCCGGCGGGCTGCGGCAGGCCGCGGTCACGCAGCATCTGCGCCAGCGCAATCGCGAGATTGCCGCCGGCTTCCTCGCCGACCAGCGCGAAGCGCAGCTTGTCCACCTTCAGCTTCTTGGCGTGCTTGAGCACCCAGACCGCCGTATTCACCGCATCTTCCGGCGCGGCCGGAAACGGATGGTCAGGCGCCAGCGAATACGCCGGCGTCACCACCACGGCCGGGACCGACTTCGCCAGATCCCGCGCCAATGCCTGTGCCGCTTCCACGCCACCTTCGACAAAACCGCCCGCGTGCAGGTACACCAGCCACGGCAGCAACTCGGTGCTGCCCGCCGCCGGTGCATACCCGGCGGGATAGGCCACGCAGACCTTGATCTCGCGGTCGCCGCTCGCCACCATGTATTGCTCAGCGCGCGCTTCTCCCTTGCCTGCAGCCGGTTTCACGGCGGGGGTGATGGGATTCACGGTCTTTGACATGGTGGTTACGACGCCTGCAGGGGCCGTCGATACTGTGTTGCGATGCAACGAATTATGGTGATTGACCCGATTGGGATAAAGCTGGAGATTGCCAACGCACTGTTTCTGGAGTGGAATAATCGCCAGAGTGTTGCGAGAAGTGAAACCACACGCTTGGCAAGGACACCGGAAATGTGATTCACTCCGGTCCTCGGTGCACGCACGGTTGGGGAACCGCGCCCGCCACCGAGCCCCCAGACCTCCACCCATCCCCGCTCCGGCCGCCACTGGCGGACCGCCGGCAGCAAACCCAGGGCACGCACTTGACATGCGCGACCCCACTCCCGCCAGACACCATCCTTCGGAACGTAGCCCCCGGTCTCACCCCTTTCGGAAGCAACATCATGGATCGTCTTGTCTCTATGCAGGCATTCACTCGGGTGGTGGATGTCGGCAGCTTTGCGCGCGCGGCGGAGTCCCTGGACCTGCCAAAAGCCACGCTCACCCGCCTGATCCAGAACCTGGAGACCCATCTCGGCGTCAAGCTGCTGCACCGGACCACGCGGCGCATCAGCGTGACCACGGACGGCGCCGCCTATTACGAACGCTGCGTGCGCATTCTGGCGGACGTGGAGGAAGCCGAGCAGTCGCTCACGCGCCATAACAACTCGCCACGCGGCACCTTGTGCGTGGACACCACGGCCGGCCTCGCGCGGATGGTGCTGATTCCCAACCTGCACGATTTCTACAACGCCTACCCGGAACTGAAGCTCGAGCTGACCATCAACGGCAAGCCGATCGATCTGCTCCAGGAAGGCGTGGACTTGGTGCTGCGCGTGGGCTCGCTGGATGAGGCGATGGTGGCGCGGCGCCTGGGCCAGGTCAAACTGGCGTTCTTTGCCTCGCCGATCTACCTGCGGCGTTTTGGCACACCCGCCGACCTGACCGAGCTGGCGCAGCACAAGGCCATCAACTATCTGTCCAACCGGCACGGCCGCGAAATGCCGTGGACGTTGTCACGCGGCGGCGAGAGCAGCGAGATCCTGCTGCCCTCGGCCATCTCCACCAACGACGCCGACGTCTACATCGGCTGCGCGCTGGAAGGCCACGGCATCGCCCAGATTTCGCGGGCAATGGCGGAGCCCTACGTCCAGAGCGGCCGGCTCGTCGAGGTCATGGGTGACTGGCAGACCGAGGAATTACCGATTTCGGCGATGTACCCGCAGAACCGCCACCTGTCGGCGAAAGTGCGGGTCTTCGTGAACTGGGCGGCCGACCTGTTCTCCCGGCATCCGCACTTCGGCGTGGCGCCGCAGCAACTGGCGGCGTAGGCCTTGCCAGACCGGTCCGCAAACCCCTTGCACCGCTGTGCAAGGGGTTTTTTCATTTCAGCGTCCAACACGAAGCGGGGATGGATCGCGCCGTATTGATTCACGCCGGTTTTCTTGCTACGTTTCTGTCGCTTGACTTATCAACAATAATCACAAACGGGTCCAATCATGAGCCATCTCCTGCGCTGGCGCCACGCCGCGCGGCCTTTGCGCGTACAAGCCGCCTTTCTGCCATGCCTCGCGCTGTTCACCGCCCTGCTGTTGGGCGGATGCGCGGCGGACGAATCCACCGAGGCACCGGCAGTGCCCACGGCGCCCACAGTGCCGGCCCCACCCGGCCCGTACGCCATTGGCGGCACCCTCGCCGGCCTCGCCGCCGGCAGCCAACTGGTGCTCCAAAACAACTGGCAGGATGCGCTGACGCTGTCCGCCGACGGCAGCTTTACCTTCGCCACGCCCGTGGCGCATAACGGCGGCTACGCGGTCACCATCGCCCAGCAGCCGGCCGGACAGGTCTGCTCGGTGGCAGGCGGCGCCGGGGCCGGTGTGACCGCAGCGGTCACAAATATCGCCGTGGTCTGTGCCACCACTCGCTTCACCGTCGGTGGCAAGGTCAGCGGACTGGCTGGCGGGCAGTCGGTCGTCCTGCACAACAATGGCGCGGATACCCTGACCCTGAGCGCGAATGGCACGTTCAGCTTTCCGACACCCGTGCCCTACAACGGCAGCTACCTCGTAACGGTATCCGCCCAGCCGGCCGACCAGACCTGCACCGTGAATGGGCACCAAGGCAGCGCGGTCATCGCGGACATTGCCTCGGTGGACGTGGTTTGCGCCACGACCACATACAGTGTGGGCGGCACCGTGGCGGGTCTGTCGAGCCAGGTCACCCTGGCCAACAACGGCACGGACTTCCTCACGATTTCCGAGAACGGCGGATTCACCATGCCGACCGCCCTTCCGACGGGCGGCACCTTCAATGTCACCATCAACACCCTGCCACTCGGGCAGACCTGTACCGTGGTGAACAGCTCCGGCACGGTGGCCGCCGCCAACGTCACGAATATCGCAGTGATCTGCACCTCGCAGCCGATTGGCACCCTCTACATGCCGGCCGCCTTCGCCACGCGGACGGACGTCTACAGCGTGATGTCGGACGGCCAGCTGGTCATTTCCGGCAATGCCTATGGCTACAGCGGGGATCCGATCGCCATGGCCCATGACGACAGCTTGAGAACGCTGTACTTTTCGACGACGAGCGGATGGACGTACAAGTTCGACGTGGCCGCGGACGGCACGTGGATCAGCAGCGCGGGGAACTGGGCCTACGGCGGCACGCCCACAAGCCTGTTGCGCGACCCCCTCGGACGGTTCCTCTTCGTGGGAAGTGATGTATTCAACATCCGCACCGCCACTCTCGATGTCCTCGGCAACATGACGACCCCGACGACCCCGATTGGGACGACCTTCCGGCCCGATAGGATGGTCGCTACGCCCGATGGCCAATACCTGATTGCCAGCTCGTCCGCCACACCGGGGTTCGACGTCTTTGCGATCGCCCCGGATGGCTCGCTGACCTCCAGCAGCCATCTCGCCCTGGCTGTGGCGCCGTCAGCGCTGGCGATGCATCCTTCCAACAGCTATCTGTATGTGGCGGACCCCATCAATAACCGAATCATGGAGTATCGCGTCGACGGTGCAGGCAATGTGACGCCCCTGCCGGCCGTGCTCATTGCCACCGACGGGCAGCCACAGCACCTCAGCATCGACCCTTCGGGCCGCTACCTGTACGCCACGAGCCCGGCATCCGGCAGGATCTCGCAGTACACGATCGCCGCCGATGGCACGCTGGTGGCGATGCCCCAGCCCACCGTTGCCGCGGGCACCCTTCCCGGCGCGCCGACGATCGACCCGACCGGGCGCTTCCTTTATGTGCCGAATGCCAGCAGCCTCGAAATCCGCCAGTACGTTATCGGCGTGACCGGTGCGCTGACGCCGCTGACGCCCGCAACCGTGTCGATCCTGGCCGCGCCGACACTGCTGTACAGCGTGCCGTGGTAGGCGCCACCGCCTGAGGGGAAAAGCCAAAAAAAACAGGGCGGGGATGCACTCCCGCCCTGTTTTTCATTTCAGGTACTAATCAGCTCGGACCGCTCAGAACTCCACCATCGCGAAGTCTTCCTTGCCCACGTCGCACTCGGGGCAGCGCCAGTCGTCCGGAATGTCTTCCCAGCGCGTGCCGGGCGCGATGCCGTCCTCGGGCAGGCCGGCCGCTTCGTCGTAGACCCAGCCGCAGATGATGCACACCCATTGCTTGAATTCCGCTTCGGGGGCCGCTGGCTTCCCGGCGCTGGCGGGGGCGTCCTGGCTGGTTTCGGGGTCATCGAGACTGAAGACCAGCGGCGCGGCCGTGGCGCTCGCCAGATCGGCCATGTGACCCTGGAGCCGCGCCATCAGCGCCTGGGTCTCCTCCAGCGTGAAGTCGATCCAGAACGGATCACCAGCGCCATCGTTCAGGCGTTGCGGGGAAAACTGAAGTTCTAGGACGGAGCCTTTCTTGTACATGCGTCGATCGGGTTGAGGGCGGCAAAGGCGCCTAGATGGGGATGATCGGCGGCGCTTCAAGCCGCGCCGCCGGGATCCGCCTTACTGCTGCACCCGGTAGCGCTCGAGCCAGTGCGCATACGGCGCCGGCAGCACCCACGACGGGCGTTCCACGTTCAGCGCCATGGCCGCCTGATAGGGCCAGTGCGGGTTGGACAGCAGCGCGCGACCCACCATGACGAGGTCGATCTGGCCATCGGCAACGGCCTGGTTGGCAATGGCCGGATTGTCGATGCCCCACGACGCCGCCACCGGCAGGCCGGCCTCGCGGCGCACGCGCTCGGCCACCGGGGCCAGGAAGGCCGGGCCCCACGGGATCTGCGCGTCGGGGATGGTGAAGCCGACGCTGACATTGAGCATGTCGAGCCCGCCTTCGCGCATCGCACGGGTCAGCTGGATCGATTCGTCGAGCGTGCGAGCGTCGTCGCCGTCATATTCGATCACGCCAAAGCGCGCGGTCAGCGGCAGGTTCTTCGGCCAGACTTCGCGCACGGCGGCCAGCGTTTCCAGCAGGAAGCGGCTACGGCCGGCCACGTCGCCGCCATAGCCATCGGTACGCTGGTTGGCGTGGCGCGAGAAGAAGCTCTGGGCGAGGTAGCCGTGCGCGAAGTGCAGCTCAAGCCACTGGAAGCCGGCTTCCAGCGCGCGCTTGGCGGCGGCCACGAAGTCGGCCTGCACGCGGGCGATGTCGTCGAGCGTCATCGCCTTCGGCACCTTGGGCAGGTGGGCGCCGAACGGCACGGCAGACGGGGCGATGGTCGGCCAGCCGCGCGCATCGTCTTCGGCGATATGGTCGTCGCCTTCCCAGGGCCGGTTGGCGCTGGCCTTGCGGCCGGCGTGGGCGATCTGGATGCCGGCCACGGCACCGCCGGCCTTGATCGCGGCGGCAATGCGCGCCATGCCGGCCATCTGCTCGTCGTTCCACAGGCCGGTGCAACCCGGGGAGATGCGGCCTTCCGGCGACACCGCCGTGGCCTCGACGATCACCAGGCCCGCACCGCCACGCGCCAGCCCGGTGTAATGCGCCAGATGCCAGTCGTTGGTGACACCGTCGACGGCGCTGTACTGGCACATCGGCGGAATGGCGATGCGGTTGCGCAGCGTGACGTCTTTCAGCGTGAAGGGGGTGAACAAAGCGGCGTCGCTCATCGGATGGCTCCGGGGGTGTTGTCGAGGGTGCCAATCGTAGGCGGGCGCCGCTATAATGAAAACTATCTGGCGATTATCGTCGTAATAAGAGTTTGTTATGGTGAATCGATGATGGTGAACCCGCAATGGCTGAAGTCCTTCGCCACCCTGGCCGAGCTGGGCAACTTCACGCGCACGGCAGACCGCCTCGGGCTGACCCAGGCCGCCGTCAGTCAACACGTAAGGCATCTCGAAGAGATGTATGGATCACTGCTGATCCGGCGCCCCCGCGCCCTGGAACTGACCCCGGCGGGCGCGGCGCTGCTCGAATACTGCGCCGAGGTGAACCAGGCGCATGAGCGGCTGGCCTCGCGGCTTTCCGACGCCGATGCCACACAGGGCGAGGTGGCGCTGATCACGCCGGGGAGCATCGGCCTATTTATCTACCCGATGCTGCTGGACCTCCAGCAGGAGCATCCCGGGCTGGCCGTGCGGCACCGCTTCGCGCCTGATACCGAGGTGCTGGAGGCGGTGCTGCACAACCGCTACGAACTCGGCATCGTCACGCTCAAGCCGGACGACACGCGCCTGACGGCCACGCCGTTTATCGAGGAACCGCTGGAACTGGTGATCCCGCCCGACGAGGAAGTCCATAGCTGGGACGATCTCGTGCGCATCGGCTTCATCGACCATGCCGAAGGCCAGGCGATGGCCAACCGGCTGCTGAGTCGGCGCTTTCCCGGCAACCCAGGGGCGTTCCACCTGCCTAGGCGCGGCTTCAGCAACCAGATTGGCATGCTGCACGAGCCGGTGGCGCGGGGGCTCGGCTTCACCGTGGTGCCACGCTTCGCCCGCGAGGCGTGGGAGCGCACCCGCCCGGTCAAGGTGGCCGAATGCGGTCCGCCGGTGGTGGACACGCTGTGGTGGATCCATCGTGCCGAATGGCCCCTGTCGGCACGCGCCACGGGCGTGATCCGGTACCTCCGCCAACGGATCGAGGCGGCCTGCGGCAGCATGGTCTGCCTGCTGCCACCGGAGCTGTGACGGGCGCCGATGGCCTGCATTCATGAGCACAGCTAACAAGTGTATGCAGATTCCTGCGTCTACCCTTTGTGGGCCACGCCTCCTATCATTCTGGTTTGCCTTGCCCGAAAGTCCACAAAACAAGGATGCCCCCCATGGAAGATTTCGGCGACATCAGAATGTCACGGCGTGACCTGCTCAAGGCGGGCGCGGCATCGGCCACCGCAGCGGCCGTGCCAGCCGCCCAGGCGCAGGACAGCCCCACTAATGTAAACACCCCCTCGCCCTCCCCCAACGCCAGCCGCCCGCCCGTGGTGGCCAGCGTCACGCTCGACGTCAATGGGCGCCGCCACACGCTCAAGCTGGACACCCGCACCACGCTGCTCGATGCCCTGCGCGAGCACCTGCACCTCACCGGCACCAAGAAGGGTTGCGACCACGGCCAGTGCGGCGCCTGCACGGTGATGGCCGATGGCCGGCGCATCAACGCCTGCCTGTCGCTGGCCGTGATGCACGACGGGGGCAAGGTCACCACCATCGAGGGCCTGGGCACGCCCAACAGCCTGCATCCGATGCAGGCCGCCTTCGTCAAGCATGACGGCTACCAGTGCGGCTATTGCACGCCGGGGCAGATCTGCTCCGCCGTGGCTGTGCTCGACGAGATCCGCCAGGGCATTCCCAGCCATGTCAGCGCCGACCTCAACGCGCGGCCCCAGATGTCCGTGGTGGAGTTCCGCGAGCGCATGAGCGGCAATATCTGCCGCTGCGGCGCCTACGCCAACATCGCCGACGCCATGACCGAAGTGGCCGGGAGGCAGGCATGAATCCCTTCAGCTACGAACGCGCCAAGACCCCGGCGGAGGCCGCCGCAGCCGCCGCGCGCACGCCGGGTAGCCGCTTTATTGCGGGCGGGACCAACCTGCTCGACCTGATGAAGCTCGGCATCGAGTCCCCCTCGCACCTGATCGACGTGAACGGCCTGCGGCTCGACAAGATCGAGCCCACCGCCGAGGGCGGCCTGCGCGTGGGCGCGCTGGTGCGCAATACCGACCTGGCCGCCGATACCCGCGTGCGGCGCGACTACGGCGTACTGTCCCGCGCGCTGCTGGCCGGCGCCTCGGGCCAGTTGCGCAACAAGGCCACCACGGCCGGTAACCTGCTGCAACGCACCCGCTGCCCCTACTTCTACGACACCAACCTGCCGTGCAACAAGCGCACGCCGGGCAGCGGCTGCTCGGCCATCGGCGGCGTCACGCGCCAGCACGCGGTGATCGGCGTGAGCGAGGCGTGCATCGCCACCCATCCGAGCGATATGGCCGTGGCCATGCGCCTGCTCGACGCCTCCGTGGAAACCGTCCAGCCGAATGGCGCCGCGCGCGTCATCCCGATTGCCGATTTCCATCGCCTGCCTGGCAACACGCCGCATATCGAGACCGCGCTGCTGCCCGGCGAGCTGATCACGGCCGTCACGTTGCCGCGTCCGCTCGGCGGCGTGCACGCCTACCGCAAGGTGCGTGACCGGGCCTCGTACGCGTTCGCGCTGGTCTCGGTGGCTACCATCGTCCAGCGCGACGGCACCGGCCGCGTGGCGCTGGGCGGCGTGGCGCACAAGCCGTGGCGCGTGGAAGCCGCCGAGGCGGACCTGCCGCGCGGCGCGCGCGCCGTCACCCAGCGCCTGCTGGAAGGCGCCATGCCCACGCCCGAGAACACCTTCAAGGTAGCGCTGACCGAGCGCACGCTCGGCGCTGTGCTGCTGCAGGCCAAGCGCTGACCGAACGGAAACAAGGACGCTCCGATGAAATTCGACACGCCCGCCACCACCAATCCGATCGACCAGCTCAAGGTGGTCGGCCAGCCGCTCAACCGCATCGACGGCCCGCTCAAGACCACCGGCGTCGCCCGCTACGCCTATGAATGGCACGACGTTGCCCGCAACGCCGCCTATGGCTACGTGGTGGGCGCCGGCATCGCCAAGGGCCGCATCGCCGGCATCGACACCGACGCCGCGCACCGCGCGCCGGGCGTGCTGGCCATCGTCACCGCCGCCAACGCCGGCACGCTCGGCAAGGGCCGCTTCAATAACGCGCGGCTGCTGGGCGGCCCGGAGGTGCAGCACTACCATCAGGCCATCGCGCTGGTCGTGGCCGAGACCTTCGAGCAGGCACGCGCCGCCGCGCAGCTGGTGCGGGTGCGCTATGAACGCGAGCGCGGCAGCTTCGACCTCGCCGCCTCACGCGACGGGGCCACGCGCCCGAAGTCCGGCACGCCCGAATCGGCCCGTGGGGATTTCCCCGGCGCCTTCGCGGCGGCCCCGGTGCAGCTGGACGGCACCTACTCCACCCCCGACCAGGCCCACGCGATGATGGAGCCCCATGCGTCGATGGCGAGCTGGACCGGCGACCAGCTCACGGTGTGGACTTCCAACCAGATGATCGACTGGAGCCGGGGCGACCTCGCCCAGACGCTCGGCGTGCCGAAGGACAACGTGCGCCTGATCTCGCCCTTTATCGGCGGCGGCTTCGGCGGCAAGCTGTTCGTGCGCGCCGATGCCGTGCTCGCCGCCCTCGGCGCGCGGGCGGTACACCGGCCCGTGAAGGTGGCACTGACGCGCCCGCTGATCTTCAACAACACGCCGCACCGGCCGGCCACGATCCAGCGCATCCGCCTCGGCGCCGGGCGTGACGGCCGGCTGACCGCCATCGGCCATGAAAGCTGGTCCGGCGACATCGACGGCGTGAAGCCCGAGAACGCGGTGCAGCAGACGCGCCTGCTCTACGCCGGCGCCCATCGCATGACCGCGCTGCGGCTGTCCGCGCTGGACCTGCCGGAAGGCAACGCCATGCGCGCGCCCGGCGAGGCGCCCGGCATGATGGCGCTGGAGATCGCCATGGATGAGATGGCCGGCAAGCTCGGCCTCGATCCGGTGGAATTCCGCGTGCGCAACGACACCCAGGTGGACCCGGAGAAGCCCGAGCGCCCGTTCTCGCAGCGGCGTCTGGTCGATTGCCTGCGCATCGGCGCCGAGCGCTTCGGCTGGAAGGGCCGCGCCACGCGCCCCGGCGCGGTGCGCGACGGCCAGTGGCTGGTGGGCATGGGCGTGGCGGCGGCGTTCCGCAACAACCAGGTGGCCAAGTCCGGCGCGCGCGTGCGGCTGGACAAGCGCGGCATGGTGACCGTGGAAACCGACATGACCGACATCGGCACGGGCAGCTACACCATCATCGCCCAGACCGCCGCCGAAATGCTGGGCCTGCCGATCGACAAGGTCATCGTGCGGCTGGGCGACTCGACCTTCCCGGTCTCGTCCGGCTCGGGCGGCCAGTGGGGCGGCAACAGCTCCACCGCCGGCGTCTACGCCGCGTGCGTGAAGCTGCGCGAGGCGATTGCCACGCAGGCCGGTCTTGATGCCGCCACGGCCGTGTTCGAGAACGGCCGGGTCCGCGCCGGCGGCAACAACCCGGGCGGGCGCGCCGTGCCGCTGGCCACCGTGGCCGCGCGCGGCGACATCGTGGCCGAAGACACCATCGAGTTCGGCGACCTCACGCGCCGCTACCAGCAATCCACCTTCGGCGCCCATTTCGTGGAAGTCGGCGTGGATGCGGACACCTGCGAGATCCGCGTGCGCCGCATGCTGGCGGTCTGCGCCGCCGGGCGCATCCTCAACCCGAAGTCGGCCCGCAGCCAGGTGATCGGCGCGATGACGATGGGCGTGGGCGCGGCGCTGATGGAGGAGCTGGCGGTGGACAAGCGGCTGGGCTGCTTCATCAACCACGACCTGGCCGGCTACGAGGTGCCCGTGCATGCGGACATCGGCCCGCAGGAGGTGGTGTTCCTCGACGAAACCGACCCGATGTCCTCGCCGATGAAGGCCAAGGGCGTGGGCGAGCTGGGCATCTGCGGCGTGGGGGCCGCCATCGCCAACGCGGTCTTCAACGCCACCGGCGTGCGCGTGCGCGACTACCCGGTCACGCTCGACAAGCTGCTCGGGCGGATGCCCGACCTGTCAGCCTGAGGGCCTGAGGGCCTGAGCCCCTAGTCCCACGGCCGGGGCGCCGACACCGGATGCCGGTGTCGCGCCTCGGCCAGGATGCGGCATTCGTCCACCGCGCAGTAGCCGTCACGCTGCAGCGCACTCCAGACCTCGGTGGCGCTAAGGCCGGTCAGCGGCGTGTGGGGATCGAAATCGCACGACTCCACCCGCTCGGGCGGACCGAGCCAGGCGAGCATGGCGGGCGGGATGTTTTCCAGCGGGTGTGTGTGCGCGACGAAAAGAGCGCGTACACCACGACGATGTATCGAGATCTTCACGACGGTACCCTTCGAGAGGAACGGAACTGTCTAATTTTTAGGATGCCGGTCGGCCGGAGGTCAAGGGCGTCCCTGTATCAAAGTATTAATGCACCAACGGATTAACGGATTAACGCATCGGCGATCCGGTCGGCCGTGTTGACCGAGTCGGTCAGCCCCAGGTGGCCGTGGCCCACCGCCAGCCAGAGGCCGGGCTGGCCGTCGGCCGGTCCCACCACGGGCACCGAATCCGGCATGCAGGGCCGGTGGCCCATCCAGGTGGTGACGTGGGCGTCTTCGAGCCCCTTGAATGTCTCCCGCGCAATACGTTCGAGGATGGCCGCGCGCTTCGGATCGGGCCGCGCCGCCAGCCCGGCGATCTCCACCGTGCCGCCCACGCGCAGCCCGCCCTCCATCGGCGTGACGAAGATCTTGCGATCGGTCAGCACCACGGTGCGCGACACCGCGTCGTGCCGGTTGGTGAACTGCACGTGATAGCCGCGCTGGCTCTCCAGCTGTAGCCGCACGCCCAGCGGGTCCAGCAGCCGGCGCGACCAGGCGCCCGCCGCCACCACCACGTGGTCCGCCGTGTGGCGGCCTTCCGCACCGCTCAGCAGCCATTCCCCGTCCTGCCGGCGCATCCCGCGAATCTCGTCGCGCACGATCCGGCCGCCGCGCGCGACGAAGGCCGCGGCAATCGCCTCCGTGTAGCGCGCCGGGTTGCGGATGGTGGCGTGGTCGGCCAGAAAGACGCCCGCCTGGTAGCGCGGCGCCACGCCGGGCTCGAGCGCCTCGATGCCGGCCCGGTCCAGCCGTTCGAAGCGGAAGCCGAAGCGCTCGCGCAGCTGCCACGCCGCCGCATCCGCCTCAAGCGCGGCAGCATCGGGATAAAGATGCAGATGGCCACGCCGCATGAACAGCTCGGGCACGCCGACTTCGCGCGCCAGCGCCTCGTGGCGGTCCCCGGCGTTGGCGTGGAGCGCGGCCAGCGCTGCCGCCGACTCCGCCACGCGCCCCGGCGCGGCCGAGAGGACGAAGCGCGTCAGCCACGCCGCCGCCGTGGGCAGGTAGGCCAGCCGCAGATGGAGCGGACTTTCCGGATCGAACAGCATCTTGGGGAGCGAGGCCAGCACGCCCGGCATGGCCAGCGGCGCCACCGAACTCACGCTGATGGCGCCCGAATTGCCGTAGCTGCACCCCTGCGCGGGGGCGTCCCGGTCGATCAGCGTCACGTCGGCGCCGCGCTTGCGCAGCGCCAGCGCGATACAGCAGCCCACAATGCCGGCGCCCACCACGGCAACCCGTGGCGTGTTGTCAGTCGTCTTCGTCATGGGCCGAAACCTTAGTCGGATAAGGCGGCGCCGGCAAGCCATCGCGCCGATGTTCGCCCAGCCGGGGCGCCGATGCATCGCCAATGCGCCGCCATGGCGCATGGCATGAAACATTGCGGTGCGCCACACGGCCCGCCCGGCGCCGGGGCCGTGGCACGGAACCTGCTGAACCGGTGGCCAGGAGAGTAGAAGCGTTCAGCGGCCCGCCTCGCCATGTCGGGCCGCCCGGAAATTGCTCGCCGCGTGTTCCCACACCCATTTTCCGGAGAGCTTTTCCATGCGCCGCCGTTCCTTTCTCCATGCCACCGCCGCCACCGCTGTGTCGTCGCTGATCGCCGCCCCCGCCTTCGTGCGCGCCGCCGGCAGCCTGCAGAAGTTCAAGTTCAACCTCGGCTGGAAGGTCGAGGCGTCCGGCGCCGGCTTCCTGCTGGCCCAGCAGCGCGGCTACTACAAGGACGCCGGGCTCGACGTGGTGATCGACACCGGCAACGGCTCGGCTTCGGCCATCAGCCTCGTGGCGGGCGGCGCCTACGACTGCGCCTCGGCGGATCTGGCCGCCATGCTCGAATTCAACGCCGCCAACCCCGCCGCCGCGCTCAAGGCGGTGGCCATCCAGTACGACCTGAACCCGAACGCCGTGATCGTGCGCAAGGACGGCCCGATCCGCAAGCCGGGCGATCTGGCGGCCAAAACCATCCTCGGCCAGCCGTTCAACGCCTCGCGCAAGCTGTTCCCGGTGTTCGCCAAGGCGCAGGGCTTCGACCCGTCCTCGATCAAATGGGAGAGCGCCACGCCGGATATCGGCGACACCCGCTTCGTCAAGGGTGACTTCGACGCCGTGGCCTACTTCTACTTCACCGGCCTGCTCAACCTCAAGGCGCGAGGCATGGGCCCGGAGAAGCTCAGCGTGTTCCGCTTCTCCGACTACGGCATGAAATCGTACGGCAACGGGTTGGTGGCCAACCCGAAGAGCATGGCCGAGCACCCGGACGCCATGAAGGCCTTCGTCAAGGCCTCCACGCGCGGCTGGATCGAGGCGATGGCCGACCCGCAGGCCGGCGCCGCCGCCGTCAAGGCGCGCGAGCCGCTGGCCGACCAGACGCTGGAATTCGAACGGCTGAAGCTGATTGTCGATGGCTCGATGCGCACGCCCGATACGCTGCGCGACGGTTGGGGCGCCGCCACCCAGGCACGGCTGCAGGCCACCATCGACGAGACGGTCGGCGCGTTCGGGATGAAGCCCGGCCTGTCCGTGGCGGATATCTGGACCGGCCAGTTCCTGCCGGCCCCGGCGGACCGCAAGCTCAAGGCGTAAGCCCCGGGGCTTCCCCCAAAGATCAACCGGCTGCGTGCACCACGCGCGGCCGGTCATGCACCCTGTTGGGGCCGATGCCGGCGCCGATGGGGGCTGACCGGCCCCTTGCGCCCCATGTTTGCTCACAAGTCTTGCATACAAGGCTGGCATACCACTTGCAATAGGAATGCCCGTGAGCGACATCCAAGAAAAACCCTCCGCCGACATTGCCCAGCGCATCACCGAGGCCATGCTCGCGCAAAAGCTGCTGCCGGGCTCGCGCCTGGGCGAGCAGGAACTGGCCGCGCTGTTCGGCGTCAGCCGCACGCTGGTGCGCGAGGCGCTGATGCGGCTGGCCGCGCGCGGCATGGTGACCGTAAGCGCCCGGCGCGGCTGGTACCTGATCGAACCCGGCGCCGACGATATCCGCGCCGCGTTTGCCGCCCGCCGCATCATCGAGACCGGCCTGCTGCGCGAGATCAGCGCGGCCCAGCCGCCCAGCGCGCCGGCCATCCACACACTGAAGGTGCATATCGCCCGCGAAAAGGCGGCGCTGGACGGCGACGACGCCGGCGAGCGCAGCTTCCTGCTCGGCGACTTCCATGTCTGCCTGTGCGCCGCGCTGGGCCACGGCCTGCTCGTGGATACCCTGCGCGACCTGACCGCGCGCACCACGCTCGTCGCCAGCCGCCAGCAGTCCGCCGCTGACGCGGGCCGCTCCTGCGCGCAGCACGAGGAAATCGTCAACGCGCTGGCCGCCGGCGACGGCGAACGCGCCGCCCGGTTGATGACCGACCACCTCGGCGAAGTCCACGCCAGCCTGGACGCCGTGCCGGCGGACCCGCTGGCCGGCCTGCGCCATGCCCTGGCGCCGGTTTCCGGCCGCGCGCCAGCGCCCCCGATCTCCGCTTCCTCCCGCTCCAACCCACCCGCTTTGCAAAAGGACTGACCGATGACCCCGACTCCATCGACCCCGCTGTTCTCCAAGGCGCGCCGCGCGCTGCTGCTGGGCCTGTTCGCCAGCGTCTGCGTGGCCGCCCTGCCCCGCCCGGCGCAGGCCGACACGCTCGCGGACATCACCAAGGCCGGCGTGCTGCGCGTGGCGGTGCCGCAGGACTTCCCGCCGTTCGGCTCGATTGGCGCCGACATGGCGCCGCAGGGCCTGGACATCGACGTGGCCGCGCTGATGGCGAAGCGGATGGGCGTGAAGCTGCAACTGGTGCCGGTGTCCAGCACCAACCGCGTGCCCTACCTCCAGACCCGCAAGGTGGACCTGATCATCTCCAGCCTCGGCAAGAATCCCGAGCGTGAGAAGGTGCTGGACTTCTCCGAAGCTTATGCCCCGTTCTACAACGGCGTGTTCGGCCCGGCCGACATGCCCGTGAAGAGCGCCGCCGACCTGGCCGGCAAGACCGTCGGCGTCACGCGCGGCGCGGTGGAGGACCTGGAGCTGTCGAAGATCGCCCCGGCCAACGCCACCATCAAGCGCTACGAGGACAACAACGCGACGATCTCCGCGTTCCTGTCCGGCCAGGTGCAGCTGATTGCCACCGGCAACGTGGTCGCCGCCGCGCTGATCGCCAAGCATGCGCCCAAGGCGCCCGAGACCAAGTTCCTGATCAAGAACTCGCCGTGCTTTATCGGCATGAACAAGGACGAGCCCGCGCTCCAGGCCAAGGTGAACGCCATCCTGGCCGAAGCCAAGAAGGACGGCGCGCTGAACTCGCTGTCGATCAAGTGGCTGCTGCGTCCGCTGCCGGCCCAGCTCTGATCTGAACCGCTTCCCCTCCCGCTGCAACCGGTCCCGTCCATGGCCTATCAGTTCGATTTCCTGTCGGTGCTCGACTACACCGACGTCCTGCTCAAGGGCATCGCCGTCACGGCCCAGCTCACGCTCACGGGCGGCGTGCTGGGCGTGGCGGTGGCCATCTTCGGCGCCTGGGCCCGGACGCAGGGGCCGGCTTGGCTGCGCGCCATCGTCGGCGCCTATGTGGAGATGATCCGGAACACGCCGTTCCTGATCCAGCTCTTCTTCATCTTCTTCGGCCTGCCCAGCCTGGGCGTGCAGTTGCCCGAGATGGTGGCCGCCTCGCTGGCGATGGTGATCAACCTGGGCGCCTACAGCACCGAGATCATCCGGGCCGGGCTGGCCGCCACGCCACGCGGCCAGTTCGAGGCCGGCGCCAGCCTGGCGATGTCGCCGCTGCAGGTGTTCCGCCATGTGGTGCTGCGCCCGGCGCTGCAGAAGATCTGGCCGGCGCTGTCGAGCCAGATCGTCATCGTCATGCTTGGCTCGGCGGTCTGCTCCCAGATTGCCGCCCAGGACCTGACCTACGCCGCCAACTTCATCCAGGGCCGCAACTTCCGCGCCTTCGAGGTCTATCTGGTGAGCACCGTGATCTACCTGTTGCTGGCGCTGCTGCTGCGCCAGCTGCTGCGCGGCGTGGGCCGGCAACTGTTTGCGCGGAGGGCGCGATGATCGACTTCACGCTGTGGGACATCGTGCGCAACCTGCTGCTGGCCGCGCGCTGGACCGTCCTGCTGTCGCTGGTGGCCTTTGTCGGCGGCGGCGTGGTGGGCTTGTTGGTGCTGCTGATGCGCACCAGCAAGCGGCCCTTCCTGCGCCGGGCCACCTGGGCCTATATCGAGATCTTCCAGGGCACGCCGCTGCTGATGCAGTTATTCCTCGCCTTCTTCGGCCTCGCGCTGTTCGGCGTGGACGTGCCCGCGTGGCTCGCCGCCGGCGTGGCGCTGACGCTCTGGACCGCCGCCTTCCTGGCCGAGATCTGGCGCGGCTGCGTGGAGGCGATTCCGCGCGGCCAATGGGAGGCGTCCGGCAGCCTGGCCATGAGCTACGTGCAGCAGATGCGCCACGTGATCCTGCCGCAGGCCATGCGCATTGCCGTGGCGCCGACCGTCGGCTTTGGCGTGCAGGTCATCAAGGGCACCGCGCTCGCGTCGATCATCGGTTTCACCGAGCTGTCCAAGGCCGGCACGATGATCGTCAACGCGAGCTTCCAGCCATTCACCGTTTATGCCGCCGTGGCGCTGATGTACTTCGCGCTGTGCTGGCCCCTTTCGCAAGCCAGCAAACTGCTGGAGAGGAAATTCCATGCCGCTCATCGCCATTGACCAGGTCCGCAAGTCGTTCGGCAGCAACGAGGTCCTGAAGGGGGTGTCGCTGTCGGTGGAGCCGGGCGAGGTCATCGCCATCATCGGCAAGAGCGGCTCGGGCAAGAGCACGCTGCTCCGCTGCATCAACGGGCTGGAGTCCATCGACGCCGGCGCCATCACCGTGGCTGGCGCCCATCTGGCCGATACCGAGCTGCAACTGCGCGCGCTGCGGCTCAAGGTGGGCATGATCTTCCAGCAGTTCAACCTGTTTCCGCACCTGAGCGCGGGGCGCAACGTGATGTTGTCGCCAATGATCGTCAAGGGGGTGCCGGAGGCCCGGGCGCGCGAGCTGGCGGAGCTGAACCTGGCCCGCGTGGGCCTCTCGGCCAAGTTCGACGCCCATCCCGATCAACTCTCCGGCGGGCAGCAGCAGCGCGTGGCGATTGCCCGGGCGCTGGCAATGCAGCCCGCTGCGCTGCTGTGCGACGAGATCACCTCGGCGCTGGACCCGGAACTCGTCAACGAGGTGCTCCAGGTCATGCGCGGGCTGGCCGCCGATGGGATGACGCTGCTGATGGTCACGCACGAGATGCGCTTCGCCCGGGAAGTGTGCGACCGCGTGGTCTTCATGCACCAGGGCAAGGTCCACGAGATCGGGCCGCCGGACGAGGTCTTCGCCCGTCCGAAGACCCCGGAGTTGCAGCAGTTCCTGGGCATGGTGGAAGCCTAGGCGCTGACCTGACCCTGAGACTGCGCACGCAGGTTCTCGGTGGTCTCGCCCTTGCCGTCGGGCTGCCAGCCCGGGGGCATCGTCAGGTAGCCGAGGGCCGCGCCGAGGCTGGGGGCTGCCGCCATGTCGCGGAACAGGCCAATCCAGTGTTCGAACTGGTTCATCAGCGGGTTCACCGTGCGGGACGGCTTGACCAGCCCGTAGCGGCACGGCTCTTCGGCACGCTCGGCCACATAGGTACCGAACAGGCGGTCGAACACGATCAGCACGCCGCCGTAGTTCGCATCGAGGTAATCCACATTCGAGGCATGGTGCACGCGATGCGCCGACGGCGTGTTGAACACGTATTCGAGCCAGCCCAGGCGCGGCACCCACGTGTTGTGCAGCCAGAACTGGTAGAGCAGGTTGAACATCAGCGTGGCCAGCACCACTTCCGGCCGCACACCCAGCCAGACCAGCGGCGCGAAGAAGATGGCCGTGCCGGTAAGCTTGCCGGTCCAGCCGAGCCGGTAGGCCGAGGCCAGCGTGAGCTGGTTCGGCGAGTGGTGGACCGCGTGCGTCGCCCAGAAGAAGCGCACGCGGTGCGAGGCGCGGTGATACCAGTAGTAGCAGAACTCCTGCCCCACGAAGAGCAGCAGCACCATCAGCGCGCTGTTGAGCGTGACCGTGAACAGGCGGTGATCCCAGGCAAAGGCGAACACGGGCGTGGCCAGCGAGAGCGGCAGCAGCACCGATATCTTGCGGCCGGCCAGGTCGGCCAGCGACAGCCAGACCTCCCGCCAGTCGAACGGGGCATTCGAATTCCGGCGCTTGCGCCAGAGCACCACGGCTTCGACGAGCGAGACGGCGACGATGAACGCCGTGGCGTAGAGGGCTATCCGCTGGACGGATAGGTCGGGGTTGGCGGTGGGGGTCAGCATGGCGTGCCTCATGGGGTAGTCGATTGGGGATCGGGACGATGTTGCGTCGCGGTGAGCCAAATGTAGGTGCCGCCCGCCAGCCGCGCCATGCGGGAAATATGTCGCCGGATGTCATGCCCGGAACGGCGCCACGCCGTGTAACACCGCGACATGGTTTGCGCCTCGCGGACTGCCCCGTCCCCTCCTATATTTCGTCCCGTTGCCGCCGCACATCGGTCGGCTGAAACTCACCAGGAAGGGACTCATCATGAAACGCCTCAGCTTCGTTACCGCTACCGCCGCCCTCATCGTTGCCACCGTCACCGCCGCCACGCCCGCCTTCGCCGGCTGGTATGGCGCTGGGGCGGTCGTCGTCATGCCGCCGCCGCACGTTGTCTATGTCGCCCCGGCGCCGCGCCCCGTCTATGTCGCCCCGCCGCTGCCGCCGGTCTATGTCACGCCCCAGGGCGAATATGTCGCGCCGCGTGCCGTCTATGTGGCGCCGCCGCCCCACCCGGCGGTGTGGGTGCCGGGACATTGGGTCGGACGTGTCTGGGTGCCCGCACACTACGCATGACTTCGGGTATCGTTCCCGCATGACGGATGGTCACGGAGACATGCCATGGAGGTAGTCAACCGCATCCTCGTGCTGGACGACGAGGCCGAGTTGCGCAACATGTTGCAGCGCTTCCTGACCAGCCAGGGCTTCCGCGTGCGCGCCGTGGCCGATGGCAAGCAGCTCGACCGCTACCTCCAGCGCGAACCCTACGACCTGCTCGTACTCGACCTGATGATGGCGCCCGAGGATGGCCTGACCATCTGCCGGCGGTTGCGTGCGGACGGCATCACGCTGCCCGTGCTGATGCTGACCGCCAAGGGCGATCCCATGGACCGCGTGCTGGGGCTGGAGACCGGCGCCGATGACTACCTCCCCAAGCCGTTCGTGCCGGACGAGCTGGTCGCCCGCATCCGTGCGCTGCTGCGGCGGCAGCGGATCGCGTCGGGCGATCCCACCGTCACCGCGCAGACGCTGCGCTTCGGCGAATTCGAGTTCGATGTCGGCCAGCAGACGCTGCGGCTGCGTGGCGATCCCGTGGAGGTGCATTCGGCCCAGATGCTGTTGCTGCACGCGCTCGGATCCTCGCCCAACCGGCCCGTGAGCCGGGAGAACCTGCTGGCCCGCGCGCGCGGGCGCGACCATGACGCGCTGGACCGCAGCATCGACGTACAGGTGCTGCGCCTGCGCCAGATCATCGAGGAAGACCCATCCAAGCCCCGTTTCATCAAGACGGTGTGGGGCGTGGGCTACATGCTGGTGGCCGGCGTGGCGGCGTGATGCGGCTGCCCCGGTCGCTGCTGGCGCGCAATATCGCCCTGCTGGTGGCGCTGGTGGCCGTCACGCAGGCGTGCTCCCTCTCGGTACTGCTCCACTATGTGCAGCGCCCGCGTATCGAGCGCGCGGCCATTATCTTCGCGGACTATGTGAAGACGCTCGATGGCGTGCTGGCCGCGCTGCCGCCTGCCGAGGCGCAGGCGGTCACCACGCGGCTCAACGCCCAGGCGGCGGACCCTGTGCCGGAGCCCACGCCGGACGGCGCCGCCAGCCCCTTGCAACTGTTCCGCACCTACCAGCGCGATGTCTTCCTGCACGCCCTGCGCCGCGACCTGCCGCCCGACATGCCAGTGCGCTGGCAGATCGACGCCCCCGATGGCGAGGAACGGCTGTGGATCCGCGTGCACGTGGCCAGCACCCCGGCGTGGATTTCCTTGCCGATGACCGCCGATGCCCGCGCCGGCGGCATCCTGGCCGCGCTGGCGCTCTCGACCGCGCTGGCGATGCTGGCCGCGCTGACCGGCTACCTGATCCAGCGCCACCTGAACCGGCCTCTGCAGGACCTCGCCCGCGCCGCAGGCGACGTGTGCGCTGGAGAGATGCCCGCGCCGCTGCCCACGGACGGCCCCACGGAAATCGCGCAGGTCAGCGCCGCTTTCAACCAGATGACCGACGCCCTGCGCCAGGCGGAAGCCACCCGCGCGCTGATGCTGGCGGGCATCTCGCACGACATCCGCACGCCACTGACCAAGCTGCGCCTGGGCATGGCGATGGCCATGCCACGCGGCAGCGACGACGCTTTCGTTGCCTCCACCGAAAGCTATCTCGACCAGATCGACACCATCCTCCAGCAATTCATGGACTACGCCGGCAGCGGCGAGCGCGAGCCGCCCCAGCCGGGCGACCTCAACGCGCTGGTGCAGCAGTTGTCGTCCGATTTTGCGGGGCTGGGACACAGCTTCGAGTTGTCGATCGGCAACCTGCCGCCGCTCGACTACCGCCCGGTGAGCCTGATGCGGCTGCTGATGAACCTGATGCAGAACGCGGTGGTCTACGGCCGCACCGGACTGGCCGTGCGCACCTGGGCCGATGCGGAGACCGCCTATGTGGCGGTGTGCGACCGGGGCGACGGCATCGGCGCGCAGCAGTTGGAGCAGCTCAAGGCGCCGTTCGCACGCGGCGACAACGCGCGCGGTCATTCGGGCGGCACCGGGCTGGGGCTGGCGATTGTGGAGCGCATCGCGCGGCTGCACGGCGGCTCGCTGCAATTCCGCCCACGTGACGGCGGCGGCCTCGAAGCCGTAGTGGCGCTGCCGCTGCGGCCAGCGGCCTGACATTTCTCGACATACTTGCTGCATGGCATCTGTGGTCGGTTTTTCCCATACTGGGTTCCAGCGATGCACCGACACGCTCCAACCCAACCGATACAGGATTTCGCCATGCAAACCACCCAACTCTCCCTCATTGCCCGCCGCTTCACCCTCGCCACGCTGACGGCCGCCGCGCTGCTGGCCGCCGGCTACGCCAACGCCACTACCATCACGCAGGGCGCCGCCGCCCTCCCCGGCAACGCGGACATCATCTGCGTGCAGACCTTCAACGCCAACCCCGATCAGGTCAAGGTAGACAGCCGCGTGATGCAAAAGGTCATGTCGATGGCCGGCGCGGACAGCCAGGCTGGCAAGGCCATGCACGATGCGCGCGAGGCCCGTGATCAGGTGAGCGATGAAATCGTGCGGCAGCTGCGTGCCAAGGGGCTCAACGCAGTGCGCCTCGATGGCGCGGTCCCGGCGGGCGCGAATGCGTTGGTCGTTACCGGCCAGTTCGACAAGATCGACGAAGGCAACCTGCGCCGCCGCATGGTGGTGGGCCTGGGCGCGGGCAAGAGCGATGTGGGCGCGTCGGTCGAACTGGTCTACCAGCCCGCCAATGGCCCGGCGGTGGCGGTGCAGGACTTCCACGCCAGCGCGGATAGCGGCCACATGCCCGGCGTGGCGGAGACCGCCGGCGTGGGCGCGGTGGCCGGCCATGTGGCCATGTCAGCCGCCGCCGGCGGCGCGGCGCACGGCGTCAGCGAACTGCAGCACGACAGCGTCTACAACGACGCCACGCGTCTTGCCGACGCCATCGCCAAGCAGGTTGCCCAATCCGCCCAATCCGCTCAGCGCCCGCTCTCCTGAAGCATGCGGGTCATCAGGTAGAGGCGCGGGACGATGGAATCGAGTTCGATGTACTCGTCGCGCGCGTGATAGCCAAAGCCGGACAGGCCGAAGCTCTCCACCACGGCGGCCTTGCCCGACTGGCCCGCGAAGCCGGCATCCGTGGCGCCGCCCGTGCCGGGAAACAGGGCCAGCTGCCGGCCGTCCAGTTCCGCGTAGATCTTCTGGGCCTGCGCCGCCAGTTCCCGGCCACGCGCATTGACCACGAAGGGGGGACGGCCCTCTTCCATCGTGATGGTGGTCTGCGTATCGGGCACCAGATGACCGGCGTTGACCTTCTCCTGCAGCGCCGCCTGCAGCTTCTGGGCGGCACCGTTGGCCGTGATCCGCACATCGCCGAAGGCGCTGGCCGAAGCAGGAATCTGGTTGCGGGCATCCCCAGCCTTGGCATTGGTCCAGTTCAGTTGCGAGCCCGGCACGGACTTCGCCACATCGCGCGTCTGCTGCAGCTGGTAGGCCAGTTCCATCAAGGCATTGCGGCCCAGCTCCGGCGCGGCGCCGGCGTGCGAGGCGCGGCCCTGAACAGCCATCGTCGCGGAGGCCGTGCCAGCGGCGCCGAGCAGCAGGGATTCGGTCTTGGCCACGGCCTTGGCCGGATTGGGCTCGCAGGACAGCACCACATCGTGCTGCGCCCCCAGCGCGGCAATGGCGGCGCCCGAGCCGAGCGAGCCGATTTCCTCGTCCGCATTGAACAGCACGGTCACCCGCGCGAAGTCCTTCCAGCCCTGCGCCTTCATGATCTCCAGCGCGTGCAGGATGACCGCGATGCCGCCCTTGTCATCGGCGATGCCCGGCCCGTAGAGCTTGTTGCCGTCCTCGCGAATCGGCTGCGAGGCCAGCGTGTTGCGCGCGTAGACCGTGTCCATATGGGCGATCAGCATGACGCGGCCTTTGCCCGTGCCTTCCAGCGTGCCCTTGACGATCGGGCCGTGGCCCTGCGCCGCCGGCACGCGCTCCACGCTGGCACCCAGCGCCTTGAGGCGCTTCTCGGTGTAGGCGGCCATGCGGTTCAGCCCTTCGACGTCATGGCTGCCGGACTCGATCGACACCATCTCCTTAAGCGACTGCACCACGCCCGGCTGCGCGGCCTGTGCCGCCTGCAGCAGGGCCGCGTCCGGCCCGGCGGCCAGCGCGGCGCCGCTCCAGGCCAATGACAACGCGAGGGAGAGCGCGGCGGGCAGCGCTGCGCGGCGGTGACGAACGGAACGGGGCATGAGGATTCCTGTGTGGACGGTTGGCGACAAAAGCCGATCCTATCGCCTGCGCGCGCGGCCGGGGAGGGTCAATCCCGCCAATCCACGCGCCGTTCCCGCCACCGGCATGCCCCCAAAGCACTCAGCTGCTCAGCGAAATCCGGTTGACGACGTCCTCCACGCCGTACACATACCAGGCATCCCGCTCGACCTGCTTGCGCGCGCCCTCGCTCGTGGCGTAGCCGTCGAGCGTCACCACGCGTTTCGCGGTGCGCACCGCGATGCGGCCCGCATCGACGAAGGGATCGGTTTCCAGCACCAGTTGCAGCGCCTCGGTGATTTCCTCATCGCTATCGGCCTCGGCCGGCGCCACCACGAGTTCGTTCACCACGCAGCGGCAGCCGCGCGACCACCACGCCAGCACGCCGGCCAGCCGCATGTGGGAAAGGCTGATCACATTGCCGGACAGCGTGACCACGCCATTGGCGGCGGCCACCTCGATCCAGCCGCTGCGCTCGCCCACGGCCTCGCGGCGCGCCTCGTCCTGGCCCTTCACCTTCGCGCAAATCTTGCAGTTGCGGAAATCGATCGCGGTAAGCAGCCGTTGGCACACGGCATCGCGCAGTTCGCCGTCGCCCACCGGCGCGGCGCCATCGGCAATGCGCAGGTGGTCAATGACCATGGTCACGCCGTCCACGCGCCGCAGGTGCGCGGCGGCGCGCGTCTTGTCGACGATGTCTGCTACCTCGCCCTCGAGGATTAGCGCGCCGTCGGAAAGCCGCAGGTGAATGGTGGGATGGAGATGGTGGCCCTGATACGGCACATGCGCCAACGCGGCTCGCGCCTGCGTCAGCACCGCTTCGCTACTCTGCATGATGTTTCTCCATGTTTCGTGGAGATGAGTGGCGCGCGCCCCTGCCTGCGAGCACGCGTGGCAGCGACAGTGCCGCGCATCAGCCCGCGCGGCCTGTCCGTCCAGCTATTGTAGGCATTCCGATGGGGGCGCGTTGGCGGAGTGATGCCGGCGCCGCAGGGGGGAAAACGGATCAGCGCGTGCCGGGCTGGCAGGTGCCGCGCATGCCGGCCAGCACGGCGTGGATCTGCGCAACCACGGCAGCGCCCTCGCCCACGGCGGAAGCCACCCGCTTGATCGATCCCGAACGCACGTCGCCGATGGCGAACACGCCTTCCAGGCTGGTTTGCAGGGACGGCACGTGCGGCGCGGCATCGGGCACTTCGGCCCCGGTCAACACGAATCCCTTCTCGTCGCGCTGCACGCCGCAGGTGGCCAGCCACGCTGTATTCGGCGCCGCGCCGATGAAGACGAACAGGTGATGCGTGGTCATGCAGCCCTCTACGCCGCCCGCGCCCCGGTAATACACCCGTTCGAGACGTGCCCCGCCTTCAAGCGCGCGCAGGTCCACACGGGTATGCACGGTCACGTTGGGCAGCACCGCAATCCGCTCGGTCAGGTAGCGCGACATGCTGTGCTCAAGGCTGGTGCCCCGGATAAACAGGTGCACGTGCTCGGCATGCGCGGCCAGGAACACCGCCGCCTGCCCGGCGGAATTGCCGCCGCCCACCAGCAGCACCGGCTCCACCACGGCTGGCTTGTTCGAGAGCTGCGTCACGTCCGAGGTGAACTCGCCGCGCTGGGTGTAGGTGTGGAGGACGCGCTCGTGGCCCAGCCCATCGCGCCCGACGATGCGCACCTTGCCGGACAGGATCAGGAACATCCCCGGGCACAGGCTGCCGGCGCGGTACAGGCATTCGCCAACAGCGAAGTGCGACAGGCGCCCGAAGCGGCGCACGCGCTGGATGTCCTCCTCGGTCAGCACGGGGAACATCTGCGCGTAGCGCGGGTGCTCGCGCACCCCGGCGTCATCCTCCGGAACCGGATTGTCGACCATCACCCCCTCCCGCGCTCGGCCATCCACCGCTATATATATAGGCCATCGGCTAGGCGGCGACCCGGCCGGGCGCGTCCATCAGCTTCTCCATGGTGATGGGCAGGTCACGGATGCGCTTGCCCGTGGCGTGGTAGACCGCGTTGGCCACCGCCGCCGCAAAGCCGGTAATGCCGATCTCCCCGATGCCGCGCGCGCCGAACTCGTTGAAGGCCAGGTCGGGGTAGTCGAGCAGGATGACGTCGATGTCCGGCTGGTCCGCATGCACCGGCATCACGTACTCGGCGTAGTTGTTGTTGCCCGGGATGCCGTTGCGCTCGTCGTACTCGGTGGCCTCGAACAGCGCCATGCCCACGCCCATGACGATGGCGCCTTCCACCTGATTGCGCGCCGTCAGTGGGTTGATGACGCGGCCCACGTCGATGGCGCTGACCACGCGCGCCACGCGCAGGCGCGAGATGCCGGGGTCCCAGCGCACCTCCACGAAATGCGCGCCGAACGACATGAACGACATCCTGTCCGTGGGCGTGCCGCCCGTGCGCGCATGACCATCGGCGCTAGCAAAGCGCTGCGCGGTCAGCACGGTGGCGTAGTCCACGGTGCGCGTTCCATCGGTCAGGCAGCCATTCTCGAAGCGAAGCGACTCGGGCTTCGCCCCGGCGAACGGCGCGCCCTCCTGCGTGGCAAACGTGCGCAACTGGTCGATGGCGTTGCGCGTGGCCTCTGCGATGGCCGGCAGGACGCTGGCCGTGGCCCACGATCCGCCCGAGACCGGTGCCGCCGGGAACGAGGAATCGCCCAGCTTCACCTCGATCTTCTCGAACGGCAGGCCGGTCAGCTCGCTCACCGTCTGCGCCGCAATCGTGTAGGTACCGGTGCCGATGTCCTGGATCGAGCAGATCACCGCGGCCGTGCCGTCGCTGCGCAAATGCACCCGCGCTTCGGCTGGGGTGCGCCAGGCGTCCCAGTTGCAGACGGCCACGCCGTAGCCGGCAATCTCGTCGCCCACACGCATCGCACCGATGCGCGGGTCGCGCCTGGCCCAGCCAAACTTGCGGGCGCCCTGCTCGATGGCCTCGCGCAGGTGGTTGCTGGACCACGGCAGGTTGGTGCTTTCGTCGCGCGTGGAGATGTTATCGAGGCGGAACTGCACCGGGTCCTTCTGGCACGCCAGCGCCAGTTCGTCGATGGCGGATTCGAGCGCGAACAGGCCCGGCGCGGCGCCGGGCGCGCGCATGGAGGTGGGCGCGCCCCGGTGCACGTCGATGGTGTGGTGCGTGACCAGCACGCTCGGGCAGGTGTACAGGCTCGACGTCATGCCGCCGCAGTTCTCCACGTACTGCTCGATAAAGGACGTGGTGTTGATCGACTCATGCCGGATCGACGTGATCTTGCCGTCGGCGCCCGCCGACAGCCGGAGGTGCTGTTTCGTCTCCGGCCGCTGCCCCGTGGTCGTGAACATCTGCGCGCGTGGCACCACCAGCTTCACCGGGCGCCCGGTCATCTTGGCCGCCGCGCAGGCGGCCACGGAGTGCGGCCACAGGAACAGCTTGGCGCCAAAGCCCGAGCCGATGAACGGCGCGTCCACGCTCACGCTCTCCGGCGTGAGTCCGAAGATCAGGGCCAACGTGTTGCGATGAACCAGCACGCCTTGCGAGGCCTCGTAGAGATGCAGGTCGCCGCCCTCCCACCACGCCACCGTGGCGTGCATCTCCATTGGATTGTGGGTCTCCACCGGCGTGTGGTACACGGCATCGACACGGACCGGCGCGGCGTCGAAGTCCCTGGCCGGCTCGCCGCGCGTGTGGCCGCGCCCGCCGTCCTGCAGCTTGCCAGCCGCCATGCCCTGCTCCAGATTGGCGAGTGCCTTGGCCGGGGCATACGTCACCTTCACAAGCTGGGCCGCCTCTCGCGCATGCTCGTAGGTGTCCGCCACGACCAGCGCGACGAACTGGCCGGCGTAGTGCACCTTCGCGTCCTCGAACGGCAGGCGGTGCTCGTCCGTGATGCCGGCGGTCAGGATCGTGGCCGGCGAGATCGGCGCCTTCGGCGCGCGGTAGAGCCGCAGGAAATTGTCATGGTGCAGGATGTCGACCACGCCCGGCACGCGCCGCGCGGCGGCGGTGTCGATGCCCGTGACGCGCCCGCTCGCAATCGTGCTGAATACGCCATAGGCATGCAGCATGCCGGGCAGGTTGCGGTCCGCCGTGTAGAGCGCGGCGCCGGTGACCTTGAGTCGACCGTCGATACGGCGCGGCGACGCGCCGATGGCATTCTTGTTCACGCTGGACTCCCGTTGTCGAGTGAAGGTCCGCTGGATCGGGGATGGATCGGGGCAGCCGGTCAGGCGACGAGCCGCGTCAGGTTGCGCGATACCGCCTGCTGGCCAAGCAGCAGCTTGAAGCCGTTCTGGCCATAGGACTGCGCGCCCGCCATGGCAGCGGCGGCGGTCTCGCGGATCAGCGCGTCCGTCACCGCCTTGCCGCGCAGCACCGCCTCGGCATTGGCGGCCCGCCACGGCTTGGTGGTGACGCCACCGAGCGCGATGCGCACGTCCCGCACGGTGCGACCATCCAGCACCACCACCACCGCACTCGACGCCAGCGCGAACTGGTAGGAGCCCCGGTCGCGCAGCTTCAGGTAGGCCGAGCGGCTGTTCGGCAGCGGCGCATCGAGCGTGATGTGCGTGATCATCTCGTCGGCCTCCAGCGCGTGCTCCTTCCACGGCGTTTCACCGGGCAGCAGGTGGAAGTCCGCGAACGGGATGTCACGCCGGCCCTTGGGCCCCTGCACGTGGATGGTGGCGCCGATGGCGACCATCGCCACGCACATATCGGACGGATGCGCGGCGATGCACTGGTTGCTGCCGCCCAGCACCGCGTGCACGTTGCGGTTCAGCCCGTCGATGGCGGGGCAGCCCGAGCCCGGCTCGCGCTTGTTGCAGGGCGACACGCCATCGCGAAAGTACCCGCAACGCACCCGCTGCATCACATTGCCGGCCGTGGTGGCCTTGTTGCGCAGCTGCGTGCTGGCGCCGGACAGCAGCGCCTGCGACAGCGCCGGGTGATGCTTGACGATGTGCGGATGGCGCGCCAGCTCGGTGTTGCTGACCATCGCGCCGATCCGCACCCGGCCGTCCTCAGCCACCTCGACCTGGTTGAGGCCGAGTTTGTGGATATCCACCACGCGCGGCGGGTGCATCACGTCCAGCTTCATCAGGTCCAGCAGGGTGGTGCCACCGGCCAGATAGGCGGTCTCGGGCGTGCGCGCGTGCAGCACGATGGCCTGCTCGACGTCCGCCGCGCGGGCATACTCGAAGGTACGCATGGCTAGCCTCTCTTCATTTTGCCGCGTGCGTCCTGGACGGCCGCGACGATGTTCCGGTAGGCGCCGCAGCGGCAGATGTTGCCGCTCATCGCCTCGCGCACGGCCGCGTCGTCGGTCGGGATGCGCTTGTCGCCGAGCACGCCCACGGCGCTCATCATCTGGCCGGCGGTGCAGTAGCCGCACTGGTAGGCGTCGTGATCCCAGAAAGCCTGCTGCACCGGGTGCAGCGTGCCGCCCTGGGAGAGCCCTTCGATGGTGGTGATCTCGTCGCCGTCATGCATCACCGCGAGCGACAGGCAGGCATTGATCGCCACACCGTTCACGTGCAGCGTGCACGCCCCGCACTGGCCATGGTCGCACCCCTTTTTGGTGCCAGTGAGGTGCAGTTGATCGCGCAAGACGTCCAGCAGTATGGCGTTGGGCGCCACCGTAAGCGACTGGAGCGTGCCGTTGACCTTGAAGCTCACCGCGTGGCCGGCGCCTGCCTGCGGCGCGGCGGGTTGCACGCCGCCGGTGCGGGCACGGCCACCATTCTGCTGACAAGAGTCGTCCATTTCCCGTTCTCCTTGAACGCGAGCGGCGCAAGTTCACGAGGAACATTGCAGGATTGTCATCTGGCGAAATTGTCCAGACATTTGCAAGTGGCAGGCTTGCGATGCCGGACGGGGCAGTGTGGGTATTTGCAGCTAGTACAACAGTATTCGAACAACCGCTTCAGTTTTTCAAGGTCTCTGGAGAGCCTTGCTGTCGCGCCGGCGCTGGTGTAGGCTTGCAACTACGATCTATTGAGTCCTAGTTAAAAATGTCCCATATCAGCACGGGTGTCGAGTACGGGCTGCACTGCCTGCTCTATCTGTCCCGTTCCAACATGGCCGTGGAAGAGGCCAGCGTGCGCGACCTGGCCGAGCTGCAGGGCATCCCCACCGAGTTCCTGGCCAAGCTGTTCACCAAGCTCGCGAAGGCCGAACTCGTGGTGGCCACCGAAGGCATCAAGGGCGGCTTTCGGCTCGCCCGCCCGCCTTCGCGCATCTCGGTCTACGACGTCATCGTCGCCATCGACGGCGACAAGCCGCTGTTCGAGTGCCGGGAGATCCGCGAGCGCAGTGCCGTATTCGAGGGCTGCCCGCCGGCATGGGCGACGCGCGGCGTGTGCACGATCCACGCCGTGATGCAGTCTGCCGAGAAGGCGATGCGCGCCGAGTTGAAAAATCACACGCTGGCCGACATTGCCGAACGCACCGTGGAGAAAGTGCCCGCCGCCTACGGCGGGCAGGTAGTGGAGTGGCTGACAGACCGCGCGGCCAACCGGCGCAGCGCAAGATAAAAAAAGGGCGATCCCGGCGGATCGCCCTTCTTCATTCCCCCAGCCCGATCAGGCCACGACGATGCGGCGCGGGTCAGCCGACGCCAGTGCCTCGGCCCGGTTCGCGCTCGGCGGATAGATCCATTCCGTGTTGATCCTGGTCTTCAGCGCCTTGGCCTCGGCGCCGGACAGCTTCACCTGGCGGTCCCAGCCCTCGGTGTAGACCGCGCCCCACGGACCCAGGTCCAGACAGGTCACGTACTTCGGCTGGCTGTACGGGATCGGCGGCTGGCCCAGCAGGTCGGCTGCCACGTTGTGCCCCGCCGACCGCCCGAGGTTCATCGCGTGCTGGCACGACATCATCGTGACGTTGCCCTCGTCATCGGTCGCCGCACGGGCCACATCGCCTGTGGCATAGACGTGCGCCACGCCATCGACTTTCAGGTTTCGATCGACGTGCAACCGGCCGAAGTTGTCGCGCTGCGCGGGGATCTGGTCGGTCAGCGCGCTCGCGCGGGCGCCTGCGGTCCAGATCACGGTCTGGGCGTCGATGCGCTCGCCGCTTTCCAGCGTGACGCCTTCCGCGTCCACCGACGCGACACCGGAGCCCAGCTTCCACGTCACGCCGAGTTCGGTCAGCGCCTCGGTGATCACCGGGCGCGGCCCCTGGCCCAGGTCCGGACCGATCTCGCCATTGCGCTCTACCATGATGACGCGCACTGCGGCATCGGCACCGAGCACTTCGCGCAGCCGCGCCGGCATTTCGGCCGCCGTCTCGATGCCGGTGAAGCCAGCGCCGGCGATCACCACGGTATTGCGCGCCACGCTGTCTGGGCGGCCGGCCAGACCGTGCAGATGCACTTCCAGCCGGGCGGCATCGGCCACCTGATCGACGTTGAAGGCATGCGCTTCGAGCCCATTGATCGCCGGCCGGAACAGCCGACTGCCGGCCGCCAGCACCAGGCGGTCATAGCCAAGCGTCTGGCGCGATGGTTCGGCGCCCACGCCCCTCACCTCCACTTCACGGGCCGCCACGTCGATGCGCTCGACGAAGCCCTGTACGAACCGCACGCCGGTAGCGGCGAGGATCTCCAGCAGCGGCGCCTTCATCTTCAGCGGGTTCTGCTCGTAGAGCCGCGGACGCACGTGCAGCGCCGGCTCCGGCGCGATCAGCACGATTTCCACATCGGTACGCGCGGCCTCGTCGAGTAGACGAGCCGAAGCGAGGGCGCTCCACATGCCGGCAAAACCGGCGCCAATGACAAGAATACGTTGGGACATCTCTACTGCTCCTGAATGGATCTGTGCTGCCTTGACCAGCGGCGACGCCGCGGCGATCTCCAGCCCGCCTTTCTCGACGCGGCTTAACTACGATTGTATTAGTCGTAGTTAAGCCGCGCAAGAAATTTTGGGGGCGGGGTTTACGCCAACCCATCCACCGCTTGCGGTACGACCGCGGATCGGCTATCTTCATCTACGACTATATCAGTCGTAGTAATGAAATGAAGTCGATCATGAGGCAGTTTGGTTCTGATCGGCTCCAACCTGAACACCCAACAAGCAGGACGGAACATGCGTATCGACTACACCAAAACTTCCCCGGCCGGCGTCAAGGCGCTTGGCAGTGTCTACGGCTACATCACGCAGTCCGGGCTCGACCCCGCGCTGGTGGAGCTGACCTACCTGCGCATCAGCCAGATCAACGGCTGCGCCTACTGTCTGGACATGCACACACGGGATCTCACGCGCAGGGGCGTGGACGTGCAGAAGCTCGCGCTGGTCCAGGTCTGGCACGAGGCCGGCAGCCTGTTCTCCGACCGCGAAAAGGCCGCACTGGCCTGGGCCGAATCGGTGACCCGTGTCGCCGACACCCATGTGCCCGACGACGCCTTCGAGGCTGCCGCCGCCGTCTTCGAGGAAAAAGAACTGGCCGACCTGACCATCGCGATCGGCCTCATGAACGCCTTCAACCGGCTGGCAATCAGCTTCCGGCGCGGGCCGGAGGGCGCGGTGTAACGGCGACAGGAGCCGTCAGCGGCGTGTTCGCCACGTAGGAAAGGCGGCGGCCCGTGGTGGCGACACGGGCCACGCTGGGGACCCTCAACGAAACGCCGCGCGGACCTCTTCGATCGTCTCGTGCGGACGCTGCAGGTGCGGGTAATGGCCCGTGGCGGGCAGCAGCCGCAATGGCGCTCCGGTCCTGCGCGCGAACTCGACGCCCATTTCCTTGTTGATATAGATGTCCTGCTCGCCCCACACCACGCTCACCGGGGTCTTCAGGCTCGGCAGCCGCGCCTCGAACGCATTCTGATCCCGCGTGAAGTGCGCGTAGTAGTGGGCGAACGCGTCGGCCGACGTCAACGCCCCGTTCTGCCAGCCCCGCGCAAGATCGGCACGGTACGCCGCATCCAACACATAGCGCGCCCCCTCCGGCAATCCACGCGTGAACGCGTTCTGCAGAATCTCGTCGCGCGAGGCATTGAAGGCGCTCCGCACGGCTTCGGCCGATGCGGGTTCCTTGAGCGCCTGCAGGCGTTCCTGCATGTATTGCGGGCGGTTGAACGGTGCGAAGTCGCCGACGATGATGGTCCGGGCGATGCTGGGCCGGTCGATGGCCGCCAGCAACGCCGGCAAGGCTGCGATGTCGGTGGCGTAGATCACCAGGCGGCTGCTGTCGATGCCTGCCGTGTCGATGTAGCGCGTCAGTACCGTGGCGTAGTCACGCGGCGCGTAGGCGAAACGCTCGGCAGGCGGACGTGAAGAATCGCCATAGCCCGGCCAGTCGAACGCGTGGACTTCGTATTCCTCCCCAAGCGTCCTGGCAATCTCTTTCCAGGCGAGCATGGTTTCGGGAAAACCGTGCAGGAACAGCACCGTGCCTCGCGGTGCCGCCGGCCCGACCACCATCCGCCGCAAACGCAGTTCGGGATCGACATCCACATAACTCACTTCCGCAACGGGCTCGCTGGCCGCTGCGATAGCGGCGCCTGTGCCGGCCATAAGCGCCGCGGAGACACTGACTGCAGTGGCCACCGACCGTGCCGACCGACGGATTGCTGATTTCGCTTTCATCTCGTTTCCTCCTGCACCGGCCAAGCCGCGCAATCTGTTGCATATGCAGCATTAGAGTGAGGCGATGTATCCAGTCTGTGGTCCCGAGACGGTCAAACGGTATCGCCGTGTATGGCGGCGCCGCGCAGATACATGCGCGTACAAAATGGCCGCGCACCTACTATTCCGTCAAGGCATCATCGGCGCCCTCGGGTTGTTTCCCAACTTCAGGAGTCAGACATGAGAGCACTTACCTATGTATTCGCCGCCGCCGCGCTCGCGACAGTGCAGATGACGGCCGCCGCACAAACCCCTCCGGACACGAGCCGTCCACCGGCCGTCCTGCCGCTCGACGCGGAGCCGGCGCCCAGGGTTGTGGCTTACCCGGCATTGCCGGAGCCGCTCGCGCGGGGCGTGGTGATCGTCCAGTTCCGTACCGAGAACTTCCGCGTGATCCCGGTGTTCGGCAAGGCTGCCACCCAGGTTTCGCCGCGCGTCGGCCATCTGCATGTGACCGTTGACGATGGCCCGGCCACCTGGGCGCACACGAGCGAGGATCCCATCATCGTGGTGGGGCTGCCGCCGGGGCCGCACAAGGTGCGGATGGAACTGGCAGATCCCACGCACAAGATCCTGGCGACGGAAGTGGTGAGCGTGACCGTCCCCGATACCCGGTCGCCGGGCACCGCGGCCGCGCCGCCAGCACATCGGCACTGAGTGCGGTACGCTGGCGGTACTTCATCGCTCCCCCTTCCCGTGAGACATGCGTACCGACAAGCGTTCTGTGGCCAGCAACCCGGGCGCCGAGATTTTCCAGCACTGCGTGATGACCCGTGCCCGGCAGATCTCGCGTGTCCTGACCGCTGCCTACGATCAGGCGTTGCGCCCGTTCGGCATCAACGCCACGCAGTTCACGCTGCTGGTGCTCGTGCATGAACTCGGCCCGATCAGCCGCGCCGATCTCGGGCGGCGCAATCATCATGACCGTTCCACGCTGACCCGCAACCTGCAGCCGCTGCTCGCAGCAGGATGGATCGCGGAAGACGCGGCGGAGGCCGCCGATGGCCGATCGCGGCCGCTCTCCGTGACCCGCGCCGGCAAATCGATGCTGAAAGCGGCCGCACCCGCGTGGGCACAGGCGCAGGCGGCCGCCAGGGCCATGATGGGAGACGACGGCGTGGCAGCCATCATGGGCATTGCGGGGAAGCTCCCGAAGCGGAGTGCGTAGCACGGCGGCGGCTGCTAGGATGTCCGCACGCCTCTCCCCTCCCTGGAGCGATCGATGTGCGTCAATTACGCCCCCATCCAGCGGCAAGTCCTGCGCGACATCTTCGGCATCGAGCCGCCGGCCCGGTTGTGGGCGGACGAGGCGTGGCCAGACACCCTCGCGCCCATTGTCACCGGCTCCGATGCCGGGCGCACCTGCGCGCTGGCCTCGTTCAGCATGGTGCCGAAGGGGAAGATCCCGCCCGGCACCCGCTACTTCCCCACCGCGAATGCGCGCGCCGAGACCGTGGGCACGCTCAAGTCCTTCGCCCGGTTCTGGAAGGCCGGCCAGCTGGCCCTGATACCGGCCAGCGCGTTCTACGAATACGCCTACCCCGAGGCCGGCACGCCGGAGCGGCCCGGCAAACCCGTGCGCTGGAAGCTCTGGCTGCCAGACGCGCCGGGGTTCGGCATCGCCGGCCTCTGGCGCGCGTGGCCGGACGACACGCTGTCTTTCACCATGCTCACCGTCAATGCCGATGCCCACCCGCTGCTGTCGCGCATGCACCGGCCCGGCACCGAGAAGCGCTCGGTGGTGATCGTGCCGGAGACTGAATGGGATGACTGGCTGCGCTGCCGCGACCCGGAGGTCGCCCGGACCTTCCTGCGGCTCTATCCGTCCGAACGCATGGCCGGGGCGCCCGCGCCGATGCCGCCGGCGGCAAGCAAGGCCGCCCCAGATGCCACCCCCGATGCCGCCCCCGATGCCGAGCCCGCGCCGCCCGCGCCCGAGTCCGGCTCGCTATTCTGACTCAGGCGCCCACGCGCGGCGCAGCCCCCAATTGGGTGACCGGAACGCCCCTCCGACAGAGGGTGTCGGCCGCTGCGCTTGTTGCCCATACTGACCTGCACCGGCCACCAGAGCCGTTCCTATATAGGGGTCAGACCATGCATAACGCCGTCTCTTTCGTCGGGTACGTTCTCGCTTTCCTCATCGCCCTCATCGTCGCCGCGCGCTGGATCTCGCGCCATCATCCCGGCCTGCGCGATGCCGATGCCGACCGCCTCGCGCGTGCGGAGCCGCCCACCCGGCCGTTCATGCCGGACTGAATCCGCCGCCCTCCGGAACTTCCCCGCCCCGCCTGAAACCTATCGCCGGGCGGCCTTCTGCTGCACAATGCCCCGTCAGTCGCCCGTCGTGCGGCAGCAGAAGAAAAAGGAACAAGGATGGCTACTTCGAACAAACTGCCCGCATGGACCGTCTGGTCGCCGCTGGCCGCCTGGGCCGCGTTCGGCGTCGGGCTGATGCTGCCGGGCCAGGGCTGGCTTGTTGCGATCATGGCCGCCGCGCTGGCGGGCGCGGTATTTTCCGCGGTGCACCACGCCGAAGTGGTGGCCCACAAGGTGGGCGAGCCGTTCGGCACGCTGGTGCTGGCGATTGCGGTGACCGTGATCGAGGTGGCGCTGATCGTCTCGGTGATGCTGTCGGCCGGGCCCGAGAAAGCCGGGCTGGCCCGGGATACCGTGTTCGCCGCCGTGATGATCATCTGCAACGGCATCGTCGGCGTGTGCCTGTTCGTGGGTGGCCTGCACCACCGGGAGCAGGAATTCCAGGCGCCCGGCGCCAAGGCGGCCATGGCCGTGCTCGTAGCGCTGCTGGTGCTGACCATGGTGCTGCCCAATTTCACCAGCTCCACGCCGGGGCCGATGTTGACCTCGTCGCAACTGGCGTTCTCGGGGCTGATGTCGCTCGTGCTGTACGGCTGCTTCGTGTTCGTGCAGACGGTGCGACATCGCGACTACTTCCTGGTGGAGAGCAGCGACGAGAACGAGCACGCACCGCCGCCGCCGGGGCGCGTGGCCGCCGCGAGTGGCGTGCTGCTGGTGGTGTGCCTCGTGGCCGTGGTGGCGCTGGCGAAGATGCTGTCGCCGTCCGTGGAAGCGGCAGTGGCCGCCGCGGGCCTGCCGCCCGCCGTGGTGGGCGTGGTGATCGCGGCGCTGGTGCTGCTGCCCGAGGGGCTCGCCGCGCTGCGCGCCGCGCGGCTGGACCGCCTCCAGACCAGCATGAACCTGGCGCTGGGCTCGGCGCTGGCCAGTATCGGCCTGACCATTCCCACGGTGGCGGTGGTCTTCATCGCCCTTGGCCGCCCGCTCGAACTGGGGCTGGGTGCCAAGGAGATGGTGCTGCTGTTCCTGACGGTGATCGTCGCGTCGCTGACGCTCGGCTCGGGCCGCACCACGATCCTGCAGGGCGTGGTGCACCTTGTGATCTTCGCCGCCTACCTGTTCCTCACCATCGTTCCCTGACGGGGGCTCGCCCCCGTCCGCAATCCTCAATCGGCGCGAATGCCCTTTTCCTTGATCAGGGCGCCCCACTTGGTGGTTTCCTTCGCCAGATGGTCACGCAGCGCCGCCGGCGTGCTGCCGATGGGCTCCGCGCCGATGCCCGCCAGCCGCTGCTGCACGGCGGGCTTCTTCAGCGCCTCCAGCATGGCCTTGTTCAGCGCGTCGATGACCGGCTGCGGCGTCTTGGCCGGCACGAAGGCGGCGAACCACGGCGACAGCTCGTAGCCCGGCAGCCCCGCCTCGGCCAGCGTCGGCACGTTGGGCAGCGCCGAGGAACGCTTGGCGGTGGTGACGGCGATGGGCGTCAGCTTGCCGCTATCGATCTGGGGCTTGGCCGAGGTGATGCTGTCGAACATATAGTCCACCTGCCCGCCAAGCAGGTCGGTCATGGCCGGGCCCGACCCCTTGTAGGGGATGTGGAGCAGATCCACCTGTGCCATCGACGTGAACAACTCCCCCGCCAGATGGATCGACGTACCGTTGCCGGCCGACGCGTAGGTGTACTTGCCCGGCCGCGCCTTGGCGCTGGCGATCACCTCCGCCACGGTCTTGGCCGGCGTCTTCGCCTTGTTGGCGACCAGCACGTTTGGCACCACGGCCAGCAGCGAGACCGGCGCGAAATCCTTGACCGGGTCGTAGCCGAGCTTGCCGTACAGCGCCGGATTGACCGCCATGCCATTGGCCACGATCAGCAGCGTGTAGCCATCGGCCGGGGCACGCGCCACCAGTTCCGCGCCGATGTTGCCGCCCGCGCCGGGGCGGTTCTCCACCACCACGGCCTGGCCGAGCGTCCTGGACATGTCCTCGCCCAGCGTGCGGGCGATGTTGTCCATCGCGCCGCCGGCCGGGAACGGCACGATCCAGCGGATGGGATGGTCGGGATAGGCGGCGTGGGCGGTGCCCGCCACCAGTGCGGCAGCGGCGAAGAGCGCCGACAGCAATGACCGGTTCAGGGATTTCATAGTCTCCATTCCTTCTTTTATATGTCGATGATGCGGGGCGGCGGTCGCCGCTCAGGCGGCCGGGCGACGATAGTGCGCGAGCTTGTCTTCGTCCAGCGCCAGCCCCAGGCCGGGGCCGGTGGGCAGGTGCAGCGCGAAGTCGCGGTAGGTGGGGCGCTCGGCCACGATGTCGTCCTTGAGCAGCAGCGGGCCGAACAGCTCGGTGCCCCAGGCGAGCTGCGGCAGCGTGCAGAAGCCATGCGCAGCGGCGATGGTGCCGACGCTGCCTTCCAGCATCGTGCCGCCATAGAGCGCGATGCCAGCCGCGTCGCCCACGGCCGCCGTGCGCAGCATGCCGAAGATGCCGCCGGACTTGGCGATCTTGAGCGCGAACACATCGGCGGCACCCAGGCGGGCCAACTCCATCGCGTCTTCCGGGCCGGTCACGGCCTCGTCGGCCATGATCGGCACCACGAAGCGCGCCGCCAGCCGCGCCAGCGCCGTGCGGTGCTCGCGCGGCGTGGGTTGCTCGATCAGGTCGATGCCGGCCGCCTCCAGCATGGCGATGCCGGTGGCCGCGTCGGCCTCGTTCCACGCCTGGTTCACGTCGACGGTCACGCGGGCACGGTCGCCCAGCGCGCGCTTGATGGCGGAGACGTGCGCCACGTCGTCACGCACCGCGCGGCGGCCGATCTTGAGCTTGAAGGTGTTGTGGCGGCGCTCGGTCAGCAGGCGCTCGGCTTCCTCGATGTCCCGGGCGGTGTCGCCACTGGCCAGGGTCCAGAGCACCGGCAGCGTGTCGCGCACGGCGCCGCCGAGCAGCGTGGCCAGCGGCACATTCAGGCGCTTGCCCTGCCCATCGAGCAGCGCGGTTTCCAGCGCGCTCTTGGCGAAACGGTTGCCGCGCGCCACCTTGTTCAGCCGCGCCATCGCGCCGTGGACATTGGTGGCGTCCTGGCCGATCAGCGCCGGGCCAAGGTAGGTGTCGATGGTCAGCTTGATACCTTCGGGGCTTTCATCGCCATAGGACAGCCCGCCAATGGTGGTGGCCTCGCCGATGCCCTCCACGCCGTCGCTACAACGCAGCCGCACGATCACCAGCGTCTGCTGCTGCATGGTCGCCATGGCCAGTTGGTGGGCCCGGATGGTCGGGAGATCGACCAGGATGGCCTCGATGCCGGTAATCGTCGTAGTCATACTTTCTCGATGCTTGGTATCAGTTGCAATCGAGCATACGCCTTGACTTTACGGGCGTCCAAGACCGATGATGTCTCGATCGATACCCTGTGGGTATGCATCGACCCGACCAAGGAGGCGCCATGGAACTCCGGCACCTGCGTTATTTCCAGACCGTTGCCCAGGAACTCAATGTGACGCGGGCGGCATCCCTGCTGCATATGGCCCAGCCGCCGCTGTCGCGCCAGATCCGCCAGTTCGAGGAGGAAGTGGGCGTGGCGCTGTTCGATCGCGTCGGGCGGGGCCTGAAGCTGACCGAGGCCGGCCGCTTCCTGCTCGAACAGTCGCTCCAGTTGACCCAGCGGCTGGAAGAGACGCTGGAAGGCACGCGGCGCATCGGCCGCAACGAGAAGCGCTGGTTCGGCATCGGCTTCGTGCCCTCGGTACTCTACGGGGTGCTGCCCGAACTGATCCGCGTGCTGCGCGACGACGCCAGCCAGATCGAAGTGGGCCTGACCGAGATGATCACGGTGCAGCAACTGGAGGCGCTCAAGTCCGGCCGCATCGACCTCGGCTTCGGCCGGCTCGCGCTCAACGATCCGGCCATCGCGCAGCGCGTGGTCCGGGCGGAGGCCCTCGTGGCCGCCCTGCCCGCCAGCGCAGCCGTGCCGGCCGCCCCACTGACGGCGGACGCCCTGGCCCGCCATCCGCTGATCCTCTACCCTGCCCGGCCCCGCCCCAGCTATGCGGACCACGTGCTGTCGCTGTTCCGCGCGCAGGGGCTCCAGCCCCGTGTCGTGCAGGAAGCCAACGAGTTGCAGACGGCGCTGGGGCTGGTGGCGGCGGGCATCGGCATCACGCTGGTGCCGGCCTCGGTGCAGCGGCTGCATCGGGACGATGTGCGCTACGTGCCCGTGGATGCGGCCGGCTTCGTCTCGCCCGTGATCATGAGCTACCGTGCCGGCGATACGTCGCCGTACCTGCTGCGGGCGGTGGACTGGGTGATGCGGCAGAGCGGGGAATGACCGGCGTGGGACCGGGGTAGCTGCCTACCCAGCCGCGTGCAGCCGGGCCAGCAGGCGGCGGCCGGCGTCGATCGATGCCACGTCTGGCACCATCTGGTAGCGCACGATCATCCCTTCGATGCAGACCATGGCTTCCTCGGCCACCGCGTCGGGGTCGCTCAGCTTCAGTTCGCGGGCCACGTTCGCGACAAATTCGGCGAGCGATTTCTTGTGTTCCACCGCGTGCCCGGCCAGCCGGGGGTCATCCCCTGCGCCGCCGCCGGCCTCGGCCACCACGTTGATGAAGGCGCAGCCCCGGTAGTCGTCCGACTGGAACCACTCGGCGAGGGCATCGGCCAGCACATCGAGGTTCGGCCGTTCCGCGAGCCGGCGACGCACGGCGGCCGCGAACCACGCCATCCAGTTGTCATGCCGGCGGGCCAGGAAGGCCGAGATCAGATCGTTCTTCGATGCAAAGTGACGATATAGCGACATTTTCGCCACGCCGGACTCGGCGATGATCTTGTCGATGCCGGTGGCGCGATAGCCGTCGCGGTAGAACAGCCGCGCGGCGGTATCGAGAATGCGGTCGCGGGCGGAGGGAGTGGTCATGGCGGTGCGGAAGTCAGGTGCGGATGCCGACCATTATAGAAGACAGACCTGTCTACAACCTCAGAGCACGACGAAGGCAAACCACAGCACCACTGGCGCAATGATCGTGACCAGCGCGCCGTAGACCATCAGCTTGCGGAAGAAAGCCTGCCGATCCACGCCCTGGGCATTGGCCAGCACCAGCGCGCCGTTGGTCGAGAACGGGCTCACATCGACGATGGTCGACGACACGGCCATCGCGGCGATAAAGCCGATCGCGCTCACGTCGGAACCCTGCTGCAGGAACGGCACCGCGAGCGGGATCAGCGACCCCAGCACGGCGGTCGACGATGCGAACGCGGACACCACGGCGCCCACGAAGCACAGCAGCAGCGCGGCCATCAGCGGGGAGGTCAGGTGCGCCACGCTGTGGCCGACGAAATCGATCGTGCCCATCTTGTCCATCACGCCCACATAGGTGCTCACGCCGACGATCAGCATGATCTCCGGCCAGGACACCTGGCCCAGCGCCCGCTTCTGCAGGTCCGGGGCGATCAGCGTGAGCGCCAGCGCGATGGTCAGCGAGACGAAGCCGATATCGAGCTTGAAATAGAGCGTCAGCACGGCCAGCGCCACGAGGCCGGCCACGGTCAGGTACTGGTAGAGGCCGGCCGGCGTCTCCGTGCTGCTGGCGGCATCGTTGCCCCCCTCCAGCATCGATCCCCGGTCGCGCGTCATGGTTTTCTGCTCCTCCATGCCCGCCTCGGCCTCGGCATCGCCATAGATCTGTGCGCCCTGTGCCGCCACCGTGTAGGCGCCGAAGGGATGCGGTATGGCCAGCGCGTCGCCGGCCGGTTGCGGCGCTGCCGCAGCCGATGTTGCCGATTGGCGCATCAGGCGCAGCCCGCCGAACGCCACGAACAACCCCGCCGCCACGGCGAGATTGACGCCGAGGCTGGCGAAAGCCGTCGCCATCTCGCTCAGCGGCAGCCCGGCCTTCTGCACGATCTTGTTGGTGATGCCGCCATAGATGCTGATCGGCGAGAAGCCACCGCCCTGCGCACCATGGATCACCATCAGCCCCATCAGCAGCGGGTTGATGCCGTAGCGCGCGGCAAAGCCCAGCGCAATCGGCGCGATGATCGCTACCGCTGCCGGGCTGACCGCGCCGACCGAGGTCAGCAACGCCGCGATCAGGAACATGATCCACGGAATTGCCGCGATCCGGCCGCCCACGGCGCGTACTGCCAGCCGCACCAGCCAGTCGATGGTGCCGTTGTTCTGCGCCACGGCGAACAGGTAGGTGATGCCGACCAGCGTCAGGAACAGGTCAGCCGGAAAGCCGGCCAGGATGGCCTTGGCCGGCATGGCGGCCACCCAGGTACCGACCAGGAACGCGCCGACGAAGGCGAGCGCCCCCATATTGACCGGCAGGACCGTGGCGACGACGAACATCAGTCCCAGGACTGAGATGGCAATCAAATGTTGCGACATAGCGGCTCCATCGCGGCAGGCACGCATCGGCGCACCCCGCTTGGTAGGGAAGGCATGGGAATGGCATCGGCAGAACTGCCGGGAGGATTCGCCGCTAAGGCAAACGTTGGCGGGGGCTGGCGGTCACGAGTTGTCTCCGGGTGGTGGGGGTCGTCACCGGAAGAATTCCGCCGGCGCGCCGCTGATCTGGTTGTGATCCCACAATACGGCGCCGGGCGGCAGGCATCAATTAAGGTACCGGGCCAATCCTTACGCTAACCGGAACAGCACCGGGAGACCGCCGCATCACAAAGCGCGCGTAGGCGGATGGAGGATTGCAGGCCCCCGCTCCGCGAGCGAGAATCGGCCATCACACTGCCGGCCAACCTTCAGGAGCACGCGATGGACCTGTCCTTCCACCATTTCTCCGATCTGTTCGCACAACTCGGCCTGCCCGCCGAAGAGGCCGACATCCGCGCCTTCATCACCACGCATTCCCCGCTCGCCGAGGACGTCGAAATCTGGGAGGCGCCTTTCTGGACGCCCGCGCAGGCGGCACTGCTGCGCGACGAGTACATGGAAGACGCCGACTGGGCCGAGATGGTGGACCAGTTGAATCTGGCATTGCGTGGGGCGCCGGCCCCGGGGGCCTGAAGTCGGTCGAATGTAGGCGGCCGGCGGCCGGTATATCATCGGCCCTTCCGCAATATCTCCGGCCTCCTCACGATGTTCCAGCTTTCCGACGATCTCTCCGCCGCCCCCAAGTCCGACCAGTACGCCACGCTGGTGGACATGGCGCGCGGTCTCCTGGCCGATGAGCGCGACCTGATCGCCAATGCCGCGAATTTCTCGGCACTGGTCTACCACTCGCTGGCCGACCTGAACTGGGCCGGTTTCTATTTCTACGATGGCGCCGAGCTGGTGGTGGGCCCCTTCCAGGGCAAGCCGGCCTGCGTGCGCATCGCCATCGGGCGCGGGGTCTGCGGCACGGCCGCGCAGACGCGCGCCACGCAGCTGGTACGCGATGTCCACGCCTTCCCCGGCCATATTGCCTGCGATGCGGCCTCGCGCTCGGAAATCGTGGTGCCGCTGGTCGCGCCCGATGGCACGCTGATTGGCGTGTGGGACGTCGACAGCCCCCGCGAAGCCCGCTTCGACGAAGCGGACCAGGCGGGCATGGAAGCGCTGTGCGCGGTGTTCGTGGAACTCGCGTGGGCGCGCCGCATCGACGGCTGAGCGCCCGATAACGTCATCGGCGCGCCCTGGTGGCAGGCGTCAACTCACGCCAGCCGCTTCAACAAGGCCGCCGCCGCTGACGCCGAGGATGCCGGGTTCTGGCCCGTGATCAGCAGGCCATCCTCCACCACGTAGGGCGCCCAGTCATCCCCTTTGGAATAGAGGCCGCCCTTGGCCTTCAGCTCGTCTTCCACCAGGAACGGCACCACCTTCGTCAGTTCCACGGCGGCTTCTTCGGTGTTGGTGAAGCCGGTGACTTTCCTGCCCTGCACCAGCGGCTTGCCGTCCGGCGTGACCACGTGCCGCAGCACGCCCGGCGCATGGCAGACCAGTGCCACGGGCTTGCCGGCGGCAACGAACGACTGAATCAGCGCGATCGAGTGCTTGTCTTCCGCCAGATCCCACAACGGACCATGGCCGCCCGGATAGAACACCGTGTCGAAGTCCGCCTGCGAAACCGAATCCAGCCGCACGGTGGCGGCAAGCTGCGCCTTGGCCGCCGCGTCGGCTTCGAATCGATGCGTGAGTTCCGTCTGGAAATCCGGCTCGTTGCTCTTGGGGTCCAGCGGCGGCTGGCCACCCTTGGGCGAGGCCAGGACGATTTCAGCGCCCGCATCCTTGAAGGCGTAATACGGCGCAGCCAGCTCTTCGAGCCAGAAACCCGTCTTGCGGCCGGTATTGCCGAGCTGGTCGTGCGAGGTCAGGACCATCAGGATCTTCATCATGTTGCTCCATGGAGAGAACGAGAATGCCGCAGACCGGCGCTTCGGCCGGGCTGGGCGTGATGAGCCTGATGATTATAGGAATCCGCCAAATATTACGATATCATCACATTTTCATACTATTCCCCAATGGCGCCGTAGCGGCGTCGGCGTATCTTCACTCGATACCTGCGTCCGCAGGGAAGGCCTACAGGATGCTTCGGGGTAATGCATAACGGACTGCAGATCTTGTGGGACGACGGCGAGCGTGTCTTCTACCGGGGACGGCGCCCGGACGAGGCCGCCGGCGATTTTCTGCTGGCGCGGCCCGCTGCGGAACAGCCGTTGCCGGCCAGTCTGGACCGCCTGGCCCACGAATACCGCCTGAAGGACGAACTGGACAGCGCCTGGGCGATTCGGCCGCTGGAACTGGTGCGAGAGGCCGGCCGGACTGCGCTGATGCTCGAGGACCCGGGCGGCGAGCCGCTCTCCCGCCTGCTGGGCGCGCCGATGGAGATCGGGGCGTTCCTGCGCCACGCGGTGAGCATCGCCACCGCGCTCTGCGGGCTCCACCAGCGCGGGCTACTCCACAAGGATCTCAAGCCGACCCACATCGTCGTGAACTGCGCCGACGGGCAAGCACGGCTTACCGGCTTCGGCCTGGCCTCGCGCCTGCCGCGCGAACGTCAGGCGCCCAAACCGCCCGAAACCATCGCCGGCACGCTGGCCTACATGGCGCCCGAGCAGACCGGGCGGATGAACCGGTCGATCGATTCCCGCAGCGACCTCTACGCATTCGGCGTCACGCTCTACCAGATGCTGACCGGCGCGCTGCCGTTCACGGCCACGGATCCGATGGAGTGGGTGCACTGCCACATTGCCAAGATGCCAGTGTCGCCGCGCGCGCGGCAGGAAACCGTGCCGGCGACGATTTCACGCATCGTCATGAAGCTGCTCGCCAAGATGGCCGAGGAGCGCTACGAGACCGCTGTCGGGCTTGAGCATGACCTTCGCCAATGCCTGGAAGACTGGGAGCGCCAGCGCCGCATCGAGGACTTCCCGCTCGACGCGCACGGCACGCACGACCGCCTGCTGATTCCCGAGAAGCTCTACGGACGCGAGTGCGAAGTCAGCACCCTGGTCGACGCCTTCACCCGGGTGGTCGAGACCGGCACGCCGGAACTGGTGCTGGTGTCGGGTTATTCCGGCATCGGCAAGTCCTCGGTGGTCAGCGAATTGCACCGGGTGCTGGTGCCGCCGCGCGGGTTGTTCGCGTCTGGCAAGTTCGACCAGTACAAGCGCGACATCCCGTATTCCACGCTGGTGCAGGCCTTCCAGGGTCTGGTGCGGATGCTGCTCGGCAAGTCCGACGCGGAGCTGGAGCGTTGGCGCAGCGCCCTGCTGGAAGCGCTGGGGCCCAACGCGGGGCTGATGACGGACCTGATTCCCGAGTTGAAGCTCATCATCGGCGAGCCGCCTCCGGTGCCCGAGCTTGAGCCGCAGCAGGCGCAACGCCGCTTCCTGCTCGTATTCCGCGCCTTCATCGGGGCATTCGCCCGCCCGGAACATCCGCTCGCATTGTTTCTTGACGATCTGCAGTGGCTGGACGCAGCCACGCTGGACCTGATGGAAGACCTGCTGACCCACGCGGACATGCGCCACCTGCTGCTGGTGGGTGCGTACCGCGACAACGAGGTCGGCGCCGCCCATCCGCTTACTGGCAAGCTGCAGGCCATCCGCAATGCGGGGGCGCGGGTCGATGACATCCAGTTGGCGCCGCTCGCCAGCGCGCATATCCGGCAGTTGCTCGCGGAGGCGCTGCATGGCGAGCCGGCACGGATCGAGCCCCTGGCGCAACTGGTGCACGACAAGACCGCCGGCAATCCGTTCTTCGTGATCCGGTTCCTGCACGCGCTGGTCGACGAAGACCTGCTCACCCCGGACCATGCCACGCGGCAATGGCGCTGGGATCCGGCGCGCATCCACGCAAAGGGCTACACCGATAACGTCGTCGATCTGTTGGTCGGCAAGCTGGCCAAGCTGCCGCTGCCGACGCAGCAGGCGTTGCAGCAGCTCTCCTGCCTCGGCAACGTCGCCGAGATCACGACGCTTGCAGCGGTGCTGGGCATGCCCGAGGCGCAGGTCCACACGACGCTGTGGGAGGCGATTCGTCAGGAGCTGGTCATCCGGCAAGAGACCACCTATGCGTTCGTGCACGACCGCGTACACGAAGCCGCCTACACGCTGATCCCCGAGGCCTCGCGCGCCGAGGCGCACTTGCGGATCGGCCGGCTGCTGGCCGCCCGGACCCTGCCGGCGCAACGCGACGAGGCGATCTTCGAAATCGTGGGCCAGCTCAATCGCGGCACTGCGCTGATCACGGACGCGGCCGAGCGCGAGCAGCTGGCCGAATTCAACCTGCTGGCGGGCCAGCGCGCCAAGGCGTCCACCGCCTATGCCTCCGCGCTGACGTATCTCGGCGCCGGCGCCGGCCTGTTGCCGGAAAACGGCTGGCAAGACCACTATGACTTGATGTTTGCGCTGGAGTCGAACCGGGCCCAGTGCGAATTCCTGACCGGGCAACTGGCCGCCGCCGAAGCGCGCTTCATGACGCTGGCCGAGCGCGCCGTGGACGTGGTCGAGCGTCTGGGCATCGCTTGCTGGCAGATGGATCTGTACCTGATTCTCGGCCAGGGCGACCGGGCGGTCTCGGATTGCCTCGCCCTGCTCCGCCTGGTGGGCATCGAATGGTCACCCCAGCCGGACGAGAGCGTGCTACGCCACGAATACGACCGCATCTGGTCCCTGCTCGGGGACCGGCCGATCGAGACCCTGATCGATCTCCCGCCGATGGAGGACCCGGTCGCCCTCGCCACGATCCAGGCGCTGGCCAAGCTGTCCTCGCCCGCCTTGCACACGGCGAGGAAGGACGGGAACCTGGCCTGGCTGACGATCTGCAAGGCGATCAGTCTCAGCCTCGAACACGGCAACACCGATGCCTCTTGCGTGGCCTATACCAATGTCGCCCGGGTCGCCGGGCGGATTTTCGGGGACTACCAGGCGGGATTCCAGTTCGGGGAACTCGGCTGCCAACTAGTCGAACGGCGCGGCCTCAAGCGCTACGAGCCGCGCACCTACCTGTCGTTCTCGGTGTTTGTCGCGCGCTGGTCGCAGCCGGTGCGCACGTGTGGCGAGCAACTTCAGCGTGCCTTCGATGCGGCACACCGGGTCGGCGATGTGCCGTCCGGCGCGTTCACGCGCAACAACCTGGTATCGAACCTGCTGTTCGCCGGGGAGCCGCTGCCCGCACTACAGGACGAAGCGGAACGTGGCGTGGCGTATGCCCGGCAGGTGCGGTTCGGGATTGCCATCGGCTTCAGCGAGAACCAGCTGGCGCTGATCCGCATGCTGCGCGGCATCACCCCGACGTTCGGCTATCTGGATGGCGAACACTTCAGCGAAAGCCTGGTCGAACCGGGCCTTTCGCTCGCGTCGCCGGTATTCGCCTGCTGGTACTGGATCCGGAAACTGCAGGCGCGGTATTTTGCCGGCGACCTTGTGGCAGCCATGGATGCCGCCGCCCATGCCAAGGCGCTGCTCTGGTCCTCGTACTCGTTCCTCGAGGAAGCCGAGTACTACTTCTATGGCGCGCTGGCCCGGGCGGGCCTCTGCGATGCGCTCCCGGCCGGCGACCAGCAGTCGCATCTGGACATCCTGGCCGACCATCACCGGGAACTGCAAGTCTGGGCCGATCTCTGCCCCCAGAACTTCGCCAGCCACGCCGCGCTGGTGGGCGCCGAGATCGCCCGCATCGAGGGCCGCGAGATCGACGCGGAACTGCGCTACGAGCAGGCGATCCACGCGGCGCGGGATGACGGCTTCGTGAACATCGAAGCGCTGGCGAACGAACTCGCCTCCCGCTTCTACGCGGCGCGTGGCTTTCAGAAGATCGCCCGGTCGTATCTGCGGGACGCCCGCTACAGCTACCTGCGCTGGGGGGCAGATGGGAAGGCCCGGCATCTCGAGGCGCAGCATCCGTACCTGCGGTCGGAGGCTTCCACGCCCGGCGCCACGAATACGATGGCCACGTCAGTCGAGCAACTGGACCTCGCCACCGTGATCAAGGTGACGCAGGCCGCCTCGGGTGAGATCGTCCTGGAAAAGCTGATCGACATGATCCTGCGCACGGCCCTGGAGCAGGCCGGCGCCGAGCGCGGGCTGTTGATCCTGTCGGAAGGCGGCGAGCAGCGGATGGCGGCGGAAGCCACGAGCGACGCGACCCGCCTGCATCCGCACAACGTGCCGGTCAGCGCGGCGATGTTGCCAGCATCCGTGCTCAACCATGTGATGCGCACGCGGGAGCCTCTCTTTCTGGACGATGCCGTCGCCGAGCCGCTCTATTCCGCCGACCCGTACATCCATCAGCATCGCGCCCGCTCGATCCTGTGCGTGCCACTGATGACCCAGGCGAAGCTCACCGGCGCGCTCTACCTCGAGAACAATCTGGCGGCGCGGGTATTCAGCCCGTCCCGCATCGCCGTGCTGCGGCTGGTGGCCTCCCAGGCCGCGATTTCGCTGGAGAATGCGCGCCTGTACCGTGATGTGGCGGAGCGCGAGGCCAAGATCCGGCGGCTGGTGGAGGCCAATATCATCGGCATTGCCGTCTGGCGCGCCGATGGGGGCATCCTCGAAGCCAACGACGCGTTTCTTCGCATGGTGGGATACGCGCGCGCGGATCTTGTCTCGGGCCACATCGGCTGGCGGGACCTGACGCCGCCGGACAGGCAACAGGACACCGATCGCGCCGCAGCGGCGTTGATCCAGACGGGGCGCGTCGCGCCGCTGGAGACGGAATACCTCCGCAAGGATGGCAGCCGGATACCAGTCATCGTGGGCCTGGCGACCTTCGAACCGGGCGGGCGGGATGGTGTCGCCTTTGTGCTCGACCTGACCGAGCAGAAGCAGGCGGAAGACAGGGTGCGCGAGGGCGAACGCCGCTATCGCGAGGTGCAGACGGAACTGGCGCACGCCAACCGCGTGGCCACCATGGGGCAGCTTGCGGCCTCCATCGCCCATGAAGTGAATCAGCCGATTGCCGCGACCGTGACCAACGCCCAGGCCGCGACGCGGTGGTTGAACCTGCCGCGCCCCGATCTTGACGAGGTCGGCTTCGCGCTGACACGCATCGTCAAGGATGCCAATCGCGCGGCGGACGTGCTCGGCCGGATTCGGCAACTGATCAGGAAGGCGCCGCGCGGCAAGGAACTGGTCGACATCAACGCGGCCATCCGCGAGGTGGTGGAACTCACCGGCGGCGAAGCCCGGAAGAGCCGCGCCCGGGTGGAGACGCAGCTCGCACATGACTTGCCCCTCATCGAGGGCGAGCGCGTGGCGCTGCAGCAGGTGCTGCTCAACCTGATCGTCAACGCGATCGAGGCCATGCTTGGTGTCGATGGCGAACGGCACGTGCTGATCGCCACGCGCTGTACGGCCGATGGCTGCGTCCTCGTTACCGTGCGGGATTCTGGCCCCGGCTTCGGCTCCCTGAACCCCGACAGCATCTTCGCGCCCTTCTACACCACCAAGTCCACGGGGCTAGGCATGGGGTTGTCCATCTGCCGTTCGATCATCGAGGCGCACGGCGGCCGGTTGTGGGCCAGCGAGAACGCGCCGCACGGCGCCGTCATCCAGTTCACGGTGCCCACGCAGGCTGGCGAACCGTGACAGCCGGCGTTCAGGATCCGCCGAACCAGTTGTAGCCCTGATCCACCCAGTAGCCACCCGGGTAGGTGTTCGTCACGAACAGCTCCATGATGTGCTTGGGGTTCTTGTAGCCCAGCTTGGTCGGCATCCGGAGTTTCATGGGGAAGCCGTACTTGGGCGGGAGGCGCTCGCCATCGTACGTAAAGGTCAACAAGGTCTGCGGATGTAGCGCGGTGGCCATGTCGATGCTTTCGTAGTAGTCGTCGGCGCACCTGAATCCCACGTACTTCGCCGTGGTATCGGCGCCGATCCGCTGGAGAAAGCCGGCGAACGGCGTGCCGCCCCAGCGCCCGATGGCGCTCCAGCCTTCCACGCAGATATGCCGGGTGATCTGCTCCGCCTGCGGCAAGGCGTAGAGGGCATCCAGCGTCCAGCTTCGCTTGTCCTGCACCAGCCCCCCCACCTTGAGCCGGAAGTCATCGCCGTTCACCACGGTCACTTCGTCGATGCCGTAGAACGCATTGAAGGGAAACGGGCGCGTGATCTGCGCGGCGGTGTAGGTGGGGGCGAGCCGGTTCGGATCGAACAGCCATGCCTGTACCTTGTCGTTCATGCGCGAGATGCGACCCAGGAAGGTTTCGACCGACGCCTCGTCGCGCAGACTGCATCCCGTGAGCATGGCAAGGCCGCCGAGCGTGAGGATGCGCTTGCCGAACAGGCGCCGCGCGGGCGCGTCGAGTTCTCGACGTACGTCGATGATCAGCGACTGGCGATCGACGGCCAGGCGCCGGGGAGGTTTGGGGTTCACGGCTCTACTCCAGTTTCGTGACGTCAGCGCCCGCGAATCATCGTCAGCAGGCTGCGCGGCACCAGCGCCACCATCACCAGATGCACGACGATGAAGGCGGCAAGCAGCGCCATGGCACAGAAATGCACCACGCGGGCGAAGTCATAGCCGCCCATCAACTCGCGCAGCAGCGGGAACTGCACGGGCTTCCAGATCGCGATGCCGGACAGCACCAGCACGACAAGCACCGCCATCACGAACAGGTACGCGAGCTTCTGCACGGCGTTGTACTGACTGAGATCCGCATGCGAGAGGTGGCCGCGCAGCGCGGCGGCCAGATCGTGGAGCACGGCACGCGGCGCCAGTGGAAAGAACTTCCTGGCGAGCCGGCCTGTGATCACATTCATCGCCAGATAGAACAGGCCGTTGAAGAACAGCAGCCACATGGCCGCAAAATGCCATTGCAGCGCGCCACCCAGCCAGCCGCCGAGGGTGATGTCGGCCGGAAAGCTGAAGCTGGCGAAGACTGGTGAAGCGTTGTAGATGCGCCAGCCCGACAGCATCATCACCACCGCTGCCAGGGCATTGAGCCAGTGCGATATCCGCACCCAGACGGGCTGGATTGCACGTGGCGCAGCGCGGCGCGGCATCGCGTCATGTGTGGTTTCCATTTCGGCCTCCAGAACCCATGCGCCGCGCGGGACGGTCATCCCGCCTGCGGCGCAGGGGCGCGCTCACTTGCCCGGCATCACTTGCTCATGCCGCCGGACATGGCATCGCCATCCTTGCCCATCTTGTCCCCCGACTTCGACTTGCTCATCTTGTCCTTGTGCATGCCATCCTTGGACATGCTGTCCTTCGACATCGCATCCTTGCCCATGCTGTCCTTCGACATGGCGTCCTTGTGCATGCCGTCCTTATGCATGCCGTCCTTCGACATGCTGTCCTTCGACATCGAATCCTTGGCCATCGACCCGCTGGCCTGGGCGAATGCCGCCGTGCCGCTCATCAGGAAGGCGGCGGAAACCACGGCGATTGCGATCTTCTTCATCTTCACACCTCATAGTTTGGACATGGACCGGGAGCATCCCGGCATCAGAAACTTCGCGCCACGCCGGGACGGCTGGCGGTAGATCCACACGGCATGTGTGCGTCTGAAAGGAAATTCGCCCCGGCGGCGCATCCGGTTACAGCCATCGCAAAAAAAATTCCTCCCCAATGACGGTGCGCTGCTCACCACATCGCCGCCGGCGCGGCGTAGAATTCGCGCAAACTAACGTGGCCGGTGTAACCAACGCGATCGATGGAGCGAACTACAGGACAGGAAGCGCTGCAGCGGCGGGAGGCGCGCCTGCGCGAACTTTTTGCGGACGGGCTGGCAGGGGATCAGGCGGCCTACGCGCGGTTCCTGACCGAGCTGGCCGCGCTATTGCGCGGCTATTTCCGCCACCGGCTCCAGCAACAGGCCGGCGATGTCGAGGATCTGACGCAGGAAGTCCTGCTGGCGGTGCATAACGCCCGGCACACCTACCTGCCGGACCAGCCGCTGACGGCCTGGGTGCACGCCATCGCCCGCTACAAGCTTGCGGACCACTTTCGCGCCCATGCGCGGCACGACGCGCTGAGCATGCCGCTGGATGCCGCGGAGGACATCCTTGCGACGCCGGACCTGGAATCGGCCCAGGCCAGGCGGGATCTGAACCTCCTGCTCGACCAGCTGCCCGACCGGCAACGCCTGCCGATCGTGCACGTCAAGCTGGAGGGACTGTCTGTCAGCGAAACCGCGCGGATGACCGGCCTGTCCGAATCGGCGGTAAAGGTGGGCGTGCATCGCGGGCTGAAGGCGCTCGCGGCGAAGATTCGAGGAACGAAATGAAAACGGACGACCTGATTTCCATGCTTGCCACGGGCGCCGCGCCGGTGGACCGGCACGCGCTCAGCCGCCGTTTTGGTATCGCCGTGGCGGTGGGCACGGCGCTGGCGACCTTGCTGGTGGCCACGATGCTGCACGTCCGCGCGGATCTGGCCGACGTCGCCGCCACGCCGCTGTTCTGGGCGAAGGTAGCGCTGCCGCTCTCGCTGCTGCTGGGTGCGCTGTGGATGACAGCCCGGCTGGCACGGCCCGGAATGACCACGGGTTTCCGCTGGCTGGGCATCGCCGTGCCGTTTGGCGCCGTCTGGCTGGGCGCGATCACTGCGGTCGCACAGACACCCGCCGGAGAACGGGCGGCGGCCATCCTGGGGCAGACGTGGCGGGTCTGCCCGCTCAACATCACGCTGCTGTCGGTGCCGGTGTTCATCGCCGTATTCTGGGCGTTGCGCGGCCTGGCCCCGACACGGTTGGCCCTGACCGGCGCCGTCGGCGGTTTGTTGTCCGGTGCGGTGGCAACGCTCGCCTACTGCCTGCATTGCCCAGAGATGGGCGTCGCCTTCTGGGCGGTGTGGTACGTGCTTGGCATGCTGGTGCCAACCGCGATTGGCGCGCTGCTGGGGCCACGCCTGCTTCGCTGGTGATGTGGCAGGCGACAGCTACCCTGCCGCCACGATCACATACGCCTGGATTTTCCCGCCCACCGGGCCGTCGCCATGGCGGCTGGCAATCGTCTCCGTCGCCCGGTCCGTCGCGTGTTGCAGCAAGCTGGCGTCGCGCGCCTCGATCTCGTTCCGTAGCGGCGTGCCCAGGCAATAGGCGGTGGCGACGTCGCGTGCCGAGTTCGCGCGACTTGTCTTCTCGCGTGTCTCGATCTGGACGCGGGCGAACCCTGCGCGGTTCAACTCGTCGCGGATCAGCGCCACATCGTGATAGCCGTGCGGCGTGCGCGCGAGGAATCTCGGTGGATCGTGCGGGAACACCGTGGCTACGGCGTCGGTGACGTCGCTGGCAAAGACGTTCTCTTCGATGCGGTCCCAGACATTGAAGATGAAGCGACCGCCCGGCCGCAACATGCGACGCGCCTCGGCATAGCCGGCGACCCGATCGGGAAAGAACATCGCACCAAACTGGCAGCAGACAACGTCGAACGACGCGGCCTCGAACGGCAGGTGGAGCGCGTCCGCCTGCTTCCATTCGATACGGCTGTCGGGCCCCTGCCGGCTGGCGGCATAGTCGAGCATGGGCTGGTTGAGATCGGTCACCACGTAGCGCGCGCCAGCGCTCAGCCTGGGCGCAAGCGCCCGCGTGACCACGCCACTGCCGGCCGCCGTCTCCAGCACCGCGCCGGGCGAGGCGGCTGCCACCAGCGCGGCCAGATCGACGGCATAGGCTTCGAAGATCAACGGGACCATGAACGTGTCGTAGAACTTCGGGATCGAGCCAGCAAACACCTGATCGCAATCCGTCATGATTCCCCCTTGAAAGCGCTTTATGGCGCGCTTGCCGAGGCATCCGCACGCCCGAAGTGGATTGCGCTGCGCGGCAACTGCCCACCAGTTTCCTGCATCGTGATCCCGCAAGAAATCCATGCGAACCCGAAAATCGCGCCGGCCGGACGCGCGCATGCTGACGCCAGACGCTGAGATGCGTCGTGGATTCATCCGGATCCACCCGTTAGTTCGCAAGGAGCACATCATGAAAACACTCGTAAGACTCACCAGCCTGGCCCTTGTCGCGTTGCCCGCACTGGCCTTTGCACAAAGCACCCCGGGCCCTGTGACCCGCGCGGAAGTGCGCGCCGACCTCATCCGTGTAGAGAAGGCCGGCTACAACCCGTTCGGCAACGACGCCAACTATCCCGTCGATATCCAGGCAGCGGAAGCCAAGGTGGCTGCGCAGCAAGGCACGCCGGCCATCCAGCCGGAGACGCGCGCCGAAGTCCGGCAAGATCTTCTGAAGGTGGAGAAGGCCGGCTATGACCCGTTCCGCGTCGGCAGCACGTATCCCGCCAAGCTCGAGGCCGCCGAGGCACGCGTATCCGGCACGACCACCGCCTCGCCCACGCCGGTGCAGAAGCCGGTGGCAACGATGGCCGCCGTGCCGGCAATCCCGCGCATTGATCGCCCCCGCAATGCGTTCTACGATGGCGCCTGAGGATGCAGGTATGTCCAGGCCCTAGCGCAGCCCACCCCAGTGGTTGGTCACGCGCAGCAGCGAGGCATGCGGGCCGAATTCGCCGAGCCCTGTCGATAGTTGCTCGGCTGCCTCGCACACGGCTGCGGCCAAATCGCGCAAACGCGTGGGCCGCAGCCGTGTGTCCGGCCCGGAAATACCAACCGCCGCGATGACCGCGCCTGTTCCATCGAAAATGGGCGCGGCCAGTCCGTTCACGCCCGGGCGCCATTCGCCCCGATTGATGGCGTACCCCATGCGGCGGACCTGCTGCATCTCATGCAGAAAGGCCTCGGGCTCCGTGATCGTGCGGGGTGTGGCGGCGCTGAGGTCATCGGCGATCTCGGCCAGCCACTGCGGATTTCTGAACGCCAACATGGCCTTCCCCGTGGCCACGCAATGCGCCTGCGAGCGGCCACCAATCTGGCTGTAGGCGCGAATCGGGTTCGGACATTCCACCTTGTGCACGTAGACGACCTCGCGGCCGTCCAGCACGGACAGGTGGACCGACTCCCCGGTGGATTGCATCAGCGCTTCCATCAGCGCGTCCGCGTGACGGCGCAGGTCGAAACTCCACAGCGCCGCCGACCCCAACTCCCATAGCTTGATCGACACCGTGTAGCCCGACGGCGGCACCCGCACCACATAGTGCTCGTCCACCAGTGCCTGCAGCAGCCGATGCGCGCCGCTCTTGGGCATGCTCGCCATCTGGGCGAGCTCGCTCACGCCGATCGGCTTGCCGTGGCGCGCCATGATGTCGAGTAGGTGAAGACCCTTAATCAGCGTGTTGTTCATGGCACCGAGCATCTGACGCCCGGTGGAGCCCGGGCAACTGTTCCAAAGTGTAGAACACCCGTGCCGGAATGAGGAACGGTTCTAGACTCGGTCCTGACGTCATGCACCCCAGCCATGACGACCCACGACACCCATCCATGACCGACGTCCAAACCGAAGACCTGCCGCTGCGCGGCATCCGCGTGCTGGAGTTCTGCTCCGTGGCCGCCGGCCCATTTTGCGCCATGTTGCTGGCCGATATGGGCGCCGATGTGATCAAGATCGAGCCGCCCGGCGGCGACACGCTGCGCACCTGGCCGCCGATTAGCGCCGGCTTCAGCGAGAACTTCGCATCGCTGAACCGAAACAAGCGCTCCGTGGTCCTGGACCTCAAGCTTCCCGCCGATCTCGACGTCGCGCTCGCCCTGTGCGCCAAAGCCGACGTGATCATCGAGAACAACCGGCCGGGCGTGATGGATCGGCTCGGGCTGGGCTACGCGCGACTGAGTGCGCTGCGCCCCGAACTCGTCTACTGCTCGATCTCCGCCTTCGGCCAGTCAGGCCCGCGCGCCGCCGAGGGCGGCTTCGACCTGACGATCCAGGCGGCTGCAGGCGTGATGAGCGTCACAGGCGATTCCGATGCCCCAGTCAAATGCGGCGTGCCGGTCTCCGATTTCGCCTCGGGCCTGTACGGCGCCTTCACGATCGCCAGCGCGCTGCTCCAGGCCAGGGCGCGCGGGCGCGGCGCGCATCTGGATGTACCGATGTTCGGCTGCACGCTGGCGATTGGTGCACTGCAAACCAGCGAATACTTCGGCACGGGCCGCAGCCCCGTCAAGCTCGGCTCCGCCCATCCCCGCAATGCGCCCTACCAGGCCTTTCGCGCCGCCGATGGCTACTTCGCCATTGCCGCCGGCAACGATGGCCTGTGGCGCGATGTGCTGCGCGCAGTGCAGATGGAGCCGCTGGCGGACGACCCGCGCTTCCTGTCGCCCACGCTGCGCGCCCGCCATCAGGTGGCGCTGAAAGCGCTGCTGGAAGAGGTCTTCGTGCAGCAAGGCGTCGACCACTGGATCGATGTCTTCCGCAGCGCCGGCGTGCCGCATTCGCGCATCAACGACTATGCGCGCGCACTGGAAGACCCGCAGGTCGACCACATGCGCTGGATTCGCGATATCGAACTGCCGGGCGGCACCCAGACGCGCACGTTCTCCTCGCCGATTCGCATCGACGGCCATGCGGTGCCGGTGCGCAGCGCGCCGCCCGCGCTGGGCCAGCATTCGGAGGAAGTCCGCCGCACGATTGGCAACCCGCAAGACAAACAGGGGTAAACACCATGCAGAACACATCCACAGCAGACACCCAGCCACTGCGGCGCTTCATCGCCCGGATGGACGCCATCGTCGCGGACACCAGCCAGCCCGAGGCAGCCACGCTCGAACAAGTCAGCCAGGCGCTGGGCGACCTCGTGGCGCAGGACAACTGGCTGGACCCGCAATTCGCCGTGCCGCATCCCGAGTACTACCGCCAGTACCTGCTCCACGCTGACCCGGAGGACCGCTACAGCGTGGTGAGCTTCGTGTGGGGGCCGGGCCAGAAGACGCCGATCCACGACCACTGCACCTGGGGCGCGATCGGCATGCTGCGCGGTGCCGAAGTGGGACAGGCGTACGCGCAGGGCGCGGCCGGCATGGTCGAGACCGGCGAGGCCGAACGGCTCGATCCGGGCGACGTGGCCTTCGTCTCCCCTGCAATCGGCGACATCCACGTGGTGCGCAATGCCTATGACGACCAGGTGTCCATCAGCATCCATGTGTACGGCACCGATATCGGCAAGCAGTCCCGGCATGTGTTCGATGCGGCTACCGGCGCGATGAAGACCTTCATCTCCGGTTACGCCAACGTGGAAAAGGCGTCCGCATGAGCGAAGCGCCGCTGCTGCTCCGCTGGGACGACAACGTGTGCCGGCTGACACTGAACCGGCCGCAGCAGGGCAACGCCTTGTCCCGCGACCTGCTCGATGCACTCGATGCGGCGCTGGACGACTGCGCGGCCCGCCCGCCGGCCTGTCTTGTGATCGACGGCGCGGGACGCCATTTCTGCACCGGCTTCGATCTCTCCGGGTTGGCTGACGAAACCGATGACAGCCTGCTGGCGCGCTTCACACGGATCGAACTGCTGCTCCAGCGCGTAGCACGTGCCCCGTATCCCACGATTGCCGTCGCCCACGGCCGCACCATGGGCGCCGGCGCCGACCTGTTTGCTGCCTGCGCGGTACGCATCGCAGTAGCGGGGGCGAGCTTCGCCTTCCCAGGCTGGCGCGGCTTCGGGCTCGTGCTTGGCAGCCGGCGGCTGGCCGCGCGCATCGGTACGGATCGCGCGCGGGACTGGATCGAGCGCGCGTGCGTCATCGCTGATACCGAGGCGCTTGCCGCCGGCCTTGCCACGGCACGCGTGGAAGCGGCCCCGGCCACGTTCACGGCGCCGGTTGCAAACGCGTTAGACGGCCCGCTCGCCGGTGCCCTCGATGGCAATGCCGAACTCGACGACGCGCGCGACCTTGCCGCGCTCGTGCGTTCGGCGGCATGCGCCGGCTTGCAGCAGCGGCTGACAGCCTATGTGAACCGGCAAGCCGAGGCACGGCAGGCACGATAACAAAGACAAAGGAGACAGACGATGAACGGGAAGATCCAGCGGTTTGCAACGGCCGTGGCCGTCGCCATGGCGGGGATGGCCGCCACGGGCGCCCACGCGCAGGGCGAGGGGCCCTATCCGTCCAAGCCGATCCATCTTGTGGTGGGCTACGCCCCCGGCGGCGGCACGGACATCATGGCGCGCCTGATCGGCCAGCAGATTGGTATCGCGCTGGGGCAGCCCGTCGTTGTCGAGAACAAGCCGGGCGCGGGACAGAACATCGCGGCAAGCTATGTCGCCCGGCAACCGGCGGACGGCTACACCCTGTTCCTCAGTTCCAGCGCGCTGGCCGTCAACATCAGCCTGTACAACAAGCTCGACTATGACCCGATCAAGAGCTTCGCGCCGGTCGCGGTGTTTGGACAGAGCCCCAACCTGATGGTGGTGCCCGCATCGCTCGGGGTAAGTTCGGTCAGCGAGTTCGTGGCCTACGCCAAGAAGAAGAATGACGATGGCGTGAACTTCTCGTCGTCGGGCGCCGGCAGTTCGCAGCATCTTGGCGGCGAGCTGTTCCGGCAAGAGACCGGCATCAAGGCCAGCCACGTGCCGTACAAAGGCTCCGCGCCGTCCATCGTCGCCATCCTGAGCGGCGAGGTCCAGTACACGTTTATCAATATCCCGTCGGTCATGGCGGTGAAGTCCAATAACCGCATGCGCGTGCTGGCCATCACCAGCGCCAGCCGCTCGCCGTTGATGCCCGATGTGCCCACCATGGTCGAGGCGGGCATGCCGCATATGACCATGGCCGCGTGGTACGGGGTACTGGCCCCGGCCGGCACGCCGGCGCCGATCATCAATCGGCTCAATGCGGCCATCAACAAGGCCGTGTCCGATCCGGCGTTCCGCGAACGCATGCGGAGCGAGGGCGCGGAAACCATGATGGAGTCGCCCGACTACTTCAAGCGCTTCCTGGCCGATGACATCGCCCGCTGGCACAAGGTTGTGAAAGCCGGCAACGTGAAGGTTCAGTAGGTTCAGTAACCCCCCGATTTCCCCCCCCCGACATCATCCAAGGAGATTCCGCATGTCGATGTTCATGAACTGGCCCGATCTGCTCAACACGCTGAAGCGTTCTTACAACCGTCTCGGCAATTCCAACCCGAAGATGCTGGAAGCCTATCGGAACCTGGCAGCAGCGCAAGGATCGAACGGCGCGCTCGACGCCAAGACGCGCGAGCTGATTGCGCTGGCCGTGGCCGTGACCACGCGCTGCGACGGCTGTATCTCGTCTCACGCCGCAGCGGCGGTCAAGGCCGGTGCCACGGAGGCGGAGATCAGCGATGCCCTTGGTACCGCGATCGCCCTCAATGCCGGCGCGGCCTATGTGTATTCGCTGCGCGCGATGGAAGCCGTCAGCCAGCTCAAGGAAGCCGCCTGATCCGGCGAATCGCGCGCACCAATAAGGAGGAGACAAACATGGCCGCATACGTCATCGACAGCGCCCTGTTCCGGGACCAGTTCAGTACCGCGCAGATGCGCGAGATTTTCAGTGATGAAACCACGGTGCAGCGGTGGCTCGATGTGGAAGCCGCGCTGGCCAAAGTGCAGGCGCGCCTGGGGATCATTCCCCAGCGCGCCGCCGACGAAATCTGCGCGAAGGCGCGGGTCGAGCTGATCGACCTGCCCGACCTGAAGCGCGAGATGGACCGTACCAGCCACCCGATCGTGCCGCTGCTGCGCGCCATGAAGAAGGTGTGCAGCGGCGACGCGGCCGAGTACATCCACTGGGGCGCCACCACGCAGGACATCATCGACACCGGCACCATGCTGCAGGTGCGCGATGCGCTGGAGGTCATCGGCACCCGCTACGCGGAGCTGGAGGGCCATCTGGTGAAGCTGGCGCAGACGCACCGCGACCTGACCATGGTGGCACGCAGCCATGGCCAGCAGGCGCTGCCGATCACGTTCGGCTTCAAGGCTGCCGTCTGGGTCGAGGAGATGCGCCGGAACCAGGAGCGCTTCGCGGCCATGAAGCAGCGTGTGCTGGTGGGGCAGTTCTCCGGCGCGGTCGGCACGCTGGCGGCACTGGGCGACAAGGGCATCGCGGTGCAGGAGGCGCTGTTCGAGGAGCTGGGCCTGGGCTGCCCGCGCATCCACTGGCATGTCTCGCGGGATAGCATCGCCGAGCTGGCCTGCGTGCTGGCGATCTGCACCGGCACCATCGGCAAGATCGCGCATGAGGTGTACAGCCTGCAAAAGACCGAGACGGCCGAGCTGGAAGAACCGTTCGCGATGGGCAAGGTGGGCAGCAGCACCATGCCGCACAAGCGCAATCCGCCGACCTGCGAAACCGTGGTGGCGCTGGCCCGTCTGGTGCGCAACACCGCGCCGATGGCGCTGGAGTCGATCATGGCCGAACACGAGCGCGACAAGATCGTGCTGCAGACGGAACGCGAGTTCATCTCGCGCCTGTGCTGCATGAGCGATGCGGCAGCGTTGAAGCTCGGCTACGTGTGTGCCAGCCTGACTGTGCGCCCGGCCAATATGGAGAAGAACCTGTTCATCCAGCGCGGCCTGCTGATGTCCGAGGCCGTCATGATGGGCCTGAGCGACCGACTGGGGCGCCAGGAGGCACACGAGATCGTCTACGAGGTCTGTATGGACGTGTTCGAGCGCGGCGGTGACTTCCGCGAGGCGCTGCTGGCGAATCCGAAGGTGGCGGCCGGCATCGATGCGCAAACCATCGACAAGATGCTCGACCCGCACGGCTATACCGGCATGGCGGGGTTCTTTGTGGATCGGGTGGTGGGACAGCAAGCGCGCTGACACGCGCTGCGCAAGCAAGAAGCGGGTGCCGGGATTCTTCCGGCACCCGCTTTGCATTGCGGCGGTTTGTGGATAGGGATTACTGGCGGAAGTGGATAAAGCAGTCGGCGGCGTCGGCAAGGCTCTCGCAGGACAGGACCGTGGCGATCAACGCTTCCGTGCGCTCGGCGCCCAGCCCCGGCACCAGCAGCGTGCGCGCCTTGCTGGCGATGCGCGCTTCCTGCCGGTCGAGATCGGTCTCGGGACGGCTCGCATCGCTATGGCAGGCATGCATGCGGCCGTTTTCCAGCGTCACGGTCGCCCGGGCGTTCGCGCGCGGCATCGCGGCTTCGCCATGCACACGAATGCGTTGGCGCAGCGCGGCCAGCGCAGGGTCGTCCAGCGCGGCGGTGAAGCTTTCCGCCGCAACGGTGCTGTGGCCGGCCAACGCCAGCGCGGCCATATGGGCGATGCTGAACTTGGCCTCCGATGGCGTGCTGGGATTGGCGATACAACACACATCCAGATACTGCGGCTCGATGGCGATCTCCACCGTCCCGATCTCGGCTGCTGCAGCACCGAGCTGCTGGCGCAATTGCAGGCAGGCCTCGATCGGCGCCTGCGTGCCGTAGCAGGACGCGTGGTACTTGTAGACGATGCCGTGCACGCGCGAGGTGGTGGCATCGCACCAGATTGCGTCGGCATCCCACGCGCCGGCGTACAACGCCGCGAAGCCCTGCTCGCGCTCAAGGATGTCTGGCACTGCCTGGAAGCCTCGCGCCGCCAGCCGGGCGGCGCGCAGGCCAATCGCGGCAGCCTGCCCGGCGTGCAACGGCTTGCACATTGTGCCGAACAGCGCGCGCATGCCGCCCGCCTGCGTGGCGGCGATACCCAGCGCATGCGCGGTGCGGTCGACATCGAGTCCGAGCAGTGAGGCCACAGCCACCGTGGCGCCCAGTGCGCCGAGCGTGGCGGTGTTGTGCCAGCCCAGCCGGTAGTGATCTTCGCCCATGCACGACGCCACGCGGCTCTGCAACTCGACGCCTGCGGCAAAGGCCGCCAGCACCGCGATACCGTGATGCCGGCCCCCTTCGGCCTGCGCAAGAATCGCCGGCCACAGCGGCACCGACGGATGGACGCGAGACTGCAGGTGCGCATCGTCGAAATCGAGCACATGGGACGCCGTGCCGTTCACCAGCGCGGCCTGCACCGCGCTGGCGCGCGAGCCGTCGAGCAAGGTGGCGCATGGGTTGGCGCCCTCCTCCCGCACTTCGGCCTGCAGGATCTGGACCGGTGCCTCCCGCCACGCGGCATGCGCCACGGCGAACCAGTCGAGCAGGCTGTGACGGGCGATACGCCCCACGTCAGTCGGCAGCCCGCCCGATGCCACGGACAGGCTGTGTGCCACCAGTTCCCGCGTCAGCCCTTGCGGCAGGCCCACGGGATGCAATGGAGGATGTGGCGCGTTCATTTCACCTCCATCGTCTTCAGCAGCTTGTCGCTGATGCCGGCGCGGTAGCGGGCGATGTCATCGACAATGTACTGGCGGAACCTGCTGGTCGGCATGTCGACTTCACGGGCACCATCCTGCCGCACCACGCGTTGCAGTTCGGCATTGCGCAGCCCTTCCGACACGGCCTTGGACAGGCGCTGCACGATCGCATCCGGCGTGCCGGCGGGCGCCACCAGGCCGTACCACTGCGTCACTGTCACATCGATGCCCAGTTCGCGGAAGGTCGGCACATCGGGAAATGCCGGGGTGCGCTGCTCGCCCGTCAACGCCAGCAGCTTGAGCTTGCCGGACTTGACCTGCCCCATGATCGGCGGCGCGGTGGCGAAGAACAGGTCGGTATGCCCGCCCAGCAGGTCCGTGATGGCGGGGCCGGAGCCACGGTAGGGAATCGGCGCGATCTCGACGCCGGCCTTCGCCTTGACCATCTCCATGGTCACATAGCCCACGCTGCCGGGCCCGGACGACCCGTAGCTGATCTGCCGCACCTTGGCTTCGGCGAACGCGGCGGAGGCGTTCTTGTAGCGATCCGCGGCGGCGAACAGGCCATGCGGCGCCTGGACCAGCATGCCGATGGCGACAAAGTCCTCGGGTACCTTGTAGGGCAGTTCGCTGCCCCGGATCGCCGCCGCCAGCGACATGTTGCTGCTCATGCCCATCAGCAGCGTGTAGCCGTCAGGCTTGCTGCGCGCCACCTGCTCGGCCGCCATCATGCCGCCGGCGCCACCCTTGTTCTCGACGACCACGGGCTGGCCAAGCTTGCGCGAGAGCTGATCCGCGATGAGCCGGCCGTACAGGTCGCCACCGCCGCCCGGCGGGAAGCCCACCACGAGCTTGATCGGCCGATCCGGATACTCCGCGTGCACGGCCGTGGCCGCGATGCATACCATCATGCACAGCAGCCAATGCACGCCACGCCATGCGCGTGTGGCCGCGCTTTCCCTATGCAAAGTCATCGTTGTCTCCTCCAGTCGTTATGCCGGCTGCCGCTGACGGCAAGCCTGCAACGATTCTGGACGAGCCCCTGCAAAGCGCATGGATGTTCCACGATTCGGAACGACGCGGCTTGGGGAGGTACGGTAGGGGGGATTCGTGTCGCCTTGCGCGAAGGCGACACACGCGGCAGGGGTGCGACGGGCTAGTGCCCGTCACCCCCGCCGGTCAGCCACCGCGTTGCACGGCGGCCGGAGGTATTACGAAGGCGATTACGAGCCAACCTTGAGTCGGCCGCCGCGGCCCAGGCCGCCCTTCACTTCCTGCGCCTTGTAGTTGCGCAGCGAGACCACCATGTTGTTGTAGGCGTCCATGAACGCTGCAACCGTGGCCTTGCCTTCCGGCGTGCGGGAGAAACCGCCAAGCCCGCCGGCCGCGCCGCCGCCAAAGGCGCCCAGTGCGGCGCCGAAGTTGGTGGCCGTGGCGTTGCCTTCGGAGATGGAGAGCTGCACGCCCGAGCGGATGTCGAACATGGTCAGCGTCACGACCGATGCCTTGCTTTGCATCGCACCGCCAACCAGTGCGCCGGCGGCGCCGAACAGGCTGCCCACGCCGGCAGCCAACTGGCCCGTGGCGTCGTTATCGATGATGATGGCCGGCTCCATGTAGAAGTCGGCGGCCACGCGCTGGCCCTTCTGCTGCTTCGAACCGGCCCGGAACTCGCCCGAATTGCGCTGCTTGTCGGTGATCGACGACAGCTTGCTTTCGGTGCGGTTATTGCCAACGGACGTGATCACGAAGCAGTTCGACTGCTGCACGGCCAGGCGGATCAGCGGCTCGATGGTCGTGATCTTGGTGGTGGCGCCGAAGCTTGCGTACCACTCCTTGCCACGGCCATCGTCCACGGCGAGCGTGCCCAGGGGCGCGTCGCAGCGCTCCAGCGACGGATTGGCATTCACGCTGCTTGCGCCGCCCGCGGCGCCGGTGGCGGCCGTCGGTGCCGTGCCAGTGGAGATGCTACCGCCGCCGCCCGGGACGGCACAGCCAGCCAGAACCAGGGACGCGGCCAGTGCGGCCAGGCGCAAAGAAGTCTTCTTGGGCATGAAATCGCCTGTTATTGGAAGTGATGGAAAGAGGAAGGGTGGGACGGCTTAGCGCAGATGCCAGCCGGAAGGGCCCCAGACCCAGTAATACGGGTAGCCGCTGTACCACGCGTACCAAGACTTGCGATACGCCTCACGCACCTGATACAGACTCTGTTCGTCCTTCTTGGCGGCCTGAGCTTGCGGAATCAGATCGCGGGCTTCCTTGTTGCCCTTGGAGGCAGCACGCGTCAGCCAGGCCTCGGCTTCCGCCGGGTCCGATCCCATTTCCTCGAAGCCCATCAGATAGATTCGCCCAAGCGCGAGCTGGGCCTGCACGTGGCCGTTGTCGCCGGCCTTGCGCATCCACTCGAGAGCTTGATAGCTGTTGCGCTCGACGCCGTCGCCGCGCAGGAGGCGCAGGCCCAGGTCATAGGCCGCGTTCGGATTGCGCTCCGCCACTTCGGTCAGGGCCTGCATGCGGCGCTCGGCCTCGGCATCGACGGGCGCGTCCCGGAATGTGCTCACGCGTCGGTCTTGTTCGGTGCAGGCATTGCCGTTGCACACGCGTACCGTGGGCGAGCGCGACAGCTGCCCTTCTGCCGACTGCGCGGCGCAGCCCGCCAAGCCCAAAACTGTCACGAACAACAAAGGAACTGAAAAACGCATAGCAACCCACCCGAACATATTTATTTTTTTTGCAATACCTCGAATACTTAGCTTTGTAAGTAAACGTGTAGATTGTAACGGCATTGCATGTGGGGATTGCAACACATCGTAATGCGAATCAGTGCTTTTGTTGCGTCGCGGACACGTTCTTGTCAGGGTAAACCCGGGAAAAGGCAGGAGGCAGGGTCTCCCGCCGCCCCGGATCAGTCGATCTTCGCGCCCGATACCTTCACCGTCTGGCCCCACCGCTGTTGCTCTTTGATGATGGTCGCCGCGAACGCTTCCGGCGATTGCCACGCCGGCTCGGCGCCCTGCGCTTCCAGCTTGGCCTTGGTATCCGGGTCGGCCAGCACGGTGCGCAGCGCGCCCGACAGCTTGTCGACGATCTCCTTCGGCGTACCCGCCGGCGCCAGCACCCCATAGAAGCCCACCACCTCGAAGCCCTTCAGGCCGGACTCCTCCATCGTCGGCACATCGGGCAGCGCCGGCGAGCGTTTGCCGGACGTCACCGCCAGCGCGCGGACCTTGCCTGCCTTGATGTACTGGGTGAAGAGCGGAATCGAATCGGCCATCATCTGGGCCTGCCCGCCCATGACGTCCGTCAGCGCTGGCGCACTGCCCTTGTAGGGGATGTGAACGATGAAGGTGCCCGATGCCTGCTTGAACATCTCCGGCATCAGGTGCGAGATCCCGCCGTTACCGCCCGAAGCGAAGTTGAGCTTGCCCGGGTTCGCCTTGGCATAGGCGATGAATTCCTTGAGATTCCGTGCCGGCACGTTGTTGTTGATCACCATGACCAGCGGGATCAGCGCGGTGCGCGCCACGGGCGCGAAGTCCTTCGGCATGCTGTACGGCAGCTTGGGATACAGCGAATTGTTGATCGACATCTGGCCCGTATTGGCGATCAACAGCGTATAGCCGTCCGGCGCCGCCTTGGCCACGCTGTCCGAACCGATATTGCCGGCCGCGCCGGCCTTGTAGTCCAGCACCACGGACTGGCCCAGCAAGGGCTGGAGCTTCTCCGACAGGATGCGCGCGTGCGTGTCCACCGGACCGCCAGGCGGAAATCCCACCACCATCCGGATCGGCTTCTCGGGCCAGGCGGCGTGGGCAACGCCGGCCGCGAAGGCCAGCGGGGTAAGGGCCAATACGGCCTGGGCTTGCCGGGCACGGCGGGCAGCGAACAACGTCATCGTCTTGTCTCCGGAGGCGGCCCCGCTCTACACGGCGGCGGACCGAAGCGCTATTGTGACGTTAATGTGACATTTTTGTGAAGGTCCATTTTTGTGAAGATCAGAACGCCTCATTGATCTGGAAATACACGCCTTTCGTGTTGCGCCCCACGCCGGCATCGAAGCGAACATTGACCCGCGGCTTGAACTCGAAGCGGTAGCCGATGCCGCCATTCGGCAGCCAGTGCCCCCGGAACAGCGCCCCCACATTGGGGCTGACCGCCCCGGTGCCGAGCCAGAACACCATGCCCTGCCGCCCCGCGATGTGCCAGCGGTATTCGGCCTGCACCCCCGCCATCACCTTGTCCCGGAACTGGCCCGAGAAGTAGCCGCGCATCCGCTTGTTGTTGCCGAGGGTAGCCATCATGTCCCAGGGCACGTCGCCCCAGTTCATGTTGGCGTAGGCGTCGAAGGCCAGCACATCGCGCTCGCGCATGCGGAAGTACTTGTTGAACGTCAGTTCCACGTTCTCCATATCGGTGTCGCTGCCGAGTTCGCGGCGGTAGACGGTGACGTTGGCCAGCAGCGATTCGCCCCGGTAGGGATTGGGGATGAAGTCCCGCGTGTCGTACGAGAAATGCGCGCTGACCCCGGAACTGAGCACGCGGGGGCCATGCGGGTCGGTCGCCAGCTTGCTGTCGGCGCCGCGCTCCAGCTTCACCGCATCGTCGTACTGCAAGCTCCATCCCGCCCCCACGTAGATGTTGGGACGCACCCGCATCATGATCTTGGGCTGCAGTACCACCTCCTTGCGCGTGAAGGCTTCCTTGTTGGCGTTGTCGATGGCACTGCCGTAGCCGATGCCCCAGTAGGCGGTGGGCATGTTGATGAGATCCGCCTCGATGAGAAAGCGGTAGCTGTCGTCGGCAAAGAACGTGTTGTTCTCGATCGAGATGCCGTAGGCGCCCTTCACGGTGCCGAAGCCGCGAATCGACAGCGTGGATAGCTGCGTCTCCTCTGCGGCGTTGCCCGGCTTGTAGAGGCCGATGGCCGCCGCGCCAATGCCGAAGCCCATTTCCGGGTTGTAGAACGGCCCCGGCAGCACGCCCCAGTCGATGCCCTGGCTCACGTCCACGGCGTCCGATGCGCCGAGCTTGGTGAGGATCCGGTCGATCCAGCCCTGCTTTTCTTCCTTGCTGGCCGGCGCGCCCACCGCTTCCACCACTTCCACCGGCTCGTCCGCCCGCCCGGGCATGGCGGCGCCTGCCAGGCCAATCGACACACATATCGACACACACAAGCGGCGGAGGTAACGGACATGCATGATGGAACCCCGAGATACTGCATCTTGGTGGAGCCACCGGATGCATCCAAGTGAATCCTTTCGAAGCCGCCCTGCGTGTTTTTTTGCGATGTCCCGGGGAGGACTCGAATTCACTTAACGCGCCGCCCGAAAAGACTGAATTCCCTTGCCGGGCGGGCCGTCGCACAATCCGCGAATTGTCAGCCCCCGCGTGTGCCTGCGCGGGTTCGCCGCAAGGAGACCCCCACGATGAGCGCGCGCCGCTCCCGCCGCCGGACGCCTGCGCTGGGCCGCATCCTCGGCATGCTGCTGATGACCGGCGCCGCCACCACGGCGACGGCCTCTCCGTTCGACCTGCCGAGCACCATTCCGAACATGTTTGGGGTTGGCGTGGGCTCCACCACCGAGTACGCCGGCGGCAACGAACGCATGATCGGGGTGCTGCCGGGCCTGCGCTACACCACGGAAAGCGGCCGGCTGCTGGAATGGTATGGCCCCTACGCCCAGTTCAACTTCGGCAGCCTGACGGGCTTCCAGTACGGCCCGGCCGTCTCCCTTCGCCTGGGACGGAACGATGTGGATGACGCTGTCGTCTCCAAAATCCACGAGATCGACACCACCGGGGAAGCCGGCGGCTTCATCAGCTACGAGTACATCCATCCCGGCAGCATTCCGTACCGGCTGCGCGGGGGGATCAATGTGCTGACGAATGCGGGGATCGTGTATGGCGGGGCCCGCGTGTCGGCGACGGGCACCTTCTGGGTGCCCGTGCACACGCGGATGATGCTCGGGCTCGGTGTGGGCCTGACGTGGGTGAGCGGCAGTTTCAACCGGACCTACTTCGGCGTGACTGCGGAAGACAGCGCTGCCAGCGGCCTGCCCGTCTACACGCCCGGCGGCGGCCTGCAGCAGGGCACGGGCTGGCTCGGGGCGATCTATCGGATCGACCAGCACTGGTACGCGGGCGCGATGATCTATTACCAGCGCATCACCGGCAGCGCCGCCGACAGCCCGATCGTCACGCAGCGCGGCACGCGCAACCAGGTGACCTACGGCGCCGGCATCGCCTACGCCTGGCGCTAGGCCGCACCGCCTTTCATCACTTGGGAAACAGGAAGGTCACCACCGCGCGCCCGCCCCAGCCGTGCGGGCCGCTGACCGGCCCCTCGGCCCAGTACGTGGCGAACAAGGCGAAGCTGACCGGCCGATCCTTGAACTTGACGAGCTTGCTGATGCCCGCGTGAATCGGCACGCTCCATTGCGACTGCTTCCAGCCCTGCTGCCGTAGGCTGCCTCGGCGAAAAGAACAGGCTTTGCAGCGTATCGCCAAGGCCGGTCTGTGTGCCGGAACCGGGGGTGAGGGACGATTGGTGCGTCACGGGCAGGATGGTGCGCGAGATCACGTTCCAGTCCGCGTTGAGCGTGATCGGCACCACCGGCTGGATGTTCATCGTCAGCCGCTCGCCGTCATGCACGGGGCCGATGCCCCGGTCGTAGTTGAATTGCAGCGGCACGCTGATCAGGGCGGCCACCGGATTGCTGAGTTTCTTTGCCAGCTCCGCGGAGTCTTCGGCATGGGCAGGCAGCAGCGGGGCGATCAGGATCAGGCCGGCAGCCAGCCGGCGGTCAAAAAGGGAAATTCGCATGCCCGTCAGTAAGGTGGATTCACAACCACGTATTGCGTGCCTTGCGGCTGATACCACGTGGTGCCGCACTGCTGGTACACCATGCCGCCATAGTTGACCGGCGCGCAGCCGGGCGGCACGGTGCGAACCATGGAGCCAATCACGGCGGAGGTCACGGCCACCGTGGCGGTCACGGCGGCAGCCGTCGCCACGGGGTGATAGTCATTGTCCCAGCCGTTGTGGCAGCACCCGCCGCCGCCCTCCACGTTCACGTTCACGTTGCGGTTCGAATTGACGTTCACGTTGCGGTTGGTATTGACGCTGTTGACACTGTTGCTGCGCACGTTGTTGGCGCGCGCATCCACATGCTGGTTGTTGACGTGCTGCGCGCCACCGCCGCCGCCCCGCGCCGGCGCCGCCGCGGCACGATTGCCGCCCGCGTGCCCGCCTCCGCCAGCGGGACGCGCGTCCGCCACAGGGGCCCACGCCGTGGCTGCGGCGAGGAAGATCACGGCCATCGACAGCAAGAAGCCCTTCCCAATAGCGTGGTGCATGATGCAGCTCCTTTACTGAGACTTCAGCGGAACGAACTTCGCCTCGGTGGCATTCTTGGGCGGCGTGAACGTGAAGCGGGATGCATTGAAGCCCGGATTGACGCGCCACCGGATCAGCGAGACCGATTGCGGGCGTGCCTCATCGGCACGATTGGTGATGACCAGCTTGCGCGGCAGGGGCCGCGCGCCGGTGGCGATCCAGATCTGCCAGTCGACATTGCCCTGGCGGAAGGCATAGTGGTCGCAAACCTCGCCCTCCACCACGTCCTGGCCGGCATTCATCGCCGAGGTCATGTTGTCGAGCGGCGCCTGGGGCGTGCCCCAGAGGAACAGGTCCGCCACCGGCAGCTCGATGCCGTACCGCTCCTGCAGCCGGTTCCCCAGCGCGTCCAGGTTCTCCGTGAACGGCGCCTTCGAGTAGTACTTCTGCTCGGGCAGGTAGAGCACGACCGTCTTGCCGTCGTAGATCAGGTCCCGTGCGGACCGTGCACTGCGCATCTCGGCGCGCAGCATGTTCGGGCGTTGCACGTCCACCTTGGCCGTGGCCATGTGGAGCAGCTTCTGGCCGTCCTGGAGCACGCGTTCGCCGGAAAGGTCGACCTGCGCCTCGAACGTGCGCAGCGTCTGGAGGTACTTGCCCATGTTCTGCAGCGCCTGCACCACAGCCGGGTCCACGGCATTGGCCGCTGGGGGCGCGGACGAAGACGCAGCCGGGGCCGGGGGCGGCGCCGCGTTCGATTTGGAAGCGCTGGGGGGCGCAGGAGCCGCCGGAGGCGTCGATGGCGCGTGGCTACAGCCCCAGAGCGAAACGGCAAGCAGGCTCGATACCGCAATGCGTCTCATGGCAGGCTCCCTGAAATCTGGTTTCGTGCCTGATCCTTCTCCACTTCGCGGTCTTACGGAAGTCAATTTTTCTTTCATCGAATTAACAACTATCGATAATCGGCATGAAAAGTGTTGCGCTGTGACGCATGCCGCCCACCAGCGGGAAAAATGCAAAAAAAAGCCATCCCGGAAAACAGGATGGCCAGAAAGCTCCTAAGCGGAGCACCATTTGCTGATGGGGCGCTGCGGCGCCGTCTAGGCCACGGCTATCGCATTGACTTCCAGTTCCGCGCCATAGTGGATGGTCGGGCACGGGACCACCGTGCGCGCCGGCGCCGGGCCGTCACCGAGGATCTGGGCATAGAGTTCATTCACCCGGGGCCAGTTGGCGATATCGGCGATGAATATCTGCACGTTGACCAGGTTCTGCATCGAACTGCCCGAGGCCAGCAGGATGGCTTTCAGGTTGTCGAACACCTGCCTGACCTGGGCGTCGAGGCCGGCCGGGATTTTCAGGTCATCGCCCAACATAATCGGGAGCTGGCCCGACACGAATATCAAGCCATTCGCCTTGACCGCCTGGGAATAATGGCCGCGCGGCAACGGCGCGCTGGCATGGTTGATGTACTCGATCATGCCTGTTGCCCCCTTTGGCTGGCCTGCCAGAGGCGGTCGAAATCCGTCGCGCGTTTCTCGGTGAAGGCATCCAGCCCTTCCTGCCATTCGGCACGCGGCACGTCGGACACAGAGCGGACCACCCGGCCCCAGTCATAGCCGGCATGGGCGTGGAGGTGGCCCTTTGCCGCCGCCAGCGCGCCCGGCGGGGCGTTGGCGACGATGGATTTCGCCAGCTCGAAGGCCCGGCCCAGCGACGCGCCCTTCTCCGCCACTTCATTTACCAGCCCACGTTGCAGCGCCTCGGGCGCCGGCAATCGCTTCCCGGTGAGTACAAGTTCGAGTGCCTGCCGGGTACCGACGATGTGCTGGAGCAGCGCCAGCCCGGTATTGGGGATGACGCCCCGGGTCACCTCGGGCAGCGCGAACCACGCCCCCTCTTCCGCGATGACCAGATCGCAGGCCAGCGTCAGCTCGAAGCCGCCGCCCACGGCCGGCCCCTGCACCGCCGCCACGACGATCCGCTTCTCTTCCGCCAGCCGGCGGAACAGCAAGGCGGGGTCGGTCCGGGGGTCGGCCTGCTCCATCCAGCCATCGCGCAGGTCATCGATATTGGCGCCGGCGCAGAACGTCGGCCCATTGGCGGCAATCACCAGCGCCCGGGCGCCCTGCGCCTGGCTGGACTCGATGGCGTCGAACATGTCGCCGACCATCCGCCGGGACAGCGCATTGCGCCGCTGCACGTCATTCAGCGTGATGACGGCGATGTCATCCCGGACGTCGAGAATCAAGGTAGTGAAGGTTTTCATGGTCACGCGCAAGGTCTGAGGGTTAAGCGGTCGCGGAAGGCATCAGGGAGCGGCGTGGGCCGGGCTTGCGCGGCATCCATCAGCACGCAGATCGCCTTGGCCCGTGCGCAGAGGGTGTCGCCCATATAAAGCCCCTGCATCAGTTCGAACGAGGTATTCCGGGCCGCCACGGGCGTGGTTCTGACTTCGATTTCACCCGGGTAGAACACCTCGCTGAGGAAATCGATGGCCAGGTGCGCCACCACGACGGTCTTGCCTGCCATGCAGGGCGCCAGATCGGCCTGCTGGAAGATCGCCATCCGCGCTTCCTCGAAACAGGTGGCGATCGCCGCGTTATTGACGTGCCGGAACTGGTCCGTGTCGCCGTTGCGCAGCCTTAAACGCGTCGAAAAACTGGCGCTTTCCGCACTTTCCAACCTCGTCATCCTGTCCCTCCATACGGTTCCGGTTTGTTCGAAAACGTTTTCGTAAAAGATAGCATGCAGAGCGGCACGGCACAAGGCAAAGCTTGCGCCGGGTCGATCATCGAAGGGGATTAGCGGGGTCTGGGCGGGCCGTCAGACGAACGGAGGATCAGCTCGGGCCGCCAGACTTCCTGCAAGGTCCTGGGGTCCGCGCCGTCTAGCCGGGCGAGCAGCATTTCCACCAGGCGCTTGCCGACGCGATTGGTTTCGGCGGTGAAGGTCGTGAGGGGCGGCGTCACGAGCCGCGCCACGGGATGGTCGTCGCCGCCGATCACGCCAACGTCCTGGCCCACGACCTTGCCGGCCTCGGCAATCGCCCGCATCACGCCCACTGCCACCATGTCCTGCCCGCAGACAAAAGCCGTGGGCGGATTGGGCAGCGCCAGCAGCGCACGTGCAGCGCGCAGCCCGCCCTCCTCCGTCATAGCTTCTTCCACGCACAGTGTCGGGTCGAGCGGGATGCCCGCCGCGCGCAGCGCGTCTTCATAGCCGAGGCGTTGGCAGTAGCTGAACATCAGGTACTCGGGCGGGTGCACCAGCGCAATCCGACGGTGACCCAGAGCGATGAAGCGCCCACAGCCATCCCGGCCCACCACGGTGGCGTCGATATCGACAAACGGAAAGTCCTGCGAGCTCTCGCTGCGGCCAAAGGCCACGAACGGGATGTCCCGTTCCACCAGATATTCGATCCGTTCATCGTGCCGGCGCGTACGGCCGAACAGCAGCGCATCCACGCGCTGCTTCTCCACCAGCCGCTTGAAAACGTCGATTTCCGTTTCCACGGTGCGGCCGGACGCGATGATCACCTGGTAGTTGGTGCCATCCAGCGCTTCGTCGATCCCCGACAGCATGTTCAGGAAGAACGGATGCGCGAACTGCGTCTGCGGCGCCGAGATCACAAAGCCAATCGTGTCCGACGACTGGCGGCGCAGGCGCCGGCCAGCCGGGTCCGGGCTGAATCCGAGTTCCGCCGCGGCCTTCAGCACGCGTTCGCGCGTGTCACGGCTGACGTCCGCCCGGCCGTTCATCGCCTTGGAGACCGTGCTGACCGACAGCTTCAGATGGGCGGCAAATTCCTTGATGTCCACTTGGGATTCCTGAGGTGCTTTGGACAACATTATCCCTCACCGCGCCGGGCTGCGCCTATCCGGACCGAAACCGTTTTCCGCAGGACCTTGCCCCACCTGCTTGACTTCCCCTGGTTCAAACACTACTCTTTCGAAAACGTTTTCGATGGCCCGATAAAACCCCGGCGAGGAGCACACCATGCACGACACTTCCCAAGACACCGAGCTTTCCATGATCCGCGAGACCGCCAGGCGCTTTGTCCGCCAGCGTCTGGTACCGCTCGAACAGCAGATCGAGACCGACGACGACGTCGAACTGGACCTGCTGGCGCAGCTGCGCGCCGAGGTGGCGGGGCTGGGCCTATACGGCTTCAACCTGCCCGAATCCATCGGCGGCCCCGGCCTCTCCGCCGCCGCCAAGGTCGTGGTGCTGGAGGAGCTGACCTATACATCGGTGCCGCTGAGCGAAGTCTTCGGCCACCTGCCGCTGCAGCTCACGCAGGCCAACGCCGCGCAGCGCGCCGGCTTCCTGCCCGATGTCCTGTCCGGCAAGAAAACCATCACCTACGCCCTGACTGAGCCGAACGCAGGCTCCGACCTGGGCGGCCTGAAGACCCGCGCGATCAAGGTGCCGGGCGGCTGGACGCTCACCGGCAGCAAGCACTTCATTTCCCATGCCGAAACCGCGGACTACATCATCGTCCTGGCGGTGACCAACCCGGCCGCCTCGCTGAAGGACCGCTTCGGCACCTTTATCGTCCGGCAGGGCAACCCCGGCGTGGTCGGCATGACGCGCTACAAGAAGATGGGCTGGCGCGGCTACCACCTCAACGGCTTCACGCTCGAGGACTGCTTCGTCCCGGACGAGGACGTGCTCGGCGCGCCCAACGCCGGCTTCCTCGGCATGATGCAGTCGATCAACCAGGACCGCCTGCTCTCCGCCAGCCGCTCGCTCGGCCTGGCCGCGCGGGGCCAGGCCATGGCTTGCGAATACGCCAACGAGCGCAAGGCGTTCGGCAACGCCATCGGCCAGCACCAGGGCATCCAGTTCATGCTCGCCGACAACGATGTCGATATCGAAGCGGCGCGCCTGCTGATTGGCCGCGCGGCGGAACTGATCGAAGCCGGCGACCCGGCGGCGCGCATTGCCGCTTCCCGCGCCAAGCTGTTCGCCAGCGAAATGGGCTGCCGGGTGTCCGACCGTGTGCTCCAGATCTTCGGCGGCATGGGCTATATGTGCGAGCTGCCGGTCGAGCGCTTCTACCGCGACGCGCGGGCATTCCGCATTGGCGAAGGCACCTCCGAGATGCAGCGCCTGCAGATTGCTCGCGCCGCGCTGGCGCAGTGAGGGACGGATTCATGTATCAGCAAATCCTGACCGCCCATGATCCGCACCTGCCCGCCTTCTATCAGGCAGGCCAACCCGTTACCCGGGGCGAACTCCAGCAGGCGTCCCAGCGCGCTGCCAGCTTCCTGTGGGAGCGGGGCCTGCGCCGGGGCGACACGCTTGCCGTCTGGATTCCCGATGGCGCCGTCTGGCTGCAGTTGTTGTTTGGCGCGGCACAGCTGGGCGTGCTGGTGGTGCCCGTCAGCACCCGGCTGAAAACGGCCGAAGCGCTCCATGTGGTGAATACGGCACAGGCACGGATGTTGGTGGTGCCCACCCGCTTCCTGGATTTCGACTATATGGAAGCCGCCTCGGCCATCCAGCACGCCGTCGGCGCGCTGGAGCATGTGGTCAACGTGCCGGTGACCGGCGAGTTCATGTGGGACGCCTATCCCGCGCGCGCGGCAAGCCTCGGCGAGGGGCTGGACCCGTGGTGCACCTTCAGCACCTCGGGCACCACCGGCAAACCCAAGCTGGCCGTGCACACGCAGGCCGGCATCGTCACGCACGTGCTGAACGTGGCGGCGGCCACGGACATGCGGCCCGGCGACGCCACCCTCTGCGCCCTGCCCCTCTACGGCGTGATGGGCTTCGTCCTGGCGATCTCCTCGCTGGCAGCAGGCGCGGCCTGCGTGTTCCTGCCCGTGTTCAAGGCACAGGCCGCGGCCGAGGCCATGGAACGCCATGCAGTGACCCACTTCTACGGCTCCGACGCCATGCTCGACATGGTCCTCAGCGTGCCCGGCCACAGCTTCCGAAACTGGCGCCGGGGCGGCTTCGCCGAGTTCGCGGGGCTGGGCAGCCGCATCACCGACAAGGCGTGGGCCGACTGGCAGGTGCCACTCACCGCCATCTACGGGATGTCCGAATGCTTCGCGCTGGCCGCGCTGCGCGATAACAACGCGACTGGCGACGAACGCCGGCTGGCCGGAGGCCACCCGGTTGCGCCCGTGATTTCGTTTCGCATCGTCGATCCCGCGACCGGCGAAGTCGTCCCCGAAGGCGAACAGGGCGAATTGCAGCTGCGCGGCTACAACGTGACGGCCGGCTACCTCAACAACCCGACCGCCACGGCGGACGCCTTTACCGCCGATGGCTGGCTGCGCACAGGTGACCTCGCCCGGGCGCAGGGCCGCGCGTTCCAGTACCTGTCGCGCCTCAAGGACACGCTGCGCCTGCGCGGCTACCTCGTGGACCCGGCCGAGATCGAGGAATTCCTCGTCACGCATCCGGCGGTGGCGGCAGCGCAGGTGGTGGGCGTTCACCAGGAGGGCGAAGGCGATGTCGCGGTGGCCTTCATCCGCACCCGGACAGCAGACGTGAGCGAAGCGGCGCTGCTGGAGTTCTGCAAGCGCGGCATCGCGGGGTTCAAGCTGCCCCGGCGCATCGTGGCGTTGGACAGCTTCCCGCAGGTGGACGGCCCCAATGGGGTCAAGATTCTCAAGCACGTCCTGCGCGATCTCGCGAAGGGACACCTTCAACCCGCACCGAACCCCCAAGACAACACGAGGAAGACGCCATGAAACTCAAGGAAATCAAATCTGACATCGCCTGGGCCACGCCGAAACGCGTGGTAATCCATGGCCTCGACCTGTGCGATGACATCGTCGGCAAGCTCGACTTCGGCCAGATGGCCTTCCTGCAGATCTTCGGCCGGCTGCCGGCGGACGACAACGAGTTGCGCATGTTCAACGCGATGATGGTGATCCTGGTGGAGCACGGCATCACGCCGTCCTCGCTGGCCACCCGCATGACCTACTGCGGCGCGCCCGAGGCGGTGCAGGCTGCCGTGGCCGCCGGCCTGCTGGGGCTCGGCTCGGTGTTCGTCGGCTCGCTGGACAACGCCGCGCGCCTGCTGCAGGAATCGCTCGCGGGCAGGGACGTGAGCGATGACGTCGACATGAACGCGCTGGCCACCGACATCGTGGCGGGCTATCGCAGCCGGAAGGAGATCCTCCCGGGCATCGGCCATCCCTTCCACAAGCCCATCGACCCGCGCGCCCCGGCGCTGTTCAAGGTCGCCCAGGAAACCGGCTTCGATGGCCCGTACATCAAGCTGATGGTGGCGCTGGGCGAACAGGCGACGCAGCAGGCCAACCGGCCCCTCCCCGTCAACGTCACCGGCGCGATGGCCGCGGTGGCCTCGGAGATGGGCATTTCTTGGAAGATCTGCCGGGGCCTCGCCGTGGCCGCGCGCTCGGTCGGACTGGTCGGCCACATCCTCGAGGAAATGCGCCAGCCGATGGCGGAAACGCTCTACCTGCGCATCGAGCACGAAGCCAGCGCGCATCTGCGCCCCGCTGACGAAGCCTGACGACAGGGGCACACGCATGACCCGGGCCCCAGCCGTGCATGCCGGCGATTCGCTGTCCACCAGCGAATTGCTGCATCGCATCCGCGCGTGCGTGAAGGACGTCCGGCACGGCGCCCGGGGCGCGGACGACCGGGACCATGCGGTACAGCAGCGGCTGGACAGCCTGCTGCGCAATGCCATTGCCGCCCGGTCGATCTCGGAGATGGCTGTGGCGCTGGGCAGCGCAGCGGAACTGCGCATCTTTCCGGCCGAAGCCGATCTGGAGCGCTGCACCGAGGCCGTCAGAGCTTCCGGTGCGACCGTGCTGCGCGCGCTGATCTGGACCGTGCGGCACCGCCACGCCCGGCATCTCGAACAGCTCAGGCGGCGCCGCTAGCCCAGTCCGGTCAACGGTCGGAAAACATAAGCCCCCGCCACTCCAGGAGTCGCGGGGGCTTTCTTCTACCGGGGCCGGTATCGGCCCCGGTCATTCAATAAGGTCGATACAGTTCCAGCCGCTGGCCGCTGTGCATGTAGTCCGCCCGGTAGCCAGCTCGCAGCACGGGGTTAGCGAGGAAGGTGTCGAATAGGCCGTCGCGCAGATACTCGCGGCGGATATGCACGCCGGCCACCTGGCCCAGCACCAGCCAGTGGTCGGTGCCGTCGCCGTTCAGGTCCTTGATTTCGCGCACATCCAGCAGCTTGCATTCCAGTACGGCCGGAGACGCCGCCACGTGCGGCGCGCGGATGGCGCGCCCGGGCGCCGGCGCTACGCCACAGAGGCGGAATTCATCGACTTGGGGGTCCACCGGCTCGGAGGTGGCGTTCATCTTCTCGGCCAGCTCCCGGCTGACGAAGTTCCACGCGAACTCACGCGTCGCCTCGATATTGCGAACGCTGTCCTTGTAGCCCTCGCTGGAGAAGGCAATGATGTACGGGTCGGAACACATTGCCGCGCAGAAGCTGTATGGCGCGAGGTTGGGGGTGCCGGCGGCGGTCAGGCTCGAAATCCAGCCGATGATGCGCGGCGCGACAATCGCCTTGAATGGATCATGGGGCAGGCCGTGGCCGGCATCCGGGCGATAGAAATAGACGTCGTCTTCCATGGGGCAGTGGTGTGATTGAAGCAGAAATGCATTCGGCGGCGGCGGCCCCCTGACAGGGAGCCGCCGCCGCCGTCCTGGTGGGGGATTCAGTCCAACTGGGCGCCGGAGGCCTTGACCTTCTCCACCGCCAGCGCACGGTCCTTGACCAGCGCCTTGGCGTATTCCTGGGGCGAGTCCAGCACCGGGTCCAGCGCGTATTTCTCGAGATTGTCACTGCGGAATTGCGGGTTCATGACCACCTTCTTCACGTCAGCGTAGATCTTCTGGCGCAGCGCCTCCGGGGTGCCACCCGGGGCGAGCAGGCTGAACGGGAAGCTGGCGTCGAGCTTCGGATACCCCGCCTCAGCAAACGTCGGCACAGTTGGCAGGATCGAAGCCCGCTTGGCCCCGTTGATGCCCAGCGCCTTGACCTTGCCGCCCTGCGCGAACGGGCCGACCACTGACCCCGCGCCAATCGTCACCTGGATGGTGCCGCCCATCACGTCCTGCAGGGCCGGCGCGAGACCCTTGTACGGTACATGGACCATTTCCAGCCCGTTCTCCTTGGCGAACCACGCCAGCGCGAGGTGGGTGGTATTGCCAATGCCCGCCGAGCCGTAGCTCACCTGGCCGGGATGCGCCTTCACATAGGCCACGAAGCTGCGCAGGTCCGTCACCGGCAGCGACGGCGAGACGGCGATTGCCATATTGGCCATGGCCACCCGCGTGATCGGCGCCAGTTCCTTGATCGGGTCATACGGAAGCTTCTTGAACACGTACAGATTCAAGGTGGCGGCGGCATCGGTGGCCAGCAGCAGGGTGTAGCCATCGCCCGGCGACTTGGCCACCGCCGCCGCGCCAATGACCTCATTGCCGCCCGGCCGGTTGTCCACCACCACCGGCTGGCCCCAAAGCGTGGCGAGCTGCGCCGAGAGTGCGCGCGCCAGATTGTCGACCGGGCCGCCTGCGGCATAAGGCACTACCAGCCTGACCGGCTTGTGCGGCCAGTCGGCCGTCTGTGCACCGGCACTGCCCGCGCAGCACACGGTCAGGATCGAAAAGAAGAGCTTCAAGCGTTTCATGGTCATCCCCAAGGTGCTGGATCGAACCCGCAAGCCTAAACATAACCCGCTAGCCCGGTCCCGCTGTTTCGAAAACGTTTTCGGTACAGTAGGCCCAGCCTCTTAGGGAGTCAACATCGATCTAGACGTTATCAGGGAAAATACGGGGGCGTTGGATCGATAACGATTTCGAAGTGACGCACTCTTGCCGCCATGGCTAGCCCTCGTTGGCCGGCGCATCGCCGGCAGGGTCTTCCAGTTTCAGCAGGATCTTGCGCAGGCTTTTCGCCACCGAAGCGCGCTCCGTGGCGGACAGGCAATCCAGCAGCTGGTTGGCTTCCTTGAAGTGCGCGGTGAGCACCGCGTCCGCCAGTTCCAGCCCCTGCTGGGTCAGCACCACCAGCGTGCCTCGCCGGTCGTGGGGATCGGGCTCTCGCCGCACCAGACCGCGCTTTTCGACCCGGTCGATCCGCATGGTCATGGCGCCCGACGACAGCAGCAGCGCCCGCGACAGCGCGCTGGGGTTCAGCGCAAAAGGCGGCCCGGTGCGCCGCAGCGTAGCGATCATGTCGAACATGTCCCAGGTGATGCCATGCGGCGCCAGCCACCGCTCGGATGCCTTCATCGCCAGATCGCGAATCCGCAGGATGCGGCCCAGCACCAGCACGTGGTCCGTGACGAGATCAGGCCGCACGCGCGACCACTCTTCATCGAAGCTGTCTATCAAATCGTGTTTATCCATATAAGAAATTGTCTCAGTCGCATTCTAGCTTTGCGTAAAGTATCTTTATCTCAAGATACTAAATCTCGGGCTAACCCTACAAGGATACAAGGAGACTTCGATGACGACACGCTTTCGGCTGCTGGTTTTCCTGTTGACCGGGCTGGCACTGGCCCAGCCGCCCACCGCGATGGCGCAAACGCCGGCCAGGACTAAGGTGCGCGTGGCGTCCGTGGTCTCGGCAGCCTGGCTGCCGCTGTGGATTGCCAAGGACAAGGGCATGTTCACAGCCCATGGGCTGGACGTGGACATCACCACCGTGCAGAACGTCTCCACCGTGGTCGGCGCGCTCGGCCGGCAGTTCGAGGTCTCCGGATGCACGCCCATCGACATCATCAAGGCACGGCTGCGCAAGCTCGATGTCGTGGGCATCGCGGGCAATACGCAGGAGCTGACGGCGAACCAGCAGATGCAGCTGGTGACCCGCGCCGACGGCCCGATCCAGAATCTGGCCGATCTTAAGGGGCAGGTCGTGGCCACGCCCTCGCTCAACGGGGTGATCCACATTGCCACGCTCAATGCGCTGCGGCAGCGCGGCGTGGACCCCAAGGCCGTCCGCTTCCAGGAGATGGCTTTCGCCAATATGGGCGACCAGCTGGCGGCGGGGCGCGTGGCGGCGGCGGAGATCGTCGAACCCTACGCCTCGGCGTCGATGAAGGTGGGCGTGCGTACCCTTGGCAACCCCATGCTCGGCGTGGCCGACCCGGTGATCCTGACCTGCTGGATGGCGAATGGCCAGTGGGCCCGTGACCACCGGGCCGCCGTGACGGCCTGGCGCGCCGCGCTCAACGACGCCATCCAGTACATCCAGAAGAACGACCAGGCGTCGCGCGCGGTGCTGGCCAAGTGGACCCGCCTGCCTGATGCGGTTGCGGGCTCGGTCCGCCTGCCGGCCTACACCACCCGCCTCGGCGATGCCGAGATTGACACCTGGATCCAGACCTCATTCGCCGTCGGCGCCATCCACGAGAAAGTGAGCGCCGCCGGCGCCAGCCTCAACTAGTTCACGACCTATGAACGCATCGGTATTTTGCTGTGAGCAGGCGGAAGTCAGACTGACGTCGGCCAGTGGGGAGAAGATGATTCTCCAGGGCATCGACCTGAACATCGGCCGGGGCGAGTTCCTCTGCATGGTGGGCGCGGCTCCGGCACGGGCAAGACCACCCTGCTGCGCGCGCTCGGCGGGTTCTGCGCGCCGACCGGCGGCGCCGTCCTATATGAAGGCGCGGCCTTCAGCGGTCCGCCGGCGGGCGTGGTGACGGTGTTCCAAGACTATGGCAACGCGCTGCTGCCGTGGCGGACGGTGCGCGGCAACGTGGCCCTCGGCATCGAGGAACAGGTCTCAGGCGCGGCACTGGACGACCGCATCGACGCCGCGCTGGCCATGGTCGGCCTGCAGCAGGCGGCCCGGGAGTATCCCGCCAAGCTGTCCGGCGGCATGCAGCAGCGACTGCAAATCGCCCGCGCACTGGCGCTGCAGCCCAAGGTATTGCTCATGGACGAGCCATTCGGCGCGCTGGACGCCATGACCAAGGCCAAGCTCCAGGACCAGCTTCGGCACATTCAGGCCAGCACTGGCACCACCATCGTCTTCATCACGCACGATGTGGACGAGGCAGTCTATCTGGGCGACCGCGTCATCCTGCTCGCCGGCTCGCCGGGGCGGATTGCCTCGGAGCTGCGTTCTGCGCTGCCCGCCACGCGCGACCAGATTTCGACCAAGGAGATGCCCGAGTACCTCCACGCGCGTCATGAGCTGCTGGAGCGCCTGCACGGAGCGGCCCGATGACGCCCCGCCTGCGGCAAACGCGCCAATGGCTGCTCCCGGCGGCCCTCCTCGTGGCCTGGCAACTCGCGGCCACGGCCCAGGAGGGGCCCAGCATCCTGCCCTCGCCCGTGGAGATCGGCCAGACCCTGCTAGAGACGCTGGTCAGTGGCCGGCTGCCGGCCGATGCGCTGCATACCTTTGCCGCGGCCATCGCCAGCTGGGTGATCTGCCTGCTGATCGGCATCCCGCTCGGCATGGCGCTCGGCAGCGCCGAGCGGCTGCGCGTTGCCCTGTCGCTCTTTATCGAGCTATTGCGGCCCCTGCCGGCCGTGGCGCTGATTCCGCTCGCCATCCTCGTGTTCGGCTTCTCCTGGCAGACCGAGATCACCGTCACGGTGTTCGCCAGCGTGTGGCCGCTGATCCTAGCCAGCCGGTCCGGCATCGAACGGATGCATCCGCGCATCCTCGAGGTGGTCAGCACGCTTCACCTGCGTCGCTGGCATGCGCTGCGCTGCGTGATCACGCCCGCTGCGTTCCGCCAGATCCTCGTGGGCGCCAAGCTCAGCTTCAGCCTATGCCTGGTGGTCAGCGTGGTCGCCGAGATGGTTGGCAACCCGGCTGGACTGGGATGGGGGCTGGTCAGCGCCCAGGAGGCCATGCGCGCCAGCGAGACATTTGCCTATCTCTTCGCCATTGGCATTCTCGGCGTCTGCGCGAACTGCGCGCTGGACTTCGCCGTCAAGCATCTGTTTCCTGGACTGGCCCAGGGCAACTGAAAGGACTGTGCTCATGAACAAGATGTCCCGTGGGCTGCTCAGCCTTGCCACGCCCATCGCCCTGCTCGGCGTCTGGGGGGCGCTGGGCGACCCTGCCTCGCCGGTGGCGCCGCCCCCGCAGACGTGGCTGACGCAGGCGGCCGTCATGCTGGCGGCGGGTGACCTGCAACTGGCGGTCCTCGCCACGCTGAAGACCGTGCTGCTCGCCACGCTGGTTGCCGGCATCGCCGGCACGGTGATGGGCGCCACGCTGGGCGCGCGCCGTGCCATCTCCGACACGGTGGCGCCCACGCTCGAATTCCTGCGCTCGATTCCGCCGCCGACCATCGTCCCAGTGGCGATGCTGCTGATCGGCGCCGGCACCGGGCTGGATATCTCGGTAGTCGCGCTAGCTACGGTCTGGCCGGTGATGCTCAATGTCCTGCAGGCAACGCGATCGATCCATCCCACACTGATCAGTACGGGCCACACGCTCAGGCTCTCGCCGTGGAGCCGGACGAGGAATATCTACGTGCCGTGCATCCTGCCCGGCGTGATTGCCGGACTGCGCGTGGCGGCGCCGCTGGCGATCATCGTCGCCCTGCTGGTCGAGATGCTGGCCACGCGACCGGGCATCGGCCGCCTGCTGCTCACCGCCCAGCGGGACTTCGATGCCCCCGGCGTGTTTGCCCTGCTGCTCACCGTCGGCCTGATCGGCGTGGGCGTGAACGGCGCGTTTGAGTGGCTGGAGCGATCCGCCGCCAAACGCCTGCCTAACGCCATGCGCTGAGCCCTCTCTCTTATCAACGGAATTCTTGAGATGTCCATCGACTTTCAGATCATCGACCACGCCATCGCCCACATCATCATTGACCGCCCCGAGCGCCACAACGCGCTCGACGTCGAACACGACCGGGCGCTGGCCGGCGCCTGGAAGCGCTTCAACGACGACCCGCAACTCAAAGTCGCCGTCCTCTCCGCGCGGGGCGGTCGCGCCTTCTGCACGGGGGCCGATATTGGCAACTATCTCACCTATCGGCGCGAACTCGCCGAGAGCGACGCGCCCACATCCATCATCAGCTTTGCCGGCCTGACCGGCGCCGGGGACGTGGTCAAGCCGACGATTGCAGCTATCGACGGCATCTGCGTGGCCGGCGGGCTGGAGCTGGCGCTGGCCTGCGACATCCGCCTCGCCACGCCGGAATCGACTTTCGCTTTGCCGGAGGTCCGGCTGGGGATTCTTCCCGGCGGTGGTGGCACCCAGCGGCTGGCAAAGGTGGCGGGGATGGGTGTAGCCATGCGGATGATCCTGACCGGCGACACCTTCGATGCCAGCTTCGCCCTGAACCACGGGCTGGTGACCGAACTGGTGCCGAAGGCGGGACTGGAGGCAGCCGCGCTCAAGATCGCGCGGCAGATCGCCGGAAACGGTCCGCTGGCGGTCACTGCAGCGCGCCGTGCCGTGCTAGCCAGCCATGACCTGACGCTGGAAGCCGGGCTTTTCGAGGAATCGGCCTTGCAGCGGCAACTGCTGTGCAGCCGGGACGCCCGTGAGGGCGCCACGGCATTCGTCGAACGGCGGCCAGCCGCCTATATGGGAAGCTGACGCCGGCCCGTGGGACTCCGGCGCGACATCACTCGTGCCGGAGCTTCTCCACCGTGTCCGGGCTGACCGCTGGCGCGCCGTTGTTCCAACTGGCGCGGATGAAGGTCAAGACCTCGGCGATATCGCGGTCGCTCAGGATGGCGGCGTACTTGGGCATCGGGTACGGCGCCGGAATGCCGCGGATCACGAGATCCGGCGTGCCGTGCAGCGTCACGTTGATCAGCGACGACGCATCGCGCTCCAGCACGTTCGGGTTGCCAGCCAGCGGCGCGAGCATGGGCGCGACCCCGCGCCCATCCGCCCCATGGCACTGCATGCAGTACGTGGCGTAGAGCCGCGCGCCGGCATTGGCGGACGGATGCTGCAAGGCCACCTTGGTCATCCGCGCGTCATAGGCGTACGGCGGGGCGCCGTTGCCACCCTGCGCCGGCAGCGATTTCAGGTAGGCAGCCATCGCCGCAACATCGCCATCGGTCGTCGCCTGCGTGCTATTGTTGATGACCTCGGACATCGGCCCGAACGCGGTCGCATGCCGGTTCGCCCCATCCTTCAGGAACGTGGCGATATCAGCCGCGCTCCAGCGCCCCAACCCCACGTTGTGCTCGCCGGTCAGGTTCGAGGCGTACCAGCCATCGAGCAGCGCGCCGGCAAGGAACGCCTTGCCACCCTCGTCCAGCGCCTTCTCCTGGAAGCCGACGCCACGCGGCGTGTGGCAGGAGCCGCAATGCCCCAGCCCCTGCACCAGATAGGCGCCGCGGTTCCACGCGGCGCCCTGGCCGGGCCTTTCCTTATAGACGGCCTTTTCGAGGAAGACGAGGTTCCAGAGCTTGAGCGGCCAGCGCATATTCATCGGCCAGCGGATGTCGGACGCCCGGTTGGCCTGCCGCACCGCCGGCACACCATGCATGAAATACGCGTAGAGCGCGGTCAGGTCGGCATCGTTGACCTTGGCGTAGGACGGATACGGCATGGCCGGATACAGGTTGTGGCCGTCCTTCGCCACGCCTTCGCGCATGGCACGGTTGAACGCCGCCTGCGTATAGCCGCCGATGCCGGTGGCCGGATCGGGCGTGATATTGGTGGTGTAGATGCGGCCCAGCGGCGTCGTCATCGGCAGCCCGCCCGCGAAGGGCTTGCCGCCCGGCGCCGAGTGGCAGGCCACGCAGTCGCCGAGCCTGGCCAGATACTCGCCGCGCGCGACCAGCGCCTGGTCCACCGCCGTGGCGGCCTGTGCGGGCGCCGCCCCGAACGCCAGCAGCGCGGTGCCGAGCAGCGCACCCGTGGATTTCAGCTTGTTCATCGTTTCTGTGCTCACGTGCGCGCCTTCAGTTGATCGCCCACCGGCAGGGTGTGCAGCCGCCGGCCCGTGGCCGCGTGGATGGCGTTGGCCAGCGCGGGCTGGAGCGCGGACGTTCCCGGCTCGCCGATGCCGCCCGGCGCCTCGCTGCTCTTGACGATATGGACGTCGATCTCCGGTGTCTCGTTGATGCGCAGCATCCGGTAGTCGTTGAAGTTGCTCTGCTCGACGCGGCCCGCCCGGATCGTGATCTGGCTGTAGAGCGCCGCCGTCAGGCCAAAGATGATGCCGCCCTGCATCTGCGCCTCGATCGTGTCCGGGTTGACCGCCATGCCGCAGTCGACCACGCAGGTGACGCGGTTCACGCGCACCTCGCCGTTCTGCACGGTCACATCGACGACCATCGCGAAAAAGCTGTCGAACGCATGCATCACGGAGACGCCGCTGCCCCGGCCATTGCCCTGGGACACGCCCGGCTTCCATCCGGAGGCCCGCACCGCCTCGTTCAGCACATACAACGCGCGCGGGGACTTGCGCAGCAGATCCCGCCGGTACGCCACCGGGTCCACCTTGGCGGCTTGCGCCAGCATGTCGATAAAGCTCTCGACCACAAAGGCGCCGCGCGTCGGCCCGACGCCGCGCCAGAAGGCCGTTGGCACGTCCCGCGGCTCCTGGCGCACGTAGTCAACCAGCTGGTTGGGCAGGTCGTAGGGCAATTCCGCCGCCACCGCCACGGCATCGGGATCGACGCCATTCGGCATCATCGCGGCCGGCGCGTAGCGGGCCATGATCGAGGAGCCGACAATGCGGTGCTGCCAGGCCAGCGGCTTGCCGCTGTCGTCCAGCCCGGCGGAAATCCGGTCGTAGTAGTACGGGCGGTACATGTCGTGCTGGATGTCTTCCTCGCGCGTCCACACCACCTTCACCGGCACGCGCAGTTGCCGGGCGATCTTCACGGCCTGCGTGACCATGTCGATTTCCAGCCGCCGGCCGAAGCCGCCGCCGAGCAGGTAGTTGTGCACGGTGATCTTGCCGGGCGGCAGTCCGGTGACCCTGGCGGCCGCATCGACCACGCGCCCGGGCACCTGCGTGCCGGTCCAGACTTCGCAGCCATCCGGGCGCACATGCACGGTGCAGTTCACCGGCTCCATGGTCGCGTGCGCGAGGAACGGCTGCTGAAAGACCGCATCGATGCGCGTGCGGGCCTTGGCGAATGCCTTGTCGACATCGCCTTCCCGGCGCGCCACGGCGCCGCTGCGGCGCGAGGCCTTGACGAGGTCGGCGACGATCGTCTCCGTCGATACCTTGGCGTCCGGCCCTTCGTTCCAGCGAATCACCAGCGCCTGCAGCCCGCGCTTTGCCGCCCAGGTGTGGGCGCCGATCACGGCCACACCGTTGTCGAAGCGGACCACCTGCTGCACCCCGGGCATCTTGCGGGCGTGCGTGTCATCGACGCTGGCCAGCGTGCCGCCGAACACCGGGCACGTGGCAATCGCCGCATAGACCATGCCCGGCAGCCGCACGTCCAGGCCGAACATGGCGGTGCCGTCGACCTTCTCCGGGGAGTCGAGCCGCTTCACCCGCGTGCCGATCAGCCGGAAATCCTTCGGCGCCTTGAGCCGGACGTCCTGCGGCGGCGGCAGCTTCGCCGCGTCGTCTACCAGCTCGCCATAGCCGATGCTGCGGCGGCTGGGCGGATGCGTTACCCGGCCCGCCTGCGCGATACAGGTCGATGGATCGACCTTCCAGCGCCGCGCGGCAGCCGTGACGAGTAGCGTCCGCGCGCTGGCGCCGGCCTTGCGCATCGGCTCCCACGCGTAGCGGATCGAGGTCGAGGCGCCGGTCAGTTGCTCGCCCAGCAGCGGGTCGTTGAACAGCTTGCCATCGGGCGGCGCATGGACGAGCGTGATGCGCTCCAGCGGCACTTCCAGCTCCTCCGCCAACAGCATGGGAATCGACGTATAGACGCCCTGCCCCATCTCCACCTTCGGCATGATCAGCGTGACCTGCCCGCTGCGCGCGATCTGGATGAACGCGTTGGGCGCGAACACGCCCGGCTGCGGCGTCTCCACGCCATCCCCGCCGATGACCGACCGGCGCCCTTCGCCCTGGCTGCGCGCCGGCACGCTGAAGCCGAACAGCAGGCCACCGCCGCCGGCAGCGCCGACCATCGCGGCGAACTTGAGGAAGCCTCGGCGCGAGACGTCCGTCTCCTGTGCATCGCCATGCATGTCAGGCTTCCTTCGCGGCCTGCCTGACGGCGGCGCGGATGCGGTTGTACGTGCCGCAGCGGCAGATATTGCCTGCCATCGCGGCATCGATATCGGCGTCGCTCGGCTTCGGATTGCTGGCGATCAGCGCCGCCGCCGACATCACCTGGCCCGACTGGCAGTAGCCGCACTGCACGACATCGAGCGCGCGCCACGCGGCCTGCACGCGCTGGCCGGCCGGCGTCGCGCTAACGCCCTCGATCGTGGTGATCTTGCGCTCGCCAACGGCCGAGACCGGCATCACGCAGGCCCGCACCGCCACGCCATCGAGGTGGACGGTGCACGCGCCGCACTGGGCGATGCCGCAGCCGAACTTGGTGCCCGTCAGGCCGACGAGGTCACGAATCGCCCACAGCAGGGGCATGTCGGGCGGCGCATCGATCGTGTGCTGCCGGCCGTTGATATCCAGTCTTACCATGTGTGCCGCTCCGGTTTAGGGGGGATGCGCCAGCGCTCAGGGGCTGAGCGCGAAGCGCTGCGTGCCGTCCACCGGCGCGAGCCAGTACGGCGCGCGATCGGTATAGATCTCAAGGCCGGGCGGCTGGATGCCGGCCAGGCTGTCCAGCGTGCCTGCCTTCACCAGCACCACGCCGGGCATCGTCGACACCCGGGTGAGGATGGGCGACCCGCAACTACCGCAGAAATGGCGATACGAGGGATGCCCGCTGTCGCCCCGGTCCTCGAACACCCTGGTCTCGCCGTGCTGCGTGAAGTTGGCCTCCTTCACGAAGAGGTTGAACGAGAACAGGCTGGCGCTCTGTTTCTGGCAGTGCCGGCAATGGCAGATGGCCGCCGTCTCCGGCTCGCCCTTCATCACGTAACGCACGGCTCCGCACAGGCAGCCGCCTTGTCTTTCCTTCATGATTGGGATTCCCTGTTGATAGGTTGGATCAGTGTGACGGGTCTGGCGTCAGCACGATCTTGAAGCGGGCCTTTCCGCTCTTCATGCGTTCGTAGGCTTCCGCCGCGCGGGACAGCGGGTACTGCTCGATCATCGGCCGCACGCCGGACAGCGCGCTGAAGGCCAGCGTCTCCTGCGATTGCGCGGCCGTGCCCGATGGCCAGCCTTCCACGGCATTGCGGCGCATGATGAACTGCGTGGCCGAGACGGCGATGGGCTCCTCGGTCCAGCCGAGCATGACCATCCTGCCGTTCATGCCCAGCCCGCCGAGCGCGCCGCTCATCGCCTTGCCGCTGTTCGCGGTCGCCAGGATCACGCGCGCGCCACCGAGCGCCTGCAGCGCTTCGGCAACATCCTGCGTGGCGGCGTCGATGTAGTGATGCGCGCCGAGGTCGCGCACCAGCGTCGCCTTGTCCTGCCCCAGCGCGATGGCTACGGTGACGAAGCCCATCTGCCGCGCGAACTGCACGCCGATATGGCCGAGGCCGCCCACGCCCAGGATGGCCACCACGTCCCCGGCGCGCGCACCGCTGTGGCGCAGCGCGTTGAAGGTAGTCAGGCCCGCGCAGAGCAGCGGCGCGGCATCGACGTCCGCAAGCGCGTCCGGCATGCGGGCGAGCGCCTCCTGCGGCGCCACCATGTACTCCGCATATCCACCGTCGTAGCTGATGCCAGGCACGCGCAGGTTGTCACAGCGCACGAAGTCGCCATGCCGGCAGTTGTCACAGTGCCCGCAGTGGCCACCGTGCCAGCCCACGCCCACCCGCTGCCCGGGCTGCCAGCCTTGCACGCCAGCGCCGATCTCGTCGATCACGCCCGCAATCTCATGGCCCGGCACACGCGGATACTGGATCCCCGGCCACGAGCCATCCAGCGTATGCGAGTCGCTGTGACAGATGCCACAGGCCTGCACCTTGATCCGCACATGCCCCGCGGGCGGCTCCGGGATCTCGCGATCCACCAGCTCCAGCGGGCCGCCTGCCTGCGCCACCTGCACCGCGCGCATGGTTCGCATCATTGGCTCCCGGCGGCGTCGGCGATGCGGATCAGCTTGCGGTTGAGGAACTCGCCAATGCCCTGTTCGGACAGTTCACGGCCAAAGCCCGAGTTCTTGACGCCACCGAACGGCAGGCCCGGGGAGTCGACGAAGCACGAGTTGATGTAGACCATGCCCGACTCGATGCGGGACGCCACCTGCTTCGCATGCTCGATATCGGCGTCGAAGACAAAGGCGCCCAGGCCGTACTTGGAGTCGTTGGCCAGGGCGATAGCCGCTTCCTCGCTATCCACCACATAGAAGGACAGCACGGGGCCGAAGGCTTCCTGTTGATACAGCGGATTGTCTTCGGCGATGTCAGTGATGATGGTCGGCTCGAGGTAGAAGCCGGGGCGGTCCACCCGCTTGCCACCGTAGACGATCGTCGCGCCGGCAGCCTTGGCGTCCTCGATCTGCTTGAGCAGCCCTTCCAGCGCGCGTTCGCTGACGAGGGGGCCGAGCAACGTGGTCTCGTCCGTGGGGTCGCCCACCTTGATGGCGGCAAACCGCTCCTTCAGCGCCGCCAGCATCTGGGCGCCCCGAGTCTTGCCCACCACGATCACGCGCTTGATATTGACGCAGCCCTGCCCCGAGTTGAACGTGCGGCCCATCACGCACTGTTCCACCGCGTGATCGAGCGGCGCGCCCTCCAGGATCAGCGCCGGATCGCTGCCGCCCAGCTCCAGGATCACCTTCTTGAGATTGCGTCCGGCCCGCTCGCCCACGGACGTGCCCGCCCGCTCGCTGCCGGTAAGCGCCACGCCGCGCACGCGGAAATCGTCGATCAGGCTGGCGATCTGGTCGATGCTGCAAAACAGGTTCGTGTACACGCCCTCCGGCGCGCCGGCTTCCTCGAACAGCCGCGCGAAGGCGAGCGCGCACTGCGGCACGTTCTCGGCATGCTTCATCAACACCACGTTGCCGGCGATCAATTGCGGCGCGGCCACGCGCACCAGCTGGTAGTAAGGGAAATTCCAGGGCTCAATCGCCAGGATCACGCCGATGGGCTCGGCCACCACCGTGGCGCCGGGCTCGCCGGGCAATGCCTGCGCCGCGAGCAGCCGTTCGCCATGCTCGGCGTAGTAATCCAGGATGTCCGCGACAAGATCGATCTCCATATAGCCAAAGCGGACCACTTTGCCCATTTCCAGGGTCGGATACTTCGCGTATTCATCGCGCTTCTCGCGCAGGATCTGGGCCGCCCGGCCCACGATGCGGGCCCGCTCGGCCACGGAACGGAACTTCCAGTCCTCGCGATAGCGCTTTTCCGCGGTGTCCAGCGCCGCGAAGACTTGCGCATCGGTTTGCAGCGGAAATTCCTTCACGAATTCGCCCGTGGCCGGATTGACTGTACGAAAGCTCATGGTCTGACTCCTGTTGAGAGTTTCGAAAATGAATCGAAAACGATTTCGATAAAAATAGTACCACAGCCGATAAATTTCAACCTGCTACCACATTGTCTGATGGACAACGTCCCGAAAACGGTTTCACACCCTGCCCAGGACCCAATTCCGGAACGAAAAAAAGGGCCGACAGCGTCACCGCTGCCGGCCCTCCCAACCAGACCCTGGTCAGTCCTGCTGCTACTTATTCATCACTTTTTTGTCGCATCTGCCAGCTTGGCTTCCGCATCGCGCAGCGCGGTGCGCAGGCCCTCTTCCACCACCGGGTGGTAGAACGGCATGGCCAGCATCTGGGCGATGGTCAGGCCCTGCTGGTACGACCACGCCAGCAGGTGGGCGATGTTCTCGGCACGCGGGCCCATCCACTCAGCACCAAGGAAGCGGCCCGTGGCAATGTCCGCATAGACGTGCATCAGGCCCTTGTTCTTCAGCATCACGCGGCTGCGGCCCTGATCCTCGAAGCTGACCTCGCCGGTGACGAAGCTGCCCGGCTCCAGGCTGGCGAAAGTGTTGCCGACGATGGCCAGTTGCGGATCGGAGAACACCACGGCCAGCATGGCGCGGCGGGCCAGCGGGCGCACGTCGGGCCAGCGCGCGGCGTTGTCGCCGGCGACCTTGCCTTCGTCGGCGGCCTCGTGCAACAGCGGCAGCACGTTGTTGGCGTCGCCGGCAATAAACACCGGCGCGGTACCGCACTGGAGCGTAAGCGGGTCGAAGACCGGCACGCCGCGCGCATCGAGCGCCAGCCCGGCATTCTCTATCGCCAGGTTGTCGACGTTGGGGCGGCGGCCCGTGGCTGCCAGCACGTAGGCAAAGCGCTCGGTCACGGGCTGGCCATCGGCATCCTCGAACGTGATCACCGCTTCGTCACCCTCGCGGCGCATGTCGGTCACGTGGGCGTCGGGCTGCAGCGAGAATTCCTGGTTGAACGCCTGCGCGGCATAGGCGCGGATGGCCGGATCGGTGAACGGGCCGACTGAGCCGCCCATGCCAAACACGCGCACCCGCACGCCCAGCCGGGACAGCGCCTGGCCCAGTTCGAGCCCGATCACGCCGGGGCCGAACACCGCCACGCTGGCGGGCAGGTCGTCCCAGGCGAACACATCGTCATTGACGATCAGCCGGTCGCCAAACACCTGGAACGACGGCGGCACGGCCGGACGCGAACCCGTGGCAATCACCACGCGGCTGGCGCGCACCGTGGTGTGGTCGTCGATCTCCAGCACCGTGTTGTCGATGAAGCGTGCGTGGCCGATCAGGCGGTCCGCCGCCGGAATGTTCTCGGTCCCGCGCACCACAAAGCCAACGAAGCGGTCACGTTCGCTACGGACGCGGGCCATGACCTCGCGGCCATCGACGCGCACCGAGCCATCCACATGCACGCCGAATGCGCTGGTGTGGCGCGCCTCGTGGGCGGCCTCGGCGGCGGCGATCAGCAGTTTCGACGGCATGCATCCCACGCGGGCACAGGTGGTGCCGTAGGCGCCGCCTTCGATGATCACGGCGCGTTTGCCAGCCGCGATGGCGGCCCGGTAGGCCGCGAGGCCAGCGGTGCCTGCGCCAATCACGGCTACGTCGGTCTGGATGGTCGTCTTCATGATGCGATTCCTGGTAATGAGCGGTTTGCTGCTTTTTTTCTCAATCAGCGGACGGCATGACACCGGCGCCAAGCTGGGCGCCCGATGTCATCGGATCCGACGACTGTCGTGCTTCGGGAAATGTCCCCCCCGGACACCGGCGGGAAGCCGGGCCAGGGGAGGCGTGGGGGGATGCGCTTAGCGCGTCAGGTACTGCTCGAGCGCTTCGGCGCCGCCGATCAGCTTGCCGTTGATGAACACCTGCGGGGCGGTCATGTTGCCGGACACCGCGCCCAGCACCTTGCCGCGCACCTTGTTTTCCAGCGGCACGTCGATGTACTCGAAACCGTTGTCCGACAGCAGCTGCTTGGCCTTGGCACAGAACGAGCAGCCGACCTTCGAGAACACCACGACCTGGTCCGGGCCCTTCGCGTTCGGGGCGATGTGGTTCAGCATCGTGTCGGCGTCCGAGACCTTGAACGGGTCGCCCGGCTCTTCCGGCTCGATGAACATCTTGGTCACGACGCCGTCCTTGACCAGCATCGAATAGCGCCAGCTGCGCTTGCCAAAGCCCAGGTCGGCCTTGTCCACCAGCATGCCCATGCCGTCGGTGAACTCACCGTTGCCGTCGGGGATCATGGTGATGTTCTGCGACTCCTGGTCCTTGGACCACTCGTTCATCACGAAGGTATCGTTCACGGACACGCACAGGATGTCGTCCACGCCATGCTTGGCGAACACCGACGCCAGTTCGTTGTAGCGCGGCAGGTGGGTCGACGAGCAGGTCGGCGTGAAGGCGCCGGGCAGCGAGAAGACCACGACGGTCTTGCCGTCGAACAGTTCGGCCGTGGTCACGTTCTTCCATTCATTGTTCTCACGTACACGGAAGGTGACTTGGGGAACGCGTTGGCCTTCGCGGGATTGCAGCATTGGTAAGACTCCTCTGGGTTGGATTGGCGCCACGTGTCGTAGCGATGGGATGGATTCTGACGATCGCCATGTGATTTGTACAATTCATCGTTCCTACCTCGGCGATTGATACAATCTATTATCAATCGGCGTTTTCCGATTGCTTTTCTCTATCGCACGGAATTTCCAAGGCTGCCCGGTTGACGTGAAATGTTGTAAAGAAGCGGGCCGCCGGGCTGCACGGCAGTTAGCATCCGGGCTTGTAAAGGCGGGTATGCCGCTTTTTGTGATGCATTTTTTGTTGCCCGATGTACGACTTCATTTGCCCCGCACTGGTTACACGCGTATTTCCCACGCTACCGCCGCAAGGCGGACGTGGCGACATTCACGTGACGGAAACGATGCGCGTGGATGATGGCCTGGAGGTCGTCGGCATCGGCTTCGCCGACTTGCGCTATGTGATGTTCTTTGCCGATGTCCCCGAGGACTTGGCGGATGAGCCGGCAGGCCAGGCGGCCCGCTTCGTCACGGTGGTGCGCGTGGAGGCCGACCACGGCACGATGTTCCTGCCGGACTTCTGGCGCCTGCCCTGCCCGCACATGGTCTGGCAGTTCTCGGAGGCCCTGCTGCAGGCGATGCGCCACCATGTGGACGCCCACCCGTCGGTGCAGCAGTACGTCTGCGTGGCGCAGACCCGAAAGATGGATTTTTTGTGCGAACGCGTGATCCGGCAATTCACGCGCACGGCAGGCAGCGCGCAATTCCGCTGCGTGACGCGGCCGGACGCTGACAGGACAATCAGCAGCACAATCGGGAAGGAAGGACGCTATGGCTTTGCACGTCACGAATCATGTTCGGCCTGAGGCGCTCGCGCAGCAGAAACGCCTGATGTCCGGCATCCTGGCCCGGGTGGCCCAGGCCACGGCGGCGCCCACGTTCGCGCTGTCGCCGCGCCCGCTGTTCCAAGCGACCTTGCGCCTGCCGCCGCCCGCCACGCAAGGGCCGGGCTAGCCGCGTCCCCTTCCGAGAATATCTTTCAGAGGCGCTGCTTGCAGATGCCGAGCTGCTGCGCCATCAGGACGAGATCGGCGAACGTACGCGCACGCATCTTGCGCATGGCCTGCCCGCGATGAATCTTGACCGTGACCTCGCTGATACCGATCTGGCTCGCGATCTGCTTGTTGAGCAGGCCGGACACGGCCAGCGTCATGACCTCGGTCTCGCGCGGCGTCAGCGCCTCGTAGCTGGCGCGCAGCGTCGCCGCCTGCCGCAGTTCCAGGCGGCGTGCACGATCCTTGTCGAGCGCGGCAGACACCGCGTCGAGCAAATCCTGGTCGCGAATCGGCTTGGCCATGAAGTCCTCGGCGCCAGCCTTCATCGCCGCCACGGTCATCGCAATGTCGCCGTAGCCGGTCATGAAGATGATGGGGATGTTGACGCCCATCTGGGCCAGCCGGGTCTGGAGGTCGAGCCCGCTCGGCCCGCGCAGCCGCACATCGAGCACGAGGCAGCACGGCACGTCGGGAATGGTGAACTCGAGCAGTTCGGCGGCCGAGGCGAACAGCGCCACCTCCATGCCCACCGAGCGGAACAGGTTGCCCAGGCCCGCGCGCAGCATCGCGTCGTCGTCGACAACCAGCACCAGCGCATTGTCGCGCGTGCTGTCGTCAGCGGGCTCCAGGCTATTCGATGTCACGTTTTCTCTCCCTGTCCGCGGGGGTGGTCCCGGGTATCTGCTGCGAATTATATCGAGGACAGCGAGATGCCCCGCCGGCCACCACGGACGCAGCGCCCCGCATTTCAACATAGTCAGCGCGGACATGCCATTCATACCATCGGGTTAGTTGGCCAAACGCGGCGCAGGCGCCACCATGTCATCCGCAAACACGACTGGCCGCGCGTGGCGGGTTTCCTGCCGCCCGGTGTCGACCGCCGCTTAGCCGATCGCACGAGAAACTAATACGATCGAACAGTAGCTGTCAGCGGGACAGGCGCTTAGTCTTCCGCCGGGCTGTTACCACCAGCATGCCCCAATCCCTTGCCAATGTTTCCTGGAGCAATACCATGTCCAATCCGAAGCTCGAAGTCCTGACCCCGCAAAACAGCCAGCTCATCATCATCGACCACCAGCCGCAGATGGCCTTCGGCGTCCAGTCGATGGACCGCCAGGCGCTGAAGAACAACGTCGTGGGTCTGGCCAAGGCGGCCAAGATCTTCAACGTGCCGACCACCATCACGACGGTGGAAAGCGAGTCGTTCTCGGGCTTCACGTACCCGGAGATCCTGGACGTGTTCCCGAACCAGAAGACGCTCGAGCGCACCTCGATGAACTCGTGGGACGACCAGAAGGTGCGTGACGCCCTGGCCGCCAACGGCCGCAAGAAGGTGGTCGTGGCCGGTCTCTGGACCGAAGTCTGCAACACCACCTTCGCGCTGTGCGCGATGCTGGAAGGCGACTACGAGATCTACATGGTCGCCGATGCCTCGGGCGGCACCTCGAAGGAAGCCCACGACTACGCCATGCAGCGCATGGTGCAGGCCGGCGTGGTGCCGGTGACCTGGCAGCAGGTGCTGCTGGAGTGGCAGCGCGACTGGGCCCACCGCGACTCCTATGACGCCGTGATGAAGCTCGTCAAGGAGCACTCGGGCGCCTACGGCATGGGCGTGGACTACGCCTACACGATGGTCCACAAGGCCGCCCAGCGCACCGCCACGCCGCACGAGTCCGTGGCGCCGGTCGCCGCACGCTGATGTCCGCCGCCCCGCTGCCGCCCGCGGGAGCGGGGCGCTCCTCCGTCGCATCCTTCACATTCCTCGCCAGAACCGTCATGCAACCCCAAGAACAAATCGAAGCGCTCAATCCCTCGCGTCGCAAGCTGCTGGTCTCGGGCGCCGGCACCGTCGGCGTGGCCGCCGTCGCCGCGCTGTCCGCCACCACCCAGGCCAATGCAGCCGGCAAGCCGCAGGCTGGCGCCACCCATCACACTGCAGGAGGCAACACCATGAGCACCATCACCACCAAGGACGGCACGCAGATCTTCTACAAGGACTGGGGCTCGGGTCGCCCGGTCGTGTTCTCGCACGGCTGGCCGCTCAACGCGGACGCCTGGGACGCGCAAATGCTGTTCCTGGTGCAGAAGGGCTTCCGCGTGATCGCTCATGACCGTCGCGGCCATGGCCGCTCGGGCCAGCCGTCGCAGGGCAACAACATGGACACCTACGCCGATGATCTCGCCGCGCTGCTCGACGCGCTCGACATCAAGGGCGCCACGCTGGTCGGCCACTCCACCGGTGGCGGCGAAGTCACGCACTACATCGGCCGCCACGGCACCAAGCGCGTCGCCAAGGCCGTGCTGATCGGCGCCGTGCCGCCTATCATGGTCAAGACCGCCAACAACCCCAACGGCCTGCCGATGGACGTGTTCGATGGCATCCGCAAGGGCGTGACGGATAACCGCTCGCAGTTCTACAAGGACCTGGCCGTGCCGTTCTTCGGCTTCAACCGTCCGGGCGCCAAGGTCTCGCAAGGCACCATCGACGCCTTCTGGGCGCAGGGCATGGCCGGCGGCATCCTGGGCCAGTATGCGTGCATCAAGGAATTCTCGGAGGTGGACTACACCAACGACCTGAAGAAGATCGACGTGCCGACGCTGGTCATGCACGGCGACGACGACCAGATCGTGCCGATCGACAACGCCGGCAAGCTGTCCGCCAAGATCGTGAAGAACGCCACACTGAAGGTCTACCCCGGCGCGCCGCACGGCATGTGCGTGACCCACGCCGACCAGATCAACGCCGACCTGCTCGCCTTCCTCAACACCTGATCCCAGCCGCACCATGTCAGTTACCCGCCGGCATTTCATTGCCTCGGCTGCCGCACTCGGTGCGGCGGCTTCTTCGGAGCTCTTCGCCATGACATCCGCCACGCCAGACCTCATCCTTGTCAACGGCAAGTTCGCCACGCTCGACCGCGCCAACCCCCAGGCCGATGCCGTCGCCATCCAGAATGGCCGCTTCGTCGGCGTGGGCACGCGCCAGGACATCATGAAACTGGCCGGCACGCAGACGAAGATCGTCGACCTGAACGGCCGGCGGGCCATTCCCGGGCTGATCGACAGCCACATGCACATCATCCGGGGTGGCCTGAACTACAACATGGAACTGCGCTGGGACGGCGTGCGCTCGCTGGCAGACGCCATGCGCATGCTCAAGGACCAGGTCGCCCGTACCCCGGCTCCGCAATGGGTGCGCGTGGTGGGGGGCTTCACCGAGCACCAGTTCGCCGAGAAACGCCTGCCCACCATCGAGGAACTGAACGCCGCCGCGCCGGACACCCCGGTCTTCATCCTCCACCTATACGACCGCGCCATCCTCAACGGCGCCGCGCTGCGTGCGGTGGGCTACAACAAGGACACCCCGAATCCCCCGGGCGGCGAGATCGTGCACGACAAGGCTGGCAACCCCACGGGCCTGCTGCTGGCCAAGCCCAACGCTACCATCCTGTACGCCACGCTGGCCAAGGGCCCGAAGCTGCCGCCGGAGTACCAGAAGAACTCCACGCGCCACTTCATGCGCGAAGTGAACCGGCTCGGCGTGACCGGCGTGATCGACGCCGGCGGCGGCTACCAGAACTATCCCGATGACTACAACATCATCGAGGAACTGCATAAGGAAGGCCAGCTCACGGTGCGGCTGGCCTATAACCTGTTCACGCAGAAGCCCAAGGAAGAACTGAGCGACTTCAAGACCTGGACCTCGACCGTCAAGCCGGGCCAGGGCGATGACCTCTACCGCCACAATGGCGCCGGCGAGATGCTGGTCTACACCGCGGCCGACTTCGAGGACTTCCGCGTCGAGCGGCCCGACATGCCCCCGTCGATGGAAGGCGACCTCGAGCCCGTGATCCGCCTGCTGGCCGAGAAGCGCTGGCCGTGGCGCCTGCACGCCACCTACAACGAGACCATCACGCGCGCGCTGGATGTCTACGAGAAAGTGGCCAAGGACATCCCGTTCGACGGCCTGAACTGGTTCTTCGACCACGCCGAGACCATCACCGATCGCAATATCGACCGCATCGCGGCATTGGGCGGCGGCATCGCCGTGCAGCACCGCATGGCCTACCAGGGCGAGTACTTCGTCGAACGCTACGGTGCCAAGGCCGCCGAGGCCACGCCGCCGATCAAGCGGATGCTCGAAAAAGGCGTCAAGGTGGGCGCCGGCACCGATGCCACGCGCGTGGCGTCCTACAACCCGTGGGTCTCGCTGTACTGGCTGACCACGGGCAAGACCGTGGGCGGCATGGCGATGTACCCGCAGGCCAACCTGCTCGACCGCGAAACCGCGCTGCGCCTCTGGACCGAGGCCAACACGTGGTTCTCGTCGGAAGTCGGCAAGAAGGGCCAGATCAAGGTGGGCCAGCTGGCCGACGTGGCCGTGCTGTCGCAGGACTACTTCAGCGTGCCGGGCGACGACATCCAGGACATCACCTCGGTGATGACGATCCTGGGCGGCAAGGTGGTCTACGGCGACAGCGAGTTCAACAAGCTCTCGCCCGAGATTCCGCCAGCCATGCCGGACTGGTCGCCGGCCCGCCACGGCAGCCAGTACCAGCCGCGCCCGCAAGCGAAGGCTCTCGCGCTGGCCACCGCCTGCGGCTGCGCCAGCTCCTGCGGCGTGCACGGCCACGCGCACGCCAAGGCGTGGACGTCGAGCGTGCCGACGGCTGACGAAAGCTCGTTCTGGGGCGCGCTGGGCTGCTCGTGCTGGGCGTTCTGATGCCCCTGTTCCTTGATTGCTGACCGGAGACCGGCCATGGCTGATACCACTTCCTCGATGAGATCGGCCACGGCCGGCTCGGGCATCCTGCCGCGCTGGGTGCGCTGGGTCGCCCTACTGCTGCTCTGCGGCGCCTATATCCAGGGCGGCCTCGTCAAGCTGTTCGACTTCCCCGGCGCGGTGGCCGAGATGGAGCACTTCGGCCTCACGCCGGCCGTGCCCATGGCCGTCGCCACGATCGTGCTGGAGCTGGGCGCCGCCGCGCTGATTCTGCTCGGCCGCTGGCGCTGGCTGGGCGCGCTGGCGCTGGCCGTGTTCACGGTCGCCGCCACGTTCATGGCCAACCGCTTCTGGAGCGCGCCGCCCGAAGCCCGCTTCATGCTCGCCAACGCCTTCTTCGAGCATCTGGGCCTGGCCGGGGCCTTCGTGCTCGTGGCGTGGGAAGACCTCCGCAGACACTGATTCCATGGCCGATTCCCGCTCCTCCTCCACCACTGCCGCCAGCCCTGCCGGCGGCACCTTCGCACCGCTCGCCCAGAGCACGTTCGCCGTGCTCTGGGCCGCCACCATTCTCGGCAACATCGGCAGCTTTATGCGCGACGTGGCCAGCGCATGGCTGGCCACGGACCTGTCTTCCTCCCCCGCCGCCGTGGCCACGATCCAGGCCGCCGCCACGCTGCCCGTGTTCCTGCTGGCCATTCCGGCCGGCGTGCTGTCGGACATCCTCGACCGGCGCCGCTTCCTGATCGTCATCCAGTTCGGCATGGCGGCGGTCAGCGGCACGCTGATGCTGCTCGCCTGGAATCAGGCGCTAACCATCGAGATCCTGATCGCGATGGCCTTCGCCGGCGGCATCGGCGCGGCCATGATGGGGCCCACCTGGCAGTCGATCGTGCCGGAACTGGTGCCGATGCAGGAGCTGAAGCGCGCCGTGGCGCTCAACGCGCTGGGCGTGAACATCGCGCGCGCCATCGGGCCTGCTGCCGGCGGCCTGCTGCTGGCCGCGTTCGGCGCGGCCACCACCTACGGGCTGGACCTGCTCAGCTATATCTTCGTGATTGCCGCGCTGCTCTGGTGGAAGCGCCCCGAGCGCGCCACCGACCCGCTGCGCGAGCATTTCTTCGGCGCCTTCCGCGCCGGCCTGCGCTTCACGCGCGCCCACAGCCAACTCCACGTAGTACTGGCGCGCGCCGCCGTCCATTTCGCGTTCGGCAGCAGCATCTGGGCGCTGCTGCCGCTGGTCGCCAAGCAGTTGCTGCACGGGGGCGCCAGCCTCTACGGCGTGCTGCTGGGCGGCGTGGGCGCAGGCGCCATCCTCGGCGCGCTGATCATGCCCACGTTGCAACGCCGGCTCGATGCCGATGGCATGGTGCTGCTCTCAGCCCTGGTCACGGCGGGGGTCATGGCGGTGCTGTCCTTCGCACCGCCGGTCTGGATCGCGCTGCCGCTGCTGTTGCTGCTCGGCGCGGCGTGGATCTCGGCGCTGACCACGCTCGGCGGCGTGGCGCAGGCGATTCTGCCGAACTGGGTGCGTGGGCGTGCGCTGGCGGTCTACCAGATGGTATTCAACGGGGCGATGGCAGGCGGCAGCCTGCTGTGGGGCTTCGTGGCGCAGGAGACCGGCACGCCGCGCGCGCTGCTGATCGCGGCAGCCGGGCTGGTCGTGGCCGCGCTGCTCCTGCACCGCCTGCGCCTGCCGCAGGGCGAGGAAGACCTCGTCCCGGCACGGCACTGGCCCCAGCCGGAGATGGCGGGCGAGGTCGCTCATGACCGTGGCCCGGTCATGATCCTGATCGAATACTGCGTCACCGCCGCGGACCGTGATGCCTTCCTGCGCGCCGTGCACAAGCTCTCCGACGAGCGCCTGCGGGACGGCGCATTCAACTGGGGCGTGATGGAAGACCCGGCCGACCCCGAACTCCTGACCGAATGGTTCCTGGTCGAATCCTGGGCCGAACACATGCGCCAGCACGAGCGCGTGCACCACGCCGACGCCGACCTCCAGCGCGATGTCACGCGCTACCACACCGGCGCCACGCCGCCCCGCGTGCGCCACCTGCTGGGCGTTGGCCTGCCCCCGGGCAAGCCGGCTGTCTGACCCCTCCCATTTATATCGAGACCATCATGAAGCTCTATCTCGTCTCCCTGGGCGCCGGCATTCTCGTCGGCATCATCTACGCGCTGATGCAGGTGCGCTCCCCGGCGCCGCCCGTGGTGGCACTGATCGGCCTGCTGGGCATGCTGATCGGCGAGCAGGTCGTGCCGCCGATCAAGCGCATGCTGGCCGGCGAGCCGGTCACCGCCGCGTGGTTCCACAGCGAATGCGTGCCGAAGATCACCGGCGCGCCGCCCAGCACGCTGACCGCAGCCAACAAGGCCGAGGCCGCCAACCCCAACGAGAGCCAGCGCTGACCCCATGCCGTACCGACGTCTTGTATCGCCGCGCGTCGCCGCGCTGGGGTTGGGGTTGGGACTGTGCGTGGCCGGCGGGCCTGCCGCAGCGCAGAGTTCCGTGACCATCTACGGCCGCCTCAACACGGCCATCGAATATAGCCGCGCCAGCACGGCCACCGACGGCACCGCGCTGGGCAGCGTGGTGCGGCAGACCAACTACCGCTCCGTGTTCGGCCTGCGCGGCGAGGAAGGTCTCGGCGGCAGCCTGAAGGCGCTGTGGCAGATCGAGAGCAACCTGTCGCTCGATACCGGCCAGGGCCAGATCGCCAGCCGCAACTCGCGCGTCGGCCTCCAGGGCGACTACGGCCTGCTGTTCATGGGGCACTGGCAGACGCCCTATACCGAGTCGACGGCGGCCTACGACCCGTACTACCCGACCACCGCCGGCTACATGGCGCTGATCGGCAACGGCTCCACGTCCTCGTCGGACAACGTGCAGGACACCAGTTCGTTCGATCGCCGCCAGAAGAACATCGTGCAATATCGCTCGCCGCAGTTCGGTGGCGTAAGCGTCTGGCTGGGCTGGGGGCTGCCGGAGGAGAAGACCACCGTGGCGCGCAATCCGGCGCTGTACTCGGCGGCGGCGGTCTACGAGCGCGGCCCGCTGAACGCCACCCTGGCCTACGAGGTGCACCAGCACTACCAGGCCGCCGGCCGCAACGACGACGCCATCAAGGTCGGCGTGGCCTACCAGCTGTTCGCCGGCACGCGCGTCTCCGCCATCTACGAGCACCTGCACTACCGCACCGACACCGGCGACCTCCAGCGCAACGGCTACTATGCCTCGCTGGTGCAGCAGCTCGGCCCCGGCAGCGTGCGGATCGGCTTCGCCTATGCCGCCAATGGCACGGGCTCGTCCACGGACACCGTCGGCTTTTTCCGGAGCGGCTCCGGCACGGGCGCCACGCAGGTGACGGTTGGCTACGACTACCCGCTCTCCAAGCGCACGGCCCTGTTCGCCTGGTATAGCCGGATCAACAACCGCCCGAACGCGGTCTACGACTTCGCCATCAACGAGCTTGGCGTCAGCGCGGGGGCCGATCCGCAGACCTTTGCCCTGGGCATGCGCCACTATTTCTGAAGCGCTGCAAGACATACCTAGGTATGAGTCCGCCGGCGCGGTCCGGCGCGGCTGCCGTGTGGGACGGGCGCCGACAATACCACCGTATGATATGGGCCGCGCCCGCCTGGCAGTATGCTGTGAGCAAGCGATGGGGGCCCCGAATCGGCCCCGTCATCGCTCCGGACTACTCAAGGAATCCCGTGTGACTGCCACCCCGGTGATCGCCATCGTCGACGACGACGCGTCGGTCCGACACGCCCTGGGACGGCTCGTGCGCTCGTTCGACCTCGCCGTCGCGCTGTACGGCAGCGGCGAGGAACTGCTGCAATCGGCCGCCCTCGATACGGTTTCCTGCCTGATAACCGACGTACAGATGCCCGAGATGAACGGGTTCGAGCTGTGCGAGGCCCTGCGGGCGCGCGACCTGCACATGCCTGTGATCTTCATGACCGCGTTCGCACAGGCGGGCTACGAAGCCCGCGCCGTGGCCGCCTGCGCGGCATGCTTCCTGCACAAGCCTTTCCTCGACACGGCTATCATTGCGTGCATCGAGCGCGCGCTGGCGCCCGCCCCGGAAGATCCCGGCGCCTAGCGCGGCGCAACGCCCCACCCCCGCCCGGTTGTCCGCACCAGCCCCACCGGTGTGGCGGCCAGCAATAGACGCCTCACGATGACGCTGTACGACACAAGCCAGGCCGCCGCAGTATCGCTGGACGAGTACGCCCTCACGCCGCTCTGCCACAACGGCATCGTCGCGCTCTCGCGCGGCTTCCACGTCGAGGATGGCAGCACCCTGCTGGTGGCGCACGCGGCGTCGGTACTCACCGAGGGCGAGGCCGTGCGCCGGTTCCACAATGAATTCGGTCTCGTCGCCCTGCTGCAACCGGCCTGGGCGATGGTGCCGCGCGCCTGCGTGCAGTACCAGGGCGGCGTGGCACTGGTGTACGAGGACACCGGCGCGGTGCCGCTGGCGAACTTGCCGCCCGCGCCGCTGCCGGTGACACGGCTGCTGTCCGTTGCCGAGAGTGCCAGCCAGGCCCTGCGTGCCGCGCACGAGGCTGGGCTGATCCACAAGGCGATCATGCCGTCGGCCCTGCTCGTCGACGCGCACGGCCGGTGCCGGCTCACGCGCTTCGGGCTGGCCGCCGCGCAGCAGTGTGACATCGCCGACGCGCTGGCGCCCCACACGCTGGCCGGGAGCGAGGGGCTGGCCTATATGTCGCCCGAGCACACCGGCCGCACCCGCAACGGGCTGGACGCGCGCAGCGACCTCTATTCGCTCGGCGTGGTGCTCTACCGCCTGGCCACGGGCCAGCTACCGTTCGCCGCGCGCGATCCGGCCGACGCCAACGAGTGGATCCACGCCCACGTGGCCAGCGAACGGCTGCCGCCCCATCGGCTGGCGGCCGGCGTGCCGGAAGCGCTGTCGCTGCTGATCATGAAGCTGCTCGACAAGCGCCCGAGCCGGCGCTACCAGTCCGCGGCGGGGCTGGAAGCGGATATCCGGCGTTGCCGGGCCGCGTGGAGCACGCTCGGCCGCATCGACGTCTTCGAACTGGGCCGCCGCGACCAGCCCGCCGAACTCGAACTGCCGGACCGGCTCCACGCCCGCGACGCCGAGCTGCGCGAACTCGCCGAAGCCTACGCGCACGTCGCCCTCACGGGCCAGCATGCGCTGGTGACGGTAAGCGGGCCGTCCGGCATCGGCAAGTCCGCCCTGATGCGGGCGTTTGTCGATGGCCTGCGCCAGCAGCAGGTCTGCTGCGCGGTGGGCAAGGCCGACCAGTTCCGGCACGAGACCCCCTACGCGGCTATCGCGGAAGCCTTCCACGGGCTGGTCATCGACATCCTCGGCCAGCCCGAGGAGCGCGTGCGCCACTGGCAGGCGCGCGCCAGCCACAGCCTGGGCCCGTATGCGCGCACCGCCGTGGGCATCGCGCCCGCGCTCGCGGCGCTGACCGGCCCGCTGCCCGCCCCGCCGAGGGGGAGCGGCGCCGATACGGCCGTGCATTTCGATCTGGCGATGCGCAACCTCGTCGGCACGTTCGGGCTGCCGGAGCGTCCGCTGGTGCTGGTGATCGAGGATTTCCAGTGGCTCGACCCATCTTCCCGGCAGCTACTGGCGCGCCTGCTGGACTGCGCCACGCCGCTGCCGCTGCTGCTCGTGGGCAGCACGCGAGCGGCGGGCGATGCGCTGGGTCAATCAGACGGTCGATCGGTAGATCCCCCACAAGATCGCCCGCAGGACCACCATCTCGCGCTGCAACCACTCGACGTGGAGGCTGTCGGCACGCTGCTGGCCGAAACGCTGCGCGCCCGCCGCCGCGACCTCCAGCCGCTGGCGGGGCTGGTCCACGCCAAGACCTTCGGCAACCCGTTCTTCGTCGGCCAGTTCATCAAGACCATGGTCGATGACCGGCTCGTCACCTACTCGCCCGACGAGGGCAGCTGGCAGTACGACTTCCAGCGCATTGCGCAGCACGCCTACACCGACAACGTCGCCGACATGGTGCTCCAGCGCCTGGAGCGGCTGCCGCCGCGCACGCGCCAACTGCTCGGCGGCATGGCGTGCCTGGGCCGGCAGTCGGACGTGGCGCTGGTCTGCGCCGCGTTCGAGGTGGAGGAAGGGGCGCTGCACGCCCTGCTGGCCCCGGCGCGCGCCGCCGACGCCATCGGCCTGCAGGAGCCCCACTACGTGTTCTCGCACGACCGCGTGCAGGAGGCCGCCCACGCGCTGCTGACGCCCGAGGAGCGCGACCGCGTGCACCTGCGCGTAGGCCGGCTGCTGCGCGATGCCTCCGATACGGCCGAAGGCACCCTGCGCGACGACACCCTGTTCCGCGCCACCGAGATGCTGGCGCAGGTGGTAGAGCTGATCACCGATGCCGACGAGGCCATCCAGTCCGCGCGGCTGAGCCTGGCCGCCGCCACGCGCGCACGCCGCGCCATCGCCTATCCGGCCGCGCTGGACGCCGTCACCGCCGGCCTCGCCTTCGTGCGCACCGCGCGTGTGCAAGGCCATGCCGGTGCCGGCGAGGTGGAATTCGCGCTGCTGCGCGAGCGCTGCGCGTGCCTGCTCCAGCAAGGCCGGCTGCCGGAGGCGCTGACGCTGGCCGAAACGCTGCTCGATGCGGACGCGCCCGCCCGCCAGCTTGCCGAGGTCTACCGGCTCAAGACCGAACTGCATACCCGGCGCTCGGAGAACGCGCTGGCGGTGGAAACGGCCATCCGGGGGCTGCGGATGTTCGGCATTTCGCTGTCCGCGCATCCATCGGCAGCGGACGCCGACGCCGCCTACCGGGCCATCGCGGCGCGGCTGGATCGCCCTGGACTCAAGGCGCTGGCGCACCTTCCGCAGATGTCGGAGCCCGATGTGAAGGCGGCCATGGCGCTGCTGGCCGCGCTCTCCGTGCCCGCCAGTTTCGTCGACGAGCACCTGGTGTTCCTGGAGCTGTGCGAGATGATGTGGCTGACGCTCGCGCACGGCATCAGCGGCCCGTCCACCGCTGCGCTGGGCTGGCTCGGCGTGCTGGTCTGCCACCGCTTCGCGGCCTACGAGGACGGCTTCCGCTACGGCGAGATGGCGCGGGAACTGGTCACGCGGCATGGCTACGTCGCGTATGAAGCCCGCACGCTGCTGCCGCTCGACCAGCTCAGCGTGTGGACGCAGCCGCTGGGCTACTCGACCGACTGCGCCCGGGCGGGCTTCGCGGCCGGCGTCGCCAACGGCGACGTGACCACGGCGTGTTTCCTCTGCTGCCATCTGGTGAGCAACCGGCTCGCACGCGGCGACACGCTCGACGAGGTTTCCGCCGAAATCACCAGCGGACTCAACTTCGTGCGGCAGACCGGCTTCCTCGACGTGGAAGCCATCCTGCTGCTGCAACAGCGCTTTGTCGACGGGCTGCGCGAAGCCGAATTCCCGCTCGGCGCCGACGCGCCCACCGCGCTCGACGGCCACGACCTCGCCCGCACGCCGGCGCGGGAGCGCATGTCCACGCTGGAGTTCTGGTACTGGCTCTATCGCGCCACGCTGCAATACCTGGCTGGCAGGCACGCCGAAGCCGCCGCGAGCCTGGAGACGGCCGGGACGCTCGCGTGGTCCGCGCCGGCCCATATCCATCAGGTCGATTTCCATCTCTATCGCGCGCTGACGCTGGCCGCCAGCACGCCCGACGCGGCGGCGCGCGCCACGCTTACCGAGGACGCCAGCAAGCTGCGCCGCTGGGCCGACGCCAATCCGATCACCTTCACCGACAAGGCGCTGCTCGTGGAAGGGGAGCTGGCGCGGCTCGATGGCGACGGACTGGGAGCGATGACGCGCTACGAGCAGGCCATCGCCCATGCCACGGCGCACGGCTTCGTGCACACGGCCGCGCTGGCGCACGAACGCGCCGGCCACTATTGCATGGCGGCCGGCCTGACCACCGCCGCACGCGGCCACCTGCGCGCGGCGCATGACCGCTATCGGCAATGGGGCGCGACGGGCAAGGCTCGCCACATGGCCGCCACCTACCCGCAATTGTTCGATGCGGCGCGTGGCCCGGCCTATGTGCTCGCCAACGGCAAGCGCATCCGCGACGTGGAAAGCGTGATCCGCGCCTCGCGCGCGCTGACCGACGAGATCCGGCTCGACAAGCTGGTGGACACGCTGATGACCATCACGCTCGAATACGCCGCCGCGCAGCGTGGGCTGCTGATCCGCCTCCAGGGCAAGGCGCCGATCATCGAGGCGCGCGCCCACACCTCGCCCGCCGGTATCCGCGTGCAGCTGGCGCAGGGCGCCCCCGCCGCCGATGACCTGCCGATGTCGATGTTCCACACCGTCATCCGCACCGGCCGACCGGTGATGGTGGGCCACGCGACCGGCACCAACCCGTTCGGGCTCGACCCCTACTTCGCGGCCCACACGCAGTGCGCGGCCATCTGCATCCCGATGTCGCGGCACAACACGCTGATTGGCGCGCTGTACCTCGAAAATCGCCTGCTCGGCGACGGCTTCACGCCCGAGCAGACCGAGGTGCTCGAACTGATCGCCTCGCAGGCCGCTATTTCGCTGCGCACGGCACGGCTCTACGAAGACCTGCTGGCCGAGAACGACCGCCGGCAGCAGGTGGAACGCGCGCTGCGTGCGAGCCAGGCCTCGCTGAGCATGGGCGAGAGCGTCAGCCACACCGGTAGCTGGCGCTGGGACCTGCGGCTGCAAGCGATCTCTTGCTCCGATGAGATGCGCCGCATCTTCGAACTCGACACGGCGCGCGCCCACTTCGCGCTGGAGGATTTCGGCGCCCGGATGCATCCCGACGACCGCGCCGCCGCGCTGCACACCATCATCCAGTGCGTGTCCGACAAGGTGCCCATCCACCTGGAGTACCGCATCGTGCGCGGCGACGGCGCGGTCCGCCATGTGGAAGGCATTGGCAAGCCGCTGGTGACGGACGGCGAGATACTCGAGTACGTCGGCACGGTCACGGACGTGACCACGCGCCGCCATGCCGACGACGCGCTGCGCAACGCGCAGGCCGACCTCGCGCGGGTGGCGCGTGCCACCACGGTGGGCCAGCTCACGGCCTCCATCGCTCACGAGATCAACCAGCCGCTGATGTCCATCGTCTCGAATGCCGGCGCAAGCCTGCGCTGGCTGGCGCGCAGCAAGCCCGAGATCGAGTACGCGCGCGAGGGCCTCCAGGCCATCGCCAGCGAGGGGCAGCGCGCCGGCGACATGATCCGCAGCCTGCAGGGGCTTACGCGCAACGCCGCGCCCGTGCTGGCCGAGGTGGACATGCACGAGTCCATCCGCCATATCCTCGCCATCTCGCGCAGCGAGATCGAACGCCGGCAGGTGTCCGTGCAACTGGCGCTGCATGCCGACGCCTTCTGCGTGTTCGGTGACGGCGTGCAGCTCCAGCAGGTGCTGCTGAACCTCGTGGTCAATGCCGTGGAGGCGATGGGCGACATCACCAACCGCGCCCGCCTGCTGACGATGGGCACGCGCATCACCGGCGACAACATGCTGGAAGTCAGCGTTTCGGACACCGGGGCGGGGCTCGACGAGGGCGCCATCGACCAGGTGTTCGAACCGTTCTACACGACCAAGGAGAACGGCATGGGCATGGGGCTGGCCATCTGCCGCTCCATCGTCGAAGCCCACAAGGGCCGGCTCCGCGCCACGGCGCGCACGCCGCACGGCACCGAGTTCTCGTTCACGCTGCCGCTGTGTTGGCCGCTGGGCGGGTGAGGGACCGGAGCGCAAGCCGCCGCACATTCCAGACATTCCATACCCGGGGATAGTCGTCACAAACCGATGCACAGGCGCCCCCATGCGCGGGGACGAGTGTGCTGGCGGCGGGACACGCCTAAGCTGGAGACCTGCCGGATGCCGGCCTGATCCCCGGAGAGATGCATGTCCCGAATCGCCTTCCCCTTCACGCTTCCTCTTGCGCAGCATGCCGGCTGACGCGGTACCGCTGGAGGCGCTCCCCGAGCTGTCCCGGGCGCGCGTGCAGTGGCTGGGCCTCGCGCTGGGCTGCGCAACGGGCGTGGACTTCGTCGCCACGTCGATGCTCGCCACCGGGACGCTCCACATCCGCGCCGGCATCTACGCCACGCCCGACGACTTCCTGTGGTGCCTGACCGCGTATGCCGGTGCGGCCATCGTCGCCAACCTGCTGACGCGGCGCCTCGCCGACGATCTCAGCTACCGCGGCTTCACGCTGCTCGGCCTCGTCATCGCCTTCGTCGGCTGCCTGCTGTGCGCCGCGTCGTCCAACGTCGTGGAGCTGTCCGCGGCACTGGCGGTGCAGGGGCTGGGCGCCGGCGGGCTGTTCTCGGCGTCGCGCGTGTTGATCCAGCTGATTGCCACGCCGGCGGAGCGCCCACGGCTGCTGACGGGCTTCGTGATTGGCACGATTGGCCTGCCGGCGATTGCGCCCTGGCTGACCGCCACGCTGATGCTCGACACCGGCTGGCGCATGATCTTCCTCGTGCAGGCGCTGCTGGCCGCGCTGACGGCCCTGTTCGTGTTCTGCGTCTACCCGCACCGCGCCCGCCCGCCACGAACGCCGGACCTCGACGACGTGGCCGGCATGGACTGGCTCACCGTGCTGCTGGTCGGCGCCGGCGCGCTGGTGCTGGTGCATGGCCTGGCCTCGCTGCGGCTCTATGCCACCGGCGACTCCCTGCGCGTGGCCGCCGCGCCGCTGGCCGGTCTGGTCGTCGTCGTGCTCGCCTTCATCCGGCTGCACCGCGCGCCGGACGCCTGGCTCAGCCCGCGCCGCCTGAACGGCCGCCGCTACTTCACGGGGCTGGCCTATTACTCGATCTTTGCCTGCCTGAGTGGACTCTGGACCTTTACGGTCTCCAACGTGATGCAGCTCGGCCTCGGTTTCACGTTCGAGACCACCGGCATGGTGCTGACCCTGTCGGCGCTCGGCGGGCTGGTGGCCGGCGTCGCCTTCATGCTGATGGGATCGCGCCTGCCCGGCGCGCGGCGCTACCTGGCGCTCGGCTACGGCATGACGGCGGCGGCGGCGTGGCTGTTCGCCACGCGCCTGTCGGACGGGCTGCCCGTCTCCGCCGTCCTGCCAGCGCTGCTGCTGCAAAGCGTGGCGCTGCCGTTCACGCTGATCCTCGTCGCCAAACTCACCTTCATGGAGACCTCGCTCGAGGACTTCCCCCACGCCTACCAGTTCAAGAACATCCTCCGGCAGGTGGCGCTGATGGGCGGCACCGGACTGGCCGGGCAGTGGCTGCAGGCCGGGGAAGCCGTGGCGCGCACGCACCTCATTGGCCGTGTCACGCCCTACGGGCTGCCCGCCCCGCTCGACGCCACCGCGCTGGCCACGCTGTCGCAGTTAATCGACCAGCAGGCCGTGCTGGTGGCGTCGGCGAACATGCTGGCGGTGGTCGCCGTCATCTGCCTGGGCATCGCTGCCGTCGCCATCTGGCAGCGCGCGCTACGCTAGCGGCCTCTGGTTCGATACCACCTGGCCCTGCCCGGTCCGCGTACGCACGTCTACCGTCACGTACATCGACAACCCCACACGCAGCGGATGGGCGGCGAGTTCCGCCCGGTTCAGCGCGATGCGCACCGGCAACCGCTGCGGCGGCTTGATCCATTGGCAGATGGCGCCGTGGGCGGGTTGCGGCGTGAGCGCCGCACCGTTCCTTGCCGAGAATCCGGCCACCGTGCCGTGATAGCGCACCTTCGCGCCATATGCGTCGGCGTACAACGTCACCGGCTGGCCGGCGCGCAGCCGCGCAAGCTGGTGCTTCTTGAACCGCGCATCGACCCACACCGCGTCTGATGGCACGCCCCGCGTGTCCGGGGCAACGATCGCCACCACTGCGCCGGCAGCGCGCGGCGCGGCATCCACGATCTTGCCGGCCACATAAGCGTCATCCGTGGATTCGAAATGGCGCCCCTCGATCCACCAGTGCCCGACAACGGCGGCGAGGCCCGCCATCGCACAGGCAGCGGCGCACGCGGCGGCAAGCGGCCGTCCCGCCGATGAACGCGACTGGATATTCATGACAACTCCTTGAATACGGGAGCAGGACCCCCTCGGAGCGAATTGTTGGCACGCCGGTGCTGCGAGGATGGCGCGTCCGCCGGCTTTTTGTCGATTGGAACGCCGCTAGGGCGGGTGCCTATACCTTCGTGTCACACGCCGCAAACCTGTGGCCGATTGGCGGCATCCGGGCCCGCCCCTACGATGCGAAGACGCCTCCACCTCCCTGACGACCATGCATCCAACCTCCACCCCTCGCGCCGTGATCATCGGCGGCTCTCTCGGCGGCCTGTTCACGGCCCTCTGCCTGCGCGCCATCGGCTGGCACGTGGATGTGTTCGAACGCTCGCTCCAGGCGCTGGACAGCCGGGGCGGCGGCCTCGTCCTGCAGCCCGATGTGGCCGACGCACTCGGCTTTGCCGGCGTGCCGTTGCCCGAGGACTTCGGGGTGCCCTCGGGCGGCCGCATCTTCGTCACGCGTGACGGCGACGTGCGCCGCGTCTACATGCCGCAGACGCAGATCGCCTGGAACGGCCTGTACGGTCACATGCGGCAGGCGCTCGGCCCCCGCGCCGTGCATGCGGGCGAGACCTTCCTGGCGCTGCGCCAGCATGGCGCGCGCGTGACCGCCTGCTTCGCGTCGGGCCGCACGGAGACCGCCGACCTGCTCGTGGCGGCGGACGGGCCGCTCTCCACCGTGCGCGCGCAACTGCTGCCCGGCGCCGCACCGGCCTACGCCGGCTACGCGGCCTGGCGCGGCGTGCTGCCCGAGTCGGCCCTGCCAGACGCCACGCGCCAGCTCCTGCACAACAACTTCGCCTTCGAGGAAGGGCACGGCCACCAGTTGCTGACCTACCTGATTCCCGGCGAAAACGGCGAGACCGCCCCGGGGCAGCGCCGGCAGAACTGGGTCTGGTATCGCCCATTACCAAGCGGCCCGGCGCGCGACGCGGCGCTGCGGGACCGCGTGGGGCACCAGCACCTCCATTCGCTCCCGCCGGGCGTCATGCGCGACGGCGAGATCGATGGCCTGCGCCACGCGGCGGTGCGCGACCTCGCGCCGGACCTCGCCGCGCTGGTCACCGGCACGCCCGATCCCTTCCTGCAACTGATCCACGACTACGAGGCGCCACGCATGGTGTTCGGCCGCGTGGTGCTGACCGGCGACGCGGCCTTCGTCGCACGCCCCCATACCGGCGCCGGCGCGGGCAAGGCGGCCGGCAATGCGGTGGCGCTGGGCCGCGCGCTGCACGCCAACCGCGGTGGCATCGACACCGCGCTGTCCCAGTGGGAGCGCACGCAGCTGCCAGCTGGCGCGCAACTCGTGCGCTGGGGCATGGCACTGGGCACCCGCATCATGGGCCGGCACGACGCCGCCTGACCCCCGGCGCGGTCGACGCGGGCGATGGAGGCGCTGCTATCATGCGCATCCATCACAAGACCCGTACGAGAGACATCGATGAACCGCCTGCCTGCCGTGCCGACCTCCCCCCTGCGGGCCGCCTTGCTGGCTGCCTTGCTCGCCCCGCTGCTCGCCATGTCGATCCCCGGCGCGGCGCTGGCCGAGACGCTGGCCAAGCCCGCGCTGGACCATCTGGTCGCCAGCCAGTCGGCCAAGCCGCCGGCCAGCTTCAACGCCTTCCTGACCGCCGCCGTAAAGACCGAGCCGAAGCTGGCCCCGGCCGTGCGGGCCTACCGGGCGAAGAAGCCGCTCAAGGGCGACAATCTCGTCAACATCGGCCGGCTGCTCGGTGTCTATAACCGGCTCCACAACGAAACCGCCGTGCTGGACAGCATCACCGAGATGGTGGCAATCCGCACCGTGCGCGACGAAAAGGTGCCGCAGCACGAGAACCCCGCCATCATCGCGTTCGGCAAGGTGGTCGAACGCATGTCCCGGGACTTCGGCCTGACCTATCGCAACGTGGACAACCGCGTGTTCGAGGTGATCCTGCCCGGCACCGGCGCGGACACCTTCGGCATCCTCACGCACGCCGACGTAGTGCCCGTGGTGGCCGACGAATGGGTGCTCGACGATGGCACCAAGCTCGACCCGTTCAAGGTGACCCGCGTGGGCGACTACCTGTACGGGCGCGGCACCATTGACGACAAGGGTTCGATCGCGGCGGCAATGTACGCGATGAAGACCGTGCGCGAGAGCGGCGTGCCGCTGGCCCGCACGATCCGTCTGATGATCGAAACCACCGAGGAAACCGGCGGCGACGGCATGAAGTACTACCAGGCGCACACCACGCTGCCGGCGTACAACATCGTGCTGGACAGCAAGTACCCGGCGGTGGTGGCCGAGAAGGGTTCGGGCGCGCTGACGGTGCGCTTCGCGGACCGGCCGACGGACGGCAAGGCCCCCGCCATCGTGGCAATGGCTGGCGCGGCGTCCGCCAACGCGATTCCGCAGACCGCCACGGCACGCATCACGGGCGGCGATCCGGCCGCCGTGGCTGCCGCGCTGGAGAAGGCGCGCGAGCCGTTCATCGCCCAGCATGCCGCGCAGGGCAAGTTCTCGATCGACGTGACACCGGGCGCCGGCGGCGTGGACGTCAAGGTGACCGGCTCGTCGGCCCATGGCTCCCGGCCCGAAGAAGGCGTGAACCCGGTACCGCGCCTGGCGCTGTTCCTGCAAGGCGCCGGCGTGCCGTTCGCGGACAACCAGTACGCGCGCGCCATCCGCTACCTCGGGGACCTGTACGGCACCGGCTATCTGGGCGAGAAGATGGAAGTGGGTTACCGGGACGATTTCATGGGCCCGCTGACGATGTCGCCCACGCTGATCCGCGAGCGCAACGGCAAGCTTGAAGTCACCGCCAACGTGCGTATGCCGCGCGGCGCCACGCCGGACGAACTGCGCACCCGGGTGGCGACCAGGATCAACGCCTGGGCCAGCGCCACGCAGACGGCGGTCGAGATCCAGCACGACCAGGGCAACTGGATGGCGCGTGACCCCAAGGGCGCCTGGCTCTCTACCCTGCTGAATATCTACGGCGACACCACCGGGCTCGAAGCCAAGCCGGTGCCCACGGCCGGCAGCACCACGGCCAAGCTGATGCCGAACGCCATCAACTTCGGCCCGGCCATGCCCGGCAAGAAGTACACCGCGCACAACGCCAAGGAGTACAAGGAAGTGGCCGACCTGAACCTGGACATGCAGATGTTCACCGAGATGCTGGTCCGCATCGGCAATCTGGACACCATGCAGTAAGCCGGCGCCGGCATGCGCGGCGGGGGTGCAGCGGCGCCCCCCCCGCATGCCGGCTTTTACATCTTTACAGCCCCAGGTCGCTCAGGCTCGGGTGGTCATCCGGGCGGCGGCCCAGCGGCCAGTGGAACTTGCGGTCCGCCTCGCGCATCGGGGCATCGTTGATGCAGGCAAAGCGCCGCTGCATCAGACCGTTCTGGTCGAATTCCCAGTTTTCATTGCCATACGACCGGTACCAGTTGCCCGAGTCGTCATGCCATTCGTACGCAAATCGCACCGCAATACGATTGCCATCGTGCGCCCACAACTCCTTGATCAGCCGGTAATCGAGTTCCTTCTGCCACTTGCGCGACAAAAAAGCCTCGATCGCGGCACGCCCCGTGACGAACTCCGCCCGGTTGCGCCATTGGCTGTCGACGGTATAGGCCAGCGCCACGCGCGCCGGATCGCGACTGTTCCACCCATCCTCGGCCCCCCGGACCTTCTGGGCGGCGCTCTCGCGGGTAAAGGGCGGAAACGGCGGACGGGATTCGGGTTGGGTCGACATCGAAGCTCCTTGAGGATGGGATGGCTATCGCCGGAATGAGACAGATCTGTCTACTATCGTGGAGTAGACAGATCTGTATGTCAAGGAGATTTTGGGCACGGCCGCCTGAGTCGCCGGAGGCAATCTGGTACACAAATTCGCGGAATGCCTATGGACCCGCAAGCGGCGGCTGCGCCACCCTCTTCGTTCCTTTCACGAATGGAGAAGGACCATGCATTCAGGTGTTGACGGTGTGGATGAGCGCTATCTGCTTGGCGATGGGGACCGCACCGGTACCCAAGGCATTCTCACGGCATCCAGCAATTCCACGAACATGGGCAAGCGCATCGCCGTAGAGGGCGATTTTGCGACCTGCCCGGCGTGCAAGGTCGGCGGACCGGTCTATAACGACTGCGATCCGCATTGGACCGATATGGGGAAATCCGTTCTGGTGGACGGCGCAATAGTGTTCTGCCAATGCAAGGAGAAACCACGGATATTTGCTTCGCAATTCACGATGTCGACGGAGGTGAATCGACGAAAGGGCGCGGCAACGGTCGTATCTCCCGTGCGCTCGCAATGGGCGGATGAAGTCAATTACACGGCTGACGGGACAGATTCAAGAAAAAGAGTGGCGGACGACCCAAAACTCATTTGTCCAAACATGAGTAACCAAGCCTTCGCCCAACTGACGCTAAGGCTATGCGCAGCGCTGGTGGCGCGTACCGAGACGCGACTGGCGGAGCTTCGCCGTTGGGATAATCACGCTCGGGGCGGCGTGGAAACCTGGTTTGGCGTTGCCGATAACCGAACGCGCGAAAGGCTGACTAATGGCTTGACGCGTATGCTGGCGGTCTTCGAAAACCTGCGTCCAATCAACTTCGTGCGCCACAACGCTAACGCGTTCGACTTCGTCGGATGTGTATCCCGCCCCAATGCCGAGACACGCGGCGTCGTCGCGGCGGTGTGCAAGCCCGACGTTAAGACTCATACGATAGCCATCGCCTTGAAGTTCTGCGAGCTGCCTGAATTCTCCGACCGAAGCGATTCACAACTGCTGACCATCGCTCACGAGGTCTCCCATTTTCACGACACCATGGACACGGAAGATGATTACTACAAATTGTGGAACGCTATTGCCATTGCACGAGAAAAGAACGAGCGCTGCATCAGGAATGCGGATAACGTTGCGGGGTATATCGTTGTTCATGGTCCCATTCCTGATAGCTTCGGCGCTTTCATTCGGTAGTGCGATGGCTTGCTCACCCGGCAAACAGTTCAATGTACGCTTCCCAGCGGGGATGGATCGGTTAAGCGGTGCCGAAGCTGGCAGCCTGGGAGCCTGGGTATCGACGTTGCAGCGAGACTATCCCAATCATGCGATGTTATTGCTGGTCGGATATATCGAAGAAGAGGGGGAGAACAAAGAGATCGTCGAACGTCGCGCGGCATGGGTAAAGGATTTTCTTATCAACATGGGCGAGGATCCGGCGGATATCGTGTGGGGAGGCACAAGTGTTTATCGCGCGGAGAATATCGGTTCATATAGCAGCACCACGCCTTCAACCATCGCGATAGAGTTTCTACCCGCCTGCCCTCATGAATGCTGCAAAAGGTGAAGACTGCCTGCAGCAAAAAACGCCACCGCTGCTTCCGCGCCGGTGGCGTTCTTCATAATGCCCCGCCCCCCCTACCGCTTCGTCGCCACCACCTCCAGGTACTCGCTCGGCACCACCATCGAATCCTTGCCGGCCACGTTCAAGCTGTTGAGCAACGTGGTCAGGTCGGCTTCCAGCGCGCTGGCCTTGTCGGCCGGCAGCGAGGCGAACGCCTTGTGGACCGGGCCGTACCACGTGCGGAACACCTCGATAAAGTGCGCCGCCGAGCGATAGCGGAAGTTGAACTGGCGCGGCGTCACGCGGACATCGACCCCATGCGGTGCGAACAGCGTGCGCAGGTGCTCCTCCACCCCCCATTTGGACGGCGGCGACACCCCCGCCGGCGGCGGCACGTAGGCGCCCAGCGTCTTGAACATCTGGCCGACGAAGCCCTGCGGCGTCCAGTTCGCCAGCCCGATGCGGCCGCCGGGCCGGGTCACGCGCGCCATCTCGGCGGCGCACTTGGGCTGGTCCGGGGCGAACATCACGCCGAAGGTGGAGAGCACGGCGTCGAAGCTCGCGTCGTCGAAGGGCAGCGCCTCGGCGTCGGCCTGCTGGAAGGAGACCTCCAGCCGCTCGGCCTTGGCGCGCTCGGCGCCGCGCTCCAGCAGTGCGCCGACATAGTCGGTGGACGTCACGATGCAGCCACGGCGCGCCGCCGCAAGCGTGGCGTTGCCGTTGCCGGCGGCCACGTCGAGCACGCGCTCGTCGCAGCGCAGGTCGCAGGATTCAGCAAGCTGCTCGCCCACGATCTGGAGCGTGGTGCCGATCACGGCATAGTCGCCGCTGGCCCAGGCCACCTGCTGGCGGCCTTTCAGGGCGGCAAGGTCGGGCGAAGTCGCCGGGGCAGCGGCAGCGTCGGGGGTAGTCGTCATGATGGGAGTCTCCTGATTGTGCGCCCGGCAGGTCCGCCGGCTTACGCGCGGGACCGGTTGAACCCGGCCTCACGCGCGAGCACGATGGCCTGCGAGCGGTTTTCCACCTCGAGCTTCGAGAAGATGCTCGTGATGTGGTTGCGCACGGTTTTCTCGCACAGCCCGAGGTAGGCGGCGATCTGTGCGTTGTCGCGGCCCTGCGCGATCAGCACGACAATGTCGCGCTCGCGCCGGGTCAAGGTGTGGAACGCCGGGTCGTCGACCGGCACCGGCGCGGGCAGGAAGGCGCGTACTTCCTCGAGCCAGCGGTCCCATGCCGGCTCCGTCTCCAGCAGCAGATGGTTGCCGCTCTCCAATGGCACGAAGCGCGCGTTCGGGATCATGCTGGCGATCAGCCGGCCTTCGTCGAACGGCACGCGCGCGTCGCGCACGGCGTGGAGCACCAGCGTGGGGCAGGTCACCAGCGGCAGCAGTTCCACCACGTCGATGTCGTTGAAGATGCGCATGAAGCGCGCCGCGTTGGCCGGCGAGGTGGACACGCGCTCCAGCTCGTTGAACCAGCGGTGCTGCTCCGCCGTGCCGCCCGGGATGAACTGCGTGGTGAAGAACTGGCGGAAGGCCGGGTTCTCCTGCCCCCAGCCCAGCTCGGCCAGCCGCGCCATCAGCTCGGCTTCTTCGCGCATCTCGGCCCCGAGGTTGCGCTTGAGGCGCCCCCGGGCGTAGCCGCCGTGCAGCACGAGGTGGCTCACCCGTTCGGGATGCGCCACCGCGTACGCCACGGCGATCGACGCGCCTTGGGAAATGCCCAGCAAGGGGAAATGATCGACGCCGGTGGCGTCCACGATGGTTTCGAGATCACGCAGCCACGCCTCGAAGGACAGGTCCTCCACGTGGCGATCAGAGAGGCCACAGCCGCGTTCGTCGTAGCGCACGAGCGTGTGGTTCTCTGACAGCGCGCACAGCATGTGGCTCCAGACCGGACTCCCCACGTCGAATTCGAGGTGGCTCATCCAGTTGGCGGCCTTCACGAGCGGCGGTCCGCTGCCCGTGATGGCATACGCCAGTCGCACCCGGTCAAGGCTGGTGCAAAGGCGTATCTGCTGCTTCAGCATCGGCATGGTGGGATCGCGCGCGGGACAGGGTACGGCCGGTGCAGGGCGCCGGGGCGATAGCTCACCACGTCCGCTTGGAACGGGCGATTGACTAATCTTAGTCAACGATCCCCAGCGTGCAGGCAAAACCACGGCCAGCTGGCCCCGCGAAGTGCGGAAAGCCAGACGTGGTGCATACCGTGCCCGGCGCATTATCCGCGGTCAGGCGTTGCGCAGCAGACATCCGCCACCGGCAGCGCCCATCCGGGCCCCATCGGTGAACGGGTCGCGCTGACCCATGCGGGCGCCATCGGTGTAGGGGTCGCGCTGATCCATCCGGGCGCCGTCGGTGTAGGGATCCGGCTTGCTGGTGCGCAGGCCGTCCTGGTACGGATCGAACTTGCCGCCCTTGCAGGCAGACATGCCGGCCTGCGCCGCGGTGGTGGTGAAAGAGGAACGATCGCCGCCCAGCCCGGCATACGCCAGGTTGCACAGGCCGATGGCCAGCGAGGAAGCGGTCAAGAGGGTCTTGGCAAGATTCGTGTACATCGCAAACTCCAACTACAACGTCAGGAAGGCGATCACAGCTCAGGATGAAGGAACGGTGTGGGGATCGCCTGAGCCGCACTGCTCCTTGTTCGAGGGGCCGATTGTGGGCAGCGGGGTGCGGGCGAACATGAGGCGGGTGTCCCGGTTTGCGGGATTCGTCAGGGTCTGTGCGGGGGGATTCCGTGGGACAAGGGTCCCGGGCGCGGGTAATTACCGGGGGGTGGCGGAGGCGCTGGCGCGCTTCCGCGGGGGCTTCAGCGAAATGAAGCGGCGAGAAACGGCAGTTAGAGGGTAAGCCCTAAAGCAGGACAACCGCCCCACTCCAAAACCCTCGAAGCGCGCCAAACCCGGGACACCCGTCTCATGTTGGCGGCGCGTGCCGCTGGAATGATCCGCCTACGTCCTGTCAGGCACCTTCTGCATGGACGCCGTTCATTCCAGAGGAGTTTTGCAATGCAAGCCGTATCCCTGTCAGCCGACACCGCCCGCTACGCCCGCTGTATCGCCGCATCCAAGCGCATCCGCTGGGACATCGACCGTGACGTCATCCGCGACCGCACCTTCGACCTCTCCCACAAGTTCCTGCCCGACGGGCTGTCCCTGGCCGACGAACTACCGTTCCTCAGCGCGGCCGAACGCCGCTTCGTGAGCCAGGTGCAGGGCCGCACCTACGCCAATATGTTCGGGCTGGTGGAGCGCTTCGTCTCGGCCAAGGTGGTGGAGCTGACGCAGGCCCACAGCTTTGGCGATCAGGTCGCGCTGGAGGCGCTGGTGCGCTTCACCGACGAGGAACTGAAGCACCAGGAGCTGTTCCGCCGCATCGAGCAACTGGCCGCGCAGGGCATGCCGGTGGGCTACACCTTCGGGGCGGACGCCAACGCCGTGGCTGCCTTCGTGCTCTCCAAGTGCACCTGGGCGGTGCTGGCGCTGACCTGCCATGTCGAACTGCTGTCACAGGCGCACTATCGCGGCAGCATCGGCACCGCGCCGGACCTGTCCGACCTGTTCAAGGACGTGTTCCTGTACCACTGGCGCGAGGAGTCCCAGCACGCCAACCTCGACGAGCTGGAATGGCTGCGCGAAGACGCCCGCATGTGCCGCACCTCGCGTGATGCCGCCATCGACGACCTGATCGCGCTGGTGGGCGCCGTGGACGAGATCCTGCAGGCCCAGGCCACCGCCGACGCGCACTACGTCATGCGCGTGATCCGTGGCACGCCAGACGCCCCGCGCGCCGCCGAGGTGGAAGCCGTGGTGCTCAAGGCGTACCGCTGGACCTACATCGTCTCGGGCATGCTGGAACCGCGCTTCAGCAAGCTGCTGGGCGGGATGGTCGATGCCGGGCAGATGGCGCGCATCGAGGCCGCCATGGGACCGCTGATGTACGCGATGCCCGCCGCCGGCGTGCCGATTCCGGCGATGGCGGCCTGACGGCGGTTCGATGATGGCGGACGGTGGCGTGGGCGGCCTGAGTACCGCCCGCGCCGCCTAGGCCACCGCCTGCATGGTCTGGCCGGCCTGCATGCCCGCCAGGTAGCGATGGATCTGCGCCACGACCGCAGCGCCCTCGCCTACCGCGGCGGCCACGCGCTTGGTCGAGCCCGAGCGCACATCCCCGATCGCGAACACGCCTGGCACGCTGGTCTCCAGCGTGTAGTCGGCGCGCTCGGTGCAGGACTGGTGGGCTTCATAGCCGGTCAGCACGAAGCCCTTGGGGTCCGTGGTCACGTTGCAGGACCGCAGCCATTCCGTGTTCGGCGCGGCGCCGATAAACAGGAACACGTGGCGCATCGGCCGGGAGATGCAGTCCGGGCCGCAGGAGCGCTCCCTGTAGCGCACCGTGGAGAGCCAGCCCTCGCCCTCCATCGCCGTGATCTGCGCGTGCGTGTGCAGGAAGACGTTCGGCAGGCTCTTCAGGCGGTCGATCAGGTAGCGCGACATGGTGGCCTCGAGCCCCTCGCCGCGCACCAGCATATGCACCTCGGCCGCGTGCGAGGCGAGATACACCGCCGCCTGCCCCGCCGAGTTGCCGCCGCCGACCAGCATCGCGTGCTCGTCCTTGCAGAGCTTGGCCTCCACCGGCGACGCCCAGTAATAGACGCCCCGCCCCTCGTACTGATCCAGCGATTCGATCTCCGCGCGCCGGTACTGGGCGCCGCTGGCAATCACCACGGTGCGCGTGGGCACCATGCGGCCATCGGTCAGCTCGATCCGGATCGGGTTCTCGCCGCAATGGAGCGCGCTCACCTCGAGCGGAATCGCCACGTGGGCCCCGAACTTGAGCGCCTGGACGAAGGCCCGCCCGGCCAGCGCCTGGCCCGAGATGCCCGTGGGAAAACCGAGGTAGTTCTCGATCCGGGCGCTCGCGCCGGCCTGCCCGCCCGGGGACCGGCAGTCGATCACGGCCACGGACAGCCCTTCGGACGCGGCATAGACCGCCGTCGCCAGCCCTGCGGGGCCGGCGCCGACCACCACCACGTCATAGATATGGTCCGGCGCGAATTCAGGCACCAAACCGAGGCATGAGGCGAGCTGGCCCTCGTCCGGCGCGCGCAGTATGCCGCCGTCGGGGCAAATCACCATCGGGAAATCGCTCGCGGGCGCGTTGCTGACGTCCAGCAGCGCCATGGCGTCCGGGTCGGTGTCGATATCGACCACCTTGTGCGGATAGCCGTTGCGGCGCAGGAAGGCTTGCAGCGCCAGCAGCAGCGGCTGGGTGCCCTTGCCGACCAGCACCGGGCCGCCGCCGCGCTCGATCAGGCCCACCCGGCGCAGGATCAGCGCGCGCATGATGCGCTCGCCCAGATCCGCCTCGGCCACCAGCAGCGCGCGCAGCCGTTCGGGCGGCACCACCAGCGCGGTGGAGTCCTCCAGCGCCACGGCATCCACCAGCGCCGGCTTGCCGGAGAGCTGGCCCACCTCGGCCAGGAACTGGCCCGGGCCCTCGTCGTTGATCGGGAAACTGTTGCCCAGCCCGTCGCGCTGGATGATCTGGAGCTTGCCGGTCAGGATCAGATGCATGCCCGGCGCCGGGTCGCCGACGCGGAACAGCGTCTGGCCGGCCTTGAACGATTCCACCGCGCCAAAGCGCCGCACGCGCTCGATCTCGGCCGGCGTCAGGGTCGGAAACATCTGGTGCTTGCGGGTCTCCAGCACCGAAAACGGCGCCTCCAGCCCTACCACCGGCTCATGTGCGGCCTGATTGGCGACCTGATCAGCAACCGGGTCCGGACTGGCTTCGGGCTGCGAAGCTCCCTGCGTCATCTCCATGCGACTCCCCTCAATTTCGGTCTAGGTAGGACAGGACTCGACTGCGTACTCGACTGAGATAGTAGCCGGCGTGGCTACGAAACACACATGAAGATTTTAGGAAGCGATGGCCACCGTTGCTTGCCGAATTGCCCGGCGCGCGGCACTTTGCACGGCGGCGTCACCCATGAAAAAACCGACTGGCTTCTAGCGATTTAAATCATGGTGAGAATATTCAGCGCTCGCTACACTGGCCCCGACAACGCCCCCACAGGCTACAGAAGCCAACAAGCAAGGAGACGAGATGTACCGTGATCGCATTCGCCTGGCCGCCCTGCAGGACCGGATCATGTCGGCCGATGCGGCCGCCGCGCTGATCCAGGACGGCATGACGGTCGGCATGAGCGGCTTCACCCGCGCCGGCGACTGCAAGGCCGTGCCCTTCGCCCTGGCCCGCCGCGCCGCCGCCGACCCGCTCCAGATCACGCTGATCACGGGCGCCTCGCTCGGCAACGACATCGACAAGATCCTGGCCGAAAGCAACGTGCTGGCGCGCCGCCTGCCGTTCCAGTCCGACGCCACCCTGCGCCGCAAGATCAACGACGGCGAGGTCATGTTCATCGACCAGCATCTGGGCGAGACCGTGGAGCAGCTGCGCAGCGGCCAGCTCGCCCCGGTGGACATCGCCGTGATCGAAGCCGCCGCCATCACCGAGACCGGCGGCATCGTGCCGACCACCTCGGTTGGCAATTCGGCGAGTTTCGCGATGATGGCCAAGAAGGTCATCGTCGAGATCAACACCAATATGCCGGCCGCGCTGGAAGGGCTGCACGACATCTACTTCCCGGTGCAGCGCCCGTATCGCCAGCCGATTCCGCTGATTGCCGTCGAGCAGCGCATCGGCCTGCCCTATATCCCCGTCGATCCGTCACGTATTGCGGCCATCGTGCTCACCGCGCGCGACGACAGCCCGTCCAACGCGCTGCCGCCCGACGGCGACACGCGCCTGATCGCCGGCCATCTCAACGCGCTGTTCGAGCGCGAGGTGCGCGCCGGGCGGCTCTCCCCGTCGCTCCAGCCCTTGCAGGCCGGCATCGGCACGATTGCCAACGCGGTGCTGCACGGGCTCGTGGATTCGCCATTTCATGACCTGACGATGTACTCGGAGGTCTTGCAGGACAGCACCATCTCGCTGCTCGACGCCGGCAAGCTGCGCTTTGCCTCGGCGTCGTCGATGACGCTGTCCGGGCCGGTCTATCGCCGCGTGCTGGAGGAGATCGACCGCTACAAGTCGCGGCTGGTGCTGCGGCCGCAGGAGATCAGCAACCATCCCGAGGTGCTGCGCCGGCTGGGGTTGATCACCATCAACACCGCGCTGGAGTGCGATATCTACGGCAACGTCAACTCCACGCACGTGGGCGGCACGCACATGATGAACGGCATCGGCGGCTCGGGGGACTTCGCGCGCAATGCCTACCTGTCGGTCTTCGTGACCAAGTCCGTGGCCAAGGACGGGCGGATTTCCAGCATCGTGCCGATGGTCTCCCACGTGGATAACAGCGAGCACGACGTGGACATCCTCGTCACCGAGCACGGCCTGGCCGACCTGCGCGGGCTGGCGCCACGCGAGCGGGCGCTCCAGGTGATCCGCAATTGCGCCGACCCGGCCTACCGCGACGGCCTGCTCGACTATTTCCGCCGGGCCCAGACGCGCGGCGGCCAGACCCCGCACCTGCTGGAAGAGGCGTTTGCGTGGCATCTGAACTATCGCGAGCACGGCACCATGCTGCCGGCATCCCGGGCGACGGCCCTCGAGCCAATCGAAGCCGCGCCGCTGGCGGCCTGACGTTTCTGCACGACCGGGCGGTTTTTACATCCCGCCCGGCTGCCGGCTGCCTCCTACGGGCCTCCCACGGGCCCTTTTCGGCATGGAACGGCACTTGCACCGTGCCGGAAGGTGGCGCGCTCCCGCCACCGCTGGAGACGCCATGCAAGAACCGGTTCGCCTGATCCTGATGTACGGCCTGATCCCGCTCTGGATCCTCGCGGGGCTGGGCGACTGGTGGTTCCATCGGCGCCAGCGCATCGAGATCAACGCGGGCGTCCGGGAATCGGCCCTGCACAGCCTGATGATGGTCCAGGTGGGCGTCCCGGTCCTGCTGGTGCTGTTCTTCGAGGTGAACGCGCTGCTGTTCGCCATCATGATCGTCGCTGTGGTCGTCCACGCGGTCACCGCCTGGGTCGACGTCCGCTACGCGGTGACCCGGCGCACGGTGCCCCCGAACGAGCAGCACATGCACAGCCTGCTGGAGATGCTGCCGATCACGGCCGTGGTCATGCTGGCCGCCGCCCACTGGGACCAGTTCCTGGCGCTGTTCGGCGCCGGCGCCGAGCCGCCCCGCCTCACCCTGACCCCGAAACGCGATCCCCTGCCGTCGTCCTACCTGATCGGCCTGTTCGCTGCGCTCGGCCTGTTCGTGGTGCTGCCTTATGCGGAGGAACTGCTGCGCTGCCTGCGTGCCCAGGCGGCACGCGCCAAGCCCGTGGCGCAGCACACCTAGCCCCGCTCGATGCCGGCGCCGGATGACCGCACCGGCAATGTGCCCTCAGCGCATCGATCGAAAAATTCGGCTAAATTGGCTGCCTTGGTCGTGCAAGCGACCTGAGCCACACACAACGTGAACGGGAGCGCCATGCGCGGTCATCACCTCGTAGGATGGGCACGTGTCGGTCGTCATCCCTAGCCGCCCCGCCGCCAGGTGGCGGGAGTTCGTCCGCTTCCTCGGACCGGCCTACCTCGTGGCCGTGGGCTATATGGACCCCGGCAACTGGGCCACCGACCTCGCGGGCGGTTCCGCCTACGGCTACACCCTGCTCTGGGTCGTGGCGATGTCCAGCCTGATGGCGATGCTGCTCCAGGTGCTGGCCAGCCGGCTCGGGCTGGTCACCGGCATGGATCTGGCGCAGGCGTGCCGGCACGGCGCCTCGCGCTGGTCGGCCTGGTCGCAATGGGTCCTGGCCGAACTGGCGATCTGCGCCACCGATCTCGCCGAAGTCATCGGCACGGCCATCGCCCTCAACCTGCTGTTCAACATCCCCCTGCTGGCTGGCGTGGCGCTGACCGTGCTGGACGTGCTGCTGGTGCTGATCCTGCAGCAGCGCGGCTTCCGGCGGCTGGAAGCCTTCGTCATCAGCATGATTACGCTGGTGCTGCTGTGCTTCGTGGCGATGCTGATCATCGCCGAGCCGTCCTGGTCGGAGGTGGGCTGGGGGCTGCTGCCTTCGCCGCGCTCGCTCACCGACGCCAACGCCGTGGTCATCGCCACGGGCATCATCGGCGCCACGGTGATGCCGCACAACCTCTACCTGCACTCGGCGGCGGTCAAGACGCGCACCGTCGAGGACAATGCGCCGGCGCTGCAACGGGCGCTGCGCTACACGGCCATCGACACGCTGGTGGCACTCGCCATCGCCTTCTTTATTAATAGTGCGATCCTGGTCACGGCGGCCGGCGTGTTCCACCGCAGCGGCCATGCGGAGGTGGCCGAGATCCAGGAGGCCTTCCACCTGCTCTCCCCGCTGACCGGCGCCGCCTGGGCCAGTGTGATCTTCGCCGTGGCGCTGCTGGCCTCGGGGCAAAGCTCGGCCGTCACCGCCACGCTGGCCGGGCAGGTGGTCATGGAGGGCTTTATCCGCACGCGGCTGGCGCCGTGGGCGCGGCGGCTGGTCACGCGCGGCGTGGCCATCGTGCCGGCGCTGATCGTGGCGTGGCTGTATGCCGACAAAGGCGTGGCGCAGCTGCTGATCGCCAGCCAGGTGGTGCTGAGCCTGCAACTGCCGTTCGCGGCGATTCCGCTGGTGCGTTTCACCAGCAGCCGCGCCCGCATGGGCGCCTACGCCAACCCGCGCAGCGTGGTGATCCTGGCCTCGCTGACGGTCGGCATCATCATCGCCATGAACGCGGCCATGCTCGTGCTCACCTTCCGGGAATGGCTGGGTTAAAAAATTTTCGGAAAAGCTGTCACAAGCCGGGTTCACGGTACGTCTTACAGGGAAAGGCAAGCGCAAAGGGCGCACGCCAACTCCCTTGAACTACCGTGAGGAACCATCATGAGTGCATCGCGTATTAACTTCTTCCAGCTCGCCCCGGCCAACCTGAAGGCCATGATCGCGCTGTCGGGTTCGGTCAAGCAAAGCTCGCTGGGCCCGCGTCTGGTGGAGATCGTGCAGTTGCGTGTGTCCCAGATCAACCAGTGCGGCGTCTGCGTGGACATGCACTGGCGCGACCTGATCAAGCAGGGCCTGGACCCGCGCCACGTGAACGCCATCGCCGGCTGGCGTGAAGCCCCCGCCTCGTTCTTCAACGCCCGCGAGCGCGCCGCGCTGGGCTGGGCCGAGGCCGTCAACGCACTGCCCCACCAGGACCTGACCGACGCCGCCTGGCCGGCCCTGCGCGAGCAGTTCAGCGAGCAGGAAATCGCCGAGCTGTCGTACACCATCGCCGCCATCCGAGGCTGGAACGTGATGAACCTGAGCCTGCGCAACCAGATTCCGGAAACGCCGGCTCCCGGCTTCTGATCGGGCTTTTGCTTCTCTAGCGCGCCAGGTTGGACTGCCGCGAGGCGCCGACAGCGGGATTCCGCTGCCGGCGCCTTTTTCGTATTTGGCGTTCGCGTGCCGCGTGCGGTGTCCGCATCATGCTTCGACCCCATCCCCTGCCAGCCGGCCTCTGCAGTCGCGCTAAATTCCTGGCGGTTAATTGCATAACAAGCGCCCGACACTCCCGCACTAACAGACTCTTTCGCTCCCGCCCGGAAGTGGCCTATGCTGTGGCCACTAACAGATCGAGAATCCGGGGAGGATGGCTCCCCGCGCGCCCAGCCATGGAAAAAACAGCATTCGTCTTTGCCGGTGGAGGCAGCCTCGGTGCCATCGAGGTCGGCATGTTGCGGGAACTGGTGAAGTGGGGCCTGGCGCCCGACATGGTGATCGGCGCCTCGGCCGGCGCCATCAACGGCGCGTATTTCGCCTGCCATCCGCACGAGGAAGGCACGGCCAAGCTGGAGAGCCTCTGGCGCGGCATTCGCCGGGCCGAGGTGCTGCCCTGGTCCTGGCGCAGCATGCTCGGCATGCTGGGCGGGCGGCGCGGGCATCTGGTCGAATCGTTCGGCCTCCAGAAGTTACTTTCGCGCCACTTCGGCGAATCCCGGCTCGAACATGCCAGCCTGCCGCTCTATGTGGTGGCGACGGACATGCATACCGGCGACGAAGTGGTGCTGTCCTCGGGCAATATCGTCGATGCGGTGCTGGCCAGCGCGGCCATTCCGGGCGTGTTTCCGCCGGTGCAGGTGGAAGGCCGCGCGCTGATCGATGGCGGCGTGGCCAACAACACGCCCGTTTCCACGGCCGTGCGGCTGGGCGCCACGCGCATCGTGGTGCTGCCGGCCGGCTTCGCCTGCGCCGAGCGCCGCCCGCCGCGCGGCGCCGTGGAACACGCGCTCAATGCGCTGTCCCTGCTGGTGGCGCGGCAACTCGTGCATGACCTGGAGCGCTGGGCCGACCACGCGCATATCGCCGTGGTGCCGCCGCTTTGTCCGCTCGATGTCTCGCCCTATGACTACACGCGCTGCGGCGAGCTGATCGACCGCGCCGCCGAAGCCACCGTGGCCTGGCTGCGTGCCGATGGCCTGAAGAGCCGCCGCGTGCCCGGCGCGCTGGAGCCGCATAGCCACGATGAGTCGTCGCCCAGCTGCAGCGCCGATCTTTCCCCGCCCCCGGAGGCGGACCACATCCACACGCACGCCGCCCCCAGCCACTCGCACAGCCACCCCGGCCACACGCATGGGTGACGGGGTACTGCCGGGCCGGCGCGACTGGATGCGGCGCGATGCGTCCGCCCAGCGCATGGAGCGGATCGAGGCGTTTATCGGCGGCCATGGCTACGACATGCATCGCCACGACACCTACGCGATTGGCCGCACGCTGACCGGCGTGCAGCGCTTTTCCTATCGGCGCGGCGTCTGCAACAGCCTGCCGGGTGGCACCATCGTCCTGCACCCCGACGAGCCGCACGACGGCCAGGCCGGCACCGAGGCCGGCTTCCAGTACCGGATGATCTATGTCGAGCCCGCGCACGTGCAGCGCGCGCTGGGCGGCCGGCCGTTGCCGTTCATCCCGGGCGGCCGATCGGACGACCCCCGGCTGTTCGCCGCCACCGAGACCCTGCTCCGCGCGATGGATAGCCCGATCGACCCGCTCGAGGAAGACGACGCGCTCTACGACCTGGCCCACGCGCTGGCGGCCGTCGCCGGCGGCACTACGCCGGGGCGCCGGCAGGCGCTCGACTACCGTGCCGCCGAGACGGCCCGGACCTTCCTGCTCGACAACGTGGCGCGCATCGTCACGCTGGACGAACTCGAAGCCGCCACCGGCCGGGACCGCTGGCGCCTGTCGCGCGATTTCCGTGGACTGTTCGGCACCAGCCCGTACCGCTACCTGACCATGCGCCGACTCGACATGGCCCGCCGGTTGATCGTGGCCGGCCAGACCCTGGCCGACGCCGCCGCGTGGGCCGGCTTCACCGACCAGGCCCATATGACGCGGCACTTCGCGCGCACCTTCGGCATCACGCCGGCGCGCTGGCTTCGCACGCTGGGGCGCACGCCGTAGCTGCACGATCGTACAAGACGGCCCGCCCGCCGGCGGCGCATGCTCGGGCCTTCATCCCATCCGAAGGAGCGCCCCATGTCCCCCACTCCCAATCCCACCCCCTATCGCACCCCCTATCGCGCCATCAACTTCGCCGAGAAGCTCGCCCTGTTTTCGGACCACTGGCAGCCGCGCGTGATTGCCGAGATGAACGACTACCAGTTCAAGATCGTCCGCATCGTGGGGGACTTCGTCTGGCACAGCCACGCCGACACCGACGAGACCTTCATCGTGCTGGACGGCCACCTGCGCATCGACTTCCGCGACGGCCACGTGGACCTGCGCGCCGGCGAGATGTACGTGGTGCCGCGTGGCATCGAGCACAAACCGTTTGCCGATGGCGAGGTGCGCATGCTGCTGATCGAGCCGCGCGGCGTGCGCAATACGGGCGACGACGTGGGCGAGCGCACTGCGCAAAACGACGTCTGGATCTGATGGGTGAAGGTTGGTGGGATGTTGGCCCGGCCCCAACCGTTCCTCGCGACGTGTTGGCCCACAACCCCCTGTTTTCCCCGTGAAAGTGGCCCGGCCTGCCCGCCCGGGGCCGAAATGATGGTGGCATGTTCCCTGCGAAAAGGAAGGACGAGCGCGGCGCCGCGATGCTCGTCCCGCAGCACCTTTTCAGCCGGAGCGAAAGCTCCTTTGGAGAACCATCATGAAGATCCCGCCACAGTTGCGCCCCACCGACGCCGCGCCCCTCCACCAGCCTCGTCCTCTTTCGCCTCTCACGCCCCTCGCCCTGCTCTACCGCATGCGTGGCGGCATCCTGCTGCTCCGCGTGCTGGCGCTCTGCGCCCACACGGCGGTGTATGCGCAGCCCGCGCTGGCCCCGGCCCCGGCCGTCACGCCCGAGCAGAAGTTCTCGCCCGGCTATCTCGAAGCGGTGTCCACCGGCTACGAGAACGGCCAGGCGCTGGGCGCTGTCGAAGGCATCGCCCCGGTGCGCGCGACCCGTACCGAGCGGACCGATCCCGCACCGGCAGCACCTTCCACGCCAATGATCCCGGCTGCCGTGCTGGCCCATCCGCCGGGCTCGCTGCGCCGTGTGACGGCCCATTAACCCGTCCCGGTTGCTCCCCTCCTGCTGCCGAGCAGTCTTTACACGCGCCCGCGCAAGGCTTGCATGGGCGTGAAGCGCACCCGCAGCACCCTAAATCCCGCAAGGCCAGCCCTGACAAGGGCCAGCCGGCGCGGTACGAATCTTGCCCCTCTTCTGGATTGCCAGTAATGGCACACCCGCAACTTCAGGAGATCAGCAATGGGCGACCACAACACCGAGCGTTATCGCCGGGGCCAGACCTGGCGGGCCTTTGAAAATGTCCGCGACGACGACGCTTACGATCCATGGCGCGACGATGCATGGAGCGACAACCGGGGGCTGCGTGCGCGCGATCAGGACTGGCAGCCCGAGTCCGCCAGCGATGAATGGGACGATGCCCGCCGGCGCCAGCGCCTGACCCCGGGACAAACCAGCGACGGCGGCCCGCCCCGCAGCGGCTATGCCGGCGCCTACCGGGACAGCGGCCAATGGCAGGGCAGCAACCTGCGCTACGGGCTCAACGGCGGCTATGCCAGCAGCGACTCCCCCGAAAGCGACGCCCAGCGCCGCCAGCAGGAATACCGCAGCCGCCGCCAGGCCAGCGAGTTTGGCGACTATGGGGACTTCGAGGACTACGGCGGCCCGCAAGGCAATCGCGGCAACCGAGGCTATCAAGGCAATCAGGAAGCACGCGGCTACGGCGGCGAGCGCGGATGGGAACAGGGTCGGGGTCAACGCGACTATCAGCAAGGGCAGCAAGGGCAGCGCGGCCAGCAGGGCTTCGGCAGCGCCGATCAGCAATGGCTGCGCCGCGCCCAGCAGCGCGAACCCTGGCAGGCCGGCGGGTCCGGGCATGACGCCTACTTCAACGACCTGCGCAGCGACACCCGCTACTGGACCGAGCCACGCGACGAGTGGGGAGAATCCCGCCCCTCGGGTGGGTCTGACCGCTACGCCGGCCGCCAGCCCTACGCCCAGTCCTACGGGCGCGACTACCCTGGCACCAGCGCCGGCACCAGCGGCTACGACGAGGAACTCGGCTACCGCTCACCCCGGCGCTGGTCGGACGACGACGATGACCGCGATCAAGGCGAGGAGCACGGCGCGCTCTACAATCTCGGCCACCGGATCGGCGAAGCCGTCAGCAACTTCTTCGGCCACGACGACGATGACATCGACAAGCGCAACGTCCCGCGCGGCTACACCCGCACCGACGAGCGCATTCGCGACCAGATCTGCGAACGGCTGACCTTTACCAGCGGCGTGGATGTGGGCGAAGTCAGCGTCGACGTGGACAAGGGCAAGGTCACGCTATCCGGCACCGTCCATCAGCGGAGCCAGAAATATGCCATCGAGGACATCGCCGATAACACGTTCGGCGTTACCGAAGTCGAAAACAACATCCGCGTCGAGAAGCGCGAAGCGCCCGCCGGCGGCACCAGCGCCGGCTCCAACGGCTGGTGAGTCCATCCCCACCGGCCGGAGCCACCCATGGTGACGCGCCCGGCCGGCCAGCCCCAACCCCAACCGCAGCCCCAGCCACGCTCCTACGCCGGCTGGCTGTGGCTGGCTGCGCTGCTGGCAGCGGGCGCGCTGGGCTGGCCCTACGTCAAACCCTATATAGATAATGCGCTGTACGCGGTGCGGCTGGCATCGATGCCGGCGCCCACCGCGCTGGCGATGCCGGTGCAGGGCGTGGCCCAGCGCGGGCTGCGGGACACCTGGCACGGGGCGCGCTCCGGCGGGCGCAAGCACGAAGGCATCGACATCTTTGCCGCACGCGGCACGCCGGTGCTGGCCGCCACGGAGGGCATCGTCTCGCGCGTGGGCACCAACAGCCTGGGCGGCAAGGTGGTCTGGGTGCTCGGGCCGGGTCGTCAGATGCACTACTACGCGCATCTGGATGACTATGCCGATGTGAGCATCGGCGACCGCGTGGCGCCGGGCGCAGTGCTCGGCTACGTCGGCACCACCGGCAACGCGCGCGGCACACCGCCGCACCTGCATTTCGGCGTCTACACCGGGACCGGGGCGATCAACCCCTATCCGTTGCTGCGCGCCCCGCCCGTGCCAACTTCCCCGCCATCCTCCTGATCAAGCCGCCAGCCGGAACACGCTGACGCTCTGCTCCATGCGCAGCGCCTGTTCCTGCAGCGCCTCGGCGGCGGCGGCGGCTTCCTCGACCAGCGCGGCGTTCTGCTGCGTGACCTGATCCATCTGCGTCACCGCCTGATTCACCTGCGTGATGCCGCCGCTCTGCTCGTGGGAGGCGCGGCTGATCTCGTCCATCATCGTCGTCACGCGCTGCACGGCCGTGACGATGCGCTCCATGGTCGCGGCGGCCTCCCCGGCCAGCGCCGTGCCCGCCGTCACCCGGCTGGTCGACTGCGAGATCAGCGCGCGGATTTCCTTCGCCGAATGGCCGGCGCGCTGGGCCAGCGTGCGCACCTCGCTGGCCACCACGGCGAAGCCCCGGCCCAGTTCCCCCGCGCGCGCCGCCTCCACGGCCGCGTTCAGCGCCAGGATATTGGTCTGGAAGGCGATGCTGTCGATCACGGCGATGATCTCGACAATCCGCTTCGAATCCGCCTCGATCTCGCCCATGGTCTCGCGCACGCGCGACACCGACTCCCCGCCCGCCACCGCAATCGCCGACGCCTCCGCCGCCAGCGCGCTGGCCTCATTGGCGTTGCCCGCGTTCTGCTGGACGATGGCGGTCAGCTCCTCCATGCTCGCGGCGGTCTGCTCCAGCGACGACGCCTGCTCCTCCGTGCGCTGCGACAGATCGGCATTGCCCTGCGCGATCTGCCCCGCCGCCACCAGCACGTTCTGCGCGCCGTCCTTGGTCTCGCCGATGATGCCGCGCCACGTCTCCACCATCGACATCAGGTGCCGTTTGACGTCGCTCAACTCGTCCCGGCCATGGGCGTCGATGCGCACGGTGAGGTCGCCGGCGTTGATGCGCGCCACCAGCGTCGCCACGTCCTGCACATCGGTGCGCATGCCCTGGCTGAAGCCGGCAAACAGGTAGAGCGCGCCGCCCACCGTGACCAGCGCGATGACGACCAGCAGCACCAGCTGGCGCTGCTCGGCGGCCACGCGCTGGGCCAGCATCTCGCCCGTCAGCGCGGCGAACTCCTGATTGAGCGCCGACACCGCCTCGATCGCCGCCGTGCCTTCGGAAAAATACGACTTCGCATCGATCGTGATGCCGCTGGAACCCAGCATGCTCACCTTGAGCGTGCGGTAGAAGTTGTCCATCGCGGCCAGCTTGGCGGTGGCGGCTTCCATGCGGTCCTTGAAGGCCGGCGCGCCGCGCTCGGCACGGGCGATGTCGCGCCGCACGGCTTCCAGGCCGTCCTGGATCTGCTCGGCCAGCGCGGCGAGATCGGCCTGCTGGGCTGCATCGGAATAGCCGCCCTGCGCGATGATGCCCGCGCCCCGGCCACGCGCCAGCGCGCTCAGCTCGGCCAGCTTCGGCATCGGGCCGACCATCAGGTTGATCAGGTAATAGGAGCCGGCGTCCGGGTCGAGCGCCAGCGAAGAGCGGTCCGCCACATCGCCAATAAACAGCCGCGTCTGCTTGACCAGCGCGGTATGGCGCTCGAACAGCGGCGCGGCGGGGGTTTCCAGACCGAGCTTGCGGATCTGCGCCCAGGCTTCGTCGAGCTTGGCCGCATCCTGCGTGACGTTGAACGATGTCACGCGCGCCACCTCGGCGCGCAGTGCGCTGAGATGCCCATCGGCCTTGCCGTTGGCGGCATCGAAGGTCGGCCGGAAGGTGGCGTTGCCGAGCAGCAGCCCATTGGCGGCGCCCCGGCGCACCTGCGTCTCGCGCATGAAGTCGAGCGCGCGGCCGACGAGCGTCAGGCCGCGCTGTTCATCCTGCGTGGCACGGATCGACTGTACCGACTGATTCAGCACCGCAACCAGCGCGCCGCAGAGCGGAATCAGGAACAGGATGGTCAGCAGCACCAGCTTGCGCGTGATCGTGAGACGCGCCATCAGATGCTTTGCAGGGGTGAGGAAAGCGGTCACGGGGCTCCTTGATGTCGAGGACTGATTTCACGCTGTATCGGTCCCGATTCGAAGGAATAAAGCCACTTTCCCCGCTATTTTTCGCACTGCACAAACACGGTGCCGCCGCCGCACGCGCACGGTGCGCAAAGCACGGCGGCGGGGCGAAAATCAGGCCGTGGCGCCGCCGTCGAGGCCGATCACCTGACCCGTGATGTAGCGGCCCGCCGGCGAGGCGAGCAGCACGGCCAGACCGGCTACGTCACTCGCCTCAGCGATGCGCCGCATCGGGATGGCACCGCTCAGGGCCTTCTCGCGCTCGGGATCCCCCCACAGCGCGTCGCGCGAAAAATCGGTGCGCACCGGGCCCGGGTTGATGCTGTTGACGTTGATGTTGTGCGGCGCCAGCGTCAGCGCGAAGTTGCGCATCACGGCGTCGATGGCGCCCTTGGAGACGCTGTACAGCGGCAGGAAGGCCGAACCGCGGCGGCCGGCGATGCTCGACATGAAGACGATCGAGCCATCGCGGCGTTCGATCATCTGCGGTGCGAGTGCGTTGACCAGCACAAAATTGCCGCGCACGTTGCCGGCCATCACGTCATCGAACTCTTTCTCGCCCTGCTCCAGCATCGAGCCGACCACGCCGCTGGCGGCGGCGTTGAGCAGGAGGGCATCCACGCGGCCGAAGGTGGACAGCACCTTGTCGGCAAAGGCGCGCACGCTGACGAGGTCGGCGATATCGCAGGGGATGCCGGTGGCGTCGATGCCTTCGGCCTTCAAGGTGGCCGCCACGCGCTCGGACACCGCGCCATCGCGGCCCGAGACCACCACGCGGGCGCCTTGCTGGCCCAGCGCGCGGGCCATCTCGAGCCCCATGCCTTTGGTGGAGCCGGTAATCACCGCGACGCGGCCGGACAGGTCGAACAGTTTGGACATAGCAGGAATCTCCTTGGATCGATGGGACGACATGACAACAACGATGCCAGCCACTTATCTTAAATGATGATCAGCATCTATTGAATAAAGTATGGACGTCATCTAAACTGCGGTCAAGGCAAGTTTCAGTCAGATTTCCAGAGGGAGGCGTCAGATGGCGCGCGCATCACGAGCAGTGGCCAGCCAGCACAAGGTGGCCATCGAGGAAGCATCGGCAAAGTTGATCCGGGAACGCGGACCGCACGCAGTCAGTGTGGCAGAAATCATGGCGAATGCCGGGCTGACCCACGGCGGCTTCTACGGCCATTTCGCGTCGAAGGACGACCTCGTGGCCGTGGCCTGCCGGCGCGCGTTCGAAGAAGGCGACCAGCGCTGGGACCGGCGCATCGCCAGCGCGGACGGCGACCGCCAGGCCGCCCGGCGCGCGCTGGTGGCGGCCTACCTCACCCCCGTGCACCGCGACCACGCCGCCGAGGGCTGCGCCGCCGCCGCGCTGGCCGCCGATGTGGCGCGCGAGGATGCCGACAAACCCGTGCGCCCCGTGTACCGCGAAGGGCTCTCGGCGCTGATCGACAAATGGCGCTCGACTGCCCCGGCCGACCTGCCCGAAGCCGACGCCCGCCAGCAGGCGCTGGTGGAGGTGTCGGCCATGGCCGGCGCGCTGATGCTGGCCCGTGCCACGACCGGCGACCCGCTCTCCGAGGCAATCCTCGATGCCACGCGTGCGTGGCTGCTGGGCGCGGATGTTGACGAACCGGCCGCCGAGCCTGCCCCCGAACCCGCTGCCGGCTGAGGCCGGCGCGGACACCTTTTCTCCACACATCCGACCCACCCAAACCAAGACCCCCATGTTTGCGCAAGCCCTTTCCAGCCGGCTGGACCGGCGCGGCATCCACTATGCGTGGATCGTTGCCTCCATCACCTTCTGCGTGATGCTGACCACTTCCGCCGCGCTCGGCCTGCCCGGCGCGTTCCTGAAACCGCTGACGCAGGAGATGGGCTGGAACACCGACCAGATCTCGTCGATCCTCGCCTTCCGCTTCGCGCTGTTCGGCCTGATGGCGCCGTTCTCGGCCATCCTGATGGAGCGCTTCGGCGTGAAGAATGTGGTCTGTGCAGCGCTCGCGCTGATCGCGGGCGGCATGGCGCTGGCCACGGTGGCCACGGAGTTGTGGCAGTTGTTCGTCGCCTGGGGGCTGATGCTCGGCATCGGCTCCGGCATGACCGCGCTGGTGCTGGCCGCCGTGGTGGCCAATCGCTGGTTCACCGCGCGGCGCGGGCTGGTGATCGGCATCCTCACGGCGAGTTCGGCCACCGGCCAGCTTGCGTTCCTGCCGGTTGCGGCATGGCTGATCGAGCATATGGGATGGCGCACGGCGGTGGTTCCGGTGCTCGTGGCCTGCGCCGCGCTGGCACTGCTCGTCTTCGCGCTGATGCGCAACCGGCCCGGCGATGTCGGCCTGCCCGCGTTCGGCGAACTGCCCGGCACGGCGCCGGCGCCGTCCGGCCCGCCCATGCCGCTCACGCTGCGCGGCCCCTTCGTCGTGCTGCGCGACGCCGCGCGCACGCAGACCTTCTGGCTGCTGGCCGGCACGTTCTTTATCTGCGGATTGTCCACCAACGGCCTGATCCAGACGCACTTCATCGCCCTGTGCGCGGACTTCGGCATGACGGCGGTACCGGCGGCCTCGGCGCTGGCGATGATGGGCGCATTCGACTTCGTCGGCACGATCCTGTCTGGCTGGCTTTCGGACCGGTACGACAGCCGCAAGCTGCTGTTCTGGTACTACGCGCTGCGCGGCCTCTCGCTGTTCTGGCTGCCGCATTCGGAATTCACACTCTACGGCCTGTCCATCTTCGCGATGTTCTACGGCCTGGACTGGATTGCCACGGTGCCGCCGACGGTGAAGCTGGCTGCCACCACGTTTGGCCGCGAGCGTGCGCCGATGGTGTTCGGCTGGATCTTCGCCGCCCACCAGATCGGCGCGGCCACGGCGGCGTTCGGCGCAGGGCTCTCGCGCACGCTGCTGCTGACCTATTCGCCCGCACTGTACGTGGCGGGCGGGGCCTGCCTGGTGGCTGCGTTGATGGCGCTCGCGGTGCGCCGCAAGGCGCCGGCCGCTACCCCGCCTCAGGCGGCGGCGCAGGCTTAACACCGGCCTCGCCAGGTTCGCCAGCCTGGGCAGGCGGCGGTGCGACGGCCACGAAGGCGTCGATCAGCGCCGCCGCCGGGGCGCGCTTGAGCGCCGACTGCCGCACCAGCACGCCGATCTCGCGGAACAGCGGCGGGCCGGGCATCGGCACTTCCTCGATGTTCGGCGTCTGCCGCAACGGCACCAGATCGGCGGGGATGATCGCGCAGCCGAGTCCCTCGCCCACCATCTGCAGGATCACGGCCGGCTCGTCCAGCTCCATGCCTTCGCGCACCCACAGCCGGTGCCGCTTGAGGTAGCGGTCCACCAGCTGCCCGCCCGTGGAATGCCGGTTGTAGCGGATGAACGGCACGGTGGCGAGCAGCGTCTTCAGGTCCGCCGGGCCGCCCACCGGCGCAATCGCCACAAAGCGCTCGTGCAGCAGCGGCACCCATTTCAGTTCAGGCGGAATCCCCAGACGGGGCTTCACCAGCACGGCGATGTCCAGCTCGCGCGCATCGACCTGGGTCAGCAGCTGCGTGGACATGCCGGGCACGATGTTGACGTGGGTGTCCGGGTAGGCGACGCGGAAGCGCTGCATCGCCTTGGGCAGCAGCGTCGACTGCACCGTGGAGACCGCGCCCAGATCCAGCGGCGCCGTGTCCGGCCGCGCCTGGGCGCTGCCCTTCATCGACTCATAGAGCGCCACGAAGCGCGTGGCGTCCGGCAGCAGTTGCCGGCCCTCCTCGCTCAGCGCGACGGACTTGCCCGAGCGGTCGAACAGCGCGTAGCCGAGATCCTCCTCCAGCCGGCGGATCTGCGTGCTCACCGCCGACTGCGTCAGGCCGAGCCGCGCGCCGGCGGCGGAAAACGACGCCGTCTCGGCGGCCATCAGGAAGGTGCGGAAGTAGCGGATCACGGGCGTCGCAGCGTAGGCAGGCGCATATCGAAATTTCTGATACTCAGACCAGAAATCATTCGTTTCATATTACGAGTTCTGCTGATTACAATCAACGACAGATCAAAACATCCCTGCCCACGAAAGGATTGCCATGAGCACGATGCCCCTGTTCCACCTTGCCTTCCCCGTGCACGACCTTGCCGCCGCGCGCCAGTTCTACGGCGACCTGCTGGGCTGCCCGGAAGGCCGCAGCTCCGACGCCTGGGTCGATTTCGACTTCTACGGCCATCAAGTGGTGGCGCATCTCTCGCCGGACGAATGCGGCCATCGCGGCACCAGCGCGGTCGATGGCGACGATGTGCCGGTACGCCATTTCGGCGCCATCCTGCCGATGGGGACGTGGGAAGCGCTGGCCGACAAGCTGCGCGCCGCCAACACCAAGTTCGTGATCGAGCCGCATGTGCGCTTCAAGGGCCAGGTGGGCGAGCAGGCCACCATGTTCTTCCTGGACCCGTCGGGCAACGCGCTCGAGTTCAAGGCATTCGGCGACCTGAGCCAGGTGTTCGCCAAGTAATCGCCAAGTCGTCCCCATCAAACCCAGACCCACAAGAGAAGAGCGAGACATGACCGAATTCGTTATCCAGCCGGCCCCGCAGGCCAGCGTGGCCGTGGCCGGCAGCCAGGCCCGCTTCCCGATCCGTCGCGTGTTCTGCGTCGGCCGCAACTACGCCGCGCACGCCCGCGAGATGGGCAAGGATCCGGACCGCGAACCGCCGTTCTTCTTCACCAAGCCGGCTGATGCCGTGGTGGCGGCCGAAGGCGCCGTGGCCTATCCGCCGCTGACGGAGAATCTGCACCATGAGATCGAACTCGTGGTGGCCATCGGCAAGGGTGGCGCCAACGTCACCCCGGCGCAGGCACTGGATCTGGTGTGGGGCTATGCGGTCGGCGTCGACCTCACCCGCCGCGACCTGCAGGACGTGGCCAAGAAGATGAGCCGCCCCTGGGACTGGTCGAAGGCGTTCGACGCTTCCGGCCCCTGCGGCCCGCTGCATCCGGTGTCGAAGGTCGGCCATCCGGCCAAGGGCGCGATCTGGCTCAAGGTCAACGGCGAGGCCCGCCAGCAGGGCGACCTCGACGAACTGATCTGGCCCGTGGCCGATGTGATCGCCTATATCTCGGAGAGCATGACGCTGGCCCCGGGTGACGTGATCTTCACCGGCACGCCCGCCGGCGTGGGCGCGCTGAACCCGGGCGACGTGGTCACGGGTGGCGTAGACGGCCTCGGCGAGATCGCTTTCACGATCGGCAAGCGCTGATCCGAGGGTTCGCAAGGTCGCCAGACGGCGCCGATCCACACGGGGATCGGCGCCGTTTTTCTTTATCAATCATCGATTTACGATGTAGACATGCGCGGCACACCAGACACCCCTCTGCCCCACCATCGAATTTTCTTTAAAAAGTCCTTGCCTATCTATCTAGTAGTAGATAATATTTGGCTCATGGACGGCGCTGCACCACCCGGCAAACAGAAACAAGCCCCGCGATGCAGTCCAAGTCCACGCAGTACATGTAGTTGGTTGGTACCGGAAGACGGTCTTTTTTTTAGCCCTGACCCTCTACCTACCAGTAGATAGCAGCAAGGACCGTTACAACGCAGCAAGACATCGGCCCCGCGATCCACCTCTAACCGAGATCGCCCGGTCAAACCAAAGACAAGGAGCAACACCATGAACGCCAAGACCATCCTCTCCGCCGCCGCCCTCGCCGCCGCTTTCGTGACGGGCGCCGCCCAAGCCGCTCCCGGTAACAGCACCGGCGAAGTCTACGGTTACAGCTATCGCATCAACGACCAGCGCAGCCCCTTCACCGATGGCGCCCGTGCCAGCGGCGTGAACGAACCCCGCAACCCGTTTGTCGACGGTGCCCGCGTGAATGACCAACGCAGCCCGTTCAGCGACGGCGCCCGCGTCGGCAAGACCGACCCGTACACCGATGGTGCCCGCACCGTTGCCGGCCTGGACACCCAGGGCGTCTCGGCCAGCCCGGCCCGCACGGTGGATGCCTTCACCGACGGCGCCCGTGCCGGCAAGTTCGACCCGTACACGGACGGCGCCCGCATCGTGGCTGGCCTGGACCGCACCGGTGTGTCGAGCGAACCGTCGCGCACCTTCGACGTGTACACCGACGGCGCGCTGGCCTGAGCCTAGTGCAGCGCCGCGCGCCCGGTAATCGCCTGGTAGCGAAACCGGGCGCACGGCCTAGATCGAACAAGGAGTTTCATCATGAGTTTGCGTGACAGCGCCCTGATCCTGGGCGGATGGGTAGTGCTCTGCATTGCCAGCGGATCACTGCTTTCTCTCGTCGCGCAGTCGCTGTCGGTCTGATCTGATCCGATCTGATCGGCGGCGGCATGAACCGGAGGGTCTCCCATAAGGGAGACAGTCGCCATGAAAACGCAACCCGTACGCGAGCAATTGCTGGAACACGCGTCAGTGCTGATTCGGCGCCGGGGCTACAACGGTTTTAGCTACCGCGATCTGGCGGAGCTGGTTGGCGTCAAGACGTCTAGCATCCATTACTACTTTCCGTCGAAGGACGACCTGGTACTGGAGGTGGTGCGGTGCTACCGCGAGACCGCCACGGCGCGGATCGGGGCCATCGACACCACGCTGCCGCTGGCCGAGCAGGCCCAGCGCTACATCGAGCCGCTGCGTGGCGGCTCGGACAACGGGCAGGTCTGTCTGGTCGGCATGCTGTCCGCCGAGGTGATGATGCTGCCGCCGGCCATCGGCGCGCTGCTGCAGGATCACTTCCGCATGCACGAGGCGTGGATTGCCGAGCTGCTGCGCCGCGCCGAAGCCGAGCGTGGCCAGCCCTACCCGCTGCCGCCGTCGGCCTTCGCCAAGGTGTTGTATGGCGCGATCCAGAACGGGATGATCACGGCGCGGATGTCGGGGTCGAGTGACCGCCTGGACGCGGCGGCGGATATGCTGCTTGGCGCCGTGGCGCACCCGGTACCGGTATCGGCAAAGGCCGAAGAGGCCGTGGCGGTGTAAGGTCCAACCTCCGGCATCAGGCGCGTGGCGCCCGTCGCTTTGCGGCGGGCGCCTTTGTCGTTTTGGCGGGGGCTTTCTTGGCCGCGACCTTCTTTGCCGGCACCTTCTTCGCCGGCACCTCCCCCAGATCCAGTTCGATCCATGTCGGCGCGTGATCGCTCGCGCGCGCTTCGCCCCGCACCCATTTGTCCACACCGGCATCGACCATGCGCGGCGCCAGTTCGGCATTCAGCAACAGATGGTCGATGCGCAGCCCCGAGTTGGTCTGCCAGTGCTGGCGGAAGTAATCCCAGAAGGTGTAGATGCGCTCGTCCGGGTAGCGCGTGCGCAGGGCGTCCGTCCAGCCTTGCGCCAACAGGCGGCGGTAGCACTCCCGGCTCTCAGGCTGCAGCAGCGCGTCCTTGAGCCACGAGCGCGGGTTGTAGATGTCTTCGTCGGTCGGCACCACGTTGAAGTCGCCGGCCAGCACCACCGGGTGGCCGCTGTCATACAAACCCTGTGCGTGACGGATCAGGCGCTCGAACCACGCCAGCTTGTAGTCGAACTTGGGTCCCGGCTGCGGGTTGCCGTTCGGCAGGTAGAGGCAGGCCACCAGCACGCCGTTGATGGCGGCTTCCAGGTAGCGGCTGTGGGTGTCGGCCTCGTCGCCGGGCAGGCCGCGGCGCGCCTCGATCGGGTCCGTGCCACGGGCGAGGATGGCCACGCCGTTCCAGGACTTCTGCCCGTGCCAGATGGCGCCGTAGCCGGCGGCGCGGATCTCGTCGATCGGAAACGCCGTGTCGATGGTCTTCAGTTCCTGGAGACAGGCCACGTCGGGCGCCTCGCGCGCCAGCCAGTCCAGCAGCGCCGGCAGGCGGGTGCGAATGCCGTTGATATTGAAGGTGGCGATCTTGAAGCGGGACATCGGCTCTCCTGTGCGAAGTGGCAACGCCATCGGCAAGTTTCAGCAGGTTTCGATAGCGTCGCGTGCTTTCCTTCCGGCGCAAAGACTGTATATTTATACAGTTCTTTCGTTGCCCTTGCCTGCTGCGCCTTGTCCGCCACATCCACCCCAGAATCGCGTGCTCTGCCCCGCTACACGGTTGCCGTGCGGGCGCTGTGCGAGTTCACAGCCAAGGCGGGTGACCTCGACCTGCGCTTCACGCCTTCGCCCACCGCGCAGGAAGGCGTGGCCGGGCACGGCGTGGTCACGGGCCGGCGCGGCGCGGGCTATGAGGCCGAGGTGTCCCTCTCCGGCACGTTCGAAGGGCTGCACGTGCGGGGCCGCGCCGATGGCTACGACCCCACCGCCAATCGCCTCGAGGAAATCAAGACGGTGCGCGGCGAAGGGGTCGAGGTGCCCGCCAACCACCGGGCACTGCACTGGGCGCAGGCCAAGGTCTACGGCTGGCTGCTATGCCAGACGCGTGGGCTGGCCGAGATCGACATCGCCGTGGTCTATTTCGACATCCTGAGCCAGCGCGAACGCGTGGAGCAGGAGCGCCACGACGCCACCACGCTGCGTGCCTTCTTCGAGGCCAGTTGCCGACGCTTCCTGCAATGGGCCGAGCGCGAGATCGCCCACCGTCAGGCACGCGATGCCGGGCTGGCGGCGCTGACCTTCCCGCATGGCGATTTCCGGCCCGGCCAGCGCGTGCTGGCGGAGTCGGTCTACAAGGCCAATGTGGCGGCGCGCACGCTGCTGGCGCAGGCGCCCACGGGCATCGGCAAGTCGATCGGCACGGTGTTTCCGGCGCTGAAGTCGATGCCAGGGCAGCGCCTCGACAAGCTGTTCTTCCTCTCCGCCCGCACCACGGGCCGCGCGGTGGCATTGCAGGCCGCCGCACAACTTCGGAGCGAGGGCGACCGGGGTTGCGACCCATTGCCCCTGCGCGTGCTGGAGCTGACCGCCCGCGACAAGGCGTGCGAACACCCCGATCTGGCCTGCCACGGCGAATCCTGCCCGCTCGCGCAGGGCTTCTACGACCGCCTGCCTGCCGCCCGCGAAGCCGCCGCCGCCGTGCCGCTGCTGGACCGGGATGCCGTGCGCGGGATCGCCCGCCAGCACAGCGTCTGCCCCTACTACCTCGCCCAGGAGATGATCCGCTGGAGCGATCTGGTCGTGGCGGACTACAACTACTACTTCGACCGCAGCGCCATGCTGTACGCGCTGACCGTGCTGAACGGCTGGCGCGCCAGCGTGCTGGTAGACGAGGCCCACAATCTGGTGGAGCGCGGTCGCGCCATGTACACGGCCACGCTCGACCCCGCGGCCTTCCGGGGCGCGCGGCTGGCTGCGCCCAAGGCGCTGTCGCGGCCGGTGAACCGCGTCCATCGGGCATGGCAGGCGCTGGCGCGGGCCGAATCGTCAACCCGCGCGAACTTCGAAACCCACTCGACTGCCCCCACCGCGCTGGTGGAGGCGCTGGCCCAGCTATGCGGCGCGATCCTCGAACATCTGAGCGCCCATCCCGGCCAGCACGACGCCACGCTGGAGCGCTTCTACTTCGACGCCCTGCACTTCCTGCGCCTGACCGAACAGCTACCCGACCACGGGGGCCAGCACTCGCTGTTCGAGATCACGCGCACGCCCGGCCCGCGCGGCGGCGTGCAGGCCCAGCTCTGTGTGCGCAACCTGCTGCCCGCGCCGTTCCTGCGTCCGCGCTTTGCCGGCGCGCATGCCACCACGCTGTTCTCGGCCACGCTCCAGCCGGCGGACTACTACACCGACATGCTCGGCCTGCCCGCCAGCGCGGTCTGGGTGGAGGTGCCCTCGCCCTTCCACGCGGACCAGCTCGACGTGCACATCGCCCGCCATATCTCCACGCGCTATACCCAGCGCCAGCGCTCGCTGCCGGCCATCGTGCAGTTGATGGCCGACCAGTACGCGCGGCGGCCCGGTAACTACCTCGCCTTCTTCAGCAGCCACGACTACCTGCGCCAGGCTGCCGATCTGCTGGCCGCGCAGCATCCGGAGATTCCGATCTGGGCGCAGGCGCGCGGCATGGACGAGGCGGGGCAGGCCGCGTTCCTCGGCCAGTTCGCGCCGGGCGGGCGCGGCATCGGCTTCGCGGTGCTGGGCGGGGTGTTCTCGGAAGGCGTGGACCTGCCCGGCGACCGTCTGATCGGCGCCTTCGTGGCCACACTGGGGTTGCCGCAGGTCAATGATGTGAACGAGCAGTTGCGCGAGCGCATGGCAGCCGCGTTTGGCGACGGCTACGCCTATGCCTACCTGTATCCGGGGCTGCGCAAGGTGGTGCAGGCCGCCGGGCGGGTCATCCGCACGCGTGAGGATCGGGGCGTGGTGTGGCTGATCGACGACCGCTTCGGCCGGCCGGAAGTGCAGGCGTTGCTGCCGGCGTGGTGGGAAATCGACACCCCGGCACGTAAATCTGTCGCGCCGATGGCAAAAACCGGCATCGGCACGCCGCACGCGCCGGCGCTGCCACTGGCAGAATGACGGCAGCGCCTCTGGCGCGGTTCTCGCTTGCCCTTACTTGCCCCAAAGGGGGTAAGCCTCGACGGAGACCCAAGAATGAGCATGACCAAGGCCTTTGCCGCCACCGAGCCCACCCGCGCGGAGATCGACGCGCTGCCGGGTGCCACGCTGCTGGAGTTCGGCGCGCCGTGGTGCGGCTTCTGCATGCGCGCCCAGCCGCTGATCGAGACCGCGTTCGGCAAGCATCCGGCCATCCGGCACATCAAGGTCGAAGACGGCAGCGGGCGCCCGCTCGGCCGCGCGTTCCGCGTGAAGCTGTGGCCGACGCTGGTGTTCCTGCGCGATGGCCAGGAAGTGGCCCGGCTGGTGCGCCCTGCCGACGCGCAGGCGATTGCCGAGGCGATGGCGCAGATCGACGGCGCGTCAGTGACGCACTGATCACACCGATCAAGCCTCCAGCGGCATCGCGCTGGTGCATTTGATCTCGTCCAGGCAGACGCTGGACTTGACCCCGCTCACGCCGGGAATGCGCATCAGCGTGTCCAGCAGGAAGTCGGACAGCGACTTCAGGTCCTTGGCCACCACCTTCAGCACGTAGTCGATATCGCCGGTGACGGAGAAGCACTCCTGGATCTGGGCGAGTTCCGCCACCAGCCCCTTGAACTTCGACAGGTCGCGGATATGACCGCGCTCCATCGTCACATGGATGAACGCGGTGACGCCAAAGCCGAGCGCGGTGCTGTCCAGCCGCGCCTCGTAGCGCTTGATGATGCCGTTCTCCTCCAGGCGCCGGTGACGCCGCAGCGTCTGCGCCGGAGACAGGCTGATCGCCTCCGCCAGCTCCAGATTGCTGGCCCGTCCGTTCTCCTGCAGCACCCCCAGCAAGCGGCGATCCGTGCGGTCTAGCTCGGTATTCTGCATTTCTGTTTCCTCAGAACGCGATTTCGCGAAATCTTATCTCATATTTCAGGGTTTCCCTGCGTCCCGAACGAAATCCTATTTACTGGCGCGGGTTATACACTCGATTCCAGTTCGGACGGCTTTGAAAGTCGCTGAAATACGATTGCCAGCCCCGTGCTGGACTCCCTTGCCCCCACTTCCTTGTAGAGCACACCATGGCCGATCTCTTTGAAAACCCGATGCAGCTGATGGGCTTCGAGTTCGTCGAATTCGCTTCGCCGACGCCGAACGTTCTGGAGCCCCTGTTCGAAAAGATGGGCTTCTCGCTGGTGGCCCGCCACCGCTCCAAGGATGTGCTGCTGTACCGCCAGGGCGACATCAATTTCGTCATCAACAACGAGCCGCACAGCGAGGCCGCCTATTTCGCCGCCGAGCACGGCCCGAGCGCCTGCGGCATGGCCTTCCGCGTGAAGGACTCCCACAAGGCGTACAACCGCGCGCTGATGCTGGGCGCCCAGCCGATCGAGATCGCCACGGGCCCGATGGAGCTGCGCCTGCCCGCGATCAAGGGCATCGGCGGCGCGCCGCTGTACCTGATCGACCGCTTCGAGGACGGCAAGTCGATCTATGACATCGACTTCGAATTCCTGGACGGTGTGGACCGCCGCCCGGTGGGCCATGGCCTGCGCCTGATCGATCACCTGACGCACAACGTCTACCGTGGCCGCATGGCTTACTGGGCGAACTTCTACGAACGCCTGTTCAACTTCCGCGAAATCCGCTACTTCGACATCCAGGGCGAGTACACCGGCCTGACCTCGAAGGCGATGACGGCGCCGGACGGCAAGATCCGCATTCCGCTGAACGAGGAGTCGTCCAAGGGCAGCGGCCAGATCGAGGAATTCCTGATGGCGTTCAATGGCGAGGGCATCCAGCACATCGCCTTCCTGACGGACAACCTGATCGAGGTCATCGACAACCTGCAACTGGCCGGCGTGGAGCTGATGACGGCGCCGAACGACTATTACTACGACGCGCTGGCCAACCGCCTGCCGGACCACGGCCAGCCGGTGGACCAGCTCAAGGCGCGCGGCATCCTGCTGGACGGCACCACCGAGGGCGGCAAGCCCCGCCTGCTGCTCCAGATCTTCTCGAAGGCCGCGCTGGGCCCGGTGTTCTTCGAATACATCCAGCGTGCCGGCGACGAAGGCTTCGGCGAAGGCAACTTCAAGGCGCTCTTCGAATCGCTCGAGCGCGACCAGATCGAGCGCGGCACGCTCAAGGTCTGACCCTCCCTCCGTTTCCCGTTTCACCTGTTTCACCTGGTCCGGCGTCCTCCCGGGACGCCTGACCCCTCCCCGCCGCCGGAGCTACCCGCGCCGGCGGCCTTTTCATAGCGTCCGACCTCCCGGGTCAAAAGAGACGTGATCGCCATTCCACCAGAATGGCCAGATAGGTAGAGGACACAAACCCATGCACGCCCCCCAACAGGACGGCACGCTTCAGCGTGGCCTGAAGAATCGTCACATCCAGCTGATTGCCCTTGGTGGCGCCATCGGCACCGGGCTGTTCCTGGGCATCGCCCAGACCATCAAGATGGCCGGCCCGGCCGTGCTGCTCGGCTACGCGCTGGCCGGCATCGTCGCGTTTTTCATCATGCGCCAGCTCGGCGAGATGGTGGTGGACGAGCCCGTCGCCGGCTCCTTCAGCTACTTCGCCAATAAATACTGCGGCCACTTCGCCGGGTTCATGTCCGGCTGGAATTACTGGGTGCTCTACATCCTGGTGAGCATGGCCGAGCTGTCGGCCGTGGGCATCTACGTGCAGTACTGGTGGCCGGAGCTGCCCACGTGGATCTCCGCGCTGGCGTTCTTCGTGCTGATCAACGTAATCAACCTGTCGAGCGTGAAGTCGTTCGGCGAGATGGAATTCTGGTTCTCGATCATCAAGGTGGCGGCCATCGTCGGCATGATCGGCTTTGGCGGCTATCTGCTGATGTCCGGCGGCGCGGGCCCGGAGGCCTCCGTGGCCAACCTGTGGCAGCACGGCGGCTTCTTCCCGAACGGCCTGGGCGGCCTGGTGATGGCGATGGCCGTGATCATGTTCTCGTTCGGCGGCCTGGAACTGGTGGGCATTACCGCCGCCGAGGCGGACAACCCCGAGAAGAGCATCCCCAAGGCCACCAATCAGGTGATCTACCGCATCCTGATTTTCTACGTGGGCGCGCTGGCGGTGCTGCTGTCGCTCTACCCGTGGGAGAAGGTCGTCACCGGCGGCAGCCCGTTCGTGCTGATCTTCCACGCGCTGGATAGCGCGGCGGTGGCCCATGTGCTGAACCTGGTGGTGCTGACGGCAGCGCTGTCGGTCTATAACAGCGGCGTCTACTGCAACAGCCGCATGCTGCTGGGCCTGGCGCAGCAGGGCAACGCGCCGAAGGCGCTGATGAAGGTGAACCGCCGCGGCATTCCGCTGGCTGCGCTGGGCGTGTCCGCGCTGGCCACCGGCGCCTGCGTGCTGATCAACTACTTCATGCCGGGCGAAGCCTTCGAGCTGCTGATGGGCCTGGTGGTATCGGCCCTGATCATCAACTGGGCCATGATCAGCCTGATTCACCTGAAATTCCGCCGCGACAAGCGCCTGGCCGGCCAGACCACGCGCTTCCAGAGCCTGGGCCATCCGCTGACCAACTACCTGACCCTCGCCTTCCTCGCCGGCATCCTTTATGTGATGTATCTGACACCCGGCCTGCGGATCTCGGTCTACCTGATTCCGGTATGGCTTGGCGTACTTGGCGTAAGCTATCGCCTCCGGCAAAAGAACGCCGCCGCCGCGCTGCGCGCCCCGAGCGTGCAGGCGCAATGAGTCTCCGCCCCCTGAAACACAGCCAGAGCTTTCCCATGTTCGAACACATCGAAGCCTTTCCGGGCGATCCGATCCTCTCGCTCAACGAGGACTTCCAGCAAGACCCGCGTACCAACAAGGTCAACCTGAGCATCGGCATCTATTTCGACGGCGAAGGCCGCCTGCCGGTGATGCAGGCCGTGGCCGAAGCCGAAGCCGCGCTGCTCGCGGACATGGGCCCGCGCCCCTACCTGCCGATGGCCGGCATTCCCGGCTACCGCCAGGCCGTGCAGGCGCTGGTGTTCGGCGAAGACTGCGCGGCCCGCGCCGAAGGCCGCGTCGCCACGGTGCAAACGCTGGGCGGCTCCGGCGCGCTGCGCGTGGGCGCCGACTTCCTGAAGCGCTACTTCCCCACCGCGCAGATGTGGATCAGCGACCCGAGCTGGGAGAACCACCGCGTGGTCTTCGAGCGCGCCGGCTTCCAGGTCAATGCGTACCCGTACTACGACCCCGCCACGGGCGGCCTGCAGTTCGACGCCATGCTCGCGGCCATCGAAGCCATTCCGCAAGGTGGCATCGTGCTGCTGCACGCCTGCTGCCACAACCCGACCGGCGTGGACCTGAACCAGGACCAGTGGCGCCAGGTCATCGCGGTGCTCAAGGCGCGCAAGCTGCTGCCCTTCGTGGACATGGCCTACCAGGGCTTTGGCGCGGGGCTCGACGACGACGCCTTCGCCGTGCGCGAACTGGCCCGCCAGAACGTGCCGGCGCTGGTGGCCAACTCGTTCTCGAAGAACTTCTCGCTGTACGGCGAGCGTTGCGGCGGCCTGAGCGTGATCTGCCAGAGCGCCGACGAAGCCAGCCGCGTGCTGGGCCAGCTCACCGGCGCCGTGCGCGCCAACTACAGCAACCCGCCCACCCACGGCGCCCGCGTCGTCGCCCGCGTCCTGACCACGCCCGCCCTGCGCGCCAGCTGGGAGCAGGAACTGGCCGCCATGTGCGAGCGCATCGCCCACATGCGCCAGGCCATCCACGACAAACTGCGCGACCACGTCAGCGGCGAGGCCCTCTCCCGCTACATCACCCAGCGCGGCATGTTCACCTACACCGGCCTCTCCGCCGATCAGGTCGAACGCCTGAAGGCCGAGCACGGCGTGTACATCCTCCGTTCCGGCCGCATGTGCGTGGCGGGGCTGAACGAGCGCAATGTGGGGGTGGTGGCGAGTGCGATCGGGGACGTGTTGAAGGGGTGAAAGCCTTTCCGCTTGTGCAGCATGCGAAACAGATCGGGCCGCTCTTGCGGCCTGTTTTGTTTTCTAGAGTGCGCTGGATTCGCCCCGGCAGCATTCCGCCATCCGGTTTACCATCGCGGATCTTCCCAAGATTCCGACAGGAGCCCGTGCATGGCCGCAGCAGATTTGTCCGCCTTCCCGATCACCCGCAAGTGGCCGGCGCAGCATCCCGAGCGCCTGCAGTTGTATTCGCTGAACACCCCCAACGGCATCAAGGTTTCGCTGATGCTGGAGGAGCTGGGCCTGCCCTACGAGCCGCATCTGGTGCGTTTCGACAAGGATGACCAGACCACGCCCGAGTTCCTGTCGCTGAACCCGAACAACAAGATCCCGGCGATCCTCGATCCGAATGGGCCGGGCGGCAAGCCGCTGGCGCTGTTCGAGTCGGGGGCGATCCTGATCTACCTGGCCGAGAAGACCGGCAAGTTCATGTCCACGGACCCGGCGGCCCGCTACGAGACGATTCAGTGGGTGATGTTCCAGATGGGCGGCATCGGGCCGATGTTTGGCCAGATCGGCTTCTTCCACAAGTTCGCCGGCAAGGACTACGAGGACAAGCGGCCGCGTGACCGCTACGTCGCGGAGTCGCGCCGGCTGCTGGGCGTGCTCAACGAGCGGCTCAAGGGCCGGCAGTGGATCATGGGCGATGACTACACGATTGCCGACATGACCACCTTCCCGTGGGTGCGCAATCTGGTCGGTTTCTACGAGGCCGGCAGCCTCGTCGGATTCGACGACTTCACCGAAGTGCGCCGTGTGCTGGACGCCTTCCTGGCCCGCCCCGCCGTGCAGCGCGCGGTGAACATCCCCAAGCGTCCCGAGTAAGACCCTTTCCCGGGCGCAGGAATCAGGCAGGAATCAGGCGGCGAAGCCCAGCAAGGTGCTCACCGCCGCCGCTTCCTCGCGCACCGCGCGGCCGGTCGGCCCGTCGATCGATGGGTCGAAGCCGCCCGTGGCACCCAGCGCGGTCAGCACCGCGCACACCCGCCCCGTGTAGTCCCGCACCGGCGCCGCCACGGCGCTGATCCCCTTCAGATTGGTATCGCGCACGGCCGCGCAGCCATCGGCGCGCACCGCCGCGCGTAGCGGGCCGAGCGGGTCCTGGGCGTCAAGCAGCGCGCGCTGCTCCGGCGTGGCCGCCCGCAGTTCCGCCTCCGCCAGCGCCTGCACGCGCTGGTCGTCGAGCAAACCCAGGAACACGCGGCCCGTGGCCGACCACAGCAGCGGCATCACCGATCCCACCCGCACGTTCACGGTCACCGGCAGAGCCGGTTCCTCGAACCGGACGATGGTCGGCCCCTTGTTGCCCATCACCGAGATGAAACAGGTGATCTCCAGCCGCTCGCGCAGCCGGATCAGCGACGCCTCGGCCAGCCGAATTGGGTCGGACTGCCGCATCGCGGCCAGCCCGATCTGGAGCGCCTCCAGCCCCAGGTGGTACTGCTGCGTGCCGCTCTCCTGCGCCACCAGCCCTTCCTCGATCAGGCTCGCCAGGTAGCGATGCACCTTGGCCGGACTTTCGTCGATATGGGCCGCGATGGCCGTCAGGCTGGCACGGCCGCCCAGGCGCGCCAGCCCCTTGAGCACGGCCATGCCGGTCTCGGCGGCCTGCACGCGCTGGCGGCGTTCGCGGGGGCGGGCTTCGGGCTCAGGACTCCCGGGAATGTCGGGTATGGCTGGCATGGCGTTGGGTTAACCCCCATTCAACGATTACGCATTGCGTATATGATTTACGCAAAACAAGGCCACATACTATCCGGCCAAATACCAAGGAGACAAGCACCCATGCCCCGCCATCGCGCTGCCGGCCTCATCGCGGCATCCCTGACCTTTGCGTTTTCCGCTGCCTTCCCTTCGGCCCACGCCGCCGACGCCTATCCGAGCAAGCCGATCCGCTGGATCGTGCCCTACCCCGCTGGCGGCGGCTCGGACTTCCTCGCCCGCACCATCGGGCAGGGGCTCTCCGCCAAGGTCGGCCAGCCCGTGGTGGTGGACAACAAGCCGGGCGGCAACACGGCGATTGGCGCGTCCGAGACGGCGCGGGCGGCAGCCGATGGCTACACGGTGCTCTCGGCCGATAACGGCACGCTGGTCTTCAACCCGGCGCTCTACAAGACGCTGTCGTACAACCCCGCCAAGGACCTCGCGCCGGTGACGCTGCTGGGCCGCTTCCCGATGATCCTGGTGGTTGGGCCGGGCACCACCGCCAAGACCGCGCAGGAGTTCATCGCCCAGGTCAAGGCCGCGCCGGGCGGCGTGAACTACGGGTCCGCCGGGGCCGGCAGCCCGCACCACCTGGCCATGGAACTGCTCAAGGTGGAGGCCCAGCTGACCATGACCCACGCGCCGTATCGCGGTGCGGCGCCCGCGCTGTCCGACGTGGCGGCCGGCCAGATTCCCGCGATGATGGTCGACTACGCCGCCGGCGCCGGCTTCATCAAGGGCGGCAAGGTGCGCCCGCTGGCCGTGGCCAACGCCACGCGCCTGCCGCAACTGCCGGACGTGCCGACCTTCGCCGAACTCGGCTACCGGAACGTGGAAGCCGCCGCGCTGGTCGGCATGGTCGTGCCGGCGGCCACGCCGCCCGAGGTGATCGCCACGCTGAACAAGCAGGTGGTGGCGGCCATCAAGGAGCCGGCCATCCATAAGAAGCTGGTCGATTTCGGCGTGGAGCCGGTCGGCAACACCCCGGCGCAATACAGCGAGCTGCTGCGCAGCGAGATTGCGCGCTGGACCAAGCTGATCCACGACCTGAAGATCACGCTCGATAACTGAGGTTCGCTGTATGTCGTCATCCGCCACGCCCCCGTCGTCCTCGTCCTCGTCCTCGTCCTCGTCCTCCGCCACCGCCGCCCGCCCGGGCGGTTGTCCCATCGACCACACCGCGCTGCGGGCGCCCAACGGCTGCCCGGTGAGCGCCCACGCGGCCACGTTCGATCCGTTCGAGGACGGCTACCAGCAGGACCCGCCCGACTACGTGCGCTGGTCGCGCGAGCAGGAACCGGTGTTCTACAGCCCGAAGCTGGGCTACTGGGTGGTCACGCGCTATGACGACATCAAGGCGATCTTCCGGGACAACCTGACCTTCAGCCCGTCCATCGCCCTGGAGAAGATCACGCCCACGGGCGACGAGGCCAACGCGGTGCTGGCCACCTACGGCTATGCGATGAACCGCACGCTGGTCAACGAGGACGAGCCAGCCCACATGCCGCGCCGCCGCGCGCTGATGGAGCCGTTCACGCCCGCCGAACTGGCCCACCATGAGCCGATGGTGCGGCAACTGACGCGCGAATACGTCGATCGATTCATCGACAGCGGACGCGCTGACCTGGTCGACCAGATGCTCTGGGAAGTGCCCCTGACCGTGGCGCTGCACTTCCTCGGCGTGCCCGAGGAGGACATGGACCGGCTGCGCCAGTATTCGATCGCCCATACGGTGAACACCTGGGGCCGCCCCAAGCCCGAGGAGCAGGTGGCCGTGGCGCACGCGGTAGGCAATTTCTGGCAGCTCGCCGGCAAGATCCTCGACAAGATGCGCGAGAACCCGGACGCGCCCGGCTGGATGCAGTACGGCCTGCGCAAGCAGCGCGAGCTGCCCGAGGTGGTCACCGACTCCTACCTCCATTCGATGATGATGGCGGGCATCGTGGCGGCGCACGAGACCACGGCCAATGCGTCCGCCAACGCGATCAAGCTGCTGCTCCAGCACCCGGATGCCTGGCGCGAGATCTGCGCGGACCCGGCGCTGATCCCCAATGCGGTGGAGGAATGCCTGCGCCACAACGGCTCGGTGGCGGCCTGGCGCAGGCTGGTCACGCGGGATGCGCAGGTCGGCGGCATCGCCCTGCCGGCCGGCAGCAAGCTGCTGATCGTCACCTCGTCCGCCAATCACGACGAACGGCATTTCGCCGATGCGGACCTGTTCGACATCCGCCGGGACAATGCCAGCGACCAGCTGACCTTCGGCTACGGCTCGCACCAGTGCATGGGCAAGAACCTCGCGCGCATGGAGATGCAGGTCTTTCTGGAGGAGCTGACGCGCCGGCTGCCCCATCTGCGGCTGGCCGAGCAGTCGTTCAGCTACGTGCCGAACACCTCGTTCCGGGGGCCGGAGCATCTCTGGGTCGAATGGGACCCGGCGCGCAATCCCGAGCGCACCGATCCGTCCGTGCTGACCTGGCGCGACGCCGTGCGGATTGGCGAGCCCTCCGGGCAAGCCATCGCCCGCACTGTGGTGGTAGAGCGGATCGACCCCGTGGCGGACAACGTGGTGCGGCTGCGGCTGGTGGCGCCCGATGGCAAGGTGCTGCCGCGCTGGGCGCCGGGTGCGCACATCGACGTGGAGTGCGGCCATACGGGGATTTCGCGCCAGTATTCGCTGTGCGGCGATCCGGCCGACGCGGGCGCCTTCGAGATCGCCGTGCTGCGTGAGGTCGATAGCCGGGGCGGCTCGGCCTGGGTCCATGACGTGCTGCGCGCCGGAGACCGGCTCCGCATTCGTGGCCCGCGCAATCATTTCCGGCTCGACGAGGGCTGCCGCAAGGCGATCTTCATCGCCGGCGGCATCGGCGTGACGCCGGTCAGCGCGATGGCGCGGCGGGCCCGCGACCTGGGCATCGACTATACGTTCCACTACTGCGGCCGCTCGCGCGCCAGCATGGCCCTGCGCGAGGAACTGGCCGCGCTGCATGGCAACCGGCTGCACGTCCATGCGGGCGACGAAGGCCAGCGCGCGGACTTCGCCGCGCTGCTCGGCACGCCCGACCCGCAGACGCAGATCTACGCCTGCGGCCCGGCGCGCATGATCGCGGCGCTGGAAGACCACTGCGCCGCGTGGCCGGAGGATGCGCTGCGCGTGGAGCACTTCGTCTCGGCACTCGGCACGCTCGATCCGTCGCGGGAACAGCCGTTCACCGTCGAACTCAAGGATTCCGGCCTGACAGTGGAGGTGCCCGCCCACCAGACGCTGCTCACCGCGCTGCGCTGCGCCAACATCGACGTGCAGAGCGATTGCGAGGAAGGCCTGTGCGGCTCCTGCGAGGTGCGCGTGCTGGCGGGCCAGATCGACCATCGCGACGTGGTGCTCACGCGCGGCGAACGCGAGGCGAACAGCCGGATGATGGCCTGCTGCTCGCGCGCGGTGGGCGGCGGGAAGCTGGTGCTGGAGCTGTAGCGCGCCACGTCAAGGCCGGCGCCCCCGCCATCCGTGCGCTACCGCACAGACTCGCCAGCCCCGGCGCCGTTACCTGCCGCGCCCACGCCTAGTATTCAAGGCTCAATCCCGGGCCTGAGGAGACCGTCATGGCGCGCTACCAGATTGCTGCTGCGCTGGCCCTGCTGCTTGCCGGCTGCGCCACGAGCCCGGGTACGCCCGGCAGCACACAGGCGTCGCGCACGGAGAACTGCAAGGCGACCTCCGAGCAGGAAATCTCGGCCCTGTTCGACCGCTGGAACCGCTCCCTGCAGACCGGCGACCCCCGCAAGGTGGTGGCCAACTACGCGGAACGATCGATCCTGCTGGCCACGGTGTCCAACAAGCCGCGCGTGACACCGGCCGAGAAAGAGGACTACTTCACCCACTTCCTGCAGAGCGGGCCGTCCGGCAAGATCGACTTCCGCACCATCGAAATCGGCTGCAACACCGCCGTGGATGCCGGGCTCTACACCTTCACCTTCGCCCGAACCGGCGCCACGGTGAAGGCGCGCTACACCTACACCTACCGCTGGGACGGCACGCAGTGGCTGATCACCAGCCACCATTCGTCGGCCATGCCGGAGAAGACCTAACGCGGCCCGATATTGCGCCGCAGCACGACTACCATCGGTCGCATCCGTCACAACACGCGCGTAGTTGCTATCCTGAAGTGGAGAGCCCACACACAGGAGACGCCCCCATGTGCCGCTGGCTGGCCTATTCCGGCCGTTCCGTCCCGCTCGAGGCTGTGTTGTTCCAGCCCGAGCACTCCCTGATCGACCAGAGCCTGAACTCCCGGCTGGGCCACACCACGACCAATGGCGACGGCTTCGGCGTGGGCTGGTACGGGCGGCATTCGGAGTTGCCGTTCCGCTATCGCGGCCTGCACCCGGCGTGGAGCGACACCAACCTGCGCGAGGCCGCCCGGGCGGTGCGGGCGCCCCTGTTCGTCGCTCATATCCGGGCGGCCACCGGCACGCCCACCCAGGAAACCAACTGTCACCCGTTCCGCTTCGGGCGCTGGCTGTTCGTCCACAACGGGCTGATCCGCGACTTTCCGCTGGTGCGGCGCGACCTGATGATGGCGGTGGCGCCGCATCTGTTCCGCTGGATCGAGGGTTCGACCGACTCCGAGGTGATGTTCTTCCTGGCGCTGACGTTCGGGCTGGAGCGCGACCCGCGCGGCGCGCTGGAGCAGATGGCCGGCCTGATCGAGGAGGTGGGGCATCGCCACGACGTGGAGCACCCGCTGAACATGACCGTTTGCGTCATGGACGGCCAGCAGATCGTGGCCGTGCGCTATTCCAGCGAAAACGCGTCGCGCTCGCTGTTCCACAGCACCTCGTTCCGGCAGCTACGGGCGCTCTATCCGGAAGACCCGCGCATCATCGCCGCCGGCGACGACGCCTTTCTGGTGCTGTCCGAGCCCCTGATCGACGTGCAAGGCGTCTGGGAGGAAATCCCCGAGGCCACGATCCTGGTGGGCAAGGGCGGCGAGATCCAGCACCTGCGGTTCACGCCCCGGCTGCCGGTGCGGGCCTGAGCGGGCCTGGGCGGGCACCCCCGGCCGGGCCCGGATCGTCGTTACCCGTCGCTTACTTCCCGGGCATTTTCATCAGCCGCTTGGCCTCTTCGATGTTCTGCTCGGCGCGCTGGGTCATCACGGCCAGCGCTTCCGCTTGCGATTTCTGGGCCATTTCCGCCAGTTCGCGCATGTTGTTGAACGCCGTCTGCAAGCCTTGCTGGACGAACTCGCCCTGCCGGGCCATGGCCGCGGCAGGATCGCCGCCTGCGGTCAGCTTCTGGGCCGCGGCCTGAATCTCCTGCATGCTCTGGCTCAGGATCTCGGCCTGCTTTTGCACCAGCGCCTGCATGCCTTCGTAGGCAATCTTGTTGGCCTCCGTGATGGCGTCGATATCCTTGCGCCGGGCTTCGATCACCGCCGTCATGTCGACGCCGGGCAGCTTGTACTGTTCGAGCAACTTGGTGAAATCGGTAAACGGATTGGGCGATGTTGCCATGACGCATCTCCTCGTTGAGGTGGGGGAAAGCCGAAAAACCGGGCAGATCGTGCTGGCCGATCGCGGCGCGGTTGCCTAAGTGTAGGTGCTACGGGCGACGGATACGATGCTCGCCGGCCATCCCTCAATGAAAATCCCGGCTCTCCGCCATCAGCTTGCCCAGCAGCGGGCTCAGGTCGACCAGTTCCTGCGCCACCAGGTGCCTGACCTCGCCCTGCCTTTGCCAGGTGCCGATCACGCCCAGCAGCTTGGCGCCGAGCACCTCCTTGCGCTGCCGCTCCACCAGGTCGGGCCAGATGATCACGTTGATCGGCCCGGTTTCGTCCTCGATGGAGGTAAAAATGGTGCCGTTGGCCGTGGAGGGGCGCTGGCGCACCGTGACGATGCCGCACGCGCGCACGCGGCGGCCGTTGCCCAGCCGCGATAGCTGCTGCGCCGTGAGGAACTTGAGCGCCGTCAGGCGGCGGCGCAGCAGGGTCAGCGGGTGGCATTTCAGGGAGAGCCCCAGGCTGGCGTAGTCGGCGGCCACGTCTTCGCCGATCTTCGGCTCGGGCAGCAGCAGCTCGGCTTCGGCCGGGGGTGCCTCGTGCAGCAGGTCGCGGTGCACCGACTGCACCGCCGCGCCGCGCGCCAGCCAACGCGCCTGGCGCCGGTGGCCGGCCAGCGACACCAGCGCGTCGGCCGCCGCCAGGACGTCGATGTCGTGCTTGTCCAGCCCCGCGCGCCGTGCCAGGTCTTCCACGCTCTCGAACGGCCGTTCGGCCCGCGCCGCCTCGATGCGCAGCGCGGCATCCTCGCGCATGCCGCGCACGCGGCCCAGCCCCAGCCGCACGTCGCGGTAGCGCTGGCCGGGGCGGCGGGCCTCCAGCGCGCTCTCCCAGCCGCTGACGGTCACGTCCACGGGCTGCGTCACCACGTCATGCCGGCGCGCGTCCTGCACCAGTTGCGACGGCGAATAGAAGCCCATCGGGTGGCTGTTCAGCAGGCCGCACAGGAAGGCATCGGGATGATGGCACTTGAGCCACGCGCTCACGTAGACCAGCTTCGCGAAGCTCGCCGCGTGGCTCTCCGGGAAGCCGTACTCGCCAAACCCCTCGATCTGCTTGCAGATGGCCAGCGCGAAGGACTCGGGATAGCCGCGCGTGGTCAGCGCGCGCACCAGCGCATCCTGGTGCTTCTTGAGATCGCCGCGCCGCCGCCACGCCGCCATCGAGCGGCGCAGCTGGTCTGCCTGCCCCGGCGTGAGACCGGCCGCGTCGATGGCGAGCTGCATCACCTGCTCCTGGAAGATCGGCACGCCCAGCGTGCGGCCCAGCACGCGGCGGATCACGTCGTTGAAGTAGGTCGGCAGCTTGCCGGTGCGGCGCAGCGCCTCGCGCCGCTTGAGGTAGGGGTGCACCATGCCGCCCTGGATCGGTCCCGGCCTCACGATGGCCACCTCCACCACGAGATCGTAATATTTGCGCGGCTGCAGGCGCGGCAGCATCGACTGCTGCGCGCGCGACTCGATCTGGAACACACCCACGGTATCCGCCTTGCAGATCATGTCGTAGGTGGCGTCGTCGGTCTCGGGCAGGTCTTCCATGCGGCACGGCAGCCCGGCCCGCTCGGGCTCGGGATTCGGGATCATCGCCAGCGCGCGCCGGATGGCGGTGAGCATGCCGAGCGCGAGCACATCCACCTTGAGCAGCCCCAGCGATTCGAGGTCGTCCTTGTCCCACTGGATCACGCTGCGGTCGGCCATGGCCGCGTTCTCGATCGGCACCAGCCGCGACAGCTTGTGCCGCGCGATCACGAAGCCGCCCACGTGCTGCGACAGGTGGCGCGGAAAGCCGCGCAGCTGCTCGGTCAGGCTCGCCCATTGCCGCACGGCCGGGGAGTCGGGGTCCAGGCCGTAGCGCGTAATGCGCTCCAGGAACGCCGTGCCGCCATCCCACCACGCCTGGCCCTTGACCACCTGCTCCACCACGCTCGGGTCGATGCCGAGCGCGCGCCCCACGTCCCGCAGCGCGCTACGGGAGCGATAGGTGATCAGCGACGCCGCCAGCGCGGCCCGATGCCGGCCGTACTTCTCGTAGATGTACTGGATCACCTCCTCGCGCCGCTGGTGCTCGAAATCGACGTCGATATCGGGCGGCTCGTCGCGCTCGCGCGAGAGGAATCGGCCGAACAGCAGGTTGGCCTGCTCCGGGCTCACCTCGGTGATATGCAGGCAGTAGCAGACCAGCGAGTTGGCGGCCGAGCCCCGGCCCTGGCACAGGATGCCGCGCTGGCGCGCGAAGCGCACGATGTCGTGCACGGTCAGGAAGAACGGCTCGTAGTGCTTTTCCTCGATCAGTTCGAGTTCGCCCTCAAGCTGCGCCTCCCACTCGGGCTCCATGCCGTGCGGAAAACGCTCGCGGCTGCCCCGCTCCACCTCCTTGCGCAGGTAGCTGATCGGCGTCTCGCCGTCGGGCACCAGTTCCTCGGGGTATTCGTAGCGCAGCGTGTCCAGCGAGAACCGGCACTGATCGGCAATCTTCAGCGTCTGCGCCAGCGCCTCGCGCGGATAGAGCCGCGACACCACCTGCCGCATGCGCAGGTGCGCCTCGGCATTGGGCGCCAGCGCCATGCCGCAGGCGGGCAGCGGCTGGCCGAGCCGGATGGCGGTCAGCACATCGGCCAGCGGCTTGCGCGAGCGCACGTGCATGGTCACGGCGCCCGCCGCCACCAGCGGCACGCCGGTTTCCGCCGACACGGCCTGGAGCCGGGTGCGATGCAGCGCCTCGGCATGGCCCTGCAGCAGTTCCAGCGCGATCCACACGCGCGCCCCGAACGTCTCCCGGCACCACAGCGCCTGCGCGCGCAGCACATCGGGATCGGCGCAGTAGTCGGGCAGCAGGATGGCGAGGCAATCGGGCATGCCGCGCAGGTGCGCCTGATCCGGCTCGGGGCTGGCGAGGTCGGACGGATACAGCAGATAGCTGCCCTTCTCCGCGCGCGTGCGGCCCAGCGTGATGAACTCGCAGAGATTGCCGAAGCCCTCGCGGTTCTGCGCCAGCAGCAGCAGGCGCGGGGGCGGCATGGGCATGGCATAGGGCTCGGGGGGCTGCCCGGGGGAGGCCGTCAGCGTGAAGCGGCTGCCGAGGATCACGTTGAACGCATCGGCGGCGGCGGCGCGCGCCTCCAGCACGCGGTGGCGGTGCGCGGCGGCATCGGGGTCGTCGTCCGGGTGGTCGCCCGGGTGGTCGTCCGGGTGGTCGCCGATGAGCGGCAAGGCGTCGGGGTCGCCCTCCTCCATGTCGTCCACATCGTCCATCCCCTCCATTCCATCGGGTGTGAAGGCATGGACCAGCTCGGTCTCGTCGAACTCGCCGTCCGCCTGCCCCGCCGCCAGCCGGCGGGCGCTGCGCGCCACGGCCTCCCACATCTCCTCGCGCAGCACCTTGATGGCGTGATGCGCGCGCGCCGTGCCCGCCACCGAGCACTCGTCGGTCAGCGCCAGCCCGCTGTAGCCGAGCTGGAATGCGCGCGCGATCAGTTCCTGCGGATGCGAGGCGCCGGTGAGGAACGTGAAGTTCGACACACAGTGCAGCTCCGCGTAATCGGGCAGCGAGGGCAGCAGCGAGGAGAGGCCAGGAAGCGACGACAGCATGGGGAAAACGTCAGGAATATTCAGGCGAAATCAGGCGAACAGCCCGTGCAGGAACCAGCGGTATTCGCCGCCCTCTTCCTGCCCGCTGCGGGTGGGATGGCCGGGGCGCTCGCGATAGACCCAGCAGCGCAGCCCGTCCGCCCGTTCGGCGATGAAATAGTCGCGCGTGGCCAGTCCGCCATCCCACCAGCCGGCTTCGATGCGCTCGGGGCGGGTGAGCATGACCAGCGGGCCTTCGTAGACGGGCCGGTGCCGCTGCACGCGCAGCGGCCGGGGCGCCTCCAGCAGCCACAGCGGCCGTTCGGGCGGCAGCGTGCCGGTGGCGGGCGCGCGGGGCGGCGGCTCGTCCACCGGGCCCCACTGGTTGGCGCATTCGGGGCGATGGTCGGCCAGCGGGCGAGGCTGCAGCACGTTGTCGCGGCCGAGGCGGGCCATCAGCGTATCGATCAGCCGGCCCAGTTCGGCCGGCGCCGCGCCGGGCTCCGGGAACAACGAATCGCTCTGCGGCAGGCAGGTCTCCATCGCCTCCACGCGCAGCGCCAGGCCGCCCACGGGCGCGTGGAAGCGCACCTTGTCGAGCTTCTCGCGCAGCAGCTTCGACAGGTGCACCGGGTCACGGCTGGGCTGCGCCAGGCCCAGCGGCACGAGCGTGCTGTCCATGTCCTCGCCCAGCCGGTAGCGCTCGTGCTCCAGCACCAGCACGCAGCGCGTAACGCCGGCCTGCTGCGCCGCCAGCCAGCCGGACAGCGCCAGCAGCAGCCGCTGCGCGCCGGCCAGCACCCCGTCGGCCGCTTCGATGCGCCCCGGCAGCTCCATCCGCTGCGCGAAGGCAGGCGGCGCCTCGAACCATGCAAAGCCGGCCGGCGCCTGATCGTAAGCCTGATCGAGCCGCGCCAGCAGTGCCGTGCCGATGCGGCGCGACAGCCCCGCGCGCGGCAACTGCCTCACCTGCCCCAGCGTGCGGCAGCCCACGCCCTCGAGCCAGCCCGGATCGGCCAGCGTCTGCAGGCACGCCACGGGCAGGGCATCGAGCAGGCGCGTCATGCGGGCAGGCTGGATGGCGCGGCGCGCGGGCCGCACGATCCCGCGCCGCGTCCGGCGCAGCGGCTGCCGGGCGAGCCAGGCCGCGCCCTGCGCCGTGGTGCCGCAGCCCAGTTGCGCGAACGTGCCGAGCTGCCGCACCCGCGCGCGGATGGCACGGCACAGCGCGCGGTGCCCGCCGAACAGGCGCAGGCTGGCGGTGACGTCGAGCATCACGGTGGCTGATTCGGCATCCGGGTCGATCGTCACGGCCGGCGTGAAGTGGAGCAGCGTCAGCGCCACGTCGGTCATCAACGCCTCTTCGGCCGGGAGGCTGCGCTCCAGTTGCACGACCTCCGCCGACAGCGCCTGCACGCCGCCGCGCCGCATGCCGAACGCCACGCCGAGGGCCACGGCCGGGCCGTTGGCCAGCACCACGCGCTCGTGCGCCATCACCGCCACGGGCAGCGCCTGTTGCAGCGTGCCGGAGGCGGGGACGGACGGCGCACCGGCGGCCTCAGGCCAGCTCGGTTGCAGCGCGTCCAGCGGCAGGCGCGGCAGATGCACCGCGATCCAGAACGTCGGCAGCATGATGAGGGGGCACCACGGAAGGCGCGGTGGGAGTGACAGGAGCGGTGGGAGTGACGGGCGTGGCGACGCGTGCGGGCACGTGCGCCATGCCGCCCAGCGACAGTTGCAGCGGCGCGTCCCGCACGGGGCCACGGCGCTTGTGGAAGGCAATCGACAGCATGTTGCCGGGCAACGGCGACAGCGCCAGCCGCAGCACGGCCGGCGACGATTCCTGGAGCACGCGCAGGGGCCGCAGCACCCAGACCACGGTATCGCCGGCCTGGGCCAGCACCTGAAGCCGGCGCAGCGCCTCGGGCCGCGCGGCGCCGAGCCACACCAGCACCGCGCCGAACGCCTGGCTGCGCAGCATCTGCTCGGCCGCCCAGAGCATGTCCGTGCGGCGCGAGGCCGGCGGGGTGGCCGCCGGCGGCCGCACCCAGTAGAGCTGTCGCGCAGGCAGGCCGGCCAGCCCCGCCAGCCCAGCGGCATTCGGCAGATAAGGCGGATTGACGAACGCCAGGCGCCGCCCCGCCGCGGCCAGCGTGCGCAACGCCGGCATCAGCAACCGCAGTTCGCCCACGCCATCGTGGGCGAGCAGCAGTTCGGTGACCGCGCCAGCGGGCCAGCCCCCGCCGGGCAACTCCTGCGCCAGCGCGTCATAGCCGCTCGGGCACACGGGCAGCCGGCCGGCATGACCCAGTTGCCCGGCGCGCCACAGCCCGGGGTAGCGATGCTCGAGTTCGGCCACCGAGGCCCGGTGATCGGGCACGGGATCGGGAGGCGAAGGCAGTGGAGACGCACCATCCTCCTCGGCAGGCAGGATGTGCGGGGGCGCAGTCATGGTGATGAATTCGGCACACGCGGCGGGCGTGCGCCATCGGAAGATTGACGATTACTGTATGTTTATACAGTATCGACGCTGGCGCAAGAGGGGCATGGCCGAAGTGGAACGCGCGCCGCCTCGTTGGGCGAAAAGTGGCCCAAAAGGCCCCACATCTCCCACTACAGTGGGGCAACTGCCACGAAACGACGTGGCGGATTGCAAACAAATGTCAATCCGGATTGTGCAGCGCGGGGCAGGTGCGGAAAAATGCGCCCCTATGAAACGGAATACACGTCAATGTGTGCATCTTCTGATCGCCGGTTTGCAGCGCGAGGGTCCGCTGCGCCGCGACGCGCTGGCTGACGCCAGCGGCTTGTCCCCGGAGGAGACCACCCGGGCGCTGAAGGCCGCGCGGCAGATGAGCGTGATCGACCATGTGCCCTACGGCCCGGGCACCCTGCCGGCTGCCGTCTACTACCAGCTGACGGGGCGCGAACTGCCGCCCGCGCGCAAGAGCACGCGCATACCGCCCGCGCCCGACAACCGCTTCCAGCCCCTGCTGGACGCCTGGTGGAACAGCGACGAACTGGACCGGGTCTGAGGCGTCCGGCTTCGACGCCCCTCCCCGAGCCCTACTTCTCCCGCCGATACCGCGCCTGCATGATCTGCATCCATTCGCCGTCATCGCCCTGCATGAATGAGGTCAGCGTGCGGTTGTCATCGTCCTGGAAGGCGATCACGTCGCGGAATTTCGAGGTCTTGCCCGGCACCAGCTTGCCTTCCGGTGTGAAGGTCGGGCCATCGGCGCGCAGCGTCAGCGTGCGGCCATCGGCCTCGAGGTCACCCTCGTAGATCCACATATGGGTCATCATCGACCCGATGAAGGTGCCCACGAAATGCTTGCGCGTGGGGTCATAGCCCAGCGTCATCACCGTGACGGCCTGCCCGCAGCCGGGCATCTCGCCCTCGGAGCGGCCCTGCACCCAGAGGTCGCCCACGGCGCCCACCTGTTCGGGAATCTTCCACTTCTGCGGCGGGGTGTCCGGCCCCATCACCGCCTCGCCTTCGGCCATCCATTTGCCCACCAGCTTCTGCAGCCAGCGGTGTTCGTTGGTCGTTTCGGTCTGCATTGCAACGGTCTCCTGTTGATCGGTTTGATTCAGTCGATGATGTCGCTGCCTATTTGTGTACAGCGTACACAAGAGCTTAGGAGATGGTCCCGTACGTGTAAAGACGCGCCAATGAAAAAGCCGCCAAGATGACAGCATTGTCATCTTGGCGGCTCGCAAACCCTTGTATTTACTGGGGCAGCCGTACCTTCGGCACGATGAACTGGTTGCCGGGCGCGCGCATGACATCACACTGGGCGTCGCCCTTGCGCGTCTCGCCGGCCTGGTTCACGAACTCGACGTTGCCGACCACGCTGTAGAAGTCCTCCGCCACGCGCCGCGTGGTGCCGCGCACCCAGCGGAAGCGGTCGGGGTTCGGCAGCCTGGCCTTGACGGCCTCCATGCAGGCCACGGGTGCCTCGGGTGCCTCGGGGCGTCCGCCGCGCTGGCCCAGTTCGATATTGACGGGCGCCTCGGTAGCGAAGGCGAAGGTCGAGAGCGTGGCAGCAGCCAGCGCCACCAGCATGCGGCGCCCCTGCCGTGAAACCGGCAACGTCATGGAATCCCTCCGAAAAACGAAAAACGGCCGACACGCGTGGCGTGCCGGCCGGCCGTCATTGTACTGCGACGTCAGGGGTCAACGTCAGGGCCAACGTCATACCGCGCCTACACCGACATGTCGCGCGGCTCCGGCTTGCTGTCGTCGAACCAGCGGTACAGCACCGGCACCATCACCAGCGTCAGCAGCGTGGAGGTGATCAGGCCGCCAATCACCACCACGGCCAGCGGACGCTGCACCTCGGAGCCCGGTCCGGTCGAGAACAGGAACGGCACCAGGCCCAGCATGGCGATCGTCGCGGTCATCATCACCGGGCGGAAACGCTGCGTGGCGCCGCGCACCACCGCGTTGCGCAGCGACATGCCCGACTCGCGCAGCGTGCGGATGTACGACACCAGCACCACCCCGTTCAGCACCGCCATGCCCCACAGCGCGATAAAGCCCACGGACGCCGGCACGGACAGGTACTCGCCCGTCACGAACAGCCCGATGATCCCGCCGATTGACGCGAACGGCAGCACCGTGATGATCAGCGTGGCAAAGCGCAGCGAGTTGAACAGCAGGAACAGCAGGAAGAAAATCGCGGCGATGGTGATCGGCACGATGATCTTCAGGTGGCCCATGGCGCGCTCCATGTTCTGGAACTGGCCGCCCCACTCGAAGTAGTAGCCCTCGGGCAGCTTGACCTTGCTCTCGGCCGCGCTCTGGAGTTCGGCCACGAAGCCGCCCAGGTCGCGGTCCTTCACGTTGATCATCACCACCACGCGGCGCTTGGCCATTTCGCGGCTGATCTGCGCCGGGCCGTCGCTGACCTCGATCTTGGCCACGGACTCCAGCGGCACCTGCACGCCGCCCGGCGCCGGCACCAATAGCTGGCGAATGGCCTGCACGTTGTCACGGAAGTCCTCGGGCAGGCGCACCGCCGCCGCGAAGCGGCGCTCGCCCTCGAAGATGTCCGTGGCGCGCTTGCCGCCGATGGCAATCTCGATGATGTCGTGGATGTCCGACACGTTCAGCCCGTAGCGCGCAATCGCCTGCCGGTCGATCTCGATCGACAGGTATTGCTGGCCCGAGATCCGCTCGATCCGCACGTCCTGCGAGCCCTGGATGCCGCCCGCCACGCGCGCGATCTCGCCGGCCAGCTCGCGCAGCTTGTCGAGGTCATCGCCGAAGATCTTTACCGCCACGTCGGAACGCACGCCGCTGACCATCTCATCCACGCGGTCCGAGATCGGCTGCGCCATCACGACCTGCACGCCCGGAATGGCCTTGAGCTTCTCGCGAATGGCGTTGGCGATGTCGTCCTGGGTCCAGCCGTCCGGCCACTCGTCGCGCGGCTTCAGGCTGGCGATGGGGGTGGACTCGTTCTGGCCCTGCGGGTCCGCCGGGCTCTCGCCCCGACCCACGCCGGACACCACGGACTTCACGCCCGGCACCTCCAGCACCAGCTTGTTGGCCATCTTCTCGAGCTTGATCGACTCCTCCAGCGAGATGTTCGGCACACGGTCGATGGCGGGCACGATGGAGCCCTCCTTCATCTCGGGGATGAACGAGGTACCCAGCAGCGGCACGATCAGGATCGTCGCGACGAACAGCCCCACCGCCGACAGCACGGTGGTCTTGCTGTTCTGCAGCGCCCAGTGCAGCATGCGCAGGTAGTTGCGCTTCATGAACGCGATAAGCTTGGTGTCATGCTCGGCGCCGCCCTTGAGCAGATAGGCGGACAGCACCGGCGACAGCGTCAGCGACAGGAACAGCGAGATCGCCAGCGCAATCGAGATCGTGAAAGCCAGCGGCGCGAACATCTTGCCTTCCATGCCGGACAGCGTCATCAGCGGCAGGAACACCAGGATGATGATGCCTACCCCCACGATCACCGGCGTGGCCACCTCCTGCACCGCCTTGACGAGGATCTCGGTGCGGGTCAGCCCCGATTTCTCGGCGTGGCCCAGCCGCTCGAACGCGTTCTCCACCACCACCACGGAGCCATCCACCATCAGGCCGATGGCGATGGCCAGCCCCCCGAGCGACATCAGGTTGGCCGACAGCCCCACCTTGTTCATGACGATGAACGTCATCAATGGCGTGAGCACCAGCGTGGCCAGCACAATCACCGACGAGCGCACGTCCCCAAGGAACAGGAACAGCACGATCACCACCAGCACCACGCCTTCGAGCAGCACCTTGGTTACGGTCCAGAGCGCGGCGTCCACCAGTTCGCTGCGGTCGTAGTACGGCACGATCTGCAGCTTGCCGGGCAGCATGCCGCGGTCGTTGATCTCGGCCACGCGGGCCTTCACGCGGCTGACCACTTCCTTGGCGTTGCCGCCCCGCATCATCATCACGATGCCGCCCACGGCCTCGGTCTGGCCGTTCTTGACCAGCGCGCCCTGTCGCACCTCGTGGCCGATGGTCACCTGCGCCACGTCGCGCAGGTAGACCGGCGTGCCGTTGACCTCCTTCAGCACGATGCTGCCGATGTCGTCCACGCCCTTGGCCAGGCCCACGCCGCGAATCAGGTACTGCTCGGCATAGTGCGGCAGCACGCCGCCGCCCGAGTTGGCGTTGTTGCGCGCCAGCGCCTGGTAGACCTGCTGGATGTTGACCCCGTAGTGGCGCATCCGCTCCGGGTTGACCAGTGCCTGGTACTGCCGCACGTAGCCGCCCTGCGAGTTGATTTCCGCCACGCCGGGGATCGAGCGCAGCAGCGGCCGCACCACCCAGTCCTGGGCGATGCGGCGCTCGGCCAGTTCCTCCTGCGTCAGTTCGCGGTTGCCGTCATCGGCGCGGTCCAGCGTGTACTGGTAGACCTCGCCCAGGCCCGTGGAAACGGGGCCGAGCACCGGCGTCACGTCCGCCGGCATGCGCCCGCCCACCTCGATCAGCCGCTCCATCACCAACTGGCGCGCGAAGTAGACGTCGGTCTTCTCCGTGAACACCAGCGTGATCAGCGACAGGCCCGCCTTGTTCAGCGAGCGCATTTCCTCGAGGCCGGGCAGGCCGGTCATCGACATTTCGATGGGCACCGTGACAAAGCGCTCCACCTCCTCTGGCGAGCGCCCGGTGGCTTCGGTGGCGATCTGCACCTGGACGTTGGTCACGTCCGGGAACGCATCGACCGACAGCTTGCTGGCAGCGCGCAGGCCGAAGAAGAACAACACCACGGCAATCACGCACACCACCAGCCGCTGTTTGATAGCGGCTTCAACTAGGGATGTCATCATGGCCGCTTACCCCTGTTCCAGGCGCTTGCGTTCATTGTCCAGATGGAACGCGCCCTCCACGACCACGCGGTCGCCCGGCTTGATGCCGCCCTGCACCACGCGCATGCCGTCGCTCTCGGCGCCGAGCTTGACCTTGGTGATGCGGTACTGGCCCGGGGAGGTCTCCACGTAGACCTGCTCGTCGTTGCCATCGCGCACCACGGCGGACTCCGGCACCACGAGCTGGTCCACCGGCTTGCCTGCAATCAGCATGCTGGCCAGCATGGCGGGCTTCAGGCGCCCTTCCTTGTTCTCGAGTTCCGTGCGCACCAGCACCGTGCGCGACTGCGGGTTCACGGTGCGGCCGACGTAGATCAGCTTGCCCGTGATACGGCCGGCGCCATTGGCCACCGACGGCACATCGATATCGACACTCTGGCCCTCGGCCACCTGGGCGGCCTGCTGCTCGGGCACCTCGGCGATTACCCAGACGTGCGAGAGGTCGGCCACGGTGTAGAGCGCGTCGGCGGGCTGCACCACCTGGCCCTGGGCCACGTTGCGCTCCACCACGGTGCCCTGGATGCTGGAGTAGACCGGCGAGTACGAGTCGATGCTGCCGCTTTTGGCCAGCGTGGCGATCGACGCCGCGGACATGCCGAGCACGCGCAGCTGGTCGCGGTAGGCGCGCATCTCGGCGGCGGCGATGGCGTATTCGCTCTCGCGGCGCTGCAGTTCGGCGCGGCCGATCACGTCGGCGGCAAACAGCTGGCGCGCGCGCTCGGCATTGCGGGCCTGCAGCGTGCTCTGCGCCTCGGCCTTCAGGAAGGCCATCTGGGCGGCGCCCAGCTCGCTGCTGTGCAGGCGGGCGAGCACCTGGCCGGCCTTGACCTCCTGGCCGAGGATGCCGTACAGGTCGGTCACCCGGCCGGTCACGCTGGCGCCGATGCGCGACACGCGCTGTTCGTCGAAATCGATGCGGCCGGACACGCGCAGCATCTCGCTGAACGGGGACGTGGCGACGGGCGCCACCTTCAGCGTTTTCTGGAGGTTCTCTTCGGGCTTGACGATGCCGGGCGGCAACTTGGGCGCCTCGGCGGTCGGCTCGGGTTTATCGGAGCAGCCGGCCACGGCCATCAGCATGACCGCGGCGGCGATCAGGGAAAGCAGGCCACGTGGACGATAGGGATGATGGGGGCGCATGATCAGTTCGGAGTCGGCGGATTCGGTGAGTCGGACATCGACGGCGCAGCGGGTGCACCGGGCGCACCGGGTGCGACACCGGCAGCGGTGCCGGGGGCGGTCGACATAAGCTTTTCAATCTGGATGGCGGCAACCTGGAGTTCGTACTGCGCGGAAATCAGTTCGCTGCGGGCGTTGCGCAGCACGCGCTGCGCGTCCAGGTAGTCGAGAATGCCCCGCTCGCCGAAGCGGTAGGCGGCCTCGGCCACGCCCAGCGCGGACTCGGCCTCGCGCACGATGCCGGACTCCAGCGCCGTGACCTGCGCCTGGGTGATCTCGTACTGGCGGTAGGCGGTTTCCAGCTCCTGGTTCAGCTCGAACTCGCGCGCCTCCAGCGCGGTGCGGGCCTGGGTGGCCTGCGCCGCCGCCTCGCCCACCGGGCCGCTGCGGCGGTCCCACAGCGGAATCGTCATGACCAGGCCGATCTGCGACACGTTGTTGTCGGGCTGGCGATCCGTGCTGGCACGCACGGCCACTTCCGGCCAGCGCAGCGAGCGCTGGTAGTCCACACCCAGCCGGGCGCGCTCCAGCTCCATGCGGCGCTGGGCCAGTTCCGCGTTGCCGGCCTGCATGGTGTCGCGCAGCACGGGCAGGTTCGGCACATCCGGCGCGTTGCCCAGGGTGCCGGTCAGGCGGAAGTTCGACGGCAGCGCCCCGCCCACCTGCTGGCGCAGCGCGGTCTTGGCCTGCTCGACGCGCAGCTCGGTGGTCTGGAGCGTCTTCTGGGCGGCCAGCAGTTCGGTCTCGGCCTTGATCAGCTCGTAGCGCGGCGCTTCGCCCACGTCCACACGCACCTTGGCGCGGGAATGGATCTGGCGCATCAGGGACAGGTCTTCCTGCGCGGCGGCCAGCTCGGTCTCGCGGCGCAGCACCTGGTAGTACGAGGTCTTCACGCGCGCGGAGAGGTCGCTGCGGAACCCCTGGCGCACGGCCTGCGAGGCTTCGAACCCGCGTCCGGCCATCTCCTGGCGCAGGCTGCGCTGCTGCGGATAGTCGAACTTCTGGACGAAGGCGTAGGACGGCGCGTTGCCGCTGGCGACACCGGCCTCCTTGCCGTGAAGTCGACCGTACATCACTTCGACCTGAGGATTCGGATAGGCCCGCGCGGTGCTGATGGCCGCGGACGCGGCATCGACATTGGCCTGCGCGGCCTCCACGCCCTTGTTGGTGGACTGGGCCAGCGAGAGCAGGTAAGGCAGGTCGAAGCTGTCGGCAGCGGCCATCGTGGCCGGTGAGGCGGCGCGCGGCAGCGTCACGGGGCCGGACGGCGCGGCAGGCTTGGTGGTGGCGGACTGCGCCACCTTGGGCGCGGCGGCGGAGCCACCGGGCACAGGCTGCGCGGCCATTGCCGGCGCCGCTACCAGCGATAGCGACGCGACCCAGGTCAGCGTTTTATTGATAGTCATGTCGGAATCAATCGAGCGATACAACTGCCCGACGCCGCCACGATGGCCAGGCGCGTCCTCGGCTGCGGCGGGCGCGAGAGGACCTGCATGGCATCACGCCGTGACGGCTCGGATCACGGACGCTTGGGGGCGCTCAGGGGCAATGGACGGGACGACGGACGGCTGGTTAAGAGTAGTCGCTCAATGCCATGAAGACAGAGGCGACCGTGTCAGAGACAGCGCGCGGGGTGGCCCGGGAGATCAGGCGAGGAGATTGGGCGGCCGGAACAGGCCGTCCGGTTGGGACGCGGAGCGTCCCGGCAGGATGGGCGCCACGTCGTCGATCGACTGGGCCAGTTTCATGTCGGGGAGATCGAACAGCGCGCTGGATTCCTCGATTTCATCGAGCAGGTCCAGCGGGTCGAGCAGATCGGCCGACCAGATATTGCAGTAGCCGGGCGGCGGCGCGTTGTCGAACAGCGCCTCGGCCTCCAGCGCGGCATCGCCGGGCAGGACGATCTGGGCGAGGTCGTCACCGGTTGCCAGCATCGCGTCATAGTCCGGCATGGCCGCCTCCACCTTCGGCGTGCCCGCGAGCGCACCCGCCGCTGCCGTAAAGGACAGCGCGGACAAGCACAGGGCAGTCAGCACGAAGAGGATGAAACGTCTCAAAACGGGGGCGCGATGGGCGTTGGGGCGATTGGGGGCACGCACCGGGACGGCGCTGGGGTTCTTGCAGAACACGCACCAGTACCGGCGTTGCTGCGGTACAGCATTGTAACCGAACGCAACAATTGACTGGTCAGACGGGGTAGTAGTTCCCCTAAGACCGTCGCCCCGATGCCCGCGGTCATCCCCCGCAGCGGTGCTACGATCGCCGCTTTGGAACCCGCAGCGCGCCGGCGCACGCACGCGCCGCCATCGTCATATGCATCGAATTTTCCGTAGATCGCTGATCCGGCTGACCATTTTCCTGAGCCTCGCCACCGGCACCCTCGCCGCCCACGCCGAAGGCATCGACCTCGACTGCGACCCCGCCCTGGCCGCCACCGCCCTCCCCGCCCACCGCCTGATCTGCGACCACGCGCTGCTATCCATGGGCTACCGCCGGATCTTCGCGGACCAGCAGCGGTTGCTGCGGGAGCAGAAGATTACGGACGCGGATGTGGCGGCGTTCCGCAAGCAGCGGGATGCGTGTACGTCCTTGGAGTGTCTGGATGTGGTGTTTTCGCGGTGGAAGGTGAAGGCAGGGGCGGTCAAGGGGAGAAAGCCCTGAGCTGGCGGCGCCTGGCGGGTCGATCTCCTCCCGCGTGTCGCGGCCAGCGCAGGCTCAACTCGCAATGAGATTCAGAAACCGTTGCACGCCAGGATTGTCGTTGCCGCGGAAGAACTGCTGCGGAGGCGCATCTTCCACTACCACGCCACCTTCCATGAATACGACGCGGTCAGCCACGTCCTGAGCGAAACGCACCTCGTGTGTCACCACCAGCATCGTCATGCCTTCCCGCGCCAGTTCGCGCATGACTACGAGCACATCCTCGCGGAGCACGGGGTCGAGTGCGGACGTTGGCTCATCGAACAGGATCACATCGGGATCCATGGCCAGGCCGCGTGCAATGGCCACGCGCTGCTTCTGGCCACCGGACAGGCGTGACGGATACTCATTGGCCTTGGCACTCAACCCTACACGCTCCAGCAGCGCCATTCCCCGTGTCATGGCCACCTTGCGGTCGACCTTCTTGACACTCACCGGGCCTTCGATCACGTTCTCGATAACCGTGCGATGCGGGAAGAGGTTGAACGACTGAAACACCATCGCGGATCGCTGGCGGATCGCGGCGATCCGCTTCCTGTTCTCGCGCGAGAGCTCCCGATTCGGAAAGCACTCGACTTCCGTGCCGCAGACCCGTATGGATCCGGCGTCGGGCTGCTCGAGAAAGTTCAGCGAGCGCAACAGCGTGGTCTTGCCAGACCCGGAGGGTCCCATGATCACGACGACCTCGCCCTTGGCGACGCTGAAGTCGACGCCAAGGAGTACCGGCGTTCCACCGAATGATTTGGTCAGGCCACGTACGCAGATTGTTGCTTCCGTATTGTTCATAGATAACGCTTCGACGCCCTGCTTTCCAGCACTGTCTGCAGGATCGTCAGGATCTGGTTCACTACCCAATAGATAAGCCCGACCATCAGGAACATTTCCATGTACCGGAAGGTGGTCGCGCCGACCTGCTCGGCGACCCGGGTCAACTCCACCACCGTGATCGTCGACGCCAGCGAGGTATCCTTGATCAGGGCGATCATGCGGCTGCCCACGGGCGGAATGGCAATGCGAAGACCCTGCGGCAGGATCACGCGCGACATGGCCTTCCAGTACCCCATGCCGAGCGACATCGCGGCTTCCCATTGGCCCTTGTCCACCGCGCCGATACCCGCCCGGAAGTTCTCGCTCAGATAGGCCGCGGCAAACAGCGTGAGTGCAAGCAGTGCAGCGGGAATCGGGTCGAGCGTCACACCGTAGTGCGGCAATCCGAAATAGAGCAGCAGGATCTGTACGAGCAGCGGCGTGCCCCGGAAAACCGACACGTAAGCGAAGGCCAATGCCCGCAGTGCAACGAAGCGGGAGAGCCGGGCGAGGGCCAGCAGCAGGCCGAGGATCGACCCGAGCGTGAACGCGCCGAGCCCCAGGAACAGCGTCATCAGGACGGCGTCCTTGAGCAGTGGCAGCGAACGGAGGAATAGCTCGCCCATCACTTACTCCTTGTCTTCGTTTGCCCTGGCAATGGCACCACGCATGTCATAGTCATGACTTACCCACCGCTTCGCCAGCCGGTCGACCGTGCCATCCGCCAGCATCTCGCCAATTGCCTTGTTGATCGCCGCCGCCAGGGCTGGCTGGTTCTTCGCGAGCGCAGGCGCCGAGAGCTGGTAGGTCAGCGGTTCGCCGACCTCCTTCAGGGGAAGCTTGTTGACCGTCGCGTATCGCAGCCCGCCAAAATGCGACACGATCACCGCATCGATGCGCCCGTTGGCGAGATCGCTGAACAGCAGTCCGCCGTTGTCGTAGGAGCGCAGTTCGGAAGACGTGAGATGCTTGCGTGCCCAGGATTCGTTGCTGGAGCCCGTTGTCACGCCGACGCGTTTCGCGCCGAGATCGCCACGTCCCTTGATGGTCGTAGTGTCGGCACGCACAAAGATCCGGAAGTCCTCCGCACCGTACGGCGTGCCGAAGTCCACTTGCTTGCTGCGCTCGACCGTCGGGGTCAGGTCGTTCATGACCACGTCGTACTTACCCGCCTTCAGGCCTTCGATGAAGTTCTTTCCCGAGTCGGCGATGAACACGACCTTCTGTACACCCATGCGCCGTGCCACTTCCTTGGCGATCTCGACGTCGTAGCCGGCAGGCTGGTTCTTCTCGTCGAGCATGCTCCACGGCGGGCTGCTTTGGGTGTTGGCCACACGCAGCACGTTGTCTGCCTTGATCTTCGGAAGGAGATCGGTAGCGTGAGCGGCCGGCCATAGGCCCATCATCACACCCACCAAGAGTGCCTGCCTGAGTCGCATTGTCAGAGGCCAACGTTTCATTTTTTATCCTGTTGCTGTGAGTGTGTGTGGGGGGGGGGGGGGGGGGAACATGATCCGCGCGAGGTGCCGTTTTCTTTTCTGACGCGGTGCATCGGGCGGGTGAGAGGCTTGCGTT
>Ga0160459_100041_pt1 | contig 228416 bp, 199 predicted proteins | sample HID1973K_E6MG_FD_108208 | JGI IMG/M metagenome (GOLD analysis project Ga0160459, IMG submission 108208) | Enriched mosquito-associated microbial communities from UW Madison campus, WI, USA - HID1973K_E6 MG | ecosystem: Host-associated > Arthropoda: Insects > Digestive system > Unclassified ...
CGGCATGCCGATCCTGGAGGCCTACAAGGCCAAGACGGTGATCGTGAACAAGCGCTCCATGGCCGCGGGCTATGCCGGGCTGGACAACGAGCTGTTCTACATGGACAAGACCATGATGGTCTTCGGTGACGCCAAGAAGGTCGTCGAGGACATGGGCAAGGCGATCGAGTAATTCGCGCGCCACAGTGAACCGGCAGGCCAGCAGGCGCTGCCTTTAGAGAGCAATGGAGACAACATGACCGAACGCCCCTGGCTCGCCAGCTATCCCGCTGGCGTGCCTTCCGACATCGATGCGGGCGAATATCCCTCCCTGGTCGCCCTGATCGAGGAGAGCTTCAACAAGTACGCCGACCGGGTTGCCTACAGTTTCATGGGCAAGGACATCAGCTACGCCGACACCGACAAGGCCAGCCAGGCGCTGGCCGCCTACCTGCAGGGCCTGGGCCTGGCCAAAGGCGACCGCGTGGCGCTGATGATGCCCAATTGCCCGCAATACCCGATCGCGGTGGCGGCCGTGCTGCGCGCCGGGCTGGTGGTGGTCAACGTGAACCCGCTGTACACGCCGCGCGAGCTGGAGCACCAGCTCAAGGATTCGGGCGCCAAGGCCATCATCATCATGGAGAACTTCGGCGCGACCTTGCAGCATTGCATCGCCAGCACGCCGGTCAAGCATGTGGTGCTGACGGGCATGGGCGACCGGCTCGGCACGCTCAAGGGCGCGCTGGTCAACTTCGTGGTGCGCTCGGTCAAGAAGATGGTGCCGCCCTTCGCGCTGCCGGGCGCGGTGCCGTTCAACGACGCGCTCGAACAGGGCGCTGCGCGCAAGTTCCAGAAGCACGACATCCGCCCGGACGACGTGGCGGTGCTGCAGTACACCGGTGGCACCACGGGTGTGTCCAAGGGTGCGGTGCTGCTGCATCGCAACGTGATCGCCAACGTGCTGCAGTCCGAAAGCTGGAACAACCCGGTGATGGCGCAGGTGCCGGCCGGCGAGCAGCCGACCTCGGTGTGCGCGCTGCCGCTCTATCACATCTTCGCCTTCACGGTGAACATGATGCTGAGCATGCGCACCGGCGGCAAGACCATCCTGATCCCCAATCCGCGCGACATTCCGGCGGTGCTCAAGGAGCTGTCCAAGCACACCTTCCACAGCTTCCCGGCGGTCAACACGTTGTTCAACGGCCTGGCCAACCACCCCGATTTCGAGAGCGTCAACTGGCGCAACCTGCGCGTCTCGGTGGGTGGCGGCATGGCGGTGCAAAGCGCCGTCGCCAAGCTCTGGCTGGACAAGACCGGCTGCCCGATCTGCGAAGGCTACGGCCTGTCGGAGACCTCGCCTTCGGTCTCCTGCAACCCGACCACCAGCAAGGAATACTCCGGCACCATCGGCGTGCCGCTGCCCAGCACCTGGATCAAGCTGATCGACGAGGACGGGCAGGAGGTGGCGCTGGGCCAGGCGGGCGAGATCGCCATCAAGGGCCCGCAGGTGATGGCCGGCTACTGGCAGCGCCCTGATGAAACCGCCAAGGCGATGACGGCGGACGGCTACTTCAAGTCGGGCGACATCGGCGTGATGGACGAGCGTGGCTACTTCAAGGTGGTCGACCGCAAGAAGGACATGATCCTGGTCAGCGGCTTCAACGTCTACCCGAACGAGATCGAGGACGTGGTCGGCCAGATTCCAGGCGTGCTCGAATGCGCCGCCGTGGGCGTGCCCGACGAGCGCACCGGCGAGATGATCAAGCTGTACATCGTGCGCAAGGACGAGACGCTCACCGAGGAGGCGGTGCGCGCCTTCTGCCGCGCCAACCTGACCGGCTACAAGCAGCCGCGCGCGATCGAGTTCCGCACCGAGCTGCCCAAGTCGCCGGTCGGCAAGATCCTGCGCCGCGAACTGCGCGACGCCAAGTAGCCGGGCCACGGACCAGCGCAGCGCGCGGCCGTGCGCTGCCGCCCTTCCGTGGACGCCGCGCGAGCTTGCGGCAACAATGGGCGCCTCCCCGATGCAGTCCACAAGAGGCCCCCACTTGACTTCCGTTTCCACCACGCTTTCCGGCGCAGGCCGTTTCGGCAGCGGCCAATCCGTGCGCCGCCTCGAAGACGACGGCCTGCTGGCCGGCCGCGGCCGCTTCACCGATGACGTGCGCGCCGACGGCCAGCTGCACGTCGCCTTCGTGCGCTCGCCCTATCCGCATGCGCGCATCGTCGGCGTCGACACCTCGGCCGCCGAGACCATGCCCGGCGTGGTGAAGGTGCTCACCGGCGCCGAGCTGGTTGCGCAGAAGGTGCGTCCGCTGCCGGGCGTGGCGGGCTTCCGCCGCGCCGACGGCACCAACGCCGTGACGCCGCCGCACCGTGTGCTGGCGCACGAGCGGGTGCGCTTCGTCGGGGAGCCGGTGGCCGCCGTCGTGGCCGAGAGCGTGCAGCAGGCGCGCGATGCGGCCGAGGCGGTGTTCGTCGAGTTCGAGGACCTGCCGATGGTGGTCGAGCCGGCGCAGGCCATGGCGGCCGGCGCGCCGGCGCTCAGCGACGAGGCGCCCGACAACATCTCGGCCGAGATGCGCCACGGCGACATGGCCGCCACGCAGAAGGCCTTCGACGCGGCGGCGCACGTCGTCACGCTGGACATCAGCAACCAGCGGCTGGCGGCGGTGACGCTGGAGCCGCGTTCGGTGCAGGCCGACTTCGACCGGGCCAGCGGCCGCACCACCGTGCGCATGAGCACGCAGATGCCCTCGTCGGTGCGCGACACGTTGTGCGATGCAATCCTCAGCATCCCGCGCGACCAGGTGCGCGTGGTGGTGGGCGACGTCGGCGGCGGCTTCGGCATGAAGACCGGCATCTACCCTGAAGATGCGCTGGTGGCCTACGCCGCGCGAACCCTGCAGCGGCCGGTGAAGTGGATCGCCGACCGCAGCGAGGAGTTCGTCGCCAGCACCCACGGGCGCGACGTCCACACGCACGCCGAACTGGCGCTCAATGCCCACGGCAAGATCCTGGCGCTGCGCCTGAAGTCGCATGCCAACGTCGGCGCCTACGCCACCGGCGCGGGCGTGGCAATCCAGCTGTTGATCGGACCCTGGGTGCAGACCAGTGTGTACGACATCAGCGTCATCGATTTCCATTTCATCGCCGTGCTGACCAACACCGCGCCGACCAGTGCCTACCGCGGCGCCGGCCGGCCCGAGGCGATCTACATCATGGAGCGCCTGATGGACGAGGCGGCGCGCCAGACCGGCATCGACCGGGTCGAGCTGCGCCGGCGCAACTTCATTCGCCCCGAGCAGATGCCCTACACCAACCCGATGGCGCAGGTCTACGACTCGGGCCAGTTCGAGCGGGTGATGGACCAGGCGCTCGAACTGGCCGCGTGGAGCGGCTTCGAGGCCCGCGCGGCGGCATCGAAGGCGCGCGGCAAGCAGCGCGGCTTGGGCATCGCCACTTTTCTGGAGTGGACCGGCGGTAATGTGTTCGAGGAACGCGTCACCGTCGAGGTGCAGGCCGACGGCGTGATCGAGGTGTTCTCCGCCGTCAATGCGATGGGCCAGGGCATCGCCACTTCGCTGGCGCAGCTGGTGGTCGACGCCTTCGGCGTGCCGATCGAGAAGGTGCGGGTGGTGTTGGGCGATACCGACCGCGGCGACGGCTTCGGCAGCGCCGGTTCACGCTCGCTGTTCACCGGCGGCTCGGCCGTGCGCATCGGCTCCGAGCGCACGATCGACCTGGCGCGCGGCATGGCGGCCAAGGAATTCGAAGCGGCGGCGGACGACGTGAACTACGCCAACGGCAGCTTCAGCGTGGCCGGCACCGACCTCTCCATCGACCTGTTCACGCTCGCCGGCAAGCAGCCCGAGCAACGCATCTTCATGGATTCGACCAGCAGCGTGGCCGGGCCGAGCTGGCCGAACGGCTGCCACATCAGCGAGATCGAACTCGACCTGGCGACCGGCGACGTCGAGGTGGTGGCCTACGCCTCGGTGAACGATGTCGGGCGCGTGGTCAACCCGATGATCGTGCGCGGCCAGCTCGACGGTGGGGCGGTGCAGGGCATCGGCCAGGCGCTGTACGAGCAGATCGTGTACGACCGCGAGACCGGCCAATTGGTCACCGGCAGCCTGATGGACTACGCGCTGCCGGTGGCCAGCAACGCGCCGGATTTCAAGACCGAGATGGACCAGGCGACGCCCTGCCTGAACAACCCGCTGGGCGTGAAGGGCGTGGGCGAGCTGGGCACCATCGGCGCCACCCCCTCGGTGGTGAACGCCGTGGCCGATGCGCTGGCGCGCGCCGGGTGGGCGGCCAAGGCGCCGCAATTGCAGATGCCGCTCAGCCCGACGCGGCTGTGGCAGCTGCTCAACGAAGCGTGATCGGGGCTGGGCTCAGCCCAGCCAGCCGCGCCGGCGGAAATACCACATGGGAATCAATGCGCTGGCGGCCATCAGCACCAGCGCATACGGGTAGCCGAGCGACCAGTCGATCTCCGGCATGTACTTGAAGTTCATGCCGTAGATGCTGGCGATCAAGGTCGGCGGCAGCAGCGCCACGCTGGCCACCGAGAAGATCTTGATGGTCTTGTTCTGGTTGATGTTGATGAAACCGACGGTCGCATCCATCAGGAAGTTGATCTTGTCGAACAGGAAGGCGGTGTGGTTGTCCAGCGACTCGATGTCGCGCAGGATCTGGCGCGCCTCCTCGAACTGCTCGGCGTTGAGCATGCGGCTGCGCATCATGAAGCTGACCGCGCGGCGCGTGTCCATCACGTTGCGCCGGATGCGCCCGTTCAAGTCTTCCTGGCGCGCGATCAGGCCCAGCACCTCGCCCGCCAGTTCATCGCTGACGCTGCCGTCGAGCACCTTCTTGCTGGCCGCTTCCAGCTCGTCGTAGATTTCCTCCAGCGTGTCGGCCGAGTACTCGGCATCGGCGTCGAACAGCTTGAGCAGCACGTCCTTGGCGTCCTCGATCAAGCCCGGGGCGCGGCGCGCACGCATGCGCAGCAGGCGGAACACGGGCACGTCCTCGTCGTGGATGGAGAACAGCACGCCGTGGCTGCGCAGGTCGGCGTTGTGCTGGTTGAGGATGAACGCGACGCGCACGTTGCGCGGGTCTTCGCCGTCATCGATCAGGAAGTCGCTGCGAATGTGCAGCTCGCCGGTGTCTTCCACGTAGAAACGGGCCGATTCCTCGATGTCCTCGTCCATCGCATTCTCGGGAATCGAGATGCCGAAATGCTGCTTGATCCAGCGCTTTTCCTCGAGCGACGGGTTCTCGAGGTCGACCCAGATCGGGTGGAACTTGGAAAGCTCTTCGAGCGCCTCGATTTCTTCCTGGAAGAGGCGGCCGTTGACGAGCGTGAAGATGTTGAGCATGGGCTCACTCCCGGATGGACGACGAACGATGGGCTATGAGTGGGACGCTTTCAATTCCCCCTGGGCAGCCCATCGCATGCGGCTGTCAGCGGGGCGTTGAAAGCTGTCGAGACGGACAGATTTCCAAGGCCGATGCTCCTGTGATCGAAGAAGGCGCGATTATGTCATTCGTGCATGTCGCAACGGTGTCTCGGCATGGATGGATGTACAGTGCTTGTCGCGCCCAATGGACACACTCGCCACGCCCTCCACCGCTCTCGACACCGCCCTGGCCGCGCTCAATGCCGACCAGCGCGCAGCCGTGCTGCACGGCGTGCGCGATGCAGCAGCCGACCGCCGTCCGCTGCTGGTGGTGGCCGGTGCCGGTTCCGGCAAGACCAGCACGCTGGCGCACCGCGTCGCCTGCCTGATCGCCGAGGGCGCCGACCCGCAGCGCCTGATGCTGCTGACCTTCTCGCGCCGTGCTGCGCTGGAAATGGAACGGCGTTCCGGCCAGGTGCTGTGCCAGGTGCTGGGCCTCGATGCGCGCGCCGCGCCTGCGCTGCCCTGGGCCGGCACCTTCCACGGTGTGGGCGCGCGCCTGCTGCGCGAATACGCCACGCGCATCGGGCTGGCGGAGAACTTCACCATCCACGACCGCAGCGACGCCGAGGACAGCATGGCGCTGGTGCGCCACGCGCTGGGTTTCTCGTCGACCGCGCAGCGCTTTCCGATGAAGAGCACCTGCCTGTCGATCTATTCGCGCGTGGTCAATACGTGTGCCAGCCTGCACGAGGTGCTGGCCAGCGCCTTCCCCTGGTGCGCCATGTGGGAAGAGCAGCTCAAGCGCCTCTTCGGCGCCTATGTCGAGGCCAAGCAGCAGCACAACGTGCTGGACTACGACGACCTGCTGCTGTGTTGGTCGGAAATGATGTCCGACGCGGCGCTGGCGGCCGAGGTCGGGGCGCGCTTCGACCATGTGCTGGTCGACGAATACCAGGACACCAACCGCCTGCAGGCCGAGATCCTGATGCGCCTGAAGCCGGACGGCGCCGGCGTGACGGCCGTCGGCGACGACGCACAGTCGATCTATTCCTTTCGCGGCGCCACCGTGCGCAACATCCTGGACTTCCCGGCGCAGTTCGGCGCGCCGGCGCGCATCGTCACGCTGGAGCGCAACTACCGCTCGACGCAGGCGATCCTCGATGCCTCCAACGCCGTCATCGCCGCCGCGGCCGAGCGGCACGCCAAGACGCTGTGGACCGACAAGCCCTCGTTCGGGCGGCCCCAGCTGGTGCTGGTGCCCGATGAAGCGCAGCAGGCCACCTGGGTCGCCAACACGGTGCTGGCGCACCGCGAGGGCGGCCTGCCGCTGACCTCGCAGGCGGTGCTGTTCCGCACCTCCAGCCACAGCGCCGCGCTCGAACTCGAGCTGACCCGCCGCAACATTCCTTTCGTCAAGTTCGGCGGCCTCAAGTTTCTCGAAGCCTCGCATGTGAAAGACCTGCTGGCCCTGCTGCGCTTTGCGCACAACCCGCGCGGGCGGCTGGCGGGCTTTCGCGTCACGCAGCTCATTCCGGGCATCGGCCCGGCCACCGCGGCCCGCCTGCTCGATGCCATGGGCCAGGCGGCCGCACCGGCTGCCGTGCTGCAGGACTTCGCCGCGCCCGCTGCGGCGCGCGAGGCCTGGGCGCAGTTTGCGGCCGTCTATGCCCAGCTGTGCGCCGGCGGCGGTCAGTGGCCAGCCGACGCCGAAGCGGCGATGGCCTGGTACCTGCCGCACCTGGAGCGCCTGCACGACGACGCCGCCACGCGGCGCGCCGACATCGAGCAACTGGTGCGGCTGGCGGCGGGCTACACCTCGCGCGAGCGCTTCCTGACCGAACTCACGCTCGACCCGCCCGACGCCACCAGCGACCGCTCCGGCCCGCCGCTGCGCGACGAGGATTACCTGATCCTGTCGACCATCCACTCCGCCAAGGGCCAGGAATGGCGCTCGGTGCACGTGCTCAACGTGGTCGACGGCTGCATCCCCTCCGACCTGGGCACCGGCACGCCCGAGGAGATCGAGGAAGAGCGGCGCCTGCTGTACGTGGCGATGACGCGGGCGCGCGACCACCTGCACCTGCTGGTGCCGCAGCGCTTCTACGTGACGCAGCAGGCCGCGCGCGGCGATCGCCACCTGTACGCCGGGCGTTCGCGCTTCATCGGGCCGGACGCCCTGTCCACCTGTGAGCAGCTGACCTGGCCGGCGCCGCCCCCCGCGCCGCCCGCGGTGCCGCCGCCGGCCGCCGTCATCGACCTGCGCAACCGCCTGCGGGCGGCCTGGAAGTAGGCCTGGATGGGGTCGAAAGACCCCCCGGCCGGCTAAGGAATGCGCTGCCGGCCGCCACCCCGGCGGGCGGCCAAAGCGTCGGCGGGGAGTGGCGCCGCCGCTATCAATTCGGGAGTACCGGCAGGCGCGTGCCACGGCCAACGGGGTGGGCGAGATTGCAAATCCATGACACCGCGGGCATAGTGAATCGACCTTCTTCTCTGCGCGTGCCTTCTTCCTCTCCCATCCCCCCTCTGCGTTCCCTGTTCACCCATTTCCCGTGACCCGTACCCGCCCAGGGTGCGAAGTCTTTTGCAACCGTCGATATCAGGAGGTCTTTCATGAATTTGACGATCAGCGGTCATCACCTCGACGTCACTCCCGCTCTGCGCACCTATGTCACGAGCAAGCTCGACAGGATCACGCGCCACTTCGACCAGGTGGTCGACGTCAAGGTGATCCTCTGTGTGGAAAAGCAAAAGGAAAAGGAGCGCCGCCAACGCGCCGAATGCAACATTCACGTCAAGGGCAATGACATGTTCGCCGAATCGAGCCACGCCGACCTCTATGCGGCGGTGGACGAACTGGTGGACAAGCTGGACCGCCAGGTGGTGCGCCACAAGGACCGTCTGCAGGATCACCACCACGCCGCGCCCAAGCGGGTGATGTAATCGTCACTTAGTGTGAACTAATCGACTTCGGGCAAATACTCTTGCGGGCCGCCTTCGGGCGGCCCTGTGCATTTCCTGGAGCGTGTGCATAATTGAGCCCGCTCCCACCATGAATCGACTCGCGTCCATCCTGCCTCCCGCTCAAGTGCTTGTGAGCGTTGATGCCACCAGCAAGAAACGTGCCTTCGAAGAAGCAGGACTGCTGTTCGAGAACCTGCACGGACTCGGGCGCGCCCTCATCACCGACAGCCTGTTTGCCCGTGAGCGCCTCGGCTCGACCGGCCTGGGCCACGGCGTGGCGATTCCGCACGGCCGCATCAAGGGCCTGAAGTCGCCCATGGCGGCGGTGTTCCAGCTGGCCAACCCGATCGGCTTCGACGCGCCCGACGAACAACCCGTGGTGCTGCTGATCTTCCTGCTGGTGCCCGAAGCGGCCACCCAGAAGCATCTGGAGATCCTTTCCGAGATCGCGGAACTGCTGAGCGACGCCGCCTTGCGCGAGCAGATCAAGTCCAGCGCCGACGCCGCCACCCTGCACGCCCTGATCGACGGATGGCAGTCGGCACAGGTGGCCTGAAGGCTGCCCGCCAGCTTCGCCTGCGCGCATGAAGCCGACCGTCGTCAGCGCCGACGCCCTGTTCGAGGAATTTCGCGGCACCCTGCGCTGGGAATGGCTGGCCGGTCTGGGCGCCTCCGAACGCCAGTTCGAGGTCGAGGTCATCAGCCGGGCCCAGTCCGCCGCCGACCTGGTCGGCTACCTGAACTACATCCATCCCAACCGCGTGCAGGTCCTCGGCGCGCGCGAAGTGGCCTACCTGACGCGCGGCACGCTGGAAGACTGCGAACGCCGCGTGGCCCGCATCGTCACGCTGGAGCCGCCGGTGCTGGTGCTGGCCGACGGCCAGAGCGCACCGCAGGCGCTGCTGACCATCTGCGAGCGCGCCCAGTTGCCGCTGTTCTCCACGCGCGAATCGGCGGCCTTCGTGGTCGACCTGCTGCGCGCCTACCTGTCCAAGCATTTCGCCGAGCGCACGTCCATGCATGGCGTGTTCATGGACATCCTGGGCATGGGCGTGATGATCACCGGCGAATCCGGCCTGGGCAAAAGCGAACTGGGGCTGGAGCTGATCTCGCGCGGCAACGGCCTGGTGGCCGATGACGCGGTCGACCTCTACCGCATCAACCAGGCCACCATCGAAGGGCGCTGCCCCGAGTTGCTGCAGAACCTGCTGGAGGTGCGCGGCATCGGCCTGCTGGACATCCGTGCGATCTTCGGCGAAACCGCCGTGCGCCGCCGCATGCGCCTCAAGCTGATCGTGCACCTGGTGCGGCGCGACAGCTTCGAGCGCGACTACGAACGCATGCCGGCCACGCCGCTGACGCAGGACGTGCTGGGCATTCCGGTGCGCAAGGTGGTCATCCAGGTGGTGGCCGGGCGCAACATCGCGGTGCTGGTCGAGGCCGCGGTGCGCAACTCCATCCTGCAGCTGCGCGGCATCGACACCTATGCCGATTTCATCGCGCGGCACCAGAAAGCCATGGAGCTGACGCGCGACGACGACTGAAGGCCGGCGCAGCCTGCGTCAACGTTTCTTCAGCGCTTCTTCACGCAGTCGCCGCACAGGCCATACAGCGACATGGCGTGGTCCTGCAGGGTCCAGCCCTTGTCGGTGGCGATCAATTGCTGGCGCCGTTCGATCTCGGCGTCGTAGAACTCCTCGACCCGCCCGCACGAGGTGCACACCAGGTGGTCGTGGTGCGTGCCCTGGTTGAGTTCGTAGACCGCCTTGCCGCTTTCGAAATGGCTGCGCTCGAGAATGCCGGCCTGCTCGAACTGGGTCAGCACGCGGTAGACGGTGGCCAGGCCAATGTCGGAGTGGTCGTTCAGCAGTACGCGATAGACGTCTTCGGCCGTCATGTGGCGCTGCTCGCCGGTCTGGAAGATCTCGAGAATCTTCAGGCGCGGCAGCGTGGCCTTCAGGCCGGTGCTTTTCAGTTCGTCGATCTTGTCCATGGGAGATTCCTGCGCCAGCGGCGCAAAGGCCCGCCAAAGGCCAGCCGCTACAATGGCGCGATCATATCGCTACCTTTTTTCTCCATGCACGCCACACCCCTTCGCCGCGTCTGGCCGCTACTCGCGGCGGTGGCCGGCGGTCTGAGCCTCGCTGCATGCAGCACCGTGGGCGACAGCACGCGCGGCGCCTTGCGCGCCGTCACGCCCTACAAGGTGGAAGTCCAGCAAGGCAACTTCGTCTCCAAGGAACAGGTCGAGGCACTCAAGCCCGGCATGACGCGCCAGCAGGTGCGCGAGATCCTGGGCACCACGGTGCTGTCCGACGTGTTCCACGCCGATCGCTGGGACTACGTCTTCACCATTCGCCGCCAGGGCGTGGACCCGCTGCAGCGCCACCTCGCCGTGTATTTCAAGGGCGAGTACCTCGATCACTACGAGGGCGACCCGATGCCCAGCGAAGAGGAATTCGTGGCCTCGGTCGACACGCGCGGCAAGGCAGGCAAGGTGCCCAAGCTCGAAGCCGATCCGGGTGACCTCGAGAAGTACGCGCCCAAGGCCGACGAGAAACCGCAAGAGGCCGCCAAGGCGCCCCTGCCACCGCTGCCGCCGAGCTATCCGCCGCTCGAGTCGGGCCGCTGAGCAGCGTTTCCTCCACCCCTTTTCTTGCGCGGCTTTCCAGCCGCGTTCTTGTTTCAGGCTGAACCTCAAGGCGACCTCCGCGTGACCACCACTTCCTCCCCCTCCAACGCCACCCTGCATCGCGTCGCCGTGGCCGGCGCTTCGGGGCGCATGGGCCGCATGCTGATCGAGGCCGTGCAGGCCGCCGACGATTGCCGCCTGGCCGGCGCGCTCGACGTGGCCGGCAACAGCGCGCTCGGCGCCGACGCGGCCGCCTTCCTGGGCGCGCCGGCCGGTGTGCCCATCACGGCCGACCTGCGGGCCGGCCTGCAGGGCGCGCAGGTGCTGATCGACTTCACGCGGCCCGAGGGCACGCTGGCGCACCTGGCGGTCTGCCGCGAACTGGGTGTGCAGGCGGTGATCGGCACCACTGGTTTCGACGACGCGCAGAAGGCGCAGATCGCCGAGATCGCCAAGGACATCGCGATCGTGATGGCGCCCAACATGAGCGTCGGCGTCAACGTCACGCTCAAGCTGCTGGACATGGCGGCGCGGGCGCTGTCCACCGGCTACGACATCGAGGTGATCGAGGCCCACCATCGCCACAAGATCGATGCGCCCTCGGGCACCGCGCTGAAGATGGGCGAGGTGCTGGCCAGCGCGCTCGGGCGCGACCTGAAGGACTGCGCGGTGTATGCGCGCGAAGGCGTCACCGGCGAGCGCGATCCTTCGTCGATCGGCTTCGCCACCATCCGCGGTGGCGACATCGTGGGCGACCACACGGTGCTGTTTGCCGGCACCGGCGAGCGCATCGAGATCTCGCACAAGTCCTCCAGCCGCTCCAACTACGCGCAGGGCAGCCTGCGCGCGGTGCGCTACCTGGCCGGCAAGCGCAACGGCCTGTTCGACATGTTCGACGTGCTGGGCTTGAACTGAGCCTCAGCTCAACTGCACCGGCCGGGTGTGCCAGATCTCGTGCGCGTACTGCGCAATGGTGCGGTCTGACGAGAAAGCGCCCATGCCGGCGACGTTGAGGATCGCCATGCGCGTCCAGGCGTCGGCGTCACGGTAGAGCGCATCGACCTTGGCCTGCGTCTGGACGTAGCTCGCATAGTCGGCCAGCAGCAGGTACTGGTCGCCCCAGCTCACCAGCGCCTCGAAGATGGCGTGGTAGCGCGCCGGCTCGCCGGCCGAGAAGGCGCCGTCGCGGATGGCGTCGAGCACCCGCCGCAGCTCGGCGTTCTGCTCGTAGATGTCGCGCGGCTGGTAGCCGCAATTGCGGATGTCGGCCACCTGCGGCGTGGTGTTGCCGAAGATGAAGATGTTCTCTGCGCCGACGTTGTCGCGCATCTCGACATTGGCGCCGTCCAGCGTGCCGATGGTCAGCGCGCCGTTGAGCGCGAACTTCATGTTGCCGGTGCCCGAGGCTTCGGTGCCGGCAGTGGAAATCTGTTCCGACAGGTCGGCCGCCGGCATGATGATCTCGGCCAGACTGACGCTGTAGTTGGGCAGGAACACCACCTTGAGCAGCTTGCCCACGCGCGGGTCGGCATTGACCACGCGCGCCACGTCGTTGATCAGCCGGATGATCAGCTTGGCCTGCGCGTAGGCCGACGCCGCCTTGCCGGCGAACACCACCACGCGCGGCACCATGTCCAGGCTCTGCCCGGCCTCGTGCGCGTCGATGATGCGGTGGTAGCGCGTGATGACGTGCAGCACGTTGAGCAACTGGCGCTTGTACTCGTGGATGCGCTTGACCTGCACGTCGAACATCGCGTCGGTGTCGACCACCAGGCCGTCCATGTGCTGCTCGATCCAGTTGGCCAGGCGCAGCTTGTTCTCGCGCTTGGCATGCCGGAAGGCGCGCACGAAGGCCGGCTGCGCCGCCATCGGCTTGAGCGCCTCCAGCTGCGTGAGGTCGCGCCGCCAGCCCTTGCTGATGCGCTGGTCGAGCAACGCCGCCAAGGCGGGATTGGCCTGCGCCAGCCAGCGCCGCGGCGTGACGCCGTTGGTCTTGTTGTTGAAGCGCTCGGGGAAGATGCGCGCGAAGTCGGCAAAGATCGACTGCTTCATCAGCTCCGAGTGCAGGCCCGAGACACCGTTGACCGAGTGGCTGGCCAGCACCGCCACGTAGGCCATGCGCACGCGCCGCTCGCCGGCCTCGTCGACCAGCGAGAGGCGGCGCATCAGCTCCACGTCGTGGCCGAGCTTTTGCGTGATGGTCGCCAGGAACCGGGCGTTCATGTCGTAGATGATCTGCAGGTGGCGCGGCAGCACGCGCCCCATCATCTCCACCGGCCAGGTCTCCAGCGCCTCGTGCATCAACGTGTGGTTGGTGTAGCTGAACACCTTCTGCGTCAGGCCCCAGGCGGTCTTCCAGTCGAGGCCGTGCTCGTCGAGCAGCAGGCGCATCAGTTCGGGCACCGCCAGCACCGGGTGCGTGTCGTTGAGATGGATGCTGACCTTCTCGGCCAGCAGCGAGAAGTCCTTGTGGTGGCGCAGGTAGCGGCGCAGCAGGTCCTGCACGCTGGCGCTGCAGAAGAAGTATTCCTGGTGCAGGCGCAGCTCGCGCCCGGAAGGGGTGGAGTCGTCCGGGTACAGCACGCGCGAGACGTTTTCCGAATGGTTCTTGCTCTCCACCGCCTGCATGTAGTTGCCGCGGTTGAAGGCAGACAGGTCGATCTCCTCGGTGGCGCGCGCCGACCACAGGCGCAGCGTGTTGGTGGCCTGCGTGCCGTAGCCGGGAATGATGGTGTCGTAGGCCACCGCGCGCACGTCGTGCGTGTCGACCCAGTCGGCCGCGTCGCTGCCGTCGCGCCGCTTCACGTGGCCGCCAAAGCGCACCCGGTAGTTCACCTCCGGGCGCTGGAACTCCCACGGGTTGCCGCGCGTGAGCCAGTAGTCGGGCGACTCGATCTGCTGGCCGTCGACGATCTGCTGGCGGAACATGCCGTACTCGTAGCGGATGCCGTAGCCCATGCCCGGCACGCCCAGCGTTGCCATCGAGTCCAGGAAGCAGGCCGCCAGCCGGCCCAGGCCGCCGTTGCCCAGCGCGGCATCGGGCTCGCGCTCGGCCAGCGCCGCCATGTCGATGCCGAAATCGTTCAGCGCCTCGCGCACCGTGGCGTACAGGTCGACCGCCAGCAGCGCGTTGGTGAAGGTGCGCCCGATCAGGAACTCCATCGACAGGTAGTAGACGCGCTTGAGGTCCTGCGCGTAGTTGGCGCGGGTGGTGGTCATCCAGCGCTCGACCAGCTGGTCGCGCACCGCCATCGAGGTGGCCTGCAGCCAGTCGTCCTGGCTGGCCGTGACCGGGTCCTTGCCCACCGCGTACATCAGCTTGTTGGCGACGGAGCGCTTGAAGTGCGCGACGTCGCGGTCCGGATGGTCGTATTCGAAGTTCTGCATCGTGGGGGGCGTGGTGGTCATGGCGTGGTGTTGCAGGGTATGCAAGGTGATGCGAAGTCGGGGGGCTCAGGCAAGGGCCTGCTGGTAGAGCCGGATGTACTGCGCGGCGGCATCGGCCCAGCCGGCGGTGCGGCGCATGCCGGTGGCGCGCACGCGCTGCCAGTCGGCCGGCCGCCGGTACAGCGCGAAGGCCCGGCGCTGCGCGCGCAGGTAGTCGTGTGCGTCGAAGCGCTCGAACACGAAACCGTTGGCGCTGCCTTCGGCCAAGTCTTCCAGCGTGCAATCGATCACCGTGTCGGCCAGGCCGCCGACGCGGCGTACGAGCGGGAGGCAACCGTACTTCAGGCCGTACATCTGCGTCAATCCGCAGGGCTCGAACAGCGAGGGCACCAGCACCACGTCGCCGGCGCCAAAGAGCTGGTGCGCCAGCGCCTCGTTGTAGCCGATGGTGGCGCTGACGGCACGGGGCGCGGCAGCGGCGCGCTGGCGGAAGGCGTCTTCCAGCCAGCCCTCGCCGCTGCCCAGCAGGGCCAGCTGGCCGCCCTGCGCCAGCAGCGCGTCGAGCCCCTCCAGCACCAGGTGCAGGCCCTTCTGCTCGGTGAGGCGGCTGACGACGATGAAGAGCGGCGCGTCCGCCTGCTCGGCCAGGCCCAGCTGGCGTTGCAGCGCCGCCTTGCAGCTGGCCTTGGCGGCGGGGTCGCGCAGGTCGTAGCGGGCCGGCAGCAAGGCGTCGGTGGCGGGGTTCCAGACCTGCTCGTCGACCGCGTTGAGGATGCCGGTGAGCGCGCCGCTGCGTTCGCGCAGCAGGCCGTCCAGCCCGTGGCCCTGCTCGGGCGTCTGGATCTCGCGCGCGTAGGTCGGGCTGACGGTACTGATGCGGCTGGCGTATTGCAGCCCGCCTTTCATGAAGGAGAGCTGGCCGTGGAACTCCAGCCCGTGGATCTGGAAGGCCGCCGCGGGCAGCCCCAGCTCGGCGAAATGGGTGGGCGCAAAGAGGCCCTGGAAGGCCAGGTTGTGCACCGTGAAGACGCTCGCCGCGGGGCGCCGCCCGCGCGCCGGCGCCAAGGCCAGGTAGGCCGGCGCCAGCGCTGCGTGCCAGTCGTGCGCGTGCACCACCTCGGCCTGCCAGGCCGGGTCGGCGCCCTGGGCCAGTTGCGCCGCGACCCAGCCGAGCAGCGCGAAGCGGCGCGCGTTGTCGGCGTAGGGTTGGCGATGTGGGTCTTCGTAGGGGTTGCCGGGCCGGTCGTACAGCGTCGGCGCGTCGATCACGTAGGCGGTGACCGCGCCCGCGCCCGCGCCCGGTGCGGCCACCTGGCCGCGCAGCAGGCGGCAAGTCTGGCCCCAGGGCGCCTTCAGCGTGACCAGTGGCGCCAGCCCGGCGACGCCGGCGCGGATGGCGGGAAAGCCCGGCAGCAGCACGCGCACGTCCTGCCCGGCGGCGGCCAGGGCGAGCGGCAGGGCGCCGGCCACGTCGGCCAGGCCGCCGGTCTTGAGCAGGGGGAAATACTCGGCGCTGACCTGCAGGATGCGCATGGCGGGGCGGCTCACGCGCTGGTCAGCCGCTTGAGCATTTCGCGCGTGACCAGCACCACGCCGGCCTCTGTGCGCTCGAAGCGCGCGGCGTCGTCGGCCGCGTTCTCGCCGATCACCATGCCCTCGGGAATCACGCAGGCGCGGTCGATCACCACCTTGTGGATGCGGCAGCCGCGGCCGATCTCGACGTCGGGCAGCAGCACCGCCTCGCTGACCTCGCAGAAGGAGTGGATGCGCACGCCCGAGAACAGCACCGAACTGCTGACGCGCGAGCCCGAGACGATGCAGCCGCCCGAGACGATGGTGTTGACCGTCATGCCGTGCTTGCCGTCGTGGTCGAGCACGAACTTGGCCGGCGGCAGCTGGCGCTGGTAGGTCCAGATGGGCCAGTTCGTGTCATAGATGTCGAGCTCGGGGGTGATCGAGGCCAGATCGAGGTTGGCTGCCCAGAATGCATCAATCGTGCCGACGTCGCGCCAGTAGGTCTTGGCGTCGGGCTCGCCGCGCGCCGCTCGGGTCACGCAGGACATGCCGAAGGGGTGCGCCAGCGCCCGGCCCTGCGCCACCACGCGCGGGATGATGTCCTTGCCGAAGTCGTGGGTCGAGTCGGGGTCGCGGCTGTCTTCCTCGAGCAGTTGGTAGAGGTAGGCCGAGTCGAACACGTAGATGCCCATGCTGGCCAACGCCAGCTCGGGGTGGCCCGGCATCGGCGGCGGGTCGGCCGGCTTTTCCAGGAAGGCGGTGACCTCGCGGTCGGCGCCCACCGCCATCACGCCGAAGGCCACGGCCTCCTGGCGCGGCACCTCGATGCAGCCGATGGTGCAGCCCAGGCCGCGTGCGGCATGGTCCATGAGCATGATCGAGTAGTCCATCTTGTAGATGTGGTCGCCGGCCAGCACCACCACGTAGTCGTGCGGGGTCGAGCGGGTCTGGATGATGTCCAGGTTCTGGTAGATCGCGTCGGCGGTGCCGCGGTACCAGTGCTCGTCGCCCATGCGCTGCTGCGCCGGCAGCACGTCGACCATCTCGTTGAGCTCGGCGCGCAGGAAGCTCCAGCCGCGCTGCAGGTGGCGCATCAGCGAATGCGACTTGTATTGGGTGACCACCGCCATGCGTCGGATGCCGGAATTCAGGCAGTTCGACAGCGCAAAGTCGATGATGCGGAACTTGCCGCCGAAGTACACCGCCGGCTTGGCGCGCTTGTCGGTGAGTTGCTTCAGGCGCGAGCCGCGGCCACCCGCCAGAACGAGTGCGATCGTGCGGCGCACGAGCTGGTGTGCCTGCAGCGGCACCGTGTTGGGCGTATCCATCGTTGTCTCCCGGTCGACAGGTTGAATGTTCTCGTCTGCACGCAACTCGGCACCCTCCCGCGCCGGCTACGTGCTTGCCATCATGAGGCTCGATTCGTTCAGTTGCACCTCCTTGTCGAGGGGTTGCGGCGCGCCGTCTGCCTTGTCCTGCTGCGGGTCGCTCGCCAGCCGGGCGCGCCAGCGGCCCGGCGGCAGCGCGAAGGCCGTGGCCTGTGGGCCGGCGTTGACCAGCAGCAGCCAGGCGCGGCCGCCATCGCCCGGCGTGAAGTGGATTGCAAGGGCCGTGCCGTGCGCCCAGTCGGCGGCCGTCATCGGCTCGCCGTCGGGGCGCAGCCAGTGCACGCCGGGCGCGTCGGGGTCGCTCGGTACTTCCGGCCACCATGCGGTGCGGCGCAGCAGCGGGGCCTCGCGCCGCAGCGCGGTCAGCCGGGCGATGTAGGGGGCGAGCGCGCCATCGGCCTGCGCTCAGGCTAGCCAGGTGATGGCGTTGTCCTGGCAATAGGCGTTGTTGTTGCCCTGCTGGCTGTGGCCGAGTTCGTCGCCGGCCAGCAGCATGGGCGTGCCTTGCGAGAGCAGCAGCACGGCCAGCAGCGCGCGCTGCAGCCGGGTGCGCCCCGCCAGCACGGCCGGTTCGTCGCTCGGCCCTTCGACGCCGCCGTTGCGGCTCAGGTTGTGGCCGTGCCCGTCGCGGTTGCCTTCGCCATTCGCCTCGTTGTGGCGCTGCGTGTAGCTCACCAGGTCGCGCAGCGTGAAGCCGTCGTGTGCGGTGATGAAGTTGACGCTGGCGGTGGGCGCGCGCCCGTGGTGGCGAAACTCGCCGCTGGAGGCCATGAAGCGGTGCGCGAAGTCGCCCAGGCCGGTGCCTTCGGCCGTGCCCTGGCGCAGCCAGAAGGCGCGCTGGGTGTCGCGGTAGCGGTCATTCCATTCGAGCCAGCCGGGCGGAAAGGCGCCCAGCTGGTAGCCACCGGGGCCCACGTCCCAGGGCTCGGCGATCAACAGCGTGCGCGCGAGCACCGGGTCTTGCGCGATGGCGGCGAAGAAGGCGGCGCGCGGATCGAAGCCGCTGGCCGCGCGCCGCCCGAGCACCGGCGCCAGGTCGAAGCGGAAGCCGTCGACGCCCAGCTCGCAAACCCAGTAGCGCAGGCTGTCCAGCACCAGTTGCAGCACGCGCGGCTCTTCGAGCTGGAGGCAGTTGCCGCAGGCGCTCCAGTTCTCGTAGCGCGCCGGGTCGTCCGCGCGCAGGGGGTAATACAGCGCGTTGTCGATGCCGCGCAGCGAGAGCGTGGGGCCGAACTCGTCGGTTTCCGCGCTGTGGTTGTAGACCACGTCGATCACCAGCTCCATGCCGCGCGCGTGCACCGCGTCGGCCATGGCGCGGAACTCGCTCGCCGGCGTGCTGCCGGCGCGCCCGCTCCAGTAGCGCAGCTCCGGCGCAAACCAGCCGATGGTGTTGTAGCCCCAGTAGTTGGACAGGCCCATGCGCAGCAGGCGCTGTTCGTCGGCGCGGTGCTGCACCGGCATCAGGCTGAGGGTGGTGACGCCGAGCGCCTGCAGGTGGTCGAGCACGGCAGGCTCGGCCAGTGCGGCGTAGCTGCCGCGCAGGTCGTCCGGCAGGCCGGGGAACAGGCGGGTCAGGCCGCGCACGTGCAATTCGTACAGCACGCGCTCGCCGGCGGCGATGCGGCTGTGGCCCGGCGCAGCCGGCGGCAGCGGCGCCGTCACGCGGGCCTTGATCGCGATCTCGCTGTTGTCGCGCGTGGCGCGTTGCGCGGGTGCGGCCGGGTCGTGGCCGGCGAACAGCTCGCTGCCGTCGTAGCGCCCGACGATCTCGCGCGCGTACGGGTCGAGCAGCACGCGCGCCGGGTTGAAGCGCTGGCCCTGCTGTGGCGCCCAGGGGCCGTGCACGCGGTAGCCGTAGACCAGGCCGGCGCGCGCGCTGGGCAGGCGGCCGTGCCAGACGCCGTCGGTGCAGGCGGGCAGGGCGAGGCGCTGCTGCTCGTGCTCGCCGGGCGCATCGAACAGGCACAGCTCGACCTTCTCGGCGGCGGGTGCGGCCAGCGCGAAGTTGACGCCGTTCGGGCCGGGCGTGGCGCCCAGGGGGTAGGGGAGGCCGGGTTCCATCAGCGTGGCATGTTCTCAGGTGATTCGGCCAGCAGCCACATCAGCGTGGCGAGCGGCGGCACGGTGAATTCGATCGTATGCGGCTGGCCGTGACGCGCGTGTGGCGTGGCCTCGACCACGCCGTTGCCGACGCCGCTGCCGCCGTAGGCCACGCTGTCGGTGTTGATGAGCTCGCGGTAGCGCCCCGCGGCCGGCACGCCGAGCCGGTAGCCGTGGCGCGGCAGCGGCGTGAAGTTGCAGACCACCACCACGAAGGCGCCGTCGCGCGCCCGGCGCAGGAACGCGAACACCGATTGCGCGCTGTCGTCGTGCACCAGCCATTGGAAGCCGGCGGGCTCGTTGTCCAGTTCGTGCAGCGCCGGGAAGTGGCGGTACACGTTGTTGAGGTCGCGCACCAGGTGCTGCACGCCTTCGTGCGCGGGGTGTTCGAGCAGGTGCCAGTCGAGGCTGCGGTCGTGGTCCCATTCGGCCCGCTGGGCGAATTCGTTGCCCATGAAGAGCAGCTTCTTGCCGGGGTAGCCCCACAGGTAGCCGTACAGGTTGCGCAGCCCGGCGAACTGCTGCCAGTCGTCGCCCGGCATCTTGCCCAGCAGCGAACCCTTGCCGTGCACCACCTCGTCGTGCGAGAGCGGCAGCACGAAATTCTCCTGGTGCGCGTACATCAGGCCGAAGGTGATCTTGCGGTGGTGGTGCCGGCGGTGGACCGGGTCGGTGCGGGCGTAATCCAGCGTGTCGTTCATCCAGCCCATGTTCCACTTGAAGTGAAAGCCCAGCCCGTCGTCTTCGGGTGGGCGCGTCACGCCGGGAAAGCTGGTCGATTCCTCGGCAATGGTGACGGCGCCGGCGCGCTCGGTGCCCACCACGTGGTTCATGCGGCGCAGGAAATCGATCGCTTCCAGGTTCTCGCGTCCGCCCTGCGCGTTGGCGATCCAAGCGCCGCCCTGGCGGCTGTAGTCGCGGTAGAGCATCGAGGCCACGGCGTCCACGCGCAGGCCGTCCACGCCGTAGCGCTCCAGCCAGAACAGCGCGTTGCCCACCAGGTAGTTGCGCACTTCGGCGCGGGCGTAGTTGAAGATCAGCGTCTGCCAGTCGTGGTGGAAGCCCTCGCGCGGATCGGCGTATTCGTACAGCGGCGTGCCGTCGAAGCGGCCCAGGCCGTGCGCGTCGGTCGGGAAGTGGGCCGGCACCCAGTCGAGGATGACGCCCAGCCCGGCGGCGTGGGCGCTGTCGACCAGGTGGCGGAAATCGGCCGGCGAGCCGAAGCGCGAGGTGGGCGCGTACAGGCCGATCGGCTGGTAGCCCCAGGAACCGTCGAAGGGGTGTTCGCTCACCGGCAGCAGCTCGAGGTGGGTGAAGCCCATCTGCTGCGCGTAGGGCACCAGGGTGTCGGCCAGCGCGCGGTAGTCCAGCCAGTGGTGGCCGTCCTTGCGCCGCCAGGAACCCAGGTGCACTTCGTAGATGCTGATCGGCGCGTCGCGCCGGTTGGCGCGCTGGCGCTCTGGCGGCAGTTCCGTCGCGGCCGGCAGCGGCGCCACCAGGCAGGCGGTGTCCGGGCGCAGGCGGGCGGCAAAGGCGTAGGGGTCGGCCTTGCGCAGCACCTTGCCCTCGGCCGAGAGGATTTCGAAGGCATAGGCGTCGCCGGCCGCCAGGTGCGGCGCGAAGATCTCCCACACGCCGCAGCCGATGCGCAGCCGCATCATGTGGCGGCGCCCGTCCCAGTTGTTGAAGTCGCCCACCACCGACACGCGCCGGGCGTTGGGCGCCCACACGGCAAAGGCGACGCCGGCCACGCCGTCCATCTCGCGCAGGTGCGCACCGAGCTTCTCCCATGGCCGCAGGTGCTTGCCTTCGGCCAGCAGCCAGGTGTCGGCGTCGCCCAGCACGAAGGGAAAGCGGTAGGGATCTTCCAGCTCGCCCTGGTGGCTGCCCCAGTCGACGTGGAAGCGGTAGTGGGCGTGGGCGCGCGCCGGCGGGATCAGCGCCGTGAACAGGTCGCTGGCATCGATGCGCTGCATCAGCAGCGGGGCCAGGCCGGTGTCCGGGTGCACCACCTCGACCGCGTGGGCGCCGGGCTTGAGCGTGCGCACCACCAGCCCCGCGGGCGTGGCGTGCGGGCCCAGCACGGCGAAGGGATCGCCATGCTCGGCGCGCATCAGGGCGTGCAGCTCGGAATCGGGCAGTGTGCTCAGGGAATTGCCTTTCGCCTTGCGGGCCGGACGGGGGCCCGGCTTCCGATTCTGGCGCCATGCGATTTCCGGGCCAGCCAAGGGGTGCTGGGCGAAGCGCCGGCCCAGCCGCGATAATCCCCGCTTTCCCTGCCCGCTGTCCGGGCTCCCAAAGCGCGACGCGCCCGCTGAAACCGCATGAATCCGAGCTATATCCCCGCCGAGGTCGAATCCGCCGCCCAAGCCAAGTGGACGGCCGCCGACGCCTACCGCGTCACCGAAGACGCCAGCAAGAAGAAGTACTACGCCTGCTCCATGCTGCCCTACCCCAGCGGCAAACTGCACATGGGCCACGTGCGCAACTACACCATCAACGACATGCTCACGCGCTACCTGCGCATGTCGGGCTACAACGTGCTGATGCCGATGGGCTGGGACGCTTTCGGCCTGCCGGCCGAGAACGCGGCGCTCAAGAACGGCGTGCCGCCGGCCAAGTGGACCTACGAGAACATCGACTACATGCGCGGCCAGTTGCAGGCGATGGGGCTGGCGATCGACTGGAGCCGCGAGATCGCCACCTGCGACCCGGGCTACTACAAGTGGAACCAGTGGCTGTTCCTGAAGATGCTGGAAAAGGGCATCGCCTACCGCAAGACGCAGGTCGTGAACTGGGACCCGGTCGACCAGACCGTGCTGGCCAACGAGCAGGTGATCGACGGCCGCGGCTGGCGCACCGGCGCGCCGGTCGAGCGCCGCGAGATCCCCGGCTACTACCTGAAGATCAGCGACTACGCGCCGGAGCTGCTGGAGTACACCCAGCACAAGCTGCCGGGCTGGCCCGAGCGCGTGCGCCTGATGCAGGAAAACTGGATCGGCAGGAGCGAGGGCGTGCGCTTCGCCTTCACGCACGACATCAGGGGCGCCGACGGCCAGCCGATCCAGGACGGCCGCATGTACGTCTTCACGACGCGCGCCGACACCATCATGGGCGTGACCTTCTGCGCCGTGGCGCCGGAACATCCGCTGGCGCAGCATGCCGCGGCCAAGGACCCGAAGATCGCCGCCTTCATCGCCGAATGCAAGGCCGGCGGCACCACCGAGGCCGAACTGGCCACGCAGGAAAAGAAGGGCGTGCCCACCGGCCTGACCGTGACGCACCCGATCACCGACGAGCAGGTGCCGGTGTGGATCGGCAACTACGTGCTGATGAGCTACGGCGACGGCGCGGTGATGGGCGTGCCGGCGCATGACGAGCGCGACTTCGCCTTTGCCAACAAGTACGGCATCGAGATCATCCAGGTGGTGCTGGTCGACGACGAGCCGCACTTCGACTATCACAAGTGGCAGGAGTGGTACGGCGACAAGGAGCGCGGCGTCACCATCAATTCCGACAACTTCAGCGGCATGGGCTACGCCGAGGCCGTGAAGGCGGTGGCGCACGCGCTCAAGCAGAAGGGCCTGGGCGACCTGCAGACCACCTGGCGCCTGCGCGACTGGGGCGTGAGCCGCCAGCGCTACTGGGGCACGCCGATCCCGATCATCCATTGCGAAGAGCATGGCGCGGTGCCGGTGCCGGAAAAAGACCTGCCGGTGGTGCTGCCGACCGACTGCGTGCCCGACGGCTCGGGCAACCCGCTGGCCAGGCACGAAGGCTTCCATGCCGGCGTGACCTGCCCGGTGTGCGGCAAGGCGGCGCGCCGCGAGACCGACACGATGGACACCTTCGTCGATTCCTCGTGGTACTTCATGCGCTACTGCGATCCGAAGAACGACAGCGCGATGGTGGCCGAGGGCGCGAAGTACTGGATGCCGATGGACCAGTACATCGGCGGCATCGAGCACGCCATCCTGCACCTCTTGTATGCGCGCTTCTGGACCAAGGTCATGCGCGACCTCGGCCTGGTCGAATGCGACGAGCCCTTCAGCAAGCTGCTGACGCAGGGCATGGTGCTCAACCACATCTACTTCCGGCGCAACGAGAAGGGCGGCAAGGATTACTTCCCGCCGACCGAAGTCACGCCCACGCTGGACGCGCAGGGCCGCATCAGCGGCGGCCAGCTGGCCGATGGCAGCACCGTGGAGTACGGTGGCGTCGGCAAGATGGGCAAGAGCGAGCGCAATGGCGTCGACCCGCAGGACCTGATCGAGAAGTACGGCGCCGACACCGCGCGCCTGTACACCATGTTCACCGCCCCGCCCGAGGCCACGCTGGAGTGGAACGACGCCGCGGTGGAAGGCTCCTTCCGCTTCCTGCGCCGGGTCTGGAACTTCGGCGTGGCCCAGGCCGCGGCCGCCGCGCCGCAGACGGCCACCAGCTACTGCAAGGAAGCCAAGGCGCTGCGCCATGAGGTGCACACGGTGCTGCGCCAGATCGACTACGACTACCAGCGCATGCAATACAACACGGTGGTGTCGGGCGCGATGAAGCTGCTCAACGCGCTGGAAGGCATGAACGCCCAGGGCGAAGGCTGCGCCGCCGCGCTGCGCGAGGGCCTGAGCATCCTGCTGCGCTGCCTGTACCCGGTGGCGCCGCACATCACCGAGCAGCTGTGGACCCAGCTGGGCTACGACAAGGCGCTGGGCAGCCTGCTCGACACGCCGTGGCCGGTGGTCGACGAGAAGGCGCTGGAGCAGGACGAGATCGAGCTGATGCTGCAGGTCAACGGCAAGCTGCGCGGCGCGCTGCGCGTGCCGGCCGGCGCTTCCAAGGCGGAGATCGAGACCATGGCGCTGGCGAGCGAAGCCTTCGTCAAGTTTGCCGAGGGCGCCAGCCCCAAGCGCGTCATCGTGGTGCCGGGGCGCCTGGTGAACGTGGTAATTTGAGCGCGATGACGATCCGCCGCACCCTGTCCTCGCGCCGCAGCTTCCTCTCCCTGGCCGGTGCCGGCGCATCCGCGCTGGCGCTGGCCGGTTGCGGCTTCAAGCTGCGCGAGGCGCCGATCTTCGCCTTCAAGACGATCGCGGTGCCCGGCCGGTCGCCCTACCTGAGCCAGCTGCGCCGCGCCCTCACCGTCACCGGCACGCTGACGGTGGTGCCCGATGCCGAACGCGACAGCGCCGACGTGGTGTTCGACATGCTGGGCGAGCAGCGCAGCCGGGCCGTGCTGTCGACCAACGCGGCCGGCCAGGTGCGCGAGATGCAGCTGCTGCTGAACATCCGCTTCCGCCTGCGCACGCCGGCCGGCAAGGAAGTGCTCGCCCCGTCCGAGATCTCCCAGTCGCGCGACATCACCTACAACGAAACCAATGCGCTGGCCAAGGAAGGCGAGGAGAAGCTGCTCTACAACGACATGACGACCGACATCGTGCAGCAGACCCTGCGCCGGCTGGGCGCGGTCAAGACGCTCTGAACGGCCGATGCAACTGGCGCCTGCCCAACTGGCCGCGCACCTGAGCAAGGGCCTGCGCCCGCTCTACGTGCTGCATGGCGACGAGCCGCTGCTGCAACAGGAGGCGGCCGACGCCATCCGCACCGCCGCGCGCGCCCAGGGCTACACCGAGCGCAGCAGCTACACCGTGGCCGGCGCGCACTTCGACTGGAGCGCCGTGCTGGCGGCCGGCGGCTCGCTCAGCCTGTTTGCCGACAAGCAGATCGTCGAGATCCGCATTCCCTCGGGCAAACCCGGCAAGGACGGCAGCGTGGCGCTGCAGCAGATTGCCGAGGCGGCGCCCGGCAACGACAGCACGCTGACGCTGGTGCTGCTGCCGCGATTGGACAAGCAGACCCGCAGCGGCGCCTGGTTCGGTGCGCTGGACGGCCACGGCGTCAGCCTGCAGATCGACCCGGTCGAGCGCGGTGCGCTGCCCGAGTGGATCGCGCGGCGCCTCGCGCTGCAGGGCCAGCGCGTCAAGGCCGGCGAGGAAGGCCAGCGCACGCTGCAGTTCTTCGCCGACCGGGTGGAAGGCAACCTGCTGGCGGCGCACCAGGAAATCCAGAAGCTGGCGCTGCTCTATCCGGCGGGTGAGCTGTCATGGGAACAGGTCGAGGCGGCGGTGAACAACGTCGCGCGCTACGACGTCTTCAAGCTGTCCGAGGCGGTGCTCGGCGGCAACCCGCGCCGCGTGGCGCGCATGCTCGAAGGCCTGCAGGCCGAAGGCGAGGCCGAGGTGCTGGTGCACTACACGCTGGCCGAGGACATCCGCGCCCTCAAGCGCGTGCGTGACGCCATGGACGCCGGCCGCCCGCTGCCGCTGGCGCTGCGCGAAAGCCGCATCTGGGGCCCGCGCGAGCGCGCCTTCGAGCGCGTGCTGCCGCGCATCGAAACGCGCACGCTGACCCTCCTGCTGGGGCAGGCGCACAAGGTGGACGGCATCGTCAAGGGGCTGAAGCAGCCCGATTGGCCGAGCGACAACTGGCAGGCCTTGCAGCGCCTGGCACTGCGCCTGTGCCGCGCTTGCATGGCCTGAGGCTTCCTTTGGCCTCGTGGCAAAGGTGACATAGGTGGCGAAGCCGGGAGGCGCGCGAACGGGGCCAGCGCGCTTGACGCCTGCATCCTTCGAAAATACCATCGGTATTACCTATTTGCGAGGCGACTGCCATGACCGTCACCATCAAGCTCGAAGCACCGTTGGAAGAACGGCTGCGCCAGCGTGCGGCCAGCACCGGCCGCAGCACCAGCGACGTGGTGCGCGCCGCCCTTCAGTCTTACCTGGCGCAGCCGGAAGAAGCGGCGCCGCGTTCTGCGTTTTCCGTTGGTGAAGACCTGTTCGGTCGCCACCAGGGTCCCGTCGATCTGGCCGAGGGGCGCAAGCAACACGCCGCCAGCGTCTGGGCCGCTCGCCACGCCCAACGGGGCGGTTGAGCCCATGCCGACGCCGTGCGATCACCCCACGACGCCGTAGGCAACGGTGGTCCAGGTCAACGAAGCCCCCGCCGCCTGGCACGGGCCCCACGCCGGCACCGTGCTGGTCGACAGCGGTCCATTGATCGCCCTGTTCAACGGTGCTGACCGGTGGCACGCGCAGGTGCGCCACTGGCTGCAGGCCAATCCGCGCGCCGTGCTCCTGAGCACCTGGCCCGTGGCGACCGAGGTGTGTGCGATGCTGGCGCGCCGCATCCACAACGAGAGCGCCCTCGACTTCCTGCGCTGGGCCCAGCGCGGCGGCATCGCGCTGGAGAGCGCGGTCGAAGGTTCGCTGACCGAGGTGCTGCGATTGTCCGAGCGCTTCGCCGATCTGCCGTTCGACCTGGCCGACGCCTCCATTGCCGAAACCGCCGCGCGCCTGAAGTTGCGCCACGTACTGTCGATCGATGCCGACTTCGATGTCTACCGCGACCGCGCAGGCCGGCCGCTGGTGAATCTGCTGCGGCGGTGATTGAAACTCCCCCACTGGGGAGCGCACTCAGCGGCCTGGCGAAGCCAGTTCCGCGAGCGCCCTGGCAGGGACCGCTGCGCCCTTTCGAATCACTGGCTGCAGAAGTGATGCCTGCGTGGGAAAATCGCCGCCATGAACGCCTTCAACGTCGACGAACACATGCAGGCCCTGGGCGCGCAGGCCAAGGCGGCTTCGGCCGCCATGGCGCGTGCCGATGCGGCCACCAAGAACCGTGCGCTCAAGGCGCTGGCGCGGCGGCTGCGTGAAACCGGCCCGGCGCTGGCCGAGGCCAATGCGCGCGACATCGAGCGCGCCACGGCGGCCGGCCTGGCCGCGCCGATGGTGGACCGCCTCAAGCTGACGCCCAAGGTGCTGGCCACCGTGGCCGAGGGCTGTGAACAGCTGGCCGCCATGCCCGACGTGATTGGCGAGATCATCGGCATGCGCCAGCAGCCCAGCGGCATTCGGGTCGGCCAGATGCGGGTGCCGATCGGGGTCTTCGGCATGATCTTCGAGAGCCGGCCCAACGTCACGATCGAGGCCGCCAGCCTGGCGATCAAGAGCGGCAATGCGGCCATCTTGCGCGGTGGTTCGGAGGCGATCGAATCGAACAAGGCGCTGGCCGAACTGGTGCGCGAGTCGCTGGCCGAAGCCGGCCTGCCGGTCGATGCCGTGCAGCTGGTGCAGACCACCGACCGCGAGGCGGTGGGCCGCCTGATCGCCATGCCGCAGTACGTCGACGTGATCATCCCGCGCGGCGGCAAGAGCCTGATCGAGCGCATCAGCCGCGAGGCGAAGGTGCCGGTGATCAAGCACCTGGACGGCAACTGCCACGTGTATGTCGACGCCAGCGCCGACCTCGACATGGCGGTGACGGTGGTGGACAACGCCAAGACGCAGAAATACAGCCCGTGCAACGCCGCCGAGGGCTTGCTGGTGGCGCGTGCGGCGGCGGCCGAATTCCTGCCGCGCATAGGCGCCGTGTTTGCCGCCAAGGGCGTCGAGATGCGCTGCGATGCGGCCGCCGGCGAGATCCTGCGCGCGGCATTGGCCGGGCAGGCCGGCGCGCGTGTCGTTGACGCGCTTGAGTCGGACTGGTCCGAGGAGTACCTTGCCGCGGTGATCAGCATCAAGGTGGTCGACGGGCTGGATGAGGCGATTGCCCACATCAACCACTATTCGAGCCACCACACCGATGCGATCCTGACGCGCGACCACGTGCACGCCCAGCGCTTCCTGCGCGAGGTCGATTCGGCCAGCGTGATGGTCAACGCCAGCACGCGCTTTGCCGACGGCTTCGAGTTTGGCCTGGGCGCCGAAATCGGCATCAGCACGGACAAATTCCACGCCCGCGGCCCGGTCGGCATCGAAGGCCTGACCTCGCTCAAGTACGTCGTGCTGGGCCAGGGCGAAGTGCGCAGCTGATCCTGCGCGCGCGGCCGTGCCCGCGGGGCGGGACTGCCGCAAAATGGCGCCGGGAGGGAACATGAAGATCATCATCCTAGGCGCCGGGCGAATCGGCGAGAGCGTGGCCGCCACCTTGGTGTCGGAGCGCAACGACATCACGGTCATCGACACCGACCTGTCGCGCCTGCGTGAGTTGCAGGACCGCTTCGAACTGCGCGGCGTGGTCGGCAGCGGCATCGATCCCGCCGTGCTGGCCGAGGCCGGCGCGCGCGACGCCGACATGCTGATCGCCTGCGCCGCGCAGGACGAGACCAACCTGGTGTGCTGCAAGGTGGCCCACCAGATGTTCGGCATCCCGACCCGCATCGCGCGGGTGCGCTCGGATGCTTTCCCGCCCGATTCGCCCTTGCTGAGCAAGGAGGGCTTCGCGGTCGACCGCGTGATCTGCCCCGAGGCATCGCTGACGCGCTACATCGGCAAGCTGATCGAATACCCCGAGGCGCTGCAGGTGCGCGAATTTGCCGGCGGCCTGGCCTGCCTGGTGGCGGTGCGGGCGGTGGCCGGCGCGCCGCTGGTGCGCCACAGCATCGCCGAGCTGCGCGAATGCGTGCCCGATGCCGACATGCGCATCGTGGCCATCTACCGCCGGCTGGAAGACCAGCCCGATCGCTTCATCATCTGCGAGGGCGCCACGCGCATCGAGCCGGGCGACGAGGTCTTCGTGCTGTCGGCGCGCGAGCACCTGCAATCGGTGTTGTCGGCGCTGCACCGCAATGAGCGCTCCGGCCGGCGCGACGTGCAGCGCATCATGATTGCCGGCGGCGGCCGGGTCGGGCTGCGGCTGGCGCGCCAGCTCATCGGCAGCGGGCGCGCCCTGCAGCTCAAGCTGCTGGAGCGCAATGCCGAGCGCTGTGTCGCGCTGGCGGCGGAACTGCCGTCGGACGTGCTGGTGCTGCACGGCGACGGCACCGACGAGGACCTGCTGGAAAGCGAGGGCATCGAGCAGGTCGACCTGTTCCTCTCGCTGACCAACGACGACGAGGACAACATCATGGCCAGCCTGCTGGCCAAGCGCCTGGGCGCGACCCGGGTGCTGGCGCTGATCAACCGGCGCAGCTATGCCGACCTGATGCACGGCACGCAGATCGACATCGCGCTGTCGCCGGCGCTGACCATGCTGGGTGAGCTGCTGGCCTATGTGCGCCAGGGCGACGTGCAGGCGGTGCACAGCCTGCGCCACGGCGTGGCCGAGGCGCTGGAGATCGTGGCGCGCGGCGACCGCAAGACCTCGCGCGTGGTCGGGCGGCGCGTGGGCGACATCCCGCTGCCCAAGGGGGCGCAGTTCGGCCTCATCATGCGGGGGCTGCCGGTCATGGGTGAAGATGCCGAGTCTTCCGACGGCGAGCCGCCGCCGGCGCCGCGGGTGCTCATTCCGCGCAGCGACAGCGTGATCGAAAGCAACGACCACGTGGTGATCTTCCTGCCGCGCAAGCGCCAGGTGCGCGAGGTCGAGAAGCTGTTCCGCGTGAGCGCCACCTTCTTCTGAAGCACGGGGCGGCGCCGACCATGCGAGATTTCCTGCCGGTGTTGCGCGTGCTGGGCGCGCTGCTGACCTTCTTCTCGATCGGCCTGCTGCTGCCCTTCGGCATCTCGTGGCTGCTTGGCGACGGGCTGCGCCATGTCTGGGCCTTGTCGGCCGGCATCTGCTTTGTCTGCGGCGCGCTGCTGTGGGGCGGGTTGCGCCGCCTCAAGCGCGAGCTGCAGCCGCGCCACGGCATCATCCTGGTGTCGCTCACCTGGGTGGTGCTGCCCTTGTTCGCCACCTTGCCGCTGATGGCCTCGATGGCGGCGATCGGCCGGCCGATGAATTTCAGCCACGCCTACTTCGAGGCGGTGTCGGGGCTGACCACCACCGGCGCCACCGTGCTGACCGGGCTCGACACGCTGCCCGTCTCGATCAACTTCTGGCGCACCTTCCTGCAATGGCTGGGTGGCATGGGCATCCTGGTGCTGGCGGTGGCGGTCCTGCCGATGCTGGGCGTCGGCGGCAGCCAGCTGTTCAAGGCCGAGGTGGCCGGTCCGATCAAGGACAGCAAGCTCACGCCGCGCATCGCCGACACCGCCAAGGGCCTGTGGGGCATCTACGCCGGCCTCTCGCTGGCCTGCGGGCTGGCCTACTGGGCCGCGGGCATGACGCCGATGGACGCCACCCTCCACATGTTCAGCACGGTCAGCCTGGGCGGACTCTCGTCGCACGACGCCAGCTTCGGCTACTTCGCCTCGCCCGTGCTGGAGGCCATCGCCATGTTGTTCATGCTGGTGGCCAGCTGCAATTTCGCGCTCTATTTCGTGGCGATGCGCAAGGGCCACTGGCACGGCTTCTGGCGCGACCCCGAGATGCGCGGCACCCTCGTCGCGCTGATCGGCGGCGGCCTGCTGGTGGCGGCGGTGCTGTGGGCCAAGGGCGTCTACAGCCCGCTGCAGGCCCTGCGCTACGGCATGTTCCACGCCATTTCCGTGGGCAGCACCACCGGCTACGCCACGCTGGACTACCTGGCCTGGCCGGTGTTCGCGCCGATGTTCATGCTGCTGCTGTCGGGCGTGGCCACCAGCGCGGGCTCCACCGGCTGCGGCATCAAGATGGTGCGCGTGCTGATCCTGGTGAAGCAGGCCGGGCGCGAAATCAGCCGCCTGGTGCATCCCAATGCGGTCCAGCCGGTCAAGCTGGGCCCCAACGTGGTGGACGACCGCGTGATCTTCTCGGTGATGGCCTTCATGCTGGTGTACGGCGCCACGATCATCCTGCTGTCGATGATCCTGGTGCTGGCCGATGTCGATCCCGTCACCGCCTTCAGCGCCGTGATCGCCAGCGTCAATTGCATGGGGCCGGCGCTGGGCGCCGTCGGGCCCGCCTCGCACTACGGCGTGCTCACCGATTTCCAGCTGTGGATCTGCACCCTGGGCATGGTGCTGGGGCGGCTGGAGCTGCTGAGCTTCACGGCGCTGCTGCTGCCTTCGTTCTGGCGGCACTAGGGCGTTCGCGCGGCGGTGCCGCACGGCGGGGGGCTTTTATTCCGACCGGTTGGCCCCAAATCTACAATGGCGTTCTTGGCTCAAGCTCAGAACGCGCATAACAAGGCAGCTGCATGGTCCCCCATCTCGTCACCGCCCTGACCGGCCCGATCAATGAACTCGAGCAACGTGTGCTCGATTCGATGCCCGCCATCGAACGCTGGTTCCGGCTGGAATGGATGGAGCACACCCCGCCGTTCTACAGCTCGGTGGACATCCGCAACGCCGGCTTCAAGCTGGCGCCGGTCGACACCAGCCTGTTCCCCGACAACTGGAACAACCTGACGCAGCAGATGCTGCCGCTCGCCGTGCAGGCGGCGCAGGCCGCCATCGAGAAGATCTGCCCGGAAGCGCGCAACCTGCTGGTGATCCCGCGCAACCACACGAAAAACACCTTCTACCTGGCCAACGTCGCCCAGATGGTGCGCATCTTCCAGATGGCCGGGCTCAACGTGCGCGTCGGCTCGATCGATCCGGCCATCAAGTCGAGCAAGAAGATCGAGCTGCCGCACGGCGAGTCGGTCACGCTGGAGCCGGTGGTGCGCGGCAAGCGCCGGCTGGGCCTGAAGAACTTCGACCCCTGCACGATCCTGCTCAACAACGACCTCGCGGCCGGCATCCCCGGCATCCTGGAAGACCTGCACGAGCAGTACCTGCTGCCGCCGCTGCACGCGGCCTGGAGCGTACGGCGCAAGAGCAACCACTTCCGCAGCTACGAAGAGGTGTCCAAGCGCTTCGGCAAGCTGCTGGGCATCGACCCCTGGCTGATCAACCCCATGTCCAGCCATGCCGAGGACATCGACTTCGGCAGCGACCAGGGCGTGGAGACCATCACCGCCCATTGCGAGGCGCTGCTGGCCAAGGTGCGCCGCAAGTACAAGGAATACGGCATCAACGAGAAGCCCTTCGTCGTCGTGAAGTCGGACAACGGCCGCCAGGGCATGCCGACGGTGACGGTGCGCGACGCCAAGGACGTGGCGACGCTGGTGCGCAAGTCGCGCGCGCAGGGCGACAAGGCGCTGGACGTGGGCGACCTGATCGTGCAGGAAGGCGTGCTCACGCGTGAACGCATGCACGAAGGCGTGGCCGAACCGGTGGTCTACATGATGGACCGCTACGTGGTGGGCGGCTTCTACCGCGTGCATGCCGAGCGCAGCACCGACGAGGACCTGGACGGCCCGGGCGCCAACTTCGTGCCGCTGGCTTTTTCAGAGAGTGCGCACTTACCTCAGCCGGGTGCCAAGCCCGGTGCCAGCGCACCCAACCGCTTCTACATGTACGGCGTGATCGGCCGGCTGGCCACGGTGGCCGCCAGCTACGAGCTGGAAGCGACCGACCCGGACGCCGAAGTCTACGAATGAGGTGGGGAAGCGACGCCGCGCTAGGCGTCGCCGGCCCGGGGCGGGCAAAATACGCCCCCTCACTACAAAGAACTACAAAGGGGTGGGGGATACCACGTGGCCGGTTTGCCGGGCAGTGTGCCCTGGGCGCCGCATGACGGCGCCCCACTCTTTTGCTCCACGCACGTGTCCAGTCCGAAATCCCACTCCGCCGGCGCCCTGATCCTCGGCGCCATCGGTGTCGTCTATGGCGACATCGGCACCAGCGTGCTGTACGCCATGAAGGAGGTGTTCAGCAACGAGCGGGTGATGTTCACCACCGGGAATGTCTACGGCATTCTCTCGATGTTCTTCTGGACGCTGACCATCATCGTCTCGCTCAAGTACGTGGTGCTGGTGCTGCGCGCCGACAACGAGGGCGAGGGCGGCCTCGTGGCGATGCTGGCGCTGGCCTCGCAGGCGGTGGTCGACCGGCCCCGGCTGCGCAACGTGCTGCTGGTGGTCGGCATCTTCGGCACCTCCCTGTTCTATGGCGACGGCGTCATCACGCCGGCCATCTCGGTGCTGTCGGCGGTGGAGGGGCTGGAAGTGGTGTCCGGCCAGTTCAAGCACTACGTGATCCCGATCACGCTGGTGGTGCTGTTCTGCCTGTTTGCCGTGCAAAAGCGCGGCACCGCCGGCATCGGTCGCTTCTTCGGTCCGGTCACGCTCACCTGGTTCGTGGTGATCGCGGTGCTGGGCGTGACCAACATCGTGCGCCACCCCGAAATCCTGAAGGCGCTGAGCCCGCACTACGCCGCCATCTTCATCTGGTACAACCCCGTCACCAGCTTCATCATCCTGGGCGCCACCGTGCTGTGCGTGACCGGTGCCGAGGCGCTGTATGCCGACCTGGGCCACTTCGGCAAGGGCCCGATCCGCATCGCCTGGTTCTCGGTGGTGATGCCGGCGCTGACCATCAACTACTTCGGCCAGGGCGCCTTGCTGCTGCAGACGCCTTCGGCGGTGAAGAACCCCTTCTTCATGATGGCGCCCGAATGGGCGCTGATCCCGCTGGTGATCCTGGCCACGCTGGCCACGGTGATCGCCTCGCAGGCGCTGATCACCGGCGCCTTCAGCGTCACCCGCCAGGTGATTCAGCTGGGCTACCTGCCGCGCCTGAACATCGAGCACACCAGCGTGCGCGCGGCCGGCCAGATCTACATTCCCTTCGTCAACTGGGGGCTGTTCGCGGCCATCGTGCTGGCGGTGGTGATGTTCCGCAGCTCGAGCAACCTGGCCTCGGCCTACGGCATCGCGGTGACCACCGACATGCTGATCACCACGGTGCTCACCTTCTTCGTGATCCGCTTCGCCTGGAAGCTGCCGCTGCTGCTGTGCATCGCTTCCACCTCGGTGTTCTTCGTCATCGACTTCGCCTTCTTCGCCTCCAACCTGCTCAAGCTGCCCGAGGGCGGCTGGTTCCCGCTGATGATCGGCGGCGCCGTGTTCACGTTGATGATGACGTGGAAGGAGGGGCGGCGCCTGATGGGCCGCACCCAGCTGGCCGAGGCGATCGACCTGCGCGCCTTCCTCGAATCGGTGTTCATCAACCCGCCGGTGCGGGTCGACGGCACGGCGGTGTTTCTCACGGCCGAGCCCGGCGTGGTGCCCAACGCGCTGCTGCATAACCTCAAGCACAACAAGGTGCTGCACGAGCAGAACCTGTTCGTCACCGTGCGCAACCACGAGGTGCCCTGGATCTCGATGGCCAAGCGCCTCGAGATGGAGCCGCTGGGCCACCACTGCTGGCAGGTCATCGTGCACTACGGCTTCAAGAACGACATCGACCTGCCCAGCGCACTGGAAGGTGCACGCATGCGCGGCTGCCAGCTCGAGCCGATGACGACCAGCTACTTCCTCTCGCGCGACGTCGTCATCCCCACCATCGGCAGCGGCATGGCGCCCTGGCGCGAGAAGTTGTTCGCGCAGATGCACCACAACGCCAGCGGTGCGGCCGGCTTCCTCAGCCTGCCGAACAACGCGGTGGTCGAGCTCGGCTCGAAGATCGAGATTTGAGCCCCCCCGTTTGGTCGTCTCACTTCGTGTAGCCGCCCGATACCCCCCGCTGGGGGGCGCACCCAGCGGCCGGGCAAGCCCGTTCCGCGGGTGCCCTGGCATGGCCTGCTCCGCGGCCTCTCGTGTCGCGCCGTACCCAGGGCGCGGCGTCATCGATAACTCGTTCAGGCGAAAGCCTCGGGCGTCACCTTCGCCAGTTGTGCCATGTGCGCGCAGATCTGGCCCGGCGTGGTGAACCAGATGTCGCCGGCGGCGCGCGCCCGTGCCAGGTGCTGCAGCGCGCGGCGCAGGTGCCGCAGGCGGTAGGGCTGGCCAACGATGTAGGGGTGCAGCGCCAGCCCCATCACCAGCGGCTGGCCGACCGACTGTTCCAGCATCTCGTCGAAGTTGTCGATCACCATCGCGGCGAAGTCCTTGGCGTCCATCAGCCGCCCGACGATGGTCGGGATGTCGTTCAGCTCCTGCGGGTAGGGCACCGACCACAGCGGCGTGCCGCTGCGCGTGCGCAGCAAGGTCGGCTGGTCGTCGTGGCACCAGTTCAGGGTGTAGCCGTAGCCGGTCTCGGCCAGCAGGTCGGGCGTGGCGGCGCTTTCGGAAATCCAGGGCGAGAGCCAGCCCGAAGGCGCCTGTCCGCTTTCGCGCTGCATGCGCTCGCGGCAGCGCAGCAGCAGCGCACGCTCGGTCGCCTCGTCGAACTGGCCCTGCCGCTCGGCATTGCTGTGGCCGTGGCCGATCAGTTCGTCGCCGCGTGCCACCAGCGCCGCCACCAGCTCGGGGCAATGGTCGTACAGGGCCGTGTTGATCAGCGCACCGGTCGGCAGGCCGAGTGCGTCGAACAGTTCCAGGCAGCGCCAGGCGCCGACCCGGTTGCCGTACTCGCGCCAGGCGAAATTGAGCACGTCGGGGTGCGGCACCGGGGCGCCGATGTTGGCGCCCAGGCCGTCGCCGAAGGCGAAGTGCTCGACGTTGAAGCCGATGTACACCGCCAGCCGCGCGCCGTTGGGCCACACGTAGTCGGGCCGGCGGGTGATCGGGCGGTAGTCGAAGCGGTCGTGGGTGGGCAGGTGTTCGGGCCAGCGGCTCATGCAGTGTCTCGTTCGGGCTGGTTGAAAAAATAAAGGTCGGTGGCGGCGCTCGCGCCGGCCAAGGCCGGCCTGCAAGGGCCGTGCCGCAGCGCATTGTCCGCAATCAATGGCCTGCGCCCGCGCCGGCCCATGCGCGCACCCGCGCCGGCGCCGCGCGCGCAGCCGGCACAATCGCGGCCATGCGCTTTTTCAAGGACTTGAGCGTGTCGGCCTTCAGCGCCGGCTTCGTGGCCGTGCTGGTCGGCTTCACCAGCTCCGTGGCGATCGTGTTCCAGGCCGCGCAGGCCTTTGGTGCCACGCCGCAGGAAATCGCCTCGTGGATGTGGGCGCTGGGGCTGGGCATGGGGCTGGCCACCGCGCTGCCCTCGCTGTGGTGGCGCATGCCCGTGATGATGGCCTGGAGCACGCCGGGCGCCGCCGTGCTGGCCGTGGCCGGCACCGGCTTCGACATGGGCCAGGCGGTGGGCGCCTTCATTGTCTGCGCGCTGCTGATCACCGTGGCCGGCGCCACCGGCTGGTTCGAGCGGGTGATGAACAAGATCCCGATGGAGATCGCCTCGGCGCTGCTGGCCGGCGTGCTGGCGCGCTTCGGCCTGCAGGCCTTCATGGCGGCGCAGACCGCGCTGCCGCTGGTGCTGCTGATGCTGGCCACCTACCTGGTGGCCAAGCGCCTGCTGCCGCGCTACGCGGTGCCGCTGACGCTGGTGGTGGCGGTCGCCTTTTGCGCCGCGCGCGGCGAACTGGCGTGGTCCGGCGTGCATTTCGCGCTGACGATGCCGGTTTTCACCGCGCCGCAGTTCAGCTGGCAGGCGGCGGTGAGCCTGGCGCTGCCGCTGTTCGTGGTGACCATGGCCTCGCAGAACCTGCCCGGCGTGGCGGCCATCCGCGCCGCCGGCTACGACTTGCCGGTGTCCAGGCTGATCACGCTGAGCGGCCTGGCCACGCTGGTGCTGGCGCCCTTCGGCGCCTTCGCGCTCAACCTCAGCGCCATCACCGCCGCCATCTGCATGGGGCCGGAAGCGCACGAGGACAAGTCGCGCCGCTACACCGCCGCGGTGTCCTGCGGCGCCATCTACGTGCTGGTCGGGCTGTTCGGCGCGGCCGTCACCGGCCTGCTGACGGCCTTCCCGAAGGAACTGGTGGCCGCCATTGCCGGGTTGGCGCTGCTCGGTACCATCGGCAGCGGGCTGGCGCAGGCGGTGCGCGACGAATCGCACCGCGAGGCCGCCCTCATCACTTTCCTGGTGACGCTTTCGGGCGTCACGCTGGCCGGCGTCGGCTCGGCCTTCTGGGGCGTGGTCGCCGGTGCGGCCGCGCTCGCCATCCAGTATTTCGGGCGCCGCCGCGCCGGCGCTTCAACCTCGCAGAAAAGCACCTCGCCATGAACATCCTCATCGTTGCCGACCCGCTCGAGCACTTCAAGATCTACAAGGACACCACCTTCTCGATGATGCGGGAAGCCCAGCGGCGCGGCCACACGCTGGCCGCCTGCGAGCCGGCCGACCTGGGCTGGCAGCGCGGCCAGCCGGTCAGCGCCAGGCTGCGCGAAATCACGCTCACCGGTGAGAAGGACGCGTGGTTCCGCACCGACGCCACGCGCGTGCGCGCGCTGAAGGAATTCGACGTGGTGTTGATGCGCAAGGACCCGCCCTTCGACGCCGAGTACATCTACGCCACGCACCTGCTGGAGCAGGCCGAGCGCGAAGGCGCCCGCGTGGTCAACAAGCCGGCGGCGCTGCGCGACCACCCCGAGAAGCTGGCCATCATGGAATTCGCCGAGCACACCACGCCGACGCTGGTGACGCGCAGCGCCGACGCGGTTCGCGCCTTCCACGCCGAGCACCAGGACATCATCCTCAAGCCGCTGGACGGCATGGGCGGCATGGGCATCTTCCGCGTCAAGGCCGACGCGCTCAACCTCGGCTCGATCATCGAGACGCTGAACAAGGACGGCGCCGAGACCATCATGGTGCAGCGCTTCGTGCCCGACGTGGTGAAGGGCGACAAGCGGGTGCTGGTGATCGGCGGCCAGCCGGTGCCCTTCAGTCTGGCGCGCATCCCGCAGGGCACCGAGGTGCGCGGCAACCTGGCGGCCGGCGGCAAGGGCGTGGCGCAGCCGCTCACGCCCGAGGACCTGAAGATCGCCAACGCGCTCGGCCCGGTGCTGGCCGCGCGCGGCCTGCTGCTGGTGGGGCTGGACGTGATCGGCGGCTCGCTGACCGAGATCAACGTGACCAGCCCGACCTGCTTCCAGGAAATCACCGAGCAGACCGGCTTCGACGTGCCGGCCATGTTCATTGACGCGCTGGAAGCGAAGGTCAAGGAAAGCTGACATCCGGCGCCCGTCCTGAGGCGCCCTCCAATCAGCTGGCCAGCCCGTTGCGGCCGGGCCACAAAGCGGGCGCGATACGGCGTCATGACGCGCTATGCGCGGAAATGACGCGTGATATCGGCTGTGCACTCTCTAGAATCTAGACGCGTTTCATTCGCATTTTCACTAAAGATTCCAGGGAGGAGACCCATGGCCCACACCCCACATCCCCAGCCGGCCGCGTCAGCGCCGCTGACTTTTTCAGCGCTGAGCCTGGCCGTCATGGCGCTCGTGTCCGCCGCGACGGCTGGCGCCCAGACCACCGAGGCGGCGGCGCCTTCGCTGGGGCAGATCACCGTCACCGGCCAGGTCGAGAGCGAGACCGCCACCAGCCCGGTCTACGGCATGGTCGCCAAGCGCACCTCCACCGGCGTGAAGACCGACACCGACCTGCTGGAAACACCGCAATCGGTCTCCGTCGTCACGCGCGAGCAGATCGAGTTGCAGGGCGCCAAGGGCATCGACGAAGCGGTGCGCTACACCTCCGGCACGGTCGGCGGCGCCTTCGGGCAAGACCCGCGCAGCGACTGGATCCTGGTGCGCGGCTTCAAGCCGGTCGAGTACCTGGACGGCATGCCGCTGCCCGACGGCGTGTGGACCGGCACCACCCGGCTCGAACCCTACGCGATGGAGCGCATCGAGATCCTGAAGGGGCCGACCTCCGTCATGTACGGCGCGCTGCCGCCCAGCGGCTTCGTCAACTCCGTGAGCAAGCGGCCGCTGCCCGACGCCCAGCGCGAGATCGGCATCGAGTACGGCTCGAACGACACCAAGCAGGTCAATTTCGACCTGACCGGCCCGCTGACGGACGACGGCAAGTTCATGTACCGGCTGGTGGGCCTGGCGCGCGATGGCGACAACGAGGTGAACTACATCACCGACAAGCGCTACACGCTGGCGCCCTCGTTCACGTGGCGCCCGAACACCGACACCACCCTCACCCTGCTGGGCCTGTTCCAGAAGAGCGAGACCAGTGGCGTGCCCGGTTTCCTGCCGGAAGTGGGCACCCGCCTGCCCAACCTCTACGGCCAGATTCCGCGCAGCTTCAATGCCGGCGAGCCGGGCTTCGACAAGTACGACAAGGACGCCCAGTCGCTGGGCTACCTGTTCGCGCACCGCCTCAACGACACCGTGACGCTGCGCCAGAACCTGCGCTGGAACGAAGCCGAAGTCGACCACCCCTCGGTCGGCGGCCTGGGCTACGTGGCCGGTTCGGAGCGCACGCTGAGCCGCTACGTTTTCACGCCGCACGAGAAGTCGGAGGTGTTCTCGGTCGACAACCAGGCCGAATTCAAGTTCGACACCGGCGCGGTCAACCACACGCTGCTGACGGGCCTGGACTACAAGCGCTCGCGGAACAACTACTCCTCGGGCTTCGGTTTCGGCGTGGGCCCCATCGACGTGTTCGCGCCGGTCTACGGCGGCCCGGTCGAGCGGCCGGCCGACAGCACGCATTACGTGCAGACCCAGCGCCAGCTGGGCGTGTACGTGCAGGACCAGTTGCGCTGGGACCGTTGGGTCGCCACCCTGTCGGCACGGCATGACACGGTCGACAGCGACAACGACGACCTGCTGGCCGCCACCAGCACGCCGCAGAAGGACCGCCAGTGGTCGGGCCGCGTCGGCCTGAACTACGTCATGCCCTCGGGCTTCGCGCCCTACATCGCGTATTCCGATTCCTTCCAGGCCACGCTGGGCCGCGACTTCGCCGGCAACGCCTTCGTGCCGACCACCGGCAAGCAGCTCGAGGCCGGCCTGAAGTACCGCCCGGAAAACGGCAATGCGCTGTTCACCGCGGCGCTGTTCGACCTCAAGCAGCAGAACGTGCAGACGGTCGACCCGGACCACCTGTTCTTCACGGTGCAGCAGGGCGAGATCAAGTCCAAGGGGCTGGAACTGGAAGCCAAGTTCAACGTGATGCGCGGGCTGGACATGATCGCCAGCTACACCTACACCGACGCCAAGGTCAGCCAGACCACCGACCCGACGACGCTCGACAAGCAGGTGCCGCTGCAGCCCGAGAACCAGGCCAACCTGTGGGTCGACTACCGCTTCCCGCGCGACGTGCTGCCGGGCTTCGGCATCGGCGGCGGCGTGCGCTATGTCGGCACCAGCTACGGCGACAGCGCCAACCAGTTCCGCAACCCCGCCTACACGCTGCTCGACCTGCAGGCGCACTACGACATCGACCGCTGGCGCGTCATGCTGACGGTGAGCAACCTGACCAACAAGGACTACGTGGCGACCTGCCAGTCGACCGCCTGGTGCTTCTACGGCTATGGCCGTACCGCCACGCTGTCGGCGCGCTACATCTTCTGAAGACGCCCGTCGACGAACACGCGCAGTTCGCCGGGCGCGAAGGCGGTCCAGTCCTCGTTGGTGGTGAGCGGCGCCGTCACCACCAGCGCCACCCGGTCGTTCGGCGTGGTGTGCTGCGCGAAGTCGACCGCCACGTCCTCATCGGCCAGGTGCGCCAGCATGAAGGGATGCTGGCGCTCGATGTGCCACAGGTGGGTGGAGGCATGCGCCCACAGTGCCTGGCCGTTGGACAGCATGAAATTGAAGGTGCCGTGCGCGGCGGCGCGCGGCGCCAGTTCGCGCAGCGTGAGGCTCAGCTCCTCCACGCTCGGCACGTCGGCGTGCGACTTGGCCAGCTCCTGCATTAGCCAGCAGAAGGCGTGCTCGCTGTCGGTGTTGCCCACCGGGTGGAAGTTGCCGTGCAGGCGCGGCCGGAAATCCTTCAGGTCGCCGTTGTGCGCAAACACCCAGTAGCGGCCCCACAGCTCGCGCACGAAGGGGTGGCAGTTCTGCAGGTTGGTCTCGCCCTGTGTCGCCTTGCGGATGTGCGCGATCACGTTGCTGCTCTTGATCGGGTAGCGCCGGATCAGGTCGGCCACCGGCGATTCGCAGGCCGGCAGGTGATCGACGAAATGGCGCAGGCCGCGGTCTTCGAAGAAGGCGATGCCCCAGCCGTCGGCATGGTGGTCGGTGCGCCCGCCGCGCTGCGCGAAACCCGTGAAACTGAAGGTCACGTCGGTCGGCGTATTGCAGTTCATCCCCAGCAGCTGGCACATGGCTTCATTACACCAGAGGCGGCGCCGCCGCGGCCGGGCGCACGCGCAATTGCCAGGCCGCGCAGATGGCCAGCGCGCACAGCGCGGCCAGCATGAGAAAGACTTCGTTGAAAGCGGCCAGCCGCGCCGCGCTGGTGGCGGCGTTGGCCAGCGAATCGCCGTGCGCGGCGAGCCGCCACTCGAGCACGATGGCGCACAGGCTCACGCCGGCGGCGCCGCCGAGCATGCGCACGAAGTTGATCGCGCTGGCGCCCTGCGGGATCAGCGGCTTGGCCAGCGGCCGCATCGAACCCAGGTTGAGCGAGGGCAGGATGAAGCCCAGCCCGATGCGCCCGACGATGGCAAAGGCCATCAGGAGCCAGACCGGGCTGCCGACGCGCAGCACCACCATCAGCGCGAACGAGAGCGCCAGCAGCGCCAGCCCGATGCTCACCAGCACCCAGGTCGGCTTGCTGTCGGCCATGCGCCCGACCGCGGCGATGGTGAAGGCCAGCACGATGCCGGCCGGCAGCAGGATGGTGCCGACCAGCGAGGCCGACAGATGCAGCGCCACCTGCATGTAGACCGGCAGCAGGTAGGTCGAGCCGAACAGCGCCGTGCCGTAGATCAGCGCCACCACGCAGCCCATGGCGAAGGGGCGGTAGCCGAACAGCGCCAGGTTCATCAGCGGCGTGCCGCCGGCCGCGGCCAGGCGGCGCTGCCAGGCAATGAAAGCGGCAAAGGCCGCGACGGCGCCGCACAGCAGCAGCGCCGAGTGCCAGGGCGTGCCGCCGCGCAGCGCGACCAGGCCGTTCAGCAGGCACAGCGTGCCGACGGTGCCCAGCGCCAGCCCGCGCCAGTCGAGCCCGCCCTGCCGGCCGGCGGCGCTGCCGCCGGGTGCGGTGGTCGGCACGAACTTGTAGGCCAGCCAGATCGAGGCCAGGCAGAAGGGCACCACCATGAAGAAGATCGAGCGCCAGCCGAACAGGTCGACCAGCACGCCACCGATGCTCGGCCCGATGGCCGGCGCCAGCACCACGCCCATGCCGAAGATGCCGCTGGCGCGGCCCTGCTCGTGCGGCTCGAAGGCGCGCAGGATGATGATCGCGGGAATCGGCTGCACCACGCCGGCCGCCAGCCCTTCGGCCACGCGCGCCACCAGCACCAGCGGGAAATGGTTGGCCAGCCCGCCCAGCAGGCCACCCGCCAGCAGTGCCAGCATGGTGCCGACGTAGACCCGGCGATAGCCGTAGCGGCCCAGCAGCCAGGGCGTGGTGAGCATCGACACCGTGGTGGCCACCATGAAGCCCGAGCTCACCCATTGCGCCCGCTCCTGGCCGAGCGCGAAGTGATGGCTCATGCTGGGAATCGCCACATTGACGATCGTGGATGACATGATCGAGGCCATCGTTCCGACCATCACCGACAGCAACAGCAGCCAACGATAGCGTTCGCCGTAGCGCTCGCGCAGGGTCGACATGGCGGGCGGGGCGGAAGGCGGTGGGGCTTCTGGCATGCTGGGTCGGCGCCCGGGGCGGGCGCCCGCAAGCATATCGGCCTTTGTGCGCACCACCTGCGCCAAGGCGACTCGACACGTGAAAAACAAGGAGTGCATGAACACGACACCCTCGACAGGCGACGCCGCGGTGGATGCCATCGCGCAGGCCGCGCCCACCGTCAGCCGCGCCTACCAGTGCCAGTGCGGACGCCCGGTGTTCCTGCGCAACAGCGAATGCCTGGCCTGCCACACGCCGCTGGGCTACATCGTCGACCGGCTCGGCGTGCTGCCGCTGGCACCCGGCGCGCAAGCCGGCAGCTACGGCGTGTTCGGCGAGCCGCAGGGCCGCCTGTATGCGCGCTGCGCCAACTTCGACAGCGCCGCCAGCTGCAACTGGATGCTGCCGCTGAGGGCCGACGGCAGCCGCGACAACACCGGCGGGCTGGTCGACGGCTTCTGCCTGTCGTGCAGCACCACGCGCACCATCCCCGACCTGTCGCTGGCCGAGAACGGCGAGCGCTGGCTGCAGCTGGAGCAGGCCAAGCGGCGCCTGCTGTCACAGTTGCTGGCGCTGGCGCTGCCGGTGGTGACCCGCATGGCCGACCCGGCGCATGGGCTGGCCTTCGATTTCCTGAGCAGCGTGCAGGGCCAGCCGCATGTCATGACGGGCCACCAGGAGGGCGTCATCACGCTCAACGCCGAGGAGGCCGAAGACAGCGTGCGCGAGCGCATCCGCAGCGAGCTGCACGAGCCTTACCGCACCCTGCTGGGCCACTTCCGCCACGAGATCGGCCATTACTACTGGGACCTGCTGGTGGCCAACAGCCGCTGGCTCGGCGACTTTCGCAACCTGTTCGGCGACGAGCGTGCCGACTACGGCGCGGCCCTGCGCACGCACTATGAAAACGGGCCGCCGCCCGACTGGGCCACCCACCACGTCACCAGCTACGCCAGCGCCCATCCGTGGGAAGACTGGGCCGAGACCTGGGCGCACTACCTGCACATGGTCGACACCGTCGACACGGCCGTGAGCTTCGGCGTCAACGCGGTCAACGTCGAGCTGTCGCGCGACCTGTTCCATAGCGACGACCTGTGGGCGCCGCAGGACCCGCGGGCCGAGCAGTTTCTCGAATTCCTCAACAGCTGGGTGCGGCTGACCAACGTCATGAACGAGCTGTCACGCAGCATGGGCCAGCCCGACGCCTATCCCTTCGTGATGCCGCACGCGGTGGTCGGCAAGCTGCAGTTCATCCACCAGGTCGTTCAGGCGCAACGCCATGACTGAACTCCCCCCGTTTGGCCGGCTCACTGCGTGTAGCCGTCCGATACCCCCCGCTGGGGGGCGCACTCAGCGGCCCGGCAAAGCCGGTTCCGCGAGTGCCCTGGCATGGCCTGCTCCGCGGCCACCTGAGCCTTGATTTGCGGCCCCTTTTCTGTGAGCCGCGCGGCGGGCTTGCTCAGGTGATGGCGAAGTCCGGCAGCTTGCGGGCCACGGCTTCGTTGCGCAGCGTGGCGTAGACCGGCATGCCGTTGCGGTAGGCCGGGTAGTCCTCGCCCTCGATCAGCGGCAGCAGGTAGCGCCGGCAGGCTTCGGTGATGCCGTAGCCGTCTGCCGAGATGAAATCACGCGGCATCATCTTCTCGGCGTTGGCCACTTTCTCCAGCGGCGCGCTGCCCAGCGTGTAGCTGTAGGGCTGGTCGGCCGTGCGCTCGATGGTCGGCATCACCGCGTTGTGGCCGGCCAGCGCCAGCTCGACCGCGCGCACGCCCAGTTCGTAGGCCTGCTTCACGTCGGTGGCCGAGGCGATGTGGCGCGCCGCGCGCTGCAGGTAGTCGGCCACCGCCCAATGGAACTTGTGGCCCAGCGCGTCCTTGATCATCTGCGCCACCACCGGCGCCGCGCCGCCCAGCTGGGCATGGCCGAAGGCGTCGCGCGAACCCTGCTCGGCCAGGAACGTGCCATCGGGGTGATGGCAGCCCTCGGACACCACCACCGTGCAGTAGCCGTGCTGGCGCACCAGGGCGTCGACCCGCGCGATGAAGCGCGGCTGGTCGAATTCGATCTCGGGAAACAGCACCACCACCGGAATGCCGTGGTCGGCCGCCAGTCCACCGGCCGCGGCAATCCAGCCGGCATGGCGGCCCATCACCTCCAGCACGAACACCTTGGTCGAGTTGGAAGCCATCGAGCGCACGTCGAACGAGGCTTCCAGCGTCGACACCGCGACGTACTTGGCGACCGAGCCGAAACCGGGGCAGCAGTCGGTCAGTGGCAGGTCGTTGTCGATGGTCTTGGGTACGTGGATCGCCTGCAGCGGATAACCCAGCGACTGCGACAACTGGCTCACCTTGAAGCAGGTGTCGGCCGAATCACCGCCGCCGTTGTAGAAGAAGTAGCCGATGCCGTGCGCCTGGAACACCTCGATCAGCCGCTCGTACTCGCGCCGGTTCTTCTCCAGCGACTTGAGCTTGTAGCGGCACGAGCCGAAGGCGCCCGAGGGCGTGCTGCGCAGGGCGGCAATCGCCGCGTCCGATTCGCGGCCGGTGTCGATCAGGTCCTCGGCCAGCGCCCCCAGGATGCCGTTGCGCCCGGCGAACACCGGGCCGATGCGATCGGGGTGGCGCCGCGCGGTCTGGATCACGCCACAGGCCGAGGCGTTGATGACGGCGGTGACGCCGCCGGATTGGGCGTAGAAGGCGTTGGTGCGGGTCGTCATGCGTTGGTTTCCTTGACGGGCGCGCCCGCAGTGATCAAGTCCGCCTGCTGCGCCGCGCAGCGCGCGCAGATGCAGGCCAGACCGCGCGCCGAGGCGGGCACGCCGGCCAGCAGCGCGGGCGTGAAACTGACGCTGGCGTCCATGCACCAGCAGGGCGCTGGCGCCACGCCGGTCTCGCGCGCGACCTCCATCGCGCAGCGATTGGACTGGCCGCACAAGGGGCAGCGCGAGGGATCGACAGGAGAGGGGGCGGCCATGGGCGCATTGTGGCGCAGCGCCTTGGCCTGCGCAGCCTCGCGCCGCGCGCACGCGCGGGCGCTAAGCCTGGTTCACGTCGACCCGGACGCGACCCCGCACTTGCCCGGCGAGCAGGCGCGGCGCCAGGTCGGCGGCGGCGCCGAGCCCGATGGTGGCGGTGTTTTCTTCCAGCAGGTCCGTCGGCATCTCGAGCGCGAGGCGCCGCCATGCCTCGACGCGCTTGGCAAAGGGCGCTTGCACGCTGTCGATGCCGGCCAGCGTGACGCCGCGCAGGATGAAAGGCGCAACGCTCGCCGGCAGATCCATGCCCTGCGCCAGCCCGCAGGCCGCCACGGTGCCGCCGTACGACAGGCTGGCGCACACGTTGGCCAGCGTGTGGCTGCCGACGCTGTCGACGGCGGCGGCCCAGCGTTCCTTCTGCAGGGGCTTGCCCGGCGCGCCGAGCGTGGCGCGGTCGACAATTTCGGTGGCGCCCAGGCGCCTCAGGTGCGCCGACTCGTCCATCCGGCCAGTGGATGCGTGGACCTCGAAGCCCAGCCGGGCGAGCAGCGCGATGGCGATGCTGCCGACGCCGCCGTTGGCGCCGGTTACCAGCACCGGGCCGTCGGCCGGTTTCACCCCGTGGGCCTGTAGCGCCATGACACAGAGCATCGAGGTGTAGCCGGCGGTGCCGAGGGCCATGGCCCGGCGCGCGTCGAGGCCGGCGGGCATCGGCACCAGCCAGTCGGCCTTCACCCTCGCTTGCTGGGCCAGGCCGCCCCAATGCGATTCACCCACCCCCCAGCCATTGAGCAGCACCGCGTCGCCGGCCTGGTAGCGCGCGTCGCTGCTCTCTGCGACGGTGCCGGCCAGGTCGATGCCGGGCACCATGGGAAAGCGCCGCACCACGGGCGACTTGCCGGTGATGGCCAGGGCGTCCTTGTAGTTGAGCGTGGAGTACGCGATGTCGACCCGCACCTCGCCCTCGGGCAAGTCGGCGCTCTCGATTTGGGCGAGTTCGCTGCGGGTGGCGCCTTCGGCGGTTTTGGTCAGAAGCAGGGCTTTGAAAGTCATGATGTTCCGGGGGAAGAGTGCTCAGTTCGGTGCGGGGATGGCATCTTGCGGCCCGAAGCCCAGTTCTGCCAGCAGGGCTGCGTTGTCCTGGCCGAGCGAGGGGGCGCCGGTGCGTGCCGCCGCGCCGTCGAAGCGGTAGCGAAAGCCCAGTCCTGGCGTGCGGACCTCCGCGTCGCCATGGGCATAGGTCACGCTGGGCGCGACGATGCCCTTGCCCGATTCGGCTTCGTTCAGGAACTCGCCAAGTCGGCGCACGCGCGCGGCCGGCACCCCGACCGCATTGAGGCGCTCTTCCATCTCGGCGGCCGAACGCAAGGCGAAGGCCTCGCGAAAACGCGTCTGCAGGGCCGGCAGGTTGCGCGCCACGACGAAGCCGCCGCCGGGCGCGTTGAACTGGTCGAGGTCGATGGCCGCGCCGTCCTCGCACAGCGCCTGCAGGCCGAGCACGGCGGTGAGCTTGCGGAACTGCGCCGGTGTGTTGGCGGCGGTCGCCAGCCAGCCGTCGGCGCAACGGTAGGTGTCCGCCGTCGGGCTGCCGGTGTAGCCGCGGTTTCCCACGCGCTGCGGCTCGACGCCGCTGCTCAGGTAGGTGCTGGCGTTCGGGTACATCAGCATCAGCGCCGCCTGCACCATCGAGGCGTCGATGTATTGGCCCACCCCTTCGCGCGCCCGCCGGTGCAAGGCCGCCACGATGGACAGCGCGCCCAGCATGCCGACGGCCACGTCGATGACCGGGAAGCCGACCTTCAGCGGCGGCGCGTCGGCGTTGTCGCCGGACATCATCATCATGCCGGTGAGCGCCTGCACCACGTGGTCGTAGGCGCCGCGGCGCGACCATTCGCCCTCCTGGCCATAGCCAGAGATCGAGCAGTAGACGATGTCGGGCCGGATCTCGCGAATCGCCTCGTAGCCCAGCCCATACTTGGCGACCACGCCGGGCCGGAAGTTCTCGATGAAGACATCCGCCGTGGCCGCCAGGGAGCGCACCAGCGCAGCACCTTCAGGCGTGCGGATGTCGGCTGCGAACGAGCGCTTGCCTGCGTTGAGCGCGGCGAACCCGGCCGGGGTGTCGCTCTCGCCATCCGCAGGCGTCTTGCTGGCGCGCATGACTTCGCCGCCGTGCGGGCTCTCGATCTTGATGACTTCCGCGCCCAGTTGCGCAAGATAAAGCGAGGCGAGCGGCCCGGCGATCACATGCGACATGTCGAGCACGCGCACGCCTTCCAGTGGTTTGGCCATGGGTGGGTTTTCTTCCTTGTGTTGTTCAGCCGCCGGTGGCGCCGGCCAGCTTGACGATGTCGGTCCATTTGCGCGTTTCGCTGCGCACGAACGCGGCGAACTGCTGCGGGCTTTCGCTGGGCGTCAACTCGTTGCCGACCGCCTCGTACATGGCCTTGAGCGAGGCGTTGCCGCCGACCTTGCGGACAGCGGCCGCCAGTTGGTCGACGACGTCGGGGGGTGTCTTGGCCGGTGCCCAGATGCCGAACCACGACTCCTGAATGGCGAGGTCGTTCTTCAGCAGCGCATACAGCGTCGGTACGTCCGGCAACTCCTTGAGCCGGTTGCGGCTGGTCACCGCCAGCGCGCGCAACTTGCCGCCCTTGATCTGCGGAATGCCCGTGCCGGCCACCGGAAAGGCGAACTGCGTGTCGCCACGCAGTAGCGAGGCGGCGATCTCGACCGAGCCCTTGAGCGGGATGTGCACGGCCTGGATGCCGGCCAGCGAGACCAGGGTGGCCGCCGCGAGATGGGCGGAAGTGCCGATGCCACCGGAGCCGTAGTTGAGCCGGCCCGGCCGCGCCCGGGCGTCGGCCAGCAGGTCGTCCAGCGTCTGGTAGGGGCTGTCGGCGGCCACCACCAGGACGGTCGGTGACGAGGCCAGATTGCTCACCGGCGCGAAGTCCGTCACCGGATCGAAGCGGAGGTCGGGCTGGATGGCCTTCTGGATGATGTGCGTGTTCGAGCCCAGCAGCAGCGTGTAGCCGTCGGCGGGCTGTTGCGCCACGTACTGCGCGGCCAGCACACCGCCCGCGCCCACCTTGTTCTCGATCACGATCGACTGGCCGATGGCCTCACCGAGTGCCGGACCGGCCTGGCGCAGTTGCACGTCGGGCCCGCCGCCGGCCGCGTAGGGCGAGATGACGCGCACCGGGCGCGAGGGAAAGACATCGGCCGCACGTGCGGCGAAGGGCGTGAGCCCGAGCGCCGAGGCGGCAAGGACAAATGAGCGGCGGTCCATGAGGCGTCTCCTGTAGCTGGTCTTGTGTCATCAGCTTAGGACGCCGTAGCGATATCCAACAGTGATATGTTTTCATGTCGTTCAAACCATTTGGAATGTCCCATGGAAGCCATGCCGCTGCCCGATGCCCGGCGCCTGATCGCGCGCCTGCGATTTCGTCATCTCCAGTTGCTGGTGGAACTGCAGCGCGGCGGCAGCTTGCGCGCGGCGGCCGCCGTGCTCAACCTGACCCAACCGGCCCTGAGCAAGGCGCTGGGCGAAATCGAGTCCGCCTTCGGTTTCGCGCTGTTCTCCCGCAGCCCGCGCGGGATGGTTCCGACCCGCCAGGGTGAGGTCGCCATTCGTGGAGCAGGGCTGTTGCTGGAGGAGTTGCTGCACCTGCAGCGCGAGGCCGGCACCTTGCCGGGTGCGCTGCTGCTGCGCATCGGCGCCCCGCCTTTCGTGGCGCAGGGCTACCTGCCCGAAATGCTGTCGCGCCTGCTGGCTGACGACGCACCGGTGCGGGTCGCACTGACCGAGGAGCGGGTGCCGCTGCTGGTGCAGGCGCTGCTCGAGGGCAAGCTCGATGCGCTCGTCACCAGCTATCCGACCGAGATGCCCGAAGCCGCCGGCCAGCAACTGCGCCACGAGAAATTGTTCGACGCCGATTTCAGCGTGATTGCACCGGCCGCGCACCCGCTGGTCAGGGCACGCAAGGTGAGCTGGCAGCAGCTCGGCGCGCTGCGCTGGATCATGCCGGCCAAGACCTCGATGGTGCGCCGCATGATGGAAGAGGTGTTTCGCGGGCAAGGCGTGGCGCCGCCGTTGCCGGTGGTCGAGTCGACCAGCCCGGTCACCAACATCCGCCTGGTGGCGGCCGGACTCGGCATCTGTGCCGTGCCGGGCGCGTCGCTGCGTTCGGCGCAGCATGAGGGGCTGGTGAAGGCGGTGCGCGTCACGCCGCCGATTCCCCCGAACCCAGTGGCCTTGATCACGCGGGGAACGGCCGACAACCCGCGCCTGGTGCTGCTGCGCAAGGCCTTGGGGCTCTGACTCAAGCCGGCGACAAGCCCCGCGCCACGCGCCGCCAGGGCGAGGGCCGGCGCCGCCGCGCCTGCACGGCAGCCGCCTCGGCCCCGCTCACCGCGATGCACGACGCTTCCAGGGCCGAGACCGTGGCGCGGCGGTGCGCGGTGCCGTCGAAGCGCTCGCCGGGCGCGAGCACGATGTCGCGCAGGTCGTGGTCGAGCGTGACCCACACGGCGCCGCGCCGGCATTCGATGCCGACGCCGGCGCTGTCGGGCACGGTCAGGATGGCTTGGGCCGGCAGGTCGAGGTGGAAGGGGGCTGGGTTCGGGCGCATGGCGGGGCTCCTTTGCATTCAATCCGAGAATGAATATAGTGAGCCGCACCGCCAATTTCACGCGGTGAACTGGAACACATTGCATGCACTCAGTGCATGCAAGGCGCATGAAGACCGCGATGCCCAAGATCCCCGCCGCAAATGCGCACGACCTGCCGCCGCTCGAGCTGCTGCGCAGCTTCGAGGCCGCCGGCCGCACGCTCAGCTTCACCCGCGCGGCGCAGGAACTGCACCTCACCCAGTCCGCCGTGAGCCGCCAGATCCAGCAACTCGAGCAGAGCCTGGGCGTGCCGCTGTTCACGCGGCGCCATCGCGCCATCGACCTGACTGAGGCCGGCCGCGTGTTGCTGCGCGCCACGACCGACAGCCTCGAGCGTCTGCGCGACGCCACCGCGCTGGTGCGCGCCGCGCCGCAGGCACGCCAGGTGGCGATGACCTGCACGCCCGGCTTTGCCTCGCTGTGGCTCATTCCACGGTTGGCGCGCTTCACGGCCGACCATGCCGGCGTCGACGTGCGGGTGTCGGCTTCGCTCGAGGTGCTTGATCTCGACCGTGCCCGGCTCGACGTGGCGGTGCGTTTCGTGCCGATCGCGCGTGGCGTGGGCAAGGCGCTGTTCGAGGAGTCGGTGATGCCGCTGTGCGCGCCAACGCTGGCAGCCAGACTGCGCACGCCGGCCGACCTGCACGAGCAGACCTTGCTGGTCAACGACATGAAAGGCCCTGGCGAGGCCCCCACCACCGACTGGGAGCCGTGGCTGGAGATCATGGGTTTGTCCGACCTGCGCATGAAGAGCGTGCTGCGCTTCAGTCATTACACCGACGCGGTGGTGGCCGCCGTGGCCGGCCACGGCGTGGTGATCGGGCGCATGCCGCTGCTGCGCGAGTTGCTGGCCGATGGCCGGCTGGTGGCGCCCTTCGGGGAAGGCGCGGCCTCGCAGCGCGGCTACTTCGTCGAGACCTCGGCGCGCGCCGCGCGCAACCCCGACGCGCAGGATTTCGTGCGCTGGCTGCGCGCCGAGGCGGAGGCCGCCGGCGCGCGCTGAGCCATGAAAAAAGGCACCCGAAGGTGCCTTGTTTTCATCGACGACGCGTTGCCGATCAGGCGGCGCCAGCCTTGACCTTCAGGCGCCATGCGTGCAGCAGCGGCTCGGTGTAGCCGCTGGGCTGCTCGATGCCCTTGAATACCAGGTCCTGCGCTGCCTGGTAGGCCGCGCTGGTCTTGAAGTTGCCCGCCATGTTCTTGTACAGCGGGTCGCCGGCGTTCTGCTGGTCGACCACCGCGGCCATGCGCTCGAAGGTGGCGTTGACCTGCTCCTGGGTGACCACGCCGTGCAGCAGCCAGTTGGCGATGTGCTGGCTGGAAATGCGCAGCGTGGCGCGGTCTTCCATCAGGCCGACGTTGTGGATGTCGGGCACCTTGGAGCAGCCCACGCCCTGGTCGATCCAGCGCACCACGTAGCCCAGGATGCCCTGCACGTTGTTGTCCAGTTCCTGCTGCTTCTCGGCGTCGCTCCACTGGGCTTGCGCAGCGATCGGCACCTGCAGCAGGTCGTTCAGAATGCTGTCGCGCTCGGCGTCCGCATCGGTCTTTTCCAGCTCCTTCTGCACGTCGGCCACGCTCACCTGGTGGTAGTGCAGCGCGTGCAGCGTGGCGGCGGTGGGCGAGGGCACCCAGGCGGTGTTGGCGCCGGCCTTGGGGTGGGCGATCTTCTGCTTGAGCATGTCGGCCATCAGGTCGGGCATGGCCCACATGCCCTTGCCGATCTGCGCCTTGCCGCGCAGGCCGCAGGACAGGCCGACCAGCACGTTGCTGCGCTCGTAGGCGGCGATCCACTTGGTGCCCTTGATGTCGCCCTTGCGCAGCATCGCGCCGCCCTGCATGGCGGTGTGCATCTCGTCGCCGGTGCGGTCGAGGAAACCGGTGTTGATGAAGGCCACGCGCGCGGCAGCGGCGGCAATGCAGGCCTTGAGGTTGACGCTGGTGCGGCGCTCTTCGTCCATGATGCCCAGCTTGACGGTGTTGGCCGGCAGGCCCAGCACCTTCTCGACGCGGGCGAACAACTCGTCGGCAAAGGCCACTTCGGCCGGGCCGTGCATCTTGGGCTTGACGATGTAGACGCTGCCCTTGCGCGAGTTGCCCTTGCGCTTCAAGTCGATCATGGCGATGGTGGTGGTGACCATCGCGTCCAGGATGCCTTCGGGAATTTCCTTGCCGTCGGCGTACAGCACGGCGGGGTTGGTCATCAGGTGGCCGACATTGCGCACGAACATCAGCGAGCGGCCGTGCAGCTTGACCGGCTTGCCGTCGGCGCCGGTGTATTCACGGTCGGGGTTCAGGCCACGCGTGAAGGTCTTGCCGCCCTTGGTCACGCTTTCGGTCAGCGTGCCGTCCAGGATGCCCATCCAGTTCGAGTACGCCAGCACCTTGTCCTGCGCGTCGACCACGGCCACGGAATCTTCCAGGTCGAGGATGGTCGAGAGCGCGGCTTCCAGCACCAGGTCGCTCACGCCGGCCGGGTCGGTCTTGCCGATGGCGGTCGTGCGGTCGATCTGGATGTCCAGGTGAATGCCGTGGTGCTTGAGCAGCACCGCGCTGGGGTTGGCCGCATCGCCCTGGTAGCCGATGAAGGCTTCCGGTTCCTGCAGCGCGGTATTGCCGGTCGGCATCGCAACGACCAGCTGGCCGTCCTTCACGCTGTAGCCGGTGGCGTCCTTGTGCGAGCCGGTGGCCAGCGGCACGGCCTGGTCGAGCACCTCACGGGCGAAGGCGATCACCTTGGCGCCGCGCACCGGGTTGTAGCCCTTGCCCTTTTCGGCGCCGTCGGTCTCGGGGATGGCGTCGGTGCCGTACAGCGCGTCGTACAGCGAGCCCCAGCGCGAGTTGGCCGCGTTCAGCGCATAGCGCGCGTTCAGGATCGGCACCACCAGCTGCGGGCCGGCCTGCAGCGCCAGTTCGTCGTCGACGTTGGTGGTGGTGGCCTTGGCGCCGGCCGGCTGCGGCTGCAGGTAGCCGATCGATTCGAGGAAGGTGCGGTAGGCCGGCATGTCGGCGATCGGGCCGGGGTGGGCCTTGTGCCAGGCGTCCATTTCCCCTTGCAGGCGATCGCGCTCGGCCAGCAGGGCGACGTTCTTGGGCGCCAGGTCGGTCACGATGGCGTCGAAGCCCTTCCAGAAGGTGGCGCTGTCGACCTTGACGGCCGGCAGCACGCGCTCTTCGATGAAGCGGTGCAGTTCGGTCGCCACTTGCAGGCCGTGGACGGTGGTGCGTTCAGTCATGGGAAATCCTCCGATAGATGCGTCAAAACGAAAACTGGGGTGGGCGGCGTGCGGGCCGAGCAAGACGGGGTGCGCGCGGGTGAGCACGCGGCGCGCGCGAAGGCTCTACTGTATTAGAGACCTGCCAAATCATTAACAAGACAGAATGGGAATGATTAATGACTTTAATGAATGTAATCACGCGGTCCCCTGGTTTTTTGAGCGTCCGCGGGTGGCGCAGTAGCATGCCCGCCTGACCACGAGACCCGCATGAACCCGCCTGCCACGCCCGACGCCTCCAAGCCCGCCCGCCCTCTGCCCTACGCCGGCATCCGCGTCGTTGAATTCACCCACATGGTGATGGGCCCGACCTGCGGCCTGCTGCTGGGCGACCTGGGGGCCGAGGTGATCAAGGTCGAGCCGATCGAGGGCGACAGCACGCGCCGCCTGCTCGGCTCGGGCTCCGGCTTTTTCCCCGCCTTCAACCGCAACAAGAAGAGCATCGCGCTCGACCTGAAGCAGCCCGAAGGCGTGCAGGCCGCGCTGCGGCTGGTGGCCAGCGCCGATATCGTGAGCGAGAACTTCAAGCCCGGCACCATGAAGAAGCTGGGGCTGGACTACGCGGCGCTGCGCAAGCTGAACCCGCGCCTGATCTACGTCAGCCACAAGGGCTTCCTGCCCGGTCCGTACGACCACCGCACCGCGCTGGACGAAGTGGTGCAGATGATGGGCGGCCTGGCCTACATGACCGGCCGCGCCGGCGACCCGCTGCGCGCCGGCAGCAGCGTCAACGACATCATGGGCGGCATGTTCGGCGCCATCGGGGCGATGGCCGCGCTGCGCCAGCGCGAGCAGACCGGCGAAGGCTGCGAGGTGCAGTCGGCCTTGTTCGAGAACAACATCTTCCTGGTGGCGCAGCACATGATGCAGTTCGCCGCCACCGGCCAGGCCGCCGACCCGATGCCCAGCCGCATCTCGGCCTGGGGCATCTACGACGTGTTCACCGTGAAGGATGGCGAGCAGATCTTCCTGGCGGTGGTGAGCGACAAGCAATGGGCCGTGTTCTGCGACGCCTTCGGCCTGCCGCAACTGCACGCCGACCCGCGCCTGGCGACCAACAACGACCGCGTGCGCGCCCGCGACTGGCTGATGCCGCTGCTGCGCACGCACCTGGCCACGCGCAGCGCCGCCGAGCTGAGCGCCGTCTTCGAGGCCCGGGAGTTGCCCTTCGCCCCGATCACCAAGCCGCAAGACCTGTTCGACGACCCGCACCTGAACGCCACCGGCGGGCTCGCGCCGGTGCGCATGAACGACGGCAGCATGGCCAACACGCCGCTGCTGCCCTTCACGCTGGCCGGCGCGCGGCCGGGCGTGCGGCTGCAGCCGCCGCTGGCGGGTGAGCACACGCGGGAGTTGCTGCGTGAATTGGGCTACGGCGACGATCAGATCGACGCCATGGTGGCCGCCGGCGTTGCCGGCACCGACCCCGCCGCCGATCCCGCTGCATCAAGCTGAGGTCATGGACCGCCTCAAGCAACTCGAATCCTTCGTTTCCATCGCCACGCGCGGCGGCCTCACCGCGGCGGCCAAGGCGGAGGGCGTCGCGCCGGCGATCATGGGGCGCCGGCTCGATGCGCTGGAAGAGCGCCTGGGCGTGAAGCTGCTGGTGCGCACCACGCGGCGCATCACGCTGACGCACGAGGGCAGCGCCTTCCTGGAAGACTGCCAGCGCCTGCTGGTGGAATTGGCGAATGCCGAGGCGAGCGTGAGCGCCGGCGGCGTCAAGGCCAGCGGCCATCTGCGGGTGACGGCGCCGGCTGGTTTCGGGCGCCGCCACGTGGCGCCGCTGGTGCCGCGCTTTCATGCGCTGCATCCGGAGGTGACGATCTCGCTGAACCTGAGCGACCGCGTGATCGACATGACGGGCGAGGGCTTCGACTGCGCGGTGCGCGTGGGCGACTTGCCCGATTCGTCGCTGGTGAGCATGCGGCTGGCCGACAACCGGCGCCGCTGCGTCGCCACGCCGGCCTTTCTGGCACGGCATGGCACGCCGCGGCATCCGAGCGATCTGGTGCATTTCGATTGCCTGACCTTGTCCAGCGATGCCTCGCAGACGCGCGGCTGGGCCTTTCGTGTCCCGCGTGCGGCGGCCGACGATGGCGAAGGCGAGCACGAGCTGATCCACCTCAAGCCGACCGGCCCGCTCGATTGCTCCGACGGGCAGGTGCTGCACGCCTGGTGCCTGGCCGGCCTGGGCATCGCCTGGCGCAGCACCTGGGAAGTGGAAGCGGAGATCGAGGCCGGGCTGCTGGTGGCAGTGCTCGACGACTACGCCGCGCCGCCGAACGGCATCCATGCCGTGTTTCCGCAGCGCAAGCACCTGCCGCTGCGGGTGCGCCTGTGGCTGGACTTTCTCAAGGCGCAGTACGCGCGGCCCGAATTCTGGAGCGGCAAGGGCGCCGCGCCGGCCGATGGCGGCACTTGACGGCACAATGGCGCCGCCCGCCACTTCGCAAGAAAGCCCCCGATGACGCTCGAAGCCATCCTTGCCTACCTGCACCTGCTCGCCATCCTGACGATGGTGGTGTTCATCGCCAGCGAGGCGGCGCTGTGCCGCGTCGAGTGGATGAACAAGGCGGTGGTCGAGCGGCTCGCGCGCGTCGACATGGTCTACGGCATCGCCGCCGTGATGGTGCTGCTGAGCGGGCTGGCGCGCAGCTGGTGGGGCGTGAAGGGCACGGCGTGGTATTGGACCAATCCGCTGCTGCACATGAAGCTCACGCTGTTCATCATCGTGGGCGTGATCTCGATCTTCCCGACCCTGACCTACGCGCGCTGGCGCAGGACGGTACGTGCCGGCGGCGCGCTGCCGGCCGAAGCCGAGATCCGCAAGACCCGGCGCCTGGTGATGATCCAGGCCCACCTGATCGCGGTGATCCCGCTGTTCGCCGTGTTCCTGGCGCGCGGCTACGGCAAGTAGCCCGGCCGCCATGGCGGGGCCCGCACGCGGCGGGCCCCTGTTCAATCTTCAATCCTTGCTGCGGCCGTGCCGCAGTTCAGTGCCGGGCGCTCAGCCCTTGGCTGCATCCGATTCGCACTTCTTCATGAAGCTGGTCTTGGCAGCGCCGGCGAGTGCCTTGCCGTTCTTGTCGACCGCCTTCGCGGCGCACGCAGGCGCGGCCGAAGCCGACGCGTCTTTTTCGCACTTCTTGACGAAGCTGGTCTTGGCGGCGCCGGCCAGCGGCTTGCCGTTCTTGTCGACGGCCTTGGCGTCGCAGCTTTCGGCTTGCGCGGCACCGGCCAGCAGGCAGCTGCCCAGAACCAGGAGAGAAAGGAACTTTTTCATGATGGAGTAGGACCTTTGCATGGGTTGATTGACATACGTTTCCCCGCCAACGGGCTGCTCATCCTAACGGGCGAGGGCGTGCGCCGGATGACCGTGTTGTCCAGCGTCCTCACCCGGTCCCCCCAGATGCGGGCGCAGGGGTTTGCCCCCGGTAAAATCGGCCGATGCTATTGGTCAAACAGGAGCTGCTCGCCGCGCTGGCGGGCACGCTCGACACTTTCTCGCCCGGTGCCGGCGCCCGGGCCGCCTTTGAATCGCCCAAGGTGGCTGCGCACGGCGACTACGCCAGCACGGCCGCCATGCAGCTGGCCAAGCCGCTGGCGCGCAAGCCGCGCGAGCTGGCCGAGGAGATCAGCACCGCCCTGATGGCGACGCCGCCCTTCGCCCAATGGGTCGAGGCGATCGAGATCGCCGGCCCCGGCTTTCTCAACATCCGCCTCAAGACCGCCGCCAAGCAGCAGGTGGTGAAGGAAGTGCTGGCCGCCGGCACCGCCTTCGGCCGCCAGACGGCCGCAGCGCCCGAGCGCGTGCTGGTCGAGTTCGTCTCGGCCAACCCGACCGGCCCGCTGCACGTCGGCCACGGCCGCCAGGCGGCGCTGGGCGACGCCATCTGCAACCTGCTGGAAACGCAGGGCGATGACGTCTACCGCGAGTTCTATTACAACGACGCCGGCGTGCAGATCCAGACCCTGGCCAACAGCACCCAGCTGCGCGCCAAGGGCTTCAAGCCGGGCGATGCGCAGTGGCCCGAGCAGGCCTACAACGGCGACTACATCGCCGACATCGCGGCCGACTTCCTGGCGAAGAAGACCGTCAAGTCAGACGACCGCGAGTACACCGCCAGCGGCGATGTGAACGACCTCGATTCGATCCGCCAGTTCGCCGTGGCCTACCTGCGCCGCGAGCAGGACCTGGACCTCAAGGCCTTCCACGTCCACTTCGACAACTACTACCTCGAGTCCAGCCTCTACACCAGCGGCCGGGTCGAGAACACCGTCAACAAGCTGGTGGCCGCCGGCAAGACCTACGAGCAGGACGGCGCGCTGTGGCTGCGCTCGACCGACTACAAGGACGACAAGGACCGCGTGATGCGCAAGTCCGACGGTGGCTACACCTACTTCGTGCCCGACGTCGCCTATCACATCGCCAAATGGGAGCGGGGCTTCCACAAGGTGGTGAACATCCAGGGCACCGACCACCACGGCACCATCGCGCGCGTGCGCGCCGGCCTGCAGGCGGTGGGCGAGGGCATTCCGCCCGACTACCCGGACTACGTGCTGCACACCATGGTGCGCGTGATGCGCGGCGGCGAGGAGGTGAAGATCTCCAAGCGCGCCGGCAGCTACGTCACGCTGCGCGACCTGATCGAGTGGACCAGTACCGACGCCGTGCGCTTCTTCCTGCTCAGCCGCAAACCCGACACCGAATACACCTTCGATGTCGACCTGGCGTTGGCGCAGAACAACGACAACCCGGTCTATTACGTGCAGTACGCGCATGCGCGCATCTGCTCGGTGCTGGCCAGTTGGGGCGGCGATGCGGCGGCGCTGGCTGCGGTCGACCTGTCGCCACTGCAAAGCCCGGCGGCCCAGTCGCTCATGCTCATGCTGGCCAAGTACCCGGCCATGCTGACCGGCGCCGCGCAGGATTTCGCGCCGCACGACGTCACCTTCTACCTGCGCGAACTGGCCGCCAGCTACCACAGCTACTACGACGCCGAGCGCATCCTGGTCGACGAGGAGCCCGTCAAGCTGGCGCGCCTGGCGCTGGTCGCCGCGACCGCGCAGGTGCTGCACAATGGCCTCGCGATTCTCGGCGTGAGTGCGCCGCGCAAGATGTGAACCCCCACCACAAGAACATGAAGACTAGACAACGCGGCAACATCGTCATTGGCCTGATCGTCGGGCTCGTCCTGGGTCTGGGGGTTGCACTGGGCATCGCGGTCTACGTGACCAAGGTACCGATTCCCTTCGTCACCAAGATGCAGCGCGGCAGCGCCGACCAGGACCAGGCCGAGGCCCGCCGCAACAAGGACTGGGACCCGAACGCACCGCTGGCCGGCAAGGCCGGCACGCGGCCGGTGGCGCCCGTCGCGCCCGCAGCGCCGGCCGCGCCCGGCGGGCCTGCCGTGGCCGGCAGCGTCGGCAATGGCGACGCGGTGGTGCCCCCGGTCAACGGCGACATCGCGCCGCTGCCCAACGCGCCGGTGCCGCTGGCCATCGCGCCCTCCACCGCGCGCCCGGCCAAGCCGGTGGCGCTGCCGCCGCCTTCGGACGACCCGATCGGCGACATCGCCCGGGCCAAGTCCGGCATGGGCGCCGACCCCTTCATCTATTTCGTGCAGGCCGGCGCCTTCCGCACCAGCGAAGATGCCGAGGCGCAGCGCGCCAAGCTCTCGCTGATGGGGGTCGAATCCAAGGTCACCGAGCGCGAGCAGGCGGGCCGCACCGTGTTTCGCGTGCGCGCCGGCCCCTTCGCCACCAAGGACGCGGCCGACAGCCTGAACGACCGGCTCAAGAGCACCGGCATGGACGTCGCGCTGGTGCGCGTGCAGCGCTGAAGCGCCTGAAGCGGCAAATTGCCAGGAACCTCGGCGCGTTTTCGCGCTCTGTCCCCCACAGGAGAAACTGAACATGAATCGACGTGAATTTTCGTTGGCGGCTGGCGCGCTCGGCTTGTTGCCCGTGGCGGGCACCGCCCATGCCCAGGCAGCCGCCTTCAAGGCCGGCACCGACTACCTCGTGCTGCCGCGCTCGGTGCCGGTCGATGCGCCGGCCGGCAAGGTCGAGGTGATCGAATTCTTTTCGTACAACTGCCCGCACTGCGCCCACTTCGAGCCCGACCTCGAAGCCTGGGTCAAGAAGCTGCCGGCCGACGTGGCCTTCACCCGCGCGCCGGTGCCCTTCGTCGGCAACGACGTCGAGGCCAAGCAGAAGCTCTACTACACGCTCGAAGGCCTGGGCAAGGTCGACGAGTACCAGGGCAAGCTGTTCAAGCTGATCCACGAGGACCGCCAGCCGATCTTCGGCGACGCCGCGATCCTGGCCTGGGCCGACAAGGAACCGGGCCTGGACGGCAAGAAGTTCGCCGACATGTACAAGTCCTTCACCGTGGCCGGCAAGGTCAAGCGCGCGACCCAGCTGCAGAACAGCTACCAGGTCAGCGGCGTGCCGGCCTTCGGCGTGGCCGGGCGCTGGTATGTCGACGGCGAAACCGCGCGCAGCATGGAGCGCGCGCTGCAGGTGGTCGACTTCCTGACCGGCGAAGCACGCAAGAAGGCCTGAGCCGCGGCTCAGCCTGTGGTTTGCAAAGCCCGCTTCGGCGGGCTTTTTGTCGGGCGCGGCGATTTGGCCCCTACAATGCCCCGAGCAAGTTTCGTGCCTTTATGACCCAGCCCTCCTATTCCCCTCCCACATCGCGTGCCGCGTCGCGGTTCGCCCAGGCCGGCCGCGGTGCGGCGATCGCCCTGGCCCTGGTGCTTGCGGCCGGCGCGCATGCCGAGAAGGCCGACCAGACCAAGCCGATGAACATCGAGGCCGATTCGATGCGCTACGACGACCTCAAGCAGACCAGCGTGTTCAACGGGCGCGTGGTGGTGACCAAGGGCACCATCATCATCCGCGGCACCAAGATCGACGTGCGGCAGGACCCCGAGGGCTACCAGTACGGCGTGGTCACGGCCGATCCGGGCAAGCAGGCCTACTTCAAGCAGAAGCGCGAAGGCACGGGCGACGAGTGGATCGAGGGCGAGTCGGACGTGATCGAGTACGACGGCCGCGCCGACAACGTGAAGTTCATCGGCCACGCCGTGATGCGCCGGCTGGCCGGCACCAAGGTCAACGACGAAACCACCGGCGCGCTGATCGTCTACGACCAGAGCAACGACACCTTCAGCGTGAACAGCGGCGAAGCCGCGCCGGGTGCCACCGCGCAGCCCAATGGCCGCGTGCGCGCCGTGCTCGGCCCGCGCCAGACCCCGGCTGCGGCGGCCGGCGCGCCGGCCAAGGGCGCCGCGCCCGGCAGCCCGGGCGGCCTGCGCCCGAGCACCACCCTGGGCGGGGAACAACGCCCGTGATCGAGCCCGCCAACAACGGCCACGAGGATGGCCCGGCCATGAGCCGCCTGGACGTGCATGGGCTGCGCAAGAGCTACGGCAGCCGCATGGTGGTGAAGAACGTGTCGCTCTCGGTGCAAAAGGGCGAGGTTGTCGGCCTGCTGGGCCCCAACGGCGCCGGCAAGACCACCTCCTTCTACATGATCGTCGGGCTGGTGCGTGCCGACGACGGCGAGATCAGCATCGACGGCGAGCCGATCGCTCACATGCCGATCCACCGCCGCGCCCGCATGGGCCTGAGCTACCTGCCGCAGGAAGCCTCGATCTTCCGCAAGCTGAACGTGGCCGACAACGTGCGCGCCGTGCTGGAGCTGCAGCGCGAGCCGGACGCCTCGGGCCATCCGGTGCCGCTGTCGCGCCAGCGCATCGAGGAGCGGCTGGACGAACTGCTGGCCGACCTGCGGGTCGACCACCTGCGCGATTCGCCGGCGCTGGCGCTGTCCGGCGGCGAGCGGCGCCGCGTGGAAATCGCCCGCGCGCTGGCCAGCGACCCGCGCTTCATCCTGCTGGACGAGCCCTTTGCCGGCATCGACCCGATCGCCGTGATCGAGATCCAGCGCATCATCAGTTTCCTGAAGGAGCGCGGCATCGGCGTCCTGATCACCGACCACAACGTGCGCGAAACGCTGGGCATCTGCGATCACGCTTTCATCATCAGCGACGGGCAAGTGCTGGCACAAGGCACGCCTGCGGAGATCGTCGACAACGCCGAGGTACGCCGCGTGTACCTGGGCGAGCACTTCCGGATGTAGGCGGCGCGCGATGAAGCAAGGTCTGTCGCTGCGCATCTCGCAGCACCTGGCGCTGACGCCGCAGCTGCAGCAGTCGATCCGTCTGCTGCAGTTGTCGACGCTGGAGCTGAGCCAGGAAGTCGAGCAGATGCTCGACGAAAACCCCTTTCTCGAACGCACCGCCGAAGAAGCCGCGCGCGAGGAATTCGGGCTCGACACCGCCGATGCGCCGGTGGCGCGCGACGCGCGCGAAGACGAATTCGCCGCCAATGGCCTGAACGGTACCGACAGCAACGCCGCCAGCAGCAGCACCGCCGACACGGCCGAGGCCGCCAGCGATGCCCCGGCCGAGTCCGCCGAGTTCGACCAGCCCGACTGGGAAGGCGACGGCACCGTCGACTTCGCACCCGACGACAGCGAGTGGGGCGGCGACGCCCCGCCGCGCAGCAACAACCTGGGCGACGACAGCGAACGCGCCGACGCCACCGAGCTGGCGCGCAGCCAGGAAACGCTGCAGGCCTTCCTGCACCGCCAGGCGCTGGCGCTGCGCCTGAGTGCGGAAGACACGGCCGCGCTGCGCTTCCTGATCGAATCGCTCAACGACGACGGCTACCTGGAAGACTCGCTGCCGGCGCTGGCCTCCAGCCTGGCCGGCGACGACAACGACCAGTTCGACGACCTGGTGCACCACTTCCAGGTGGCGCTGGGCCTGCTGCAAAGCCTGGAGCCGGCCGGTGTCGGCGCGCGCGACCTGGGCGAATGCCTGTCGATCCAGTTGCGCGCCCTCGAACGGGCTGGCGAAAGCGAGCACGCGCGCGAGGTGCGCACCGTCGCGCTGGCCGCCTGCAAGCACCCGATGGCGCTGCTGGCGCGGCGCGACTTCAAGCGCCTGGCCACGCTCACGCACAGCAACGAGGAAACCGTGCGCGCGGCGATGCAACTGATCGCCCGGCTCGAGCCCAAGCCGGGTCGCCGCTTCGTCGACGTCGAGCGCAACGTGGTGATTCCGGACGTGATCGTGACGCGCATCGGCCGCGGCGCGCCCAAGTTCCGCGTGCAGCTCAACCCCGACGTGATGCCGCGCCTGCGCGTGCACGACATCTACGCTGGCGCGCTCAAGGCGCACAAGGGCGAGGGCAGCCAGGCGCTGAGCCAGCGCCTGCAGGAGGCGCGCTGGTTCATCAAGAACATCCAGCAGCGCTTCGACACGATCCTGCGCGTCTCCAACGCCATCGTCGAGCGGCAGAAGAACTTCTTCGTGCACGGCGAACTGGCGATGCGCCCGCTGGTGCTGCGCGAGATCGCCGACGAGCTTGGCCTGCACGAATCGACCATCAGCCGCGTCACTACCGCCAAGTACATGGCGACGCCGTACGGCACGGTCGAGCTGAAGTACTTCTTCGGCTCCGCGCTGGGCACGGAAACCGGCGGCAATGCGTCCAGCACCGCGGTGCGCGCGCTGATCAAGCAGTTCGTCGGTTCGGAAGACCTGCGAAAGCCGCTGTCCGACAGCCAGCTCTCCGAGATGCTCAAGGAACAGGGCATCGAGTGCGCCCGCCGCACCGTGGCCAAGTACCGCGAGGCGCTGCGCATCGCGCCGGCCAACCTGCGCAAGGCGCTGTAGCCAAGCCAGCCGTCCGCGGCACTGGCCGAACGGCATAGGCCGCGCCCGGCGCGCGGCGCGCCGCTAACATCCGCCCGCCCGGCGCCGGTGCGGCATCGCTCGCACCCCGGCGTCATCCCATTCACCGGCCTCGCGCCCGCGCCCGGCCTGACGGAGCGCTGCCGATGTCGCACAAGCCTGCCGGGATGGTCTACGGCGCCGACGACAGGCTGCCCCTGAGCGTCAACCTGCTCAGTGGCCTGCAGCACGTGGGGCTGATGTCGATCAGCCTGGTCTACCCGGTGCTGGTGGCGAGGGCGGCGGGCGCCACGGCCGAGGTGGCGGCGGCGCTGGTGAGCGCCACGCTGGTGGCCATGGCCATTGGCGCGGTGCTGCAGGTCGGGCGCTTCGGCCCGGTCGGCTCGGGCTACCTGTGCCAGCCGATGCCCTCCGTCATCTACCTCGTGCCCTCGCTGCTGGCGGCGCGCGTCGGCGGCATTCCGGCGGTGCTGGGCATGACCATCTTTGCCGGCCTGCTGCAGGTCGGCCTGGCGCGCCTGCTGCCACGCCTGCGCGTGCTGCTCACCTCCGAAATCGCCGGCCTGGTGGTCTTGCTGGCCGGCATCGCGGTGGGCGTGCTGGGCGTGCGGCTGGCCTTCAGCGGCGGCCAGGCCGGTGCCAGCGCGGTGCCGGCCGAGGGCGAACTGCGGCTGGCGCTGCTGACCTTGGCGGTGATGGTCGCGCTCAATGTCTGGGGCAAGGGCGCGTGGCGCCTGTACAGCGTGTTGATCGGGCTGGCCGTCGGCAGCCTGGCCGGCTGGGCCGACGGCCAGATCGACCCCGCCGACTGGGCCCTGCTGGCGGCGGCGCCGGCGCTGAGCGCGCCGGCCTGGGGCCATCTGGCCTGGGATTTCGAGCGCAGCCTGGTGCTGCCCTTCGCGGTGGCGGCGCTGGCTGGCGTGCTGAAGGTGATCGGCAACGTCACCACCCTGCAAAAGGACAACGATCCCGCCTGGGTGCGCCTGGACATGCGCAGCGTCAGCGGCGGCGTGTTCGCCGAGGGGCTGGGCTCGGTGGTCGCCGGCGGGGTCGGTGCGCCGGGCATTTCATCGTCCAGCGGGGCGGTGGGGCTGGCCAGCGCCACCGGCGTCAGCAGCCGCTGGGTCGGCGCCTCGATCGCCATCATCCTGCTGGTGTTCGCCTTCGTGCCGCGCCTGGGCATGCTGTTCAACGTGGTGCCGCGGCCGGTGCTGGGCGCGGCGCTGGCCTTCTCGGCCACCTTCATCGTGGTCAACGGCATGGTCATCATCACCTCGCGCCTGCTCGACATGCGCCGCACGCTGGCCATCGGCATGGCGATCGTGCTCGGGCTGGCGGTGGAGCTCTTTCCCGACCTGCTGGCCGCGCTGCCCGAAGCGCTGCGCCCGGCGGTCGGCAGCACGCTGGTGATGGGCACGCTGGTCGGCCTGGCGCTGACGCTGCTGTTTCGCATCGGCGTGCGGCGCACGGTCTCGATGACGGTGCCGGCCAACGGCGTGAACGCGCAGGCGCTGCAGGACTTCCTGGCCACGCACGGCGCCGCCTGGGGCGCCCGCGCGGACGTGATCGAACGCGTCAAGTTCAACCTGGTGCAGTCGATCGAGACCCTGGTGTCGGCCGGCGTGGCCAGCGGGCCGCTGCAGATCGAGGCCTCGTTCGATGAGTTCAACCTCGACCTGCGGGTGTCCTATGCCGGCGAGCAGCTCGCGCTGCCCGAAGAGCGGCCCAGCCTCGACGAGATCGTCGCCGCCGGTGACGGCGAGCGGCGCCTGGCCGGCTACCTCTTGCGCCGCTTTGCCGACCGCGTGAGCAGCCGCCGCAGCGGCGAGCGCTCGACCATCACCTTCCACTTCGATCACTGAGCGATCTGTGGCGCGCTGGTCGGCGCTGCCGACGGCGCATGAGTCGCGGCCCGCAGCACGGCGCGCAGCTGCTCGGGCTGCACCGGCTTGCGCAGCGCGTACCAGCCGCGTTCGCGCGCCAGGTGCTGCGTCGGGGCGTCGATGTCGGCCGAGACCAGCGCCATCGTCATGGCCGGGTGCAGCTGCTGCAGCCGCGTCGCCAGCGTCACGCCGTTCAGCGCGCCCGGCAGGCGGATGTCGCACAGCGCCACGTCGACCTGCGCCAGGTCGGTCTGCGCCAGGGCCTCGTCGGCGCTGGCGCACACGCGCGGCCTGGCCTGCCACTGGCGCAGCAGGGCGACCAGGCTGTCGGCCACCACGCCGTTGTCCTCGACCACCAGCACCACCAGCCCGGGCCGCAGCGCCGGCGTGCTGACCAGCGCCGGGGCGTCCGGCAGCGGCGTGCCGGCCGGCGCGCGCGGCAGCACGAAGGCGAACACCGAGCCGCGCCCCGGCGCCGAGCGCAGTGTGACCTGGGTCGACAGCCGCTGCGCCAGCCGCCGCACGATCGACAAGCCCAGGCCGTGGCCGCGGCGCAGGTTGCGCTCGACGTTGCCGACCTGCTCGAAGTCGCCGAACACCCGCTCCTGGGCTTCCGCCGGAATGCCGATGCCGTTGTCGCGCACCTCGATGCGCCAGCCGTCGGCGGCGCGCCGGCAGGCCAGCAGCACGCGCCCGCGCGGCGTGAACTTGAGCGCGTTGTCGACCAGGTTGGCGATCATGCGGCGCAGCGCCAGCGGGTCGCTCCAGGCCAGCGCGTCGGCGGCGCAATGCACCCGCAAGCGCGCGCCGTCGGCCTCGCTCACCTGGTTCGCGAACTCCGCCAGCAGCGGCGCCAGCGCGATCGGCTGCAGCGCGAGGGCGTCGGCCGCGGCCTCGATCCGGCCGAGCTCCAGCAACTGGTTGATCAGCCGCTCCAGCGCCTCCTGCGCGCGCGCCAGCGCCGCCACGGTCTGTTCCAGCGCCGCCGCCGGTGCGCCGCTGTGCAACTGTTGGCGCAGCACCTCGGTCTGCAGGCCGATCGCCATCACCGGCTGGCGCAGGTCGTGGTTGGCGGCCGAGAAGAAGCGCAGGCGCTCGGCCTGCACGTGCTGCGCCGCGCGCAGGCTGGCCACCGCCTGCGCGTGCGCCACGCTTTCCTGGTGGCGCTGGCCGATGCTTTCCTCCAGCTTGCGCGAGCGCTCGGCCACCAGCCGCAGCACCAGGATCATCAGGCCCAGGCCGAGTGCGGCAACGCCGCGCATGAGGGGGCTGCCGACCAGCATCGCCATCAGGATGATCGGCCCCATCAGGAGCCCGATGCCCAGTTGCATGGTGCGCGCGACGTAGGACACCGAGAAGGCCGAGGACAGCGTCATGCCCATCATCACCACCGCCAGCAGCAGTTGCGCGACCGGCTCGGCGGGGTGGAACAGCAGCAGCCCGGCCAGCCCGTGCACGCCCTCGTGCAGGCCGATGCGCAGCCGGTGCTCGCGCAGCGCGCCGGGCAGGTTCTCGGGCGTCAGCGGCACCGGCAGGCGCTGCGGCAGGAAGCCGCGGTAGGCCGTGCTCAAGGCCACCAGCGCCAGCCAGAGGCCGGCCAGCAGCGGCGAGTACTGCCAGGCGAACAGGCCGGCCACGCCGCAATCGAGCAGCAACTGCACCAGCAGCATCGGGCCGCCGGGCTGGGCGCTCAGGCGCAGCACCTCGCTGCGCACGGCAAAGCCGTCGGCCTGCGTGGCCGGCGGCGCCTGCGTATTCGGCGCCGCCGCTGGAGTCGCTGCCGCATTCATCGGGGCACTCTATCGGGCCGCGCGGCGCGCGACAATCACCCCATGAGCACGCTTCACCTTTTTCTCCCCTGCGCCGCCGGCGTCGAAGACTTCCTGGCACAGGAGGTGCACCGCCTGACCGGCCTGGTGGGCGACGACCTGGTGGCCGCGCGCGGCGGTGTGTTCGTGCGCGCCGGCTGGCGCGACGCGATGAAGCTCAACCTGCACTGCCGGCTGGCCCAGCGCGTGCTGGTGCAGCTCTCGCACACGCCCTACCGCAACGAACACGACCTGTACCAGGCCGCCAGCGGCGTCGCCTGGGAAATCTGGTTCACGCCGCGCCAGACCTTCAAGATCGAGACCACCGCGCAGCACAGCCCGCTGCAGAGCCTGAATTTCGCCACCCTGCGCATCAAGGACGCGATTGCCGACCGCTTCCGCGCCAAGGCCGGCGGCGTGCGCCCGAGCATCGAGACCCAGTGGCCCGACGTGCGCGTGTTCGCCCACCTCACCACCGACCAGTGCACGCTGTACATCGACATGAGCGGCGAGCCGCTGTTCAAGCGCGGCTGGCGCACCGACAAGGGCGACGCCCCGCTGAAGGAAACGCTGGCCGCCGCCATGCTGGCCGCCAGCGGCTGGTGGAACCCCGAGCGCGGCGAAGTCTCCGAGCAGCCGCTGTACGACCCCTGCTGCGGCAGCGGCACCATCGCCATCGAGGCGGCGCAGATTGCCGCCGGCCTGCCCGCCGGCGGGCAGCGCCGCTTCGGCTTCGAGAAGCTGCTGCCCTTCGAGGCGCATGTCTGGAACGGCCTGCTCGACGAGGCCGAGGCCGCGCTCGACAACGCCAAGCCGGCCCCCGTGTTCGGCTCCGACGTGTCGCACCGCATGGTCGACTTTGCCGAGCGCAACGCCGAGCGCGCCGGCGTCGCCGCGCTGACGCAGTTCCGCGGCGGCGACGCGCTGCAGCGCATGCCGCCGGCCGAGCAAGGCGTCATCGTGCTGAATCCGCCCTACGGCGAGCGCATCGAGGTCGGCGGCGTGGCCGGCGCCGGTGCCAGCCCGCGCGGGCGCGAAGCCGCGCAGACCGACGACGGCGGCGACTTCTTCCCGCAACTGGCCACCCACTGGAAGAAGAACTACGCCGGCTGGACCGCCTGGGTGCTGACGCCCGACCTCAAGCTGCCGCAGAAGATGCGCCTGAAGGAGTCGCGCCGCGTGCCGATGTGGAACGGCCCGATCGAATGCCGGCTGTTCCGCTTCGACATGGTGGCCGGCTCGGCGCGCCGATGAGTGCCGTGCCGACGGTGGTGCTCGACACCAACATCGTGCTCGACCTGTTCGTGTTCGACGACGCCGCCGCGCGCGGCCTGCGCGCGGCGCTGGAGGCCGGCCAGTTGCGCTGGCTGTCGACCACCGACATGCGCGCCGAACTGCAGCGCGTGCTGGCCTACCCGCAGATCGCGCCGCGCCTTGTTCACTACGCGCTGACGCCTGACGACGTGCTGGGCCATTTCGATCGCCTGGCCGAACGCGTGGCGCCGGCGTTGAAGGCGACGGTGACCTGCAGCGACGCCGACGACCAGCGCTTCATCGACCTGGCGGTGGCGCACGGCGCCCAGCTGCTCAGCAAAGACCGCGCGGTACTGACCATGAAGCGCAGGCTGGAGCGGCTGGGCGTGCCCGTGGCCACCCAGTGGCGCGCCGCGCCTGCGCCAGCTGCTGTTCCCTCCGCCTGAAAGCCCCCACCGCATGCGCCGCCTTGCCACCGCCGACGATCTGGCTGCCGTCCACGCCATCTATTCGCACGACGAAGTCACGCCCTTCCTGACCTACGAGCCGATGGGGCTGGACGACTTCCGGCCGATCTACGCCGAGCTGCTCGCCAGCGGCAACTTCCATGTGTGGCAGGTCGATGGCGCCGTGGCCGGCTTCTACCGCACCACGCGCTACCCCGGCCGCGTGCACCACGTGGCGCTGCTCGGCACGCTGGCGGTGGACCCGCGCCGCCATGGCCAGGGCATTGCCCAGGCGATGCTGGTCGATGCGCTGGAGATGCTGCGCGGGCAGGGCGTGCGGCGCGTCGAGCTGTATGCCGAGAGCGACAACACCCGCGCGCTGCGCTTCTATCGCAAGCTGGGCTTTGTGCACGAAGGCACGCTGCGCGGCTTCTATCGGCGCGCCGGCGACGCACACGACATCGATGAAGTCGTGATGGGCCTGCTACTTTAGACGCAGGCCGGCCTGAATCGAGCGCCTCAGTTCGCGCCGTCGGCGTGCCAGCGCGCCAGCAGCAGCGCGGCGGCGCGCACGCGCTGCGTGTCGCGGCCCCAGCGCCGCCCGGCCGGCAGGTGGCGCAGCCAGCGCATGCGTCGCGCGGCATGCGCCAGGCGCTCGCGCACGGTGCTGCTGGCGCCTTCGAGCACCGCGTGCCAATGCGCGCCGGCCGCATGCGGCGCGGCGGCGTTGACCAGCGCGGCGGTGGAGTGCAGGTAGCTCAGCCAGTCGCGCACCTGGCATTCGGCCAGCTGCAGCGTCTCGCCCGGGTCGTCCTCGAAGTCGATGTAGCCGATGCTGCCGTCCGGGCACTGCACCAGGTTGCGGTCGAAGGCCTGGCTCAGGTAGCAGCCGTGCGCGTGCACCAGCGCGATCGCGTCGAGCCCCTCGCGCCAGACGCCCAGCAGCGCGGCCGGGCCGGCGGCGGCGGCCTGGTCGAGCCGCTCCTGCAGCACCACCGGCGCGCGCCCGCTTTCGCCCAGGTCGGAAATCAGCAGGCCGTCGGCCTGCTGCGCCAGCACCGCCGGCACGCGCAGGCCGGCGCTGCGCAGTTCGCGCAGGCGCCGGCCCTCGATGGCGATGGCGGCCTCGCCGCCGGGGTTGGGCACCGGCGTCAGCACGTCCAGCCGCAGGGCGCCGGCAATCGCGGCCAGCAGCTGGTAGCGCGCCTTGCCGTGGCGTGGGCCGGCCTTCTTCAGCCAGACCCGCTCGTCGCCGATGCGGTGGCTGGCCACCGCTTTTTCCTGCTGCGGCAGCGTGGCCTGCAGGAAAGCGGCGTAGTCGAGTGCGCCGGTGGTGGCAGCAGCGCCCGCGTCGAGCGGGGCCGGCGCCGAGGTGGCGCCCTTGCGGGCCTGCAGGCGGCTGCTGGCGCCGCCGCGTGGTGGGAATCTCATGCGGCCAGGGTGACGGGTTGGAAGCTGCGTGCGCTGGCCAGCGGCCAATAGGTGCGAAACACCGTCGGCAGCTTGTCGAGCGGGCCGAGCAGGCCGCCCGCAGGCATCTGCATGAGCAGATTGGACAACTGGCGGACTTCGGTGTCGGAGATGCGGCGCACGATGTGGTGCATCGTAATCTGTTGCGGGTGGTCCAGGCCGGCGGCCTGGATCAGCTCCTGCAGCGCGTGCAGCGTGCTGCGGTGGAAGTTGTGCACGCGCTCGGCCTTGGTCGGCACCACCAGCGCCTGCTGGCGCCGTGGGTCCTGCGTGGCCACGCCGGTCGGGCAATTGCCGGTGTGGCAGCTCTGCGCCTGGATGCAGCCCAGCGCCATCATGAAGCCGCGCCCGGCGTTGCACCAGTCGGCGCCCAGCGCCATCATGCGCGCCAGGTCGAAGGCGGTGATCACCTTGCCGGCGCAGCCCAGCTTGATGCGGTCGCGCAGGCCGACGCCGACCAGCGTGTTGTGCACCAGCAGCAGCCCCTCCTGCAGCGGCGCGCCGACGTGGTCGCTGAACTCCACCGGTGCCGCCCCGGTGCCGCCCTCGGCGCCGTCGACCACGATGAAATCGGGCGTGATGCCGGTTTCCTGCATCGCCTTGACGATGGCGAACCATTCCCACGGATGACCCAGGCAGAACTTGAAGCCGGTCGGCTTGCCGCCCGACATCTCGCGCAGGCGGGCGATGAAATGCATCATTTCCAGTGGCGTCGAGAAGGCGCCGTGGGCCGAGGGCGAGATGCAGTCGACGCCGACCTGCACGCCGCGCGCCTCGGCAATCTCGGGCGTGACCTTGGGGGCCGGCAGCACGCCGCCGTGGCCCGGCTTGGCGCCCTGGCTGAGCTTGAGCTCGATCATCTTCACTTGCGGGTCGCGTGCGTTGTGGATGAAGCGCTCGTCGCTGAAGCTGCCGTCGTCGTTGCGGCAGCCGAAATAGCCCGAGCCGATCTCCCAGATCAGGTCGCCGCCGTGCACGCGGTGGTGCCGCGAGATCGAGCCCTCGCCGGTGTCGTGTGCAAAGCCGCCCAGCCGCGCGCCCTGGTTCAGCGCCAGGATGGCGTTGGCCGACAGCGCGCCGAAGCTCATGGCCGAGATGTTGAACACGCTGGCGCTGTAGGGCTGGGCGCAGCCGGCGCCGATGACGATGCGGAAATCGTGGTTCTCCACCCGCGTCGGCTGCATCGAATGGTTGATCCATTCATAGCCGTGCGTGCCCACGTCCAGGTGGGTGCCGAAGGGCCGGTTGTCCGGCTCGCCCTTGGCGCGCTGGTAGACCAGCGAGCGCTGGGCGCGCGAGAAAGGCGCCGCCTCGGCATCGCTCTCGATGAAGTACTGGCGGATTTCCGGGCGGATGTACTCGAACAGGAAGCGGAAGTGGCCGATCACCGGGTAGTTGCGCAGGATGGCGTGCGGCGCCTGGCGCAGGTCGTGCACGCCCAGGCCGCACAGCACGGCAAAGAGCACCAGGCACAGCCACGGCAGCCAGTGCGTCGGCACCGTGAAAACGGCGGCCAGCGAGGCCAGCAGGCCGAGCGCGCACAGGGCGAGCGCGCTGTACCGCATTGGAAAAGGGGTGAATCGGGGGCGTGTCACGGGACTCCTTGGGGCGGCTGCTGCATCATAGGGGCCGTTTTTTTCCTTCCCCATGACCGACAAGCCCACCCCCCCACCCGCTGCCGACGCCCAGCCGCTCGGCCCCGAAGACTTCGACGCGCTGGACAACGCGCTCGACGCGATGCGCGAGCACGACGATGAAATCCCGCAATGGGAGTTCTGCGAAGGCTTCATGACGGCACTGATCTGCGCGCGCCGCGTGATCGAGCCGGCCGAATACTGGCCGGTGCTGTTCGACGATTTCAAGCCGGCCCAGCAGATGGAATTCGTCTGGCGCTGGAAGCGCCGCTGGCGGGAGATCGAGACCGCGCTCGACGCCGACGTGCAGGCGCTGGACGACGAGCGCACCTTCCATCCCGAAGTGCTCGACACGCGCGGCGCCATCGCCTCGCTGCCGCCGGAAGAGCGCGCCGACATGGAAGGCGAGGCGATTCCCTCGTTCGCCCAGGTCTGGGCCATCGGCTTCATGTACGCGGTGGAGAACTGGCCCGAGGAATGGGCCGCGCCGCGCGACCGCGAGGCCGCCAGCATGCTCGACGCCGCGCTGGAGAACATCGTCGTGCTGACCGAAGACGACACCGGCAAGCCGGAAGTCTCGATGTACGCCGAAGACGGCCCGCCCACCGTGAGCCAGCGCCGCATCGACGAATTCGGCGCCGCCGTGTGGGCGGTGTACGACCTGCGCCAGCTCTGGAAAAGCATGGGCCCGCGCGTCGAGACCGTGCGCAAGGCCGACACGCCCGGGCGCAACGACCCGTGCCCGTGCGGCAGCGGCAAGAAATACAAGAAGTGCCACGGCGCTTGAGCGGCCAAGGCGGCTGATGGGCAGGCGCTGAGGACTGACGACCAGTGGGGGGCAGCGGCGTTGCCGGTCGCAGTGGATTCGTTCGTCGAGTGAGGCGTGTATCGCCCAGCGTCACGGACGGCAGTTCACCGAACTGCGCGCGATAGTCGTTGGCGAAGCGCGCGAGGTTGAAGAAACTCCACTTCACGGCCTCGGAGGTCACGGTGGTTGCCGTGCCGCGCGCGGCGACCAAGGTCCGGCGCACGGCGTTGAGGCGGTGCATGCGCAGAAACACGAGCGGCGGAATGCCGTAGAGATGCTCGAAGCAGCGCTGCAAGGTGGCGCGGCTCACCCTCAGTTCGCGGCACAGGTCGAGCACGGCGAGCGGCGCCTCGGCCGCTTCGACCAACGCGCGTGCCGCGCGGGTGATGCGATGCGCATTGACCAGCGTGGCCGGTGCGGTCGGGTGCGCCATGGCGGACACGGCCTCCACCATGTGCGACATCACGAGTTGGCCAACGTAGGCCGGCGCAAGCTCGCGCCGCTTTTGGCCTCGCAGGACGGGGTCGGCCCAGCCGCCTCGTTCATCGAGCCTGCCGGTTTGGCAGTCGATGCAGCGGGCACCGTCTACGTGACCGCCGCCGCCAACCTGATCCGCAAGATCACGCCGGTTCCGGCGCGCTGAGGCACCCCCGGGCCGCTGCCGCGACGCGGCCGGGGCCCGCTCGCCCGCTAGGGCGCAGGGCAGGCCCAGACCCTGCGTAACGCCGCAATGACTTCGAGGATCTGCGGATCGTTGGAGCGGCCTTCGGGGTACTCGAAGGTCAGTTGCGCCGTGACCTTGTGGTCGCCGAAGAAGACGACGCTGCCCGCCGGTTCGGCCTTGTGCACCAGATGCTCGCGGATGAGCCCGACGCCCACGCCCGCCGCCACCAACTCGAGCATCATGAGTTCGTGATCCACCTCCACGGTCTCGCGCGGCTTGATGGAGGCGCCGCTCAGCAACTCGTTGAGGATTTCCTGATGCGAGCTGCGCCGCGCCATCCGGATCCAGGGCACGTCCGACAGCTCGTCGAGCGCCATCGTGGCGAAGCGGCTGCGCCACGCACTGGGAATGACGAGGCGAAAAGTCATGGTCTCCAGCGTGACGCTGCGCGTACCCACCGGCCGCGTCCTGCCGACCAGGATGGCCGCGTCGATCTCTGCGCTGCGCAGGCCATCGTGCATCCAGCCGGTGCGCCCCACCTGCAAGTCGATCGACAGCCCCGGGCTTTCCTTGACCAGATCCGCGAGCAGCTCGCCCAGCCGCAGCGCGTGCGGCTCGATCATGACGATGCCGATGCGCAGCTGGCCTTCGATCTTTCCCCTGAGCATGCGGGCCGTGTGGCTGAAGCGGCCGAAGCCGTCGAGCGCGTCTTCGGCCAGGCCCAGCAGCTCCTGCCCGGTGGGCGTGAGCGTCACCGACGAGGTGGTGCGATTGAGCAGGCGAAGCTGCAGCTCCTCCTCCAGCGCGCGCAGTTGCCCGCTCACGGCCGGCTGCGTGAGGTGAAGCGCCTCGGCTGCCTTGGTGACGCTCGAGTACTTTGCGACCGTAACGAACGCCCGAAGTTGTCGTAGATCCATCGTTCTCCTAAAGGTGACCCCTGCCGGGCCCGACCCGTTCGCGTCCTTCGCGGCAGGCCGGCGGCTGCGTGGGGCCGGCAAATTGTGCTGCTGCGCGAACGCACCGCATTGTCGCGGCGGAGAAGCCGGGCCAGGCATTTCGCCGCCGGCTGGCGCTGCGCGGGTTCAGAAGAAAGCGCGATAAACGATATCAGGGGATCTGATTTCCACTGGCGCAGCGCGATGGCTACGCTCTCAACCAGGCCTAAACGACATCGTGCAACCCCAACTAAAGCGGCAAAAATCCATGACCACATTTCAACAATCGCCCGTGTCCACGGCCGATCAATTGTGCAAATTGACGGCGACCGAAGCCGTGGGACTTCTGAAATCCAGGGAAATTTCTCCATTGGATCTGGTGGACGCGGCAATTGATCGCATTGAACGAGTCGACACCATCGTCAATGCATTGCCATTGCGTCGATTCGACTTGGCGCGGCGCACTGCCAAGGAGTTTCCCAAGCCGACGCCCGAGCAGGCGGCAGCGCCAGGCTGGCTCGCCGGCCTGCCCATTGCCATCAAGGATTACAACGACCTGGCCGGACTGCCGACGACTTCGGGCTCGCCCATTTTTGCGAACCACATGCCAGAGGGCTCCGACAGCGTCGTGCAGAACCTGGAGCGGCATGGCGCCATTCCAATTGCCAAATCGAACGTGCCGGAATTCGCCGGCGCCAATACCTTCAACCGAGTTTTCGGGCCGACGCGTAATCCGTGGAATCCGGAATTGACCGTGGGCGGCTCCTCCGGCGGCTCCGCCGCCGCGCTGGCCGCCGGGCTGGTGTGGCTTGCCACCGGCAGCGACCTGGGCGGCAGCCTGCGCATTCCGGCCAGCTATTGCGGCGTGGTCGGCATGCGGCCCAGCGTCGGGCGCGTGGCGCGTTCCTACGCCATGAATCCCTTCGATCCACTGGTGGTCGAAGGGCCGATGGGCCGCTGCGTGGCCGACGTCGCGCTGATGCTGGATGCGCAGGCGAATTTCAATCCGCTGGACCCCTTGTCCGTGCCGGCGCCGGCCAAGCCCTATGTGGATGCCATCCGCCAACCCGTGGCACCGAAGCGGGTCGGCTTCACGGCGGATCTGGGCGTCGGGTTGGTCGATCCTGAAGTGGCGCAACTGTGCGAACGGGCGGCGCAGCGTCTCACGGAAATCGGTGCCGAGGTTGACAACGGCTGCCCGGATTTTTCGGACACCTTCGAGGCCTTCCAGGTCCTGCGGGCCAACCTGCTGGCGGGTTGGCGCAGCGATCTGCTGGAGGCGCACCGTAGTGAGCTCTGCCCGGAAATCATCTGGAACATCGAGAAGGGGCTGAACCAGGGCGGCGCCGACGTGGCGCGGGCCGAGCGCGTGCGGACCCAGTTGTACCGGCGCGTGGGTGCGTTCTTCCAGGAGTACGACCTGCTCGCCTGCCCCACCGTGTCGCTGCCGCCCTTCCCGGTCTCGGAGCGCTTCCCCAAGCCGAACGACGGGCAGGAACATTCCTATATCGACTGGATGTACCTGACCTTCGTCCTGACGCTGACGGGCTGCCCAGTGATCTCGGTGCCGATCGGGACCACCAAGGACGGCCGCCCGGTCGGCTTGCAGCTTATGGGCCGGCCGCGCGCCGACCACGAAGTGCTTTCCGCCGCCCATCTGCTGGAACGGATCGTGGACGTGGCGCGGCTGGTGCCGCGCGCCCCTGCCTGAAGGCAGGCGATGGCCATCGGCCGATCGGCTGCGCCGGTCAGCGGATGGCCGCGCCGGGTTGACCGCACGTCAACGCACCGAGCGATTGAACGGATGCGCGAGCGGCCAACATGGTTGACGATTGAAAACGCTTGATCTGGGGACGCTCTTGCGCGGCGTGTCGCTTCTCCAGGAAAGCATGACCCAAGGCTGGCCCCGGTACGGCGTCTTTGAATATCTGGAGTACGAAATGAAACGTCAATTTGCTGCTGTTGGTTTCTCGATGCTCTTGGCCCTCGCGTCCTCGAACGCGCTGGCCCAAAAGAGTGCCGACACGCTGCGCTGGGCCAGCACCGCCTCCATCACGACGGTCGACCCCTACACGAATGCGCACCGCGAAGCGCTCATCGTCAATTCCCAGCTCGTGTGGGACACGCTCATCTATCGGGACCCCGATTCCGGCCAATACAAGCCGCTGCTCGCCAAATCCTGGCAATGGGTCAATGACCAGACGCTGGACGTTCAATTGCGCGACGACGTCAAGTTTCACGACGGCGTGCCCTTCACTGCCGACGACGCGGTCTACACGCTCAATTGGATTGCGGACCCAGCCAACAAGGTCAGCATCCAGAGCAACGTCAACTGGATCAAGAGCGCGGAAAAGACCGGGCCCTATTCCTTCCGGCTGAACCTGAAGGCCCCGTTTCCGCCCGCCTTCGAATACCTCTCGAGCATGATCGCGATGCTGCCCAAGGACTTTTACGGCGCCGGTGGCGCGGCAGGTGCCAATGGCCGCCTGGTGGGGACCGGGCCGTACCGGCTGGTGAAGTTCGTGCCGGGCACCTCGATCGAGGTGGAGCGCTTCGACGGCTATTTCGCGGGCAGCCCCAAGGGCAAGCCGGCGATCAAGCGGATCATCTATCGCTCGGTGCCGGACACCTCGACCCAGATGGGCGATCTGCTCAGCGGCGGCCTGGACTGGATGTGGTACGTGCCGACCGATCAGGCCAAGCGCCTCTCCAGCGTCAAGAACCTGACGGTGCAGTCGTCAGAATCCATGCGCTTCAGCTTCCTCTCGCTCAACACCCGGGAGATGGCGACTCCCAACCCGCTGCTGAAGAAGCAGGTGCGCGAGGCGATTGCCCACGCCATCGACCGCGAGAAGCTCGCCAAATATGTCATTGGCGCCGGCTCCAGCGTGCCCTTGGCCGCCTGCTACAAGACCCAGTTCGGCTGCCGGCAAGACCTGCCGCAGTTCAAGTACGACCCGGCCCTGTCCAAGAAGCTGCTGGCCGAGGCCGGCTATCCGAACGGCCTGACGCTGGAGCTGACGGCATGGCGCAGCCGCGACTGGACCGACGCCGTCACCGGCTACCTCAATGCCGTGGGCATCAAGACCAACGTGACCTTCCAGCAGTACGCCGCCGCCTACGAGAAGGTGACCAACAACACGGCGCACATCTACCTCGGCGACTGGGGCTCGTACTCGATCAACGACACCTCGGCGGTGTTCAACAACTTCTTCACCCTGGCCCCGAACGACATGCAGCAGGACAAGGAGTTGACCGGCTGGGTCAAGGCGGCAGCGGCAACGGTCGACCCGGAAGTGCGGACAGCCAACTTCGACAAGGCGCTGGCGAAGATCTCGTCGGAGGTCTATTTCGTGCCGCTGTGGGTGCATCCCGTGGTCTATGCCACCACGGCCGACCTCGCCTTCAAGCCCTACGCGGACGAGAACCCGCGTCTCTACCTGGCGCACTGGAAGTGACGCCAGGCCAGTGACCGCAGGTCCTTCGCCAGCTTTCACCACGCGGAACTCATCATGTGGATGTATTCATTCAAGCGCGTTCTGATGGGGGTGTGTGTCATGTTCGCCATCTCCATGCTCAGCTTCGGACTGACGAACGCGGCCACGGACCCGGCGCAGGCCATCGCAGGCAGTGGCGCCACCGCAGCAGACATCGAGGCGATCCGGCTGGCCTACGGCTTCGACAAGCCGGTGGTGACGCGTTACGTCACCTGGCTGCGCGGCGCGCTCAATGGCGACCTGGGCGAGTCCTACCGGCAGAAGCGCTCCGTCGTGAGCGTGATCATGGAGCGCCTGCCGGTCACGATGATCCTGGGTGGCCTGGCCTTGTGCTTCGCTCTCATGCTGTCGATTCCGTTGGGCATCTTCGCCGCGCTGCATCCCAATACCTGGGTCGACCGCATCTCGATGGCCCTGGCGCTGGTCGGCCAGGCGATGCCGACCTTCTGGTTCGCCCTGCTGGGGATCGTGGTGTTCAGCGTCGGGCTGGGCTGGCTGCCGGCTTCCGGTGTCAGCGACTGGCGCGGCTACGTGCTGCCGGCGATGGCCCTGGGCTACTACGCCACGCCGACGCTGATGCGCCTGACCCGCTCGGGGATGCTCGAGGTGCTGGAGGCCGACTACATCCGCACGGCCAGGGCCAAGGGCCTGAGCCGCAGCACGGTGGTCGTGAAGCACGCCTTGCGCAACGCGGTGCTGCCGGTGGTGTCGGTGGCGGCGGTGCAATTCGGCTACATGCTGGGCGGCTCGGTCGTGATCGAGACCATCTTCGCGTTGCCCGGCGTCGGCTACCTCGCCTGGGAATCCATCTCGCTGGCCGACTTGCCGGTGGTGCAGGCCATTCTCCTCGTGGTGGCGGTCATCTACGTGCTGCTCACGCTCGCCTCCGATATCCTGAACGCCTGGCTCGACCCCAGGGTTCGGTTCGCTTGACACCCGGGTGGAGTTCCAGATGCATTCCCTTCAGATCCCCATGGCACCAGAAGCATCGATGGCGGAGGCGCAGTCCCGATGGTGGCTGTTGCTGCGGCGTGCGGCGGTTGTCTTGCGCCAATGGCCGTGGCGCCGCATGTCCAGGAACGGCGGCTTCATGTTCGGCCTGGTCGTGCTCCTGTCCATCGCGGCGATCGCCGCGCTGGCGCCCTGGATCGCGCCGCACGACCCGCTGGTGCAGGACATCGCCAACCGGCGGGTGCCGCCGATTTGGTACCAGTGGTTCTCGGAGGATTCGAACGCCAGCTGGGCCCATGTGCTGGGCACCGACAAGCTGGGCCGCGACTATCTCAGCCGCCTCATGCATGGCGCCCGCATCTCGCTGTCCATCGGTTTCTCCGCGGCGCTGATCTCCGGAATCATCGGCACGGTGCTCGGCGTCTGCGCGGGTTATTTCGGCGGGCGCGTGGATGCGCTGGTGTCCTTCATCGTCACCACGCGCCTGGCGCTGCCGGTGGTGCTGGTGGCCCTGGCGATCGTGGCCCTGCACGGGAGTTCGCTGCCGGTGCTGATCCTGGTGCTTGGGCTGCTGCTGTGGGACCGCTTCGCGGTGGTGATGCGCTCCGTCACCCGGCAGGTTGCTTCGCTCGAGTACGTGACCGCGGCGCGGGCCATCGGATGCTCCACGCTGCGCATCATCCTGACCGAGATCCTGCCGAACGTGATGAACGCCTTCATCGTGATCGTCACCATTGAAATGGCCAACGCGATCCTGTTCGAGGCGGCCCTGTCCTTTCTCGGCCTGGGGGTCCAGCCACCGTCGCCTTCCTGGGGGCTCATGCTGGCCGAGGCCAAGGAAGACATCTTCTTCTCGCCCTGGATGATCACCATTCCCGGCACCGCGCTGTTCGTGCTGGTGCTGGCGATCAACCTGTTTGGCGACGGGATCCGCGACCTCACCGCACCGAAAGGCCGCTCATGACCGCGTTGCTGGAAGTCACCGATCTGCGCGTCAGCATTCCGCTGGAAGACGGGGTGCTCAATCCCGTCCGGGGCATCTCCTTCAAGGTCGACAAGGGCGAGACGCTGTGCATCGTGGGCGAGTCCGGTTGCGGCAAGTCGCTGACCTCGCTCTCGCTCATGCGGCTGTTGCCCACGCGCGCCAGAACAAGCGCGGGCGCGCTGCGCTTCGCCGGCAAGGATCTGCTCGCCTTGTCCGAGCGCGAGATGAATGCGCTGCGCGGCGACCGGATGGCCATGATCTTCCAGGAGCCGATGACCAGCCTGAATCCCGCCTACACCATCGGCAATCAGCTGGCGGAGGTGTACCTGCGGCACCGCGGCGGCACCGCCAGGGCTGCGCACGAGCGGGCGATACACCTGCTGGAGCGGGTCGGCGTCACCGGGGCGGCAGAGCGGCTGCGCCAGTATCCGCACCAGTTGTCGGGCGGCTTGCGCCAGCGCGTGATGATCGCCATGGCGCTGATGTGCGAGCCGCGACTCATCATCGCGGACGAGCCGACGACGGCGCTCGACGTCACGGTGCAGGCGCAGATCCTGCGGCTGCTCAAGGAGCTGCAACGTGAGATGGGCATGGCGATGATCCTGATCACGCACGACCTGGGCGTGGTGGCCCGCGTTGCCGACCGCGTGGCCGTGATGTACGCGGGGCAGATCGTGGAATCGGGCACCGCCCGCCAGGTGTTTGCCGAGCCTTCGCATCCCTACACGCGGGGGCTCCTGCAATGCATTCCCATTCCAGGCCAGGTGCAGCCCGGGCAGCGCCTGGGGGCCATTCCAGGGGTGGTGCCGTCGCTCACTGGCGAGCTCGCCGGATGCGCCTTTGCCAACCGGTGCGAGCTGGCACAAGCCGAGTGCCGCGGCGGCGCGATTCCCGATCGCGTCAAGGCACCGCTGCATCAGTACCGCTGCCGCTTCGAAGCGCCGCGCCGGGCGCCACAGGCGTCGGCATCACGGGACAGCGCCCTCGCTGCACATTGACATGCAAGACGACAACACGACGCCCTTGATGGAAGCGCGCGGCCTGGGACGCAGCTTCGACCTCGCCGGGAAACTGTTCGGTCCCAAGCGTTCGATGCAGGCGGTCAGCGGGGTCGACCTGCGCGTCATGAAAGGGGAGACGCTCGCGCTGGTCGGCGAGTCCGGCTCCGGCAAGACGACGCTCGCACGCATGCTGCTGGGGCTACTGCCACCGACCACTGGCCAGATCCTGTTCGACGGCGAGCCCCTGCGCATGGAAGACCGTGTCGCCACGGCGCGGCGGGTGCAGCCGATCTTCCAGGATCCGTACTCGTCGCTCAACCCGCGCAAGACCATCGCCTCGATCATCTCGTTGCCCTTGCGGGTGCACGGCGTGGGCGACCGGATATCGCAGGCGCGGGCCGTCCGCGAGGTGATGGAGCAGGTGGGCCTGCCGCCACGGCTGGCCGATGTCACGCCCAACCAGTTGTCGGGCGGCCAGCGGCAGCGTGTCGCCATTGCCCGCGCGCTGGTGCTGCGGCCTGAACTGGTCATTTGCGATGAGCCGACCTCGGCGCTGGACGTGTCGGTCCAGTCGCAGATCCTCAATCTGCTGCAGGACCTGCAACGGGAACTGGGCCTGACCTATCTCCTGATCACGCACAACCTGGCGGTGGTGGAGCATGTTGCCTCCCGGGTCGCCGTGATGTACCTGAGCCGCATTGTCGAGCAGGCCGAGACGGCGGCGCTGTTCGCCCGGCCGCAGCATCCTTATTCGAAAGCCCTGCTGGCATCGGTGCTGACGCCCGAGCCCGACAAGGGCTTGCCGGAAGACAGTCTGGGCACGGCCTTCCCCAACGCCATGGCGCCGCCCACCGGCTGCCACTTCCATCCGCGGTGCAGTGCCTGCGAAGACATCTGCATCCAGCGTGCGCCCGAGGCCGTGATGCAGCCCGGCGGCATGGTCGAGTGTCATCGCTTCTCGCCGCAGGCGGTGCCCTCAGCCGGTCGCGTGCCCATCGCCTCGCACCCGGCCTGAACCCATCGATTGGCAGCGCAGGGACTCCAGTGAGTTGGCGTCCCTGGCCCGGTGCGCCCGCTGGCCGGCGCGGGCAGACAAATCTTTCAGTGTCCTTCAGGAGAAAACCATGCAGACCAGACTTCTCATCAACGGTGCACTCGTGCAGGGCGAGGGCATCGGACTGCCGGTGCTCGACCCGGCCCGCGGCACCGCCTTGTGCGAGATTCCCGAAGCGAGCGCGCAACAGGTAGATGCGGCGGTGCGAGCAGCGGACGCCGCGTTTCCCGCGTGGTCGCAAACCGTGCCGAAGGATCGTGCCCTGTTGCTGCTGAAGGTGGCGGATGTCATCGACGCCCATGCGCAGGAACTGGCCGGCCTCGAATCGCAGAACTGCGGCAAGCCGCTGGCGGCGGCGCTCAACGATGAACTGCCGGCCATCGCCGACACCTTCCGCTTCTTCGCTGGCGCCAGCCGCTGCATGAGTGGCTCTGCCGCCGGCGAGTACCTGGCCGGCCATACCTCGATGACCCGCCGCGACCCGGTGGGCGTGGTGGCGTCGATCGCGCCCTGGAACTATCCCTTGATGATGGCCGCGTGGAAAGTTGCCCCGGCGCTGGCGGCGGGCAATACCGTCGTGATCAAGCCTTCCGAGCAGACGCCGCTGAGTGCGCTGCGGCTGGCGGAACTGGTGAAGGACATCTTTCCCGCCGGCGTGCTCAACGTGGTGTTCGGCGGCGGCGCATCGGTTGGGCAAGCCCTGGTGAACCACGCCAAGGTGCGCATGGTCTCGCTCACGGGCTCGATCGCCACCGGCGTTCGCATCATGTCCGAGACGGCGCCGAGCGTGAAGCGCATGCACATGGAACTGGGCGGCAAGGCACCCGTGATCGTCTTCGAGGATGCCGACATCGACGCCGCCGTCGCCGGCATCCGCACCTTCGGCTTCTACAACGCGGGCCAGGACTGCACGGCTGCCTGCCGCATCTATGCGCACAAGGACATCTACGAGACCTTCGTCGCCCGGCTGGGCGAGGCGGTGGCCAGCCTGAAGACCGGGTTGCAGGATGATCCGGCCACCGAGCTGGGGCCGCTCATCACCGCGCAGCATCTCGCGCGTGTCGAAGGCTTCGTGCAGCGCGCGGCTGCGCAGCCGCACATCACGGTCGTGACGGGCGGCCAGCGCGCGGCGGGCCCGGGCTTCTTCTTTCAGCCGACTGTGCTCGCCGGTGCCCGCCAGGACGATGAGATCGTGCGCAAGGAAGTCTTCGGCCCGGTGGTCTCGGTCACTCGCTTCGACAACGAGGACGAAGCGCTGGCGCTGGCCAATGACTCGGACTATGGCCTGGCGTCGTCGGTCTGGACTGCCGACGTGGGGCGGGCGCACCGGCTGGCGGCACGGCTGCAGTACGGCTGCACCTGGATCAACACCCACTTCATGCTGGTCAGCGAGATGCCGCATGGCGGCGTCAAGCAGTCTGGCTTCGGCAAGGACATGTCGATGTATGGGCTGGAGGACTACACGACTGTGCGGCACGTGATGGTCAAGCATGGCTGACGCATCGTCGCTCGCCGCGGCCCCTTCCATGAGACGAGTTCGAGGAGAAGATTGATGCAACGCTATCGATTGCGCATCGGCGGCCAGGATCGCGACCCCGCGGGCGGAGCCTGGTTCGAGACGCAGAACCCCTACACCGGCCAGGCCTGGGCCGAGATACCGCGCGGCGGCGCGCAGGACGTGGACGCCGCCGTGCAGGCCGCCCACGCCGCGCTGACCACCGGCCTCTGGGCCGAGCTGACGCCCACGCAGCGGGGCGCCCTGATGCGCAAGCTGGGCGACCTGATCGCGCGCGATGCCGCGCAGCTGGCGACCACGGAAGTGCGCGATAACGGCAAGCTGTTTGCCGAGATGCACGGCCAGCTGAACTACATCCCGCAGTGGTTCTACTACTACGGCGGTTTGGCCGACAAGGTGCAGGGCAGCACGCTGCCGCTGGACAAGAAGGGCTACTTCGCCTTCACCCGGCACGAGCCGGTGGGCGTGGTGGCCGCCATCACGCCGTGGAATTCACCGCTGCTGCTGCTGGCCTGGAAGATCGCGCCGGCCCTGGCGGCAGGCTGCACCATCGTCGTCAAGCCCTCCGAGTTCACCTCCGCCTCGACGCTGGAATTCGCCGCACTGTTCGACGAGGCGGGCTTTCCGCCGGGCGTGTTCAACGTCGTCACCGGCTTCGGTGCCGAGGTCGGCACCTCGCTCGTCGAGCACCCGCTGGTCAGCAAGATCAGCTTCACCGGCTCGGACGCGACCGGCCGTGTGATCAATGAGCAGGCCGGCAGGCTGCTCAAGCACACGGCAATGGAACTGGGCGGCAAGTCGCCCAACATTGTGTTCGATGATGCGGACCTGGCGCAGGCCGCCTTCGGTGCGATCTCCGGCATCTTCGCGGCCACCGGCCAGACCTGCATTGCTGGCTCGCGCCTGCTGGTGCAGGACAGCATCCACGACAGCTTCGTCGCGCAGTTGCTGGCCGTGGCCCGCACGGCACGCATGGGCGATCCCATGAGCCCGGACACGCAGGTCGGCCCGGTCACCACGCCGCCGCAGTACCGGAAGGTGCTGGACTACATCGACATCGCGCGCAGCGAAGGGGCCACCGTCGCGCTGGGCGGCGGCAAGGGCACGGCGCCTGAATGCGGCCAGGGCTGGTTCGTGCAACCCACTATCTTCACCGGCGTGCGCAACGACATGCGCATCGCGCAGGAGGAGGTGTTCGGCCCGGTGCTGTCCGTCATCCGCTTCAAGGACGAGGCCGACGCGCTGCGCATTGCCAACGATGTGCGCTTCGGCCTGGCCGCGGCCGTGTGGACCCGCGACATCGGCCGCGCGATCCGCATGTCCGAGCGCTTGCAGGCCGGCACCGTGTGGGTGAATACCTATCGTGCCGTCAGCTTCATGGCGCCGTTCGGCGGCTACAAGGATTCGGGGCTGGGCCGCGAGAACGGCATCGATGCCGTGCGCGAGTACCTGCAGACCAAGTCGGTCTGGATCAGCAGCGGGGCCGTGACGGGCAATCCCTTCGTGATGCGCTGAGCGCCTCGGGCGCCGCGTTGTATACGCCGTGCGATGGCCTCAGCCCCCCATCAAGTCATCCAGCTCGCGGTAATCCGGCAGGCGCGTGTCGATGCCCTTGCCGGCGCGGATCACGGCGCGATCGAAGGGGTGGCGCGCCAGCAGTTCGGAATAGCTGCGCGCCTTCAGCACGATCAGGTCGGCCTGCGCACCCACGCGCAGGCTGCCGTGGTCGACACCCATGATGGCCGCCGGGGTCTGCGTGGCGGCGCGGATCCAGTCGCCCAGCGGATGGTCCAGGTGCAGGATCTTCACGGCCTGGGTGTAGGTGTCGAGCATGTCGTGGTCGCCGTAGGCGTAGAAGGGGTCGCGGCAGTTGTCGCCGGCCACGGCCACGCGCAGGCCGGCCGCCTTCATCTCGTGCAGCACCGTCACGCCGCGCCAGCGCGGGGTGCGCGTGGCCTCGCGGCTGCGGTCCTGCAGGTACATGTTGACGGTGGGCAGGCTCACGACGTCGATGCCCGCTTCCTTGCAGGCGGCGATGGTCTCTTCGATGAACGCATCGCTCTGCAAGGCCAGCGAGGTGCAGTGGCCGACCAGGATGCGGCCCTTGAAGTCCTGCGCCAGCGCGGTGTGCGCGACGCGGATCAGCGCACGGGCCGCCGGGTCGGTCGATTCGTCGACATGCAGGTCGAGGTTCAGGCCGCGTTCGCTCGCCAGGCGGAACATTGCCGCCAGCCCTTCATCGAGTTCGGGCGGCATGGTCTGGCCGGGGAAGGCGCTCGACTTGGTGACGCAGCCGAGCTTGCCGCCGCTCTCGGCCACCAGGTCGGCCAGCTGGCGCCCTTCGTCGCGCAGGAAGGTGTCGACCGGCGCGATGGAGGAGACCTGCAGCTCGATGCGCCCGGCCCAGCGCTCGCGCAGTTCGCGAAACACGGGGAAGGAGATGGCGGCCTGCGGCGCCTGCGAATCGAGGTGCGTGCTGATCGCCACCACGCCCTTGGCGTAGGCGGTCTTGAGGCCGAACTCCATGCGCCGGCGCAGGTCTTGCGCGTTCCAGTTGGCGTTGCGGTCGCGCTGGGTGGCGGCCGCGGCGCCGGCGCCGTCGCCGGTCTCGTTGGGCTGGCGCGGCCAGATGTGGCCCTTGTCCAGGTGGGTGTGGCAATCGACCATGCCGGGCAGCACCATCGAGGCATCGAGGTCGGGCCCCAATTCGGCGCCCAGCGTGCCGACGGGCGTGATGGCGGCGATGCGGCCGTGCTCGATCAGCAGGTCGATCGCCGTCAGGCCGGCGCGCGACGGCGCGGCGGTGTCGGGCGGCAGCAGGCCGTCGGGTGCGCGCAGGTTGCGCAGCGCGTAGCGAGGTTGGTCGGGTGGGGTGAAGAAGGCGTGGGTCATCGGTGATGGGGCGCCGTGCGTCGTCTTGCGCGTGGCGCCATGCGTCGTGGGAAAAGAGGGCGGTGCGAACGAGGTGCAAGGAATATGCCTGCAGGCGCAGCGTCATGCCGAGGCGCGGTTGACCGGGTGTTCCCTAGGCGTAATCACCGAAGCGTCGGGCCCTTCCAGCGGGTTACATTTCGTGCGGTTTTACATAGAACGATTTCAGGGAACTCATCGATGCTCTTGCGCGCACTGGCCGTCTCGGCCGTCTTTTCCATTTCCTTTTCCTTTTCAATGACGGCGGCCGCGGCCGATCCTCTCGTCATCAAGTTCAGCCATGTCGTGGCTGACAACACACCCAAGGGCCAGACCGCGCTGAAGTTCAAGGAGCTTGCCGAGAAGGCGCTGCCGGGCAAGGTCCAGGTGCAGGTGTTCCCGAACAGCCAGCTGTTCGGCGACGGCAAGGAGATGGAAGCGCTGCTGCTGGGCGACGTGCAGATCATCGCGCCCTCGCTGGCCAAGTTCGCCAAGTACACGCCCAAGCTACAGGTGTTCGACCTGCCTTTCCTGTTCGACAGCATCGAGGCGGTGGACCGTTTCCAGGCTGGCCCCAAGGGCCAGGAACTGCTCGACTCGATGACCAGGAAGGGCATCCAGGGGCTGGGCTACGTGCACAACGGCATGAAGCAGCTCTCGGCCAACAAGCCGCTGCACGTGCCGGCCGATGCCAAGGGCCTCAAGTTCCGCATCCAGACCTCGGACGTGCTGGAAGCGCAGTTCAAGGCCGTGGGAGGCAACCCGCAGAAGCTGGCCTTTGCCGAGGTCTACCAGGCGTTGCAGACCGGCGTGGTCGACGGCACCGAGAACCCGTGGTCGAACACCTATTCGCAGAAGTTCTATGAGGTGCAGAAGTACATCATGGAGTCCGAGCATGGCGTGATCGACTACATGGTCATCGTCAATGCCAACTGGTGGAAGAAGCTGCCCGACGACGTGCGCAAGCCCCTGCGCAGCGCCATGACCGAAGCCATCCAGTACGGCAACAAGATCGCGCAGGAAGAAGCCAAGGGCTATCGCCAGAAGGTGATCGACTCGAAGAAGACCGAAGTGCTGCCGATGACCCCCGCAGAGGTGGCGCAGTGGCGCGAGGCGACCAAGCCGGTGTGGAAGCAGTTCGAAAAAGAGATCGGCAAGGACGTGATCGAAGCCGCGCAGCAGGCCAACAAGCCCTGAGCGTGCGGGGGCGCGCAGCCCCGTCTTCATGCCAGAAAAGGGCCTCGCACGGGGCCCTTTGATTTTTCGACTTCAAGGGAATGGAACCATGAAACTGCTCGCTCGCTTCGAGGAGCTCACGATCACCACCATGCTGGCGCTCATGACGCTGGTGACCTTCATGCAGGTGGTGCTGCGCTATGTCTTCAATGCCGGCTTCGTGTGGGCGCTGGAACTCACCACGGTGATGTTCGCGCTGATGATCTTCGTCGGCGCGGCCTATGGCGTGCGCGTCGGCGCGCACATCGGCATCGACGCCCTGGTCGGCAAGCTGCCGCCGAAGCTGCGGCGCGCGGTCGCCATCGTCGCGGTGCTGCTGTGCCTGGTCTATGCCGCGCTGGTGATCTTCGGCGCGTGGCACTACGTCGAGAAGATGCGCATGGTGGGCATCGAGATGGAAGACCTGCCGATCCCGGTGTGGGTGGTGCGCGCCATCCTGCCGCTGGGCTTCACGCTGCTGGCCTGGCGGCTGCTGCAGGTGCTGTGGAACCTCGCGAGCGGCAAGACGAACAGCTTGCTGCTGGGCGACGAAGCGGCCGATGCGCTCAAGCTCAAGCACGAGGAGGCAGCGCCATGAACATCGCCTTTCTCTTCATCAGCCTGTTCCTGTGCATGGCCATCGGCCTGCCGGTGGCGATCTCGCTGGGCCTGTCCAGCATCCTGACCATCGTCTTCTTCGGCGGCGATTCGCTGGCCAGCCTGACCATCAAGCTGTATGAAACCAGCGAGCTGTACACGCTGCTGTCGATCCCCTTCTTCATCCTGGCCGGCACCATGATGAGCACCGGCGGCGTGGCCAAGCGGATGGTGCGCTTCGCGGTGGCGACGGTGGGCCACATGCGCGGCGGCCTGGCGATTGCCAGCGTGCTGGCCTGCACGCTGTTCGCGGCGGTGTCCGGCTCGAGTCCGGCCACGGTGGTGGCGATCGGCTCGATCGTCATCGCCGGCATGGTGCGCAACGGCTACAGCAAGGAATTCGCGGCCGGCGTGATCTGCAACGCCGGCACGCTGGGCATCCTGATTCCGCCCTCGATCGTGATGGTGGTGTATGCCGCCGTCACCGAGGTGTCGGTCGGCCGCATGTTCATGGCCGGCATCATCCCGGGCCTGTTGCTGGCCTCGATGCTGGCCTTCGCCGTGTGGTGGCGCGCCGGCAAGCTGACGCTGGCCAAGGCCGAGAAGGCCAGCCTGCGCGAGGTGCTGGTGGCCTTCCGCGATTCGTTCTGGGGGCTGGCCCTGCTGGCGATCATCATGGGCGGCATCTATGGCGGTGTCTTCACGCCGACCGAGGCGGCGGCGGTGGCCGCGGTCTACGCCACCGTGGTGGCGGTGTTCGTGTACCGCGACATCCGCGTGAGCCGGCTGCCCGAGGTGTTGCTGGATGCCGCCAAGACCACCGTGATGCTGATGTTCATCATCGCCAACGCGCTGCTGTTCGCGCACGTGCTCACCACCTTGCGCATTCCGCAGTCGATCGCCGCGCAGATCGTCGCTGCCGGCATGGCGCCCTGGGTGTTCCTGCTGGTGGTCAACATCATCCTGCTGGTGGCCGGCAACTTCATGGAGCCGACCGGCATCATCCTGATCCTGGCGCCGATCTTTTTCCCGATCGCCAACGAGCTGGGCATCGACCCGATTCACCTGGGCATCATCATGGTGGTGAACATGGAGATCGGCATGATCACGCCGCCGGTGGGGCTCAACCTGTTCGTCACCAGCGGCATCACCGGCATGAGCCTGGTGCAGGTCACGCGGGCCGCGCTGCCGTGGCTGGCGATCCTGCTGCTGTTCCTGCTGATCGTCACCTACGTGCCGTGGGTCAGTCTGGTGCTGCCGCAGCTGGTGTTTGATTGACGGCGACGCGGCGGGTCGCCGCCGCGGCCTTGCGGTCGTAGCCGCTCAGCTCGAGAAAGCCCTCGCCGGCCACGTCGCCCTGGGCGTCGAGGGCCTGCACCGCGCCTTCCCAGTAGACATTGCCGGAGCTGCCCGAGGCGTCGAACTCGCTGTCGGCCTGCAGGGGCCTCACCTGCAGTTCGCCCGTGGGCAGGCGGATGCGCCAGCCCACGACGTAGGGGATGGCGGTGCGCGGGCTGGTCCAGTGCGCGTCGGGCAGCAGCGCGATCTCGCTGGCGTGCAGCGGCCGCGTGCCGCGGGCGTCGGCCAGCGTGCCGGCGGTGAGCACCGCGTGCCCGGAGTCGGTGTCGAACAGCTGGTAGAGCATCACGTTGGCGCCGTCGGCCAGGCGCAGCGACAACCAGTTCCAGCCCAGCGCCAGCACATCGAAGTTGCCCCACTGGTGGTCGAACCACAGCTCGCCGCGCACCGCCACCTTCTTGCCGCCGATGCGGATCTCGCCTTGCGCCGGCATGCGCGGGCGCGAGTAGTAGTGGCTGACGCCGCTGCGGCCGAAGTCGAGCCGGCCCGGCGTGGCCGAATCGGTTGCGCGGTGGGTCAGCAGCGGGCCCTCGGCCACGGCCTGGAGGTCCACGCGGGCGTCCTGCGCCTGCACGCGCAGCGCGTGCGTGGCGCCGTCGGCGCGCACCTGCCAGTCGGCTTGGTGAAAGTCGTAGCCGTGGTGCACCGCCTGTGCCGGCGCGCCGCCGGTGCGGCGCTGGCGGAGGTAGCGCTGGCCGCTGCGCAGGTCGGTCAGCGCGGCATGCATCACGGTGTGCTTGATCAGGCCGTTGACCACGAACACCACCTGGTGGAAGGCAAAGCGCTCGCCGTCGGCACTGCGCAGGATGCCGCTGTAGTACCACCATTCCATGGGCGAGCCGTGCGGCGCCTCGTCGGCCGGCAGCGCCAGCGGCGGCAGGGCGGCCGTGCGTTCGGCTGTCGCCGGCGGATGGACATGGAGAAGGCCGCCCGCCGCCAGCACGCCGGCGATGACCCGCGCGGCGATGGACGGCAGCGGCCTGCGGCGCTGCGCTGTGAAAGACACGATCGTTGCTCCCTGGTTCACTCTTCTTCGACGCCGGTCGGCCCGTGCCGCGCATGCGCTGGCATTCAATATAGACGGGCGCGTCCGGTTTCGACGCAGGGAAAGCAGCGCTTGCGCTGCAGCTCAACGGTAGTCGCGCGCGTCCTCGATCACCTTGCCGTCGTTGGGCAGCGTGCCCGGCGCCAGCAGCTCGATCTCGGCGCGCAGCTTGGTCACTTCGCGCACCGCGGTGGCAATGCGCTCGACCAGCCCGTCGGGCGTGGCGGCGCATTCCAGGCGCAGCGTCATGCGGTCCTGCGCCATTTCGCCGGCCACCACCAGCCGCGCGCGCAGCACTTCGGGAAAGCGCCGCGCCACCTCGGCCACCTGGCCGGGGTGCACGAACATGCCGCGCACCTTGGTGGTCTGGTCGGCCCGGCCCAGCCAGCCCTTGATGCGCACGTTGGTGCGCCCGCTCGGGCAGGTGCCGGGCAGCACCGCAGAGAGGTCACCGGTGCCGAAGCGCACCAGCGGATAGTCGCGGTTGAAGGTGGTCACCACCACCTCGCCCACCTCGCCCTCGGGCACCGGGTCGCCGGTGCCGGGGCGCACGATCTCCAGCAGCACGCCTTCATCGAGCACCAGTCCTTCCCGCGCCTCGGTCTCGTAGGCGATCAGGCCGAGGTCGGCGGTGGCGTAGCACTGCTTGCCATCCACGCCCTGCGCCGCCAGCCAGTCGCGCAGGCTGGGCGGGAAGGCCTCGCCCGAGACCAGCGCCTTGCGCAGCGAGGGCAGCGCCTGCTGCTTTTCCTGTGCCTTCTCCAGCAGGATCTTCAGGAAGCTGGGCGTGCCGACATAGCCGGCCGGGCGCAGGTCGACGATGGCTTCGAGCTGCTGCTCGGTCTGGCCGGTGCCGCCCGCGAACACGCTGCAGCCCAGCGCATGCGCGCCGCGTTCCATGATCGAGCCGGCCGGCGTCATGTGATAGCTGAAGCTGTTGTGCACCAGCTCGCCGGCACGAAAACCGGCCGCAAAAAGGGCGCGCGCGGTGCGCCAGTAATCGGGCGCCGCGCCCTCGGGTTCGTAGATCGGACCGGGGCTGGCGAACACGCTGCGCAGCGCCGCGCCGGGCCGGATGGCCGCGAAGCCGCCGAAGGCATCGGTGGCGCGCTGCGCCTGCTGCCGCGCCAGCAACTGCGACTTGCGCGTGACGGGCAGGCGCGCCAGCGCGGCGCGCGAATCCACGCCGGCGGCATCGACCTGCGCCAGGATCTCGGCAAAGGCCGCGGTGGCCTGGCGCGCATGCGCCACCTGCTGCGGCAGTTGCGCCAGCAAGGCTTGCTCACGTGCTTGCGGATCGCGTGTTTCCAATGCGTCGTAGTGCTGGCTCATGGTGCGGTTGCGTCAACGATTGAAACGATTGAAACGATTGAAACGGTTGAATGAGGGCGCGATGTCAGGCCAGCCAACGCTTGCGCCGCTTGTAGCTCTTCACGTCGCGAAAGCTCTTGCGGTCGGTCCCGCCGACGCCCAGGTAGAACTCCTTGACGTCCTCGTTCTCGCGCAGGCTGGCGGCCTCGCCGTCCATCACCACGCGGCCGTTTTCCAGGATGTAGCCGTAGTCGGCGTAGCGCAGCGCCATGTTGGTGTTCTGCTCGGCCAGCAGGAAGGTCACGCCTTCCTTCTGGTTCAGGTCCTTCACGATGGCGAACACCTCGTCGACGATCTGCGGCGCCAGGCCCATCGACGGTTCGTCCAGCAGCACCATGCTCGGGTTGGCCATCAGCGCGCGGCCGATGGCGCACATCTGCTGCTCGCCGCCCGAGGTGTAGGCCGCCTGCGAGGTGCGGCGCGTCTTCAGGCGCGGGAAGTAGGCGTAGACCTTCTCCAGCGTCTGCGCCACGGCGCCCTTGCCGTCGCTGCGGGTGTAGGCGCCGGTCAGCAGGTTCTCCTCGATCGTCAGGTGCGCGAAGCAATGGCGCCCCTCCATCACCTGGATCAGCCCGCGCCGCACCAGCTCGGCCGGCGACAGCGCCTCGATGCGCTCGCCGCGCAGTTCGATGCTGCCCTTGGTGACCGCGCCGCGCTCGCCCGCCAGCAGGTTGCTCACGGCGCGCAGCGTGGTCGTCTTGCCCGCGCCGTTGCCGCCCAGCAGCGCCACGATGCCGCCCTCGGGCACGCGCAGCGACACGCCCTTGAGCACCAGGATCACGTGGTTGTAGATGACCTCGATGCCGTTGACTTCGAGCAGGGTGTTGGTTGGCGTCATGGAATGCGGCCGAAGGGCCGGCGCGGGGAGCGTTCCCCACGCCGGCGGGTGGGAACTAGCAGCTGCGCGGCTTGATGTTCTTTTCCGTCGCGTACTTCGCGGCGTACTCTTTCACCAGCGGGTCGATGAAGCTCTTGTCCGACTGGTACCAGTCGGAGTTGATCTTCCACTTGGCGCCGTCCCACTGCACGATGCGCGCCCAGTCGTCACCCATGTGGTTGCTGCAGGTGGTCTTGACCGGCCGCATGATCTCGCCGAAGCCCAGCGCCTTGAGCCGCTCGGCCGTCAGGTTGAGGTTCTCGTAACCCCACTTCACCTGCTCGGGCGTGAGCGACTTGCCCTTGCCGAACTTCTCCTGCGCGGCGCGGATGGCTTCGACCTGCAGCATCGAGATCATCATCCCGCGCGTGTGCGCCAGCGTGCCGATGCCGGTGGCCGGGCCGGTGCCCTGGTTCTTGTCGTAGACGAACTTCTTCAGGTCGTCCTGCACCTTGTCGCTGGCCGCGCTGTTGTGCAGCGTGATCGCGTTGTAGCCCTTGGCGCCCTCGCCGATGTCCTTCACGTCATGGTCGGAACCAGCCCACCAGATGGCGTAGATCTTCTCGCGCGGAAAGCCGGTGGCCTGCGCTTCACGGATGCCCGCCGGCGTCATCACGCCGGCCGACCAGAACAACACGTAGTCGGGGCGCTGCTGGCGAATCTGCAGCCAGGTCGACTTCTGCTCCACGCCCGGTGGCGTGACGGGCAGCAGCGTGAGCTCGAAGCCCTGCGCCGCGGCGCGCTTCTGCAGCAGCGGAATCGGCTCCTTGCCATAGGGCGAGTCGTGGTAGACCAGCGCGATCTTCTTGCCCTTGAGGTTGCCTTTTTCCTTCTTCGCGATGTCCTGCATCATCACGTCGGCAGCGGTCCAGTAGGTGCCCAGCAGCGGGAAGTTCCACTCGAACACCGAGCCGTCGGACGACTGCGACAGGCCATAGCCCGGGGTCTCAACCGGGATCTTGTCGACGAAGGCCTTGTCGGTCACGGCAAAGGTGATGCCGGTCGACTGGGTGTCGAAGCCGGAGGCGCCGCTGCCCTTGCTCTTGAGGCGTTCGTAGCATTCCACGCCCTTGGCCGCGTCGTAGGCGGTCTCGCATTCTTCATACGTCAGCTTGACGCCGTTGACGCCGCCGTCGCGCGCGTTGACCAGCTTCAGGTAGTCCTGCTTGCCGTCGGCCCATGGAATGCCCAGCGGTGCGAACTGGCCGGTGCGGTAGACCAGCAGCGGGATGAACTGCTCGGCGGCCTGCGCCTGGGCGAGTGACGTGCCGACGAGGCCGGAACAGGCCGCGACGGCCAGCGCCGCGGTGCGTGCGAGGGTGCTCAACTTCATGCGGTTCTCCTTCATGCTGGTCTCCTTGTTGTGGGGCACGGGATGTGCGGGTGAAAACGGTTCAATGCGGAAACGGCCAGAGCCTGAGCTTCTGCCGTCCGGTGGCCCACAGGCGGGCCAGTCCATGCGGCTCGACGATCAGGAAGAACACGATCAGCGCGCCGAAGATCATGTGTTCCAGGTGCGACGCGGTGGCCGTGGAAATGGGCAGGCCCAGCCAGTGCGGCACGTAGTTCAGCAGCAGGGGCAGCAGCACGATGAAGGCGGCGCCGAAGAAGCTGCCGGCAATCGAGCCGAGCCCGCCGATGATCACCATGAACAGCAGCTGCAGCGACTTGTCGATGCCGAACGCGGCCGGCTCCCATGCGCCCAGATGCACGAAGCCCCACAGCGCGCCGGCCACGCCGACGATGAAGCTGCTCACCGCAAAGGCGGTGAGCTTGGCGTACACCGGGCGGATGCCGATCACCGCCGCGGCCACGTCCATGTCGCGTATGGCCATCCATTCGCGCCCGATCGCGCCGCGCACCAAGTTGCGCGCCAGCAGCGCGAACAGCGCCACCAGGGTCAGGCACAGCAGGTACTTGCGCACCGGCGATTCGAAATCCACGCCCAGGATGTGCAGTGTGTTGATGCTGACCGAGCCGGACGACGAATGGTTGGTCACCGCCGGCACGCGGATCGTCATCCAGTCGACGAAGAACTGCGCCGCCAGCGTGGCCACCGCGAGGTACAGGCCGCGGATGCGCAAGCTCGGGATGCCAAACAGCACGCCCACCAGCGTCGCCGCGAGCCCGCCGCCGATGATCGCCAACAGCAGCGGCATGCCGTCGAAGCGCACCTGCAGGTTGTAGGCCGCGTACGCGCCCACCGCCATGAAGGCGCCGGTGCCCAGCGAGATCTGGCCGCAGTAGCCGACCAGGATGTTCAGGCCCACGGCGGCCAGCGCCAGGATGAGGAAGGGAATCAGCACCGCGCGGAAGCTGTAGTCGCTGGCCACGAGCGGCAGCACCACGAAGGCCACCACCGCCAGCGCCAGCATGGCCCAGCGGTCTTGCGCGACCGGGAACAGGGCTAGGTCGGCGCGGTAGCTGCTCTTGAACTGGCCGTTTTCGCGATAGAACATGTCAGACCCTGTCGATGATCTTGTCGCCGAACAATCCTTGGGGACGTACGAGCAACACGGCCAAGGCCAGCACATAGGCAAACCACGCTTCGATGCCGCCGCCGAGCAGCGGGCCGAGGTAGATTTCCGAGAGCTTCTCGCCAGCGCCGATGACCAGGCCACCCAGGATGGCACCGGGCACGGACGTGAGGCCGCCGAGGATCACCACCGGAAAGGCCTTCAGCGCCACCAGCGAGATCGAGTACTGCACGCCCAGCTTGCTGCCCCAGATCACACCGGCCACCAGCGCCACGATGCCGCCAATGGACCAGACGACGACCCAGATGCGCGAGAGCGGAATGCCGATCGACTGCGCCGCCTGGTGGTCGTCGGCCACCGCGCGCAGGGCGCGGCCGGTGCGCGTCTTCTGGAAGAACAGCGTCAGCAGCGCCACCAGCGTGGCCGCCGCCAGCGCGGCGTAGAGGTCTTCGCGGTTGAGCAGCAGGCCGCCCTGGAACACGGAGTCGAGCACGAACATCGGGTCTTTCGGCATGCCGATGTCGATCTTGTAGGTCGAGCTGCCGAAGATCAACTGGCCAGCGCCGTCGAGCACGTTGGCAATGCCCAGCGTGGCCATCAGCAGCGTGATGCCTTCCTGGTTCACCAGCCGGCGCAGGGCGAGATGCTCCACCAGCCAGGCCACCACCACCATGCACAGCGCCGCGCCGATGAAGGCCAGCACGTTGGCCAGGATGAGGCTCTCGAAGCCCAGCCACTTGGGCAGCCATTCGGCCAGCCGCGCCATTGCTAGCGCGGCGAACAGCACCATCGCCCCTTGCGCGAAGTTGAACACGCCCGAGGCCTTGAAGATCAGCACGAAGCCCAGCGCCACCAGCGCGTAGAGCATGCCGACCATCAGGCCGCCGAAGAGGGTTTCCAGGAAGAATCCCATGTCAGTTTCTTTCTCCCTCTGCCTTGGGGAGAGGGCGGGCGGATGTTGAAGCGTTGCAAGGCGCGGTGAGGCTGCGTGCCCTCACCCCAACCCTCTCCCAGGGGGAGAGGGGGCAAAGCCGAAGAGGCGTCAGGCGACCGGCTAGGCACGGTGTCTTCCTCCCTCTCCCTCTGGGAGAGGGCCGGGATGAGGGCAAGCGGCCGTCGAGATGTCGGGCAGTCATGGCTTCAGTGCTCCGTTCCCAGATAAGCCGCGATCACGTCGTCGTTGTTGCGCACCTCGTCGGGCGTGCCGTCGCCGATCTTCTTGCCGTAGTCGAGCACCACCACGCGGTCGGAGATGTCCATCACCACGCCCATGTCGTGCTCGATCAGCACGATGGTGGTGCCGAACTCGTCGTTCACGTCCAGCACGAAGCGGCTCATGTCCTGCTTCTCCTCGACGTTCATGCCGGCCATCGGTTCGTCCAGCAGCAGCACCTGCGGCTCCATCGCCAGCGCGCGGCCGAGGTCGACGCGCTTTTGCAGGCCGTAGGGCAGGCGACCCACCGGCGTCTTGCGGTAGGCCTGGATTTCCAGGAAGTCGATGATCTGCTCGACGAACTCGCGGTGCGCCAGTTCCTCGCGCTCGGCCGGGCCCCAGCGCAGCGCCTGCGCCAGGATGCCGCTCTTCATCTTGAGGTTGCGCCCGCTCATGATGTTGTCGAGCACGCTCATGCCCTTGAACAGCGCCAGGTTCTGGAAGGTGCGGGCCACGCCCATCTCGGCCACCTGGCGCGAGTTCATGTGCTTGAAGGTCTGGCCGCGGAAGGTGATGGAGCCCTGCTGCGGCCAGTACACGCCGTTGATGCAGTTGAGCATCGAGCTCTTGCCGGCGCCGTTGGGGCCGATGATGGCGCGCACCTCGTGCTCGCGCACGTTGAAGCTGATGTCCGTCAGCGCCTTCACGCCGCCGAAGCTCAGGGTGATGTTCTGCACGTCGAGGATGACGTCGCCTACTTTCCTGCCGCTCATGCTGCCGCCTTGATCGCCGGATAGCGCTGCGTGTCGATGATCGCGAGCGTCGCGCTCACGCTGCCGCTGCGCCCGTCCTCGAATTTCACCTGGGTCTCGATGAACTGCGCGGCCTTGCCGCCGAACAGGGCGTCGACCAGCACCGCGTACTTCTGCGCCACGAAGCCGCGCCGCACCTTGCGCGTGCGGGTCAGCTCGTCGTCGTCGGGGTCCAGTTCCTTGTGCAGCACCAGGAAGCGCGCGATCTGCGTGTCGGCCATGCCGGCCTCGGTGGCGAGGTCGGCGTTGACCTTGGCGATGCACTCGGCCACCAGCGCCAGCACTTCGGGCTTGCCGGCCAGGTCGACATAGCCGCCGTAGGGCAGGCCGCGCCGCTCGGCCCAGCTGCCGACCGCCTCGAAGTCGATGTTGATGAAGGCGCAGACCTCGTCGCGGCCGTCGCCGAAGCACACTGCTTCCTTGATCTGCGGGAAGAACTTGAGCTTGTTCTCGATGTAGTTGGGCGCGAACATCGCGCCGCCGGCCATGCGCCCGACGTCCTTGGCGCGGTCGATGATGCGCAGGTGCCCTTGCGCGTCGAGCACGCCTGCGTCGCCGGTGTGGAAGAAGCCTTCGGCATCGAGCACCTCGGCCGTCGCGTCGGGCCGCTTGTAGTATTCCTTGAGCACCGACACGCCGCGCACCAGCACCTCGCCGTTGTCGGCAATGCGCAGTTCCATGCCCGGTGCCGCGGCGCCCACGCTGGTCAGCGTCACCTCGCGGTCGCGCTGCAGGCAGACGTAGGCGCAGGTCTCGGTCTGGCCGTAGAACTGCTTGAGGTTCACGCCGATCGAGCGGTAGAAGCGGAACAGGTCCGGCCCGATGGCGGCGCCGGCGGTGTAGGCCACGCGGATGCGGCTCATGCCCAGCACGTTGCGCAGCGGCCCATACACCATCAGGTTGCCCAGCGCATAGAGCGCGCGGTCGCCTGCACCCACCGGTGCGCCGTTCAGGATGTCGGCGCCCACGCGCTGCGCCAGCGCCATGAATTTCGCATAGAGCCAGCGCTTGGGCGCGGCCGCGTCTTCCATGCGGATCGAGACCGCGGTGAGCAGGCCTTCGAAGGTGCGCGGCGGCCCGAAGTAGTAGCTCGGCCCGATCTCGCGCATGTCGTTCATCACCGTCTCGGCCGACTCCGGGCAGTTGAGCGTGAAGCCGCCCACCAGCCACTGCGCCACCGAGAACAGGTGGTCGCCCACCCAGGCCATCGGCAGGTAGCTCATGATGTTGTCGCCCGGGCCCAGGCGGTCGGTCTGCACGCCGCCGCGCCCCGCCGCGATGAAGCTGGCATGCGTCTGGCACACGCCCTTGGGGCGGCCGGTGGTGCCCGAGGTGTAGAGGATCACGCTCACGTCGTCGGCCTGGCCGCTGGCCACCGCCTGCGCATAGAAGTCGGGCTGCGCCGCCATGAACTGGCGCCCGCGCTCGCGCAGCGCCTCGAAGGACAGCAGGCCTTCCTGCGCGTAGTGGCGCAGGCCGCGTGGGTCGTCGTAGATGATGTGGCGCAGGGCCGGGCGCTGCTCGCGGCATTCGAGCAGCTTGTCGACCTGCTCCTGGTCTTCGACGATCACGAACTCGATGCCCGCGTCGTCCAGCATGAAGACCATCTCGGCGGCCACCGCGTCCTGGTAGAGCGGCACCGGCACGCCGCGCAGGCTCTGCGCCGCCACCACCGCCATGTACAGGTGCGGCCGGTTCGCGCCCACGATGGCCAGGTTGTCGAAGGGCCTGAAGCCCAGGCTGGCCAGCCCGCAGGCGATCTCGCGCACCTCTTGCGCCACCGCCTGCCAGTTCCAGGTCTGCCAGATGCCGAGGTCCTTCTCGCGCACGGCCGGGGCCAGCGGCTGTTTTGCAGCGTGGTCGATCAGCAGGCGCGGGAAAGTGTCGGTCAACGGTGTCTCCACAATTTGTGCGCCGAATGTAGGGCGAGCTTTGACGCCATGGTGTCGTTTCAACGACAATTTACGGGACACTACTCCCCGGAGTTTCCCGATGGATCGCATGGGCCCCGATGGCGGTTCGCTGCGCGAGCGCGTGCGCAACGCCACCCCTTCCGAGCTGGCCGGCGTGCCCTGGCTGGCCACGCTCACCGCCGCCGAACGCCAGCGCGCGGAAAGCGTGGTGGTGGTCGGTGAAGCCGAGCCCGGCGACCTGATCTGCCGCGTCGGCCGACCGCCGACCTACTGGTTCGGCGTGGTCGAGGGCCTGCTCAAGATGAGCAACGACAACGCCGACGGCACCTCCATGACCTACAGCGGCCTGCCGTCGGGCGGCTGGTTCGGTGAGGGCACGGCCCTCAAGCGCGAGCCCTACCGCTACAACGTGCAGGCGCTGCGCCGCAGCCTGGTGGCCGGCCTGCCGATCGACGACTTCCACTGGCTGCTCGACCACTCCATCGGCTTCAACCGCTTCGTCATGAACCAGCTCAACGAGCGGCTGGCGCAATTCATCGGCGCGCGCGAGGCCGACCGCCTGAACAACCCCGACGCGCGCGTGGCACGCAACCTGGCCAGCCTGTTCAACCCGGTGCTGTTCCCCGGCGTCGGCGAGCTGCTGCGCATCACCCAGCAGGAGCTGGCCTACCTCATCGGCCTGTCGCGCCAGCGCGTGAACGAGGCGCTGCGCACGCTGCAGGCGCACGGTGCCATCCGCGTCGAGTACGGCGGGGTGCGGGTGCTGGACATGGCGATGCTGCGGGGCGAGGGCGGTGCAGCGCGCGGCTCGCGCGAGGCGGCGCGCGCCGTGCTGTAACCAAAGCGAGCTGTCGCGCGAACTTCGTTCTGCTATCAATTTATCCAGAATGAATTCGAAATGAAAACTGTCTCCAAATTCCTCGCCGCATCGACGGTCGCACTGGTCTTCGCGACCGGCGCTCAGGCGGAAAAGTACGAAGGCGTGCACCCGCTCAGCACCGAGCGTTCGCGCAGTGAACTTCAGACCGAGGCGCGTGCCGCCACGCAGAACTTCTCTGCTTTCGGCGACCTGACTGCCGCGTACGTGCACGCACCGACCGACAAGCGCAAGCGCGCGGAAGTACGCGCCGAGGCCGTCAATGCATCGAAGGATTTCCAGGCCTACGGTGATGCATCCGGCATGGGCGTGATGTAAGCCCGCAGCGCCGAGAATCGCGCCGCGGAGATCGCCCGGGCCTCAGCCCGCTGCCATCCGCATCAACACCTTCTCGCCGGTCGCCTGCTTGCCATAGACGGCCACGGCCTGTGCGCTCAGCGCTTCGGCCAGGCCGACTTCGCGCGTGTAGTGGCTGGCGAAGGTGGTGGTGAGTTCGTCGGCCACGCGCTGCTTGAGTTGCGCCAGGCGCTCGGCGCCGATGCGCTGCATGAAGGGGAACAGCAGCCAGCCGCCCACGCCCCAGGCCATGCCGAAGCCGCGCGGCAGTTCGATCGGGTTGCGGTCGAGTCCGCCGTAGACGTAGACCTGCTTGTGCACGCTGGTGCCGTAGCGGCTGTAGACCTCGCCGGGGCGGCGCTGCAGCGCGGTTTCCATGGCGGTGAGGATCTGGCCGGCCAGTTGGCCGCCACCGATGGCGTCGAAGGCCAGCGTGGCGCCGGTGGCGGCCACGGCCTCGGTCAGCTGCACCATGAAGTCGGGCGACTGGCTGTCCACCACGTGCTGCGCGCCCAGGTCGCGCAGCAGCTTCGCTTGCTCGGGCTTGCGCACGATGTTGACCAGGCCGACGCCGTCTTTCAGGCAGATGCGGTTGAGCATCTGGCCGAGGTTGGAGGCGGCGGCGGTGTGCACCAGCGCGGTGTGGCCTTCGCGCCGCATCGTCTCGACCATGCCCAGCGAGGTGAGCGGGTTGACGAAGCAGGACGCGCCTTGCGCCGCCGTGCTGCCTTCGGGCAGCAGCAGGCACTGCGCCGCCGGCAGCGCGCGGTATTCGCCGAACATGGCGCCGCCCAGGCCGGCCACGCGGCGCCCGAGCAAGGCCTGCGCGGCGGGCGAGGCGCCGGCGGCCACCACGGTGCCGGCGCCTTCGTTGCCCACCGGCATCGATTCGCCGACGCGCGCGGCCATCGCCGCCATCACGGCCGGCGCCAGCGGCGCCGTCACCACCGGGCGCTGCGGCGTGCCGCCGTACTGCGCGGCGCGCATGTCGGCGCCGCCGAACAGCAGGCCGAGGTCGGACGGGTTGATCGGCGCGGCTTCCACCTTCAGCACCACCTCGTCGGCGTTGGCGGGGGTGGGCACCGGCACTTCGGCCAGCGAGAGTTCGAGCGTGGCGTCGGGGCGGATCAGGGAACGCAATTGCAAGGGCATGGAAAACCTTGGGTGGGTGAACGGGGGATGGCGGGCCGGGCGCTCAGCGCCCGAACAGGTCGCGCAGCGGCGTCGGCAGGTGGCTGCTGCCGTGCGCCTTGCGCGGGCTGGGGGTTGGGCTGGCGGTGGCCGTGGGGTTGAGGGCGGCCTGGCACGGCTGCGGATTGTTATTGTGTTGCAGCAGCCGCTCGGCCAGCAGGGTGGCACCGCTGGACGCGACGGCAGCGCTCAGCGATACCGCTTCGCGCGCCGTGCCAAGCATGTCGACCTGCACCGCCGGGTGGCTCAGCGTGCCGCCGATCTTCACCAGGTCGGCAAAGTTGCCGGGCTTGAGGCCCAGGCCCTTGCGCACGGTCGGGCGCATCGCCAGCTCGAGCGTCTCGCGGCCCAGGTCGATGCGCCCGGCCATCACCAGGCTCAGCTTGTCGGTCTCCACCGCCATCGAGCGGTCGATCTCGATCACGCCGTTCTGCAGCGGCAGCCGCGCAGCCGCGCACTGGATGCGGATGGTTTCGCTGGCCGCCTGGTTGGGCGTGAGGGCGCGCACGAAGGCGGCCAGCAGGTCTTGCGGCGCGCTGGATTGGCCAACGGTGGTGGCCGCACCCATGCGCAGTCGCACCTCGCCATCGAGGCTGGCGGCCAGCCGGTGCGGCGTGCTGCCTTCGCCGCGCAGGTCGGCGTCGATCTCGGTGCGCCCGCCCGAGAGCACGGCCTTGCGCCGCGACAGCGCGAGCAGCGAATCCATCGCCAGGTTGCGTGCCTTGATGCGCGCGCTGATCGCCGGCGCCTGGCCGGCCGCGACACGCATGCTGCCGGCCACGTCGACCGTGCCGCGCGCCAGGCGGAAGCTGAGCGACGACAGGTCGAGCCGGTCGTCCAGCATGCTGGCGCGCGCGCGCACCGCGCCCAGTTCGATACCGCCGGGTAGCACCAGCCGCTCGACGTTGAGCTCGCCGCTCAGCGCGATGGGGCTGGGCGGCAGGCGCGGCAGCGGCGCGTCGGAGAACAGCCGGCCGCTGGATTCGGCGCTGCCGCCACCGCTGCCGGCGGGGATGATGCGCGCCAAGTCGAGTCCGTCGGCGCGCAGCGTGGCGTGCAGCGCCGGCGGCGTGGCCCTCGGGTTCCATTCGAGCCGCCCGCCCAGCGTCTGGCCGGCGGCGCGCCACTCCATCGGGTCGGCGCGCAGCCGTTCGCGATCCCAGTCGAGCGTGGCCTTCAGGCTCAGCGGCAAGGGCAGCGTGGCCGGCAGCGCCACGCCCAGCGCCTGCGCCAGCACGGCGCTCTGCTCGACCTGGGCTTCCATCTGCAGACGGGCCTGGCCGGCCTGTTCGCGCAGGCCGAGTTCGCCGGTCAGCTTGGCCGAAGCGCCGGCCAGCGACAGTTGCAGGTCGATCGGCAGTGCGCTCGCCGTGGCGATGCTGCGCAGCGGCCCGGTGCGGCCTTCGATGTGCATCGCTTGGCCGCGGTAGGTGGCGTCCAGCGCGAAGGGGTCGAGCGCGGCGCTTGCCGGGTCGGTGGTGGCTGCTGGGGGTGTGGCGGGTGTGTTGGGTGTGGCGGGCGCGGCCTCGGTGCCGACCTTCGCGGCTGCCGCGATGGCATCGGCGGCGTCGTTGCCCAGCCGCAGCGACTGGATCGCCAGCGTTCGCGTGGTGCCGCTGCGGCCGTTGCGCAGGCTGAGCGTGCTGTCCTGCGCCAGCAGTTGCGCCACCGACACGTGCACCTTGCGTGCGGTGTCCCTGTCGGTATCGGCACGGGGCAGCGCTGCCGCATCGGCGCGCGCAAAGCGCCAGTTCGGCTCGCCCTGCGCGTTGGTTTCCAGCAGCAGGTCGGCTCCGTTCAGCTCGACGCGCCCGACCTCGACGCGCCGCGACAGCAGCGGGCGCAGCGCCACGTTCAGCGCCAGCCGCTTGGCGTGCAGCATGTCGGGCCGCGAGCCCCAGGCCGCGTTGCCCAGCCGCACGTCGTCGGCCACCAGCGCCAGCGCCGGGAAGAACTGCAGGCGCACCGTGCCGTCGATGGCGAAGTCGCGCCCGGTGGCGCGCTTGACTTCGGTGATGGCGCGCGCCGTCACCGCGTCGCGGTCGATCTGGCTGGCGAGCAGCCACGCGCCGGCCCCGGCCAGCAGCAGGACCGTCAACACACCGAGCAGCAGGTTGCGCAGCCACTTGTTCTTCATGCGGCGGGATTCTCCTCGCCGGATTCTTGCGCGTTCGCGCCGGCTTTGCACCGCGGGCAACCCTGTTCGCGCACCGCGGCGCAGCGCCGCGTTCGGGCTCAGGGGCGCGCGGCTTCGGTGCGCGATACGCCGCGCGCGTTGGCCGGCCGCGGCCAGTGCCGCGCCAGCAGCACCGCCGCCACGCCGGCCAGGCCAAACCAGTATTCGACCGGCGCGCCCAGCAGCCAATGCCGGTGCCAGGTGGCGTCCTGCGGGCCGAAGCGGGCCCAGCCAAAGGCGGGGTTGCACAGGAACCAGAGCAGGTCCTCGGCGATCCAGAACACGGTGAGTCCGGCCAGCGCCAGCAGCGCGTCAGGCCCGTGCCAGCGGCCGTTGAAGGCGAGCGGCGCGAAGAAGGCCAGCGCCATGAACGGGAACACCCAGGCGTGATAGCCCGTCATGGCGCGGCCGCCCCAGAAGATGTCGAGCAGCCAGTGGTGTTCGATGCGCCAGGTCGGCAGCGATGTGGCCCAGCCGGCCGCGCCCTCGATCTGGATCTCGGCGTGGGCGAAGAAGAAGGCCATCACCAGCACCCAGGCGAAATACAGCGCGCTGCGGCGCAGCGAGGGGCGCGCGGGCGGACTCAAGCCGCGTGCTCCGCGGTGGGTGCCATGGGCGTCGCGGATGGCGCGGTGTGGGCGGCTGCGCGCGCCCGCGGCAGGTGACCGAGCACGTGGGCCAGCACGGCGCGCGCCGCATCGGGCCGGCCCAGGCGCCGGCTGTTCGCCGCCAGTGCGGCCAGCGCGTGCGGGTCGGCCATCAGGCGCGCCAGCTTGTAGTCCAGGCCGATCGCGTCGTAGGCCAGCCAGGCCGCGCCTTCCTCCAGCAGGAAGCCGGCGTTGTGTTCTTCCTGGCCGGGAATCGGCGAGACCAGCAGCAGCGGCCGGCCCAGCGCCAGGCATTCGGAAACCGTCAGGCCACCGGGCTTGCTCACCACCAGGTCGGCCGCCGCCATGAGCGTGTCGATGTGGTCGGTGAAGCCGATCGCCCGCAGGCGCTGCGGATGGGCCAGCGCCAGTTGCTGCAGCCGCGCCAGCGCCGCCGCATTGCGCCCGGCCACCGCCAGCAGCTGGAAATCGCCGGGCAGGGCGAGTGCGCGTTCCACCGTGCCGGCGAGGTCGCCGCCGCCGCTGCCGCCGGCCATCATCAGCACCGTCTGGCGTGCCGGGTCCAGCCCGAGCCCGGCGGCGCAGCGTGCGCGGCCGGCCGGCGAGGTATCGCGCTGCGCAAAGGCCGGCATCAGCGGGATGCCGGTGACGTGGATGCGCGCCGGGTCGATGCCGCGCGCGCGCAGGCGGAACGCCACCTCCGGCGTGGCGGCGAAGTAGCCCGACAGGCCGGGCACGCACCACATGTTGTGCAGGTCGAAATCGGTCACCTGCAGCCACACCGGGCAGGTCAGGCGACCGCGCAGGCGCTCGCGCATCAGCAGTTCGGCCGGCAGGAAGTGGGTGCACACGATGGCGTCCGGTGCGCAGCGCCGCACCTCGCGCAGCAGCGCCCGCGCGCTCAGGCGCTCGATGCCGCGGCGCAGCTGCTGCGTGCGCGCGCTGTGCGGCGTGGCGTCGGCCTTCTGGTGCAGGTAGGACCAGACTTCCGGGTAGTTCTCCACCAGCCGCAGGTAGCCGCTCGTGTAGACGCGGCGAAAGCCGCCCAGCACGTGCGCCATGGCGTCGATGTGCAGCGCCTCGCAGTCCTGCTGCGGCCGCAATGCGGCGCTGGCGCACAGCGCCTGCGCGGCCCGCACGTGGCCGTTGCCTGCACTGACGCTGAGAACCAGGAGTCGGGTGTGTTCGCGCATGTCGCCTCGGCTGACGGCACCGGCCGCCGAGCGGGATTGTCACGAGCGTGTGTGACGGTGGCGCGACGCCGGGGCGTGACCCGGTCGCCTCGGTCGCACCAACGAAAAAGGCCACCGGGTGGTGGCCTTTTGCTTTTCTTTTTCTTCTATTGTCCTGCGCCGCGGAGGCACTGGACATGAATTGGAGCGGGAAAAGAGTCTCGAACTCTCGACCTCAACCTTGGCAAGGTTGCGCTCTACCAACTGAGCTATTCCCGCGTTTTCAGGAGCAAGAGTATACGACATTTTTCGGGCCCTCCCGCCGGCCACGGCCTTGGGCGAAAATCGGCGCCACTGCACCGCGGCCCGCGGCGCTCTTTTCTTCATCGCGGTCCGTGCCGCGCGCTTCGCTCATGTCCGAGATTCAACCCGTCCGCCTCAACAAACGCATGGCCGAGCTCGGCCTGTGCTCGCGCCGCGAGGCCGACGACTGGATCGACCGCGGCTGGGTGCGGGTGAACGGCGCGCCCGCGCCGATGGGCGTGAAGGTGCTGCCGAGCGATCGCATCGAGATCGACCCGGCCGCGCGCGGCCAGCAGGCGCAGCAGGTGACGATCCTGCTGCACAAGCCGATGGGCTACGTGAGCGGGCAGGCCGAGGACGGCCACGAGCCGGCGGTGGTGCTGATCAACCCGCGCACGCACTGGCGCGGCGACCCGGGCAGCCAGCGCTTCTCGCCGCCGCAGTTGCGCGGGCTGGCGCCCGCCGGGCGGCTGGACATCGACTCGGTCGGGCTGCTGGTGCTGACGCAGGATGGCCGCGTGGCACGCCAGCTGATCGGCGAGGACTCGAACATCGAGAAGGAATACCTGGTGCGCGTGGCCTATGGGCCGATCAGCTCGAACCCGCAGGCCTCGTTTCCGCCGGCCGAGCTGGCGCGGCTGCGCCACGGCCTGAGCCTGGATGGGCAAGCGCTCAAGCGGGCGCAGGTCGACTGGCAGAACCCCGAGCAATTGCGCTTCGTGCTGACCGAAGGCAAGAAACGCCAGATCCGCCGCATGTGCGAGCTGGTCGGGCTGAAGGTGGTCGGCCTCAAGCGCATCCGCATCGGCCGCGTGGTGCTGGGCAACCTGCCGGCCGGGCAGTGGCGCTACCTTGGGCCGGGCGAGCGCTTCTGAGCGCGCTCAGTAGTTGACGAACACGCGCACCGTGTCCTTGTAGGTGTCGGCGTTGAAGTTGGTGTTGTTCACCGTCGCGTAGACGGGCAGCGACTGGTTGCTGCCGTTGCCGGTGCCAGCCACGCCGTTCCCGGTGCTGGTCGAGGTGGCGGTGTTGCCCCATATCGACCCGGTGACGCTGCCCGAGCGCAACTGGTAGGGCACCTTGTCGGTGTTGGTGCCGGTGCCCGACATCAGGCCGGCGCCGCTCATGTCGCCGTTGGACGGCAGCAGGCCGACCGTGTAGGCGGTCTGGTTGGGGCAGTTGACGACGATGGTGCCGCCGGCCGCGGCGCTGCCGGTCGTGCGGGACACCGTTCCCAGGTTGATTGCCGAGGCCGACACGGTGCAGCCGTTGATGACGTTGGCGCTCAGGTTGAGCGAGAAGTCATAGGCCGAGAAACCGTTGATGTTGGCCTGGCAGCTGGCACTGCCACTGGGCATGAAGCCCAGCGTCGTGTTGTAGAAGGCGGCGGTGTAGGTCCCCGCCGGCGCGCTGGCCTGGTTGCCCTGGATCAGCCCGTAGTAGGTGAAGTTGCCGGTGAGGGTGCTGTTGCGGCCGGGCAGCGTGAACTGGGTCTGCAGTGGCGCGACGGTCTTGCCCCACAGCCGGGAGAGCGCCGGGTCGAGATAGAGCTGGAAGTTCAGGCGGTCCTGGCCCTTCTGCATCGCGGGCTGCCCCGGCACGCCGGGGTAGCTCGGGTTGCCCAGGTCCAGGCACAGCGAGACCGCCGTCGGGCCATCGTTGTAGCTGATGCACGAATAGCCCACGGTGCCGCTCACCAGCGCGCCATTGGCGTTGCTCACGGTCACGTTGCCGAAGTCTGCGCTGGTGTTGCCGACCGAGCAGACCACGTTCGCGCGGGCCGTACCGGGCAGGCCAAGGCCCAGGCCGAGTCCCGCGCACAACAGCAGGCAGGCCAGCAGCCACCGCCGCCATGGCCAGGGGGTTGTCGAGAAGGTCATGGGGCAACTCCAGGAATGCATTGCAGCGGGCCGATCTGCGCGATGCCGCGCAGGGTCGGGAAGTCGAAGGCGGCGTGGCAGGGGCCGGCCGGGGTGTCGACGGCGAGCGTGTTGCGCGCGTCGAGCGCGTCGAAGTACACCGCGCCGTCAAAGCCCACCGTCACCGGCGCGCTGGCGCTGCCCACCAGGCGGGCCCGGCTGCCCATCGCCACCGGCTGGCCCTGCGCGTCGACCAGCGCGATCGAGGCGGCGCGGATCGGCGTGATGCCAAAGCGCACCACCGTGCCGGCGCGGTCGCTGGGGGTGGCGTTGGCATCGACCTGCGCCACGCGCACGTCGGGCGGCAGGTCCATCGGGTCGATGCTCAGCTTGTTGTTCTGGTAGGGGTTGAGCGGCGCCACCAGCAGCAGGCCGTCCTTGTCGGTCACGCCGATCACGTTGTTCTCCAGTTTCACCGGCACGTTGGGCACGCCGTCGGTGCTCACCACCGCAAAGCCGTTGTAGATGTTGCGCGCCGCCTTCACGTGACCGTCCATCAGCACCACCGAACCGGTGGCGCTGGCAAAGCCCGTGGTGCTGCCGCCAAAGGTGGACACGCCGGCCTGCAGCTGGCCGTAGCGCCCCAGGTAGTCGATCTCGCCCTGCGTCGAGTGCAGGTCGTCGCCCTGCTGGGTCTGGGCGCGCCAGCCCCAGCCGCCTTCGAGGGGGATCGCCTTCGAAGCGTTGGCCGAGAAGATGTTGCGCTCGCCGCTGCGTTGCGCGCTGGCGCCCATGAACAGGTTGTCCAGCGCCACGTTGAGCGTAAAAAAGATGTTGCGGTCGCGCGACTGGTCGAGGTTCTGGTTGAAGTTCAGGCTGAGCGACACGTTGCGCCCGAGCGAGCGCGACCAGCTGAAGCTGCCGTAGCGGTTGGTCTGGATCTCGTCGCGCAGCTGCACGTAGCCCAGCCCGAAGCTGCCGAGCAGCGGCGTGTTGTAGCCCACCTGCGCGCTGGCGCTCAGCTGCGGCGGCGGGGCGCCGTACAGCGTGGCCACGTCGCGGTAGCCGCGCTCGGCGCGCGTGCCGTTGACGGCGGCGTAGAACGCGCTGTTCGACCAGTTGTAGCCGAGGCCGAACTGCGAGCCGCTGATGCCCTCGCCCGTGCTGTGCGCGGCCGAGCCCGAGACGATGCCGCCCGACTGGCCGACGAGCCAGGCGCCGCCGACGCCGGCGTTGACCAGGTTGCGCGTGGTCTCGGCATGCGCCTCGGCGGTGAAGCCGTCGGTCACGCCGCGGCGCCAGGTGCCGCTGGCCACCGGATCGCTGCCGTAGCTGAAGGAGGTGAGGCCGTAGTCCTGGCGCACCACGCCCAGCTCGGCCGACCAGTCCGTCAGCCCCGCCTGCAGCAGGTTCGGCGTGTTGTAGAGCGCGAAATTCAGCGCGGTCTGGCGGCCCAGCGCGTCGGTTAGCACCACCTGCGCATTGCCCGCGCCGTTGATGCCCGGCACGGTGTTGAGCTGGAACGGCCCGGCCGGCACCTGCCCGCTGTATTGCTTCATGCCGTTCACGTACAGCTCCACCTGCGAAGGCAGCGCCGCGGTGCCGAGGAACTGCGGCAGCGGGGTGGTCACGCGGTAGGGCTGCAGGGCGAAGTTGGTGCCGATCTGCACGCCGCCCAGGCGCGTCGGGCGCGACCAGTCGGTGGCGGCGGTGAGCGTGTCGCCCAGGCGCACGCTCAGCAGGCTGTCGGGGAACGAGGTGGTCCAGCTGGTGTCCAGCCGCACCGAGCTGGCCGCCCAGCCGTTGTCGGCGCGCGCCACTTGCGACAGCTGCGTGCTGCTCAGCACGCCGTGGTTGTTGAAGGCGCGCAGTTCGGTGTAGGCGCTGCCGCTGCTGGCGCCGCCTTCGCCCTGCGTGCCGTACAAGGTGTAGTTCAGCAGCATGCCCGGCGTGGCATTGGCCACCGGGTAGCGGTCGAGCGGCGCGCCCAGCATCTGCGTGGGCAGGTCGAGAAAGCCGATGGGCGCTGTCAGCGTGGCGGTCTGGCGGGCGGCGCTGTAGTCGGCCTGCAGGCCGTTCAGGCGGTCCAGCCGGATCGGGCTGGGCGTGTCCACCGGCAGCCGAAAGCCGAGTTGGCGCAGCGTTTCCGTGCTGGCCCACAAGGCGCCATCGCGCAGGTCGAAGTGCACCAGGCCGCGCTCCGCGCCGTTGAGCGTGGTTTCCAGGTAGAGCTCCTGCCCGCCGCCCGCGGCCATGAAGGCGCTGGCGTCGGCCACGACCACGGCAGCGCTCTGGCCCGGCGGCGCGGCGGCAGGCGCTGCCGTGGCCGCGCCCGCGTGGGCGAAAGCCATGAGCAGGGCCTGCACCAGCAGGCTTTTCCTAATTGGCGGCGCGAACCAGGGGGAGACTTTGCTGCTTGACCGGCGCGCCATTGACGAGTGCTTCGAGCGTGCCGCTGCCCGCAAACGCGGCGGCGGCTGGATTCAGGGGCCAGCGCATGGTGGCGCCTGGCAAGACGTAACCGAGCAGGCCGTCGTGAAGGGTGATCGGCGCGCCGGAGGCGCCGGTGTAGACCAGCCGGGCCAGCTGGGCGTGCTGCGTGCCGCTGTTCGACACCTGCAACGCGACCTTGCCGCCGCTCTCCACCAGTTGCCAGCTGAGCTGGTGCGCCAGCGGCGTGCTGGCGGCCGGTTCGATGAAGACCGGCACCGAGTAGTGCAGCACGAACTGCAGGCCGGTGCTTTTCGCACCGCCGGCGTTGGTGTTCGTGCTGGCGCTGGCGCTGGCATTGGAATTCGCACTCGGCAGCTCGTCGATGGCCAGGCGGAAGGCCTCTTCATTGGGACCCGCCGGCGCCGCGCCGGTGCGGATCACCCGCACCAGTTGCTGGCCGCCGGGCTCGATCGACAACTGCGGCGGGCTGATCACCAGGCCACGCGAGGGGGCGAGCTGGTCCTTGCCGTCGGCTTGCGTCCATTGATAGACGCGTACCTGGGCTTGCAGCGGCTCGCTTCCCGTGTTGCTCAGCGTCAGGCCCTCGGCGTTCTGGGTCGCCACCAGGCGAACCGAGACGGGCGCGACCTGCAGGCCACTTGCCCAGGCGCCGCACGCGAGGCTGGCGCACGCCATCGACAGCAGGGCGCGACGGCAAATGGTCCATTGCATGGCGCGTCCTGCCTTCAATAGTTGACGCTGACCGTCACGGTGTCGGTGTAGGTGCCGGGAGCCTTGTTCGTGATGTCCGTGCCGAGAACCTGGACGTACACGGGGTAGGTGGCTTCCGCGCCGGTGGTGCTGGGCGTACCGGTGAAGCTGTTGGCGTCCTTGCCCCAGGGGGTGCCGTAGGTGGCGCTGGTGTAGAGGCCGTAAGCGATGGTTTCGCTGTTCGGGCCGTTCAGCGTGCCCTTGCCGTTGATCGCGGAGCCGGTGGGCGCGAGGGCGATGCTGTAGGGCGTGTTCTTGGAGCAGGTGACCTTGATGTCGGTGGAGCCCACGGCGGCCTGGGTGCTGGTGGAGATCGGCGAGCCCAGGTTGACTGCGGTCGGCGTGGCCACCGAGCAGGTCGACAGGATCGTCAGCGAGACCTGGAACGAAGTGGAGGCGGGCACGCCAGCCGCGTTGGCGACGAAGGGCATGAATGCAGCGAGGACCGAAGCAGCAAAGAATTTTTTCATGATGCGAAGTTTGTTGAGGTTGGGTTTAACAAAAAGAAACCTTTTGTTGGACGGAGTGTAGGCATCGTCTTACATGAAATTCAGAACAATCCGAGCAATACATTCGAAAGTGTTAAATAAGCCGCATTACTTTCGTGGTGCCGATCCGTCAGTTTTTTCGTGATGCGGAAAAAATCACGAAATTTCGAGGAGTGACGCCGAAAAGTTGGGTCCAAAGTTCTCGGTTTTGGAGCGAGTCCGACGCATGGGCGACACCGGCCCACCGTTCCAAGCCCCGTTTCAGGCGTCGCGCCGGCCCTCATCGCCAGAAGGGGGCACCGGAAGCGTTGAAAATGACGCCCCCGGCGCCATCTCGATGCTTCCAGGCAGGCCGTGCACCCGCGTGTGCGTGGCCCGGCGCCATCTCCCGGAAACCTCTTCTCTGCAAAAGCAATGACCAGCGCATCCAGCAAACTCCCCTTCCAGGCCGAAGTGGCCCAGCTCCTGCACCTCGTCACGCACGCGCTCTACTCGAACAAGGAAATCTTCCTGCGCGAGCTGATCTCGAACGCTTCCGACGCCTGCGACAAGTTGCGCTTCGAAGCCATCAACAACGGCGCGCTGTACGAAGACCAGCCGGAGCTGTCGGTGCGGGTGTCCTTCGACAGCGCGGCACGCACCCTCACCATTGCCGACAACGGCATCGGCATGTCGCGCCAGGAAGCCATCGACCACCTGGGCACCATCGCCAAGAGCGGCACCAAGGACTTCGTGAGCCGCCTGACGGGCGACCAGAAGGCCGACTCGCAGCTGATCGGCCAGTTCGGCGTGGGCTTCTATTCGGGCTTCATCGTGGCCGACCGCATCACGGTGGAATCGCGCCGCGCGGGCCTGCCGGCCGGCGAAGGCGTGCGCTGGGCCAGCGGCGGCGCGGGCGACTTCGAGGTGCAGGACATCGAGCGCGCGCAGCGCGGCACCGCGGTGATCCTGCATCTGCGCGAGGACGCGGACGAGTACCTCAACCTGTGGAAACTCAAGTCGGTCATCGCCAAGTATTCCGACCACATTTCGCTGCCGATCCTGATGGAAAAGGAAGAGTGGAAAGAGGGCGAGAACGACCAGCCCGGCGAGATGGTCAAGACCGGCGAATGGGAGCCGGTGAACCAGGCCAGCGCGTTGTGGACGCGCGCCAAGAAGGACATCACGCCCGAGCAGTACATCGACTTCTACAAGAACATCAGCCACGACTTCGAGGCCCCGCTGGCCTGGAGCCACAACCGCGTGGAAGGCAGCACCGAATACACGCAGCTGCTGTACGTGCCCTCCAAGGCGCCGATGGACCTGTGGAACCGCGACCACAAGGCCGGCGTGAAGCTGTACGTCAAGCGCGTCTTCATCATGGACGACGCCGAGGCGCTGCTGCCCAGCTACCTGCGCTTCGTCAAGGGCGTGATCGACTCGAGCGACCTGCCGCTCAACGTGAGCCGCGAGCTGCTGCAGGAAAGCCGTGACGTGAAGGCCATCCGCGAAGGCAGCACCAAGCGCGTGCTGGGCATGCTGGAAGACATGGCGAAGAAGCAGAACACGGCCGCCGACAGCACCGAAGGCAAGACCGATGGCGCGATCGATGTGAGCGATGTGACCGACGTGACCGACAAGAAGGACGCGCAGCCGGCGGCCGAATCCGAATCCGCCGACGAGGCGGGCAAGTACGCGCGCTTCTACGCCGAGTTCGGCGCGGTGCTCAAGGAAGGCCTGGGCGAGGACTTCGCCAACCGCGAGCGCATCGCCAAGCTGCTGCGCTATGCCTCGACCACCAGCGACACGCTGAGCGTGAGCCTGGCCGACTACAAGGCGCGCATGAAGGAAGGCCAGGACGCGATCTACTACATCACGGCCGACACGCTGGCCGCTGCCAGGAACAGCCCGCAGCTGGAGATCTTCCGCAAGAAGGGCATCGAGGTGCTGCTCATGACCGACCGCGTCGACGAGTGGGCGCTGAACTACCTGCACGACTTCGAAGGCACGTCGCTGCAGAGCGTGGCCAAGGGCGCGGTCGACCTCGGCAAGCTGCAGGACGAAGACGAGAAGAAGGCCGCCGAAGTGGCTGCCGAAGCCTTCAAGCCGGTGCTCGAGCGCCTCAAGGAAGCGCTCAAGGACAAGGCGCAGGACGTGCGCGTGACGACCCGCCTGGTCGATTCGCCCGCCTGCCTGGTGGTGCAGGACGGCGGCATGAGCACGCAGCTCGCGCGCATGCTCAAGCAGGCCGGCCAGCAGGCGCCCGAGACCAAGCCGGTGCTGGAAGTGAATGCCGAGCATGCGCTGGTCAGGAAGCTCGAAAGCAGCGACCATTTCGACGACCTCGCCAACATCCTGTTCGATCAGGCGCTGCTGGCCGAAGGGGGCCTGCCGGCCGACCCGGCAGCCTATGTGAAACGCGTCAACGCGCTGCTGGCCTGAACCCGGCCGGCCGCGCGTGAACGAAGGGAGTCCTCATGACCACTGAACTGTTCCCGCGCGGCCCGCGTGCCCTGCTGCTGTCCGTCGCGCTGTGCGGCCTGCTGGCCGGCTGCGTCGGTGTCGGCGTCGGCATCCCGATCGTGCCCGGCCTCTCGCTGGGCGTCGGCTACGGCGCCGGCGGGCCTTCGGTCGGCGTCGGCACGGGCTGGGGCCCGGTCGGTGTCGGGGTGGGCGTGAGCGGCAGCGGGCAGGTGATCGGCAGCGGCGGCGTCGGCGTGAGTGCCGGCGCGGTGGGTGTCGGCGTCGGCCAGAGCGTGGTGCTGTCCGATCCCGCCGTGCCCTCGCTGGCGCCCCCTGCAGCGCAAGTGACGGCGCCCGATGGCTCGGGCGTGACGGTCGAGCGCGGTGTCGTGGTCGGCACCGAGCCGCCGGCTGAATCGAAACGCGTTGCGCCTTGACGTGACGTCGCCCTCACCCCGACCCTCTCCCGCCAGCGGGAGAGGGCGGAAGAGCGAAGAGAACCCCCATGCCGTCTCCCTCCCCGATTTCCTCCCTCTCCCCCTGGGAGAGGGTCGGGGTGAGGGCACGCGCACCCCAGCCTGAAACCATGAATCCTTGGAGTCCCCCATGAAATTCGCCGTCGTCGGTGCCGGCGCAGTCGGCTGTTATTTCGGCGGCATGCTCGCGCGTGCCGGCCACGAGGTGGTGCTGGTCGGCCGCCCGCAGCACGTCGACGCCATCGTGCGCGACGGCCTGCGCATCGAGGCGCGCAGCTTCGACGAACGGGTGCGCCTCGCCGCCAGCACCGACATCGCCGCGGTGGCCGGCGCCGAGGTGGTGCTGTTCTGCGTGAAGTCGACCGACACGGAAGATGCCGCGGCCCAGATGAAGCCGCATCTGCGCGCCGATGCGCTGGTGCTGTCGCTGCAGAACGGCGTCGACAACGCCCAGCGCGCGCAAGCGCTGCTGAGGCAGCCGGTGGCGGCCGCGGTGGTCTACGTCGCCACCGAAATGGCCGGCCCCGGCCACGTGCGCCACCATGGCCGCGGCGAACTGGTGCTGGCGCCCTCGGCGCGCAGCGAGGAAGTGGCGCGAGTGCTGTGCGCCGCCGACGTGCCGACTGAAGTTTCCGCCAACGCCATCGGCGCGTTGTGGGCCAAGCTGGTCCTCAACTGCGCCTACAACGCCCTGTCGGCCATCACCCAGTTGCCCTACGGCCAGGTGGTGGCGGGCGAGGGCGTGGCGCAGGTGATGCAGGACGTGGTGCGCGAATGCCTGGCGGTGGCCAAGGCCGATGGCATCGAACTGCCGGGCGACCTGTGCCAGACGGTGGCCGGCCTGGCCGCGACCATGCCCACGCAATATTCATCGACCGCGCAGGACCTGGCGCGCGCCAAGCCCAACGAGATCGATCACCTCAACGGCTTCGTGCTGCGCCGGGGTGCGGCGCACGGCATAGCGACGCCGGTCAATCGCACGCTGCATGCGCTGGTCAAGCTGCTGGCCGCGCACGGGCGCGCGGCTGCGGCGGTCAAGGGCTGAGCTTGTCTTGCGCCCTCTCCCTCTCCCTCTCCCTCTCCCTCTGGGAGAGGGTCGGGGTGAGGGCAAGGCGTCACCGGTGGTGACGCGCTGCGATTGCGACCGGCGGCCCCTCACCCTGCCTCTCCCCAAAGGGGAGAGGAGCCAATTCAAGTCATTGAAAGACTAGGGCCGGCGCACCTGCAACGCCTGGCGCGACCAGTACACGCCGTCCAGGCTGTCCAACCGCACTTCGCCACCCGTCGATGGCGCATGCACGAAGCGCCCGTTGCCCACGTAGATGCCGGCATGCGTCGGTCGCCCACCACCGAACAGCACCAGGTCGCCCGCGCGCAAGTCAGAACGCGGCACCGCCTGCCCGAAGCCCGACAGCGCGGCCACCGTGCGCGGCGGGGCCCGGCCCACTTCGCTGCGGTAGACATAGCCGATCAGGCCGCTGCAATCGAAGCCGCCTTCGGGCGTGTTGCCGCCGTAGCGGTAGGGCGTGCCGACCAGGCCCAGCGCGTGGATCGAGATGTCGTTGGCGGCTTCGCTGGAAAGCGGCGGCAGGCTGCTCGCAGAGCGCGGCGGCGGGCTGGCGCAGCCGGCGGCCAATGCGCAGAGCAACGCGCACAACGAACCGCGCCACGCCGCCTCACGCATACAACGGCTCCTCCTCCATCGCGTCGCACTGGTCCTGCAGCATCAGGATCTGGCCCTTCCAGTAATCGCTGCTGCCGAACCACGGGAAGTTGATCGGGAAGATCGGGTCTTCCCAGCGGCGCGCCAGCCACGCGCTGTAGTGAATCAGGCGCAGCGTGCGCAGCGGCTCGATCAGTGCCAGCTCGCGCCGGTCGAAGTCGCGGAACTGCTCGTAGCCGTCGAGCAGGCCCGAGAGCTGGCCGGTGCGCTGCGCGCGGTCGCCCGACAGCAGCATCCACAGGTCCTGCACCGCGAAGCCGGTGCGCGCGTCGTCCAGGTCGACGAAGTGCGGGCCGCCGCCGGGGCGGTCGGTCGGCGTCCACAGGATGTTGCCGGGGTGGCAGTCGCCGTGCAGGCGCAGCGTGCGCATCTCGCCGCCAAAGCGGCCTTGCGCATCGGTCGCCAGCGGCGTGGCGGCAATGCGTTCCAGCGCCGCGTTGCAGGCGCGCTCCCAATCGGACTGCACATCGAGCGGCACCATCTCGTGGCCCAGCAGCCAGTCGCGCGAGGCGGTGCCGAAGCTGCGCAGGTCCAGCGCCGGGCGCGCCTCGAAGGGCCGCTGCGCACCCACGGCATGGATGCGCGCCAGGAAGCGGCCGATCCATTCCAGCACCTCGAAATCGTCGAGCTCCGGCGCGCGCCCGCCGCGCGAGGGGCTCACGCTGAAGGCGAAGCCGGCATGGTGGTGCAGCGTGGCGCCTTCCAGCAGCAGCGGCCCGACGGCTGGCACCTCGGCTTCTTCCAGCTCGCGCGCAAAGGCATGTTCCTCGCCGATCTGCGCATCGCTCCAGCGCCCGGGTCGATAGAACTTCACGACCACGTTGCTGCGGTCTTCCAGCCCGATCTGGTAGACCCGGTTCTCGTAGGAATTGAGCGAGACCATGCGGCCGTCGCCGTGCAGGCCGAGCGCCGAGAGGGCGTCGAGCACGACGTCGGGCGTCAGGGTTTCGTAGGGGTGCGGGTTGGCGGACATGCCCGATTGTCGCCATCCCCGCGCCGCGTGCCTGCCGGCAGCGCTTCAGCGGGGCTCGAAACTGTCGCCGGGCGTCAGCGGTGCATGGCGGTAGGTGGCTGGCGTGCGGCCGAGCTTGACCGGCGCGCCGACGCCGCGAAAGCCGCCGGGCATCTCCACCACCATTTCGCGGTGCGCCGTGTGCGGGTGCGTCAGCGCGTCGTCGACCGACAGCACCGGCGCCGCCGGCACGCCGGCCGCCATCAGCTGGTCGACCAGGGCGCGCGCCTCGAAACGACGCAGTGCAGCCTCAAGCTGCGCCTTCAGTTCAACGCGATTCACCGAGCGCTGGCCGGCGGTGGCAAAGCGCGCGTCCTGCGCCAGCGCATCGAGGCCGATGCAGCGGCACAGGCTGGCGAACTGCCGGTCGTTGCCGACGGCCAGGAAGATTGGCTCGGTGCCGGTGGCGAGTGCGTCGTAGGGGTAGATGTTGGGGTGCGCGTTGCCGGTGCGCTGCGGCGTCTTGCCATTGAGAAACCAGTTGGCGGCGTGCGGGTGCAGCAGCGAAATGCCGCTGTCGTACAGCGCCGCCTCGACAAACTGGCCCTTGCCGCTGCGTGTGCGTTCCTGCAGCGCCAGCAGCACGCCGATCACCGCGTTGAGCCCGGTCACCATGTCGACCACCGGCAGGCCCACGCGCAGCGGGTCGCCGCCGGCTTCGCCGTTCACGCTCATGATGCCGGTCATCGCCTGCACCGCCGCGTCGTAGCCCGGCAGCGCGCCCAGCGGGCCGTCGGCGCCGAAGCCCGAGACGCGGCACCACACCAGCCGCGGAAAGCGCTGCGCCATCGCTTCGTAGCCCAGGCCCCAGCGTTCCATCGTGCCGGTCTTGAAGTTCTCGATCAGCACGTCGGCCTCGCCCATCAGCGTCAGCAGCGCCTCGCGCCCGTCGGCACTGGAAAAGTCCAGGTGCTGCACGCGCTTGTTGCGGTTGAGGCCGTGGTAGTAGGAGGCCACACCGTCCTTGAACGGCGGGCCCCAGGTGCGCGTGTCGTCGCCCTGCGGCGGTTCGACCTTGAGCACATCGGCGCCGTGGTCGCCCAGGATCTGGCCGCAGTACGGCCCGCCGAGGATGCGGGAGATGTCGAGCACCCGCACGCCGGCAAGCGCGCCGGTGGCGGAGGGGGAAGTCGTTGGCGTGTTCATGGCAGCGGTGTCACGGAGAGGGCGAAATTCGGCGGCGCGGCATCAATCGAGCCGTGCACCGGACGCGTCGACCACCACCTTCCATTTCCGGGTCTCGCTGGCGATGAAGGAAGCCAGTTCCTGCGGCGAGCTGTCGGGTGCCGATTCGAGCCCTTGCGCGGCAAACAGCTGCATCACCTTGGGCGAATGCAGCACTTCGGCCAGCGCCTTGTTCAGGGTGGCGATGCGCTCGGCCGGCGTGCCGGCGGGCGCGACGATGCCGAAGAACACGCTCACGTCGTAGCCCTTGTAGCCTTGCTCGGCGATGGTGGGCACCTCGGGCAGCGCCTTGGAACGGTTGGCGCTGGCCACGCCCAGTGCGCGCAGCTTGCCCGCCTTGATGTAGGGCATCGCGGTCAGCACGTCGGTGAAGCTCATGCTCACCTGGCCGCCCAGCAGGTCGTTCAGCGCCGGCCCCGTGCCCTTGTACGGCACGTGCAGGAACTGGGTGCCCGCCATCTGGTTGAACAGCACGCCGGCCAGGTGCGAGGAAGCGCCGTTGCCCGACGAGGCATAGCTCAGCTTGCCCGGATTCTCCTTGGCGTAAGCCACCAGTTCCTTCACGTTGTGCGCCGGCACCGACGGGTTCACCACCAGGATGTTGGGCAGCTGGCCGACCTCGATCACCGGCGCGAAGCTGGTGGTCTGGTCGTAGTTGATCTTGCGGTAGAGACTGGAGTTGATGGCCAGCGGGCCGGAGGTCCCGAACAGCAAGGTCTGGCCGTCGGCGCTGGCACGTGCCACGTATTCGGCGCCGATGTTGCCGCCCGCGCCCGCGCGGTTCTCCACGATCATCGGCTCGGCGAGCTTGTCCTGCATGCCGGCGGCGATGGTGCGCGCCATGGCGTCCGTGGGCCCGCCGGGCGGAAAGGGCACCACCAGCGTGATGGGGCGCGAGGGGAAGCTGTCGGCGTGCGCGAGCGGCGCGGCGACAAGCGTGGCGGCGCTGAGGGTAACGGCGAATGCGGTGGCGAGTGCCGTGCTGAGGTAACGCATGGTGTGTCTCCTGGTCTTCTAATGGTTGAAAGTCATGCCGCCGAAGCGGCGGTGGCGGGCGCGTTCCATTCGCCCGGAATCACGCTGGCCGCCAGCGGATCGCGCGGCAGCACGCGGTGCAGCAGCACCAGCTGCGACCAACGCAGCCGCTGCGCCGAACCGCAGCGGCTGGCCTCCCACGCCATGGCGATGGCGCTGGTGCAGTGGTAGAGCGCCGACGCGGCCTGGCGCGCCAGCACGTCGCCGCCCTCGGCCACCGCGGTCTCGGCCAGCCGCGCGGCGCGCGCGAAGGCCTGGCGCAAGGCTTCTGCGTAGGCCGTCGCCAGCTCGGCCTCGTCCAGCAGGCCGTGCACGTGCGCGGCCAGCAGCGGCAAGGATTGTTCGCGGCGGATCGCGCGCACCACGTCGAGCGCGACGATGTTGCTGGTGCCCTCCCAGATCGAGCCCAGGTGCGCGTCGCGCAGCAGGCGCGGGTCGCTCCATTCCTCGATGTAGCCGCAACCGCCACGCACTTCCATCGCATCGCCGGTGACCTTGCGTGCGTCGCGGCAGGCGCGGAACTTGATCATCGGCGTGAGGATGCGCAGCAGCGCGTAGGCGCCTTCTTCGCCGGCGTCGGAACGCGCCAGCGCCGCGGCGGTCTGGAACACCATCGTGCGCGCCTGTTCCGAGGGCAGGCGCAGCTTGTCGAGCTGGCGCTGCATCAGCGGCATGTCTTCCAGCTTGCGGCCAAACGCGCGCCGTTCGCCGGCGATGTATTCGGCCTCGGCCACGGCGCGGCGCATGAGTCCGGCGGCGCGCACGCCGTTGGACAGGCGCGAGTTGTTCACCATGTCGGCCATCTGCACGAAGCCGCGGCCCAGTTCGCCCACCAGGTGCGCGTGCGCGCCTTCGAGGCGGATCTCGCCGCTGGCCATCGAGCGGGTGCCCAGCTTGTCCTTGAGCCGGATGATCCGGTAGTGGTTGAGGCTGCCGTCGTCGAGCTGGCGCGGCAGCAGGAAGAGCGAGACGCCCTTGAGCCCCTGCGGCCCGCCCTCGACCCGCGCCAGCACCATGGCAAAGGCGGCGTCGGGGTTCGAGCAGAACCACTTGTCGCCGGTCAGGCGCCACTCGCCGTCCGGCGTGCGTGTCGCCAGCGTCTGCGTGGCGGCAATGTCCGAGCCGGCGGCCTGCTCGGTCATGAACATCGCGCCCTGCGCCAGCTGGTCGAAATCGAGCGTCGTCAACTGCGGCAGGTAGCGCGCCACCAGTTCGGGGCTGCCGAATTTCTTCAGCGTGCGGGTGAGCGAATCGGTCATCGAGACCGGGCAGCACAGGCCGAACTCGGCCTGCACGAACAGGAAGGTCAGCGCGTACTTGACGGCCGGCGGCATGGCGCCGCGCCAGCCCAGCGTCTCGCTGCGGTGCGACATCGCGCCCAGGCCGAATTCGCTCAGCGCCAGGCGTTCCATCTCGACGTAGGCCGGGTGCTTGACGATGCGCTGTTCGTCCAGCCCGGTGCGGGTGCGGCTGCGCAGCACCGGCGGGTTCTTGTCGGCGGTGGCGGCCAGTTCGTCGAGCGGGCCGCCGGCCAGTGCGCCCAGCCGCTCGAAATGCGGCCACATGTGCTGGCGCAGGTCCGGCGGCAGGTACAGGCCGAGCAGTTGCTGCAACGCCGTGTCGGCGTCGAACAGGTTCCGGCCGTGGCGGTCGGGGATCGGGTGGGGGATGGCGGGATCGGTCATGCGTTGTCTCTCCTGATGCCCGGATTGTTGGAACGCGGACGATCCGTGTCTAATATCAATTAGGTCTCGAACAATCCGATCTAGCTATTCATGGAACTGCGCCACCTGCGTTACTTCAGCGTGCTGGCCGAAGAGCTGCACTTCAGCCGTGCCGCGCGCCGGTTGGCCATCTCGCAGCCGCCGCTGTCGGTGGCGATTCGCCAACTCGAGGATTCGGTGGGCGCCCGCCTGTTCGAGCGCAACAGCAAGGGCGTGCGGCTGACGCCCGCGGGCCGGGCCCTGCGCGAATCCGCCGAGCGCCTGCTGACGCAGGCCGAAGACGCGGCGCGGGAAGCACGCGACGTGGCGGCCGGCTCGGCCGGGCGGCTGCGCATCGGCTTTGTCGGCGCCATGCTCTACCGCGGCCTGCCGCAGGCCTTGCGCGATTTTCAGGCGCGCTACCCGGCCGTGCGCGTCACGCTGGCCGAGCTCAATTCACGCCAGCAGATCACCGACCTGCAGCACGACCGGCTCGACCTGGGCTTCGTCCACACCAGCCGCATGCCGGTGGAACTGGCGCACCGGCTGCTGCTGTCCGAGCCCTTCGTCTGCTGCCTGCCGGCCGGGCATGCGCTGGCGCGCAAGCGCGTGCTGGCGCTGTCCGACCTGCGCGCGCAACCCTTCGTGCTGTTCTCGCGCAGTGCGTCGCCCGACTACCACGAGCGCATCCTCTCCATCTGCGCGGAGGCCGGCTTCGAGCCCGAAGTGCGCCACGAGGTGCGCCACTGGCTGGCCGTGGTGTCGCTGGTGTCGCAGGGCCTGGGCGTGGCGCTGGTGCCCGACGCGATGCGCCGCAGTGCCTTGCGCGGCGCCGTGTTTCGCCGGCTCGACCGTGACGTGGCGCATTCCGAAGCCTATGCGGTGTGGGCCGCGCAGGCGCAGGGCGAACTGGTGCAGCGGCTGCTGCAGGTGATGCCGACGCACGTGCCGGCCGGCTGAAGTCAGGCGGCGCGGCGCGCCAGCGACAGGATGTGCCCCGTGCGCGGGTCGCCATCGCCTTTCAGCACGGCAGCATAGGCGGCCTGCACCGCCGCCGCGCCGTCGTGGTGCTGCACCGTCAGCCACGGCGTGTGCGCATCGCTCACGCGTGCGGTGAAGGCGCGCCAGGCCTGCTGCATGCGCTGGCCGAACCCCAGGCTTTCGCAGAAGGCGACGTTGGCAGGGGAGGTCAGGCCGACCACTTCGATGTCTTCGCGCTGCGCCAGCTGGAAGGCGGTGCCGTAGGCCGTCTTGCTGGAGGCGCTGGACAGCAGCGCCACCGCGCGCATGTTCTCGCGCGTGCTTTCGCGTGCACCGAAGAAGGCGTTGTCCGCCAGAAAGTCGTCGATCAGCCAGGAGGTGATGAACAGCGGGCGCAGCAGCGCCTGCAGGTCTTCGGTGTCGGCGCTGTAGAGCGGGTCGGCGCTGCTGCGGAAGTACTGGTTGTAGACGGCCGGCAACTCGGCGCGGTGCGGCGCGCCATCGGCAAAGCGTTCGGGCGAGAGCCGGGTCGGCGTGAGCACGGCGCCGGAGGCGGTCGGGAAATAGCCGTACAGCCGCTCGCCGACGGCCACGCCGGGATGCAGCGACTGCACCACGCTGGCGAAGCCCCAGACCGGAATCACGCCCCAGCCGGCTTCCTCGGCCGGGAAGAAGCGCCAGTAGCTCATGGCCTCGCCGAAGGCGGCGTAGGTGATGTTGTTGGCGGTGAGCGCGAAGGCGTCGATCTGCACGCGCACCTGGCCCGGCTGCAGCGGCGCGGGCGTCAGCGAGACGATGCGGCTGTCGGCGAGGCGGTCCTGTCGGACCTGCAACTGGAGGGTGGTCATGGGGCGTCTCCGATGGGGCGTGGGCGGAGACGCCACCTTAGCCCAGTGGCGCGGCGCGCTTGATGACGAAGATGCGACCGGCGTCACCTGCGTGACGCCGGCCGGCTCTGCCTCAGCGCGCCGAGGGCCGCTCCAGCCAGAGCAGCAGCGCCAGCGCGATGAGCGCGGGCAGCGCCTGCGTGAAGAAGATCTTCGGCGCGGCGGTGGCGGCGCCGAAGACGCCGGCCACGATCACGCAGCCGAGGAAGAAGATCAGCACCGGCCGCTGGCGCGTGATGAGGCCCCAGAACAGGCCGGCCGCCAGGAAGCCGTTGTACAGGCCCTGGTTGGCGGCCAGCGTGGTGGTGGCGTCGGCCAGCTCCTGGCTCAGGTTGAAGGTCTTCAGGCCCAGCGGCTTGTTCCAGAAGAACATCTCCAGCACCAGGATGTAGACGTGCTCGATCGCCACCAGCGCGGCGACGGCGCGGGCCACCAGGGACGTGTGCGAGCGCATGGCGTGCGACCGGCCGTGCGCCTCAGGCGATCGTCAGTTCGACGTCGATGTTGCCGCGCGTGGCGTTGGAGTACGGGCAGACCTGGTGCGCCGTGTCCACCAGCAGCTTCTTCTGCGCGTCGTCCAGGCCGGGCAGGGTGATCGCCAGCTTGACGGCGATGCCGTAGGCCTTGCCTTCGTTGATCGGGCCGAGCGAGACGCTCGAGTCGATGGCGACGTCGTCGGGCACCTTGACGTTGATCTTCGGGCCGACCGCCTTCATCGCGCCGATGAAGCAGGCGGCGTAGCCGACCGCGAACAGCTGCTCGGGGTTGGTGCCGGGCTTGCCGGTGCCGGGCGAGCTCAGCGTGACGTCGAGCGCGCCGTCGCTGGTCTTGCCCTTGCCGTCGCGCCCGCCGGTGGTGTGGGCTTGTGCGGTGTAGAGAACCTTGTCGAGTTTCGTGGTCATGTCGATTCCTTGGGTAGTTGACGGAGGGACGAAAAAGCGCGTGGCTCAGGCGGCTGCCTGGATCCGGTCGCGCAAGCTTTGCAGTTGTTCGGTGAGCGAGACCAGCTCTTTCACCGAGCATTGGGAGGCGGCGATCAGGCAGCCGGGCACGTGCGCGGCCTTGCCCTTCAGGCGGCGGCCCGCGGCCGTGAGGCCGATGCGCACCCGGCGCTCGTCGTGCACGTCGCGCAGGCGGGTGATCAGCCCGCTGGCTTCCAGCCGCTTGAGCAGCGGCGTGAGCGTGCCCGAGTCGAGCGACAGCCGCGCGCCCAGGTCGGACACCGCCAGCCCGTCGCCTTCCCACAGCACCAGCATCACGAGGTATTGCGGGTAGGTCAGGTCGAGCTGGCCGAGCAGCGGCTTGTACAGCCGCGTCATCGCCAGCGAAGCCGAGTACACGGCGAAGCACAGCTGGTTGTCCAGCTGCAGCATGCGGTCTTCGGTGGGCGTGGTCATGGACTGAAATGTAGTTCGCAATTCAATTGCGTGCAATGTAATTGCCAAGACCCTGCGAAAAGCAAGGTCGAATCCAGGGATCGAGCCGAAGCAACGCCGAAGGCGAGCGGTTTCCGGTTTCCACCCCCTTCTGGCTGTGCCGAGGAGCGCAGCGTCAGGCGGGCATCGCAGCTGTCTGAGCGAAGCGAGTTCTGCGATGCCCGCCTGATGCGAGCACCGCAGGTTGCCCGAAGCGAAGCGCAGGGACACAGACAGCGGGGTCGCCTTTCTTTGGTTACTTTCTTTGGCGAAAGCAAAGAAGGTGACTCGCCCGCCGGGGCGACATCCCGGCCAACAGCCCACGCAGTGTCAACAACGCAGCGATAGCGCAAGCGCCCATCAACACCACACGACACATGGGCGGCGCACCGTAGTCACCGCCGCTTGCCCCTCACCCCACCTCTCCCCAGAGGGGAGAGGAGCTCAGTCAAGATACAGAAAGGGCTTGCGCTCAGCGCCCAGCAAAGCGCGCCGGCCGCTTCTCGATGAAGGAGCGCACGCCTTCGGCCGCATCCTCGCTCTGCGCCAGGCGCTGCTGCACGGGAATGAATTCCTCGACTGCCGCGGCCACGCCGTGCTCGATCGCCTTGATCGTGTTCAGGCGGGTCGCCACCACCGCCATCGGCGCCTGCGCGGCAATGCGCTGGGCAATCGCCAGCGCTTCGTCGAGCTCCTGCCCGGCCGGTGTCACGCGTTGCACGAAGTTCAGGCGCAGCGCCTCGGCGCTGCCGAATTCGTCGGCCGTGAGCAGGTGCAGCATCGCGTTGCCGTAGCCGGCGCGCTCGGCCATGCGCAGCGTGGCGCCGCCGGTGGCCATGATGCCGCGCTGCACTTCCATCTGCGAGAAGCGGCAGTTGTCCGCCGCCACCACGATGTCGGCGCCCAGCATCAGCTCGATGCCGACCGTGAAGCAGATGCCCTTGACCGCCACCACCATCGGCTTGGTGCGGCGGCGGTAGCCGGGCAGGCCGAAATCGTGCGGCTCCACCAGCCCGGGCGGCACCGCCTTCTCACCGCGCTTCATGTACTCGGCCACGGCCGGCAGGTCGAGCCCCGCCGTGAAGTGGTCGCCGAAGGCATGCAGCACGCCCACGCGCAGGTCGGGTTCGTCGTCCAGCCGCGTGTAGGCCTCGGCCAGTTCGCGGAACATCTTCGGCGTCCAGCCGTTGCGCTTGGCCGGCCGGTTGATGCCGATCAGCAGCACGTGGCCCAGCACGTGGGTGTCGATGCAGCCCTCGGGCGGCGGCGTGGTGGGGGTCGGGGTCATGCGCTGTCTCCTTGATTTTTCCAGGGGCCTTCGCCGGTGCGCGGTGCGCTGCTTCAGTACGTGTAGACGCCGCGCTTGGTCTTGCGGCCCAGTTGCCCGGCGGCCACCATTTCCTTGAGCAGCGGGCAGGGGCGGTACTTCGAGTCGCCGAATTCGGCGAGGTAGACCTCCATCACCGCCAGGCAGACGTCCAGCCCGATCATGTCGGCCAGCGCCAGCGGGCCGATCGGCTGGTTGCAGCCCAGCTTCATGCCGGCGTCGATGTCCTCGGCCGTGGCAATGCCTTCGGCCAGCACGAAGAAGGCCTCGTTGATCATCGGCACCAGGATGCGGTTGACCACGAAGCCCGGCGCGTTCTTCACGGTGATGGGCGACTTGCCCAGCGCCTCGGCCAGCGCCTTCACCGCGTCGTGCGTGGCGTCGCTGGTGAGGTAGCCGCGGATCAGCTCGACCAGCGCCATCATCGGCACCGGGTTGAAGAAGTGCATGCCGATGAAGCGGTCGGGGCGCGAGGTGGCGGCGGCCAGCTGAGTGATCGAGATCGACGAGGTGTTCGAGGCGATGATCACCTCGGGCGCCAGCAGCGCGTCGACCTGCTGCAGGATCTTCAGCTTGAGGGCGTGGTTCTCGGTGGCGGCTTCGATCACCAGTTGCGCGGCCTTCAGGTCGTCGTAATTCGTGGAGCCCTTGATCAGCGCCAGCGCGGCGCTCTTCTGCGCCTCGCTCAGTTTTTCTTTCTTGATCAGCCGGTCCAGGCTGCCGGCCACGGTGGCCAGGCCCTTGTCGACCGCGGCCTGCGCGATGTCGACCATGACCACGTTGATGCCGGCGACGGCGCAGGCTTGCGCGATGCCGTTGCCCATGGTGCCGGCGCCGATGATGCCAACCGTTTGAATTTGCATGAGAGAACTCCTGAGAAATGAAAAAAAAGGGGGCACCGCCGGCCCGTGCGGCGGGGCGGCGCCGTGAACGCAATTGTCGGACACCGCTGCCGCCGCGGGCGACACGCAGGCGACGCCTGGCGCACCGGCCCGGTGGGGCCAACGCCGGCCGCGCGCGCTCAGCCGCCGCGCCCGCGCCGCAGCGGCGCCAGCAGCGGCTTGAGCCCGTTGTGGTCGATTTCCTGCATCAGCCGCAGCAGCCGGCCGATCTCGCCGGGCGGGAAGCCCTCGCGCGCGAACCAGTTGAGGTAGTTGCCCGGCAGGTCGGCGATCAGGCAGCCCTTGTGCTTGCCAAAGGGCATTTCGCGCGTGACGAGGCGTTCGAGATCTTCCGGGGTCATGGTCTGGGGGGTGAAGTTGCGCTGCTGCCCAGCATGAACAGGGCCAGCAGCGCGAGCATACCGAGGCCGCCGGTCAGCCACAGCGCGGCCAGCCCGAAGCGCTCCAGGCACAGCCCGAACAGCCAGGGCGCCAGCGCCTGCGCGATGCGCGCCGGCACCATCAGGAGGCCCTGCCGCTCGCCGTAGCCGGTGGGGCCGAACAGCACCAGCGGCAGCGTGCCCTTGGCGATGGTGAGGATGCCGTTGCCGGCCGCGTGCAGCACCACGAACAGGGCGGCCGCCGGCAGCCCGGCCAGGCCCAGGATGGCCGCGCCCAGCGGATGCAGCAGCGCCGCCAGCCGCGTCGACAGCAGCGGATGCACGCGCCGCAAAACGCCGAATTCGAGCAGGCGCGCGCCCACCTGCGCCGGCCCCACCAGCGCGCCCAGTGCCACCGCGCTGGCCAGCGTGGCGCCGGCCGCCGCCAGCAGGCCGGGCAGGTGCGCCGCCATGGCGGTGCTGCTGAACCAGGTCACGGCGAACACGAAGGACAGCAGCAGCGAGGTGCGCAGGCCGGCCGTGCGCGGCGGTGCGGCGGGCGCCGCGGCGGTGCTGCCGGCGCGCGCCGGCGGGGACGCGGGGGCCGGCGCCGGCGTGGCCACGAGCGGCCGCGCCTTCGGCAGCAGCGCGTTCAGCGGCAGCGCCAGCAGCAGGTGCAGCGCGGCCCAGCCCCAGCAGGCGCCGCGCCAGCCCACCTGCACGTCGAGCCAGCTCGACAGCGGCCAGCCGACCGTGCTGGCAAAACCGCCGAACAGCGTGACGCCGGCGATCGCGTTGCGCGACTGGTGGCCGTACAGGCGCACCAGCGTGGCAAAGGCCGCTTCGTACAGGCCGCTGCCCATGCCGACGCCCAGCAGCGCCCAGCCGGCGAACAGCCAGGCCGGGCCGCGCGCGGTGGCGATCAGCGCCAGGCCGGCGGCAAAGATGAGGTTGCTGCCCATCAGCACCGGCTTGCCGCCCCAGCGGTCGATGGCGCGCCCGGCCGAAGGGCCGAGCAGCGCCGACACCAGCAGGGCCACCGAGAAGGCGGCGAACACGTTGGCCACCGACAGGCCGAGGTCGCGCGCCATCGGCGTCGCCAGCATGGCCGGCAGGTAGTAGGAAGAGGCCCAGGCCAGCGTCTGGGTGAGGCCCAGTGCGGTGACCACGGCGCCGCGCCGCGCCAGCATCATCGGGCGCGCGCGACGCGCTTGCGGGCCGGGCAGGCCGGCGCAGCAACGGGAGCGCGCGTCGATCGGATCACCCGGCCATTATTGCCAGCGCGCCTGCCTGCCGTCGTTCAGCCCTTCAGCCCTTCAGCCCTTCAGCCCTTCAGCCCTGCGCCGGTTGCACCGGTTGCGCCGCCAGCCAGGCCTCGAGCCCGCCGGCCAGCGGCCGTGCGCGCGCAATGCCGCGGGCCGACAGCACGCTGGCGGCCCGTGCGGCGGAGATCTCGTTCGGGCAGTCGCAATACAGCACCACCTCGCGGTCGCGTGGCAGTTGCGAGACGAACTGCTCCAGGTCCTGCAGGCGCACCGAGATCGCGCCGGGAATGCGCTGCGGCTGCAGTTCGGCGCCGGCGTCGCCGCGCACGTCCAGGATCACCGGCGCCGGGTCCTCGGTCAGCAGCTCGAGCAGTTCCTCGACGCTGATGCGCGGCATCGACAGGCTGCGCTGCAGTGCGCGCCGGCGCCACCAGCGGCTGCCCAGCCACAGCGCCAGCAGGGCCAGCAGCAGCGCCGCACCGATCGCGCCGGCGCCGGCCATGGCGTCGAGCACGGCCTGGATCTGGTTGCCGAAGACGAAGCCCAGCGCCAGGAACAGCGCGCTCCAGGCCAGCGAGGCCAGCGTGTCGAAGGCGACGAAGCGGCGCAGCGGCATGCGCAGCGCGCCGGCCATCGGCGCCGCCACCACCGACACGCCCGGCACGAACTTGGCCGCCAGCAGCGAGATGCCGCCCCAGTCGGTGATCAGCGATTCGCTGCGCCGCACGCAGGTGTCGGGCGACAGCGAGACCTTGCACAGCAGGCGCATCACGCGATAGCCGTAGCGCCGCCCGGCATAGAACCACACGGCGTCGCCCAGCAGGTTGCCGGCCACCGCGGCGGCCAGCGTGGCGGCCGCGCCGAGCTGGCCCGCCATGACCAGCCCGCCGGCCACCACCAGCACCGCCGAGCCCGGCACCGGCGCGCCCAGCCGGGTCGCGAAGGTGCCGATGAACACCAGCGCGATGCCGTACTGCGTGGCGAGCGAAAGAAGGGCCTGCATGACGCCAATCTAACCGCGCGCCGATGGACTTGTGCGGCGCGGGAATTGGCGCGCACACGCCTGGCAACGCGCGGGCAGCACTACAGCGCGCGCCCGAGCAGCACGATCACGAACACCGCAATGCCCAGCAGCAGGTTGACCGACACCCAGCGGCGCAGCTGCGCCATGGCGGCGCCGGCGGCCGGCCATTGCGCCGCCGCCACCGCGCGCTGCAGGCGCGGATAGTCCAACATCCGGATGCGCCCGAAGATGGCGATCATCACCAGCCCGATGCCCAGCATGGCGTGGATGCGCCAGTGCGTGCCGCGCATGCCGCCGCTGGCCGCCAGCATCAGGAAACCGGTGACCGGCAACACCAGCACCGCCGCCACCACCCAGGCGAAGAAGCGCCCCAGCGCATCGCACAGGAAAGCCAGGCGCTGCGGCACCTCCAGCGTGTGCACGGCGGCCGGCCGCACGGCGACGTGCATGACCGCCATGCCGCCCACCCACAAGGTGGCGGCCAGCAGGTGCAGGCACAGGAAGAGGGCGTAGAGAACGGGGGACATGGCTTCTTTCGGCCGCAAGGCGGCGGGGAACGTGGAGCGCCGGCGCCAAGGGGCTGGCGTGGGGCGCGCCATCTTGGCCGCCGCGGCGCGCTTGTCAAGTGCGCACCAGCCCGATGGCCGGCGCCCGCGTGTCGCGGCACAGTCGGGCCTTCGGATCCGAACCACCACCGAAGGAGCCCCCATGCTGCATCCCCAGGCGCGCGCCCTGATCGACTTGATGGCCGAGCGCGGCGTGCCCGCCACCCACACCCTGGCGCCCGACGAGGCGCGCCGCTTGTACCGCGAACGGCGCGGCTTCACCCAGCCCGAGGCGCCGCCGCTGGCGCGGGTGGAAGACCTGGCCGCCCCCGGCCCGGGCGGCGACATTCCCTTGCGCCTCTACGCGCCGCAAGCGCGCAGCGCCGGGCCGCTGCCGGTGCTGCTGTACTTCCACGGCGGCGGCTGGGTGATCGGCGACCTCGACACGCACGACGTGCTGTGCCGGCAACTGGCGCTGGCCGCCGGCTGCGCGGTGGTGGCGGTGGACTACAGGCTGGCGCCGGAGCACCGCTTCCCGGCCGCGGTTGACGACTGCCTGGCCGCCACCGCCTGGGTCGCGCAGCAGGCCGAGCGGCTGGGGCTGGACGCCGCGCGCGTGGCCGTGGGCGGCGACAGCGCCGGCGGCAACCTGGCCGCCGTGGTGGCCCTGCACACGCGCGACGCCCGCCCCGAGGAAAAGCTGCCGGCACTGGCGCTGCAGCTGCTGATCTACCCCGCCACCGACCAGCGCCGCGGCGCCCCCTCGCACGCCGCCAACGGCGAGGGCTACCTGCTCACCCGGCAGTCGATGGACTACTACCACGATCACTACCTGGTCGATGCCCGCAGCGACCTCGACTGGCGCGCCTCGCCGCTGCTGCACCAGGACCTGTCGCGCCTGCCGCCGGCGCTGGTCATCACCGCCGGCTACGACCCGCTGCGCGACGAGGGTCTGCAGTACGCGCAGCGCCTGACCGAGGCCGGCAACCGCGCCACGCTGGTCAACTTCGAGCGCATGGTCCACGGCTTCATCGTGATGGGCAAGGCGCTGGACGAGGCCGATGCGGCGATCGCGCTGTGCGCGTACGAACTGCGGCGGGCGCTGGGCTCACCGGCCGCCGGGCACCCGCGATGAGCATCACCATCACCGCCTTTGACCGCTCGCCCGACGGCGGCAAGGGCCTGGCGCGCGACACGCGCGTGCGCTGGGCGCTGGAGGAAGCCGGGCTGCCCTATGCCGTGCGGCGGGTGTCGATGGATGCGATGAAGGAGGCGGCGCATCTGGCGCTGCATCCCTTCGGCCAGATCCCGACCTTCGAGGAAGGCGCGCTGGCGCTGTTCGAGACCGGCTCCATCGTGTTCCACATCGCCGAGCGCCACCCCGGCCTGTTCCCCGCCGATGCCAACGCCAGGGCGCGCGCCATCACCTGGATGTTCGCGGCGCTCAACACGGTCGAGCCGCCCATCCTCGAGCTGGTCACCGTCAAGCTGGTGGAAGGCGACAAGCCCTGGAAGGCCGAGCGCCTGCCCCTGGTGGAAGACCGGGTGCGCGCCCGGCTGACCCAGCTGGCCGCCCGGCTGGGCGAGGCCGACTGGCTGGACGGTGCCTTCAGCGCGGGCGACCTGCTGATGGTGTCGGTGCTGCTGCGGCTGCGGCCGTCCGGCCTGCTGGGCGAGTTTCCCAGCCTGGCCGCCTACGTCGCGCGCGGCGAAGCGCGGCCGGCCTACCAGCGGGCGTTTGCGGCGCAACTGGCGACCAACGCCGCTGCGCCACCGGCGCGTTGACGAGGGCGGCGGGTGCGCCCGAGCCACTTCCCGACGCACCTAAGGTGCCGAGCGCATCCGGCGCGTCACGCGCATGGCCTCGCCCTTCATGCCCAGGCGCTGGCGAAGCTCGGCGCCGGCGGCGCGCGAGACCGGGATGTCCGGCCCGCCGCTGGACAGCTGGAGCACCAGGCGGCCGCGCTCGCGCACCAGCGCCTTGATCGCCGCGATGTTGACGATGTGGCTGCGGTGCACGCGCAGGAACTGCTCGGGGTCCAGCCGCGCCTCGAGGTCGCCGATGCTGAGGTTGCAGAAGCGGTTGTCCTCGGCGGTGACGACGCGCGTGTAGTGGCCGTCCGAGTGCAGGTGGTGCACTTCCTCGGCGTCGACCAGGATCAGCTTCTGGCCCGCCATGGTGGGCAGCTTGCGCAGGCGCCGCACCTGGTCGTCGTGCGCGCTCTTGGCCGGTTCGCTGCTCACCAGGTCGGTGATGTCGTAGAAGGCCAGCGTGTAGCCGGCCGGCCGCGCCGCGCCGTCGGACAGGCGCGAGACCTTGATCAGCAGCACCCGCTCGGGGATGTTGATGATCATCGTCATGGGCGGCGGATTGGCCACCGGGCAGACCGCCGCCTGGTCCAGCATGAAGGCCACCTTGGGCTGCGAGCGCTCGGGGTGGAACGAGAGCACCTTCTTGTCGAAGGGCTGCTTCTCCTTCAGCGGCAAGGTGCGGCGGGCGAGATCGTTCATCGCGACCACGCGGCGCTGTTCGTCGAGCTGGACGATGCCCAGGTCGAACCTCTCCAGCAGGTAGAGCGGTGAATGCGTCACGCGATGTCTCCGCGGCAATGCGCCGGTATGCGGCGGCCGATTATGGACCCGCCGCCGCGCCCTTGCGCAGGCGCCGCGCCATGCCCGCGCGGGCGCCAGAGGCTTGGCTGGCGGCCTACAGCCAGGTGCCGCTGCTGCTGCCGCTGGGCAGGTGGATCTGCATGTCGGGCGTGCCGCCGAAGACGAAGCCGCCGATCACGATGCTGACGATCGAGATGAACAGGCTGGCCACCACCGCCATCCAGAAACCGGAGATCCTGAAGCCCTTGACCAGCGCCGCCACCAGCAGCAGCACCAGCGCGTTGACCACCAGCAGGAACAGGCCGAAGGTGATCAGCGTGAGCGGCAGCGTGAGCACGATCAGGAGCGGCTTGACCAGCGCATTGGCCAGCCCCAGCAGCAGCGCGGAGCCGACCAGCGCGCCGGTGCTGTCGAAGCGGATGCTCTTGCTGAAGACCAGGCTGGTCAGCCAGAGCGCAACGCCGGTGATGGCCCAGTGGGCGAGGAAAGCGGTGAGGTTTTCGAACATGTGAAGTTTTTTCGGGACAGGGTTGAATGCTGGTGGCTACTTCGCAAAGCGCTTGCGCGTGAGCGCCAGCGCCAGCCAGAACGCCACCAGCGCATAGGCCACCAGCACCGCCAGGTGTTGCAGCCAGTGGGCCGGCCATTGGTCCATGAAGAGCGGGCGCACCAGCGCCACCGCATTGGCCAGCGGCAGCCAGCGCGCCACGGCCTGCACCACGCCGGGCAACTGCTCCAGCGGGAAGAACACGCCGGAGAGAAACATCATCGGCGTCATGAACAGGGTGAAGTAGTAGGTGAAGAAGTCGTAGCCTTTGGCCAGCGCGTTGAAGATGAGCGCGATGCACGAGAAGGTGACGCCGGCGCCCACCAGCACCAGCCACGCCACGATCAGTTTGGGGCTGTGGCTGATGTTCAGGATCAGCATCACGCCCAGGATGGCGGTGGTGGTGAAGATGGCCTTGAAGCCGGCCCACAGCATCTCGGCCAGCACCACGTCGTCCAGGCCGACCGGCGCATTCATGATGCCGTCCCAGGTCTTTTGCACGTGCATGCGCGAGAAGGCCGAGTACAGCGCCTCGAACGAGGCCGCGTTCATCGCGCTCATGCAGATCGAGCCCGAGGCCAGGAACAGGATGTAGGGCACCGCCTGCCCGTTCACGTTCACCTGCCCGACCAGCGTGCCCATGCCGTAGCCGAAGGCAACCAGCCAGATCAGCGGCTCGGCGATGTTGCCGATGAGGCTGGGCAGCGCCAGCTTCTTCCACACCAGCAGGTTGCGCAGGAACACCGGCCACCAGCGCCACGTGAGTTGCGGCGGGCGCCAGACGGAGGGCAGACTGGAATCGGAAGCGCTGGCTTGCACGGCGGACATGTTCAACCGTCCTCTCGGATCTGGCGGCCGGTGAGCTTGAGGAACAGGTCCTCCAGGTTGGCCGGCCGGTGGAAGGTGCGCAAGCCGTCGCGCTGTGTCAGCGCATCGAGCAGCGGCCGCGCATCCTGCGTGTAGAAGAAGGTCGTCTCGCCGCTGGTCTCCACGCGCGCGGCAAGCTCCTTCAGCGGCGACTCGGCCAGCGCCTGGGCGCTCCCGTTGGCGTTGTTGCCGTAGACCTCCACCACGTGCGGCTCCAGGTGCTGCGCGATCAGGTCGCGCGGGCGGCCCTCGGCGATCTTGCGGCCGTGGTCGAGCACCAGCAGGCGCGAGCACAGGCGCTCGGCCTCGTCCATGAAGTGGGTCGTCAGCAGGATCGACTTGCCCTCCTGCAGCAGGCGCTGCAGGCGCTCCCACATCAGGTGGCGCGCCTGCGGGTCGAGCCCGGTGGTGGGCTCGTCGAGCATCAGCAGCTTGGGGTCGTTGACCAGCGCGCGCGCCAGCGAGAGGCGCCGCCGCATGCCGCCCGAGAGGTCGCCGGGCTTGGCGTCGGCCTTGTGCGAGAGCGCGGCGAATTCCAGCAGGCGCGGCACCTGCGGCGCCATCGCGCGCTGGCCGATGCCGAAGTAGCGCGCGTAGACGATCAGGTTCTCGGCGCAGCTGAAATCCGGGTCCAGGCTGTCGAACTGGCTCACCACGCCCAGTTGCGCCTTGATGGCGCGCGCATCCTGCGGCATGCGCAGGCCGCCCAGCGCCTCGATGTGGCCGCCGTCGGGCGTGGTCAGGCCCAGGCACATGCGGATGGTGGTGGTCTTGCCGGCGCCGTTCGGGCCGATCACGCCCAGGCACTCGCCCGGCGCGATCTCGAAGGACAGGTCGTCGACCACCGTGGTGTCGCCGTAGCGTTTGCGCAGGTGGCTGGCTTGGAAGAGGGGAGCGGGCACGGCGGCATTGTGGCCCAGCCGGGGCGGACGTCTTGTGGGGCTTCGTGCCGGCCCGAAATCAGGCCATCAGGCCATCAGATTTGATCCCAGGTCCAGGTGGCGCCGTTGCCGTCCCACGGCTCCATCACCAGCCGGTCGCCGCGCGCCAGCAGCAGCGATTCGCCCGGCCCGAGCACCAGGTCGGCGCTGGCCCCTTGCGCCGTGGCGTCGCGGGTGATCCACACGCGCCCCTGGCGAATGCGCAGCACGCTCGGGCCGTCGGCTTTCAGGGTGATGGCGCGTCCTGGCGCCAATCGCCAGGCGCCGCGACGCACGGCGAGCGGCACGTTCGCGGCGGCGGGTGCGGTGAAAGGTGTGAAGACGTGGTTCATGGGCCGCAGTCTCGCCACCGGGGTGCAGGCACGCTTCGCCCGCCAGCGAAATGTCAGGCGCGGCGGCGGCGTAGCATGGCGCGATGCCCAGACCCGCTCCTGACGCCGCTCGCACGGCCGACACCGACGGCCGCCTGGCCCGCATCGCCGGCGCCATTGCCGAGCCGGCGCGCTCGCGCATGCTGTGCAGCCTGATGGACGGCCGCGCGCGCACCGCGACCGAGCTGGCGACGCTGGCCGAAGTGGCGCCCTCCACCGCCAGCGTGCACCTGGCGCGGCTGCGCGATGACGGCCTGCTCTCGCAGGTGGCGCAGGGCAAGCACCGCTACTTCCGGCTTGCCAGCGACGACGTGGCCGCCGCGCTGGAAGGCCTGATGTTCATTGCCGGCGCGGCGCCCTCGCGCTTCGAGCCCAACACGCCCAGCCGCCTGCGCGTTGCGCGCACCTGCTACGACCACGTTGCCGGCGCGCTCGGCGTGCAGTTGCACGACCGGCTGCACGCGCAAGGCTGGCTCAGCGGCCTGGACAGCGGGGCCTACCAGCTCACCGAGGCGGGTGCGCTCGCGCTGCAGACGCTGGGGCTGGACATCGACGCGTTGCGCCAGCGGCGGCGCCGCTTCGCCTGCCCCTGCCTCGACTGGAGCGAACGCCGCAACCACCTGGGCGGCGCGCTCGGCGCCGGCTGGCTGGCGCTCTCGCTGCGGCGCGGCTGGCTGCGCCAGGGGCTGGACGACCGCGCGCTGGCCATCACGCCCAAGGGCGTGCGCGAACTACCCGAGATCTTCGCGCTCGGCGAGCCCCGGCAGAATGGCTGACCCTCGACCCTGCATTTCGCCTTCCCATGTTTGAGATCGTCCCGTACGCCGAGCCGCACCGCACTGCCGTCATGGCCCTCTGGCGCAGCGCCTTCGGCTACACCACCCCGCACAACGAGCCCGGCCTGGCCATCGACAAGAAGCTGGCCATGAACGACGAATTGCTCTTCGTCGCCCTGCACGCCGGCGCCGTGGCCGGCACCGTGATGGCCGGCTACGACGGCCATCGCGGCTGGCTGTACAGCGTTGCCGTCGATCCGGCGCAGCGCGGCGAGGGCATTGGCAGCGCCCTGGTGCGCCACGCCGAAGCCGAGCTGGCGCGCCGCGGCTGCATGAAGATCAACCTGCAGATCGCCGGCGGCAACGACGCGGTTGCCGCGTTCTACGAGACGCTCGGCTACCGCGTCGAGCCGCGCATCAGCATGGGCAAGATCGTGGCGGGATAGCCGCGGCGAGACGAAGGCCCCCTACAAGGGAGCGCCCCTTCAAGGCCGCAGCGCTGCGGCCGCCTGCGGCCCGCAGACCCCCAGCACCAGCGCGCGCAGCCACCGGTGCGCAGGGTCCCGGTCCAGGCGCGGATGCCACATCTGCGAGACGGTGATCTGCGCCGTCGGCATCGGCAGGGGGAATGCGCGCAGCGTGCCGCGCTCCCGCACGTGCTCGAAGTACGAGGACGGGATCAAGGCCACCAGGTCGGTCGCGGCGGCGATCGACAGCGCGGTGCTGAAGCTGGGCACCACCACCGCGGTACGGCGCTCCAGGCCCATCGCGGCCAGCGCGGTGTCCACCGGCCCCACCGTCCGGCCGCGGCGTGATGTCACCACGTGCTCGCAGGCGGCGTAGCGCTCGGCCGTGATCTCGGGCTCGGCGAGCAGCGGGTGGTCCTGGCGCACCACCGCCACGAAGCGATCGCGAAAGAGCGCCTGCACCCGCACTTCCGGGCCCGACTCGTCCAGCACGCCCACATCGAGGTCGAGCAAGCCCTCGCGCAGCGGGCGCACGTCCTTGTCGGGCTTGGGCGCGAAGCGCAGGCGAACGCCGGGCGCTTCGTGGGTGGCGCGCACCACCAGCCGATGCGCGAAGGCCTCGATGAAGCCGTCGTTGGCGCGGATCGTGAACAACTGCTGGAGGGTGCGCGGGTCGAAGTCCGCGCCGGCGCTCTGCAGCACCGCGCGCGTTTCATGCACCAGTTCTCTTGCGCGCTCGCGCAGCGCCAGCGCATGCGGCGTCAGCACCATGCCTCGGCCGGCGCGCACCAGCAGCGCGTCGCCGGTCGATTCGCGCAGGCGCGCCAGCGCCCGGCTCATGGCCGACTCGCTCAGTCCCAGGCGCTCGGCCGCCTTCGCCACGCTGCCCTCGGACAGCAGGGCGTTCAACGCAAACAGCAGGTTCAAGTCGGCTTCCGGCGGCATGCCCGAAGCTAGCACGCCCGCACGGATTTCGGCAGGCGCCGCATGCAGGGACACCTTGCGCGCCACGCGCTGGGCAAGCCCCGTGCGCGCTCCTAAGCTGGCCTGGCGCGATAGAGCGTGCATCTTCGAGCCGTCCACCATGCTGTCTTCCACCCTTCGACTCCACGCCGCTTCCACCCTTGTCCGCAACGTCGACACGCCCCAGGCCAGCGCTGCGGCGGCGCACGATGCCGATGGCCTGCCCTTGCCCAGGCGCTACGCCGCCGTCGCCGCCATCCTGGGCGGGGGCGTGCTGGTGGTGCTCGACGGCGCCATCGCCAACATCGCGCTGCCGGCCATCGCCAGCCAATTGAAGGCGACGCCGGCCGACGCCGTCTGGATCATCACGGCCTACCAACTGGCGGTGGCCATGTTCCTGCTGCCGGCTTCGGCGCTCGGGGAGCGCTTGGGCCATCGGCGCGTCTTCGCGGGCGGTGTCGCGCTGTTCACCGCGGCCTCGGCGCTGTGCGCGCTGGCGCCCTCGCTGCCATGGCTGGTGGCCGCGCGCTGCCTGCAGGGCTTGGGCAGCGCGGCCGTGATGCCGCTGGGGCTGGCCTTGCTGCGCTTCACCTATCCGCGCCGCTTGCTGGCGCGTTCGATCGCCTGGAATGCGCTCGCCGTTGCCGCCGCCTCGGCCGCCGGCCCCACCCTCGGCGCTTTCATCCTCTCGGCGGCAAGCTGGCCCTGGCTCTTCGCGGTGAACCTGCCGATCGGACTGCTCGTGCTGGCTGCCTGCGCCGCCTTGCCGAGCCCGCCGCGCGCCGCGCGCCAGATCGACATCGCCAGCGTCGCGCTCAATGCCCTCCTGTTCGCTGCGTTCGTGCTGGGCGGCGATCGGCTGGTCGGGCACCCGTTGCAGGGCAGCGCCTTGCTCGCCTTGTCGGTCGCTTGCATGGTCCTGCTGGTGCGGCGCGAAATGCCCAAGGCGGCACCGCTGATCCCGCTCGACCTGTTGCGCGTGCATTCCTTTCGCGTCTCGATCATCGCTTCCGTGTGCTGCTTCACCGGCCAGATGGCCGCGCTCATCGCGCTGCCCTTCTACCTCCAGCATGAACTCGGGCAGAGCGCCGTCACGGCCGGCCTTCTGATGACGCCCTGGCCCCTGGCCGTGATGCTGGCGGCGCCGTTGTCGGCCCGCCTGGCCCAGCGCCTGCCCACCGCCTGGCTGTGCGCGGCCGGCAGCGCGTGCTTCGCCAGCGGCCTGGCGCTGTGCGCCCTGTGGCCGCTGCACGGCAATCCGGCGGTGCCGATCGCGCTGTTCACCAGCCTGGCCGGCCTGGGCTTCGGCTTCTTCCAGACGCCGAACAACCAGAACATGCTGCTCTCGGCGCCCAAGGAGCGCAGTGGCGCGGCCGGTGGTGCGCAAGGCACCGCGCGGCTCACCGGGCTGACGCTCGGCAGCCTGCTGATGGGCCTGCTGTTCGCCCTGTTGCCACCCGACAGCGCCGTTCACTGGGGCCTGGGCCTCGCCGCCCTGGCGGCGCTGGCCGGGAGCGTGGCGAGCCTCAGCCGCCGCTGCGCTTGACCTTGAAGCCGCGCTGCTGCAGCGCCGCGATCACCTTGTCGCGGTGGTCGCCCTGGATTTCGATGACGCCGTCCTTGGTGGTGCCGCCCGAGCCGCAGGCCGATTTGAGGGCCTTGCCCAGCTGCGCCAGCGCATCGTCGTCCAGCGGCGCGCCCTGCACCAAGGTCACGCCTTTGCCCTTGCGGCCCTTGGTGTCCAGCGAAACGCGGACAATACCGTCCCCGGCCGGCCGCGCCCTGGCTTGCGCCAGGGCCTTGCAGCGGCACTCGGCCATGGCTTGCCCGCAGTCGGGGCAGACCCGCCCGCTGTCGGTCGAATAGACCAGGCGGCTGGCGCCGCTGCCGCTTGGCTTCATGCGGGCCTGCCTTCCGTCATTGCTCGTTTTTTCCCCATTCGCTGCCTCAACGCGTACGCTCCATTCATGCCGTTCCAATCCCTGGGCCTTGCCGCCGAATTCGCCCCCGTTCTGGCCGAACGCGGCTACAGCGTGCCCACGCCGATCCAGCGCGAGGCGATTCCGGCGATCCTGCGCGGGCACGACGTGCTGGGCATGGCGCAGACCGGCTCGGGCAAGACGGCTGCATTTTCGCTGCCCTTGCTGCAGCACTGGGCCGGCGCCCGCCACGGCACGCCGCGCCAGTTGCACGCGCTGGTGCTGGTGCCCACGCGCGAGCTGGCGCAGCAGGTGGCCGGCGTGCTGCAGGCGCTGGCGCAGCCGCTGGCCACGCCGCCCAAGCTGGTGGTGCTGACCGGCGGCGTCTCGATCAACCCGCAGCTGATGCGCCTGCGCGGCGGCGCCGACATCGTGGTCGCCACGCCGGGCCGGCTGCTCGACGTGATCGAGCGCAACGGCCTGCGCATCGGCCAGGTCGCCACGCTGGTGCTGGACGAAGCTGATCGCCTGCTGGATCTGGGGTTTGCCGAAGAGTTGGCGCGCATCCTGCGCCTGCTGCCGGCGCGGCGCCAGAACCTGCTGTTCTCGGCCACCTTCCCGGCGCCGGTGCAGGCGCTGGCCGCGCAGTGGCTGAATGATCCGCAGCGCATCGAGGTGGCGCCGGAGCTCAATGCGCAGGGCGTGGCGCAGATCACGCAGCGCGCGCTGCAGGTCGATGCGCCGCGCCGCACCCAACTGCTGCGCCACCTCATCGACGCGCAGAAGTGGACCCGCACGCTGGTCTTCGTGGCGACCAAGCACGCCGCCGAGACGGTGGCCGACAAGCTGCGCAAGGGCGGCATTGCGGCCGAGCCCTTCCACGGCGTGCTGGGCCAGGGCAAGCGCTCGCAGGTGCTGCTCGATTTCAAGGCCGGCCGCCTGCAGGTGGTGGTGGCGACCGACCTGGCGGCGCGCGGCATCGACATCGCGCAACTGCCGGTGGTGGTGAACTACGACCTGCCGCGCTCGGCCGACGACTACATCCACCGCATCGGCCGCACCGGCCGGGCCGGCGAAGAAGGTTTGGCCGTGAGCTTCGTGCCGGCGGCCAGCGAGGCGCATTTCCGCCTGATCGAGAAGCGCCAGGGCCAGGCGGTGGCGCGCGAGACCGTCGCCGGCTTCGAGCCGCAGGAAGCGCCACCGACCGACGCCGTGCAAGCCGGCGTGGGCGACCCGAACGGCGGCATCAAGGGCAAGCGCCCGAGCAAGAAGGACAAGCTGCGCGCCGCCGCGGCACGCGCTGCAGCAGACGGACAAGGCCGGCCGTGACGCTCGACTTCTTGCTGTTCGACGCCAGCGAGGGCGACGACGAGACCGCGTTGTTCGACGCCATGGCCTCGGTGCTGCCCGAACACACGGCGGCGGTGGATGCCGAGATCGCCGCCGTGCTGGCCTGGGCCGAGGCGAATTTCCCCGGCCGCCGCGCGCCGGTGGAAGAGGGCGGCGAGTGGGAAGCCGACCTGCAGGTCACACCCGACGACCACGGCCGCCGCAGCAGCTACGCGCTGTCGGTCAGCGGCACGCGCGCCTTCGGTGACGCTTTCCGCGCGCAGTTCGCGCAGGCGCTGGCCTGACGCTGCCTACTGAAACGCCACTTCCGCAAAGCTGCGCAGCTTGCGGCTGTGCAGGCGGCTGCCGTCCTGCGTGCGCAGGATGTCCATCGCCGCCATGCCGATGCGCAGGTGCTGCTCGACCCGCTCGCGATAGAAATGGTTCGCCATGCCGGGCAGCTTGATCTCGCCGTGCAGCGGCTTGTCGCTGACGCACAGCAGGGTGCCGTAAGGCACGCGGAAGCGGAAGCCGTTGGCGGCAATGGTGGCGCTTTCCATGTCCAGCGCGATCGCGCGGCTCTGGCTGAAGCGGCGCTGCGGCTGATTCGCCGGCAGCAGTTCCCAATTGCGGTTGTCGGTGCTGGCCACGGTGCCGGTGCGCATGATCGATTTCAGGTCCGGGCCCTGGCAGCCGGTGACGTCGGCCACCGCCTGCTCCAGCGCCAGCTGGATTTCCGACAGCGCCGGGATCGGCACCCACAGCGGCAGTTCCTCGTCGAGCACGTGGTCCTCGCGCACGTAGGCGTGGGCCAGCACGTAGTCGCCCAGTTGCTGGCCCTGGCGCAGGCCGGCGCAGTGGCCCAGCATCATCCAGGCGTGCGGGCGCAGCACGGCGATGTGGTCGGTGATGGTCTTGGCGTTGGCCGGGCCGACGCCGATGTTGACCATGGTGATGCCGCTGTGGTCTTCGCGCACCAGGTGGTAGCCGGGCATCTGCGGCAGGCGCGGCGGCGGCGTGCCCTGCGTGCCGTCGAGCAGCGTCGAATAGTCGCCGGCCTTGCCAGCGGCCATGCCACGCCGCCGCGTGACCACGTTGCCGGGCTCGACGAAGGCGATGAATTCGCTGTGCTCGTCGGCCATCGCCTCGCGCCCGAGCCGCACGAACTCGTCGATGTAGAACTGGTAGTTGGTGAACAGCACGAAGTTCTGGAACCACTCGGGCATGGTGCCGGTGTAGTGGCGCAGGCGGTGCAGCGAGTAGTCGACCCGCGCGCCAGTGAACAGCGAGAGCGGCTGCGCCTCGCCGGCCTTGGCCTCGTGCGTGCCGTTGGCGATGCCGTCGTCCATGGCGCCGAGGTCGGGCAGGTCGAACACGTCGCGCATCAGGGCACGCCGCTCGGCGCTCATGGCGCCTTCGATGTGGTCGTTCTCGGCAAAGGAAAAGTGGATCGGGATCGGCTGCGTGCTGGTGCCGATTTCCAGCTCGACCTGGTGGTTCTCCAGCAGCAGGCGGAACTGCCGCTGGTAGTAGTGGGCGAACAGGTCGGGCCGCGTCAGCGTGGTCTCGTAGCGCCCCGGCCCGGCCACGAAGCCGTAGCTCAGGCCGGCGTTGGCCGGCGGCGTGTGGCGCGAGACGGTGTGCGTGTGCACCCGCACGAACGGGTAGCAGGCGCGCATGCGCCCGGGCATCGCCTCGCCCGCCACGAAGCGCAGCATGGCGTCGCGCAGGTGGTCGAGCGCCACCCGGTAGATGCGTTGGACCTGGGCCAGCGCCGCGTCGGCGTCGGTGAAGCGCGCGGGCGCGATGAAATCGGGCATGTGGGACATGGGCGCATTGTGCAACGCAGCGTGTGACGCTGGCCGGCCCCCGCCGCCGGGCCTCAACCGACGTTGGGCGTGCGCATCGTCACCAGTTCTTCGGCGGCGCTCGGGTGGATGCCGATGGTGCGGTCGAACTGCGCCTTGGTGGCGCCAGCCTGCATCGCCACCGCAAAGCCCTGCATCATCTCGGCCGCGTCGGCGCCCACCACGTGCAGGCCGACCACGCGGTCGCTGGCGTCGTCGACGATCAGCTTCATGAAGCTGCGTTCGTCGCGCCCGGAAATCGTGTGGCGCAGCGGCTTGAATTCGGTGCAGTACACGGTGACCTGGCCGAAGCGCTCGCGCGCCTGCGCCTCGGTGGCGCCGCAGGTGGCCACGCCAGGGTGCGTGAACACGGCAGTGGGCACCAGGTCGTAGTCGGGCGGGCGGCGCGGTGATTTCTGCGCAGGGTCGGGGAACAGCGCGTCCACCACCACCATCGCCTCGGCCAGCGCCACCGGCGTGAGTTGCAGGCGCGTGGAGACGTCGCCCAGCGCGTAGATCGAGGGCACCGAGGTGCGGTAGTTCGCGTCGACCACCACCGCGCCCTTGTCGTTGAGTGCAACGCCGGCCATCTCCAGGCACAGGCCCTCGGTGTTGGGCACGCGGCCGGTCGCCATCAGCACGGCGTCGACCACCAGCTTGTGGCCGCGGTCGAGCAGCACGTGCAGGCCGTCGGCCTGCTGGCGCACCGAGGCCACCTGCGCGTTGAGCCGGATGTCGACGCCGGCCTTGCCCATCTCGCCGGCCAGGAACTGGCGCACGTCCTCGTCGAAGCCGTTCAGGATGTGCGACTTGCGCTGCACCTGCGTGACGCGGCTGCCCAGGCCGTTGAAGATCGAGGCGAACTCGCAGGCGATGTAGCCGCCGCCCACCACCAGCAGGCGTTTCGGAAAGGGTTCGAGGTCGAAGATGTCGTCGGAAATCAGCGTGTGCTCGCGGCCCGGAAAGTCCGGTGCGAAGGGGCGCCCGCCGGTGGCGATGAGGATGTGCTGCGCGGTGTGGCGCCGGCCGTCGACCTCGATGGTGTGCGCGTCGTGGAATTCGGCCCAGCCGTTGAAGATCTCGACGCCCGGCCCTTCCAGCAGGTTGCGGTACACGCCGTTCAGGCGCGAGATTTCCTTGGCGCGCTGCGCCTTCAGGTGCGCCCAGTCGAAGCTCGGCTTTTCCACCGTCCAGCCGTAGCCGCGCGCTTCCTCGAAGGCCTCGGCATAGCCGGCGGCGTAGCTGTAGAGCTTCTTCGGGATGCAGCCGACGTTGACGCAGGTGCCGCCCAGTTCGCCCGCCTCGGCCAGGCCCACGCGGGCGCCGCGCGCGGCCGCCATGCGCGCCGCGCGCACGCCGCCGCTGCCGCCGCCGATGACGAAAAGGTCGAAGTCGAAAGAATGGCTCGGTGAAGTCTGGGGCATGCGGGGGTCTCCTGTTGCGGCCACTGTAGCCGCAGGCCGGAGACCCCGTGCGCCGCCGCTACTTGTAGAGCAGCTGCGGCAGCCACAGCCCGATGCCGGGCCACATGTAGAGCATCACGATGGCCAGCACCTGGATGCCCATGAAGGGCAGCATGCCCAGGAAGATCTGGTTGAGCGTGACGTGCGGCGGACTCACGCCCTTGAGGTAGAAGGCCGCCATGGCGACCGGCGGCGAGAGGAAGGCGGTCTGCAGGTTCAGCGCCACCAGCAGGCCGAAGAAGAGCGGGTCGACGCCGAAGTTGTCCAGCAGCGGAATGAAGATCGGCATGAAGATGACGATGATCTCGGTCCACTCCAGCGGCCAGCCCAGGAGGAAGATGATCACCTGGCTGAGCACCAGGAATTCGATCTTGCTCAGGTTCATGCCGAGTACCCACTGCTCCACCAGCGCCTGCCCGCCCAGCAGCGCGAAGGCCGCCGAGAAGATGGCCGAGCCGACGAACAGCCAGCACACCATGGCCGAGGTCTTGGCGGTGAGGAACACCGATTCCTTGAGCACGCCCAGCGTCAGGCGCCGGTAGGCCGCGGCCAGCAGGAAGCCGCCCAGCGCGCCCATCGCCGCCGCCTCGGTCGGCGTCGCCAGGCCCAGCACGATCGAGCCGAGCACCGACAGGATCAGGATCATCAGCGGGAAGAAGGACGCCAGCAGCATCTTGAAGATCTCGAGCCGCGCGAAGCTCAGGAACAGGTAGAACAGCGTGACGAGGGCGCCGAGCACCGCGAACACCACCCACCACCAGGTGGGGGCGGGGCGGGTGGTGGCCTCGGCTTGCGCGTCGGCGGGGGCGGCCGGCGCGGCGCCAGCGGGTTCCTGCACGGCAGCGCCGCCGGGCGGCTCGGCCAGGCCGTCGGCGGCGGGCGGTTCGGCCAACCCGCCGTCGCCGGGCGGTTCGGCCAGCCCTTCGGACGCCGGCGGCTCGGCCAGGCCGCCGTCGCCGGGGCTGGCGACGCCGCGCGCCGCGCCGATCTCCTGGATCTCGTAGCGCTCCTGCGCCGGCACCGTCGTCACGGCCTGCCAGCTGAAGCCGGCCAGCAGCACGAACAGCAGGCCCGGCAGCAGCACGATGACCAACTGGCGCAGCAGGTAGCGTGTCGGCACCTGCGCATTGCGCGGCCCCTTGAGCGCACCCAGCAGGCGGGCGAACACGTGGCCCTGGCCGCCCGTCGAAGCCACCTGCTGCAGCGGCGCCGGCAGTGGCACCGCGCGGTCGGCGGCGCTCAGCGGCGGCGCCCAGGCCGGCTTGAGCTTGGCGACCAGGATCACGTAGACCACGTACATCGACGCCAGCATCAACCCCGGGAAGAAGGCGCCGGCGTACAGCTGCACCACCGACACGCCGGCGGTGGCGCCGTACACGATGAGCAGCACCGAGGGCGGAATCAGGATGCCCAGGCAGCCGCCGGCGGTGATGGCGCCAGCCGCCAGCGGCACGCTGTAGCCGGCGCGCAGCATGGCCGGCAGCGCCAGCAGGCCCATCAGCGTGACCACCGCGCCGACGATGCCGGTGGCGGTGGCGAAGATGGTGCAGGTGACCAGCGTCGCCACCGCCAGCGCGCCGGGCAGCCGCGCCATCGCCAGGTGCAGGCTCTTGAAGAGCGTCTCGATCAAGTTGGCGCGCTCCACCAGGTAGCCCATGAAGACGAACAGCGGCACCGCGATCAGCACGTCGTTGGCCATCGTGCGGTAGGCCGCCTGCACCATCAGGTCGAGCGTGTGCGTCACGTTCCCGTCGTAGGCGAAGAGGGTGAAGATCATCCCCATGCCCATCAGCGTGAAGGCGGTGGGAAAGCCCAGCATGATCGCCACCACCACCAGCGACAGCATGAGCAGGCCCAGGTGGCCGTGGGTGATGGTCTCGGCGCGCAGCAGCATGGTGGCCGCGCCGGCCACCACCAGCGCCATGAAAGTGAGGCCGAACCACAGTTCGCGGCGGACCTTCATGGCGTGCCTTTCTGCGCCAGCACCACGGCGTCGAGCGCCTCGATGTCCTCGTCGCGCACGTGCACCATCTGCTTGAGCTTGTCGACGTCGACTTCCTCCACGTCTTCCTCGCGCGCCGGCCAGGCGCCGCTGCGAATGCACTGCACGCAGCGCACGATTTCCACCAGGCCCTGCAGCAGCAGCGTCAGCCCGGCAAAGGGGATCACGTACTTGAAGGGGTAGAGCGGCAGCGGCTCGGCCGAGAAGGTCTGCTCGCGGATGGCCAGCGATTCACCGGCGTAGATCCAGCCGGCCCAGGTCAGCGCGACGATGCCGGGCAGGAAGAACAGGCCATACAGCACCAGGTCGATCACCGCCTGCGTGCGCGGCTGCAGGAAGCCATAGAGCACGTCGCCGCGCACGTGGCCGTTCTTGCTCAGCGTGTAGGCGCCGGCGCACATGAACAGGGTGCCGTACAGCATGATCTGGGCGTCGAGCACCCAGGCGTGCGGGCGGTTCAGCGCGTAGCGCGAGAACACCTCCCAGCTGATGAGCACGGTCAGGCCGACCGCGCACCAGGCGAAGGTCTTGCCGATCCAGGTCGACAGGCGGTCGACTTTCCAGAGAAGCGATTGCATCGCGCGTCCTTGTGGCGGGGCCGATGAAAGAAGGGGCACCCGGTGGTGCCCCTTGCGGATCAGAAGATCAAGTCTTCTTGGTGCCGAAGTAATGGTTGTAGGCCATCTTGAAATCGACGCTGTAGTCGTTCTGCCACTGGCCGGCGCGCTGCGCGAATTCGCGCTGCGAGTCCATCACCTTCTTGAACATCGGGTTCTCGGTCGACTTCTTGGCCACCGTCTTGTCCCACGAGGCCAGTTGCGCGCGCAGGATGGCGTCGGGCGTCTTGTAGAACTTCACGCCGGCCTTCTTCAGCTCGATGTAGTCCTGCGAATTGCGCGCGATCGCCTTCCAGCTCATGTCGGCGCTGGCGGCCTGCACGCCGTAGTCGATGATCGCGCGCAGCTCCGGTGGCAGCGCATCGAGCTTGGCCTTGTTGAACAGGATCTCGAACTGCTCGCCCGACTGGTGAAAGCTCTGCAGCATGCAGTTCTTGGTCACGTCGGGAAAGCCCAGCACGCGGTCGCTCGACGCGTTGTTGAACTCGGCCGCATCGATCAGCCCGCGGTCCAGCGCAGGCACGATCTCGCCGCCGGGCAGCGGGTTCACGGCGGCGCCCATGTCGGTGAACACGTCCACTGCCAGCCCCACCGTGCGGAACTTCAGGCCCTTGATTTCCTCGGCGCGCGCCACCGGTTTCTTGAACCAGCCCAGCGGCTGCGTCGGCATCGGGCCGTAGAGGTAGGACACCACGTCCAGGTTGAGGCCCTTGTAGATCTCGTCGAGCAGCGCCTTGCCGCCGCCGTAGTTGTGCCAGGCCAGCACCATGTTGGCGTCCATGCCGTAGCCCGGGCCCGAGCCCCACAGCGCCAGCGCGGAGTTCTTGCCGTACCAGTAGGCGACCACGCCGTGGCCGCCATCGAGCGTGCCCTTGGCCACCGCGTCGAGCAGCTGGAAGGCCGGCACTACCGAGCCGGCCGGCAGCACCTCGATCTTCAGGCGGCTGCCCGCCATGTCGTTGACCTTCTTGGCGAAGTCCTGGGCGTACTCGTGGAAGATGTCTTTCGCCGGCCAGGTGCTCTGGAAGCGCAGCGTGCTGGTCTGCGCCTGGCTCACCATGGGGGCCGAGAGGGCGCCGGCGGCCACGGCCGCGCCCTTGAGCAGCTGGCGGCGGCGCGATGAAGGGTTCACAGTCATATCGTCCATCTCCATTCGTTGTTGGAACGCGAGTGGCCCTTTCGCGAAGATGCGCGCGCGCTCTTCGTCGGCGAAAGTGCCGCAAGCGGGATCCTTTGTTTTTCTGGACGATGTGTGATACCGCAGCCGGCATCTTTGGGGATTGACGTTTTGTGACAAAGAGGGTTTTCACGAAGAGATCAGAATCGGCCGGACAGCGGGCCGCGTTGCGCTCCGACGCAAGCCGATTCGGACCCGAGCAACCCTTGGATCTTTAAGGACGAAAGCAGCATGACCTCCCCTGATTCCACCCCCGCCGGCGCCGCCGGCGAGGGCTTGCGCCCCGCCGAAGGCTATGCCGGCGATGTCACCCCGCAGGTCGCCGCGCTGTGGCATGCCGACGGCGAAGCCGTGCTGGTCGACGTGCGCACCGACGCCGAGCGCGAATGGGTCGGCTACGTGCCGGGCGCCGTGCCGGTGGCCTGGAAGCAATGGCCGGCGATGGAGCTCAACCCCGGTTTCGATGCGGCGCTGCGCGCCGCGGCCGGGCCGGAGCAGAGGAAGCTGGTGCTGCTGTGCCGCAGCGGCGTGCGCTCCGTTTCCGCCGCCAAGCGGGCCACCGAGCTGGGGCTGGAGGCCTACAACATCCTGGAAGGTTTCGAGGGCAAGCCCGACGAAGCCGGCCAGCGCGGCCACATCGACGGCTGGCGATTCCGTGGTTTGCCCTGGAAACAGGGCTGAGCCGCTGCGCCTTGCCGGCCTCGGCGTCTGGCGGGCGCTTTCCGCTTTTGGGCCCGATGCGGCTGCCGGCGTCCCGGCGCCGTGATGGCGACAGGCGGCGCGGGCATCCGTCCGCATAATGCGCCGCATGGCCTTCCTCACCATCGACATCGGCAACACCCGCCTGAAATGGGCGCTCTATGACCAGGCGGCGCCGGGCGCCAAGCTGCTGGGGCATGGCGCTGAATTCCTCGACCACATCGAGAAGCTGGCCGATGGCCCGTGGGAAGGGCTGCAGGCGCCCAGCGCCATGATCGGCTGCGTGGTGGCCGGCGACGCGGTGCGCCGCCGCGCCGAAGAGCAGATTGTCGAGCGCTTCGACATCGCGCCGCGCTGGGTGGTGCCGAGCCAGGCCGAGGCCGGCGTCATCAACGGCTACGACCACCCCACGCGCCTGGGCGCCGACCGCTGGGTGGCGATGATCGGCGCGCGCCAGCGCATGCTGGCCGAAGGCCCGGCGCGACCGATGGTGGTGGTGCTGATCGGCACCGCGGTCACGGTGGAGGCGGTCGACCAGCACGGCAGGTTTCTCGGAGGCTTGATCCTGCCGGGCCACGGCATCATGCTGCGCGCGCTGGAGTCGGGCACCGCCGGGCTGCACGTGCCCACCGGCGACGTGCGCCTGTTCCCCACCAACACCAGCGACGCGCTCACCAGCGGCGGCACCTACGCCATTGCCGGCGCCATCGAGCGCATGGCGCAGCATGTGCGTGAACATTGCGGCCAGGAGCCGGCGCGCTACATGACGGGTGGTGCCGGCTGGAAGATGGCGCCTTCCATGACGACGCCCTTCGAGCTGGTGGAGGGCTTGATCATGGACGGCCTGCTGACCATTGCCCAGTCGCGCGGGCTGACTGCCTAGCTGCGCGCCAGCCCGTCCACCGCCTGCGCCATCGCCTCGCGCGCCTGGCGCAGCACCTGTTCCTTCCACGCATCGGTGTCGCAGTAGAAGGCCTCGCGCATGGCCTGGCGGATGGTGGCGGCCAGTTCGGGCGCGGCCTCGGGGTGCTGGTGCAGCCAGTGGTCGGCGCGCAGCGCCTGCGCCACCTCCGTCAGCGGCAGCGTGCCGTATTCCATGGCGATCGAGGTGTACTGCGCCTGCGGGCATTCGTCGTAGACCGCGTTCCACAGCATGCCGCTCAGCAGCGACGAGGTGGAGGAACCGTCGAAGATCGAGGTGACCGGCGTGTTCGGCGCGCCCCACCAGGCGTTGGCGCGTGCGTAGGCGTCGCGGTCGTCGCGGCAGGCGAAGATGCGCTCGCCCACGCCGTTCGGGCCGAGGCCGGTGTGCAGGTCGATCAGCGCCAGCTGCTGGGCCTGGCCGGCGTGCTCGCGCAGCACCTGGCGCAAGCTGCGGTTGCTCCAGGTCGGCGCGTTGCCGCCGAAGAAGAGGCCATCGGCAAACTGGTACTGGCCGCCGGACAGCCCCGCCTGGTAGGCCGCCGCGCCGTGCTTGTCGATCCAGTGCGCCAGCGCGGCCTGGTTGGCGGGGCCGGGCGGCCACTCGGGCGGCAGCAGCAGGGGATGCAGCTTGGCGTAGGCCTTGTTCACCGGCAGCGGCTGCGTGAAATCCATGAAGTTGCGGTTGAGGTCGACGTTTTCGTGCGTCACCCGCCGCCCGTGCGAAAAGCCGTGCGGGTTGAGCGCATGGATGTAGAGCACCGCCACGCCGGCCGCGCGCGCGTCGGCGCGCCAGGCGTCGTCGTGCAGCGCCGCCACCTGCACGCCGCTACCGCAGTGGCCTTCCACGCCGTGGCAGGCGCTGGAGACGATCAAGAGGCGCGGCGCATCGGGCGCGCCGTCGAGCGCCACGTCCATCGCCAGTTCCTCGCCCGCGCTGCCCTTGAGCGGATGCGCATGCGTCTGCACCGCGATGCCGGCGCGCACGCAGGCCTGGAGGAAGCGCTGGCGCGCCAGCGCGTAGCTGGGCGCGAAGGCCTGCGCGAGCTCGATCATTCGCTCATTCAGCCAGCGGCGGCGCCGCCAGGAATTGTTCGGCCAGCTGCACCCACAGCGTGGCGCCCAGCGGAATGAGCTCGTCGTTGAAGTCGTAGCTGGCGTTGTGCAGCATGCAGGGGCCGCCGCCGTGCTGCGGCGCGCGGTGCGCGCCGTCGCCGTTGCCGATGAAGGCATAGGCGCCCGGGCGGGCCTGCAGCATGAAGGAGAAGTCCTCGGCCGTCATGGCCGCTTCCTGCACCAGCACGTTGTCGGCGCCGACCACGCCGGCCATGACACCGCGCATGAAGTTGGCTTCGGCCGGCGTGTTGATGGTGGGCGGGTAGTTGCGCACGAACTTGAAGTCGCAGCGCGCGCCGTGTGCCGCGCTGATGCCTTCGGCCACCTGCTGCATGCGCGCCTCGATCAGGTCGAGCAATTCGATCGAGAAGGTACGCACCGTGCCCTGCAGCTCGCAGGTGTCGGGGATCACGTTGGTGGCCTCGCCGGCATGGAACATGGTCACCGAGATCACGCCGCCCTCGGTCGGCTTCTTGTTGCGCGTGAGAATGCCCTGGAAGGCCTGCACCACCTCGGCACCGATCAGCACCGGGTCGATGCCGGTGTGCGGCAGCGCGGCGTGGCCCCCTTTGCCATGAATGGTGATGTGGAACTCGTTGGACGAGGCCATGGCCGGCCCCGGGCTCACGGCGAACTGGCCGGCTTGCATGCCCGGCCAGTTGTGCATGCCGTAGACCGCGTCCATCGGGAACTGCTCGAACAAGCCTTCCTTGATCATTTCGCGGGCACCGCCGCCGCCTTCCTCGGCGGGCTGGAAGATCAGGTAGACCGTGCCGTCGAAATTGCGGTGCTTGGCCAGGTGCTGTGCCGCGGCCAGCAGCATGGCGGTGTGGCCGTCGTGGCCGCAGGCGTGCATCTTGCCGCGGTGCCGGCTGGCGTGGGCGAAGGTGTTGAGCTCGGTCACCGGCAGCGCGTCCATGTCGGCGCGCAGGCCGATGGCGCGGGTGCTGCTGCCGTTCTTGACGATGCCGACCACGCCGGTGGTGCCCAGGCCGCGGTGGATGGGAATGCCCCATTCGGTCAGTTTCGCGGCCACCACGTCGGCGGTGCGCACTTCCTCGAAACACAGCTCGGGGTGGGCATGGATGTCGCGTCGGATGGCGGCAATGGAGGCCGCCTGGGTCACCAGGGAGTCGATCAGTTTCATGGGCTGCAGTCTAGAACTTTGGCGCCATCGCCGGTAGCCGGAAAAGCCCCGCGGGGGCTTTGCGGCGGGATGGGCGCGCTGCGTGGACAATGCCAAAACCATGCCACATGCCCTTTCCCCGCACGCGCTCGAGCTGGCCCAGACGCTGGTGCGCATGAACACCGTGAGCGACCGCAGCAACCTGGAGCTGATCCACTTCGCCCGGGAGCACCTGCACAAGCTCGGCGTGCACAGCAGGCTCAGCTACAACGCCGACAAGACCAAGGCCAACCTGTTCGCCACGCTGGGCGAGGGCAAGCCGGCCGGCGTGATCCTTTCGGGCCACACCGACACCGTGCCCTGGGACGGGCAGGACTGGCACGCCGACCCGCTGTCGGCCTCGGTGCAGGACTGGCCGGGCGAGGGCGATGAAAGCGGCGCCGACCCCGCCAGCGGACCGCGCCTGTACGGCCGCGGCTCGGCCGACATGAAGAGCTTCATCGCCATTGCGCTGGCCAACGCGCACCACTTCCTGGAGAGCGGCGCCCCCTTCGCGGTGCATTTCGCCTTCAGCTACGACGAGGAAACCGGCTGCTTCGGCGTGCGCGAGCTGATTGCCGACATGCGCGACGCCGGCGTCAAGCCGATGGCCTGCATCATCGGCGAGCCGACCAGCATGGTGCCGGCCATCGCCCACAAGGGGGTGTACCGCTACAAGTGCTGCGTGCGCGGCAAGGAGGCGCATTCCTCGCTCACGCCGCAGTCGGTCAACGCCATCGAGATGGCGGCGCGGCTGGTCGGCAAGGTGCGCGACATGGCCGAGGCCTTCGAGCGCGACGAGAAGCGCTTCGAGGGTTTCGACGTGCCCTTCAGCACCGCCAGCGTGGGCCAGTTCCACGGCGGCATTGCCGACAACGTGGTGCCGCGCGACGCCATGTTTCGCTACGAATTCCGCAACCTGCCGACGGCCGACGCCAAGGCCATGCAGCAGCAGGTGATCGCGCATGCGGCGGGGCTGCAGCAGGCCATGCGCAAGGTGTCGGCCGACACCGGCATCGATTTCGAGACGATTTGCGAGGTGCCCAGCTTCCTCGGCTCGGCCGGCGACGCCGTGACGCGGCTGGCGCAGCGCCTGTCGGGCCAGTCGCGCACCACGCTGGTGGCCTTCGGCACCGAAGCGGGCCTGTTCAAGCAGGCCGGCATCCCGACCGTGGTGTGCGGGCCCGGCAGCATCACGCAGGCGCACCAGCCCGATGAGTACGTGACGCTCGACCAGCTGGCGCGCTGCGAGGTGTTCTTACGCGGCCTGGCGGCCGCCCGCACGATTGGCTGAAATGAAACGCCCCCCGTTTGGCCGGCGCACTGCGTGTAGCCGTCCGATACCCCCCACTGGGGGGCGCACTCAGCGGCCGGGCAAAGCCCGCTCCGCGAGTGCCCTGGCGCCATGAATGGCGAGACGGTCGAGTCGAGCAAGGACGTTCGCGCGCAGCGGCTGGCGCGGATGAAGCGCATCGCGCTGGCGCTGCTGGCCGGTGCCGCGCTGGTCTATGTGGCGGCCACCTATTGGGGCGCGCAGCATCCGGCGCTGGGCTACGTCGCTGCCTTTGCCGAGGCGGCGATGGTCGGCGCCATTGCCGACTGGTTTGCCGTGGTGGCGCTGTTTCGCCACCCGCTTGGCCTGCCGATCCCGCACACGGCGATCATCCCGGCGAACCGCGACCGCATCGGTGCGAACCTGGCCGATTTCATCTGCAACCACTTTCTGAGCACGCCGCAGGTGCTGGTCAAGCTCGACCAGTTCGACGCCGCCGGCCGGCTGGCGCAATGGCTGGCGCAACCGGCCCACGCACAGCAACTGGGCGGCGTGGCGGTGGCGATGGCGCGCTACGCGCTGACGGCCTTCGACGACGCCCGGGTGCGCGCCTTTCTCGGACGCATTGCCGGCAGCGCGCTGGCACGGCTCGACCTGTCCCACCTGGCCGGTCAGACGCTGGACGCGCTGACGGAAAACGGGCGCCACCAGGCGCTGCTCGACGACGTGCTGCGCCAGCTCGCGCAGTGGGTGGAGGGCGAGGAGGTGCAGGCGCGCATCACCGAGGCGATTGCGCGCGAGGTGAAATCGCTGCGCTATGTCGGGCTCGACCAGATGGCGGCCCGGATGGCCACCCGCAAGATCGTGGCGGCGGTGGCGCGCAACCTGGCCGACGTGGCCGAGCAGCCCGAGCACGAACTGCGCGGCCGCTTCGACCTGTTCCTGCACGAGGCGATCCTGCGCCTGAAGATGGACCCCGATTTCCAGGCGCGCGGCGAGCGCATCCGCGCCGAGCTGCTGGCGCATCCGGCGCTGGGCGACTACCTCAACGGCCTGTGGGACCAGCTGCTGGGCTGGCTGCAGGAGGACCTGGGGCGGGAGGACTCGCTGCTGCGCGGGCGCATCGTCGCCATGGCCGGCGACCTCGGCGCGCGCCTGCAGGGCGATGCGCCCATGCGCCGCTGGCTCAACGAGCAGCTGCGCGCCGCCGCGCCGCGCGCGATCGATCGCTACCGCGAGGACATCCGCCGCTACATCGTCGAGCGCGTGGCGGCCTGGCGCACCGACGAGCTGGCCGACGAGTTGGAACGCAACATCGGGCGCGACCTGCAGTTCATCCGCATCAACGGCACGCTGGTCGGCGGGCTGGTGGGGCTGGCGATCCACACCGTGACGCAGTTGCTGCGGGGCTAACGCGGGCAAAAACCGCCCTGGTGCAGCGGCGCCCGCGGCGAGCGAGAATTCCGCTCGCTTCGCCCCCACGTCCAACCGACCGACGCCCCATGACTTCTGCCCCCGCAGCGAACAGCATCGCCACGCGCACCGTGCGCGGCGCCTGCCCGCACGATTGCCCCGACACCTGCGCGTTGGTCACGACCGTTGCCGACGGCGTGGGCATCAAGCTGCAAGGCAATCCCGAGCATCCGCACACCGCCGGCGTGCTGTGCACCAAGGTCTCGCGCTACCTGGAGCGCAACGCGCACCCCGAGCGCATCCTGCGGCCGCTGCGGCGCTGCGGCCCCAAGGGCAGCGGCCAGTTCGAGCCGGTCTCGTGGGAGGCGGCGCTGGACGACATCGCCGCGCGGCTGAAGGCGCTGGCTGCGGCGGAGCCGGAATCGATCGTGCCCTACAGCTACGCCGGCACCATGGGCCTGGTGCAGGGCGAGTCGATGGACCGGCGCTTCTTCCACAAGCTCGGCGCGTCGCTGCTGGACCGCACCATCTGCTCCACCGCCGGCGGCGAGGCGCTGGGTTTCACGCTGGGCGGCAAGGTCGGCATGCGCGTCGAATTCTTCGCCGAGGCCAAGCTGATCCTGATCTGGGGCAGCAACTCGATCGGCAGCAACCTGCATTTCTGGCGCCACGCGCAGGCGGCAAAGCGGGCCGGGGCCCGGCTGGTGTGCATCGACCCGCGCAAGAGCGAGACGGCCGACAAGTGCGACGAGCACGTGGCGCTGCTGCCCGGCACCGATGCCGCGCTGGCGCTGGCGTTGATGCATGAGCTGATCGTGCATGACTGGCTCGACCACGACTACATCGAGCGCTACACGCTGGGCTGGCCGGCGCTGCGCGAGCGTGCGCTGCGATGGCCGCCGGCGCGCGCCGCGGCGGTGTGCGGCATTCCCGCGCAGCAGATCGTCGACCTGGCGCGCGCCTACGGCACCACCCGGCCAGCGGCGATTCGGCTGAACTACGGCATGCAGCGCGTGCGCGGCGGCGGCAACGCGGCGCGCGCCATCGCCAGCCTGCCGGCGCTGGTCGGCGCCTGGCGCGCGCGTGCCGGCGGCGTGCTGCTGAGCAGTTCGGGTCAGTACCCGGTCGACCGCGCGGCGCTGCAGCGGCCCGAGCTGCTGGCCGGGCGCGCGCCACGCACCATCAACATGAGCACCATCGGCGATGCGCTGCACGACGCGGCGGCGCCGATCAAGGCGCTGGTGGTCTACAACAGCAACCCGGTGGCGGTGGCACCGGAGTCGGGCAAGGTGGTGAGCGGCTTCGCGCGCGACGACCTGTTCTGCGTGGTGCTGGAGCAGTTCCAGACCGACACCGCCGACTACGCCGACTACCTGCTGCCGGCCACCACCCAGCTGGAGCACTGGGACATTCACCTGAGCTACGGCCACACCGACGTGCTGCTCAACGAACCCGCGCTGGCGCCGCGCGGGCAGGCGCGCAGCAACACCTGGGTGTTTCGCGAACTGGCGCGGCGCATGGGTTTCGATGAGCCCTGTTTTTCCGACGACGACGAGACGCTGTGCCGCAGCGCCTTTGCCGCGGGCAGCATCGATTACGCGCAGTTGCAGGCGCAGGGCTTCACCCGCCTGAACCTGCCCGATGCACCCTTTGCCGAAGGCGGCTTTCCCACGCCCTCGGGCCGCTGCGAGTTCTTCAGCGAGCGGCTGGCCAGGATGGGGCAGGACGGCCTGCCCGAGCACCTGCCCAACCACGAGGCGGTGGGCAGCAGTGCCGACTATCCGCTGGCGATGATCTCGCCGCCGGCGCGCAACTTCCTCAACTCCACTTTCGTCAACGTCACCAGCCTGCGCGCCACCGAAGGCGAGCCGCTGCTGGAGATCCATGCCGACGATGCCGCCGCGCGCGGCATTGCCGACGGCGCCACGGTGCGCGTGTTCAACGCGCGCGGCGAGCACCGCTGCCGCGCCGACGTCTCGCGCCGCGCGCGGCCGGGCGTGGTGCACGGGCTGGGCATCTGGTGGCGCAAGTTCGGGCTGGACGGCACCAACGTGAACCAGCTGACCAGCCAGCGCCTGACCGACATCGGCCGCGGCCCGACCTTCTACGACTGCCTGGTGCAGGTCGAGCTGGCCGAGGCGCCGGCGCTTGTTTCGGCGGGCGCTGCCGCGCCATGACGCGCCGGCGCCGCGTCGCGATCGCGCTGGGCCTGGCGGCCGCCGGCATGGCGCTGCTGGCCGGCTGCGCCAACCTCGGCTACTACTGGCAATCGGCCAGCGGCCATGTGCATCTGATGACGGCGGCGCGCCCGGTCGACGCCTGGCTGGCCGACCCGGCCACCTCGGACGCACTGCGCCAGCGCCTGCAACTGACGCAGCGCATCCGGCGCTACGCCTCGGACCAATTGGACCTGCCTGACAACGCCAGCTACACCGCCTACGCCGACCTGCACCGGCGCGCCGCGCTGTGGAACGTGGTGGCGGCGCCGCCCTATGCGCTCACCCTGCACACCTGGTGCTTCCCGGTGGCCGGCTGCGTTGGCTACCGCGGCTACTACGCCGAGCAGGACGCGCAGGCCGAGGCCGCCGCGCTGCAGGCGCAGGGGCTGGAAACCGCGGTCTACCCGGTGCCGGCCTATTCCACGCTGGGCTGGATGAACTGGGCCGGCGGCGACCCCTTGCTCTCGACCTTCATCGGCTACCCCGAGGGTGAGCTGGCGCGCCTGATCTTCCATGAGCTGGCGCACCAGGTGGTCTACGTGGCGGGCGACACCACCTTCAACGAGTCGTACGCCACCGCGGTGGAGCGGCTGGGCGGCGCGCGCTGGCTGGCCAGCGAAGCCGGCGCCGCGGCGCGCGAGGACTACGCGGGCTTCGACACGCAGCGCCAGCAGTTCCGCGCGCTGGCGCTGGCGACCCGGCAGCGGCTGGAGCAGGTCTATGCCGCACCGGCGGCTACGGCAGACGAGCGCGCGGCCCTCGACACGCAGAAGCAGGCGGTGATGGCGGACTTTCGCGCCCGCTACGCGGCGCTGCGCGAGAGCTGGAGCGGCCCGCGCCAGCACGCCTACGACGCCTGGGTGGCGCAGGCCAACAATGCCGCCTTTGGCGCGCAGGCCGCCTACGACCAGCAGGTGCCGGCCTTCGAGGCACTGTTCGCGCAGCTGAGCCGCCAGGGCGGCAACCCCTGGCCGCGCTTCTTCGCCGCGGTGAAGACCCTGGCCGGCGAACCCAAGCCGGCGCGCGACGCCCAGTTGCAGGCGCTGGCCGACCAGGCCGCGCCCGACGCCGTTTTGCACACCTCCACTTCCAAAGGACAAGCCGGTGAGTGAACCCGCCAGCCCCGCCATGCCCAGCGCCCTTGCCGGGCTGCGCGTGATCGAACTCGGGCAGTTGATTGCCGGCCCTTTCGCGGCCCGCACGCTGGCCGATTTCGGCGCCGAGGTCATCAAGATCGAGCCGCCCGGCAGTGGCGACCCACTGCGCAAGTGGCGTCTGCTGAAGGACGGCACCTCGGTCTGGTGGCAGGCGCAGTCGCGCAACAAGCGTTCGCTGGCGCTCGACCTGCGCCAGAGCGAGGCGCAGGACATCGTGCGCCAGCTGGCGACCGAGGCCGACGTGCTGATCGAGAACTTCCGCCCCGGTGCGATGGAAGGCTGGGGCCTGGGCCCGGAGGTGCTGCAGGCGCAGAACCCGGGGCTGGTCATGCTGCGCATCAGCGGCTACGGCCAGAGCGGCCCCTACCGCGACCGGCCTGGCTTCGGCGTGGTGGCCGAGGCCATGGGCGGACTGCGCCACCTGACCGGCGAGCCCGGGCGCGTGCCGGTACGCGTCGGCGTCTCGATCGGCGACACGCTGGCTTCGTTGCACGGCGTCATCGGCGTGCTGCTGGCGCTGCAGCACCGCCATGCCACGGTGAGCGCGGCGGCGCCCAAGGGGCGCGGCCAGGTGATCGACGTGGCGCTGTACGAGGCGGTGTTCAACTGCATGGAAAGCCTGTTGCCCGAGTACAGCGCCTTCGGCGCGGTGCGCGAGGCGGCCGGCAGCGCGCTGCCGGGCATTGCGCCGACCAACGCCTACCGCTGCACCGACGGCTACGCCATCGTGGCCGGCAACGGCGACAGCATCTTCAAGCGGCTGATGCAGTGCATCGGCCGGCCCGAACTGGCGGCCGACCCGGCGCTGGCGGACAACACCGGCCGCGTGCAGCAGGTGGAACGCATCGACGGTGCGATCGGCGACTGGGCGGCATCGCGCACGGTGGCGCAGGTGCTGGAGGCGCTGGCCGCCGCGCAGGTGCCGGCCGGCCGCATCTACACGGTTGCCGACATTGCCGCCGACCCGCACTACGCCGCGCGCGGCATGCTGCAGGCGGTGCCGCAGGCGGATGGCAGTACGCTGCAACTGCCCGGCTTCGTGCCCAAGCTGTCGCTCACGCCGGCCAGCCACCGGCTGAATGCGCCGGCGCTGGGCGAGGACACGGACAAGGTGCTGCGCGAACTGGGCATCACGCCCGCGCAGATTGCCGCGCTGCGCGAGCGCGGCATCGTGGCTTGATCGCTTGAATCAGGCGCCGCGCAGTTCGTTGACCAGGTCGATGTACTTCTGCTTGGCGGCGTCGGCGCTGACGCCCTTCTGCGCGGTCCAGGCGTCCCACTTGGCGCGCGCCACGAAGTCGCTGAAGCTGGGCTTCTTCTCGGTGTTGTCGCCCAGCGTGCCCTGCTTGTAGTAGCCGTAGAGCTTGAGCAGGGTGACGTTGTCGGGGCGCTCGGTCAGCAGCTTGGTGTTGGCTTCGGCGGCTTCGAATTCGGCTTGCAGGTCGGACATGGCGTGGGTGAAGAACAGGTGGGAGAAACGGAAAATCGCATTGTCGACGATCCATCGCGGCGCCCTTGTCGGACGCCGCCGGGACGCCACGCGCTCAGGCCTCGGCCAGCCCGGCGCGTGCCGCTTCCCGGTCGAGTTGTTCGCGCGCGTCGGCCGCCGGCAGCGCAGCGGCCTGCTCGTACAACTGCGTCGCCTCGGCCTGCCGCTTGCGGCCGTGCAGCATCACCAGCGCATTGGCGTATTCCATCAGTCCGCTGGCCGAGTGCGGGTTGAGGCTGAGCCCGCGCTGGAACAGTTCTTCTGCCTTGTCGGCGTGCACGCCGTAGGTCATGCGCCCGACCAGCGCGCCGACCTTGTCGATCACCTCGGCGTGAAAGGCGCCCAGCGCCAGGTGTGCGTCGGCATGCCCGGGCTGCAGTTCGAGCAACTGTTCGAGCGCACCCTTGAGCTTGCGCCCGAAGCCTTGCGCATGGGCACGCGCCACGCTGGTGCCCTGGCTGTAGCGGCCCAGCGCATAGGCGTACCAGTAGCGCGCGTCGCAGGTGGCGGGCTCGGCATCGATCTGGGCGCCGGTGCGTTCGACGATCTGGCGAAACAACTGCAGCCGCGTGGCTTCGCGCGGCTCGACGTAGTTGGCGTAGACCGCCTGGGCGCGGTTGGCCAGCGCCTTGCCGGCCGGGCCCTGGGCCATGCCGAAGCTGTAGGCCTGCTCGAACTCGCCGTTGTGGAAGTGCACCCAGCCGTCGAGCAGCGGCAGTTCATCGGACAAGGACAGGCATTGGCCGGCGTGCAGGCGCGGCCATTGCGCGCGCACGGCGTCGGCGTCGAGCCGGGGCTGGTCGGCCAGGCGCAGGGGCTGCCAGGGCTGGCCTGGCGTGGCGGTGCCCGCGCTGCTGGGGGAAGCGGAGAGCAGGGTTCTGGACTGTCCGGGCATGGAGGACCTCAGGTTGTCGCGCTGGCTTCGATATCTTCACTGGCGTAGGCCGCGCTCAGTGTCAGAAGATGCCGGCGCTGGGTGGCTTCCAGGTAGGGTGCGAGCAGTTGCAGGACATGCTGGGCGCCGCGCACCAGCGCGCCTTGCGCATGTTCGGGTTCAAGCGCTTCGCGCGGGTTGCGCACGTATTCGAAGCTGAGCCAGTACGTCAGCACCACCACCATGCTCTGGGCCAGGGCGTCGACCTCGCGCGGGTCGATCGCGAGGTGGCCGGCCGCGCCCATGCCGCCCAGCATGGCGCGGATGGCGTGCACCTTGTGGTGGATCACCTGCTGGAATTGCGTCTCGAGATGGCGATTCTTGCTCAGCAGGTCGTTCAGGTCGCGGTAGAGGAAACGGTAGCGCCAGATCAGCTCGAACAGGCTGTGCAGGAAGAACCAGGCGTCTTCCACGTCGCGCACACCGTCGCTGGCGTGCAGCAGTTCGTGGAGCTCGGCCTCGTAACCCTCGTAGAGCTTGTTGATCAGCTCGTCCTTGGCGGGGTAGTGGTAGTAGAGATTGCCGGGGCTGATGCGCAGCTCGGCCGCCACCAGCGTGGTGGAAACGTTCGGCTCGCCAAAGCGATTGAACAGTTCCAGCGCAGCCTCGAGGATGCGTTGCGCGGTGCGGCGTGGCGCTTTCTTGGCCATTTTTGGGGGGCCTCGCGGTTGTCTCCGTGAGGGGACTCTAGCGCAAGACCCGCCCGGTGCGTGCGGAAGCGGCGGCCAACGGACGCGCCGCGCGTTGGAAACGCTGCGGGCCGCGCGGGCTATTTGGCGTCGGGCCGATTGCGGCGCGAGGGCTTGACGGCGGCCGAGGGCGCCTTGCGCGGCGCCGTCTTGCGCGCGACGCGCTGGGCAGCCGCCTTGCCGGCGGTGCCGTTGGCGGCAGCCAGCTGCGCCTCCAGCGCCTCCACCCGCGCCTGCAGGGCAGCCACTTCGCGCGCCGAGGGCATGCCCAGCTTGTCCAGCGCCTGCGCCACGCGCTGCTCGAAAAGGGTTTCCAGTTTGCCCCAGCCCCCCGCCGCGCGGGTGCCGAATTCGCTCGCCAGGCCGGCCATCCGCGCCTGCGCCTGCGCGAAGCTCTCGCCGGCGGCTTCCTGGGTCTTCTTCTGCACCCCGGCGCCGTCCTTCACCAGCGCCTCGAAGGCCTTGGAGCCTTCCTGCTGCATCTTGGCGAAGGCGCCCAGGCCGGCCAGCCAGATCTGCTGGGCGGAGTCCTTGATGCGCTCCTGCGCACCGCTTTTCTCGTCTTTGCTGTCTTTGTCGCTCATGGCTTTCCCTGGATGGACCGCGACGCGCGGGGGAGGTCAGTCTCCCATACTCACCTGCGGCCGGTAGCCGTGCTGGTTCAGCAGCGCGTGCTGGCGCGCGGCGTCAAGGTCGGCTGCCACCATGCTCTGGATCATCTCGTCCAGCGTGATGCGCGGGATCCAGCCCAGGTCGTCCTTGGCGAGTGCCGGGTCGCCCAGCAGCGTTTCCACTTCGGCCGGGCGGAAATAGCGGGGGTCGACCGACACCAACACATCGCCTGCCTTGACCGCGGGCGCCGAATCGCCCGTCACGGCCACGACCACGGCGCGCTCGTCCACGCCTTCGCCCTCGAAGCGCAGCTGGATGCCCAGCGCGGCAGCAGCCTTGGCGATGAAGTCGCGCACGCTCCACTGCACGCCGGTCGCGATCACGTAGTCCTTGGGCGTGTCCTGCTGCAGCATCATCCATTGCATGCGGACGTAGTCTTCGGCGTGACCCCAGTCACGCAGCGCGCCGAGATTGCCCATGTACAGGCACTTGTCGATGCCCTGCGCGATGTTGCACAAGCCGCGCGTGATCTTGCGGGTGACGAAGGTCTCGCCACGGCGCGGGCTCTCGTGGTTGAACAGGATGCCGTTGCAGGCGTACATGCCGTACGCCTCGCGGTAGTTCTTGGTGATCCAGTACGCGTACAGCTTGGCCACGCCGTAGGGGCTGCGCGGATAGAAGGGCGTGGATTCGGTCTGCGGCGTCTGCTGCACCAGGCCGTACAACTCGCTGGTGCTGGCTTGGTAGAAACGGGTCTTGTCCTGCAAGCCCAGCAGCCGGATGGCCTCGAGCAGGCGCAGCGGGCCGATGGCGTCGACGTCGGCCGTGTATTCCGGTGCTTCGAAGCTCACCGCCACGTGACTTTGTGCGCCAAGGTTGTATATCTCGTCGGGTTGCACCTGCTGCACGATGCGTGTCAGGTTGCTGCTGTCCGTGAGATCGCCGTAGTGCAGGTGCAGCCTGCGCTGCGTTTCGTGCGGATCCTGGTAGAGGTGGTCGATCCGGTCGGTGTTGAAGAGCGAGGCACGGCGCTTGATGCCGTGAACTTCGTAGCCTTTTTCAAGCAGCAGTTCGGCCAGGTAGGAGCCGTCTTGGCCGGTGATGCCGGTGATGAGTGCGCGTTTCGTCATGGATACGTTCAGCCGATTTTTCGTTGTGATGTGACCGGGGTGAGACGGCCATAGGTGTCGTCGAAGCGGACGATGTCGTCTTCGCCGAGGTAGCTCCCCGACTGGACTTCGATCACTTCCAGCATGATCTTTCCGGGGTTCTCCAGCCTGTGGGTGGTGCCCATCGGGATGTAGACCGACTCGTTCTCGTGGACCATCAGGGTGTCTTCGCCGCGCGTGACCTTGGCGGTCCCGCTCACCACCACCCAATGCTCCGCGCGGTGATGATGCATTTGCAGGGACAGTTTGGCGCCTGGCTTCACCGTCAGGCGCTTGACCTGGAAGCGCCCACCGGCGTCAACGCTGTCGTAGGCGCCCCAGGGTCGGGCGACCCGCCTGTGCTCCGTGGCTTCAGCGTGGCCCTCCAACGTGAGGCGGGCCACCACATCCTTCACCGACTCGACGCAGTCCGCGCTGGCCACGAGCAGCGCGTCCTGCGTGTCGACGATGACGAGGTCTTTGGTCCCGAGCGCCACCACCGGTCGAGTCTGGCCGTGGATGAATGTGTTGGTCGATTTGACGGCGAAGCCCTTGCCGCTGACGCGGTTGCCGTCGGCGTCTGCCTCGTGCAAGCCCGCCACGGCGTTCCAGCTGCCGACGTCGCTCCAGGCACCATCAAACGGCAGGACCGCGACGCGTTCATGCTTCTCCAGGACCGCGAAATCGATGCTTTCGCTGCGGCAGGCCGAAAACGCGGTGCGATCGAGCCGCACGAAGTTGCCATCGACCTGTGCGCTGGCGCTGGCGCGCTCGCAGGCATCCAGGATGTCGGGGGCGTGCTGGCGCAGGCTGTCGAGCAGCACCTTGGCCTGCACCAGGAAAATGCCGGCATTCCACAGGTGGCCGCCTTCGAGCAGCAACTGCTGCGCCACGTCGGCTGGCGGCTTTTCAATGAAGCGGGCAACTTGGCGTCCGGGGCTGCCAGCCAGGTTGACGCCGGGCTGGATGTAGCCGTAGGCGGTGCTCGGGAAGGTCGGCACCACGCCAAAGGTGACGATGCAGCCGTCGAGCGCGGCTTTCGCACCCTTGCGCACGGCTTGGGCAAACAGCTTGGCGTCGGGCACGTGGTGATCCGATGGCGCGAACAGCAAGAGCGTGTCGCCGTCGACCGCCAGTGCGGCACAGGCCATGGCGGCGGCGGTGTTTCGGCCGACCGGCTCCAGTAGTTGCTTGCCCGCAACACCGGCACGCTCCATGGCTTCCTGCACGAAAAATCGGTGTTCGTCCGACGCGACGCAGGTGATTTCCGTGTTGATATCAGCGAGCCGCTCGAGAGTGAGCTCGAGCAGGCTCTTGGTACCCACCAGCGGAACGAACTGCTTGGGCCAGGATTTTCGCGACAACGGCCAAAGCCGGGTGCCGCTACCACCGCACAGCACCACGGGTGCGATTTTCTTGTCCGAGTTCAAGAGGTACTCCCATCCAAGATGTATATGAAAGTTTCATATTGTGTGGCCGTTGCGACGTTTCGGACAGGCACTTAAGCACTAAATCGAAGGGCCAGTGAGGGCGCAAAAGGCATTGCCCTCCCGCGCCCTTTTGGTTATCAATTCGACACATTTGTCGCGGTGATAATTCCTGCACGTCTGGCCGCGGTGGTCGACCCATGAACAGAGAAGAGAAAGACGGAGGGATCATGATCCTGGTGACCGGTGGCGCTGGCTTTATTGGCGCAAATTTCGTACTCGACTGGTTGGCGGAGGGGGGCGAGTCCGTTCTTAACTTGGACAAGCTGACATACGCCGGCAATCTCGAAACGCTTGCTTCGGTGGCAGGCGATGCTCGTCATGTGTTTGTCCAGGGCGATATTGGCGACAGCCAGCTCCTGGGCAAGTTGCTCGCCGAGCACCAGCCCCGGGCCGTGGTCAATTTTGCAGCCGAGTCGCATGTCGACCGCTCGATCCACGGCCCCGAAGATTTCATTGAGACGAACGTGCTGGGTACATTCCGCCTGCTCGAGTCGGTGCGTGGCTATTGGTCGTCGCTGCCCGCGCCACAAAAGGAGGCCTTTCGCTTTTTGCACGTCTCGACCGATGAGGTGTACGGCACGCTGAGCACGACCGATCCGGCCTTTACCGAAGGCAATGCGTACGAGCCGAATAGCCCCTACTCCGCCAGCAAGGCGGCGAGCGACCATCTGGTGCGTGCCTGGCACCACACCTATGGGTTGCCGGTTCTGACGACCAACTGTTCCAACAACTACGGCCCGTTCCACTTCCCGGAAAAGCTGATTCCGCTCATGATCGTCAACGCACTGGCCGGGAAGCCCCTGCCGGTCTATGGCGACGGCATGCAGGTGCGGGACTGGCTCTACGTGAAAGACCATTGCAGCGCGATTCGCCGCGTGCTCGAGGCCGGCAAGCTGGGCGAAACCTACAACGTCGGTGGCTGGAACGAGAAGCCGAACATCGAGATCGTCAACACGGTTTGCAGCCTTCTCGACGAACTGAAGCCCCGCCCCGATGGCAAGCATTACAGCGAGCAGATCACTTATGTCACAGATCGGCCTGGACACGATCGGCGCTACGCCATCGATGCCCGCAAGCTCGAGCGTGAACTGGGTTGGCGGCCTGCCGAAACCTTTGAAAGCGGCATCCGCAAGACGGTGGCGTGGTACCTCGCAAATCCCGAGTGGGTACGCAACGTGCAAAGCGGCGCGTATCGCGAATGGGTCCAGAAGCAATACGAGGCCGCGCCCGCAAAGGTCCAGGCATGAAGTTGCTGTTGCTCGGCAAAGGCGGCCAAGTGGGTTGGGAGCTGCAACGCAGCCTTGCGCCGCTCGGTGAACTGGTTGCGCTCGATTTCGACAGCCCTGACTTTCATGCGGACTTCAGCCAACCTGCGTTACTGGCCGATACCGTGATGAAGATTCGGCCGGATGTGATCGTCAACGCTGCTGCGCATACGGCGGTCGACAAGGCCGAAAGCGAGCCGGAGCTCGCCCGCAAGCTCAATGCGACATCCCCGGGCGTCGTCGCGAAGGCGGCGCAGGAAATCGGCGCGCTGATGGTTCACTACTCTACCGACTACGTTTTCGACGGCAGCGGAAGTAAGCCTTGGCGCGAAGATGATGCGACTCGTCCGCTCAGTGTCTATGGCGCGACGAAGCTCGAGGGCGAACAACTTGTTGCCCAAAATTGCGCTCGCCACCTGATCTTTCGCACGAGTTGGGTGTACGCGGCGCGAGGCGGCAACTTCGCCAAGACCATGCTGAGATTGGCCAAGGAGCGCGATCGCCTGACGGTGATTGACGATCAGTTCGGCGCGCCGACCGGCGCGGAATTACTCGCTGACGCGACGGCGCACGCGATTCTCGCAACCTTGCGAGATCCGTCGAAGGCGGGTCTGTATCACTTGATCGCCGCAGGTGAAACGAGTTGGCACGGCTACGCGCGCTTCGTGCTGGAGCAGGCCCGTGCGGCCGGCGTGGAACTCAGGGCGGGCCCGGAAGCCGTCGAGCCGGTGCCGACCAGCGCCTTTCCGACGCCCGCTACTCGTCCACACAATTCCAGGCTGAACACGGACAAGCTGCGGGCTGCTTTCGGCTTGACCTTGCCTGACTGGCAGACGGGCGTTGCTCGCATGCTGCGCGAAATTCTCTAGGACCCCCACGGAAAAATGACAAATCGCAAAGGCATCATTCTCGCCGGCGGCTCTGGCACACGATTGCACCCGGCGACGCTCGCAATGAGCAAACAACTTTTGCCGGTGTACGACAAGCCGATGATCTATTACCCGCTTAGTACGCTGATGCTCGGCGGCATGCGCGACATTCTCGTGATCAGCACACCGCAGGACACGCCTCGCTTTCAGCAGCTTCTTGGCGACGGGAGCCAATGGGGCATCAACTTGCAATATGCGGTGCAGCCCAGTCCGGACGGATTGGCGCAGGCTTTCATCATCGGCGAAAGGTTCCTGGCGAACAGCCCTAGCGCACTCGTGCTCGGCGACAACATCTTCTACGGGCATGATTTTGCGCAGTTGCTGACGGGTGCGGATGCCCAAGCCGACGGGGCCACCGTGTTTGCCTATCACGTGCACGATCCGGAGCGTTACGGTGTGGTTGCCTTCGATGCGGATGGAAAGGCCAGCAGCATCGAAGAGAAGCCGCTCCAGCCCAAGAGCAGCTATGCGGTAACCGGCCTCTATTTCTACGACAACCAAGTCGTTGATATCGCGAGGGCGGTCAAGCCGAGCGCGCGTGGCGAATTAGAGATCACAGCTGTGAATGAAGCCTATCTAGATAACGGTCAACTCAACGTGCAGATAATGCAACGCGGCTATGCGTGGCTCGACACGGGAACGCACGAAAGCCTGCTGGAAGCCGGCCAGTTCATCGCGACCCTGGAACATCGGCAAGGCCTGAAGATCGCGTGCCCTGAAGAAATCGCGTGGCGCAACGGATTCATCACCCGAGAGCAATTGGCAAGACTGGCTGCGCCCTTACAGAAGAACGGGTACGGAAAGTACCTGAATCATCTGCTGACCGAGGGGGTGCGCTCATGAAGGCGACCCGTACCGCGATCCCGGACGTATTGGTCATCGAACCAAAGGTGTTCGGCGACGCGCGCGGATTTTTTTACGAAAGCTTCAACAGCAAGGCTTTTGATGAAGCGGTGGGTCGCCACGTCGAGTTCGTGCAGGACAACCATTCGCGCTCTGGCAGAGGCGTGCTGCGCGGACTGCACTATCAAGTTCAGCAGCCGCAGGGGAAGTTGGTGCGCTGCGTGCGAGGGCGCGTATTCGACGTAGCGGTGGATATCAGACGTTCGTCGCCTACCTTCGGAAAGTGGGTCGGAATCGAATTGAGCGAAGACAACCACCGTCAGTTTTGGGTGCCGGCAGGCTTTGCGCACGGCTTTCTGGTGCTGAGTGAGAGTGCTGACTTTCTCTACAAGACGACCGACTACTACGCACCAATGCACGAGCGCAGTATCCGATGGGACGACCCGACGCTGGCGATAGATTGGCCGGATTGCGGCATCCAACCGCAATTATCGGCCAAGGATGCCGTGGCACCTTGTCTAGACTCTGCGGAGATGTTTATCGCTTGACTCGCAAGTGCCGGCGTCGAACTGAATAATTTGCCCTGAGGCACGCGGTAGACTTTCTCGTCGTGCCGTGCAAATGAGCTCTGCTGCGGTGTCAATTGAATGGAGCGCAAATGTAGGCTCGCCGAGTGTTGAGGTCGGACCAAGAAGGCTCAATGCCGGCGAGGGCCGGATGGTAGGTCTGCATAGTGAAACTCAATGCTGGCATGGGCATGAAAGGCCCGCACCCGCGGCAAGCCGAGCAAGAATTGAAAGTTGTTCAAGTACATTTGACGAATGCGAAAAGTAGTTGGGTGCATCGAAAGATGAATTCCAAGTACTCGTGAGTCGATTTCAAGGGGTGAACCTATGCCCATGCAGAATTTGGCTCGCCTGCTGCCACGTAGATGAATTGTCTGGCCTTAAGACTGATGACAGGTTCGATCTTTTGTGGATGATCCAATACGTGCGAACAGCGACATCAGGATCGATCACAAACGATCGCGGCATCGAGTCCGCCGAATCAGCTATCCCGCCACCGCGTGCATCGTGCGCAACCCGACACAAGTATGCTCGCTGCCGGCGACAGAGCGGACGGAACGCCCGCAAGTTGTTCGTCGACGCGTCGAACTCAGCCCACTTGCGGGCAGTCGGGGTTGCCGCAAAGCTGATTGTCATATGCTCAATAATTGCAAAGGTAACATCGCGTCGTACCACAATGAGGGGCTGGGAGCGATGCATTTTTTAGGCCTATGACACGTGAAGTAGGCCTAGAGATACCACATGGGTGTTGCACAACCGAGCATTCGGTCGCCGTCATTCGGGGTCAAGCTATTTGCAACCCTCGCTGAGAAACCGGATCTTTAATTCCAAAGCGCTTTTGGTGTGATATTTCGCCTTCATCCTACATTATGAGCAAAATTCTTTTTTATGTCCATTACAACAAAAACTCGGATCTGCATGCTCATGTTTTGTACCAAATGGAAAAGCTCAGGGCGATTTACGGGCGCGTTGTGTTTATCTCCAATAGTCCACTGTCCTCCATGCACAAGAGCATGCTTGCGCCTTGCGTAGATGATATTTTTGAGCGAGCAAATCTAGGGTTTGATTTTTATGCGTGGAAAGAGGCTATTGATCGCGAGGGGCGGGAGAGTATTTCAAGCTACGACAGTGTGACATTGATGAACGATACCTGCTTTGGGCCGTTGTTCGACCTTGAAAAGACGCACGATAGGATGGACCGTGATCCATGTGATTTCTGGGGGATGATTAATCACAAGCAAGGAGATGAGATCATTCCTGAGTTGGGGGTCAACATACTGGAGCATGCGCAAAGTTTTTTCTTGGTTTTTAAGTCCAATGTTGCGCAGTCGGCTTCTTGGGACTCTTTTTGGGGTGCGGTGGAGTGTGAGGTCGATGTCTATCGAGTAATTGCAAAGTATGAAATTCAATTAACTCAAATCCTTTGCAGTGCTGGATTTAAATATCGAGTCTTGCTTGACACGCGCAGCCTGAAATTGTCTCGTGAAGAGCTCTCGTACGTGCCCGCGGACTATTGCATTAATGATCGCTTGCCGCTTCTAAAAATAAAAGCGTTGCTTCAGCATAAAAACCCCAGGCACATCATAGGTGAAATAAATCGAATTTCGAGCTATCCCGTCGAATTGATCGAGCAGTACATCTATAAAGACTTTCAGCCCGATAAGTCGATACGGTATTGCAACAAGGTGTTGAATACGTATCTCCCGGCGCCGGTGCGTCACTCCTGCGCAAAAGAAGTGGCGATTGCGATTCACGTGCACGTTTTTTACATTGATGTATGGGAAAGGTATGTTGGCTATCTGCAGTCGCTGAGTTTCCCGTACGCGTTGTATATAACAACTGACACTGAAGACAAAGCAAGAGAAATACAAGCCTCAATGCCAAGAATAATTGATTCTGGCTTGGAGCAAAGGGAGGTCTTTGTCTTGGAAAATCGTGGTCGCGATATCTTGCCGTGGCTTGCTATTTCACATAAATTGTCCGGCTACGATTTTGTCCTGCATGCCCATACAAAGCGAAGTCCAACGGCTGCAGATTGGGTGGGGTCCTCGTGGCAGCAGGATATTTTTGACGCAATGTTGGAGCAGGCAGAAAAGATCATAATCTCCTTCAGAAAGAATCCAGGCCTTGGCATCGTAATTCCTGATGTTCCGTACTACTGGCGGTATGTAGCCCCAATGCGTCCCGAAGCGGAAGCTTCTTTTGTGGACATGATGAATGATCTTTGGGGCAGAATGCGTTGCAAGAAGAAAGTTGATTTTGCAAATGCATCTGCTTTTGTAATGCCTTATGGCACAATGTTTTGGTACCGCCCGCATGCACTTGAGAAGCTAACATCGTTTGCGTTGTCAAAGGATGTGCCAAGCGAGCCGCTACCCGAAAAGTCGGTGCTCCATGCTCTGGAGCGGCTAATGGTGTACGTTGCTTGGGATGCCGGATTTGATTATAAAATTGTGCCGCCCAAAGAAATAGCGTCAGGATTTATTGACGGTGTCGTTCGAAATCAGCAGATAGTGCGCCCGACTGAAATGGCGCAGAATTTGACGTCGGAAACCAAAAAATACAACGAGAAGAGAGAAGAAATGACTTTGATCCAGCGGGCAGCGGCGAAACTCAGGATTCTGATGCGACCAAAAAAAATAATAAAAATGTTAACACCTTATGGCATGGTCAGGTTGTATCAAAAAGTTATTGAAATCCGACGGGTGCGCGAGAATCAGGTGCAAAAAAATCTGGCGTTACAGGCGCATAAGCATCCGGTGGCCAAAGATGATGTGTCCTCTGTGCCCGTGCCGTCTGTGCCCTGCGTACGTAGGGAGGATTTTTGGCTTCGTACACACCGACATCTGCATTCTATGAATTTAGTGCGTGATCCGGGCGCGGAAAAGCACGTGAATCTTGTTATATCAAGCTTGGGGCGAGCGCAGCTATTTGGTGGCATAGCAACTTGCACCGGGATAGCAACTGTACTCGCAAGAGCACTTGATTTGCCTTTGCGGGTCATCTCGCGAGATGGCGGGGCAACTCAAGATCAATATAGAGCGATAGTTTCCGCAATAGGCATTGAACCGTGGGGCAGGATTTCATTTTATTCGGATAGTTCCAGGGATGACTTGGGTCAAAATTGTCCTCCGATTTATTCTTCTGATTCGGATATATTTCTTGCGTCATCTTGGTGGACTGCGACGGCGCTACGGCAAAATGTGGAGAACGAACGGGTTTACCATATCATCCAAGAAGATGAATTAATGTTTTATCAGCGGGGTGACGATTATCTGGATTGTTTGAATGCGCTCAATGCCCCGGCGTCCAAGTTCATAGTGAACAGTCACTATTTGCATTCTTGGTTTAAAGATGCATATCCTCGGATCTACAGTAATAGTGCGTTCTTCGAACCGGTTTTTCCAAAAAATCTCCCGAGAGACTTCCCGGAAAAGAAGGTCTACAATCTGTTTTTTTACGCTCGAATGACAAATCCGCGTAATTTGTTTTGGTTTGGCTCTCGAATCATAGACAATTGCTTTAAGCAAGGAATTCTTGACCCAAGCGAGTGGAATGTTTTCTTGGCCGGAGATGACTCCATTCCTCAACTTGAATTTTTTGGAGGAAAAAAGACTATTAATCTTGGGATCTTGAGTTGGGAGGAGTACAGGGGGTTTTTGCGGGATGTTGATTTAGGGGTGTGCCTTATCCATACGCCTCACCCAGGATATCCAGTCTACGATGTGGCTGGTTCAGGGGGCGTGGCTTTAACTAACACGCTTTACACTAAGGATTCATTTCCCTCCAGTGAAAACATTATTGCGTGCGATCTTTCGGAGGATTCCTTTATGGAAGGCATGAGAAGGGCGGTAGAGCTTGCCAAAGATGGCTTGACTCGAGGGGGAAACTATCAGCGTCAGAGCTTCCCACACTCTTGGGAGGAGTCTCTTCTTGATGTTGTTGATTTTGTGAAGAACGATCAGAAGTCAATATAGCTGGTGCATTTCGATGGAGATTGCGCATTGGATTAGACGTTGCTTGTTCTGAATGATTTGTCGTTTTTTCGCCCATCTCGCGTTCTGGGCGCGATCGCTCGCACGACGGATTGTTTCCGACCGTGATCGCTTCGCCTTTAATGTGGGTTCTGGTGAATCAGCGGCAGTGGGACGCGGTGGTTCTGAGGCTCCGCAAACGGGCCGTGCTGAAGACGTGATGGAGTGATAGAGCGACTCTTCGCGGCGCGCGCATGGAGTTTGAGCGCTTGGAGAGTTCCATTCGTTGTGCGATGTCATCGATCCGGCTCCGACGCGACTCGTGCGTGGCGAAGAGCCGCGCTGCCATCTCTGAGAAAGGCTTCGCCGCTCCGGCGGTGGGGCTTCTTGTCGTTGCAGCCGGGAGTACATTACCAACTCCGGCGAATTAAATTAGAGGAATCAATGGCTCAGTTTCACTTTGTCGAAGACTACGAAGCCTACGTCCGAAAGCTCTTGAAGGACATGCCGCGCAAGCAAGCAATGGAGGAGGCGATTGGAGGGGCGTTCGATCACGTTGGAGAGATAGAAGCCCAGTTGTTGGGCTACGCGGGCCTCAAGGACGGCATGTATCTTGTCGACTTAGGCTGCGGATCTGGAAGAGCTGCATCCGCGTTGGGAAAGCGTTTCGAGATCGATTACCTCGGGCTCGACGTCGTGCAAGACCTGTTGGACTATGCTTCCGAGATCTCACCACCCAACTATCGTTTCCAGCTAAATCATGCTCTTACCCTACCGGTGGCGGATGCATCCGTCGACATGTTTTGCTGCTTCAGTGTCTTCACGCACCTGCTGCACTCAGAGACCTACCTCTATCTAGAGGAAATGGCCAGAGCGCTTACGCCGGATGGGCGGATAGTTTTTTCCTTCCTAGAGTTTCTCCAGCCGGGGCATTGGGCGGTCTTCAACGGCACGGTTGAAGGACAACGTACAAGCCAAGTTCCTCACCTGAATATGTTCATCGAACGCGGCGCAATCGAGGCTTGGTGTAAGCGCCTCGGTCTTGAGATTGTGCGATTTGTGGACGGCACGGATGGCAGTCCTTGGGGTGGGGCTCCGCTGGGCCAGTCCATCGCAATTCTGGCGCTTGGTGAAAAGCGCAAGGCGAGACCCTTTTCGCCGGCTGAGCACGACCGGCTCAGAGCGCAATTGGCGACCAAAACGCAAGCCATTGAGAGCATGGCGACGGAGCTAGATCTGGCACGTGCCGAGATAGATGTACTCAAGCAATCAAGATCTTGGCGAGTCACCGCTCCGCTCCGGGCGTTGCGCCGCGTGCTGGGATAGACTGGGCCTGCGCGATGATGTGGATCAGTTCGCCTGGCAACCCCAATCAATCCGCAAGTCTTTGATCGGCCGAGAGGTCTTCGAGTTTGTTCGGTGAGCGCCTTCCAAGGCTGTTGCTTGTACAGGGTAGTCTCCCTCCAAATTCAGACGAGACATTGATTCATAGCTCTCAAACCGACGCTGCCGTGCTGCGAAGAACTGCTTCGTCGTCGCTTCGACAATCAGATCAACCTGGGCCACGCGCTCGTGCGCTTGCCTCCGAAGACGAAGTGGCTCGAGGTCGGGAGCACTTTCGGAGCTCACTTCCGCTCGGGCGCCGGCAGCCCGGATTACTCTCTCGCCTGATCGACCGGCAATACCTGCAACATGCCGTCGGCGCACGCGCTGGAGGCGGTCACCAACAGCCGGAGGCTGGCGCGAGTGTAGTGTGAGGAGGTAAGCCAACTTGGGCGATGCCTTCGCCCTTATTCAAGCTTGAATAGCAGATTGTTCCAGGCAGGCTCGATAGAGCCGGCAGTGTGCTTCGCGTTGCTCAATTGAAAATGAATCCATGAATGACAAAAAGAGAATCGCCATCGCTGGCATTGGCTATGTTGGTTTATCCAATGCCGTGCTATTGGCTCGGTTCAACAATGTCGTTGCATTCGATGTGTCCGCAGAGCGCGTGGAGCGTCTGAATCGAGGCATCGCGCCCATCGAGGACGAGGAAATCAAGACCTATCTGCGTTCGGGCACGTTGTCGCTGCAAGCAACCACCGATGCCGCGCAGGCTTTTCAGGGTGCGGAGCTAGTGATCATTGCCACTCCGACGGACTACGACACCGCGACCAATAGATTCAATACGTCGTCTATCGAGTCGGTTATCGGCGATGTTCTGGCCGTCAATCGCGACGCTCTCATGATCATCAAGTCCACCGTACCAGTTGGGTATACGGCTCGGATTCGAACGACGTTCGATATCGACAACATCATATTCGCGCCCGAGTTCTTGCGCGAAGGCCATGCGCTCCATGACAACCTATATCCATCGCGAATCGTTGTCGGCGAACGCTCCCCACGCGCTCAGGCATTCGCCGAGCTGCTCCGCAGTTCAGCCATATGCAAGGATGTGCCTGTCTTGCTGACCGATTCTACAGAGGCCGAAGCGATCAAGCTGTTTTCCAACACTTACTTGGCAATGCGCGTAGCCTACTTCAATGAACTCGACAGCTATGCAGCTTCGCACGCGCTGGATGCGCGAAGCATCGTGCAAGGTATTTGCTTGGATCCTCGAGTCGGGGAGCACTACAACAATCCCTCATTCGGCTATGGTGGGTATTGCCTGCCAAAGGACACAAAACAACTTCTTGCGAACTACGACGAGATTCCACAGGACTTGATCCGTGCGATCGTTGAGTCCAACAATACTCGCAAGAATTTCATTGCGGACAGCATTGTGGCATTGAAACCCCAACTTGTTGGTATCTATCGGCTGATCATGAAGTCCGGCTCAGATAACTTCCGAGATTCCAGTGTACAAGGGGTAATCACTCGTCTGAAGGAGCGAGGTGTCCCGCTAATCATCTACGAGCCGGCGCTGACAGGAGAGAGCTTCCTAGGATGCGAGATCGTAAATGACTTGGCGAAATTCAAGGCACGCGCCAGTCTTATCGTCGCAAATCGCATTGCCGACGAGATCTGCGATGTCGATGAAAAAATCTACACTCGAGACCTTTTTCGATCAAACTGAAGATCGCAGGTCTTTGATTCATTTTAAAACTAATTCTATGCCTGCCACCTCGAAGGATGTCTTGAAAATGACCCTCTATCGTTGCGCTGGACCAAGTGGGCTCGCAGTGGTGCCGGATAAAATGATTGTCCCGGGGGCGCGAGGGTTCATCAAATAATCGAGCAGCTGTGTCGAGCTTGGATGCGCTCCAAGTGCGTTTCATTTGAATGCGAGTTTGAATTGATATGAAAATCCCGAACTTTCAGTGGACGACCTGGCGTGGAGCAATTCGCCGTTTGACCGAACCCTCCACGATAGTCACGGCGGCAAAGCAGGAGCCGCTTGGTGTGCGAAGGGCCTTGCCTGCGCGTCTCGACGCGGCGGTTCAATTCGACCGCGACTGGTATCTCGCCGCGTATCCAGATGTGGCGGCTGCTCAGGTTGATCCGTTCGGACATTATGAGCAATACGGGAAGGCAGAGGGCCGACACCCGACTCCCCCTACCGAGCAAGAAGAAAAAGCACTCGGCTTCGACCGCGTGTGGTATGGCGCCGCTTACCCGGATGTAACGGCGAGCGGGTTGAGCCCCTTTTGTCATTGGCTACAAACTGGAAAAGCTGAAGGCAGGGCGATCAATGGAGATTTCACTTCTACATCCCGCCAGTTAGCTGTATTGGCCAAAAACTATCACTACAAAGACCTTAAAACAGAATGCTCGAAGGAATTGAAAGTCCGCGAGGCTTCATTTGTCGAAGAGGCGGCGGACTTCGAAAGTGCGCAATATTGGCGTGAGCGTTATCGCAAAGGAGGGAATTCTGGTGCTGGATCATACGGCCGTTTGGCGGAATTCAAGGCGGAAGTCATCAATGCGTTTGTACATGAGCGAAAAATAACTGATGTTATTGAATTTGGTTGCGGCGATGGGGCTCAATTGATGCTTGCGACGTATCCGAATTACGTTGGCTTTGATGTCTCAGACGAAAGCGTCGAACTATGCAGGGCCAAGTTTTTGCACGATGCGACGAAAAAATTTCAGAATGCAGCGAATTGGAGTTATGAAGCCGCCGGCTTGGTGTTATCGCTTGACGTCATTTTTCATTTGATAGAGGACGATGTTTTTCACGACTACATGCGAAGACTGTTCTTTTCGTCCAAGCGGTATGTGATTATCTACTCATCGAATTACGACGGCGGTCAGATCGCCGCCCATGTCAAGCACCGAGCGTTCAGTGACTGGATTGACGTGTATCAAGCCGACTTCAAGTTGATTCGGCACGTTCCAAATAGATGGCCACTGATTGAAGATGCTCAAAATGAGTCATTTGCGGATTTTTTCATTTTCGAGAGGGTGGCGCGTGTCAGGCATGATTTGCCCGGACATCTTTTGGTGTCATTGACCAGCTATAGGAAGCGTTTTCCCACGCTCGAATTGACCCTTCGACGTATCCTGCAGCAGAGTGTGCAGCCTGACACGACAGTGCTTTGGGTTTCGACGGAAGACCGCATGCATCTACCACAAGGAGTGCTTGATCTTCAACGGTGTGGCCTAGAGATATGCGAGACGAAAGACACTCGTTCGTACAAAAAAATTATTCCGGCACTTGAGCGCTATCCGAATAGTTTTATTATTACCGTTGACGATGATACGGTTTATCCTTTGAATCTCGTCGAGTCGCTTGTTGAAAATTATCGCTGCAAGACCGAGGTACTATGTCGACGCGCGCATCGAATTGAATTGAATGAGAATGGTCTTCCAAGACCATACAGCCAATGGCAATTTGAAACTGCTAGCGAAGATGATGCAAATTTGTTTGCAACAGGCGTTGGTGGTGTTCTCTATCCCCCGCGGTCTCTGGCGCCGGAGGTTGTTGACGAAGTAAAATTTTCTAAGCTTGCTCCGCTTAGTGATGATCTTTGGCTATTCTGGATGACCCTTCGTGCTGGAAGCCGGGTTCGCCGAGTGGGTCATTATTATCCACTGTTGTCTTGGCCTGGATGCGATGAGAACGGGCTTTGGGTGACGCAAAATGCAATTGGTGGAAATGATGCTGCAATTGAGGCATTGATCAACCATTTTGGATGGCCGCTTTCTGTTTCGGGTGAAAAGTTGAGCTCCGCAGGCGCGAAAAAATCCATTTAACTTCCATATAAATAAAGCCATCAATGTCATTTAGAAGTGCGTTCCGCCCCTTCATTCTGCCAATTGTGCGAGAGCTGTCTAGGATCTTTGTTCGGCGCTCAGAGTATGACGAGATGGCTGCAACTCTTCAGCGGATAGTAATGCACCAGGAGGAAGTCGCCGCTAGAGCCGAATTGGCTGAAAAATCGCTTGAAAATCTGGCGGCGTCGCTGAATGCGTTCAAAGATGTCATCAGCAATTCCTTGGAGTGGGTCGGCAAGGAAATTTCGTCCGAGAAGCAGCAAATTGATACGCATCAACTTGAAACAATCGAACTAAGGCAACGCTTGGCTGTGTTCAACGCTCGTTTCAACGACATTGAGCGCGCGGCATCGTTTGAAGCCCAGGCTATCCATGATTTGGCGCACAAGCTTCTCGGAGGCGCCCCATGCGAGGCGCGAATTGGTCGCGGCGTGGGTATTGTCGTTCCCACGTGCGATCGCCCTGAGCTTCTCGCACGAGCCTTAGAATCGTTGGTGTCCCAGACGGTCTTGCCCGACAGCGTGGTCGTAGTCAACGACGGTCACGGCAGCGTGGATGAGCTGATCAGTCGGTTCCTGGGGCGTCTTGATATCCGCGTTCTGAGCACGCCATCACCGATGAGTGGTTCGTCAGTCGCAAGGAATATCGGCCTGGACGCGTTGCAAGCGGATCTGATCGCCTTTCTTGATGACGACAACTTGATGTGGCCCAACTGGATCGAGCGGGCTTCGACATTCTTCGAGGAAGATTCGTCGCTCGACATTGTGTACGGGGTTCAGCTGAGGGATGTCGACCATTCATCTTCGACGAAAACGTGGTTTCTGGTCCCGTTCGATGGTGCGCGGCTCAAGAAGAATAATTTTATTGACTTGAATCAGGTCATGCACCGACGCAGTTCCGTGCGGTTCGAGTCGAGTTTGCGCAGGCTTGTTGATTGGGACTACATCATCGAGTTGACTCGGCGATCGACGGGCCGAATCACGCCGGTCGACGCCATCGCCTCGCTCTATTCGGCTACCGAGCCACTGCGGATCAGCGTCGCCCATTGGCCACCTGGTTTGTTCGAGGTTGTTGCTGAACGCCGGGGGCGCAGCGTATCTGTCTTATCTGATAGCGACCGTGAATGTAGTTGTTGCGGCTACACCGGGACATTTTCCCCGGGGCCCCGGCAGAGACCTAACGCTGGCTGTCCCCGCTGCGGCTCGCTAGAGCGCCATCGCTTCCTGCAACTCGTGGCACCGGCTCTGAGAGCGTTCTGGATACCTGAGACCAGGGCCGTCTCGACCACGCGTCTCTTTGAGATCGCCCCTTCTCAGGCGACTGGCAGCTTTCGCGGCATGTTCGGGTCGGCGATAACCATTGACGCCGATCCGGAGGCGGATGGGCGAGTCGTGGACGTTGTCGCGTCGCTGACGGACCTTCCCATGAGGGCCGATAGCTGCGACGTATTACTGGCCCTGCACGTGTTGGAGCACATCCCGGCCGACACGACCGCAATGGCGGAGATTGCACGGGTGCTGAGCGTCACTGGCGTGACTGTGCTGCAGGTGCCATTTTCGGGGCGTCCAGTGACCGACGAAGCAGTGTTGGAGTCAGCCGAAGAGAGGGTTGCTCGATTCGGACAGGCTGATCATGTACGCTTCTATGGCGAGGATTTCTTCTCGCGCTTGACGAGATCGGGCCTCACCTCTATTTGTGTGAGTCCACGCCAATCTATGCCACCTGAGGCGATCAAGAGATACGGCCTGCTGTCTGACGAAGGGCTTGTGTTTGCGGTGCGCTCAGATAACTCCAAGGCAGCGAGCAAGCTTTCGATCTTCGAGTCGAGACTCCTTAAGGGGCGGCTTTGATGCACTCGGCATAGCTGCGCGCCATGTAGGTTGGCCCTGCGACGGGCTTCCCGGCACCGAACACGGTCACGATTGGGCTCGACCTATAAGCGATGACGTCTCCTGCGCCCCGCCAGCGGGGTCATGTCGCCGAAAGACTAACGCTCAACGTGTCTCGATTTCCTCGATGCAGATCATCAAAATCCGGGACGACTCATTGGGCCACGACCACGTCCGTGATCCCGTAGTCCCCGAACTTCGTCTCGTCGAACTTGGGCAAAGCACCAGCCGAGTTACGCTTCTTGTGGCGTCTGGATGTGGCTGGACGATACGATTCGGCCATGTTCAAGATGGATCACCCGGTTGCACTCCTTTGCAATCAGATCTGGCGAATGCGACGCCAAGACCAGGATGCCGGCGTTCGAGACGACATCCTTCATCCGTTGCTCGGCCTTTTCCGTAAATTCCGCATCGCCCACGGACAACCACTCGTCCATCAGAAGAATATCGGCCTGAACACTTGTAGAGATCGAAAACGCAAGGCGCATCAGCATGCCGGTCGAATAGGTACGCACCGGCATGTTGACGTATTCGCCCAACCCGCTGAATTCGCAGATCTCCGGCGTCAGCGAATCAATCTGCTTCTTGCTCAGGCCCATGACAAGCCCGCGCAGCATGATGTTTTCAATGCCAGTGGCGTCGGCTTCGATTCCCAGTGAAGGATCGATCAAGCTGGAAACTGTGCCTTGGCGGACAAAGTCCCCCGATGAAGGTTCGTACACCCCGGCCAGTGCGCGCAGCAGTGTGGACTTGCCGGCGCCGTTGTGGCCCACCAAGCCCAGTCGGTCGCCCGCTTTCAGTTCGAGGTTGATGCCACTGAGCGCTTGCACCACGTTGACACCGGTTTCCTTGCCGAAGCGCCCACCGGTTACCGACGAGGCGAGTGTCTTCTTGAGGGAGTTGGCGCCGGCCCCATAGATGGGGAAATTGACGGCGACGTCCTTGAGTGAGATGTAAGGCATGGATTTACAGCCAGTAAACGACGCGACGACGGTACTTGGTAAAGAGCCAACTCGCGATGAGGATGTTGACTGCTGTCCACGCAAAGATGCCGTGCCAGTTGTGGGTATCCGAAACGTTGCCCATCAAGGGTGCGCGCAGCAGGTCGAGCATCTGCGCCAAAGGGTTGTAGAGGATGTACTGGGCACGCCCAGGCAGGCTTTCCGGAAGCCAGAAAACGGGCGTCAGGAACATGGCCATCTGCATGACGCTGGTGACGATCTGCGCCACGTCGCGAAAGCGGGTGCACACCAGACCAAGGAGGAGGCCGAGGGCATGAGCGTTGATGAGGAACAACGCAAAGGCCGGGATGAAAAGCAGCGCATGGGCCTTGAGCGAAATTCCGGCCCAGATGGCGACGGGCACGTAAAGAACGATCTGATGCGCAAACTGAATCGAATTGCGCGCCATGCTTCGCCAAACGAAAAGGCTGATCGGGAAATAGCCCTGTTTGAGGTAGTTGGCTGAGCTGATGAACGCATTGCATGATTCAGTGACCATGCTGTTGAAGAAGGTCCAGAAGATGATGCCCAGCGCCAAATGTGGGAAGAACTTGCTCAACTCGGTGCCGAACAGGGAGCTGTACAGCGGTCCCATCCCCCCGATCATGGCGCCCATGCTCAGGGTCAGCCACAGCGGGCCGAGCATGGACCGGCGATAGCGAAGGACGATATCGAACCACGCGAGCGTCCACCAGATGTCAGTACGGCGGGTGCCTTCCCACCAGTCGCCCCAGGGCGTGCGATGCAAATTCGAATGTGTTTGACTCATGAGTAGTTCAGTATTTCTCTCCGCCATGAAGGCCGCGCCCTGCGACACGCTGTTCAACCGGCAGGCGGGATGAGCCAAAGTCTGCAGCCCCTGTGGCGCGGCCTACTTGCTCGATCCATTCGGCAGGGCGTGGATTGTCGCCGATGCGGAGACAACCGGTAAGATACCGCCCCTTACCGTGTCACTCCAAGTCTCCGTCGCCCTTTGCACGCACAACGGTGCGGCCTTCATTGTCGAGCAGGTACGCAGCATTTGCCTGCAATCGCTGCCGCCCGTGGAAATCGTGCTGTCTGACGATGCTTCGTCAGACGATGTCGTTGCGCGCGCGCTGGCCACTGTAGCTGCCTGCGAGGCGCAGCGGCCGGGACTGAAAATCCCCGTGCGCGTCTTCGAGAACCGTCCGGCACTTCGCGTGACTCGCAATTTCGAGCAGGCCTGCCTGGCTTGCAGCGGTGATCTCGTTGCGCTCAGCGATCAGGACGACCTGTGGCCGGTGGACCGGCTGGAGACCATGTGCGCACAGTTCGAACTGGCTGCAGACCTCCAGTTGCTGCACACCGACGCGACCTTGATTGGCCCCGCGGGCGAGCCGCTAGGCGGGACGCTTTTCCATGCGCTGGAGGTTCAGCCATGGGAGACACGCCGTATCCATGAGGGCAATGCCTTCAGCGTGTTCCTGCGTCGAAACCTTGTCACCGGTGCCACTGCGGTGTTTCGCCGCTCGCTGCTGGCCTTGGCTGCGCCTTTTCCAGTTGAGTGGATACACGATGAGTGGCTGGGCATCATCGCTGCCGCGGTGGGGCGTGTCGACGTGCTCGAAGCCCCCCTGATTGGCTATCGTCAGCATGGGGGCAACCAGATCGGCGCCGAACGCGACACGTTTCGGCGCAAGGTGGAGAAAGCCCTGGCTTCGCGTGGCGACACGCACGTAAAGCGGGCGCGCAAGGCCGAACTGTTGCTGGAGCGGCTTGAAGCCATTGGCGTGCCACGGGTGTCGGCCGCAACGATCGAGCAGGTGCGCGGCAAGTTGGCGCATCAGCAGTTCCGCGCGCATCTGGCGCCAGGTCGCCTGTCGCGGGTGCTGCCCATCCTGCGCGAGGCCCGTACGGGACGCTACGACCTGTACGGCCGGGGGCTCCGCGGCATCGTGCGCGACTTGTTCGAGGGCGTGTGAGCGTGAATTCGACGGGACGTGGCCGTTGGGGCCAACGTATTGACCGCGCCCGGCGCATTCTGCGCGTGCTGCCCGCGGCCATCTACAAGGGGGGCGGACTCCGCGGAATGTTGGGCCGCATGTGGCTGATCTACCGACAGTCCGGACTTCAAGGCGTCAAGACCTCGCTGGCGATCCTGCTGCGCGGCGAAGGGCCGCCCCGCATGGCGAGCGCGGGCACGCTGCAACGCAAGAACTACGCGGAATGGCTTCGGCTCTACGAGCCCAAGGCCGGCTCGCAGCGGGCTGCGATGGAGGCGCGCATGCGACGCATGGCGCATCCACCGCTGATTTCGGTACTGATGCCCGTCTATGCCCCCGACGTGCAAATGCTCGCGCAGGCCATTGCCTCGGTCAGGGCACAGACCTACCCGCATTGGGAGTTGTGCATCGCCGACGATGCTTCGCCTGCGACGGAGGTGCGTGCCTTGCTGGAAGAGCAGGTGGCGCAGGACCCGCGCATCCGCGCCGCCTTTCGGCCCGTCAACGGCAACATCTCGGCGGCAAGCAACTCGGCGCTCGAACTGGTGAACGGCGAGTGGGTCGCGCTGATGGACCACGATGACCTGCTGCGGGAAGATGCGTTGTTCTGGGTCGCCGCGGAAATCGACGCCCATCCGGATGCCCAACTGATCTATTCGGACGAGGACAAGATCGATGGTGCGGGCGTGCGCTCGGCGCCCAACTTCAAGCCCGACTGGAACCCCGAACTGTTGTGCTCGCAAAACTACACGTCGCACTTGGGCGTGTACCGCAGCGACCTGGTGCGGGCGGTGGGTGGTTTTCGCGAAGGCCTGGAAGGCGCGCAGGATCACGACCTGACGCTGCGCTGCGTCGAGCGCCTGGGCCCGGAGCAGATTCGCCACATCCCCCGCGTGCTCTACCACTGGCGCGTGCATGCGGCCAGCACGGCGGCAACGCTCGACGCCAAGCCCTACGCGATCCGTGCGGGCGAGCGCGCCATTCGCGAACACCTGGCACGCACCGGCGTGGCAGCGAGCGTTGAAGGCAGCGTGCAGGGCTATCACGTCCGCTACGCGGTGCCGCAGCCGCCGCCCTTGGTGTCGATCGTGATCCCGACACGTAACGCGCATGAACTGGTCGCTCAATGCATCGGCAGCATCCGCAGCCGCACGACCTATCCGAACTACGAAATCCTGCTGGTCGACAACGGTTCGGACGAAGCAGCTTCGTTGGACGCCTTTGCCGCGCTCGAAACGCAGGGCGTGCGGGTGCTGCGCGATGCGCGCGAGTTCAATTACTCGCAACTGAACAACGGTGCGGTGGCGCAGGCGCGTGGTGAACTTGTGGCGCTGATCAACAACGACATCGAAGTGATCAGCCCCGATTGGCTGGACGAGATGGTGGGCTTGGCGTGCCAGACCGGTGTGGGTTGCGTTGGGGCCAGGCTGTGGTTTCCAGACAAGACATTGCAGCACGGCGGCGTGATCATCGGCTTGGGGGGCGTGGCCGGCCATTCTCACAAGCACCTGCGGGCCGGCGATGGCGGCTTCTTCCAGCGCGCGGTGCTGACCCAGAACCTGTCGGCGGTCACCGCCGCCTGCCTGGTGGTGCGCAAAGCCGTCTACGAGCGGGTTGGCGGCCTGGACGAAACGCATCTGCGGGTGGCCTTCAACGACATCGACTTTTGTCTGCGCGTGCGAGAGGCGGGTTACCGCAACGTCTGGACGCCCTATGCCGAGCTGTTTCACCACGAGTCGGCCACGCGCGGGACGGATATCGCGCCGGCCAAGCAGGCGCGCTACCAGTCCGAAGTTCGCTACATGCAATCGCGCTGGAGCAAGGAGCTCAAGCACGACCCAGCCTACAGCCCGAACCTCACCCTGGACCACGAGGACTTCAGCTACGCGTGGCCGCCACGCGTTTCCCCGATGCCCTGAAGGCGGCTGGGTGCGCTTGAGCGTTGCACGACGGCTCCTTCAGTTCTGTCTGCTTCCGGCCTGACCGCGAAACCGCCAGAACACCCCCGACCCCCAAACCCGCGCCAAACTGCTCACGTGCCACCACAGATGCCTGCGGCTCGCATGGCTGGCCCGCTGCGCATCGTGCCGCGCCAGCAGATCCTCCCCCACCTGCAGTTCCCATCCCGCCAGCTGCGTCCGCGCGCAGATGTCGAAGTCCTCGCCATACATGAAAAAGCGCTCGTCGAAGCCCTGGATCTCCGCGTAGGCGGCACTGCGAAACAGCATGAAAAGCCCGGGCACCCAGTCCGGCGCGGCCGGGATGGGGTAGCCCGGCTTGCGTCGCGTCAGGATTTCCAGCGGCGTGATGATGCGCCGGTGCTGCTCGGGCGTGGACTTGCCCGGCTCCAGGATGCGCGGCGTCAGCAAGCCAGCTTTCGGGCGGGCCTGCGCCATCAGCGGGGCCAGCACGTCGCTGTCGAAGCGGATGTCGGGATTGAGCACCAGGAACCACTCGGTGGCGCATCGCGCGAAGGCCTGGTTGTGGTTGGCGCCAAAACCCTTGGGCGCGGCATTGTCGATGCGCTCGATCGGATATCCCACCTCCAATCCGGCCAGCAGGTCGGGTTCGGGGATGTTGACGGTCAGCACCACCTTCTCGACCACCGCGGCGCTGAACCTGTCAAGTTGCTCGAGCAGCGGCCGGATCAAACCGAGCTGGCCGTGGCTGACGATCGACACGGTGAGGGGCTTGCGGCGGGGCGTGGTGTTTTGCATGGTCTAATTTCGCCCGGAATTCTAGGGTTCCTTCAACACACCCCATGCTTGCACTGATCGTCATCAGCTTTCTCGTCGCCGCCGTCGCGGTGCTGTTCTTCATGCGCCGCGCGCGGCGCCATGCGCGGCGCTATGGCTCGGACATGCCGCAGCGCTTCCATGCGGGCCACGTGCCGCGCCTGGGCGGCGCAGGCATCTTCCTGGGCACCGGCGTCGGCTGGCTGGCGGCCGGGCTGATCGGCGAAGATCCTTTCAACGTCTCCTGGCCGGTCAAGGTCTCGGGCCTGACTTTGCTGGGCCTGGCGCCGGCCGTGCTGGGCGGCATTGCGGAAGACCTGACGCAGCGTGTTTCGGTGCGCTACCGGCTGGCGCTCACCGCCGGCTCGGCGCTGCTGCTGTGCTGGCTGCTCGGCCTGTTCGTGCAGCGCACCGGTTTCGAATCCGTCGACATGCTGCTGCGCACCGTGCCGTACGCCGGCCTGCTGTTCGCCGCCTTCGCCATCGCCGGCCTGCCGCATGCCTTCAACATCATCGACGGCTACAACGGGCTGGCCGGCACGGTGGCGGTGCTGGTCTGCCTGGCCATCTCGCACGTGGCGCTGCAAGTGGGCGACCGGCAACTGGCCGCGATGGTGATGTGCCTGGTCGGCGCCACCGCCGGCTTCCTGATGTGGAACTACCCGCGCGGCAAGATCTTCGCCGGCGACGGCGGCGCCTATGTGTGGGGCATGGTGATCGCCGTGGCGGTGGTGACGCTGGTGCAGCGCCATCCCCAGGTTTCGCCCTGGTTCCCGATGCTCCTGCTGATCTACCCGGTGTGGGAGACGATGTTCTCGATCTATCGGAAGCTGGCGCGCGGCCAGTCGCCCGGCACGGCCGATGCGCTGCACTTCCACCAACTGATCTTTCGCCGCATCGTGCGTGCGGCCATTGCCGACGACGAGGCGCGCACGCTGCTGGCGCGCAACAATCGCACCTCGCCCTATTTGTGGGGCTTTGCCGCGATGTCGGTGGTGCCTGCGGTGCTGTTCTGGAACAACACGCCCGTGCTGATGCTGTTCTGCCTGGTGTTCGTGGCCACTTACGTCACTTCCTACCTCATGATCGTCCGTTTCAAGGTGCCGCGCTGGGTGCGCCACTGACTGCGTTGACGGCTTCTACACTTTCCCATTTCGACCCGGAGCGCGACTGCCCATGACCGATCCCGTCCTCAACATCCCGCCGCGCGACAAGGCAGAAATCCTGGCGCAGGCGCTGCCCTACATCCGCAAGTTCCACGGCAAGACCATCGTCATCAAGTACGGCGGCAATGCCATGACCGACCCCGCCCTGCAGGCCGACTTCGCCGAGGACGTGGTGCTGCTCAAGCTGGTCGGCCTGAACCCGGTGGTGGTGCACGGCGGCGGCCCGCAGATCGAATCGGCCCTCAAGCGCCTGGGCAAGACGGGCAGCTTCATCCAGGGCATGCGCGTGACCGACGCCGAGACCATGGAAGTGGTCGAGTGGGTGCTGGCCGGTGAAGTGCAGCAGGACATCGTCGGCCTGATCAACCAGGCTGGCGGCAAGGCCGTGGGCCTGACCGGGCGCGACGGCGGCCTCATCCGCGCGCAGAAGCTCAAGCTGACCGATCGCGCCGACCCGAACCTGCACCACGACGTCGGCCAGGTCGGCGACATCGTGTCGATCGACCCCAGCGTGGTCAAGGCGCTGCAGGACGACGCCTTCATCCCCGTGGTCAGCCCGATCGGCTTCGGCGAGGACAACGAGAGCTACAACATCAACGCCGACGTGGTGGCCGGCAAGCTGGCCACCGTGCTCAAGGCCGAGAAGCTGATGCTGCTGACCAACACCCCGGGCGTGCTCGACAAGAACGGCAAGCTGCTGACCAACCTGTCGGCGCGCGAGATTGACGAGTTGTTCGCCGACGGCACCATTTCCGGCGGCATGCTGCCCAAGATCGAAGGCGCGCTGGATGCGGCCAAGAGCGGCGTGAACTCGGTGCACATCATCGACGGCCGCGTGCCGCACGCCATGCTGCTGGAAATCCTGACCGACCAGCCGTACGGGACGATGATCCGGGCGCGATAGCCCACGGCACCCTCTCCGCGGGTGATGCCGCTGGCGGTGCTCGCGCCGCACCCCCTGAATGTGTTGCCATTTCGCGCTCCCTCGGCGGCGCGAAATGCGTTCCCTCGCTCGGGTTGACCCGGTGTGCGCGCGCTCACTGCGCTATGCGAGAATCAATTGATTACAAATTTGTGGGTGCCCATGCAGAACGACGAGATTCGAGACGCCGGCGTTGAGCCCGGCCGGGTGGCGGCCGAAGCCCCCCCACGCAAGCGGCCCAAGCCGGGCGAGCGACGCGTGCAGATCCTGCAAGCCCTGGCGGCCATGCTGGAGCAGCCTGGCGCGGAGCGCGTGACCACCGCCGCGCTGGCGGCTCGGCTGGAAGTGAGCGAGGCCGCGCTGTATCGCCACTTCGCCAGCAAGGCGCAGATGTTCGAAGGGCTGATCGACTTCATCGAGCAGAGCGTCTTCACGCTGGTCAATCAGATCCTGGACCAGGCACCACCGGCCGAGGGCGACGCCGAACCGGGCCATGCCGGGGCCCAGCAGGCGATGCGCATCATCGCCATGCTGATGCAGTTCGCCGAAAAGAATCCGGGCATGACGCGCGTCATGGTCGGCGATGCGCTGGTGTTCGAGAACGACCGCCTGCAGCAGCGCATGAACAACTTCTTCGACAAGCTCGAATCGACCCTGCGCCAGACCTTGCGCCCGGCCGCGCAGGCCGAGGGCTCGTCCACGCCCACGGTCGATGCGCAGGTGCGCGCCTCGGCGCTCACCGCCTTCGCGGTCGGCCGCCTGCAGCGCTACGCGCGCTCGGGCTTTCGCCGGCTGCCTTCCGAGCACCTCGAGGCCTCGGTCGCACTGATGGTCTGACGCAGCGCGGCGGCCGCGCCGCCGCAACCTGCCTGCCACGCCCGTTCCGTGCCTATGCCGCGCATAGGCAAATGCCATTCACGCGTCACGCGTACGCACGCACAATGGCGGCTCCTTTTCAAGCGTTGGAACAACGAGGAGCCCACCATGAGCAGCAGCAACGATTCCACCGAAGCCAAGTGCCCCTTCCACCCGGCCGGTGGCGCCGGCACCACCAACCGCGACTGGTGGCCCAAGCAACTGAGGCTGGACCTGTTGCACCAGCACTCGCCCAAGGCCAATCCGCTGGGTGCGGATTTCGACTACGCCAAGGCCTTCGCCAGCCTCGACCTGGCCGCGCTGAAGAAAGACCTGGCCGCCCTCATGACCGATTCGCAGGACTGGTGGCCGGCCGACTTCGGCCACTACGGCCCGCTGTTCGTGCGCATGGCCTGGCACAGCGCCGGCACCTACCGCACCGGTGACGGCCGCGGTGGCGCCGGCCGCGGGCAGCAGCGCTTTGCCCCGCTCAACAGCTGGCCCGACAACGTCAGCCTGGACAAGGCGCGCCGCCTGCTGTGGCCGATCAAGCAGAAGTACGGCGCCAAAATTTCCTGGGCCGACCTGATGATCCTGACCGGCAACGTCGCGCTCGAAACCATGGGCTTCAAGACCTTCGGTTTCGCCGGTGGCCGGGTCGACACCTGGGAGCCGGATCAAGACGTTTACTGGGGCCGCGAGACCAAGTGGCTGGGCGGCGACGTGCGCTACGCGCATGGCGACGAAGGGGTCAGCAAGCCGGGCGACCAGGCCGTGCTGGTGAGCGACGACCCGGCGGATGGCGACAAGCACTCGCGCGATCTGGAGAACCCGCTCGCCGCCGTGCAGATGGGCCTGATCTACGTCAACCCCGAAGGCCCGGACGGCAACCCCGACCCCGTTGCCGCCGCGCGCGACATCCGCGACACCTTCGCCCGCATGGCGATGGACGACGAGGAAACCGTCGCCCTCATCGCTGGCGGCCACACCTTCGGCAAGACGCACGGTGCCGGCCCCGCCGACAACGTGGGCGACGAACCCGAGGCCGCCGACTTCGCCAGCCAGGGCCTGGGCTGGGCCAATCGCTTCGGCAGCGGCAAGGGCGCGGACACCATCACCAGCGGCCTGGAAGTCACCTGGACCACCACGCCCACCAAGTGGAGCGGCAACTTCTTCTGGAATCTGTTCGGCTACGAATGGGAACTCACCAAGAGTCCGGCCGGCGCGCACCAGTGGGTCGCCAAGGGCGCGGGCGCGACGATCCCGCACGCGCACGACCCATCCAAGAAGCTGGTCCCCACCATGCTCACCACCGACCTTTCGCTGCGCCTCGATCCGGCCTACGAGAAGATCTCGCGCCGCTTCATGGAGAACCCCGACCAGTTCGCCGACGCCTTTGCCCGCGCCTGGTTCAAGCTCACCCACCGCGACATGGGCCCGCGCGCGCGCTACCTCGGCCCCGAAGTGCCGGCCGAGGAATTGCTGTGGCAAGACCCGATCCCCGCCGTCGACCATCCGCTGGTCGACGCCAAGGACGTGGCCGCGCTCAAGGCCAAGCTGCTGGCCTCGGGCCTCTCGCTGGCCGAACTGGTGGGCACCGCCTGGGCCTCCGCCTCCACCTTCCGCGGCTCCGACATGCGCGGCGGCGCCAACGGCGCGCGCATCCGCCTGGCGCCGCAGAAAGACTGGGCGGCCAACCAGCCCGAGCAACTGGCCCGCGTGCTCAAGACGCTGGAAGGCCTGCAGGCCGAGTTCAACGCCTCGGCCACCGGCGGCAAGACGATCTCGCTGGCCGACCTGATCGTGCTGGGCGGCTGCGCCGCGGTCGAGCAGGCGGCGAAGAACGCCGGCCACGCGCAGACCGTGCCCTTCAGCCCGGGCCGCATGGACGCCACCCAGGAACAGACCGACGTGCAGTCCATGGCGGTGCTCGAGCCGCTGGCCGATGGCTTCCGCAATTTCGTCAAGGGAAATTACAGCGTGCCGGCCGAAACCCTGCTGGTCGACAAGGCGCAGTTGCTGACGCTCAGCGCGCCGGAGATGACCGCGCTGGTCGGCGGCCTGCGTGCGCTGGGCGCCAACGTCGGCGGCAGCACGCATGGCGTGTTCGGCACGCGCAAGGACACGCTGGGCAATGACTTCTTCACGCACCTGCTCGACATGGGCACCGAGTGGAAGCCGGTGCCGGGCCACAGCGGCCAGTACGCCGCGCACGACCGCAAGAGCGGCAAGGCCACGTGGACTGGGACGCGCGTCGACCTGGTGTTCGGCGCCAATGCCCAGTTGCGCGCGCTGTCCGAGGTCTATGCGAGCGACGAGCCCCGCTTCGTGCAGGATTTCGTGGCGGCCTGGACCAAGGTCATGAACCTCGATCGCTTCGATCTCGCGCGCGGCTGAGGTTGTCGAACAAGCGAGTGACGCGCCGCGCGGCGCGTCACTCGCTAGCGCAGATCAGAGCAGCGACTTGCCCTGCTTCAGCACGAAGTCGCAGGCCTGCTGCGTCAACTGCTTCTGCATCCCGGCGGTCGAGGACAGGTCCATGCTCTTGCCGTCGCTGCTCTTGAGCAGGCCCTTGGCACCGTCCAGGTAGCCGCTGTCGGACTGGGCGGCCGAACTGCCGCCCATCTTGCCCATCAGCCCGTCCTTCACGGCCGACACGCTGTCGCCGCTCAGGTAGTTGTTCTTGAAGCAGTACTCCAGCACGCCGGCCGCATTGCCCATGGTGCCCGAGCTCAGGCCGCCCATGCCCGCCATGCCGGCCAGGCTGCCGGCGCTGCTGCTGCTACTGCCGCCCAGGGCGCTGCTGGCCATGCCCTTGAGCGAATCCATGCTCTGCGCGCAGGCCAGTGTGGCGGCCAGGCCGAGTGCGGCGGTCAGGGCGGCGGCGCGTGCGGCCTGCTGCAAAAAATGGGTGTTCTTGTTCATGATGTGTTGCTCCTTGCGTGAACGTTGGCGATGCATGGCCGTGCCATGCGCGAACGACCTTAGCGCAGCCGTGCGGCAGCGCGATGGCGGCATTTGCAACAGTTCGTGGAACAGCAGGCTCAGGCCAGCGCAACGCCAACCTTCCCACCTGCCGCGACCAGTTCGGCCCAGGTGCCGTCGTCCACTTCCACGCCGTCGCGCGTGCGCGCGGCGCGCGCCCGGCGTTCGGGCTCGCCCGCCAGTTGCACGCCATCCGTGCCTGTGCCCGGCGGGCTCTGCCGCAGCCAGTCGACGAAGGCCTTCGCCTCGGCCTCGAAGGCCGCCTGCGTGCCGAGCCGGGCCGGGTCGATCAGGATCGTGAGCATGCCGTTGTAGACGGAGCGCGCCGTGTCGGCCGGCCGGTGCCAGGTGCCGCCGCCCGTCAGCGCGCCGCCCAGCAGCTCGCAGGCGATGGCCATGCCGTAGCCCTTGTGCTCGCCGAAGGTCATCAGCGCGCCGAACAGGCCATTCGACTGCGGCACCACCACCACGCCGGGGTCGTCGCTCGGGCGGCCGTGCTCGTCGATCAGGTAGCCGGGGGACACCCGCTCGCCCTTGTTGTGGGCCACGCGCATCTTGCCCTGCGCCACGCGGCTGGTGGCAAAGTCCAGCACGAAGGGCTCGGCGCCCGCCAGCGGAATGCCGATGCAGCACGGGTTGGTGCCAAAGCGCCCGTCGCCGCCGCCCCAGGGCGCCACCACCGGCCGCGACAGCACGTTGACGAAGTGCATCGAGACCAGCCCCTGCGCCACCGCCATCTCGGCGAAATGGCCGATGCGCCCCAGGTGGTGCGCCTGGCCCAGCGTCATGATGCAGCTGCCGTGCGCGCGCGCGCGCGCCATGCCCAGTTCCATCGCCTGCACGCCGACGATCTGGCCGTAGCCGCGCTGGCCGTCCAGCGTCAGCAGGCTGCCGCCGTCGAGCTGCACGCGCATCGACGTGTTGGGCTGGAGCCCGCCCTCGGCCACCGCATCGACATAGCGCGGCACCATGCCCACGCCATGCGAATCGTGCCCGCTCAGGTTGGCCAGCACCAGGTTGGCGGCCACCTGCCTGGCCTCGGCCGGTGCGCTGCCGGCCCCTTTGAGAATGCGCGCGACATCGGCTTGCAGGCGCTCGGCCGGCAGGGTGATGGACATGGCTCAGGCTCCCTTGGCGTTCAGTGTGATGGCGTAGAGCGACGTGGTCGCGCAGATGAAGAGGCGGTTGCGCTTGGGCCCGCCGAAGCAGACGTTGGCCACCACCTCGGGCACCAGGATCTTGCCCAGCAGCGTGCCGTCGGGGTGGTAGCAGTGCACGCCGTCACGCGCGCTGGTCCACACGCGGCCCGCGGTGTCGACGCGAAAACCGTCGAACAGGCCGTTGGTGCATTCGGCGAAGACCTCGCCGCCGGCCAGGCTGCGGCCGTCGGCGCCGACCTTGAAGCGGCGGATGTGGCGCGGCCCGTCTTCCGTGTGGCTGGCGCCGGTGTCGGCCACGTACAGCAGCGCTTCATCGGGCGAGAAAGCCAGCCCGTTGGGCTTCACGAAATCATCGGCCATGCGCTGCACCTCGCCGCTGGCCGGGTCGATGCGATAGACGTTGCAGGCGCCGATCTCGCTGTCGGCGCGCAGCCCTTCGTAGTCCGACAGGATGCCGTAGCTCGGGTCGGTGAACCACACGCCGCCATCTGAATGCACCACCACGTCGTTTGGTGAATTCAGGCGCTTGCCTTGCCAGTGCGAGGCCAGCACGGTGAGCGTGCCGTCGTGCTCGGTGCGCGTCACGCGGCGCGTGAGGTGTTCGCAGCTCACCAGCCGGCCTTGGCGGTCGACGGTGTGGCCGTTGGTGTTGTCGGCCGGTTCGCGGAACACGCTGGCCGTGCCGTTGCGCTCGTCCCAGCGCAGCATGCGGTTGTTCGGGATGTCCGACCACAGCAACGCGCGATGCGCGCCGAACCACACCGGGCCCTCGCACCAGCGCGCGCCGGTCCACAGCCGCTGCAGGCGCTCCGGCCCGGGCAGGCAGGTCTTGAAGCGCGGGTCCAGGTGCTCGAAGCCGGCGCCCTCAAGGGAGCCGAAGGGGAGGGGAGTCATGCGTTGTCTTTCTTCAGAGAGCGGCGGTGCGGCTCAGCGCTGGGGGCGCGAGCTGGCCAGCACGATGACCGCGATGATGATGAGGCCCGTCAGCAGCGTGCGCAGCCCCGGCCCGGCGCCGACGGCATTGAGCAAGGCCACCAGCAGGAACATGAACATGGCCGCGCCCCAGATGCCCGGCACGCTCGGGCGCCCGCCCGCCACGGCGGTGCCGCCGATCACCACCACGGCGATCGTCATCAGCAGGTACTCGGCGCCCTGGTCGAGCGAGTTGCCGCCCGAAAAACCTGCGATCAGCGCGCCCGTCAGGCCCGCGAGCCCGGCGCAGATCACGTAGACCAGCAAGCGCGTTCGCTCTACCCGCAGCCCCGCGAGTTGCGCCGCGCGCCGGCTCTGCCCGACCGCGGCAATCGAGCGGCCCAGCGCGGTGCACTCCAGCATCACGGCCACCAGCACGGTCACGGCCAGCGCCACCAGCGCCACCAGCGGCAGGCCCAGCACGCGCAGTGCCATCAGGTCGGAGAACAGCGCCGGCGGCTTCACCTTGAGTCCGCGCCCGAAGTTGATCGCCACCGACATCACGATCAGGGAGGCGGCCAGCGTGGCGATGATCGGCGGGATGCGCAGCAGCCGGATCAGGCCGAAGTTGAACAGGCCCACCGCCATGCCGACCGCCGTGGCGGCCAGCAGCCCGGGCACCAGCATCGCGTCGTTGCCGTTCATGACGACCATCGCCACCGCGCCCGACAGCGCGATGGTCGAGGGAATCGACAGGTCCGCATTGCCCGGCCCCACGCTGATCACCAGCATCTGGCCGAGCGACACCAGCACCGTGAAGGCCGAGAAGGCGAGCGCGGCGGACAGCAGGTCGCCCGAGCCCTGGCCGCCGGCACTCCATACCGTGGCAGCCCAGGCCAGCACCGCCGCCACCGCGGAACCCAGCCAGGGGCGGTTGGCGGCGAGCCGGGTCAGGCGCTTCCAGCGCGGTGCGCTCGCCGCTTGCATGGACCTGGCGCTGCTCATCGCCGGCCTCCCACCAGGTCGATGGCCGCGCGCAGCCCGAGCACCGCCACCAGGATCAGGCCCTGCATGCCGACCTGCCAGTCCGGCGCGATGTTCAGGAAGGTGAGGAAGGAAGCCGCCAGCGTCACCGTGAGCGCACCGATCACCGCGCCCACCGGCGACACCTTGCCGCCCGTGAACTCGGCGCCGCCGAGGATCGCCGCCGCAATCGCCACCAGCGTGTAGCGCGAGGCGATGTTGGCGTCGGCCGAAGTGGCCTGGCCGACCAGCATCAGTCCGGCGCACACGCCGAACAGGCCGGCAATCGCATACACGCCAGCGCGCACGCGCACCATGTTCCAGCCCGCCCGGGCGATGGCGCCCGGGTTGCCGCCCAAGCCGCGCACCAGCGTGCCGAAGGCGCTGCGCGTGATGAGCAGATGGCCGGCGATGGCGGTGACGACCGCCATCCAGATCGGCAGCGGCAGCAGCGGCGTGCGCCAGCGCATGGCCTCGCGCAACCACTCGGGCGCGGTGCCGCCCGGCGTGGGCAGCAGCAGCACGGCGCAGCCCAGCCACACGAAGGACAACCCCAGCGTGACCACGATCGAGGGCAGCTGCCGTGCCTCGATCAACGCGCCCGCCAGCGCGTAGACGCCGACTGCCGCGGCCAGCGCCAGCACGGCGAGCATGGGCTGCTCGGGCATCAGCGTGGCGCCGATGCAGGCGACCAGCGACACGAAGGGGCCGATCGACAGGTCGAGGTCGCTTACCGCCAACACCATCATCTGTGCCAGCGTGGCGAACATCACCGGAATCGCCAGGTTCAGCAGCAGGTTGATGCCGAAGTACGACATCGCGCGCGGCTGCTTGAGGAACACCGCCGCCAGCAGCAGCACCAGCGCCGCCACGGGCAGCAGCGCATGCAGCGTGGCGACGCGCCGCGCGGGGCTGCGCTGATGCGCGAGGGTGGTGCTCATGCGCTGGCCTCCTCGAACGACAGCGCCACCACGCGTTCTTCGTTGATGTCGCCCCCGGCCAGCTCGCCGACCACGCGCCCGTTGCAGAAAACGTAGACGCGGTCGCAGTGGTGCAGTTCGTCGAATTCGGTGGTGTACCAGACGAAGGTGCGGCCCTGGCGCGCTTCCTCGCGGATGAGGGTGTACACGTCGCGCTTGGTGCCCACGTCGACGCCGCGCATCGGGTCGTCCATGAGGATCACCGGCGCGGCCGAGCCCAGCGCCCGCGCGAACAGCACCTTCTGCTGGTTGCCGCCCGAGAGCGAGCCGATCGGCAGGTCCATGTCGGGCGTGACCAGGCCCAGCCGCTCGCGCCACTGCTGCGCTTGCGCCTGCTCGCGCTTCAGGTCGAGCAGCGGGCCGCGCGCGCGCAACTGCGCGAGCCAGCCCACCGTCATGTTGCGCGCGATGGACCAGAGCGTGAACACGCCGTCGGTCTGCCGGTCGCCGGCGACGAAGGCCGTCTCGCCCTCGACGCGCGCCGCGCCCTTGGCGCCCTGCTGCGCCGCTGCCTGCAGCGCCAGCAGCATCGCCGTCTGGCCGTGGCCGGCCAGCCCCGCCAGGCCGATCACCTCGCCGCGCGCCGCGTGCATCGCCATGCCGTGCTGCGGCGAAGCCGGCACCTGCACGACCACCGCCGCGCCGCCGCTTGCAGCTGCCGGTCGTGCGGATGGTGCCCCTGACGCAGGCGCCGCCTCCTTGGCCACCGCTTGTCCCATCGCCGTGACCAGCCTGTCGCGGTCGGTCTCGGCGGTCGCCGTGGCCTGCACCACGCGGCCGTCGCGCATCACCACCAGCCGGTCGGTCACGGAAAAGATCTCGCGCAGCTTGTGCGTGATCAGCACGCAGGTCTTGCCTTCGGCGACGAAATTGCGGATGTAGGCCAGCAGCTGCGCCGCGGCCTGGCCATCGAGCGAGGAGGTCGGCTCGTCCAGGATCATCAGCTCCAGCGGCTGTGCTCCGGGCGTGAAGGCGCGCGCCACCTCCACCAGCTGGCGCTTGCCGATCGGCAGCTCGCCCACCACATCGTCGGGCCGCAGGCCGTGGCCGGGAAAGATGCGGTCGAGCGAGTCCATCAATTGCGCGCCGGCGCGCCGGCGCCACGCCCATTCGGCCGACTGCGGTTGCGCGATGCGCATGTTCTCCGCCAGCGTGAGGTTGTCGCACAGCGACAGCTCCTGGAACACGCAGCGCAGGCCCCAGCGCCGCGCCTCGCGCAGGCTCCAGGCGCCGCCGTCGGCCGCCCGCCCGGCGAAGTGCAGCGTGCCGCGGTCGGGCGCCAAGGCGCCGCACAGCACGTTGACCAGCGTCGACTTGCCGGCGCCGTTGTGCCCCACCAGCCCGACGCACTCGCCGCGCCGCAGTTGCAGGTCGACGCCGCGCAGCGCCTGCACCGCGCCGAAGGCGCGCGCCGCGCCGCGGGCCTCGACCAGCACCTCGCCCGGCGAGGCTTGCAAGGGTTCCTGCATCGGCACTTACTTCGACTTGGCGATGAAGTCGACCACTTCCTTCTGCGAGTACTCCACGTTCACCACGCTGCCCGGCTCGGTGTTCTTCACGGCCTCGTCGAGCGTGTCCTGCGTCACTACGCTGATCGGCAGCTTCAGGTCCTTGGCCACCTTGGCGCCCGAGAGGATCTGCTGCGCGACCCAGAAGGCGAAGGTCGAGGCGCCGGGGGCAATGCTGGCCGACATGGTCTGGTAGCCATTGGCGTCGCGCTGCTCCTTCCACCAGGCCAGCTCGTCCTGCCGGTTGCCCATGAAGATCACCGGCGTCGGCCGGCCCGCCGCCTTGAAGGCCTGCGCCACGCCATAGCCGTCGCCGCCCTGCGTGGCCACCGCCGTCACCGGCGGCAGCGTGGAGAGAATGGCCGACACTTCCTTTTGCGCCACCGTCTGCGTCCAGTTGCCGTGCACCGAGCCGACGATCTTGTATTCCGGCCGCTTGGCCACGGCGGTGGTGATGCCCTGGTGGATCTCGTCGTCGACGAACACGCCTGCGATGCCGCGCACTTCCAGCAGGTTGCCCTTGATGCCGCGCTGGGCGAAGTAGTCGATCTGCATCGACCCCAGCTGCTTGAAGTCCACCGCAATGCGGTAGGCGCAGGGTTCGTTGACGACGCCGTCGAAGGACACCACCACGATGCCGGCGTCGCAGGCCTGCTTCACCGCGCCGTTGAGCGCCGTGGGCGATGCCGCGTTGATGACGATGGCGTCATAGCCCTGCAGGATCATGTTCTGGATCTGCGCGGCCTGCTCGGTGGCCTGGTTCTCCGAGGTGGTGAAGCTGGGTGCTTCGGCCACGATGCCCTTGGCGACCGCGTCCTTGGTCACCTTGTCCCAGCTCTTGAGCATGGCCTGTCGCCATGAGTTGCCGGCGAAGTTGTTCGACAGCGCGATCTTCTTGGCCTTGGTGTCGGCCGCGTGGGCCGGCAACTGCGAGGCCGCAGCGCCCAAGGCCAGCACGGCCGCCAGTGCGGTCGACGAGATGCGGATCTTCTTCATGGTGCGTTTCCTTTGTTGTCCGAACCCGCTGCCCGGGGCCGGTTGTCTCCTGCAAATGCCCGCGTTCCGATGCCGCACCGGTCAGTGCCGCGGCATCCGGGCGCTGATGGTGTGGCGGCCTACATCACCGCGCCAACCTGCCACGGCACGAACTCGTTCTGCCCATAGCCATGTTGTTCGCTCTTGCTGTGCGCGCCCGAGGCGGTGGCCAGCACCAGCTCGAAGATGCGTTGGCCCATCTCCTGGATCGATGCGGTGCCGTCGACGATCTCGCCGCAGTTGATGTCCATGTCTTCTTCCTGGCGGCGCCACAGCGCGCTGTTGGTGGCCAGCTTGAGCGAGGGCGAGGGCGCGCAGCCGTAGGCCGAGCCGCGCCCGGTGGTAAAGCAGATGAGGTTGGCGCCGCCGGCCACCTGGCCGGTGGCGCTGACCGGGTCGTAGCCCGGCGTATCCATGTAGACGAAGCCGTGCGCCGTCACCGGCTCGGCGTATTCGTACACCGCTTCCAGGTTGCTGGTGCCGCCCTTGGCCACCGCGCCGAGCGACTTCTCCAGGATCGTGGTGAGCCCGCCGGCCTTGTTGCCGGGCGAGGGGTTGTTGTTCATCTCGCCCTGGTTGATGGCGGTGTAGTGCTCCCACCACTTGATGCGCTCGACCAGCTTCTGCCCGACCTCGCGCTTCACCGCGCGGCGCGTCAGCAGGTGTTCGGCGCCGTACACCTCCGGCGTTTCGCTGAGGATGGCGGTGCCGCCATGCGCCACCAGCAGGTCGACCGCCGCGCCCAGCGCCGGGTTGGCGCTGATGCCGCTGTAGCCGTCGGATCCGCCGCACTGCAGGCCGATGGTGATGTGCGCCGCGCTGCAGGGTTCGCGCTTGACCGCGTTGGCGCGCGGCAGCATCTCGTTGATGAGCGCGATGCCCTTGTCGACCGTCTTGCGCGTGCCGCCGGTGTCCTGGATGTTGAAGGTGCGGAAGTTCTCGCCCTCGGCCAGGTGGCCGGTGGCCAGCCAGGCGTTGATCTGGTTGGCCTCGCAGCCCAGCCCGACCACCAGCACGCCGGCGAAGTTGGCGTGCGTGGCGTAGCCGGTGAGCGTGCGCTCCAGGATCCGCATGCCCATGCCGTGCCCGTCCATGCCGCAGCCGGTGCCGTGCGTCAGCGCCACCACGCCGTCGACGTTGGGGAAGGCGGCCAGCGCGGCCGGGTTGGTCTGGCGCGAGAAATGGTCGGCAATGGCGCGCGCCGCGGTGGCCGAGCAGTTCACGCTGGTCAGCACGCCGATGTAGTTGCGCGTCGCCACGCGGCCGTCGGCGCGCTGGATGCCCATGAAGGTGGCCTCGCGCCGTGCCGGCGGCGTTTTCACGTCGGCGCCGAAGGCGTAGTCGCGCACAAAACCCTCGCTGACGGCGCCCTTGTCCGGCCCCATGTCGAGGTTGTGCGTGTGGACGTGCTCACCGGCGGCAATCGGCTTGCTGGCGAAGCCGATGATCTGGTTGTAGCGGCGCACCGGCGCGCCTTGCGCAATGGCGTGCGCCGCCACCTTGTGGCCGGCCGGAATCAGGCCGCGCACGCTGAAGTCCTCGACCGTGGCGCCGCCCACCAGTTGGCTGCGGGCAATCACCACGTCGTCGGCGGGATGGAGTCGGATGAACGGGTTCATGGTCGTGTGTCTTGTCGTGGGGTCGGGGCGCAGCGTAGGCGCGCCGTCAGAAGAACATCCTCGGCAGCCAAAGTACCAATGCCGGCACGTAGGTGATGATCACCAGCGCGATCAACAGCGGCACCAGCCACGGCAGGATCGCCATCGTGGTGCGCTCGAAGCTCAGGCCCGCCACCCGCGCGAGCACGAACAGCACCATGCCCATGGGCGGGTGCAGCAGGCCGATCATGAGGTTGAGCACCATCACCAGCCCGAAGTGCACCGGGTCGACGCCCAGGTGCGTGGCGATCGGCAGCAGGATCGGCACCAGGATGGTGATGGCCGCGGTGGGCTCCAGGAAACAGCCGACAAACAGCATCAACAGGTTGGCCAGCAGCAGGAAGACCCAGGCCTTGTCGGTGAAGCCCAGCACCCATTGCGCGATGTCGGTGGTGACGCCGGTGGCCGTCAGCATCCAGCCGAAGATCGAGGCCGCCGCCACGATGAACAGCACCGTGCTGGTGGTCTCGATGGTGTCCAGGCAGACCTTCACCAGGAGGCGAAGCGACAGCGTGCGGTACCAGACGAGGCCCAGCACCAGCGCCCACACGCAGGCGGCGATCGCGCCTTCGGTGGGGGTGAACAGGCCGGTCGTCATGCCACCGATGAGCAGCACCGGCGTCATGATCGGCAGCAGCGCCTCGAAGCGGAAGATGCGGTCGAGGACGAACAGCGCCGCGAAGCCGCCGAACACGGTCCATTGCGCCGGCGCGCCGGCCTTGTCGATGAGGAGCCACAGCAAGGTGGGCCAGCCGATCACCACCAGCAGCTCAATGCCGGCCTTGAAGAAGCGGGTCCTGGAAAACGCCACGTCGCGGCCCCACTTGTTCTTGTGGGCGTAGTAGGTCACCGTGAGCATCATCAGCACCGTGAGCAGCGCGCCGGGCAGGATGCCGGCCACGAACAGCGCGCCGACCGAGGCATTGGCCATCATCCCGTAGATCACGAAGGGCAGGCTGGGCGGAATGATCGGGCCCAGCGTGGCCGAGGCCGCCGTCACGCCGACCGCGAACTCGGTGCTGTAGCCGTGTTCCTTCATCGCCTTGATCTCGATCGTGCCGAGGCCGGCGGCATCGGCAATGGCGGTGCCGCTCATGCCGGCGAAGATCACCGAGCCCAGCACGTTGACATGGCCCAGGCCGCCGCGCAGCCAGCCCACCAGGCCGAGCGCGAAGTTGTAGATGCGGGTGGTGATGCCGCCGTTGTTCATCAGGTTGCCGGCCAGGATGAAGAAGGGCACGGCCAGCAGCGGAAAGCTGTCGATGCCGCTGACCATGCGGTGGATCACCACGAAGGGCGGCAGGTTGCCCGAGATGAGGATGTAGGCCAGCGAGGCACCAGCCATGGCAATGGCCACCGGGATGCCGCCGGCCATGAAGATCAGGAAGAAGATTTTGAGCATGCAGCGCGATCTTTTTTCGGGGGTGTTGTGGGGCGAGCGGTGCTTCAGTGGTCGGCCATCGTCGACTCGGGCTTCTCCAGCACGCTGTAGCCGCGACGCCAGTGCACGCGCGCCACCTGGACCGAGCGGAAGGTCATCGCCACGAAGCCGAACAGGCACATCGCGTAGACGATGTTCATCGGCGCGTCGACGATGGTCATGCGCGTCTGGTTGCCGATCTTCATCATCATCTCCACCGTCATCACCGCGGCGTAGGCGAAGAAGGCGGTGCGCAGCACGTCGACCACGCGCGACAGCCAGCGCCCCATCCACACGGGCATGTGGCGGTAGAAGAAGTCGACCTGGATCTGGTTGTTCTTGGCCACGCCGATCGACGCGCCGATGAACACCACGCCGATCAGCATGTAGCGGGCGATCTCCTCGGTCCAGGCGGCCGAGTCGTTCATCACGTAGCGGGTGATGAACTGGTAGAACACCGTCAACCCGAGCAGCGTGAACAGCACCAGTGCGATCCAGCCCTCGGTGATGGTGTCCGACAGGTCGACCACATCGTCTTCGGCGTGGAAGTGGCCTTCGTCATCGATGATTTTTTGTTCGGTCATGGCATGTCTCCGGCGCACGCGCACCGCCGCGCTCGGCGGCCCGCGTTGCGCATGCGCTTACTTGATGGCGATGATGCGGTCGTAGTCCTGCTGGCGGTAGCCCTGGTCGGCCGGCTTGGTGGCCTTGAGCACCGCATCGCGGAAGGCGTTCTTGTCGACCGTGATGACGTTGTTGCCGCGCTTCTTGAACTCCTCCACCAGGCGCTCCTCGGAGGCGATGATTTCGCGCCCGGTCTTGTCGGCGGCTTCTTCCATCACCTCGGAGAAGATCTTCTTCTCGTCGGCCGAGAGCTTGCCCCACAAGGTGCCCGAGACCACCGTGAGCAGCGAGTCGACGATGTGGCCGGTCAGCGAGATGTTCTTCTGCACCTCGAAGAACTTCTTCGCCTCGATGGTCGGCAGCGGGTTCTCCTGCGCATCGACCGTGCCGTTCTGCAGCGCGAGGTACACCTCGGCAAAGGCGATGGGGGTGGGGTTGGCGCCCAGCGCCTTGGGGAAGGCGAGATAGGCCGGCGCATCGGGCACGCGGATCTTCAGGCCCTTCATGTCTTCCGGCTTGGCCACCGGGTGCGTGGCGTTGGAGGTGACGTGGCGCGCGCCGTAGTAGTTGAGCGCGGTGATGTGGTTGCCGGTCTTGTCGTCGTAGCCCTTGGCGAGTTCCCTGAACACGTCGCTCTTGGCGTACTTCAGCTGGTGCTCGGCGTCACGGAAGATGAAGGGGAAGTAGGTGATCGCCAACGGCTGGTAGCTGCGCCCGGCAAAGCTGGCGCCGGTCAGGATGATGTCCACCGTGCCCAGCGTCAGGCCCTGGTTGATGTCCGATTCCTTGCCCAGCGTCGAGGCCGGGAACACCTGGATGTCGTACTTGCCGTTGGTGCGTTTCTTGATCTCCTCGGCCGCCCACAGCGAATACTTGTGGAAGGGCTCGGAGGTCTCGTAGACGTGCGCCCATTTCAGCTTGGTCTGCGCCTGGGCCACGCCCATCACGCCGCTCGTGGCAGCGGCGACGGCGCCGGCGGCGATCGTCTTGATGGCTTCGCGTTTGTTCATCATCGCTCTGTCTCCTGTTGTGGTTGGGAAAACGACGGGGCCGCGCGCCGGGCTAACCGGCTTGTGCGCGACGCCAACTGGCGCTGAATCGCTGGTGCGCCTTGTCCATGTGGGCGTGCATCGCTGCGCGCGCCGCCTCCGGCTCGCGTGCCGCAATGGCGTCGCGCACCGCCTCGTGCTCGGCAATGGCGCTGCGCCAGGAGCGCAGCGTCTCGAAGTAGCCGCCCAGCCGCGTGAAGATCGGGCCGTTGCGTGAATCCCAGAAGCCCTGCACCGTTTCCGTCAGCACCGCGTTGCCGGCGATGCTGACCACCGCGACGTGAAAGGCGCGGTCGCCCTCCAGCGGCATCACGTTGCGGTCGGCCAGGTCGTTCATCAGCGCGATCGCCCCGGTCAGGGCGTCGATGTCGCGCCGCTTGGCCAGCGCGGCGGCCAGCGCGGCGGTCTCGCCCTCGATCACGCGGCGCGCGCGGATCAATTCGAGCGGCCCCCATTCGGCCGCCGCCACCGGCGCCGGGCTGCGGTGCGTGCGGTCCAGCACGTAGACGCCGGAACCGGTGCGCACCTCGACCCAGCCCTCGACCTCCAGCGCGATCAGCGCCTCGCGCACCGAAGGGCGGCTCACGCCCAGCTGCTTGGCCAGGTCGCGCTCGGCCGGCAGGCGCGCGCCCACGGCAAACTCGCCCTGCGCGATCAGCGTGCGAAGCTGGTCCGCAATCTGGCGGTAGAGGCGTTGGGGCTCGACGGTCTGCAGCGGCACAGGGGTGGATGCGTGGGTGCTTTAGGGTTGTCCTGAATTGGACAAGTGGTCAGACCAATTCAGAATACGCAGCGCTTTCCCGCACGGCCATCGGGCCTAACCCTGAACGCCGCTTCAACCGGGCCGGCACGGATCTCACCGACATCAGCTTCATCACGAGGACAAGGGACACCGCATGCGACTCCAGGGCAAGACCGCACTCGTCACCGCCGCCGGCCAGGGCATCGGCCATGCCAGCGCGCTGGCACTCGCCGCCGAAGGCGCCCAGGTCTGGGCGACCGATGTGAACGAGGAACTCCTCCGGCGTTTCGACGGCATCGCCAACGTCAGGGCGGCACGGCTCGACGTGCTCGACAAGGCCGCCATCGAAACCCTCATCGGCGGCCTGCCGGCGCTCGACGTGCTGTTCAACTGCGCCGGCGTGGTGCACAACGGCGACGCGCTGGCCGCCAGCGACGACGACCTCGACTTCGCCTTCCGCCTCAACGTGCGGGCCCAGTTCTGGACCATCCAGGCGGCGCTGCCCGGCATGCTGGCGCGCGGCAAGGGCAGCATCATCAACATGGCCAGCGTCTGCTCCAGCATCCGGGGCCTGCCCAACCGCTGCGTCTACGGCACCACCAAGGCGGCGGTGCTCGGCCTGACCAAGAGCATCGCGGCCGACTACGTGACGCGCGGCGTGCGCTGCAACGCGGTGTGCCCTGGCACGGTCGACACGCCCTCGCTGGCCGAGCGCATCAACACCAACGCCGATCCGGTCGAGGCGCGCAAGGCCTTCATCGCGCGCCAGCCAATGGGCCGCCTGGCGCAGGCCGAGGAGATCGCGCCGCTGATCGTCTTCCTGGCCAGTGATGAGGCACAGTTCGTCACCGGCCAGGCCTACGCCGCCGATGGAGGCATGACGATATGAACCAACTCGATTTCACCGGCCGCCATGCGGTCATCACCGGTGGTGCCACCGGCCTGGGCTACGGCATCGCGCAGCGCCTGCTGGCCTCGGGTGGCAGCATCACCATCTGGGACCGCGATGCCGAGGCCGCCACCAAGGCGGCTGCCGCGCTCGGCCCCGGCGCGCATGCGCTGGCGGTCGACGTGGCGCAGCAGCCTTCGGTCGCCAAGGCGGTGGCCGCCACGCTGGCGCAGGCCGGGCGCATCGACGCGCTGGTCAACAGCGCCGGCATCACCGGCCCCAACAGCAAGCTGTGGGACTACCCGGTGGATGCCTGGCGCCAGGTGATGGACGTCAACCTCACCGGCGTGTTCATCTGCTGCCGCGAAGTGGTGCCGCAGATGCGCACGCAGGGCAGCGGGCGCATCGTCAACATCGCCTCGGTGGCGGGCAAGGAAGGCAACCCCAACGCCAGCGCCTACAGCGCGAGCAAGGCGGGCGTGATCGCGCTGACCAAGTCGCTCGGCAAGGAACTGGCCGACTCCGGCATCCGCGTCAACTGCGTCACGCCGGCGGCCGTCAAGACCGCCATCTTCGACCAGATGACGCCCGAGCACATCGACTTCATGCTCTCGAAAATCCCGATGGGGCGCTTCGGCACCGTCGATGAAGTGGCGGCCATGGTGGCCTGGCTGTGCACCGACGACTGCGCCTTTTCCACCGGCGCGGTGTTCGACCTGTCCGGCGGCCGCGCGACCTACTGAAGCAGCCTGCGCCGCGTTGCGCATACAGTCGACCTCTCTCGACACATCTCCCGACACATCCTCTTGAAGAAGAAAGAAAGGACAACATGAAACTCGTTCGCTACGGCAACCCCGGCAAGGAAAAGCCGGGCCTGATCGACGCCGAAGGCAAGCTGCGCGACCTCAGCGCGCTGGTCAAGGACATCGGCCCCGACACGCTGGGCGATGCCGCGCTGGCCAAGCTGGCCAAGCAGAAGGTCGACAAGCTGCCGCTGGTGCGCGGCAAGCCGCGCCTGGGCTGCCCGGTGGCCAACGTTGGCAAGTTCATCGCCATCGGCCTGAACTACGCCGACCACGCCGCCGAATCGAACATGCCGATTCCCAAGGAGCCGGTGGTCTTCATGAAGGCCAACAGCTGCATCGTCGGCCCGAACGACAACGTGATGCTGCCCAAGGGCTCGGTCAAGAGCGACTGGGAAGTCGAGCTGGGCATCGTCATCGGTGCGCGCGCGCGCTGCGTCTCGCAGAAGGACGCGCTCAACTTCGTGGCCGGCTACTGCACCATCAACGACGTCAGCGAACGCGAATTCCAGCTCGAGCGCGGCGGCACGTGGGACAAGGGCAAGGGCTTCGACACCTTCGGCCCGATCGGCCCCTGGCTGGTCACGCGCGACGAAGTGCCCAACCCGCAGAAGCTCGCCATGTGGCTCGACGTCAACGGCGAGCGCCAGCAGACCGGCAACACCAAGACCATGATCTTCGGCGTCGCCAAGCTGGTGGCCTACGTCAGCACCCTGATGACGCTGATGCCCGGCGATGTCATCACCACCGGCACGCCGCCCGGCGTGGGCATGGGCAAGAAGCCCGGCCCGGTGTACCTGAAGAAGGGCGACGTGATGACGCTGGGCATCGAAGGCCTGGGCGAGCAGCGCCAGGAAGTGGTGCCTTTCAAGATCTGACGCCTTGCGCCTGACCGGGCTGGCCACGGGCCGCCCGATCCCCTTCAAAAACCCTCGCTAGTCGAGGGTTTTTCCGTTTGGCGGCGCCGTGAAAGCAGTACAAAATAGCACGACCGTTCGTTTTATTTTGAAACAGCCCACCATGTCCACCGCCACCCTCGCCAAAGCGCCCCGCGCGCCCCAGAAAGGGCAGCAGACCAAGGCCGTCATCATCGACGCGGCGCTGAGCCTGGCCGCCCAGATCGGGCTGGAAGGCCTGTCGATCGGCGCGGTGGCGGAGATCACCAAGATGAGCAAGTCGGGCGTGTTCGCCCACTTCGGCTCGCGCGAGGAACTGCAGATCTCGGTGATCCGCGAATACCACGCCCGCTTCGAGCAGGAGGTGTTCATCCCCTCCATCAAGGCGCCGCGCGGCGTGCCGCGCCTGCGCGAGATCTTCCAGAACTGGATGAAGCGCACCTCCACCGAGATCGACTCGGGCTGCATCTACATCAGCGGCGCCTCCGAATTCGACGACCGTCCCGGCCCGGTGCGCGACGCGCTGGTCGAGTCGGTCAGCATCTGGCAGGCCGCGGTGCTGCGGGCAGTGGAGCAGGCGCAGAGCGTGGGCCACCTGCGCGCCGATGCCGAAGCGCGCCAGATCGCCTTCGAGATCCACGGCCTGATCCTGGCGCTGCACTACGAAGCGCGCTTCCTCAAGGTGCCCGGCTCGATCGAGCGGGCCCACGCCGGCTTCGCCAACATCCTGGCGCGCAGCACGCCCGCGGTGCCACCGGCCGACGCCGCATCCCCTTCCGCCAGCCGACTCAAGTCGGTCGGCTGAGCTTTTTTTCTTCGTTCTTTTCATTCAACCAGCCTCAGTTCACGGGAGCTCTACGCATGCCTACCTACAACCCGCCGCTTCGCGACATGCAATTCGTGCTGCATGAAGTCTTCAAGGTCACCGACGAGCTCAAGGCCATGCCCAAGCACGCCGAAGTCGACGTGGAGACCATCAACGCCGTGATCGAAGAGGCCGGCAAGTTCGCCGCCGAGATCACCTTCCCGCTGAACATCAGCGGCGACGAGGAAGGCTGCACGCTGGACAAGACGACGCACGAAGTGACCGCGCCCAAGGGCTTCAAGGAAGCCTATGCGCAGTTCGTCGAAGGCGGCTGGCCGGCGCTGTCGTGCGACCCGGCCTTTGGCGGCCAGGGCCTGCCGCTGGTGCTCAACCAGTGCCTGTACGAAATGCTCAACAGCGCCAACCAGGCCTGGACCATGTACCCGGGCCTCTCGCACGGCGCTTACGAAGCGCTGGCGGCCCACGGCACCGACGAACAGAAGAAGACCTACCTGCCCAAGCTCACCAGCGGCGAATGGACCGGCACCATGTGCCTGACCGAACCGCATTGCGGCACCGACCTGGGCCTGCTGCGCACCAAGGCCGAACCGCAGGCCGACGGCAGCTACAAGCTGACCGGCAGCAAGATCTTCATCTCGGCCGGCGAGCACGACCTGGCCGAGAACATCATCCACCTGGTGCTGGCACGCCTGCCGGACGCGCCCAAGGGCAGCAAGGGCATCAGCCTGTTCGCGGTGCCCAAGTACATCGTCAAGGCCGACGGTTCGCTCGGCGAGCGCAACCCGATCTTCTGCACCGGCCTGGAGCACAAGATGGGCATCCACGGCAATGCCACCGCGCAAATTTCCATCGACGGCGCCATCGGCTCGCTGGTCGGCCAGCCCAACAAGGGCCTGGCCGCCATGTTCGTGATGATGAACGCGGCCCGCCTGGGCGTGGGCAACCAGTCGCTCGGCCTGACCGAAGTGGCCTACCAGAACGCGCTGGCCTACGCGAAAGACCGTTTGCAGATGCGCTCGCTGTCGGGCGTCAAGGCCAAGGACAAGGAAGCCGATCCGATCATCGTGCACCCGGACGTGCGCAAGATGCTGCTCACCGCCAAGGCCTACGCCGAAGGCGCGCGCGCGCTGCAGATCTTCTGCACGCTGCTGCTGGACAAGGAACACCACCATCCCGATGAGAAGGTGCGCAAGGACTCCGGTGAACTGGTCGCGCTGCTCACGCCGATCGTCAAGGCCTTCATCACCGACAACGGCCACACCGCCACCAACGCCTGCATGCAGGTCTTTGGCGGCCACGGCTTCATCAAGGAATGGGGCATGGAGCAGCTGGTGCGCGACAACCGCATCAACATGATCTACGAAGGCACCAACACCATCCAGTCGCTCGACCTGCTGGGCCGCAAAGTGCTGGGCAACAACGGCGCCACGCTGAAGAAGTTCGGCAAGCTGGTGGGCCAACTGGTGGCCGAGGAAGGCGTCAACGAGAAGATGGCCGAGTTCATCAACCCGATCGCCGGCCTGGGTGACCAGCTGACCAAGTTCACCACCGAGATCGGCTTCAAGGGCTTCCAGAACCCCGACGAAGTGGGCGCCGCCGCGGTCGACTACCTGCGCGTGGCCGGCCACTTCGTGTTCGGCTACCTGTTCGCCCGCATGGCGCAAGTGGCGCTGCGCGAGATCGCCGCCGGCAACGCCGACCCGTTCTACGTCGGCAAGCTGCAGACCGCACGCTTCTACTTCGCCAAGCTGTTCCCGGAAACGGCCACGCTGATGCGCACCGCGCGCGCCGGCAGCAAGTCGCTGATGGACACCAACGAAGCCCTGGCCTGATCCTCACCTGGAGGCGCCCATGAAGCGTGCATTCGCAGCCCTCGTGTTCGCGGCCCTTTCCGGCGCCGCGCTGGCCCAGATGACGCCGGTGGGCGCCTGGCAGACCGTCGACGACAAGACCGGCGAAGTGAAGTCGCAGATCCGCATTGCCGACAACGGCGGTGTGCTCAGCGGCCATATCGAGAAAGTCCTGCGCAAGGACGCCAAGCCCGATGCGCTGTGCGATGAATGCGTGGACGACCGCAAGGGCAAGCCCATGCTCGGCCTCGAATTGATCCGCGGCGGCAAGAAGGTCGAGGGCAAGGACGCCTGGGAAGGCGGAAAGATCCTCGACCCCGAGAACGGCAAGGAATACCGCGCCAGCTACACGCCCGTCGACGGCGGCAAGAAGCTGGAAGTGCGCGGCTACCTCGGCCCCTTCTGGCGCACGCAGACCTGGAATCGCGTCCAGTAACCCTACACACACCACACCATGTCCAAGTTCCAAGTGAAGAAAGTCGCCGTGCTCGGCGCCGGCGTGATGGGCGCGCAGATCGCCGCCCATCTCGTGAACGTCCGCGTGCCGGTCGTGCTGTTCGACCTGCCGGCCAAGGAAGGCCCGAAGAACGGCATCGTCAGCCGCGCCGTCGACGGCCTGAAGAAACTCAAGCCCTCGCCGCTGGGTGTGGCCGAGGAAGCCGCGCTGATCGAGCAGGCCAACTATGAAGACGACCTGGCCAAGCTGGGCGAATGCGACCTGGTGATCGAAGCCATTGCCGAGCGCATGGACTGGAAGCTCGATCTCTACAGGAAGATCGCGCCGCACGTGGCGCCGCACGCGCTGCTGGCCTCCAACACCTCGGGCCTGTCGATCACCAAGCTGAGCGAGGCGCTGCCCGAAGAACTGAAGCCGCGTTTCTGCGGCATCCACTTCTTCAACCCGCCGCGCTACATGGCCCTGGTGGAACTGATCAACACGCCGACCACGCAGCCCGAAGTGCTCGACCAGCTCGAGACCTTCGTCACCAGCGCGCTCGGCAAGGGCGTGGTGCGCGCCAAGGACACGCCCAACTTCATCGCCAACCGCATCGGCATCGCCGGCATGCTGGCGACCATGAAGGAAGTCGAGAAGTTCGGCCTGACGCCCGACGTGGTGGACGACCTGACCGGCAAGAAGCTGGGCCGCGCCAGCTCGGGCACCTTCCGCACTGCCGACGTGGTGGGGCTGGACACCATGGCGCACGTGGTCAAGACGCTGCAGGACAACCTGGACGAAAAGAGCGACCCGTTCTATCCCAACTTCGCCACGCCGCCGGTGCTGGCCAAGCTGATCGAACTGGGGCAGCTCGGCCAGAAGGCCAAGGCCGGCTTCTTCAAGAAGGCCGGCCGCGACATCCTGCGCTTCGACCTGGCCAAGGGTGAGTACGTGCCCGCCGGCGCCAAGGCCGACGAGGTGTACGGCCGCATGCTCAAGCGCCCGGCCGCCGAGCGCCTGAAGCTGCTGCGCGAGAGCGAGGGGCCGCAGGGCCAGTTCCTGTGGGCCATCCTGCGCGACAGCTTCCATTACGCCGCGGTGCACCTGGGCGACATCGCCGAGAGCGCGCGCGACGTCGACTTCGCCATGCGCTGGGGCTTCGGCATGAAGCAGGGCCCCTTCGAGCTGTGGCAGGAAGCCGGCTGGACGCAGGTGGCGCAATGGATCCAGGATGACATCGACGCCGGCAAGGCGCTGGCCAAGGCGCCGCTGCCCAAGTGGGTGTTCGAAGGCCCGGTCGCCCAGGCCGGCGGCGTGCACACGCCCGAAGGTTCGTGGAGCCCGTCGGAACAGCGCTTCGTGCCGCTGCGCCGCCTGCCGGTGCATGCGCGCCAGCTGTTCCCCGAGAGCGTGCTCGGCGCCAACGCGCCGCGCGCTGAAGCGTCGGGCACCACGCTCAGCGACGACGGCGACGTGCGCGTCTGGACGCTGGACGGCGAAGTGCTGATCGCCAGCATCCACTCCAAGATGAACGCCATCAGCCCCGACGTGGCCGAAGCGCTCGGTGAAGCGGTGGCGCTGGCCGAGCGCGAGTACAAGGGCCTGGTGATCTGGTCGCCGCATGATCAGTTCTCCGTCGGTGCCGACCTGCAGGCGATGCTGCCCGCTTTCGTGGTGGCCGGCATCGGCGCCGTCGAAGGCGCGGAGCAGGCGCTGCAGGACGTGATGCTGCGCATCCGCTACGCCGGCGTGCCGGTGGTGTCGGCGGTGCGCGGCATGGCGCTGGGTGGCGGCTGTGAACTGGCGATCCATTCGGCGCGCCGCGTCGCGGCGATGGAAAGCTACATCGGCCTGGTCGAAGTGGGCGTGGGCCTGGTGCCCGGCGCCGGCGGCCTGACCTACATCGCGCGCCGCGCCGCGGAGAACGCCGCGCTGTCGACCGGCAACGACCTGCTGCCTTTCCTCACCGAAGGCTTCACCGCCGCGGCGATGGCCAAGGTCGGCACCAGCGCGCTGGAGTCGAAGAAGCTGGGCTACCTGGTCGAAGGCGACGTGATCGTGCCGAACAAGGACGAGCTGCTCTACGTGGCGATCCAGCAGGCCAAGGCGATGAGCGAAGCCGGCTGGCGCGCGCCGCTCAAGCGCATGTTCAAGGTGGCCGGCCGCAGTGGCGCCGCCACCATCAAGGGCAGCCTGGTCAACATGCGCGACGGCGGCTTCATCAGCGCGCACGACTTCCACATTGCCGGCCTGATCGCCAACGTGGTGACGGGTGGCGATGTCGATGCCGGCACGCTGGTGACCGAGGAGTACCTGATGTCGCTCGAACGCGCGGCCTTCTGCGAACTGGTGCAGAACGCGAAGACGCAGGAGCGGATCATGGGGATGCTCAGTACCGGCAAGCCCGTGCGCAACTGACATGGCATGACCATGAGCGCTGACGACGCATCGCCCGACTCCCTCTCCCGCATGCGGGAGAGGGCCGGGGTGAGGGCAAAAGCGCTGCGCGCCGCCTCCACCGATGCCGAATCCCTGCTCTGGTACCACCTGCGCGACCGCCGCTTGGCGGGCCACAAGTTCCGGCGCCAGCGTCCGATCGGCCCCTATTTCGCCGACTTCGCCTGTCTGGAGGCGCATCTGGTGATCGAGCTCGATGGCGGCCAGCATGTGGACGCCACCGAATACGACCAGCGCCGCGCCGGCTTCATGGCCGGCGAAGGATTTCGTGTCCTGCGATTCTGGAACAACGAAGTGCTGACGCAGACCGATGCCGTACGGGAAAAGATCCTGGCGGCGCTGCAAGAGACCCACCCTCACCCCAACCCTCTCCCGCCAGCGGGAGAGGGAGAAACACCCAAGGATTGACGCCATGAAACAAGTTCAAGACGCCTACATCGTTGCCGCCACGCGCACGCCGATCGGCAAGTCGCATCGCGGCTATTTCCGCAACCACCGGCCGGACGACCTGCTGGCGACCACGCTGCGCGCGGCGCTGGCGCAGGTGCCGCGCCTCGATCCGGCGACCATCGAAGACATCATCTGCGGCTGCGCCATTCCCGAAGGGCAGCAGGGCCTGAACGTGGCGCGCATCGGCGCGGTGCTGGCTGGCCTGCCGACCAGCGTGGGCGGCATCACGGTGAACCGCTTCTGCGCTTCCGGCCTGTCGGCGGTGCAGATGGCGGCCGACCGCATCCGCGTGGGCGAGGCCGAGGTGATGATCGCCGCCGGCGTGGAAAGCATGAGCATGGTGCCAATGATGGGCAATTCGCCCTCGATGTCGCCGGCCATCTTCGCGCGCGACGAAGACGTGGGCATCGCCTACGGCATGGGCCTGACGGCCGAGAAGGTGGCGCAGCAGTGGAAGGTCAGCCGCGAGGCGCAGGACGCTTTCGCGCTGCAGTCGCACCAGCGCGCGCTGGCGGCGCAGGCGGCCGGCCAGTTCGCCGACGAGATCACGCCGATCAAGGTGACCGACCGCGGCTTCAATGCCGCCACCGGTGAAACCACCGCCAAGACGCGTACCGTCAGCCTCGACGAAGGCGCGCGCCCCGACACCAGCCTGGAAGGCCTGGCCAAGCTGCGTACCGTGTTCGCGGCGCGCGGCAGCGTCACCGCCGGCAACAGCTCGCAGACCTCGGACGGCGCCGGCGCGCTGATCCTGGCGAGCGAAGCGGCCTGCCAGAAGTACGACCTCAAGCCGCTGGCGCGCTTCGTCAGCTTCGCCAGCAAGGGCGTGCCGCCGGCCATCATGGGCATCGGCCCGATCGAGGCGATTCCCGCCGCGCTGCGCTACGCCGGCCTGAAGCAGGACGACATCGACTGGTTCGAGCTGAACGAAGCCTTTGCCGCGCAGTCGCTGGCGGTGCTCAACACGCTCGGCCTGGACCCGGCCAAGGTCAACCCGATGGGCGGCGCCATTGCGCTGGGCCACCCGCTGGGCGCCACCGGCGCGATCCGCTCGGCCACCGTGGTGCACGCGCTGCAGCGCAACAAGCTCAAGTACGGCATGGTCACCATGTGCGTCGGCATGGGGCAGGGCGCCGCCGGTATCTTCGAGCGGGTCTGACGGCCCGAAACGAGGGGGCGCGTCGCGCACACGACTGCGCCCGCCCAAGCCAACACGGACACTGCGGCCATGAGCACCACACACCCCCTCGATGAAGCCCTGCAACTGCGTCACAGCGACCTGCGCGTGGGGCTGTTCACCGGCGCCAGCACGCTGGCTTACTGGAACATGGTCGGCCCCTTCGGCGGCACCACGGCCGCCGTGCTGCTGCAGGCCGTGCTGCGCCATCCCGATCTGCTGGGCGCGCCGATCGCGCTGACCGTGAACTTCGCCGCCGCCGTGGGCGAGGGCGAATTCGAGGTGCAGGCGACGCCGGTGCGCACCAACCGCTCGACGCAGCACTGGACCCTCACCCAGACGCAGCTCGACGCCAACGGCGTGCGCCAGGTCACCACTACCGCCACCGTGGTCACCGCGGTGCGCCGCGAGACCTGGGGCGCGGCCGACCTGGCCATGCCCCAAGTGCCGCCCCCCGCGCAGTTCGCCTCGGCCAGCTTCGGCCCGTCCGGCGTGGCCTGGATCGACCAGTACGACATGCGCCTGGTCAGCGGCAGCGTGCCGACCACCTGGGACGACAGCGGCCACCACAGCGAGACGCGCCTGTGGGTGCGCGACGCGCAGGCGCGCACGCTCGACTTCTGCGCGCTGGCCGCCATGAGCGACGTGTTCTTTCCGCGCGTCTGGCTGCGCCGCGCCAAGCGGGTGCCGGCCGGCACGGTGTCGATCACCACCTATTTCCACGCCGACGCGGCGCAGATGGCGGCCATCGGTTCCGGCTTCCTGCTGGGGCAGGCCTGCGGGCAGCAGTTCCGCAACGGCTTCTTCGACCAGAGCGCGCAGCTGTGGAGCGAGGACGGGCAACTCCTGGCCACCTCCAACCAGATCGTGTACTACAAGGAATGACCATGACCGCTGCGGCAACTTCCTCCACGCACAAGCCGGTGGCCTTGGTCATCGGCGCCGGCGACGCCACCGGCGGCGCCATTGCTCGCCGCTTTGCGCGCGACGGACTGGTGGCCTGCGCGGTGCGCCGCAGCGCCGACAAGCTGGCACCGCTGGTGGCACAGATCCAGGCCGATGGCGGTGTTGCTCATGCCTTCGGCACCGACGCGCGCAAGGAAGACGAAGTCGTCGCGCTGGTCGAGCAGATCGAGAACAGCATCGGCCCGATCGAGGTGATGGTCTTCAACATCGGCGCCAACGTGCCCGAGAGCATCCTCACCGAGACCGCGCGCAAGTACTACAAGGTCTGGGAAATGGCCTGCTTCAGCGGCTTCCTGTGCGGGCGCGAAGTGGCCAAGCGCATGGTCGCGCGCGCCATGCCGGCCAGCGGCCACCGCGGCAGCATCCTCTTCACCGGCGCCACGGCCTCGCTGCGCGGCGGCGCCAACTTCGGCGCCTTCGCCGGCGCCAAGATGGCGCTGCGCGCGCTGGCGCAGAGCATGGCGCGCGAGCTGGGGCCGCAAGGCATCCACGTGGCGCACGCGATCATCGACGGCGCCATCGACACCGAATTCATCCGCAGGAACTTTCCCGAGCGCTATGCGCTCAAGGCGCAGGACGGCATCCTCAACCCCGAGCACATCGCCGACGCCTATGCCATGCTGCACGCCCAGCCGCGCGATGCGTGGACGCATGAACTGGACCTGCGTCCCTGGTCCGAGAAGTTCTGAGCGGGCGCAACCGACAAGGAGACACACCCCATGACAGACAAGAGCGTCGAGTTCTTTTTCGATTTCGGCAGCCCCGCTGCCTACCTGGCCTACACCCAGTTGCCGCGCATCGCCAGCGAAAGCCACGCCGAACTGGTGTGGCGCCCGATCCTGCTGGGCGGCGTGTTCCAGGCCACCGGCAACCGCTCGCCGGTCGAAGTGCCGGCCAAGGGCGTCTACATGATCAACGACCTGATGCGCTTCGCCACGCGCTATGGCGTGACGCACCGCCACAACCCGCACTTCCCGATCAACACCCTCCTGCTGATGCGCGGCGCCATCGGCCTGCAGCTGCACGCGCCGGACCAGTTCCAGACCTACGTCGAGGCGGTGTTCCGCGCCATCTGGGTCGACGGCCGCAACATGAACGATCCGGCCACCGTCGGCGCCGTGCTGCAGGCCGCCGGCCTCGACGCGCAGAAGCTGCTCGCGCTGACGGCCCAGCAGGACGTGAAGGACCGGCTCAAGGCCGTCACGCAGGAGGCGATCGAGCGCGGCGTGTTTGGCGCGCCCACCATGTTCGTCGGCAAGCAGATGTTCTGGGGCCAGGACCGACTGGACTTCGTCCGCGAGGCGCTGGCCGCCTGACCCACCCCTCATTCCCTACAGAAACGCACCATGACCGATATCCTCGTCCACACCGAAAGCGGTGTCACCACCATCACCTTCAACCGCCTCGAGAAGAAGAACTCGATCACCAGCGCCATGTACGGCGCGCTGGCCGATGCGCTGGTGCAAGCGGCCGCCGACGCGGCCGTGCGCGCCGTGCTGATCCAGGGCGATGCCACCATCTTCAGCTCGGGCAACGACATTGGCGACTTCCTGAACGCGCCGCCGGCCACCACCGAGTCGCCCGTGTTCCGCTTCATGCGCGAGATGGCCAGCTTCCCCAAGCCGATCGTGGCGGCCGTCTGCGGCCCGGCGGTGGGCATCGGCACCACGCTGCTGTTCCATTGCGACCTGGTCTACGCCGGCGACAACGCGGCCTTTGCCATGCCTTTCGTGAACCTCGGCCTGTGCCCCGAATTTGCCTCCAGCATGCTGGTGCCGCAGATGTTCGGCTACCACCGCGCGGCCGAAGCGCTGCTGCTGGGCGAGCCCTTCATGGCCGAGGCCGCATTGGAAGTGGGCCTGGTCAACCGCGTGGTGCCGCCCACCGAATGCAACGCCATCGCCCAGGCGCAGGCGCGCAAGCTGGCGGCCAAGCCGCTGTCGGCGCTGATCGAGACCAAGCGCCTGCTCAAGAAGGCGCAGGGCGCCGAAGTCGGTGCGCGCATCGGCGAGGAAGCGCAGAGCTTCGGCCGCATGCTGCGCGAGCCCGCTGCACGCGAGGCCTTCACGGCCTTCATGGAAAAGCGCAAGCCGGACTTCAGCAAGCTCTGATCGGGCGTGGCGGTCGGACCCGACCGCCATGAAGCTCAGAAGCGCAGTGCCGCGGCCGCCACCGGCCGGGCCCGCGGCCCGAAGCTGGCGATGTTGGCCAGCGTGGCGTTGTGGTGCGCAATGATCTGCGCCGCGCTCAGGTGGGCCTTGTCCGCCGTGGTGTGGCCGTCGGCCACCAGCTGCACCGGAAAACCCAGCGCCAGGGCGCGCCGCGTGGTGGTGTCGACGCAGAACTCCGAATGCATGCCGCAGATCACCACTTCGGTGGCGCCGCACTGCGCCAGCTGTGCCTGCAGGTCGGTGCGGTGAAAGGAATCGGTCGCGGTCTTGCGCACGTAACGGTCGCCGGCCTCGGCATGCAGCCCGTTCGCCAGTTGCCAGGCGGGCGTGCCATGGACCAGCAAGCCGCCGGCCGCTTCCTCGTGCTGGATGAAGAACACCGGCACGCCGGCCGCACGGGCCTTGCGGGTCACCTCGTTGATGCGCGCGATCACGGCCTCGCCTTGCCAGGAGGCGTCCTCGCCCTCGCACAGCCCGCGCTGCACATCGATCACCAGCACGGCGGCGGCCATGTCAGTCTTTTTCGATCGGGCGCGGGCGGCCGTTCTCGTCGATCGCCACGTAGGTCAGCGTGGCCTCGGTCACCTTGATGTACTCGCCCTGCGCACGGAAGCGCTCGGCGAACACCTCGACCTTGACGGTGATGGAGGTGCGGCCGATGCGCACCAGCGACGCGTAGAAGGACAGGATGTCGCCCAGGCGCACCGGCTGCTTGAAGACGAATTCGTTGACCGCCACCGTGGCTTGCCGCCCCTTGGCGTAGCGCGCCGGAATGACCGAACCGGCCAGGTCGACCTGGGCCATGACCCAGCCGCCGAAGATGTCGCCGTTGACGTTGCAGTCGGCCGGCATCGGAATCACCTTGAGCACCAGCTCCATGTCGGCCGGCAGGCTGTTGAGGGTGGCGGCGGCGTTGGCGCTGGAAAGGGTGGACATGGGCACAATCGGCGAAAACAAAACAAGTAGGATTGTCCCCCATGCGCCGCAGCGGCGAAACACTTTCAACACCCCCGGCGAGTCGCACGGCCTCAGCTTCGGGCTCTCCCTCGGCCACTCCCTCGCCTTCAGGCGCGGCACCCAAGCCGGGCACCGACTGGCGCACCCTCGCGCGCCTGTTTCCCTACCTGTGGCATTACAAGTGGCGGGTGCTGGCGGCGCTGGCCTTCATGGTCGGCGCCAAGGTCGCCAATGTCGGCGTGCCGGTGCTGCTCAAGCACCTGGTCGACGCCATGACGCTCCAGCCGGGCGACCCGAAAGCCTTGCTGGTGGTGCCGGCGGCGCTGCTGCTGGGCTACGGCCTGTTGCGCTTTTCCACCTCGCTGTTCACCGAGCTGCGCGAGCTGGTGTTCGCCAAGGCCACCGAGGGGGCGTCGCGCACCATCTCGCTGGAGGTGTTTCGCCACCTGCACGCGCTGAGCCTGCGCTTTCACCTGGAGCGCCAGACCGGCGGCATGACGCGCGACATCGAGCGCGGCACGCAGGCGGTGCATTCGCTCATCTCGTACTCGCTCTACAGCATCGTGCCCACGCTGATCGAGCTGGTGCTGGTGCTGTCGATCCTGTCGGCGCGCTTCGACCCGTGGTTCGCCGTCATCACCGGCGTGGCGCTGGTGATCTACATCGGCTTCACCGTCACGGTGACGGAGTGGCGCACGCAGTACCGCCGCACCATGAACGAGCTGGGTTCGCGCGCGCAAAGCCGGGCCATCGATTCGCTGCTCAACTACGAGACGGTGAAGTACTTCAACAACGAAGACTTCGAGACGCACCGCTACGACGAGAACCTGGAGCGCTACCGGCGCGCCGCCGTGAAAAGCCAGACCACGCTGTCGATGCTCAACACCGGCCAGCAGTTGCTGATCGCCGTCAGCCTGGTGGCGATGCTGTGGCGCGCCACGCAGGGCGTGGCCGATGGGCGCCTGACGCTGGGCGACCTGGTGATGGTCAACGCCTTCATGATCCAGCTGTACATCCCGCTCAATTTCCTGGGCGTGATCTACCGCGAGATCAAGCAGAACCTGGCCGACCTGGAAAAGATGTTCGCCCTGCTCGAGCGTGAGCGCGAGGTGGCCGATGCGCCCGGTGCGCAGCCGCTGCAGCTGCCGCCCGGCGCAGGCGCCAGCGTGCGCTTCGACGACGTGAGCTTCGCCTACGAGCCGGCGCGCACCATCCTGCACCACGTCAGCTTCGAGATCCCGGCCGGCAAGACGGTGGCGGTGGTCGGGCCCTCGGGCTCGGGCAAGTCGACGCTGGCGCGGCTGCTCTACCGCTTCTACGACGTCGGTACCGCGCCGGGCGGCGGCGGCCGCATCCTGATCGCCGAGCAGGACATTCGCGGCGTCACCCAGTCCAGCGTGCGGCAGGCGATTGGCATCGTGCCGCAGGACACCGTGCTGTTCAACGACAGCATCGAATACAACATCGCCTACGGCCGCCCCGGCGCCACGCACGACGAGGTGGTGGCCGCGGCCAAGGCGGCGCGCATCCACGACTTCATCATGGCCACGCCGCTGGGCTACCAGACGCCGGTGGGCGAGCGCGGGCTCAAGCTCTCGGGCGGCGAGAAGCAGCGCGTGGCGATCGCCCGCACGCTGTTGAAGAACCCGCCGGTGCTGATCTTCGACGAAGCCACCTCGGCGCTGGATTCGGCCAACGAGCGCGCCATCCAGGCCGAGCTGGCCAGCGCCTCGCAGGGCAAGACCACGCTGGTGATCGCGCACCGTTTGTCGACGGTGGTCGATGCGCACGAGATCCTGGTGCTCGAGGCCGGCGTCATCGTCGAGCGCGGCACGCACGCGCAATTGCTGGCGCTGCAAGGGCGCTACGCCCAGATGTGGACCTTGCAGCAGATCGCCACGCCCCAGATTCTTTGATCCGTATTTTCCAGGAGCCCTTTCTTCCCATGTCCGACAAGATTCCCTTGCTGGTTCTGCACGGCATCTCGCAGGCGCACCAGGCGCAGATCGGCGCGCACTTCGAACTCATCTACGCCCCCACGCCGGCGCTGCGCGCCGCCGCGGTGCAGGCCGAGGGCGCGCGCATCCGCGCCGTCATGACCATCGGCGCGATCGGCCTGACGGCGCAGGAAATCGCCGCCATGCCGCAGCTCGAACTGGTGTGCGCGCTGGGCGCAGGCTACGAGGCGATTGCGCTCGACGCCGCCCGCGCGCGCGGCATCGTGGTGGCAACCGGCGCGGGCACCAACGACGACTGCGTCGCCGACCACGCCTTCGGCCTGCTGATCGGCGTGATGCGCAACATCCGCCCGCTGGACCGCCTGTGCCGCGAGGGCGGTTGGCGCGACCACATTCCGCATCCGCCCAACGTCTCGGGCAAGCGCATCGGCATCCTCGGGCTGGGCACCATCGGCCACAAGATCGCCAAGCGCGCGGCGGGCTTCGACATGGCCATCGGCTATCACAACCGCCGGCCCAAGCCGGAGGTGGCGCACCTGTATTTCGATTCGCTGGCGGGGCTCGCGCAGTGGTGCGACATCCTGGTGGTGGCCACGCCCGGCGGCGCCGCGACGCGGCATCTGGTGAACGCATCGGTGCTCGACGCACTCGGGCCGCAGGGCTTCCTGGTCAACATCGCACGCGGCAGCGTGGTCGATACCGAGGCGCTGGCCGCGGCGCTGCGCGACGGCCGCATCGCCGGTGCCGGGCTGGACGTTTATGAAAGCGAGCCGAAGCGCCCGGACGTGCTGATGGGCCTGGACAACCTGCTCATCACGCCGCATGTGGCGGGCTGGTCGCCCGAGGCGACACAGGCCAGTGTCAACCGCTTCATCGAGAACGCACGCGGCCACTTCGAAGGGCGCGGCGTGGTCTCGCCGGTCTGAGCCATCGCAGGACTCACGGGCCGGGTCAACGCTGAGTGACTTCTGGCGCGCATGTTGCTAGCATCCGCTGCGCATCCAGGAGAAATGCACCGCGCGAACCGCGCTGGTGCATTACCGAAGGCGAGTTCCCACCAACGCTCAGGTTCCAAGGACTGGATGCAATCGCAAGCTGGAGAGCGCTGCCGCCGCTGAGGCCGGGCAGCCGCCGAAGGGGCAAGCCGCGCGGTGCTGACGCACCACGCCGGTGAATCTCTCAGGCACAAAGGACAGCCCCGGGATCAATTCGACGCGCGTCGCCGCAAGGCCGCGCGTCCCGGTGGGCTTGCTCCGTGTCCGCAAACATCTGCTCACGCCGTTCCCGTGCAGGGTTGTCCCTATCGGCACGAATGCTGCATAAGAAAACAATAGTTGCAAGGAGCAACTGTTGCCAAATGCACTTCATACCGCCGGACATGAGCAAAGCTGCCATTGACTTCCTCACCTTCAGGGTGGACGTCTTCAACGAGATCGCCAAGCGCGCCGCCTCGCAGGCCTACGAGGAACGCCACGGCGTGAGCCTGCGCGAGTTGCGCGTGCTGCGCCTGGCCTACGCCTTCCCGGACATCACGCAGGGCGAGATCGTGGCGCAGAGCCACCTCGAGAAGACGCAGGTCTCCAAGATGGTCACGCACCTGGCGCGGCGCGAACTGCTGATGCGCCAGATCGGTGCGAAGGACGCCCGCTGGGTGCACCTGCGGCTCACCGATGCCGGGCGTGAAGTGGTCAGGGACTGCAACCGCATCGGCCGCAAGCTGGAAAAGTATCTGCTGTCGGGCATCACGCCCGCCGAGCTCGACATCTTCGAATCCTCCCTCGTCAAGCTGACGGCGCATGTGCAGGCGTACGTCGCTCCCCCGTCCCGCCCCAAGCCGCGAGCGCAACGCGCCCGCACGGCTCGTATTCCCTGATCTGTCACACCCCAAAGGAGTAGGTACATGTTGAAGAAGACCCTCGTCGCCGCGTTGCTGGGCAGCGCCCTGGCACTCACCTCTGCCGGTGCCTTCGCGCAGGATGCCAGCAAGGCGCTGCGCATCGTGCCGCAGTCCGATCTGAAGATCCTCGATCCGATCTGGACCACCGCCTTTGTCACCCGTGACTACGGCTATGCGGTGTACGACACGCTGTTCGGCGTCGACGTGAAGGGCCGGGTGCATCCGCAGATGGTGGGCGACTACAAGTCCAGCGAGGACGGCAAGACCTGGACCTTCACCCTGCGCGACGGCCTGGCCTTCCACGACGGCAAGCCCGTCACCTCGGCCGACGTGATTCCTTCCGTCAAGCGCTGGGGCCAGCGCGACGCACTGGGCCAGCGCATGATGGCCGCGCTCGACAGCTTCACCGCGAAGGACGACAAGACCTTCGTGATGGTCTTCAAGACGCCGTTCCCGATGGTGCTCGAGGCCTTGTCCAAGCCCTCGTCGAACCCGCCTTTCATCATGCCCAAGGCCACGGCCGAGACGCCGGCCGACCAGCAGATCAAGGAAACCATCGGCTCGGGGCCCTTCATCTTCAAGGCCGATGAATACCGTCCGGGCGAGCGCATCGTGTTCCTCAAGAACACCAAGTACGTGCCGCGCAAGGAGCCGGCCGACGGCACCGCCGGCGGCAAGGTGGTCAACGTCGATCGGATGGAATGGGTGGTGCAGAACGACCCGCAAACGGCCGCCAATGCCCTCCAGAACGGCGAAGTCGACATGCTGGAATTTCTGCCGCCTGAGCAGTACGCGGCACTCAAGGCCGACCCCAAGATCACGCTGGACACGCAGATCCCCTCGGGCTCCTTCGCGCTGCACCTGAACCGCCTGGTGCCGCCCTTCAACAACGTGAAGATCGCGCAGGCTGCCTTCATGGCGATCAACCAGGAAGCGCTGATGCGCGCCGGGATGAACAACAAGGAGCTGTACAACACCAACACCTCGATCTACCCGACCGGCTCGCTCTACCAGGGTGGCAAGACGGCGTACTTCACCGGCAAGCCGCAGTTCGAGAAAGCCAAGGCGCTGCTCAAGGAAGCCGGCTACAAGGGTGAGCCGATCGTGCTGATGAACCCCGCCACCTTCCCGGTGCTCAACAAGTACCCGTCGGTGATGGCCGCGCTGCTGCGCCAGGCCGGCTTCACGGTCGACCTGCAGTCGATGGACTGGCCCACGCTGGTGACGCGCCGCTCGCAGAAGACCCCGGCCGACCAGGGCGGCTGGAACGCCTTCATCACCGGCTGGTCCTACGCCGACAACTTCAACCCGATGTACTTCGCCCCCATGACCGGCAACGGCGACAAGGGCTGGTTCGGCTGGACCACCGACGACAAGCTGGAACAGCTCAAGGGCGAATTCATGGCGGCCAGCACCGACGCCGACCGCAAGCGGCTGGCCGAAGCGATCCAGGAACGGGTCTATGAAGCCGCCGTCTTCGCGCCCATCGGTGAATACAAGCCGCTCACCGCCTGGCGCAAGGGCGTGGTGACCGGCCTGGTCAAGTCGCCGGTGCAGGTGTTCTGGGGCCTCAAGAAGAACTGAGGCGCAGCATGCTCGCCTTTCTCTTGCGGCGCATCGTCGCCACGCTGCCGGTGCTGGTCATCGTGGCGCTGATCGTGTTCCTGATGACGCGCCTGGCGCCGGGCGATCCGGCGGCGGCCATCCTGGGCGACAACGCCACGGCCGAGAACGTGGCCAAGGTGCGCGCCAACCTGGGCCTGGCCGATTCGCTGCCGGTGCAGTTCGGCCGCTGGAGCTGGCAGGTGATGCAGGGCAACCTGGGCGAATCCTTCTTCATGCGGATCCCGGTGCGCGAGCTGATCGCCCAGCGCATCGAGGCGACCATGTCGCTGGCGGCGCTGACGCTGGTCTTCACGCTGATCGTCGCCGTGCCGCTGGGCGTGATTGCCGCCTGGCGGCACGGCGGCTGGCTCGATCGCAGCCTGATGGGCTTCTCCTCGCTCGGCTTCTCCATCCCCGTGTTCGTGATCGGCTACGTGCTCATCTGGCTGTTCGCCCTCAAGCTGCAGTGGTTGCCGGTGCAGGGCTACGATCGCATGTCCGCGGGGCTGTGGCCGTGGCTGAGCCACCTGCTGCTGCCGGCGCTGGCGCTGTCGGTGATCTACATCGCGCTCATTGCACGCGTCACGCGGGCAGCGGTGGCCGAGGCCATGACCGAGGACTACATCCGCACCGCGCGCGCCAAGGGCATCAGCGAGAAGCAGGTGCTGGTGCGCCACGCACTGGCCAACGCCGCGGTGCCGATCGTCACCGTCATCGGCATCGGCATCGCGCTGCTCATCGGCGGCGTGGTGGTGACCGAATCGGTGTTCGCCATTCCCGGCCTGGGCAGCCTCACGGTCGACGCCGTGCTGTCGCGCGACTTCCCGCTGATCCAGGGCATCACGCTGTTCTTCTCGGTGATCTACGTGCTGGTCAACCTGCTGGTCGACATCAGCTACCTCGTCTTCGATCCGCGCATCCGCTACTGAGCTTGAAGGGAGAAAAATTCATGTCCGATCCCACGATCCTCGCAGCCGATCCGCTGGCCGAGGAAGACGCGCCGCTGCCGGCGCGCCGGCGCCGCCCGCTGTGGCACAAGGTGCTGTCCAACTGGTCGGTCCGCCTGGGCGGCGGCTTCCTGTGCGTGCTGCTGCTGCTGGCGGTGGCGGCGCCCTGGCTGGGCACCATCGACCCGACCGAGATGGACCCGGCCAGCGGCAACCTGCTGCCTCTCACGCATGGCGAATTCGCCAGCCTGTCGGGCGACACCTTCAACCACTGGTTCCTGATGGGCACCGACAGCCTGGGCCGCGACATCTGGAGCCGCGCCGTCTACGGCGCGCGCGTCTCGATCACGGTGGGCATCGCGGTGGCCGTCATCACGCTCATCTTCGGCCTGCTGATCGGCCTGGTGGCGGGCTACTTCCGCCGCCTCGACGGCCTGATCATGCGCATCATGGACGGCCTGATGGCGATCCCCGGCATCCTGTTCGCGGTGAGCCTGGTGGCGCTGTTCGGCGGCAGCATGATGACCGTGATCCTGGCCATTTCCGTGCCCGAGATTCCGCGCGTGGCGCGGCTGGTGCGCTCGGTGGTGCTGAGCGTGCGCGAGGAGCCCTATGTGGAGGCGGCGGTCGCGCTCGACACGCCGACCTGGAAGGTGATGTTCAAGCACATCATGCCCAACGCCACCGCGCCGCTGATCATCCAGGCCACCTACGTGTGCGCCTCGGCGATCCTGGTGGAAGCCATCCTGTCCTTCCTGGGCGTCGGCCTGCCGGCCGAGCAGGCAACGTGGGGCAACATCATGGCCGAGGGCCGGGCCCAGTTCAACCAGTTCCCGCACAACGTGCTGCTGCCCGGCGCGCTGTTGGCGCTCACGGTGCTGTCGATCAACATCCTGGGAGACGGCCTGCGCGACACGCTCGACCCCAAGTTCAACAAGCGCGGGGAATGAACGGCATGGCTTCCAACCTCAACCCACAAGGCTCCGCCGCCAACGCCACCGTGCACGACCCGGTGCTGGCCGTGACCGACCTGGCCATCTCGCTGCCGCGCGGCGGCGACCGGCCCAACGCGGTCGAGCACATCAGCTTCGCCGTGCCGCCCGGAAAAATCGTCTGCCTGCTGGGCGAATCGGGCTCGGGCAAGTCGGTCATTGCCAACGCCATCATGGGCCTGCTGCCCTCGGGCCTGGTGCCCACCGCCGGCTCCATCCGCCTGCTCGGGCGCGAACTGGTGGGCGCGCCGGCGCACGAGTTCCGCGAACTGCGCGGGCCTGCCATGTCGATGGTGTTCCAGGAACCGATGACCGCGCTCAACCCGGTCATGACCTGCGGCGAGCAGATCGACGAGATGCTGGCGCGCCACGTCACGCTCGACCGCGCCACGCGGCGCAAGCAGATCCTGGCGATCATGGCGCGGGTGCGCCTGCCCGATCCCGAGCGCATGTTCGCTTCCTATCCGCACCAGCTCTCGGGCGGCCAGCGCCAGCGCATCGTGATCGCCATCGCGCTGATCCTCAAGCCGGCGCTGCTGATCTGCGACGAGCCGACCACCGCGCTGGACGTCACCACGCAGGCCGAGATCCTCAAGCTCATCCTCGAGCTGCAGACCGAGAACGGCACCGCGGTGCTGTTCATCACGCACGACTTCGGCGTGGTGGCCGAGATTGCCGACGAGGTGGTGGTGCTCGAGCTCGGCCACATGATCGAGAAGGGCGACAAGCACGAAGTGCTGACCCACCCGCGCGAGCCCTACACCAAGATGCTGCTGGCGGCGGTGCCCGAACTGGCCGTGCCCGACCGGCCCGGGCCGAGCGGCAGCGAGCCGCTGATCGATGCGCGCAACGTCAACAAGACCTACACCACGGGCTCCTGGCCCGGCAAGCGCCGCCAGGTGCACGCCGTGCGCGACGTCTCGCTGATGGTGCGGCCGATGGAGACCGTCGGCATCGTCGGCGAATCGGGTTCCGGCAAGTCGACCATCGCGCGCTGCATCGCGCGCCTGATCGACGCCAGCTCGGGCGAGATCATGGCCAACGGCCGCTCGGTCGGCCAGTTGCGCGGCCGTGCGCTCTCGCCCTTCCGGCGCGACGTGCAGGTGATCTTCCAGGACCCCTACCGCTCGCTCAATCCGCGCCAGACGGTGGGCGCCTCGATCATCGAGGGCCCGCTCAACTTCGGCGTGCGCCACGCCGACGCCTGGAAGCGCGCCGAGGAACTGATGCACCTGGTGCGCCTGCGCCCCGAAGCCCTGCACCGCTACCCCAGCGAGTTCTCCGGCGGCCAGCGCCAGCGCATTTCCATCGCCCGCGCGCTGGCTTGCGAGCCCAAGGTGATCATTGCCGACGAGGCCGTCTCGGCGCTCGACGTCTCGGTGCAGGCGCAGATCCTCAAGCTGCTCGACGAGATCCAGCGCGCCACTTCCATCGGCATTTTGTTCATCACGCACGACCTGCGCGTGGCCAGCCAGATCTGCGACCGCGTGGTGGTGATGCACCAGGGCGAGATCGTCGAACAGGGGCCCGTGTCGGAGGTCTTCTTCGCGCCGCAGCAGGACTACACCAAGCGCCTGCTGGCAGCGGCGCCGGGCCGCGACTTCGCCTTTGCGCGCTAGCACCATTTTTCCTTCCCCCACAGGATCAGACATGAGAGTCTTCATCGCCGGTTTCCAGCACGAGACCAACACCTTCGCGCCGTCCAAGGCCGACTGGGCCGCCTTCGAGGCGGGCTCGGGCTTTCCGCCCTACCGGCGTGGCGCCAGCGTGATCGAGGCCTACCGCGGCCGCGGCATCCCCATCGGCGGCTTCATCGCGCAGGCCGAGCAGCGCGGCTGGTCGCTGGTGGCCTCGGTCTGGGCCGGCGCCAACCCGTCGGCACACGTGACCGAAGACGCCTTCGAGCGCATCGCCCGCGAGATCATCGAAGACCTGCGCGCGGCGCTGGCCGACGGCGGTGTCGACGCGGTCTACCTCGACCTGCACGGCGCCGCCGTGACCGAACACCTGGAAGACCCCGAAGGCGAACTGCTGGCGCGCATCCGCCGCGAGGTGGGGCAGGCCGTGCCGATCGTCGCCAGCCTCGACCTGCACGCCAACGTCACGGCGCAGATGCTGGAACAGGCCGACGCGCTGACCGCCTACCGCACCTACCCGCACATCGACATGGCCGACACCGGCGCCCTGGCCGCCACGCTGCTGGCGCGGCGGCTGGCCCGCGGCGAGCGCGAGCCCTTGTTCGTGCGGCGCCTGTCCTTCCTGATGTCGCTCAACGTGCAGTGCACGATGATGGCGCCGGCCGACGGCGTGTACCGGCTGCTCGGCGAGCTCGACGCGGCGCACGACTGCGTGCTGAGCTTCGCGATGGCCTTTCCGGCGGCCGACATCGCCGAATGCGGCCCGGTCATCTGGGGCTATGGCGACGATGCGCAGGCCGCCGTCGACGCGCTGTTCGCGCGCGTCGACCAGCCGCGCAGCCAATGGCGGCTCGACCTGCGCTCGCCCACCGAGGCGGTGGCGCAGGCGCTGGACCTGGCGGCCCAGGCCGACAAGCCGGTGGTGATCGCCGACACGCAGGACAACCCCGGCGCCGGTGGCGACGCCAACACCACCGGCATGCTGCACGCCCTGCTGGCGCTCGAAGCCGGCAAGCGCTTTCCCGGCGGCGTGGCGCTGGGCGTACTGGCCGACGCCAAGGCGGCGGCGCAGGCGCACGCGGCCGGTGTCGGCGCGCAGATCACCGTGCAGCTGGGCGAATCGGTGCCGACCTGGGGCGGCCAGTTCAGCGATCCGCCGGTGACGGCCACCGCCACGGTGCGCCAGCTCAGTGATGGCAACGTCACCATGAAGGGCCCGATGGGCATGGGCGGCAGCGTCACGCTCGGCCCCAGCGCCTGCCTCGACATCGACGGCGTGCTGGTGGCGGTCTCGTCGAAGAAGACGCAGATGCTCGACCGCGAGTTCTTCCGCTTCCTGGGCATCCAGCCCGAGACCATGAAGGTGCTGGTCAACAAGAGTTCGGTGCACTTCCGTGCCGATTTCGCGCCCATCGCCAGCACCATCCTGGTGGCCAAGGCCGCCGGCCCGATGGCGGTCAACCCCGCCGACCTGCCCTGGACGCGCCTGCCCGCCACCATGGCGCGCGAGCCTTGAACTGAAACAACCATTCCCTGGAGCCAGAACCCATGCCCAAGAGCGCCGACCAGTACCTGAACTACATGCGCGAGCACGCCGGCGAATTCGTCACCGTGCGCCAGACCATCCACCAGAACCCCGAGCTGGGCTTCGAGGAGCACGCCACCAGCGAGCTGGTGGCCGAGCGCCTCACGGCCTGGGGCTACAAGGTGGAGCGCGGCCTTGGCGGCACCGGCCTGGTTGGCCAGCTGCGCCGCGGCAGCGGCTCGCGCAGCGTGGGCATTCGCGCCGACATGGATGCCTTGCCGATCGAGGAGAAGACCGGCCTGGCCTACAGCAGCAAGCGCCCGGGCATCATGCACGCCTGCGGCCACGACGGCCACACCGCCATGCTGCTGGGCGCGGCCAAGTTCCTGGCCGAGCAGGGCGATTTTTCGGGCACGCTCAACCTGATCTTCCAGCCGGCCGAAGAGGGCATGGGCGGCGCGGTGCGCATGATCGACGACGGCCTGTTCGACAAGTACCCGTGCGATGCCGTCTACGCCATGCACAACATGCCGGGCCGCCGCCAGGGCGACCTGGTGTTCCGCGAAGGCGCCTCCATGGCCTCGTCGGACTACGCCACCGTCACGCTCACCGGCGTCGGCGGCCACGGTGCCATGCCGCACCTGTGCACCGACCCGATCGTCGCCGCCGCCAGCATCGTGATGGCGCTGCAGACCATCGTCTCGCGCAACGCCGATCCGCAGGAGACGTCCATCGTCACCGTTGGCGCGATCCACTCGGGCAAGGCCAACAACGTGATCCCGCAGACCGCCACGCTGGAGATCAGCATGCGCTCGCTCAACCGCGAGGTGCGCCAGCTGATGGAGAAGCGCCTGAAGGCGTTGGTCAAGGCGCAGGCCGAGAGCTTCGGCGTGCATGCCGAGGTCGACTTCCGCACGGGCTACGCGGTGCTGGTCAACACGCCGGAGGAAACCGAGTTTGCGCGCAGCGTTGGGCGCGCGCTGGTGGGGGAGGCGCATGTCGAGCCGAATGGCCGGGCCGCCACTGGGAGCGAGGACTTCGCCTTCATGCTGGAGAAGCGACCTGGCAGCTATCTGCTGATCGGCAATGGCCGGGGTGACGAGCACGGGGCCTGCATGGTGCACAACCCGGCTTACGACTTCAATGACAGCAATTTGCCGATTGGCGCTGCTTATTGGGCGATGCTGGCGGAAACCTACCTGGTTTGATTTTGTCCGGGCCTTTGGTCGCCCTGTGTTTTTGCTGAGGCCGGGGCCGGGATGTGCCCCCGGCGGGGCACCTACTTTCTTTTGCTTCGCCAAAAGAAAGTAGGCAAAGAAAAGGCGACCCTGCTGTGTGCGCCCCTTCGCTTCGCTACGGGTACCTTGCGGTGCTCGGTGCAGGCGGGAGCCGCAGAACTCGCTTCGCTCAGACAGCTGCGGCTCTTTTCCCGCCTGCCCCTGCGCTCCTCAGCGCCCCCAGAAGGGTTGGACAGCCGACGGGCCATCGCTGCGCTCGGCTACCGGTGGCCTTCGCTGCGCTCGCCGGAGGCAGGAGCAGGGCGCGCGAGTGTCGGAGGCGATGTCCAACGGACGAGCCCTCGCAATGCCGCAGGCGAGCGGTATTCGGTTTCCAACCCCTTCTGGCTGTGCCGAGGAGCGCAGCGTCAGGCGGACAAGCATCGCAGCTGTCTGAGCGAAGCGAGTTCTGCGATGCCCGCCTGTCGCGAGCACCGCAGGTTGCCCGAAGCGAAGCGCAGGGACACAGACAGCGGGGTCGCCTTTCTTTGGTTACTTTCTTTGGCGAAGCAAAGAAAGTGACTCGCCCGCCGGGGCGACATCCCGGCC